>Ga0208197_1000068_pt1 | contig 132962 bp, 78 predicted proteins | sample AD_JPNNA4_MetaG_FD_184444 | JGI IMG/M metagenome (GOLD analysis project Ga0208197, IMG submission 184444) | Active sludge microbial communities of municipal wastewater-treating anaerobic digesters from Japan - AD_JPNNA4_MetaG (SPAdes) (version 2) | ecosystem: Engineered > Bioreactor > Anaerobic...
CTACAGTCGAATGGCGTTTCACAACTGATGATGCTCGCATCAAACTCAAACGACTGTATCCCATTATCCATCTTGACGACAATGTTAAAAATCACTACCCATCAAACCATGATTGACAGAGTACTAGCACCATGAGTATGTTGGCTTGCAAACGTTGGCAGATTGCGCCACCGGCGCCCCCGGTGTTTTTTGAACGTTTGCCTTCTGTTCCTCCCCTGGTGGCTCAAATACTTTACAATCGCGGCATCGCTACTCCTCAGGAGGCTGAGGCTTTCCTTGAAGGGACTTTTGAATCCGATAATCCCTTCCGCATGAAAGATGTTGATGTGGCTGTGACTGTGCTCCGTAAAGCCATCGCGCGGCGCGATCCAATCGTCATCTACGGCGATTATGATGTGGATGGCGTCACAGCTTCAGCGATCCTGGTGCAAACCCTGGAATCGTTGGGCGCGCAGGTCAAAGTCCACATTCCTAACCGGGTGGACGAGGGGTATGGGCTGAACGTTGAGGCTATCACCGAGCTGGCGCGGTGTGGGGCGCGCGTCCTCATCACCGTGGACTGTGGGATTCGCTCCCTCGAAGAGGTGGCAATCGCGCGCCAGCTTGGTATGACGGTGATTGTGACCGATCACCATCATATCGGGCCGGCGCTGCCCCAGGCGGATGCCGTCATCAATCCCCGGCGCGCGGATTGCGCTTACCCGTTCAAGGACCTGGCGGGCGTGGGCGTCGCTTACAAGCTCGCCCAGGCGTTGCTGCGCACGAATAAGCAAGTTCCTCTCTCCACCACCCAATCTTCTCTCGACGAGGCTGAACTGCTGGACCTGGTCGCTTTGGGGACTGTTGCGGATATGGTGCCGTTGTTGGGCGAAAATCACATGTTGGTCTTGAAGGGCCTGGTCAGCATCAACGAAGCGCGCCGTCCGGGATTGAGCGCGTTGATGGCGCTTTCCGGGGTTGCGCCGGGAGCCGTTACCACTAAATCCATCGGCTTCGTGCTGGCGCCGCGTCTCAACGCCGCCGGGCGCATCCGTGAGGCGATGACCTCGCTGCACCTTTTGTTGGCTTCGGATATGAAGTGCGCGCTGCCGCTGGCCCAAGAGCTGAATGATTTGAATGAAGAGCGGCGCAACCTGACTTTATGCGTCCAAGAGCGCGCCCGCGAGCTGGTCACAGCGCGGGGCGATGTCCCGCCGCTGCTGTTCGCGGCGTCGCCCGACTTCCCCCACGGGGTAGTGGGGTTGGCAGCCAGCCGGCTCCTCGACGAGTTTTACCGCCCGGCGATAGTCGTCTCCATTGAGGACGAGTGGAGCAAAGGCTCGGCGCGCTCCATCCCCGAATTTCACATCACCGAGGCGCTGGATGCGGTGAGCGACTTGTTGCTGCACCACGGCGGCCATTCGGCGGCGGCCGGCTTCACCATTGCGACTGATCGCTTGCCTGATCTGGAGACGCGCCTGCTGACGCTGGCCCGCGAGCAATTCGCCGGGCTGACCCTGGCCCCCATCCTCCAAATTGACGTTGAGGTGGCGCTCGATAATCTTTCCTGGGACCTCTACCACGCGCTGGAGCGCCTGGAACCTTTCGGCTACGGCAACGCCGAGCCGGTTCTCGTCAGCCGAGACGTGCGGGTGATTGATTACCGCGCGGTAGGCGCCGAAGGTCGTCACCTCAAGCTGCGCCTGGCCGATGATCGCGGCGTGGTGTGGGACGCTATCGCTTTTCGACAGGGAGAATGGGTTGGTCGCCTGCCGCGCCGGATTGACCTGGCTTATCTTCTGGAAGCCAACACGTGGAATGACCGTGTGAGCCTCCAACTCAACGTGAAAGATATCCATTTTCCGGGCGAAGATTGAGAGAATCGGCGAATGGAGAATCAGCGAATGAGCGAATTCTCCCACGACCTATACCCCACAACCCGCAATCCATAAGGAGTGACCTATGCGCATTCTTGTAACCGGCGCGGCTGGATTTATTGGCAGTAATCTCGCAGAAGCCTTGCTGCAACGTGGCGACGTTGTGGCTGGACTGGACAACTTCAACGACTATTACAGCCCGGCGCGGAAGCGCGCTAACGTCGCGGCGCTGGCGGCGTATCCAGCCTTTACGATGTACGAAGCCGACCTGCGCGACGAGGACGCCGTGAAGCGCATCCTCGCCGGGGGGCATTTCGACGCGGTGGCGCATCTGGGCGCGATGGCGAACGTGCGCTACTCCATCGAGCGCGCGCCGCTCTACACCGACGTGAACATTCGCGGCACGGTGAACGTGCTCGAAGGTGCGCGTCTCGCGGGGACGCCGCACATTGTTTTCGCCTCCACGTCGTCGGTCTACGGCAAGACGGCGCAGATTCCCTTCGTCGAAACCGACCCGTTGGGCCAGCCGCTCGCGCCGTATCCCGCGAGCAAAATCGCTGGCGAGCTGATGGGTTACACCTATCACAACCTCTTCAACCTTTCGTTCACGGCGGTGCGCTTCTTCAGCGTCTACGGCCCGCACGGACGTCCCGACATGATGCCTTACATGATCACCGACAGCATTGTTCTTGACAAAACCTTCAAGCTGTACGACGCCGGCGAGATGTGGCGCGACTGGACTTACGTGGGCGACATCGTGCGTGGGGTGATCGCTGCGCTGGAGACGCCCCTGGGCTACGAGCGTGTGAATCTGGGACGCGGCGAGCCGGTGCGCATGGCCGACTTCGTCGCCCTTGTCGAGCGTCTCGTAGGCAAGCCCGCACGCATGGACACGCCGCCCGCCCCCGCCAGCGAACCGCCGATCACCTACGCCGACATCACCAAAGCGCGCACGTTACTCGGCTACGATCCGCAAGTTTCCGTGGAGGAGGGGATGACGCGATTTTGGGAGTGGTATAAAGCTGAGGTACTGCAATGAGCACGTGCATCTTCTGCAAAATCGCGCGTGGGGAAGCCAGGTCCTGGAAAGTGTATGAGGACGAGAGTGTCTATGCGTTTCTGGACATCAATCCCGTCAGCGAATATCACACGTTGGTCATCCCCAAAGCCCATTACGAGAATATCTTCGACGTTCCAGAACACGAACTCCTCCGGGTGATGGCTGTAGTGAAAAAGCTGGTGGTTTTGTACCGGGAGCGACTGGGGATCAACCACGTGCAGATTATCAACAGCTCCGGGCGGGAAGCGCAGCAGGATGTGTTTCACATGCATTTCCATATCGTGCCCAGGAAAGCGGGCGATGGGCAGAACGTGGTGTGGCGGACACATCCTGAATGGCGGGAGAAGTTCGACGCGATGGTGGAACGGTTAAAGTAGGGGCAAGGCATCCCTACATAATCATGCAGGGTCAGGTATGGTGGAATCCCGAAAGGATTTGTTGAGCGAGGTTCGGCGGGGGATGCGCGGGGACGGTCGGTGGCGTGGTAGGGGCGAGGCATCCCTACATGATCATGCAGGGTCAGGTATGGTGGAATCCCGAAAGGATTTGTCTAGCGAGGTTCGGTGGGGGATGCCTCGCCCCTACTGCCCTGGCGAGGATATTGATAGAACATTGATGGACACAATCGTTATCACCGGCGAACACCTGACGATGGAAGACGTCGCCGCCGTGGCGGCGGGGGCGCGGGCGGCGCTCGCGCCTTACGCGGCGGAGGCGATGGCGCGTTCGTGGGCAGGCGTGCAGACGCTCCTGGCGGACGGCGAGATTGCCTACGGCATCACGACGGGCTTCGGGGCGTTCAAGGGGCGCATCATCCCGCCGCACGAGGTCGCGGCGTTGCAGCGCAATCTGGTGCTGAGCCACGCGGCCGGCGTCGGCCCGGCGTTGGACGCGCAGACGGTGCGCGCGGTGATCGCGGTGCGCGTCAACACACTGGCGATGGGTTATTCCGGCATCCGCCCGCAGACGGTGGAGGCGCTGCTGGCGCTGTTGAACGCGGACATCGTGCCGGTGATTCCCGCGTATGGCTCGCTCGGCGCAAGCGGCGATCTGGCCCCGCTGGCGCATCTGGCGTGTGTCCTCATCGGCGAAGGCGAGGCGCTGTACGACGGGGAACGGCTGACCGGCGCTGAGGCGTTACGGCGCGCTGGCTTGCCGCCGGTGGTTTTGGGCGCGAAGGAAGGGCTGGCGCTGCTCAATGGCACGGCGATGACCACGGCGATTGGCACGCTGGTCACGCTGCGCGCGGAGAATCTGGTGCGCGCCGCCGACATCGCGGGGGCGCTCTCGTTGGAGGCGCTGCGCGGCACGGCCACGGCCTTCGATCCGCGCATCCACCTCGTCCGCCCGCACCCGCGCCAGGTAGACGCTGCCGCTTACGTTCGCCGCCTGCTGGAAGGCAGCACGTTTGTCCGCCCCCACGATCCCCGCGACATTCAGGACGCCTACAGCTTGCGCTGCATCCCGCAAGTCCACGGGGCGGTGCGCGATACGGTCGCCTACGCGCGCTGGGCGCTGGAAATCGAGCTGAATGCTGTCACCGATAACCCGCTCATTTTCTTCGAGCCGGATGGCAGTTCGGCAGACCTCACTGCAAGCCGCCCGGTGGTGCTTTCCGGCGGGAATTTCCATGCGGAGCCGGTGGGGTTGGCGCTGGATTATCTCAAGTTGGGGCTGACGGATTTGGGCAACATCAGCGAGCGACGCACGGCGCGGTTGGTGGACGAGACGTTGAATCACGGGCTGCCGCCGTTCCTCACGCGGCACGGTGGCTTGGAGAGCGGCTTTATGCTCGCACAGTACACGGCGGCGGCGCTGGCCTCGGAGAACAAGGTACTGGCGCATCCTTCGACTGCGGATACAATTCCCACATCGGCCAACACTGAGGATCACGTGAGCATGGCGACAAACGCGGCGCATCACGCCCGCCAGGTGGTGGAGAACGTGGAGCGCATCATCGCCATTGAGCTGTTGGCGGCGGCGCAGGGCATTGATTTTCGCCGTCAGCAGTTGGGCGCGTCCGCTCGCCTGGGGCAGGGCACGGCGGCAGCCTTCGCGGCCATCCGCGCGCGCGTCCCCTTCCTCGAACACGACGCGCCGCTTTCCCCGCTCATCGCGGCGGTGCACGAGCTGGTGGCGAGCGGCGATTTGGTGGCAGCGGTGGATGGGTAGGTGGGTTTTGGGTTATGGGTTTTGGGTTATGGGTTGGGGGTTGTGGGAAAATTTGCTCATTCGCTGATTCTTGATTCGCTGATTCTTATGACAACACGAGCACTTGTTACCGGAGCCACAGGCTGCGTCGGCGCGAACATCGTCGAGGCGTTGCTGGCGCGCGGATATGCAGTGCGGGCGCTGCAGCGCGCTGCGTCGAAGCTGGACGCGCTGGCGGGGCTGGCCCCGGAGTACGCGATTGGCGATGTGATGGATGAGTCGTCGCTGCGCGCGGCGATGGTGGGCTGCGAGCTGGTCTTCCACGCGGCGGCGGTCTCGCAGTATTGGCGCAACAAGCCGGAGGCGATCTACGCGGCGAATGTCGAGGGGACGCGCAACGTGCTGCGCGCGGCGCTGGCGCAGGGCGTGCGGCGCGTCGTTTTCACCAGCTCGGTGGCGGTGCTCGGTGTTCCCACGCGGCGCGGGCAGCTATTGGATGAGTCTGCGACATTCAACCTGCGCCCGGAGCAGTTCCACTATGGTCATAGCAAGGTGTTGGCCGAAGCGGAAGTGCGGCGCGCCGTGGCCGAGGGGTTGGACGTGGTCATCGTCAACCCCGTGTCGGTGATCGGGCAGCGCGACGTGCATTTTGTGGGCGGCGAAATCCTGCGGACAGCGAAGCGCGGTTTGCTCATTGGCGCGCCGCCGGGCGGGATGGGCATCGTCTCGGCGAAGGCGACCGGCGAAGGACACGTGTTGGCGGCGGAACGCGGGCGCACCGGCGAGCGGTACATTCTCAACGGCGAGAATATCTCACACCGCGCGCTGATGGCGCTGGCGGCGGAGGCGACAGGCGGGCGCGCCCCATGGTTCACCATCCCCCGCGTGATGATGACGCCGCTTGCCGCGCTGGTTGATTTGCTAAACCGTGCTCGTCGCGCCGCGCCGTTGGTGGACGGCAGCCAGTTGCACTTGAGCGCACGCGACATGTACTTCGATGGCAGCAAAGCCGCACGCGAACTGGGCTTTACCAGCGGCTCAGCGCGCGTCGCGATAGCGGAGGCTTGGGACTGGTATCGTGAGCACAACCTTTTGTAAGAGCAACGCGCCGATGTATCCCCCCCTGTCTACTGTCTACTGTCTACTGTCTACAGATTGGGGCCATGTATCTAAAATCTGACCGCGACCTGTATCGCCGCCGCAGACGGATTCCCTGGGTGCGCCTGTTGAGCCTCCTCGTGTTGATCGGCGCGGGCGCTTACGTCGTCAGTACGATTCTGGCGAACACGAAAACCCCCGTTCGCGTGCAGAATACGCCCACACCCGCGCCCACATCCACGCCATCCCCGGCGATTTACGTCGCCCAGGCCGAAGATGCCTACTGGGCCGGCAATGTGGAAGCCGCGATAGACGCTTATCAGCGGGCGTTGGACATTGAGCCAAACCAATTTGATATTTACCTGGCGCTGTCGCGGCTACTGACGTTCCAATCGCAGCCGGAACGCGGCCTGGAAATGGCCCGCGAGGCGCTGCGCCGCCAGCCGGAAAGCGCCCGCGCCTGGGCATTGCTGGGGATGGCCTACGACTGGTTGGGATTGCCGTTGGATGCCATCGAAGCGTGCGAGAAGGCCGTGTCCCTCGATCCGACGCTGCCGGAAGCTTACGCATATCTGGCTGAGGCGTATATTGACGGCGGCAACTGGTTCGCCGCCAACGGCGCTATCGCGACCGCGATGGCGTTGGACGCTACCAACATTGATGTGTTGCGGAATCGCGGCTACGTTTTGGAGAACCAGGGCAACTACTATGGCGCGATTGCGGCGTACCGCGAGGCGTTGAAGGTTAACGATCGGTTGGTTCACCTGCACATGGCGATTGGTCGCAACGCTAACGCGCTTGGCAATTGGACGCTGGCGGTGCAGGCATACAGTGATGCTGTGGAAGCCGACCCGAATCACGTCCCGGCGCTCGCGCGTCTGGGGTTGGTGTTGCTCCTCACCGGCGATTACGACAAGGCGAAGATCAACCTGAGCAAAGCGATCAAACTGGACCCTACGTTTGGCGAAGCCTACGCGCACATGGGCACGCTCTATTTCCAACAGCGCAATTACGAAGACGCCATTGAGATGTTCAAACCCGCGATCCGCTACAGTGAGGCGCGCTCGCGGCGGCGGACGGTCTATCTGGTCATCACACTGGAAGACATCAACGCGATCGGCGTTGAACCGGCGGGCGCGGAAGTGGCGCGCGCGGCGTTTGTTCACCCGATCAGCTTCGAGACGCCGCTGCGCGGGACGTTGGAGGGCAAAACCGGCGGCTCGCAGGTGACGGGAACGGTGCGGTTCGACGTGCTGAGTGGTCGCTATGCGATCGAGATGGCAGGGTTGCCGCCAGCGCCGACCGGCAAGGTCTACATCGGCTGGTTTGTGCCCTTGCAGTTGCCGGAGCGGATTCTGGCGCGCACCGATGCCATTTTCCCTGCGCCGGATGGTCGCGTGCAGTTTGCGGGAGATGTGGGGCGTGTCAAAGGCCCGGCGATTGAGACGTATTACACGATGGCCTTGTCCTATTACCTGCTCGATCAGTGCAATGAAGCTCTCCCCTACATTGACGCTGCACTGCGCCTTGACCCCGAAGACGCCAATGCTCTGCAGACGCGGAAACTCTGTCAACAATGAATGAGCGAATGAGCGAATCGGCGAATCAGCGAATCAGCGAATCGGCAAATCAGCAAATCGGCGAAGCAGAACATGGTGAATAAGGCAGATGCTCATGCTAAAGTTGTCAGAGAGGTCGAGGGGCCGCGACTTTCGACTTTGGCCTATGCGCACAGGATCGCACCCTACCTTTTGATGCTGTTGGGGGTGTTATTTCTCTATCGTCGGTTGGCGGCGGGATGGGTGCTGGCCGGCGGCGATTTGCAGACCTATTTCTTCCCCTATTGGACGGCTGTCGCGCGCGCTGTCCAGGCGGGACGGCTGCCGTTGTGGAACCCCTACCTTTTCGCCGGCGCGCCGCTCCTGGCGAACTCCCAGGCCGGCGTGTTTTATCCGCTCAACTGGCCGTTGTGGCTGCTTGCCGGGCCGTCGCTAGCGGGGATGACGCGCGCGTTGCACTGGAGCGTGCTGTTGCACCTGGGCCTGGCTGCGGTGAATGTCGCCATCCTCGCGCGCCGTCTGGGGCTGCGCCCGTGGAGTGCAGCTTTGAGTGGTCTACTCTATGCCGGGAGCGGCTACCTGGGCGTTCACGTGGAACATCTCAATCAGTTGCAGGGAATGGCGTGGCTGCCGTTGATGTTTCTTCCGGTAGACGGTAGACGGCAGACGGTAGACAGGGGGGGAAGTGCGGGAGTAGGGGCGTGTGGGAGAGTGGGAGAGCGGGGAGGTTTGCCTTCGCCGGTGAGTGTGGGGGCGCTGGCGCTGATTGCGCTGGCGGGGCACACGCAGATGGCGTTTATTGCGGTGGTGGGATTGGTGGTGTGGGTTGTGGGGGGAGAGTTGCCGGTTGCAGGTTGCAGGTTGAAAGTTGGAACCCGTCTACCGTCTACTGTCTACCGGCTACTGTCTCGCTTTCTCCCCTTCGTCCTTGCCGGTTTGATCGCCGCTGCGCAGCTCGTGCCGACTATTGAGTTGGCGCGCTTCTCGCCGCGCAGTGGCGGGTTGCCGTGGCGCGAGGCGGTGTCCTTCTCCGTGCGGCCCTGGGAGCTGCCGCGCGCGCTTCTTCCGCCATACTTGTGGCCTCCGCTGCTGCCCGAAGCTGTCGCCTACATCGGGCTGGCGGGGATGGCGCTGGTGGCCTGGGGGGGATGGCGCGCGCTGCGCCAACGTGACCGCTATGGCCTCGCGCTGGTTCTTCTGGGCGGGGTGGGGGTGTTCCTCGCGGTGGGAGGGTATAATCCACTGTACCTCGCGGCGGCGCGGTTGGGCGCGCCGGGATTCGCGCATTTTCGCGCGCCCGCGCGTTTTCTGGCACTCTACGTGCTGGCGGCGGCGCTGCTGGCGGGGATGGGGCTAGAATCACTACTAGCCACAGAGGTACAGAGAACACAGAGAAAGCTTGACAAAAACTTCTGTGCTCTCCGTGTTTTTGTGGTCAAATTCGCGCCGCTGGCGTTGGTTGGCGTGGCCTTTGTGGAATTGGCCTGGTCCGCCGAGCACATGCCGCACGCCGACGCCACGGCCCCGCGCGCCTACACCGATCTCCGTCCAGCGACGGCGCATCTTGTCGCGGCGGCGCGCCTGGACGCCGACGCGGACCAGCCGCCAGGTCGCTTCCTCAGCCTCTCACCCACGCTGTTCGAGGCTGGCGACGAAACGGAGATTGAGGCGGTATACGGCGCAGCGCTTTCTCCCGATGCGCTCTGGGCCTACGAGGTCGCCGTCAAGCAGCGCGAGGTGTTAGCGCCTAACCTGCTGCTGGCGTTCGAGGTTCCTGCTGTGGATGGCTACGATGGCGGCTTGCTCCCGCTGCGCCATTACGTCGCTTTCTCGCGCCTCTTCCTGCCTGAGGGAACGCTGGATGGGCGTCTGCGCGAAAACCTGACGACAATTCCCGAAGGCCGCTGGCTCTCCTTGCTCGGTGTGCGCTTTCTGATGACAGATAAGACGGGCGACGCCTGGGCAGATGGCGTCTTTTATGACCGCCAGTTCCAGCCGCACCTGGAAGCCGGGGAAGCATTGACACTGGCCTGGCTGCCAGTGGATTTCGAGGCCGACACGTTGGGCTGGCTGTACAGCGGCGCCGGGGAAGTTGTCGTCACGACGGCGTCTGGCGAGTCTATCACACTGCCGTTGCCTTTCCGCGATCCAGACCAGGGCGCATATCGTCTGCCACTGGGCGTAGTTACACCGGCGGCCTCATTGACCGTGCGCGCTGCGGCGGGCGGCTTGACGTTGCTGGGGGCCAGTCTCATTGACGGGCGCACCGGCGCGTTCTATCCGCTGGCGCTGTCGGATTATTTCCGCCTCGTCCATTCCGGCGACGTGAAAATCTACGAAAATACGCGCGTGTTGCCGCGCGCGTTCCTGGTTCATGAGGCGCGTTGCGTCGCCACGGACGACGACGCGCTGGCGCTGATGCGTGATCCGGCCTTTGATCCGGCGCTGCAGGCGGTGGTCAATTGTGAGAGCCTGGTGGTGGATGTTCCAGATACGGCGGCTTTGGCTGCGGCAGAGTCGGTGACAGTCGTGCGCTACACGGCTGAGGAGATCGTGCTTGATCTCACCATCACCGCTCCGGCGCTGTTGGTGCTGGCCGATGCCTGGTATCCAGCCTGGAAGGTACAAGTACAATCTCTCGCGCCAGACGGCGTTGTGGCGACTCGCCGCGAGAATGTTCTGCGGACGGATGTGCTGTTCCGGGGGGTTCCGGTTGAACCGGGGGTATGGCGCGTTGCGTTTGCTTATCGCGTGACCCCGGTGTTTGCCGGGATAGGATTAAGTATCTTGGGCGTGATAGGGTTAGTTTGCTATAACTGTTACAAATTGCAATTGTGTTATTGTTCGAAAAAGGATATAATCAAATCATAAGCCTTAACCATTGCGAATGAAAGTCATCAACACCAAAAGAATGAAGTGCAATATACGTTTTTCAAACATTAACCAAACGGTTATCATATAGCTTCGTTGCTGACCTCCTTTCGTGCTATAATGAAGCAGCAACAAACATAGAGGTGGACATGGGTGCAAAAATTTTGTATATTGAAGACAATCCCGGGAACCGTATGCTAGTACGCCGCATCCTCTTGGTTGAAGATTATGACGTTTTTGAGGCCGAGGACGGGCCTACGGGCATCGAGATCGCCTTGCGCGAGAAACCTGATCTTATCCTGATGGATATGAACCTTCCCGACCTTGATGGCTATGAGCTGACCAAGCGTATGCGCGCCATCCCAGAATTGACCGGCATTCCGATTATCGCCATGACCGCTAACGTCATGCAGGGTGATCGTGAAAAAACGCTTGCGGCAGGCTGCAGCGGCTATATCCCAAAACCGATTGACGTTGATGAACTGCCGCTGCAAATCGCGCGGTTTCTCAAGGCGAGTGGTTATAAAGGCGATTATTGATCCCGCCGCACTGTGGGAAACAAACGATGAAGTGGAAATCTATTGCGCCAACCGATGCCGTCATTTTGATCGTTGAGGACAACCTCAACAATTTCATCTTGATGACGCGCTTGTTGGCTTTTCTGGGCATAAAAAAATGCGAGTGGAAAGCCTCTGGCTGGAAGGTGCTTGAGTTTGCGGAAACCTTGGGAAAGGTTGACGTCATTCTGATGGACATTGCGCTCCCGGAAGCTGACGGTTATCAATCTCTGGCCTCATTACGTTCGCATCCCCGTTTCCAAAACGTACCCATTATCGCGGTGACGGCTGACGTATCTGCGAAAAATATGACACACGCGCGCGCGGCGGGTTTCGATGGATTCATCGGCAAACCACTGGATCCTGATCGCTTTCCAGAGCAGGTACGCCGGATTTTAGCAGGTGAGGAGGTATGGGAACGCGAATAGTCGCAGGCGCTGCTGCCGCCCGTGGCCTACGCTCAATCCCCACAACCGGGATGCGCGGAGGACTGGGGCGAACCCTGTTGACCGCTTTTCTCATATTGACCATCCTTCCTTTAGCTTTGATCGGAGGATACGCTGCCCAGAACAACCGCCGCAATCTTCAGGAAGAAGTGAAGAGCAAGTTGCAGGCGGTCGCTACATTAAAAGGTGAGGAATTGCACCAGTGGTTTGAGCACATTCAGCAGCTCGTGCTGACGCCCATCTTGTGGGAAGGGGACGCCTCTGCTGATGAACGTGAAGCCTGGTGGCTAGACATCAGTACGCAGGAACCGGATTTGATGGGGGTGGCGCTCATCAACCAGAATCGGCGTGAACTTTGGGCGCTTGGGATGTGTCGAAGCGCCACATTGGTGGCTACCTTGCCTGTCCTTGCGCCAGACGAGGCTGCATCGGTCACTTCCGGGGATCGGAATTCAGGTTTCCCGCCAGGACAGTTCGTTCTAGCGAGCGCCGACGTTAACACGTGGTTGTTGGTCTATGGCACGCAGCAGCGCACTGTCGGCCTGTGTCTGCGGGGAACTGCGTTAGCCCGGATCATTCAGTACGACGCATTGCTCGACAAAGCCTTGATCGGCGCGACGGGGAAAGTGTACCTGGTTTCTCAATCGCGGATCTGGCCGGGGGGCGCAGAAGCCGTGGTCGTCAAGGACGAAGGCGGGCAACCGCATCTTTCAGGCAACGGCGTGTATGTCAATCACCTGAACATCCCGGTGATCGGCGCTTATTACTACCTGGATGATTTCGATGTCGGCGTTCTGGTTGAACAGGCGCAGTCCGAGACCCTGGAATCCACCGACCGGATTGCGGCGACGCTGATCGCCCTTGTCCTGACCGTGGCCCTGGCGACGACGATCATTGCAGCCGTCGTGATCCGGCAAATTACCCGCCCTGTCATCCGGCTGACAGAATCCGCCGTGGCGATGGCGGAAGGCGACCTGGCGCAGCATCTGGCGGTGACATCCCGCGATGAAATCGGCATCTTGACGTATGTTTTCAACGAGATGGCCGCAGATCTCAAGTCGCTCTACGAGGACCTGGAAGCCAAAGTGGCAGAGCGCACGCAGCGTTTGCAGCAGGCGAACTACCTGATTCAGCGCCGCGCCCTGCATCTACAGGCCAGCCAGGAAGTTGCTCAAGCCATCACCTCGGTACGCGACCCGGCTTTATTGCTCAACCAGGTCGCGGATTTGATTCGTCAAAGTTTTGTATATGCGTCGGTAGCGATTTATATTGTTGAACCTGGTGGAGGGGAAATACGATTGCGCGCACACAGTCCGGCTACTCGCAGTGAGACCGTCGTGGATGTCGCTGATCAAGGCGCCTGGAGCGAGCACGTATATGCTGGCGACGGCTCCATCATCGAGCGCGCGGCGCGCAAACGCATCGCGCTCGTTGAACATCAGCAGACGGACGAGACGGTGGAGTGGTACCGGCGCACTTTGAGCCGGGTGGCGCTGCCCTTGCGGATGGGCGATCGCGTGTTGGGCGTGCTGGCCGTGCTGAGTACCGAACACGAGGGCATTCAGGAGGACGAACTGGAAATCCTGGAATTGCTCGCCGGGCAGGTGACCATTGCTTTGGAGAATGCCAGGGCCTACGAGCGTGAGCGTTTGGCCGCTCAACGCCTGGAAGAGGCTGAGGTGTTCAAAGGGCGTTTTCTGGCGAATATGTCTCACGAATTGCGCGAACCCCTGAACACAGTCATCGGTTTTTCACGTTTGATGATCAAGGGCATTGATGGCCCGATGACGCCCCAACAAATGCAAGACATACAGCGCATCTACGATGATGGGCAGCGTCTATTGTTCCTGATCAACGACATCCTGGCGATTTCACAAATTCAGGCCGGCATGTTGGAATTAAAACTCCAACCGGTGCAACTGAAAGACCTGGTGGAGGCCGTGATGCCCACAGCCAGCGCCCTGGTGCGTGGAAAGGATATTGAACTGGCCTACGAGATTCCCGTGGATTTACCTGCCCTATATGCTGATCCAACTCGACTGCGACAGGTGCTCGTGCACCTCTTCAACAACGCGGCGAAATTCACCGAGCGCGGGCGGATCGAACTCAAAGCGTGGACGAACGAAGACCAGATTTACGTGAGTGTGAGTGACACCGGTGTGGGTATTCCCCCAGAGGATCTCGAGCGGCTTTTTGTCCGCTTCGAGAAAGGCGCGGATAAAGAGGGGCGTTGGCAAGCCGGCATCGGTTTGGGATTGGCGCTGAGCAAGGAGTTCGTCGAAATGCACGGGGGACATATCTGGGTCAACAGCGAGGTCAACAAAGGCAGCACTTTCACCTTCTCTCTGCCTTGCTATGCAGCCGCCGAGGATGGGAGGAAATGATGAACAGGGATGACGTCTCTGCCCAGGAAGCCTCTGACATTCTGTCAAAGATACTGCCGTGGCGTGAGCAGCTTTTTGAACGCATATTGCGCGTGGTCACCATTGTGGCCCTGCCGATGGTTGTGGTAGGGCTATATTACATTGCTCTCACCCAGGAATTCTGGTTGATGGCCGTGGTTATCGTCAGCTACCTCGCCGTGGTGTTGGCTGCTTTTGCCCCCCGTATCCCTTATTCAGTGCGGGTTTGGGTGTTTCTCGTGGTTATCCTTGTTCTGGGAACAGGCGATCTGCTGACTTACGGGTGGGGAGAGGATGGGCGGATCTATTTGCTGACCGCCACGATTTTCGCAACGATCTTTCTGGGAGGGCGGCAAAGCGCCATTGTTTTGGTTGCCGCGTGTCTCATTTTGACAACCTTCGTCATCCTGGTTAGTTTTGGTCTAATTGGTACCCTACAACATCCGGGCGGCGTTTACGATCCGACCTTGCTGGTCAGTGGGCTGATTGTCTTTATCATCTGTGCGGTGGCGCTTTTTACGGCCAGTAACACCTTATTCCCACGCATTTTCGCCAATGTGCAGCACAGCGCGCAGCTTTCTGAAGATTTGGAAGCGCGGCAGGTCGCTCTGGGCGAACGGATGCGCGCGCTGCAAGAAGCCAACCTGAGTTTGCAACGCCGCGCTCTGTATCTGGATGCCACCGCGCAGGTGTCTCAGGCCCTCATGACAGTGTTCGATGCCGAGGCGTTGTTGGAACAGGCCGTGCAATTGATCAGCCGCCATTTCGACGTGGCCTATACGGCGATCTTCTTGCCGGATGAAACCGGGACATGGCTTGTCTTGCGCGCCGCCTCTTCGAGCGCCGGGCGCAGGTTGGTGGCCCAAGGCTATCGCCTTAACCGCAGCGACCAAAGCGTGGTGGTGCGAGTCGCGGAGACCCAGCGCCCCCACATCGCGGTACGAACCAGCGACGTGGCGATGGATGCGGCGCATTTCGCCACCAACCCCGATCCGGCGACGAGCCGTTCAGCGGTTGTTTTGCCCTTGATGCTTTCGGGCGAGTTGTTGGGCGTGTTGGACATCCATTCGGCAGAAATTGACTTCGATCAGGATGACGTGCGTACTTTGCAGGGCCTGGCCTGGCAGTTGGCGATTGCGCTAGACAACGCTCGACGCTTGAGCGCGGAAGCCTCGATCCTGGAGACGGCCAACCCCTTCTATCGCCTGGCTGGGCGCTTGGGCGCAACGCAGACTGAAACGGATGTCTACGCTGGGGTGCTGGAAATCGTTCAGGGTTTCAACCCTGGTCAGGCCTACATCGTGCGCGCTGCGCAGAAAACGGATTCACTGTATTTTGTGACCGATTTGCGTGGCGCGCAGATCAACACCCAACAGGTGGGCAGCGATACCCAAGACTTTGGTGCGGCGCTGACGATTGGCGCGGCTCTACAGTCCCCCCTGCTGATCGCCGACATGACAACTATTCCCGCTCTCCCACTCCCCGGTTTTCATGATTTTTGCGCTGGTCTGCTTGAGAAGTCAGTCGGTTCTAGTATCGCTTTGATTCCGCTGCGCACCAAGGCCGAATTTTTTGCCCTGTTGCTGGTCTCCTATAACACTGTGCATCACTTTACACCGCTGGAGACGCAACTCTACCGCATTGTTGGCGAACTAGCCGGTGTGACCCTGGAAAGAATCGCGGTCATTCAAGAGGCGCGGACGCAGCTAGGGCGAGAGCGTTGGCTGCGCGAGTTTAGCGAGCGCGTCATCCGCATCCCTGACCTGGAGGCGATGGTGGCGCAGGCTGCGCAGTCCCTGCAAGATGTCGTCCAGGCGGATGGCGTGATCGCTGCCATCACTTTACCGGAGTCCTCAACAGAAAGCCGCAGCGATCACAGCTAAACGTGAGTTCTTGGATGGGTGGTTGAAGCAATGAGTGAACAACGACAGAGCGTTTCGCAAACAGGCTTATCTTTGGCAGAAGCCCGCAGTTGGCAACGGATACTGTTGCGTCAGGTGATGCGGATCGTGTTCTTTGCAGCCATCCCTGCGTTGCTCTTCTCTTCGTACTATGTGTGGAAAGATGGCAAAGGTTGGCTCATTCCCTTCTATGTGGTGGGGTTCGTGGTCATCGGCATCATGCAGTTTTGGAAAAAAGCCCCCTATGCATTGCAGACCGGCACACTCTTAGCCATTCTTTATATGTTTGCGACGCTCTCATTGATCCGGGGGGGGGTTGAGCAGCAATGCGCGGGTCTTCCTGTTGGCGTTTGTCTTCGTTGCTACGATATTCTTTGGGAGACGGGCTGCGATTGCCAGTGTGACGGTTGCCGTGATGACGATGGGGATTGCCGGGTGGCTTTTCTCGACGGGACGGTGGGTCATCCCTACAGAAATACAGTTGGTGACAGCTAATCCAGTCGCGTGGGCTACCTACACGTTTATTTTGTTGATGGTCAGCGCGCTTTTCGTCTTGTTGCCCACCTATATGCTCATGCACTTGTCGGAGGCGCTGGCGCAGAGTCGCGCCATGGCCCGCGAGCTAGAGGCCGACCGCGAGCAGGCGCAACTTGAAGCGCAACGCAAGCACAATCACGCGGAGCAGTTGGGGTGGGCGGCGGCGCTGGGGCACACGCTGACCTCGATGCGGCAGCGGGAGGACGTGGTCCAGCGCGTGGTGCGCGAAATCGCGCAGACCTTTGACATCCATCAAGCCACGTTGTACCTGATGGGACGTTCCGGCACGGTGTTGAATGTGGCGGCGACCGCCGGTCATCTTGGTGAAGCGCTGCTGCAGGATGAAGGCGACATCCCGATCAACGCCCGCATTGCGCCGGCGCGCGCCGCCCAAATTGGCAGAGAACAAATGGCGCTGCTGCTTCCAGGAGAACTGCCGCGTTTCCCGCAGAGCCGCGTCGAGATCAGTTTGCCGTTAAGCGTGCGCGGCGAAGTGCTCGGTGTGCTGGACATTCACAGCCTGCACCCAACGTTTTCCGAAGAGGAACTGCAAATCTTCCGTATTGTCGCCAACCACGTGGCGGCTTCACTGGATGTCCTGCGCTTGCTCGAAGAATCGAAGACCCGCGTGCAAGAGACGCAAATGCTGTATACCCAACATGCGTCGGCTTCGTGGAGAACCCTGCTGGAGTCCAGGAATGTGCAGGCTTTCATCGCCGGAAAGGCTTCAGAGGCGCAGACGACCGCGCTGGCGCAGGAGGCCATGACTGCACTGCAACCGCGTTCGGCGTGGTTGGAGGATGCAGGGATGCATGTGTTGATTGTTCCGCTCGTAGCTCATAGCATCCCCGTCGGGTATCTGGCTTTCACTCGCGCCGCTGAAAAGGGCGATTGGGATGTGGATACCCGTGATCTTATCAGTATGGCTGCTGAACGTCTGGCGGCAGCTCTTGATAACGCCCGGATGCTCATTGATGCGCGCCAGCAGCTTCTGTATAACGAGCGGTTGGGACGGCTCGGCGACCTGATCTGGCAAGCGCCGAGTCCAGAAGACATCATGCAGCAGAGCGTGCGCGAACTGGGCCGTTTTCTGGAGGCCAGCGAAGTGCAGTTGTATCTGACGCCGCAAGGCGGCGCACGCCGCGGACGGGGCACGCAACCGCTGCCCTCCCGCGCGGAACAGGGAGAAGCCGGGAATGATTAGGCTGCGAAGTGTTATACACACGGAGGTACGTCGTCAATGAGCTTATCTCCTGAAAGTCAAATACTGCAACTGTTGACCTGGGTGGCGGCACTGGTCGAGGTGATTTTGTCCTTCTACATCCTGGCCCTTAATGCACGCCATACCGCCAACCGCCATATAAGCTTACTGACCTTCCTCCTCGCTGTGAATAACATAGCGATAGGCTTGCTGCTTGGGGCAGACAGCCTTGATCAGGCGCTCTTTCCGATGCAGCTTTATGCTGCTGTCATCTATACGGTTATTCCGGCGGCGACGGTTGCGTCGGTGGTCCTGCTGCGACCGGCCTGGCTGCATCAGGCCTGGCGCTGGCTCTGGCGACTGTGTTACGTCGCTCTGGCCTTGCCGATTGTCGTCACTGCGTTGGATGTGGTGTTTGGGACGCACTTGTGGTACATTGGACTCACTGGCAGCACTTACACTGGAGGCTACGTCCCCCTCCGCGAGTATGTGTCCCCCACGTTTTATATGCCGGTCATTGTGGTTTACGGTTTTATTTTTGGGTTACTGCCCCTTATACCGGCGCTCAGTGTGCTGCGCGATAAACAGTCTTTGCCGCAACATCGCCGGATGGCGCAATGGCTCATCGGCGCTACGCTTGCAACGCTCGTTTTGGAAGGCGGCCTTCGCTCATGGCTCGATCCTGCGTTAACGTTTGTCCTCGTGACCCTCGTGTACGCTGGCGCTTACATCTACACGTTCTTCTACCAGGTGTCTATCGAGCGGCGTATCCAACGCGGGCAACTGCGGAACCGGTTGACCGCACTGTTTTTATCCATCACCCTCCCCGTGTTGATTATCGGTGTCTTATTGGTGAGTTTTCAAACCCGGACGTTGCTCAGGCGCAGCGCGGCCAACCGCCTTGGCGCGATCGCCAATCTGACCCTCGACGCGGTCAATCTGAAGGTGGTTCCCTCAGTCCAGGACTTGCAAAAGCTGATCCGTTCAGCCGTGGCTCAAATCGGCGACACCGGTGTAGTCTATACCATTGACAGCGCCGGTCGTATCGTCTCACATTCGGAGTTGGATTTAGCGTTGCTGAAAGAGGACGATCCTTTGCGCGATGCCAGCCGGCAACCGCCGGTGTTGGCGCTGCGCCAGGGACGCTTGAATGAGTTGGTGGTCTTCAAGGATGACGCTGGGACACGCTGGTGGGCCTATGCTACTGAAGTAAGGTCGTTGCAGCAGTATATGATTGTACAACAACAAGAGGCTGCGATCGCGCAGGATATGCAAAGCTTCCTGGGCTTCTCCTGGATGGTCATCGGAATCGGCAGCGCCGTGCTCCTCATCCTGGGATTTTTGACGATTCAGTATTCCTTTGCACCGATTGTATCCTTGACGGAGACGGCGCGGGCTATTGTGGCTGGCGATCTGACCCGCGAGGCTGCCATCGAGAGTGAGGACGAGATCGGCGCACTGGCGCAGGCGTTCAACGATGTCACGGCGCGGCTCAACGATTTGATCGCCAGTCTCGAAACGCGCGTCGCTGAGCGTACCCAGGAAGTTGAGCGGCGCGCCGAATACCTCGCTATCACCGGCGGCGTCAGCCAGGCCGTGGCTTCCATTCTGGATGTTGATATGCTGCTGGATCGAGTGGCGCATCTCATCTCCGAAAGATTCGGCTTTTACCATACCGGCATCTTCCTGCTGGATGAGAACCGCGAGTGGGCAGTCCTGTCGGCGGTCTCTTCGGAGGGCGGCGAACGTATGCTGACGCGGGGACACCGGTTGCGCGTGGGAGAGCAAGGCATTGTGGGCTACGTCTCCGGTGCGGGCCGCGCGCGCATCGCCCTCGACGTTGACGAGGATGCGGTGTGGGTGAAAAACCCCGACCTGCCAGAAACCCGCTCGGAGATGGCTTTGCCCTTGATTGTGGGCCAAGAAGTGATCGGCGTGTTGGACGTACAGAGCCAGGAGGCAGAAGCTTTTGGCACTGAAGATATCACCACCTTGCGCATTTTGGCTGATCAAATCGCCGTGGCCATTCGTAACGCGCAGTTGTTCGAGCAAAGCCAGCGGGCGCTGCAAGAACTGCAAAAGTCGTATGGCGAGGAAGTACGCGAGGGATGGGCGTGGCGTCCTTCGCCGGTTGTCGGTTATCGCTATACGCCGCTTGAACTCACCCCCCTGATGGCGGGCGCCGCCCGCTCACTCGTGGAAACAGCGACGCCGCATGTGGCCGTTGATAATACATTGATTGTTCCCCTGCAACTTGCCGGCGGACAAAATTTCGGCGTTTTGCGTGTGCAGCGTGACGCTGCGCAGCCGTGGATCAACCAGGATATCACATTTGTAGAACGCGCCGTTGAGGAGATCGCGCAGGCCCTGGAGGTCGCCCGCCTGCTCGAAGAGAGCCGCCGGCGCGCGACCCGCGAGATGCAGGTGAACGAGATTGCGAACCTCTTCTCGCGCGCTTTGGACGTTGACGTGATGTTGCAGACGGCGGCGCGCGAGTTGGGACGCCTGCCCGGCATTGCTGAAGTCGCCGTGCATATTGACTTCCCTGAATCGCTTTCCGATGTGGAGATACCATCATGAACGATGACGAACGCACCCTATCATGGGCCTCTTCGACTTCTGCCCGGCGCAAACCACGACCGGCTCTGGGAATCGTCACCCATCAGGTCGTCGGCGCGGCAGCGTGGTGGCAAGATGCGGCGGAGGTAGCGCGCGCCCAGGATGTTGATCTGTTCATCTTCAACGCCAGCAACGTCGGCGAGCGCAACGCTGCCCTGGACGATGCCCCTTCCGCGCTTCATCATTTGGTTAGCCCGGAGCGCCTGGACAGTCTGATGTTAGCACAATGGTGGCCTAGCCGCGAGGTCTTTGAGGGATTCTACAATCGAAATTACCGCCCGCTGCCGGTTGTGAACCTGCACCGCCACTATGAAGGCTATCCCGGCGTTTCCGTGGATAACTACGAGGGTATGGCGGCTGCGGTTTGTCACTTGATTGAAGTCCATGGCTGCCGTCGCCTGGCGTATATCGGGGGATTGCCGGACAATCCTTCTGCCAACGAGCGTTATCAAGCGTATGTTGCCACATTGGAAAAGCATGGCATCCCTCTGGATCTCAATCTCGTCCTGCCTGGCGACTTTTCTCCGCCAGCCGGTACCCGTGCTATTCAGGTGTTAATGGACGAGCGGGGCCTGCGCCCCATGAGCGATTTTGATGCGGTTGTGGCCTCCAACGATAACCAGGCGTTGGCGGCGATGGCAGAGCTTCAGCGTCGAGACGTTCGCGTACCTCTGGATGTGGCCGTCGTCGGCTTCGATGACCACGGCGAAAGTCGCCACGCGATGCCCTCTTTAACCACTGTGGCTATGCCCAATGAAGCCATGGGGCGAGTGGCTGCTGAAATGGCGTTGGCGGCCATGCGCGGCGAACCGGTCGCCGATGTCAGAGTGCCTGGGGAACTGGTGGTGCGCCAGTCGTGCGGTTGCTTTGTATCACCGTTGGCGGACGCTGGCCCACCGCCGGCGGCTGCGGGTAAACCGCCATCCATGCCTCCGCAACTCCCTGCGCCTGCAGAACAACGTGCAATGGCTATCGCTCAGTTGACGCGGGTTGTCGGTCCGGCGGCGGAATTTCTCCCTGCGGACTGGGCTGAACAGTTGCTTGATGCTTTTACCGCGGATATCGAACTCCCGCTTGAGCCTGCCAATGCCTCACCGGGGCGTTTGTTGCCCGTTTTACACGCCATCCTGCGCGAATTCTATGTCCATGCCTACGACCTTGTTGCGTTAGGACGGGCGATCCTTATCACGGTACGCAACTGTATGCGTCCCACCGTGACCGACATTCCTCGTATGCGCCGCGCCGAAAGCCAATGGCAGCAGGCCATGGCCTTCGTCGCGGATATTGGACATCAAGCCCGCGCCTCGCAGATGTATCGCCAGGGCGACCAGATTGACCGGGTGCGCATCATCGGCGAACAGCTTATCACCACCTTCGACCTGGAGCGACTGTTGGACCTGATCGCGCGCGAGTTGCCACGGCTGAATATCCCCGGCTGTTACATCGCTTTGTACGAAGGGGCGAGGCCCTCGCGCGAGGAAGTCCGGCTGGTGATGGCCTACAACGCACAAGGGCGCAATCCCTTTGGCGTTGAAGGGCGGCGTTACCCGGCGCGTAAACTGCTGCCGGACGAGTTGCTGTCGCCAGATCACCCATCGGTGTTGGTGGTCACGGCGCTGTATTTCCAAGAGGTGGCCCTGGGATTCATGTTGTTTGAAGTTGATTCGCCGCAGGGCGAAGTGTACGAGACATTAGCCCGCCAGATCAGCAGCGCGTTGATGGGATCGCTGCTGGTGCAACAGCAGGAGGAAGCGCAGCGGGATGCCGATGCCGCGCGCCAGCGCGCGCAAGCGGCGTTGAGCGACTTGTTGACCACGCGCTCGATCGCCGACCGGGTGCGTCAGGCGGCCGACACCGAGGCCATCCTGCGCGTAACATTGGAGTCGTTGAGTCAGGCGCTCGGCGCGACAACGGCGGTGGCGCGTCTGGGGACGCGCGAGCAACTGCTGGAAGCCGGGACTGGCGTCGAATCGGACTAGGAGCAACCATGGTTCTTCAGATGAAAGCACGCGGAATATCTCCTGAAATCATCCGTGACGCGCGTCACAACGTGACAACACGTCCCACGATTGGGTTATTGATCGGAGAGACCGTCTCGTGGTGGGGACAATCGCTGTTACAGGGTGTGACAGATGCGGCTGAGGCGCTCGATGTCAATCTGCTCTGCTATGTGATTAGCACGCTGAGGGAGGAAGGCGTTGAGGGCGGCAATGCAATCTATGCCTTACCGGACGCCGATATTCTGGATGGCATTATCGTTTCCGGTAACATCGCCTATACGGTAAAACCCGAAACATTCAGGGCATATATTGATAATCTTCGTGCTGCTCTCCCGCTTGTCGGGGTCATCATGGTGCATGAAGGCGTCCCTTCAGTCCTGGTAGACGGCTACAGCGGTATGTATGCCAACATCAAGCACTTGATCGAGGTCCATGGATGTCGCCGGTTGGCTTTCATTCGTGGCCCAGTGGGTCACTTCGATGCCGATGAACGTTACCGCGCCTATACTACGCTGCTTGAAGAATATAACATTCCATTTAACCCCGATCTCGTCGAGGTGAGTAACTTCGCTGCCGGCCGGGTGGCAATGGAAGCGTTGTGGCCGCGGATGCTGGCTGTACCCCGTGATGAGACGGATACCTCGCCGTGGGCCGTCATCTCCGCCAACGATGGTATGGCCGTACAAGCGATGGAAGTACTGCGGGAGTACGGTATGCGCATTCCCGAAGACGTGGTCGTTGTGGGTTTTGACGATGATGTGACTGCGCAGAATTTGGACGTTCCGCTGACAACCGTGCGACAGCCAATCCAGGCCATGGGACAGCAAACCGTGCAGATGGTCTTGCGGCTTATGCGTGGTGAACCCGTCGAGGAGAGAGTGATGGTGCCAGCCGAGCCGGTTGTGCGCCGGTCATGTGGGTGTCTGCCGGGAGTGGTGATGCAAATTCCTGTCGCGGCAAAGGTTGGAGTTGCAGATAAGCCCATACCGCCGTTCGCCGATGTCCCCGAACCGATGTGGGACGCGTTTATCTCTGCCGTGCAAGAACCCTCGTTGTCCGAGAATTTTCTGATCCTTCTCGATCAGGCTTTGCGCCAGGCGCGTTACGCAGGGGGGCGCTTTGGAACCTGGCATCACCTTCTCACGGAGATGCGACGCCACACCCTCACCTACCTGGGCGATCCTGATGCACGTCAGCGTGCTGAAGACCTGCTGCAACAAGCGCGTCTGTTGGTGGGAGATGCGGAGCGGCGCCAGGAAGCGTACCGGCGTCAACTCTTTGAACAGCAGGAAACACTCCTGGCGCAGATTGACAACACATTGAGCGCCACCTTGCACTTACAAGAGTTGGCGCCGGCTTTGAATGGCTTATTCCCGCGTATTGGAATTGAGTGCTGTTTCGTGTCGTTGTATGAAGGCGAGAACCCTCTGGCGGAATACGCGCGCCTGCTTTTTGAATATGACACCTATCGCGTCGGCTACACCCCTGAAGTTGAACTGTACCTCGACGGCCCGTTGTTCACGCCCCGTCTGCTGGTTCCTAGAAAAATTTTATTCGAGGAACGCCAGCGGACTGCCATCATCATGCCGCTGGTCTTGCAGGAACACCAGCTTGGCTTCGTAGTCGTGTGGGGGGGGGCAGCAATGGCGATTGTATGCGCGCCTGACGCAGCGTTTGAGCGATGTGATCTTCCGGGCGTTACTCGCCCGCGAACAAGAGCGCGCGCAACGCGAAGCACAGGCAGCAGAGCGTCGCGCAGAAGAGGCATTGCGGGATGTGCTGGTGGCGCAACGGCGTTACATCCACGGCGCATGGGAAGAGCGTGCCGAGTCTGTGTCGGGTTACTTCTATTCCGATGAATCGCGCGGCGTGACGGACAGCGCATGGCTGCCGGAGATGACGGAGGCCGTGCAGCGCGGCGATGTTGTTGTGACGCAGGATATGGATGGCGGACAAACCCTGGCCGTACCCGTGACTCTATACGGCGAAGAAGTCGTCGGCGTTTTGGGATTCCAAGCGCCGGCTGCCGCGCCCTGGACCGCGGACCACATTACCCTGGCCCGCACCATCGCCGTGGAAATGGCTTTGGCGTTGGAAACGCAGCGGCTGCTGTCTGACGTGCAGCGGCGCGCTTCCCGGCTCCTGGCGGCGGCGGAGATTTCGCGGGTGACCACCTCCATCCTCACGCTGGACGAATTGCTGCCGCAAGCGGTGAATCTGATCCGCGAGCGGTTCGATTTGTATTATGCGGGCATCTTTCTCGTGGATGAGAATCGGCGGTGGGCCATCCTGCGCGCTGGAACCGGCGAGGCCGGGCGCATTATGTTAGAGCGCAATCACCGCCTGGAAGTCGGCGGCGCTTCGATGATCGGCGCCTGCGTGGCTCAGGGCGAAGCGCGGATCACGTTTGACACGCAACGCGAAGCCATCCATCGCCGCAACCCGCTGCTGCCCGACACACGCTCGGAATTGGCGCTGCCGCTGTTCAGCCGGGGCCGCGTGATCGGCGCGATGACCATCCAGGATACGCGACCGGGCGCTTTCACCCAGGAAGACATCACGACGCTGCAAACCATGGCCGACCAACTTGCCAATGCTATTGAAAACGCGCGCCTGCTGCGCCGTATGGAGCAGAATATGCACGAATTGGAAGTGGCGTCTGGTCGCCTGACCCGCGAATCGTGGCAAAACTTCCTGGCGAATTATCGCCATACCTTCGGTTATCGTTATCGCCTACTCGATGTTGAGCCGGCAGCCGACCTGTCGCCCGAAGCGCAGGCGGCGCTTGAGCAGCAAGCGCCCGTCGTGACGACTGTGGCGGCAGAGGCTGAGGACGGTCACACACAAGGTGCGTTGAGCGTCCCCATCCGCGTGCGCAACGAAGTGCTGGGGGTGCTGGACTTGCGCTTTGAGGACGCTGTGGTATCTCCCGAAGTCATCAGCCTGGTGGAACAAGTCTCCGCCCGCTTGGGCGCCGCCCTGGAGAGCGCCCGTCTGCTTGAGGAATCGCGTCGCGCCGCGGCCCGCGAGCAGGCTACGGCCAGGGTGGCCAGCAGTCTGCGCGAAAGGCTGGAGATGGATGCCGTGCTCAAGAACGCCGCGCGCGAATTACGCGCCGCGCTGGATCTGTCGCGTGTCGCGGTGCGGTTGGCGCCTCGCATGGCTGCGGAGAAGTCCTCAGAGACGAACGTAGGATGAAGGGAAAAGGCATAGGAAAATTCGGCTGATGGCGAATCGCTGAAGGACATGAAACGATGATACCAAAGTTTGGGAGCTGGCCTATCTTTTATAAGATCATGTTTACCATCATGATCATCGTGCTTTTGGCGTTGACCATGACGACGGTGGCCCACGTCAGTATATTGCGCGCGCGTATGCGGAACCAGATCGGCGCGCAGTTCGCGTCTATGGCCGATGCGCGTATGGGATACGTGGTAGATACGCTCGCGGAACAAATCATGCTTTTACGTAGCATCGCTCTGGATAGCGCGGTGGAAGGTGTACTTAACACTGCTAACTCACACTATAGCAGTGACGCAGCTACCACCGAGCGGATGTTGCTCGATACCGACCGCAAATGGGTAGCTGCGCCTGATGACAGCGTCATTGTGCAATCCATCGTGGATCCCGCGTATAATATGGTGACGGCGCGGATTCTCGCTCACACCGAGGCGCTCGTGACCTATGGCGAAACCTTCATCACCGACCGCTATGGTGGGCTGGTTGCAGCGACGCGGCGAACCTCTGACTATTATCAGGCGGATGAGGACTGGTGGCAGGCTGTGCTGGCGGGTGGAAAGGGCGCGTTTTACATTGGTCAACCGGCTTACGATGAAAGCGCCGGGTACGTCGCGGTCAACCTGGCCGTTCCAATCTATGACGCAAAAAACCACACAGTCATTGGGGTGTTGCGTTCTACCCTGAATATGGACGTCATTAACCAGGCCCTTAAGCCATTGAGTGGAACTACCGTTACACTGGTCAACCAAAGGCGCGTGGTTCTCGCCGATTCAAACCCCCAACGTGTGGGACAAAGTGTGCCTCTCTCCTGGCCGCTGTACATGAGCAGCGTCGGTGCGACGTGGTTTGAGGCTAAGGACGCTGACAACCGCGCGGTGTTGATCGGGCGTGCGGCCGTAGCCGACATCGCTATCAGTGGAGAGCTGGCCGCAGTTATTCAATCCTTGGGGTGGTCGTTGTTCGTCTACCAGCCCCAGACTGAAGCTTTCGCCCCTATAACGCGCGCTATCTGGCTGGATGTGGGGATCGCCTTTATTCTTGCGCTCCTGGCAGCGCTTGCCGCGTACCTTATGTCTCGCTTGCTGATCAACCCGATTGTGCAGATGCTCGCCGTGCTGCGGAAATGGGTAGCCGGCGATCACAATCAGCGCGCGTGGGTGTATTGGGAAGACGAGACCGGCGAATTGGCCGCTGCGTTGAACCAAATCGCCGATAAGACGCAGGAGTTGGAACAGGCTGCCGCTCGCCGTGTGGCAGAACGTGAACGCGAGCAGCGGCGGCGCGCCCGCGATCTGAATGTGACGACGGTGGTGGGCGATGTGATCTCCGCGACCTCGCATTTATCCGAACTGCACCAGAAGGTCGTTGATCTCATCCGCGAACGATTTGAGCTGTACTATGTGGGTTTGTTTCTCCTTGACGATGCCGGTGAATGGGTGGTGCTGCACGCTGCGACTGGCGATCCCGGCAAACACCGGTTGGCGCAAGAATACCGCGTGAAGTCGGGGATGGGCCTGGTCGGTCGTTGTATCGCTGGTAGAAGTGCCCGTGTTGTTCGTGAAGATGATGCGGATAGCAGTCTGCTGGACAAGTCGGAACTACCGTACAGCCGGTCTGCCATCGCCTTGCCGCTGCGCTCGCGTGGGCAGATTCTCGGCGCCATCGAAGCGCACAGCTATCAACTCGACACCTTTGATACCGAGAGTACCATTGTCTTGCAGACGATTGCCGACCAGGTAGCGGTGGCTATTGATGGGTTGCGCCTGTACGCTGAACGCCAGGAGGCGATGGAGAGCCTGCAGCGTACCTACGGTGAAGCCACCCGCGAAGCGTGGACCGCGTTGTTATTGGGCCGCGCCGCCGGAGCAGAGGGCTATCAGGCGGAAACCAGAGGCATTGTAGCGTTGCCGCCTGCGTCGCCGGAGGTGTGGCCTGCTGATGCCAGAGCCGCTTGGACAGAAGGACGCGCTGTCGCGGATCAGGAAGAGAGCGGGGCGGCGGTCTTGGCGTTGCCGATTCGCCTGCGCGATGAGATTGTCGGCGTGGTTGATGTGAGCAAGCGTAAAGATGCCGGTGATTGGGCGCCGGACGAGATTACCCAGTTGGAAGAATTGGTCGAACAGTTGGGCTTGACCCTGGAGAGTTCCCGGTTTTATCAGGAATCGCAACACGCTGCCGCGCGCGAGCAACTCTTGCGTGAAATCTCGGAGCGCATTCGCGTTGCCGTTGACATGGATTCGGTGCTGCGCATTGCCGTCAAGGAAGTCGGCGACGTGCTGCAACGTCCAGTTTTCGTCTATCTTGCGGACCACAATGCGTCGCAGCGTTCAGTGTCTGCGGATACAGTGCTGGGATCGGGAGAACAGTCATGAAAGAAGATACAGCGATGAGCGAAAACAACGGAATAGCCCGCTCGCTCGGTGCAGGGCAGCAGAAAACCCGTCCCACGCTTGGCTTGTTTATGTATGGGCTGGTAGATACGATCAGTGCAGCACTGTGGCGCGGGGCTGAAGATGCCGCGCGTGAACATGACGCCAACCTGGTCTGTTTCTCCGGCGGCACATTGCGTGACTTTACAGGGGCTACGGTTCCTGCCAATGTGCTCTACGACTTCGTCAGCGCCGAACGTATTGATGGGTTGATCATCTGGGCGGGGCTGTTGCACCACGTTGATCCCGAAACCGCGAAAGCCTTCTATCAACGTTATGCGCCGCTCCCGGTCGTCAGCATCGGACTGCAACTGGAAGGCATCCCCACTGTCACGATGGATAATTACGGGGGAATGTACAGCGAAGTGGAGCATCTGGTGGAGGTTCACGGGTACTCGCGGATTGCCTTCATTCGCGGCCCTGAAGGGCACGAAGAAGCCGAGGAACGTTATCGCGCCTATCAGGATGTTTTAGCCACGCACGGCATTGCTTTGGACCTGGAACTGGTCACGCCAGGAAATAATCAGCGGTCAGGCGGGGTGAACGCGGTCAATCTGTTGTTGGATGAACGGCGTCTGCGCCCTCAAATGGATGTCGAGGCGCTGGTGGCGGCCAATGACAACATGGCCTTGGGGGCATTGGAAACACTCCAGGCGCGGGGCATTGGGGTCCCCCGCGACGTTGCTGTCGTCGGGTTCGATGATTTTGAAGAAGGCCGGTATACGCTTCCCACACTGACCACGGTTCCGTGGACGGGATATGCGCAGGGCCGCCAGGCTGTCGAGCTGTTGCTGGCCCTTTTGGAGCACGCCACCGTCCAGGAGCTGACGTATGTTCCCACCAATGTGGTGGTCCGTGAGTCATGTGGCTGCCTTATCCCGGATGTCGTGCAGGCAGCGGAGGCGCCTGATCCGCGGCTTTCCGCGCCGCACGCGACCGGTACTATCGCTGACGTGCGTGACGTGTTGCTGACCGAGATGGCGCAGGCCTTGGCGGCGCTTCAAATTGATCATGCGCAGTTGGCTGGATTGGTAGATGCCTTCATAGGTGAGATGGCCGTTGCCCCGTCCAGGGGCTTCTTGCAGGCTTTGGAAGCACTGTTATGGACCACCGTGGCCGCCAACGGCGACGTCAACGTCTGGCACGGCGCCATGTCCGTCTTGCGCCAGCGCGTCCTGCCTTACGTCTTAAGCGACGCCGTGCGCTCGCGCGCCGAAAATCTCTGGCAACAGGCTCGGGTCATGATCAGCCATAAAGCGCAACAGGCGCAAGCCCGGCAGGCCTGGTTGGCGGAGAACCAGGCCGCGGCGATCCGTCAATTGGAGCAAGCCTTGGTCTCTATCACTGAACTGAGCGATTTCACTCATATACTGCCGCAGCACATTGCATCCCTGGGAGTTCCGGGATGTTCGATCGCCCTGTTTGAGGATCCTGAGAAACCGGTCAATGCGCGCCTGCTGGTAGCGCGGGATGGGATACCTGCTCAAGAATCACACCTTTTCTCGGCGCGCTTATTGTTGCCGGACTCTGTATGGCGCCAGGAAAGCCGTTTCAGTCGCGTGCTCGAGGCATTGTACATCCGGGAGACGCGGTTAGGGTATGCCCTTTTTGAACTAGGGCCGCAAAATGGCAGCATTTACGTCATTCTGCGCGACCAAATCAGCAACACCTTGCGCGGTTTGCTTCTGGTGGAAGAGACCCGCCGCGCGCAGATGGCGCTCCAAAAGTCCTATGTCGAAGTGGAGCAACAAGTGGCGACTCGCACGGCTGAATTGCAGCATGAGATCGCCAGCCGCGAGAGCTTGTATGAACGTCGCGCCCTTCAGGTGCAGACGAGCACGTTAATCTCCCAGGAAATCGCCGCTGCGCCGGGACTCGATGAGCTATATCGCCGCGTGGTGACACTGATCAAAGAACGCTTTAATTACTATCATGCGCAAATCTTCCGCTATGATCCGCAGCAGCGCACAGTCCGGCTGGTCACTGGTTATGGTGAAGTGGGGCAGAAGATGCTCGAAGCCGGGCATCAAATTGATGTGGGCGTGGGCGTGGTGGGAACGGCGGCGGAGACCGCCGAACCCGTCCTGGCGACCGATGTGACGCAGGATAAGGATTGGCGTCCCAATCCCAATTTGCCGGAGACCAAAGGCGAACTGGCGGTGCCCATTAAGTTGCGCGACCAGGTATTTGGCATCCTGGATGTGCAGAGCGACCGCGCCAGGGCGCTGACCCTGGATGACCAACTGTTGTTGGAGCAGTTGTGCGGTCAAATCGCCATTGCCATTGAAAGCACGCACCTGCGCGAGGAGATGGAAGATCGTCTACAAATGTTGAACATGCTACAGGCCGCTATGGCCCGCGAAGGGTGGGAAGTGCTGCAAGCGCAGCAGAGCGGTCTCAAGGGCTATGTCTATGATCGCGGCGTGGTGCAACCCTTGACCCAGATTCCTTCCGGGGGTTATACCTTCCCGGTCGCCGTGCAGCAGGGTCAGGTTATCGGGCATCTGGGCGTCCAGGAGGACCCCGCGCGGCCTCTCTCCCCAGAAGAGCACGCGCTCTTGACAACCATATCAGAGCAGGTCGCCTCGGCCCTGGATAGGGCGCGCCTGTTCGAGGATACCCGCCGGAGCGCCGCGCGTGACCAGATCATCAGTGAATTGAGCGCGCAGATGCGGGCTTCGTTGGATATTGACCAGGTGTTACAGACCGCTGTGCGCGAAATGGTGAGCGCGCTGAACTTTGCCAGAGTTGAGGTGCGCCTGGGAACCCCGAAGCTTGAAGACACTGCGGCAGAGGAGGTCAACGCATGAGTGGCCTGTTGGCGATCGAGACCCTCCAAGTTGTAGCATGGCTGGTAGGCTTGCTGGAACTGGTGTTGGCCTTATACATCCTGCTCCTCAATAGCCGGCATCCAGCCAACCGCCACGTCAGCCTCCTGCTGTTCATTTTTGCCGTCAATGACCTGGCCATGGGGCTATTGTTTGGCGTTAAGCAAGCTGCGGAGGCCGTCCTACCCACTCTGCTCCTGGCAATGACGTCGGAGCCGGCGAAAGTGGGATTGTTGTTAACGGCTATAGTCCTGCTTAAGCCACAGTGGATGCAAGGGCGTCGGCGCTGGCTAGAATGGCTGTTGCACGGGCTTGTCTTTCTGCCGATGGTGTTGACCGCCATTGACGCTTTCTGGCATACTGGACTGTGGTATAGCGGCCTGGATGCTGCCAGTTATACCGGCGGCTATGTTGCGAGCGGCGTGTATGAAGCCGGAAGCGTGGCGCGCGTTGTGCGACCGTTGTACGTATATGTCCTCTCGTTGTTGCCGTTTGTGCCGATCCTGTGGACGCTTATCAGCCGGAAAACGCCGCCTGCGACGCGCCAGTTGGCCTGGATGGTGCTCATCACGCAAGGTGTCGCGGTGGCGGTGCAGTTTGGATTGCGCGCTGTCATCGGTTCAGGCGCAACTTCGATTATTACCACCACATTCTTCGCTATTGGCTATGCCTATACTGCGTTCCAGCAGATGATTTCCGAGCGTCGCGCCCAACACGGGCGCTTGCGTCCACGTCTGATTGCGCTGACATTGGCGATCGCCATTCCCATCCTGCTCGCCCTTGTCACCTTTGTTATCTTCCGTTCCTCTAAGGTTATTGAAACTCAGGCGCTGGAGACTTTGAGCGCGACCAACCATCTGCTGGCGACTAGCGTGCAACTGTGGCTGGATTACAACACCAAAGCATTGCAGCAGTTGGTGAGGCAGCCGGAGATTCAGGGGATGAATCCTGCCACGCAAGAGCCGGTCTTGGCGGCCATGGACGGGGTTTACGAACACATTTACCTGGTTAGCACGACCGACCTGACCGGTATGAACGTGGCGCGCAGTGACGGCGCGGCGTTGATTGACTATAGCGACCGGGCGTGGTTCCAGGAAGTACGCGATGGCGCCCCGTATGCATATCAGGTGGTCATCAGCCGCACGAGCGGCAAGCCGGCGCTGGTTGTCTCTATGCCGATTCGCAATTCAGCCGGGGAACTCGTCGGCGTCGGAATGTTTGGCGCCAATCTGGACCAACTGTCCAATGAAGTCGCCGTTGCTCGCTTTGGGAACACAGGCGTGACGTATGTGGTTGATGCAGAAGACCGCATCATTGCTCATCCCGATCCCGCGTTCTCTGTGGAAATCGTCAGTATCCACGATACCACCCTGGCACAGAAATTACGTGAGGGTCGAGAAAAGCAGTTTATCTACACTGATGTCGAGGGACGGAAGTGGGAAGTCTATGTGGATGTTTTGGCTAACGGCTGGGGCATCATTGCACAACAGCAATATACGGAGTGGCGTGGTCCGGTGCTGCAACTGGCCCGCACCGGTGTGCTTTTACTGATTCTGGGGGCGGGATTGCTTGGTGGGTTGACCTTTTTCACGATGCGCCAGGCTTTTGAGCCGATTGATGCCTTGACTACTACCGCGGCTGCGATTGCGAAAGGGGATTTAACCCGTACCGCGCCAGTGGTGAGCGAGGATGAGTTGGGGGGACTGGCGCGCGTTTTCAACAGTATGACCGCGCAGTTGCGCGAGTCCATTGACACGTTGGAGCAGCGTGTAGCTTCGCGCACCCTCGATCTGCAGCGCCGTTCTGCTTATCTGGCGGCTTCGGCGGAGGTCAGCCGTGCGGCGGTATCTATGTTGGATCCCGACGTGTTGATTCACCAGGTCGTTGACTTGATCCGCGAGCGTTTTGACCTCTACTACGTCGGCTTGTTCCTGGTGGATGAAACGACAACCTGGGCTGTGTTGCGTTCCGGCACCGGGACGGCAGGGGCGGCGATGTTGGCGCGCCAGCACCGCATTCGCATCGGTGAAGGGATGATCGGGTGGAGCATCGCTAACGCCGAAGCGCGCGTTGCGTCGCACGCCGAGGTTGACGACGTGCGCCTGGTTAACCCTGAGCTGCCAGATACCCGCTCCGAGGCCGCTTTGCCGTTGCGCTCGCGCGGACAAGTGCTCGGCGCGTTGTCTGTACAGAGCACGTACCCGGACGCCTTCGATGCAGAAAGTGTGAGCGTGTTGCAAACGATGGTGGATCAGGTTGCAGTCGCTATTGACAACGCGCGCCTGTTGGCGCAGGCACAGACCGCGCTTGAGGCTGAACGTCGCGCGTATGGCCTGGCCTCGCGCCAGGACTGGAGCCGCCTGGCCCGCGCCCGCGCCGAATCTGGTTACGTCGGTGTGCGCCAGACCGTAGAGGCAACCTCGGACACTAAGGAAGTGGCGCTGCTCGTTGCGCAGGGCGAATGGAGTCCCGAGATGCGCGCTGCGCAGCGGGCCCGTCAGAGCGTTGCCGGTCAGCAAGACGGAATGCCAACGCTGGCTGTCCCTATCCTCGTGCGCGATGAGGTTGTGGGCGTGTTGAATTTCAGCAAGGGCGAGGGGGCCACCGGCCTGACTTCAGGAGGGACCTGGACACGTGATGAAATTACCCTCCTTGAGGCGCTGGCGGGGCAATTGGGGCAGGCTTTAGACGCTGCCCGGCTGTACCGCCAGACGCAGCTTCGCGTAGCCAGAGAAGGTGCTATTCGCGCAATTTCGGATCAGATACAGCGCGCGCCAGACATCACATCGTTGATGCGCATCACAGCGGAAGCCTTGAACCAGGCGCTCGGCGGTTCGCGCGTCTATGTGCGCCTGGGCGCCGATATAGGCGGCGATGCGCACGCCGTCACCGGTGCGCAGACGGACGGAGGAGACAATGGCGACGCAAAGTAGCCGCAAGAAAAAGGCGTCAACAGACGCAGAAACATCCCGCCCCGCCACGTTAGCGCGGCGACGACCCACGCTTGGTCTTTTCATTGATAGTTTGACGATGGGCTACCAGACCGCGCTGTTTCAAGGCATTGACGCCCTGGCTCGTGAGCGGGATGTCAACCTGCTTGTCTTTGTGGGAGGCGCACTCCCGCAGGCCGGACAGTCTGCTGCGCCGGATAATGTGCTCTACGATCTGTTAGGCGAAGGCAACGTGGACGGGTTGATCCTCTCTTCCGGCTCTGTCGGAACGGCGGCCAGCATGGAGGAAATGCAAGCATTTTGCGAGCGTTTCCGCCCTTTGCCGTTAGCCAGCATCGCGCTGCCGTTGGAAGGCATACCGGGCGTGTTGATGGACAACTACGCAGGTATGCGCGCCGTGGTCAACCATCTCGTTGAAGTTCATGGCTACCAGCGCATTGCCTTCTTCCACAAACAAGAAGGCCACCCGGAGAATGACGCGCGCTATAACGCTTATGTGGACGTGTTAACCGAACATGGGATTGCTGTTGATCCTGCGCTTGTGATTCCTGGGGTTCACTATAACACCCCTGAAACTGGCATTCGCTTGTTGTTTGATGAACGGCGGTTGCGCCCGCGGATGGATGTCGAAGCGTTGGTCGCTGTTGATGACCGGATTGGACTCCAGATATTGGAAATCCTGCACGCGCGTGGTATCCGCGTACCCGACGATGTGGCGTTGGTGGGATTTGATGATGTTGAGGACAGCCGGTACGTCACCCCTTCTCTGACCACGGCGCGCCAACCTCTGCAGGCTCAAGGTCGCTGTGCGGCGGAATTGCTACTGGCGCAAATTCAGGGTGAGGCAGTGGCGCCACAGACGCGCTTGCAGGCCGATTTGATCGTTCGTCGCTCCTGCGGCTGTCTGGACGCGACCGTCCGACGGGCGCAGGTAGAACCAATAACGCGCGTACTTGTGGATGCATCGCTGCCCTTTGATGCGGCATTGGTGGCGCGCCGGGGCGACATACTGGCTGACATAGTTGCCGCCGTTGTTTCGCTCGATGTGGCTGAGGCCACGCGCGTGCGAGTTGCCGAGCAATCCGGGTGGCTGGTGGATGCTTTTATCACGACGTTGAAGGCTATCGAAGCTGCCGCGCCCTCAGAAATTTTCTTGTGGACGCTGGATGAAATCCTGCGGCAGACTGTGCTGGAACAACGCGACGTAACAGCGTGGCAAGATGGCATCTCTGTATTACGCCGGTATGTGTTGTCCTGCATTGAACCTCAGACAGTCTTGTGGCAGGTTGAGAACCTGTTCCAACAGGCGCGTGTGATGATCGGCGGCGCAGCTCAACAGGCGCAAGCTTCGCAAAGGTTGCAGGCAGCGCGGCGCGACCAGACGTTGCGTGACGTCGGTCAAACTCTAATTACTGCGGTCAGCATTGATGCGTTGGCAGATATGATAGCCTATGAGTTATCCAGGTTGGATATCCCCAGTAGCTATCTTTCGCTCTACATTGATCAACAAACGCCCGCGGCTGGATCACAGATGTTGTTGGCTTATGACCGGGTCCGTGGATTTCAGGAGAAGTCGAAGGCGCATTTTCCCTCGTGCCAGCTTGCGCCGGATGGACTCTTGCCGACAGAGCGGCGCTACAGTATAGTGGTTGTGCCGCTTCACTTTCTGAATGTGCAACTTGGACGTGCGCTGTTCGAGCTAGGCCCACGCGACGGTTCGATCTATGACGCGCTGCGTGGGCAGATCAGCAGTGCCTTGCAGGGGGTGCTGCTCACCGAGCGGATGGCGGCCCGTGCGCGTCAATTACAGACTGCCGCTGAAGTTGCGCGCGCTGCGAGTGAGGTGCTTGAGCCTGATGTTTTGATCCAACAAGTTGTTACCCTGGTGCGCGAGCGATTCAACCTCTACTATGCTGGCCTCTTCCTTGTGGAAGCCGATGCCGAAAATCCCGCCGTGCAGTGGGCCGTGTTACGCGCAGGTACGGGCGAGGCCGGCGCACAAATGGTGGCGCAGGGACACCGGCTGCTGGTTGGCGGTACTTCGATGATTGGCTGGTGTGTTGCCCACCGCGAAGCCCGTGTCGCATTGGACGTGGGCCTGGAGAAAGTGCGCCAGCCCCATCCACTGCTGCCGGACACGCGCTCGGAACTGGCGCTGCCCTTAATTAGCCGGGGCGACGTCATTGGCGCGTTGACCATTCAAAGCGACAGAGAGGCAGCTTTCAGTACGGAGGACATCGCCGTGCTGCAAACCCTGGCGGATCAACTTGCCAACGCCATCGAGAATGCGCGGCTGTACGAAGCCCTGGAACTTGAACAGTACTTGATGGACACCCTGATGGACAATACCCCGGATCATATTTACTTCAAAGATCGGGAGAGCCGCTTTATTCGTGCGAGCCGTTCACAGACTGCCCGCTTTGGTTTATCCGATCCCAGAGAAATTATCGGCAAATCCGACTTCGATTTCTTCTCCGAGGATCATGCCCGTCCCGCCTACGAGGATGAGCAGCGCATCATCCGCACCGGCGAACCGATGCCGGAGACCGAGGAGCGTGAAACGTGGCCTGACCGACCTGATACATGGGTCACGACGATCAAGATGCCCATGCGCGACCGCGCTGGTGAAATCATCGGTACTTTCGGCATATCGCGCGATGTCACGGAGCGCAAACGCGCAGAGATGCAGTTGGCTGCGGAACGCAACCTGTTGCGTATGCTTATTGACAATCTGCCAGACCATGTCTATGCCAAAGATGTCGAGAGCCGATTTACTCTCGCCAACATAGCTGTGGCTCGCCAAATGGGGGCCACCACGCCGGACGAACTGCTCGGCAAGAACGACTTTGACTTTTATTCAGCAGATCTAGCAGAACGCTATTACACCGACGAACAGGCGCTTATCCAGTCAGGGCAGTCCATATTCACTCACGAAGAATTCAATCGGGACCCCACTGGACAACCCCTGTGGACCTTGACCACCAAAGTGCTTTTGCGAGATGATCAAGGGAAGGTTACCGGACTGGTGGGTATAGGCCGCGATATTACTGAGCGCAAACGCACCGAAGCTGTGATGCTGCGGCGCGCTCTGCAGCTCCAAACGGTGGCCGATGTGGCGCGGATAGCGAGTGAGGTGTTGGACGTAGACACCTTGATCCAGCAGGCCGTAGAACTGTTACGCAAGCAACTGGACCTGTACTACGCCGGTTTGTTTCTGGTGGATACGTCAGAGGTTCCGGCCGAATTTGCCAGCGCGCGCCGCCAGCAGTGGGCGGTCTTGCGCGCCGGGACCGGCGAGGCCGGCGCGCAGATGATCGCGCGCGGCCATCGTCTGGAAGTCGGCGGCGCCTCAATGATTGGACAGTGCGTGGCGACGGGGCAGGCGCGCATTGCGCTGGACGTGGGCGCCGAGGCCGTGCGCTTCGAGAACCCCTTATTGCCCGCTACGCGCTCGGAGTTGGCGCTGCCGCTGGTCAGTCGCGGCGGCGTCATCGGCGCGCTGACCATCCAGAGTACCGAAGCCTCTGCCTTTGGCGCGGAAGACATCACCGTGCTGCAAGCTTTAGCTGACCAGTTAGCCAACGCCATCACGAACATCCGCTTGTTCGAGCAGACCCAGAGCGCCTTGCGCGATCTGGAAATGATACAACGCCAGTATATGCATGAAGCCTGGCAGGGGTATCGGGCAGCGGGGTTGCCCTCTGAGTATGAAGTGACGCGCCCCGGCGTGACGCCCTTGCGCGACGTGGGCGGCGCGCAGGCTGTGCTGCCCGAGATCCGGGCGGCGCTGACCCGGCAGGGCGCTGTTGCGATGTCGGGTCGTGATGCGCCGATCAATGATCATGCGGCGCTGGTCGCCCCGATCACACAACGCGGTGAGATCATCGGCGCCTTGGGCATTCACGACGAGGACGGCGGGCGCGAGTGGACCGAGGACGAAATCGCCCTGGTAGAGACAGTGGCCGAACGCATGGGGATGGTGGCCGAAACGTTGCGCTTGCTCGAAGAGACACAGCGCACCGCCGGGCGTGAGCGTTTGACCCGCCAGATCACCGACCAGATTCGCGGCGCGCTGACGGTGGACGAGGCCATCCAACGCGCGATCCGGCAATTAGGCGAGGTCTTAGGCGCCGAGATGGTGGCGCGAATAGATGTTGGGCCGGGAAGCGATTCTGGTGCGCCAGAGAAGAGGGAAAAATGACGAACACTCAGTCAGCGCCAGTTGAAATGGATCAAGAACAAATCCTGCGCACCCAGATGGCGCGCGTGGTCATTCAGATGTCAATGGCGGCCGCGGCGATCCTCCTGATCATTTTTATGAATTTGTGGTTCGCCGGATCACAGTTTGCGGGACGTTACGTCGCGGTAGTGGCGGTGGTGTTCCTCATCCTCAGTGGCATTGGCTTATGGCTGATCCGCCGTCAACGCTTGAACGCGGGGGTTACAGTCTACACCTCCGGGTTGATTGGCGGTCTGACAGTCGCCATCTATCTTCTCGGCGGCGTGACAGGCCCGGTAACAGTGGGTCTCGTCATGGCAGTGGTGATTGTCGGACTGGTTGGTGGCTTCAGGCCATTGAGTCAAGCCGCCGTTGCCATTGGCATCCTTTATTTGCTCATGGCGATTTTGGAGGCCACTCAGGTGTTGCGCCCACCACGGATACCTGAAACATCCGTCTGGTTGATTCAAATTGTTTTCTTTATGGCGGTTTTTATCGTGACCGTTTTGGCGGCAGGGACATTTGTCAACCAGACCGGGCGCGCTCTTGCTGCAGAGCAGCAGCGTGGTTTGGAACTGGCGCAAGCCAGTCGTCAGGCCGAGCAGTTGGCCCTGACCGAGCGCGAACTGCGCGAACGGGAAGCGCACTCGGCGCTGCACCTGCGCGAGACCGTCGCCGGATATGCCGACTATCTGTCGCGTGTCGCTGCCGGAGATTACGCCGCCCGCGTGGATGTCGGTGTTCTGGAAGAAGACGTTGAAGGCGACCGCGAACTGCACGCCCTGGGCGAATACCTCAATTCTACGGTGGAGGCGCTGGTCAAGGCGTTGACCCAGGCTCAGGAGGTGCAGCGTCGTTACACTGAACAGGCCTGGGAAACTGTCATGGCGTCGGGACGTGTGCAGCCGGGATTTGCATATCGCCAAAACCAGATCACATCAGATGCGGAGTGGCTGCCGCAAATGACGCGGGCGGTAGATAGCGGAGCGCTTGTGGCGCAAGATGAAGGTGTTGCGGTGCCGCTGGTCATCAACCGGCAAGTAGTGGGCGCGCTTGGCGGGCTGCACCCCGACGGGCGGCCCTGGACTGCGGAAGAGTTAGCCCTGATCGAAGACGTGACTGGGCAGCTCGCGCAAACCATCGAGAGCTTGCGTCTGTTCGATGATGTGCAACGCCGCGCCGCCCAAGAGCAAGTGGTCGGTACGATAACGGCGCGTATGCGCGCGTCATTGGATATGGAAACTGTGCTCAAGACCGCGGTTAATGAGATGCGCCAGGCTTTGGGACTGGGGGGCGTCATCATCCAACTGGCGCGACCGGAGGCCGTGCGCGACGATGATGCGGTCGAAACCCATCAACCGACGGTATAGTTGAGGAGGAACGTGAGTATGTGGATGCGCATCCGACAATTCCTTGCGCCGCCGGTGTTTGCAGGCGATGAGGACAAGACTGAGACCGCCAGCCTCGTCAATACGATTTTGCTGGTCCTCATCACGTTGATCACGCTGGCCTCGCTGGTCGTCATACTTATGCTGCGGATTTACGCGCTGATGGGGACGCTTTACGTGAGTATGATGGTGCCGATGCTGGCGGCGCTGTGGTCGTTGCGACGCGGTCACGTGCGTGTCGCTGCTGTAATCATCGTCGCCGCCCTGTGGCTGGTGCTGGTGGTATCCGGAGCGTTTATTGGTGGGGTGGTCAACGCGGGCTACACCACGGTCACACTGGTGATTATCATTGCCGCGTTGTTGTTAGGTGGGCAGGGCGGAATCATTGTTACCGTCGTTAGCATTGCAGCGATCGTTGTCGTTTACATTGTAGAAGTAACGGGCCTTTTACCTGCCCCAGCGCGCCCCGACGACCCGACGACCTTTTTGGTCAACCACATTCTGAACTATGGGATGTCCGGGGCCTTGCTCTATATGGCGATGCGCAATCTGCGCACGGCGCTCCAGCGCGCCCGACGGCTGACCGCCGAATCGGAATTGCAGCGAGAACAGTTGCAACTGTTGGTCCACCAACGCACGCAGGACTCGGAACGCAATGTCAACTACCTGCAAGCGACCACCGCAGTGGCGCGAGAAGCTGCGGCGGCGATGGGTGATCCCCAGGAATTATTTGCCCGGGTGGTGAATATCATCCAGAATCAGTTCGGATTTTACCATGTCGGTCTGCACCTGCTGGATGAAAATGCTGAATGGGTTGAGCTACGCGCGGCCTCTGGCGCTGGTCAGGAATTGGCGGCGCGCGGCTTTCGTCTGCGAGCCGGCGTGGAAGGTATGATCGGCGACGTTGTGCGGCGCGGAATATATCGTTTGGCTGAGGACGTTGAACAAGAACCTCTCTATTTGCGGCAGGAAGACTTACCTGACACGCGTTCCGAGTTGGTACTGCCCTTGCAAACCCGTAATCAAATCATCGGAGTTTTGGATATACAAAGCGCCGCAGTGCGCGCCTTTGCTGCGCAGGATGTGCAGACCCTCCAGGCATTGGCTGATCAAGTCGCCATGGCCATCAGCAACGCGCGCCTGGTCGAACAAGCGCGCCAGGCGGCAGAAGTAGAGCGGCGCGCCTACGGGGTGTTGACCGCCGAAGCGTGGCAAGACTTGTTGCGTACCAGTGAGACGCTTGGATTTTCGAGCACTGCAGAAGCGACCGCACCGGCGGGCAACCTCTGGCAACCGGAGATGAAGGCAGCTTTGCAGACTGGCGGAACGGTCCAGGCTTCCCATGACGTCCGGCGGTTAGCCGTGCCGGTGAAAGTGCGTGATGAGGTGATCGGGGTCATTGACTTTGCCAAGTCGGGTGAAGGTGATGTATGGACAGCCGAAGAGGTTGCGCTGGTGGAGTCATTGACCGGGCAGTTGGGTATCGCCTTGGAAAGCGCGCGCCTCTACCAGGACACGCAACGCGCCGCTGCGCGCGAACGATTGCTTGGTCAGGTGACGGGGCGTATGCGTGAGTCCTTGGATATGGATACCGTGCTCAAGACCGCCGCTCACGAGATGCGCCAGGCATTGGGTTTGGAGGGTGTTCTCGTGCAACTGGCAAGGCCGAAAAAAGTCCGTGAGGTGGATGATGGTGCGATATAGCCACGGCGACTACAAACGTTTTTCCGGCGCTATGTCTGGCTGCACAAGCAGCGGGAGGGAATTACCATGACGATGCTTCGCCGCTGGTTCAAACCACCGCTATTTGAGGGTGACGTAGAAAAGAATCGCGTGGCGCGTCTTGTCCATACGGTCTTGCTGGGGACGGCGCTCATGATTACTTTGGCGTCATTGGTGGTGGTCATCGCCTTGCGCAATTATGCCGTGATGACCGTCACGTGGGTTTCTCTATTTGTACCGGTCGTCGTCGCGCTGTATATTTTGCGCCGTGGGTATGTGCGCGCCGCGTCAATCCTTACATCCATTATGCTTTGGCTGGTATTGGTGGTGATGGGCTTCCTTTTTGGCGGCGTCGTCAATACCAGCTTCACCACAATCGTCATTGTGATTATGATCTCTGCGCTCTTGTTGGGGGGGCGGGCTGGCATTGTTGTTGCTGTCTGGAGCTTTGTGGCCGCTACGGTTGCCTTTGTCGCTGATATCTTGGGCGTTTTACCGCCCCCTCTAGCGCCGAATGTCCCCGTCAACTACTGGGTAACGCACACCGTCAACTACGGCATTGCTGCTTTGCTCTTGTATCTGGCGATGGGGCAGTTGACGGACGCTATTCAGCGCGCCCAACGTTTCGCCGCCGAGTCCGAGAGCCAAAGACGGGAGCTGCAAACTTTAGTGCAGGAACGGACCCGGGATTCTGAACGCGCCAACAATTATCTGCAAGCCACGACCGCTGTGGCCTATGAATCGGCGGCAGTGATGGACGATCCACAAGCCTTGCTCACGCACGTAGTGGACGTCATCCGCGCGCAATATGGTTTTTATCACGTGGGCCTCTACCTGCTGGATGAGACCGGCGACTGGGCTGAACTGCGCGCCGTCTCTGGTCACGGGCATGAATTATTGACCCGCGGATTCCGCGTGCGTGTGGGCGTCGAAGGCATCGTCGGCATGGTGGCGCGTCGGGGTGAAGACCGGTTGGTGGCGGATGTTGACCAGGGTATAGCCTATCGGCGCGTTGCAGAATTGCCTGAGACGCGCGTTGAGTTGGCTCTGCCTCTACTCGTCCGCAACGAGATTATCGGTGTATTGGATGTTCAGGGGCGGCAAGGGCGGGTGTTTAGCGAACAAGATGTGCGCACATTGCGGGCTTTGGCTGCCCAGGTCGCCGTCGCCATCAGCAATGCGCGACTCTTTGAACAGGCCCGCCAGGTTGCTGAAGTCGAGCGGCGCGCCTATGGCGCAATCACCGGTGGGGCGTGGGAGAGCTTGTTGAGCGCCAGTCAAACCAGGGGATTCTTCAGCGACGAACGGACGACTGTTCCGGCCGGCGATCTATGGCTGCCAGAGATGGAAACGGCCCTGCAGACCGGCAGCGTCATACAGGATACGCAAGAAGCGCGGCGGTTGGCTGTGCCGGTCAAGGTGCGTAATGAGATCATCGGCGTGATTGACTTTACGAAACCCGGTGAACACAGCGCCTGGACATCTGAAGAAATCGCGTTGGTGGAATCGCTTACCGAACAGCTAGGCATCGCTTTGGATAGCGCGCGGCTGTATCAGGATTCGCAACGCGCTGCCGCCCGCGAGCGGGTGATCGGCCAGGTGTCCGGGCGCATTCGTGAGACGTTGGACATGGGAGCGGTGCTGCGCACGGCCGCCGAGCAGATTTGTCAGGCATTATCTTTGGAAGATTTGGTGGTTCGTTTGGTGAATCCCGAGTCCGTAAAGACAGATGTGGATCGCACCCGAGCCGAGCTTTGAGCAATCTGGCAAGTTTAGTATGGGAGGAACAACAAATGATGGAGCGTAGATGTTTTTACAATAGGATCAAAGTGGGGTGGAGGGTGTTGGCGATCTTTGTTGTGTTGGCCTTGCTGATGAGCGGTTGCGGCGCCAAAAAACCCCGGGTATACCGGGTGGGGATTCTGTCGGGCCTGCATTTCGTTGCGCCTATCACCGATGGCTTTAAGGCCGGCATGTCCGAGTTGGGCTACGTCGAGGGAGAAAATATCATCTACGACGTGCAGGAGACGGACTTCGATATGGTCGTTTACAAGAACATTCTTGACAAGTTCGTTGCCGACAAAGTTGATTTGATCCTGGCTTTCCCCACCGAGGCGTCCATGGAGGCTAAGGCTGCCACACAAGGCAGCGATGTCCCGGTAGTTTTTGACTTTGCCTTGATCGAGGGGATGGGAATGGTTGATAGCGTGCGCGAGCCGGGTGGAAACATCACCGGCGTGCGCTACCCCGGCCCGGATATTGCGGTCAAGCGTTTTGAAATCCTGCGCGCGATTGCGCCGGGGGCCAAGCGCATCTGGATCCCTTACCAGCGGGGCTATCCGATTGTGCAGCCGCAACTCGACGCCCTGCGACCGGTGGCAGAGGCTGCCGGCGTAACCATAATTGAGTTTCCCGCCGACAACGCGGACGAACTCGAGGCAGAACTGCGCGCGCGCGCGCAACAGGCTGACGTGGGTATGGATGCGATTTTATTTGTCGCCGAGCCGCTCACTGTGACCCCAGACAATTTCGTCGTGATCGGCAGGTTTGCCGACGAACACAAGATACCTGTCGGCGGCGCCTTTATGTCGGTGGAAGGTCACGACGCGATTTTCGGCGTGAACGTCGTCCCGTTTGATGCGGGGAAACTGGCCGCTCCGCTGGCCGACAAGATTCTCAAAGGGACGCCGGCTGGCACCATCCCCGTCGTCTCAGCCGATAGTTTCGTGCAGATCAACTACAAGGCAGCGCAAACATTAGGGCTGACGGTGCCCCCAAGTCTCCTGGCGCAGGCCGACGAGGTCATCCGCTAACCGTTTGCGCTGTCGAGAGGTGGAACAATGTCTATGCAGGAAGAAAAGCCCAAGATCTCACGAAGCCTGGCGGCGACGCTGCTCATCGCTTTCGTGGTTTTGACTGTGGGGGCTTTGTTCATCGCCTACATCCCGCAGTTGATCTTCTTCATCCAGGAAGGCAATCGGGCAATTCGCAGTGAACAACAACTGATTGCCCAAAAGGCAGCCAATACGGTCGCTGATTTTTTCCGGGTCAAATTCGACGTATTGGAGACGGCCGCCAGACTCGGCGACATTGCGTTTACCTTTCGACAAGATCAAGAAAGAATCCTGGCGAATCTGCTGGGGTTACAGCCCGCCTTCCGGCAGTTGGCTTTTTTGGATGCGCGAGGTCAGGAACAGGTCAGAATCTCTCGGCTATCGCAGGCTGCGTCGGGTAACCTCGTTGACCGGGTTGAAAGCGATTGGTTGAGTCAGATCAAGCAAAAAAGCAGGTATATCAGTCCGATCTACGTGGACGAGGCGACGAGCGAGCCGTTAGTGATTATGGCTGTGCCAGCGCTGGATGTTTTTGGCGATTTTCAGGGTGTGCTGCTGGCCGAGATGAGTCTCAAGTTTATGTGGGATATGGTGGATCGGCTTGAAGTCGGCGAAACAGGTCTGGCCTACGTGGTGGACAAGCAAGGCAACCTGATCGCTTTTGGCGATATCTCGCGGGTTCTGCGCGGTGAGAATGTCCGCCAATTGAAACTGGTCGCGCAATTCATCGAAAATCCTGTACCTGCCGGCGAGGCTGTGACGGCCGGGTTTCAGGGTATCAATGGCTTTAGAGTTGTGGGGACTTATGTTCCTCTAGGGACGCCGGACTGGGCCGTTGTCACCGAACTGCCGATACAGGAAGGGACCGGACCACTCATCAACAGAATCCTGATATCGGTCGCCGTAAATGTGCTGTTGGTCACAATTGTTGGTCTGATCGCCGTTTACATTGCGCGTCGTGTGGCTGCGCCTTTGCTTAACTTGACTGCCACCGTGAGTCGGATCTCTGGAGGCGAACTCGAACTTCAGGCATCGCTGACGGGGCCTGCCGAAGTGGTGGACCTGGCGCGAGTTTTCAACCAGTTGACGGCGCAATTACGAGGAACGTTGGCTGGTTTGGAGCGGCGTGTGGCCGAACGCACGCAGGGTTTGCTCACCGCAGCGGAGGTATCGAGCGTCACGACGGCAGTGCTTGATATCGAAGAGTTGCTGCCCCAAGTCGTTGAGTTGGTGCGAGAGCGGTTCAACCTGTACTATGTAGGCTTGTTCTTGACCGACGAGGCCGGCGAGTATGCCGTTTTGCGCGCCGGTTCTGGTGAGGCCGGGCGCGCGATGTTGGCGCGCAATCACCGTTTGCTCATTGGCGGCGATTCGATGATTGGGCGTTGCGTCCTTACGGGGCAGGCAGACATCCAATTGGACGTTGGTGAGGCGGCAGTTCGTTTCAGTAACCCGGATCTGCCGGACACACGTTCTGAGTTGGCGCTGCCGTTGCGTTCAGGCGGCCAAATCATCGGCGCAATGACGGTGCAGAGTGAGCAAGAAGCCTTTTTCTCCCAAGAAGATATTTCGGTGATGCAGACCGTGGCGGATCAGGTTGCCAATGCGGTGCGTAATGCCCGGTTGTTCCAACAAGTGCGGGCGAGCCTGGAAGCTGAACGGCGCGCCTACGGTGAATTGTCGGGCGAAGGGTGGCGCAACTTGCTTCAACTTAGTTCCGAACTGGGCTTTGTCAGCGATGGACAAAAAACCGTACAGCGCGTGGATGTCTGGCGGTCGGAAATGACGACAGCATTGCTTACCGGGCAAGTAGCGTCGGGCCAGGGCGATGCGCCGACGCTGGCGATCCCCATCCGCGTGCGCGATCAGATCATTGGGGTTGTAGACGGCCGCAAGCCCGATGGAAGCCAATGGACAGAAGAAGAGATTGGCTTATTATCCGCGCTGATTGACCAGTTGAATGTGGCGTTGGAAAGCGCACGCTTGTATCAAGACACCCAAAACGCTGCCGCGCGTGAGCGCATCATTGGTCAGGTGAGTGGGCGCATCCGGCAGGAACTTGATCTCGAAGCCGTACTCAAAACTACAGTTGACCAAATCCAGCAGGTGTTGGGGCTTGAACAAGCCGCAATACGACTGGTGCCGGATGTGGATCAGGACAAGATGACAACAAGTGGGTGAGCCTTATGACCGAATCGGATAATGAACGCAGTGCAAGCCTTGCAAATCAAGACGTTCGCGCCTGGCAGCAACAGTTGATCCGTGGTGTGCTGATAGCGCTGACCATTGTTGGCCCTCTGGCTGTCGCTGCTGGCGCGTATTATGCGGTTGAAACCAATACAGCCTGGTTGATACCTACCTATGTGATTGCTTATGGCGTATTGGTGGCGGCGACATTCTGGCGGCGTGCTCCCTATACACTGCGGGTCAGCATTTTCCTGGCTTTTGTCTATGTGATGGGCGTTCTCGACTTTTTCCAGGACGGGCGCGGGGGAAGTGGGCGTATATTTTTGCTGGGATTGGTGGGGATGGCGTCCCTGTTTTTGAACCGCCGTGGTCGCATCTTGGTCTTGCTTCTTGTTTTACTCACGATGATTTTCTTGACCATTGCCTTTACTGCGGGCTGGGTGAGCATCCCGCCGGAGCAAGAGCCAAAATCAACCGATTTGGTTGGTTGGATCAGCAACACGACGATCCTGTTGTTAATTATGGTTTTGTTGCAAGCGGGGATCAGCTACCTGGTACCCCAGTTAGCGTCGGCGTTGCAACGCAGCCAGCATTTGATGCGCGAGCTGGACGCGCAGCGCGCCGATTTGGAGCGCGCGGTGGCTGAGCGTACTGAGGCTCTATCCCGCCGCGCGCGTTACCTGGAAGCGACGGGCGATGTGGCGCGCAGTGTCTCTTCGATTTTGGAGACTGACGAACTGCTGGCAACCGCGGTGCGTTTGATCAGCGAGCGCATGGGCTTCTATCACGTAGGTCTCTTCTTTATTGACCCGACTGGCGAGTGGGCAGTCCTGCAGGCGGCTTCCAGTGCGGGAGGGCAGCGGATGCTGGCGCGGGGCCATCGCTTGCGGGTGGGGGTGCAGGGCATTGTAGGGGATGTGGCGGTGCGCGGTGCGCCGCGCATCGCGCTCGATGTAGGGCAAGACGCCGTCTTTTTTAGCAACCCGGATCTGCCTGATACCCATTCGGAAATCGCGTTGCCTTTGCGCGCGCGGGGGCAAGTCTTCGGCGTCCTTGATGTGCAGAGCATCGAGCGCGCGGCGTTCACCCAAGAAGACATCAGCGTGCTACAAACCCTGGCTGACCAGGTGGCGTTGGCCATCAGCAACGCCCGGCTGTTCCATGAGGCGCAAGAAAGCCTGACCGCCCAGCAACGCGCTTACGGCGAGTTAAGCGGTGAGGCTTGGCGCGCGTTGGCGAATGAACAACGGGCTTTGGGCTTTATCAAGCGTGGCGATAACCTGTTGCCGATGACCGGTGAACTGGATGAAGATGCGCTGCAAGCCGCCAGAACCGGGCGCGCCGTGCAAGGTCAGCACGGCGAAACGACGCCTACACCGTCTTTGGCTGTGCCGATCAAAAGCGGCGAGCGGGTCATTGCCGTGTTGGACGCGCAACTGCCCGCGCAATCTGGCGCGTGGACGCCGGATCAGGTGGCGCTGCTGGAATTACTCTCCGAACAGGTCTCCCAGGCGATGGAGCGCGCGCGGCTCTATCAAGATACCCAACGCCGCGCCGCCCGCGAGCAATTGGTGGGTGAGGTGACAAGGCGTATCCGTGAAACGCTGGATTTGCATAACGTGTTGCAAACGGCTGTCCGGGAGATGGGATCGGCGTTGGATGTTGATGTGGTGGAAGTGCGATTAGGAACAGGGATGGACAGCCCCGGGGCAAACGCTGCCGGGTCTGAGGAGGTGCATCCATGAGCCTGGTTCTCGTACTCCAAATTTCGAGTTTCGCGTTGTCGTTGATCGGATTCATCCTCACTCTGTATGTGTTGGCGCTCAACGTCTGGAATACATCTAACCGTCACCTGAGCCTATTGTTTTTCATTTTTGCAGCAAACAATCTGTTCACAGGTCTGATTCTGGATGCGTCTATCGTCACACGGGCAAGCGCTGTACCGCTAACCTATGGACTGGGGGCGACAACGACGGCCTTCCAGGTAGCCCTGCTCTTGCTGACGGTTGTCCTGCTCAAACCGGCATGGATGCGTGGAAGGTGGCGCTGGTTGTGGTGGCCGCTCTATGGCCTGCTCTTCTTACCGGCTCTGCTGACCCTTTTAGATGTGAACCTGGGTACACATTTTTGGTACACAGGTCTGGATGTGGGTTACAACGGCGGTTTTGTGGAACTGGCTGACTATGCCAATGGCAGCCTGGCTGTGCCCATTCGAATTTTAAGTTATGCTGTCTTTTCTCTCGTCTCGCTCCTGGTCGCATTACTCGTCGCCTGGCGGGACAAACACGTTGTGCCGGAGACGCGCCGGTTGGCCTGGTTGCTCTTCGCGTCGCAGCTTGTCGCATCTGTGGTCCAGTTTAGTCTAGGCGGTGTTTCCAGAGTTCTCAGCATACAACTCGCCAGCCTTATTTATACAGTTTCCTATGGTTATGCGGCCTTTCAGCAGATGGTCTCCGAACGCCGTTTGCAGCGCGGACGTTTGCAAGTGCGGCTGGTGTCGCTGGTGCTGGCGATTGCAGTGCCACTCCTCATCGCGGTGGCTTTCTTCTTGACGAATCAAGCTTCCCGTCAGTTGAATCGAGATGCCAACGAACAGCTTCGTTTGGCGAACGGCTCACTTAAGGGCAAGGTGGACATCTGGCTAAACCAGAATACATGGGTGGTGCAGCAACTGGCTGCGCAGCCAGACATTGTAAGTATGGACCCCGCATTGCAAAAGCCTGTCCTGGTCGAAACGGACCGTGTGTATGATTATCTCTTTTTGGTGCATACGACCGATTTAAACGGCATGAATGTGGCGCGCAGTGACGATGGTGCGCTTCAGGACTACAGTGACCGTCTCTGGTTTCAAGGCGGGCGTTCCGGTGCACCGGTCACGATGCAGCCGCTGGTCAGCCGCACCACTGGGCGGCCGGCCCTGAACCTGGCGACACCGATCCGCAACGCAAGCGGGGAGATCGTCGGTGTTGCCTCCATCGTCGCTGAGCTAGATGAAATTTCTACGCAAGTGCAAGCCAGCCGGGTTGGGCAAACGGGATTGGCCTACGTGGTCGCGCCAGATAATCGCGTCGTGGCGCACCCAGACCCGGCTTATAGCAATGAACTTCGTGACCTGTCCGATTATCCTGCCGTACAGTTGTTGCGTCAGGGTCAGACAGGATTGCCTGTCACCTTTGTAGATGAACAGGGCGTGCGTTGGTGGGCATACCTGGATGTGCTGGAGAGCGATGTGGGTCGTGGATGGGGGATTGTGATACAGCAGCAAGAATCTGAAGTGCGCGCTGCTCTGCAAGGATTCCAGGATATTTCCACCTTTACCGTGGTGTTGGGAGCCGCATTAATGGCTATCTTTGTTGCTTTTGCAATGCGCCAGGCCTTCCAGCCGGTGAACACGTTGACCTCAACGGTGGCCGCGATCACAGCCGGCGACCTGACCCGCGAAGCCCCGGTAGAAAGCGAGGATGAGTTGGGCACTCTGGCCCATGCGTTCAACAGTATGACTGCGCAGTTGCGCGACTTGATCGGCAGTCTCGAAGACCGTGTGCTAAGCCGCACGGCTGACCTGGAACGGCGCTCGCGCTATTTGCAGGCTTCGGCCGAAGTGAGCCGCGCAACGGCCTCCATCCTCGAAGTCGCTGAACTGGTGCAGCAGGTGGTCGAGGTGATCCGCGAACGTTTTAATCTGTATTATGTGGCGTTGTTCACGGTAGACGAGCGTCGCGAACAGGCCGTGTTGCGGGCCGGTACTGGTCAGGCGGGCCTGGCGCGCCTGGCGCGGGGATACCAGCTTCCACTCAAGGCCGACTCTTCAATGATCGCCTGGTGCATCGTTAATGGCCGCCCACGCATTGCGCAGGAAGCGGAACGGGACGAGGTGCGTTTTGTTTCGCCAGAATTACCTGATACGCGCTCCGAGGTGGCCTTGCCGCTGCGTTCGCGTGGACAGGTGATCGGGGCGATCTCGCTGCAGAGTGCTCAGCCCAACGCCTTTGATGAGGCCGCGTTGGCTGTCTTGCAGATCATGGCCGACCAGGTGGCCGTAGCGTTGGAAAACGCGCGTTTGTTCGCTGAGAGCGAGGCCGCGCTGGAGCAGACGCGCCGGGCGTATGGTGAACTTTCAGAGCGGGCCTGGACGCAATTCCTGCGTTCGGAACAGGGGATAGGCTATCGTTACGCCCAGCATGAAGTCACATCAGCAGAAGGTACCTGGCAGCCGGAGATGGTTCAGGCAGTACAATCCGGGCAACGTGTCGTTCAGCAATCTGAGACGGAAGCCGTGTTGGCCGTTCCACTCAAGGTGCGTGATCAAGTGCTCGGGGTGGTGAACCTGCGCAAAACAGCGCCAGACAAGACCTGGACGGAAGAGGAGAACGCGCTGATCGAGACATTGACCGAGCAGCTTGCTGTGGCGCTGGAAAGCGCGCGGCTGTATCAGGATACGCAACGCCGCGCGGCGCAGGAGCGGTTGGTGGGTGAAGTGACCGGACGCATCCGCGAGTCGCTCGATATGGAGACGGTGCTCAAGACAGCGGCGCAAGAACTACGGCGGGTGCTGGGCGTGCCGGAACTGAATATCCGCCTGGCTGCTCCGGCGGAGAGCGCTGCGGATAAGGAGACGGCGGCATGATGTGTACGCCTGATCAGATTTGGCAGAAACCCATAACGAACTCCGGAATATCTTTTGCGCCTAGCCACCTGCACGCCGACCAGGGGGCAGAGGAGTGTGGATATGCAAAGCAAGACCTATAGAATGAGCTTGAGCGCCAAACTGACCATCGCCTATTCGGTATTGATCGTCCTGGCGACGGGGCTGTTGTCTCTGGCGCTGTTTTGGCAGTTCCGGCAATCGCAGCGTGACCTGTTCCGCGAACGCTTACGCGACCTGGTCAGCCTGGGTGCCAGGCAGGTGGATGGCGACCAGTTTGCCGCCATCCGCACCCGCGCCGACGAAAACGGTCCGGCCTATCAAGCCGTGCTCCAACAAATGCGGGCCATCCAGGCCGAAAGCTCAATCATCCGGTACGTCGGCGGTATGCGCGCTCAGCCGGACGGCACCATCACATTTGTCATTGACACCGATCCCGACCCGGCCACGCATGTCCACGTGGAACAAGTTTATGACGACCCCGGCCTGGTGCTGGAAAAAGTCGCCGCGACGATCCAGCAAACCGAAGTGGAAGAGGAATTCTACACGGACATCTTTGGCACCTTTCTCAGCGGCTATGCGCCCCTGTATACCTCGTCAGGCGAGCTGGCCGGCATTTTTTACATTGATGTTGACGCTGCGACGATTCTGGCTGCGGAAGCGCAAACTGCGCGGACCGCCGGCATCGCGTTTTTGATCGCTATACCGTTGACTTTGTCCATCGGCTGGTGGACCGCCCGCCGGCTCACCGCGCCGATTGCCGCGCTGGAGAGTGGCGCGCGGCGCGTCGCGGCGGGGCAACTCGATCAGCCGGTGCCGGTGCAAAGTAACGATGAGTTGGGCGCGCTGGCCCGCGTGTTTAACCTGATGACCGAGCAATTGCGCAACTTGATCGGCGGGCTGGAACAGCGTGTGAACGACCGCACCGCCGACCTCAAGCGCCGCTCGGATTACCTGGCCGCCTCGGCCGAGGTCGCCCGCGCCGCGTCGTCCATTTTGGAAGGAGAGCAATTAGCGCAAGAAGCCGTCGAATTGATCCGCGAGCGTTTCGATCTGTATTATGTCGGCCTGTTTCTGGTGGATGAAAAGAACGAATGGGCCATTTTGCGTGCGGGTACCGGTCAGGCCGGCCAGACTATGCTGGCGCGGGGCCACAAGCTGGCTGTGGACGTCAATTCGATGATTGGCTGGAGTATAGTCAACGCGCAGGCGCGTATTGCTCTGCAAGCTGAAACCGATGCCGTGCGTCGCATCACCGCCGAATTGCCTGAGACGCGCTCGGAAGCGGCCTTGCCTTTGCGCTCGCGCGGCAAGGTGCTCGGTGCGCTGACCGTGCAGAGTGCGCAGCCCAATGCCTTTGACCAGGATACGCTCACAGTTTTGCAGACAATGGCCGATCAGATCGCCATCGCGCTCGAAAACGCCCGCTTGTTGGCGGCAAGCCAGACTGCGGTCGAGACCATACGCCGCGCTTCTGGTGAGTTGAGCCTTGAAGGCTGGCGTCAGCTCATTCGTGCGCAGACCATGCCAGGTGTGCGTAGCGTCGAGAGCGGGGTCAGTGTTGTTCCAGATCTAGGGACCGAGGATGCCTGGCCCGCTGAGGCGCAGCGTGCGCTCCACACAGGGCAGATGGTTCAAGCTGTCAGCCCGGGCGATCCAGCGCCGCTGGCGGTGCCGGTGCAGGTGCGCGGCAATGTCATTGGCGTGATAGATACCTTCAAGCCGGCCGGGAGCCAGTGGACGCCGGAAGAGCTGACCCTGGCCGAGACTTTGGCCGAGCAGTTGGGTATCGCTCTGGAAAGCGCGCGGCTGTATCAAGATACCCAACGCCGCGCCGCCCGCGAGCGCACCATCGGCGAGGTGACGTCGCGGATGCGCGAATCGCTGGATATGGAAACGGTGCTCAAGACGGCGGCAGATGAAGTGCGGCGGGCGTTTGGCTTGGAAGACTTGATGATCAGCCTGACGCTGGCCGAAGCGTTGGACGCGGATACGCAGGAGAACTGAGATGCGGCAAATGAATTGGCTACGGCGTCTATTCAGCAAAGACCCTGCGGTTGAGGATCGCGGTTTCAAACGGCTCGTCCTCGCCATTTTGGGCGTCTCTCTGCTGGGCGCGATTTTGTTAGCGATTGTTGATATAAACCGTCCGATTATGCTGGGCATGAGCGTGGTCCTGCTCGTCGCGTTGGCGCTGGCCTGGCGTGATATTGCCTTGCCGGGCAGAGTATTGTCCCCACTCGCCGGCCTGCTGGTGTTCGGTTTTCTTATGGTCAGACACTATGGTATCCGGGATACGGCCATTGTCGGCATCACTTTGACTGTTGTGGTTGCCACGTTGCTGATTGGTGAAGGCGGAATCGTGGTTTATGGCGCTTTGAGCCTCATTTTTATCGTCGCTTTGGGTATGGCGGAGTCCGCTGGCCTACTGCAAAATCCTTTCAGTGCCTATAACGCGCTCGCCGATTATCTCGTTGTGGTTATGCAGATCATTGTCCTGGCAGTGGCGCTGTGGTTGGTGGTGCGGCGCTTGAACGAGAGTGTGCAACAAGCGCGTCGGAACGAGCAGGCGCAGATACAGGCCAACCAGGAACTACAGGTGTTGCGTGCTTCGCTCCAAGCGCAGGTTGATGAAAACACAGCCCATCTACGCGCCGCTGCCGACGTGAACCGCACTGTGGTGACGCTGCTTGATCCTGAGCAATTGCTGCAAAGCACGGCTAAATTCGTGCAGCAGCGTTTTGGGATGCATTGCGTTGGCCTGTTTCGCCTGGAAGAAAGCGGGCAAGCGGCGATTTTACGCGCCAGCGCCGGGCCGGTGGGCGAAATCTGGCAGCCTGGCTACCGGCTGCCGGTGGACTTGCACTCCTTGATCGGTGAATGTGCGGTCAGCCGGCGCATGATCAAGACCCAGGATGCGGCCAGATTGTCTGAGATGCCCGGTGTACAGGCGGCTGCGGCCCTGCCGCTGGAATCGCGCGGGGAAATGATGGGCGTCTTAGCCGTATATACCGAGCGGCCACAGGCTTTGGATGATTCGCTGCTCGCGGCTCTGCGGATCGTGGCCGATCAGGTTGTTGTGGCGCTGGATAACGCCTTGTTGTTTGAACGTCTTGAGGAAAGTGTTGATGCGGAGCGCCGGGTTTATGGGCAGATGAGCGCGGAGGCCTGGCAGCAACTCTTTCACACACAGGCGCAGATCAGCGTTCTCAGTCAATCGCAAGGCGTCGCGTTGAGTTCCGATCCCTTGCGCCCGGAGATGCGGCAGGCTTTGCACCAGAAAGAACCGGCGCTGAGCGCCGAGGATCACACCGGCCTGGCGCTGCCGATCAAAGTGCGCGATCAAGTGATCGGTGTGCTGGGCGGGCGCAAGCCAGGGGGCGGCGGTCGCTGGACAGCCGAAGAAATCGAAATGCTGCAAACGTTGACCGATCAATTGGGCGTGGCTCTCGAAAGCGCGCGCCTCTATCAAGACACCCAACGTCGCGCGGCGCGAGAACGCGCGATCAGCGAGGTGACGGGGCGGATGCGTGAACCGGTTGAACTGGAAGACGTGCTGAAAGTCGCTGTAGACCAAATTCGGCAGGCGCTCGACCTCGACGAACTGGTTTTGCGGCTCGGGGCGAGTGCACCGCTCGGAGCGGGTGCGCCGGATCAGCTGTCCCCCACGGGCAGCGGGCAGGGAGGAGCGTTATGAGTCAGACATTGCAGCCTGAAGCAAGTCAGTCACGGTGGTTGCGCGAACAGCGTTCGCGCGTCATCAATATGCTGCTGTGGGTGGTGGTGCTGGCCGGCCCATTAGCCATCTTGCCCGGCATTGTGAACCTGTTCAAGGGGACGCCGTTTAGTGTAACATTGGGAATCTATCTGCTGGCTTATAGCGTGGCGGTGCTGCTGTTGGTCGTGCGCCGCATCAGCGATACCTGGCGCGCGCTGCTATTTGTGTCCGCGTTGTATGCCTTTGCCGTTTTCGCGCTCTATTCAGGCTGGTTGGTCAGCAGCGGGCGTACCTTCCTGTTGGTTTTTATCATGATGGCCGCGCTGTTAATGGATATGCGCGCCGGATTTGTGGCGGCCGCGCTGAGTGTGCTGACTTATCTGGCCTTTGCCGTCGTGTACAACCAGGGCATACTGCGGTTGCGGACGCTGCCCGACCCGACCACGCTTCCGCCCATATTGGTCGAGGGCGGGGGATTTATCATCGTCATCGGCCTGATGGTGATGGCCGCCTGGTTCTTCAACCAGGCCATTCTCGCCACCGCGCAAGCGACGCGCGCGGCTGAACAGGCGCGCGCCGCCTTGAGCGAACGCGCTGCCGAGTTGGAAGCCGCCAATGCGCGCCTGGATCGGCGGACTGAGGCGCTGACGGCGACGGCGCAAATTGCCTATGATGTCACTTCGGTGCTGGATACGCAACGGCTTTTGGATCGCTTGGTCAGATTGATGAGCGAAACGTTTGGTTTTTACGAGGTCGGTGTTTTCCTGGTGGATGCAATGCAGCAGTGGGCGGTGTTACAGGCGGCCGAGGGTGAGATTGGACGCCGTCTGCTGGCCCAGAATTACCGGCTGGCGCTTGGTGTGGTCGGCGGCGGTCAGACCCTGGTTCAGGAAGTGATCGCCAGGATGACGCATCGTTCGCGGGTGTTGGCTGAAGCGGACGTTGCCAACTCAGACTGGCCGGAGACGCGCTCCGAGTTGGTCTTGCCGCTGCGGGTGCAGGGGGGCGTGATCGGCGTGCTTGACCTGCACCGCCGCGTGGCGACGCCCTTTGAGGCGGAAGAGATCGCCGTGTTCCAGACGCTCGCCGACCAGGCGGCGGTGGCGGTGAATACCGCGCAGCTCGTGCAGCGCGTCGAGGCGGCGGCTGAGGCCGAGCGACAGGCGCGCGGCGAACTGACGCGCGAAGCCTGGCTCAACCTGTTGCGCGCGCAGCCTGATCTAGGGTATCTGGCGAACCGGCAAGGCGTTTTTGCGTTGTCGCCGGGTGAACAACCAGCGACGACCGAAGGAGAGCGTACCGCGCCTACGGTCGTCAGCGCGGATCGGGAGCGTCTGGCTATGCCCGTCAGAGTTGGCGAGCAGGTGATCGGCGTTTTGGAAGGCCGTCGGTCAGGAGGGTGGGCCGCCGAGGAAATCTCGTTACTGGAAACGTTGCTGGAGCAATTAGGCGCTACGGTCGAGCGCGCGCGCCTGTACCGTGAGACCCAACGCGCCGCCGCCCGCGAACGCACCATCGGAGCAGTCACCAGTCGTATCCGCGAGACGCTGGATATGGAGGCGATGTTGCACACGGCGACGGACCAGATCCGCGCGGCGCTCAATTTGGACGGTTTGATCATTCGTTTGGTGGCTCCCCAAACGGACGTGCAGGCTGATTGAGGAAGGCTCAGGTATGAATATACAAACCTTGCGACAGAGTTTAATCAGGGCCGTCTTTAGGATTATGTTGATTGGCGGCGGGCTGGGCGTGGTGGCCGCCTCCTATCTGGCTGTGGTGCAACAAGACCTGGAACTGATCCCCCTTTACCTGGTCATCTTGGCGGCGATGGCGCTCCCCGTGCTATGGCGGCGGATGCCGTACAGCGCCCAGGTTGGTATTTTGGTGGCGTTGATGTATCTGAATGCCTTGCTCAATCTGGTCACGGAGGGCCGCGGCTCGCTGGGACGCCTCTTTTTGCTGGTAGCCTCTTTTTGCGCGGTGCTCTTTTGGGGCCGGCGCGCGCTGGTGCCGGCGTTAGTGGGGGTGGTGTTGACCATGGCCGGCTTTGCGTGGGCTTTTACGACCCAGCGGATGACCGGCTATTATGTCGAGGTTGACTCCACGCTGGCCGCCGGTTGGATTAGTAATACGGTCATCTTGACTGTGATTATATTCTTCGTCACGTTTTCGATCAACTATATCTTTTCTCAATTGACCACCGCGTTGACACAAAGCGCTGAACTCACCGCCGCGTTGCAACAGCAGCAGACGGCGCTGCAGGAACAGGTTGCGGCCCGTAACGTCGAACTGGCGCGCCGCACCAGCTACCTGGGCGCGGCGATGGCGGTCGCGCAAGAGGCGCAGGCGGCCGGCGGCGACCTGACCCGGCTGTTACCGCGGGTTGTCAATATCATCAGCGCACAATTCGGGTTTTATCACACCGGCCTCTTTCTGCTGGACGCGAACAAGGCATGGGCGGTATTACAAGCCGCCTCCAGCGCAGGCGGCCAACGGATGTTAGCGCGCCAGCACCGTCTGGGCGTCGGCTCACAGAGCATTGTGGGGTACGTGGCGGCGCGCGGCGCGCGGCGCATTGCGTTGGACGTGGGACAGGATGCTGTCTTCTTCGATAACCCTGATTTGCCCGATACCCGGTCGGAGATGGCCGTCCCCTTGCTGGTGCATGGCGAAATCTTGGGAGTGTTGGATGTGCAGAGCGTAGAACCGCAAGCCTTCACGGATGAAGATGTCACGGTTCTGCAGGCCCTGGCAGATCAGATCGCGGTGGCCGTGAGTAACGCACAATTATTGCGTCAGCTCGAGGCGACGCTTGAAGCCGAGCGCCGGGCGATGGGTGAGTTATCACGTGAGGCCTGGTTGCGTTTGCTCCAGGCGCGCCAGGACTTGGGCTTTTATGCTGACGGTAAGACCATTGTGCCCGCCGGCGATGTCTGGCGCCCGGAGATGGATCTGGCCTTGCGCGAAGGCCAGGAGGCATTGAGCGCAGATGGCGCGGCCCTGGCCCTGCCGCTCCGGGTGCGTGAGCAGGTGATTGGCGTCATTGATGGGTACAAGGCCGATGGTACAGCCTGGTCGGCGGAGGAGAAGAGCGTCTTGCACGCCTTGACTGAGCAACTGAATGTGGCGTTGGAAGGCGCGCAATTGTATGCGGATTCCCAACGCCGCGCCGCCCGCGAGCGCACCGTGGGCGAAGTGACCGGGCGTATTCGTGAAACATTGAACATGGAAACGATGCTGCGCACCGCGGTTGAAGAAATCCGCGCAGCGCTGGGACTGGATCGGCTGGTGGTGCGACTCGGCGCGCCAGATGAGACGACGCCCTAAAAAGATGAGAGGATCGAACGATGTGGGATAAGATCAGACACTTCCTTGCGCCGCCGGTTTTTGTGGATGATGAAGATAAAACGCGCATCGCCGCCTTGCTCAATCCACTGATTTTGAGTGTGTTCGGCATGGATATGATCGGCGTTGTGGCGACGATATTTATCTTTGCGAATAAACTAGGCAGCGCTATCACGGTTGGACTGATTTTTTTGGTGCTCTTAACCTCCAAAATTTTGTTACAACGGAGGCTAGTGCGGTCGGCCGGCATGGTGTTTATCATCGGGATGTGGTTTCCCATTAGTGCTGTTGTCGTCCTTGCTGCCGGGCGTCATATGATACCTGTCGCTTACGTTGCATTGACCATCGTTGCCGGCCTCGTGGTAGGCCAGGGCGCGGCGATCGTGATCGCTGTGGTCAGCAGTATATTGTATTTAGGGATAGCGATTGTTGAAGCTATGGGCATTGTCCTGCCGAGAGTGTTTGCGGATTTGCTTGTGTCGAATTGGGTGTTGCTCAGTATTTCACTGGCGATGACGGTCATGCCGCTGAACATGGCGTTGCGTAGTCTGGGCGAAGCGTTGGGGCGTGCGCGCACCTACGCTACTGAAGCCGAGCGACAGCGCCGGGAATTGGAGACGTTGGCTGAAGAGCGCGCCACCGAATTGACCCGGCGCGCCGGTTATCTGGGTGCGACCACGGAAATCGCCGCCGAAGTTGCTATTGTCGGACGCGATCTACAAACACTGCTCAATCGGGTGGTGGATGTAGTCAGTCAACAGTTCGGTTTTTATCACACCGGCATCTTTCTGTTGGATGAGCGCAATGAATGGGCGGTCTTGCAGGCAGCTTCGAGCGCCGGCGGCCAGCAGATGATGCAACGCGGGCACCGGCTGCGCGTGGGCACGGAGGGGATTGTCGGCGCAGTGGCCGCCTACGGACAACACCGTATCGCGCAGGATGTGGGGGCAGATGCCGTGTACTTCGATAATCCCGACTTGCCGGAGACACGCTCCGAGATCGGGTTGCCGTTGCGCGTGCGCAGCGAAATCATCGGCGTGCTCGACGTGCAAAGCACTGCGCCGGCGGCGTTTACCGCTGAGGACGTGACGGTATTGCAGGCGTTGGCCGATCAGGTCTCGGTGGCGGTGAGCAACGTGCGCCTGCTGCGCCAGGTAGAAGAAAGCGTCACCGCTGAACGGCGCGCCTATGGGCAACGGGCGCGCGAAGCGTGGCAAGAGTTTTTGCGCGCGCGCCCTGATCTGGCCTTTGCCAGCGATGCGCACGGCGTGACGCCCTTCGATGCCTGGGAGCCGGAGATGAAGGCAGCGGCGCAGACGGGCCATGTGGTGGGCGAAGGAGAGGCGGTGGCTATCCCCTTGCGTGTGCGCGAGCAGGTGATCGGCGTCATTGACGGACGCAAGCCCGACGGAACGGCATGGTCGCCTGACGAAATCAGCTTGTTGCAGACATTAGCCGAGCAACTGAGCACGGCGCTCGAAGGCGCGCAACTGTACGAGGACACGCAACGCCGCGCCGCCCGCGAACAGTTGGCGCGCGAGATCACCGACCGGATGCGCAGCACAGTCAGTTGGGATGAATTGATGCAGACGGCCATCCAACAAATGGCCGACGCCGTGGGCGTCTCGCGTTCCTTTGTGCACTGGATACCGCCGGAGGCGGTGAAACCAGCAGGAGAAGGAGATCACCGTGCGTAATCCATACCACGGGCACCTTCGATCTGTAGGCAAGCTATCAACGGGCGAGGTAGCTGTATAACGTAAGGTGGGGAAGGAATGGCTGCGATGACAGAAAGCAAGAAAGAAAACTCGGCGACTCAGGGAGCTGACCATTCTGAGCGCGCCACGTGGGCGAAGTTTGCGCGCCGGATGTTACTGGCGGCTATTTTGGCGACCGTCGTGGGTATTGTGTATCTCGCTATGGCCTGGTCCGCACCCAGCTGGCAGATCTGGGCCATTGCTGTCGTCACGTGGCTGATTGCCGGAGCAAGCGCCGCTGCTTATCTGATTGCCCGCCGTGGAAACATCGCTCTGGCTGCCAATGTTATGATTGTGGCGTTGATCATCCTCTTGCCCGCCTATGGTTTGTTTATGCAAGGGGCTTTCTGGCAACTCGCGCTGGCCGTCGTCACATTCCCTCTCTACATCGTTGATCTGGCATGGCGGGGTGACTCCCGTGGCCGGATCTCAAGATCGAAGATGCCTGGCATCCTGATCGCATTGGGACTGGCGCTCACCCTGGTTTTTGAACTGCTCACTCCCTTCCCCCGCTATAACGAGATCCAGTCGTGGATTCTGCAAACGCTTTTGTTTAGTATGCTGGCGCTCGGCGTGTTTATGCTGATTATGGCGCTTGTGCGCGCTTATCGCCGCATCACCGCCATTCGGACACGCTTGATATTTATGGCTGTGATGATCGTTCTGGTACTGGCCGGGGCCTTCAGCGTCAGTTCGCTGCTGATGAGCGTCTCGAGTGCTCGAAGCCAGGTGTTCGACCAGTTGCGCTCGGTAGCGGCATTGAAAAAGACCACCATTCGGATTTGGGTTAACAGTTTACAATCCAGCCTTGATACGTTGCTGGCTGAAGGATATGAGTTGAATCAAGCACGTGTATTGGTGCTGCCTGTCATGAGTGAGACGCAACTCGTCGAAGCGCGCAGTGCGCTGAATGCGCGCTTCCAAACGTTTTTAGCGGGCACACCGCAGTTTGTCGAGATCTTCTTATTAAGTACAGATGGTCGGGTGCTGATTTCTTCTGATACAAACCAGACCGGTAAGTGGTATCGCGCAGCAGATTTCTTAGAGTGCGGATTGCGGGCGTTTTGCCTGAGCGATCCGCGTATATCTGAATCAGGTCATATATCCATTTTCGCCGCGCGTCCGGTGATTGATCCATCCGGCCAACTCATCGGCGTGTTGGCTGGTCGTATCAACATAGGGCAATTGAGCCTTATTGTGTCGGAAACTCCGTTGGGGGGTACGAGCGAAACTTACCTGGTTGCGGTGAATCATGCCACCATCGGTCGGCGTCAATTCAATGACGGCGATTATGCCTACAGCGAAGGTATTAGCGCCGCTTTGAGCTTACAACAAACCAGCCTGCGTACCGGCATATACAGAAATTACAACTCGACTTATGTTTTGGGCGTTTCCACCTGGGTGCCGGAACTACAAATGACCCTGATGTCCGAGATGGAACAATCCGAAGCCTTACGCGGGGCGCAGAGTACGACCTTCATCAACGCTGGCGTTGCGCTGGCGGCGGTGATCCTGGCTGCCGTTGTGGCCTATTCCTTTGCGCGCAATATCTCCGCGGACATCACTGAACTGGCCGATACGGCGACGCGCATTGCGGCTGGCGAGCGCGAACTGGCGGCGCGGGTGACGCGTAACGATGAAATCGGCGTGCTGGCGCGCGCGTTCAACAGTATGACCGAGCAAATACGCGCGTTCATTAGCGGCTTGGAACGGCGCGTCGAAGAACGCACGCGGGGCTTGGAAGCCGTCGCGGAAGTGTCGCGCGCTACGACCTCGGTGCTGGATCCAGACCGGTTGTTGCCTCAAGTGGTGAATCTGGTCCAGGATCGCTTTGGGCTTTACTACGTTGGACTGTTTCTCGTGGATGAGGCACGCCGCTATGCTGTGTTGCGCGCCGGCACCGGCGAGGCCGGACGGGCTATGCTCGCGCAGGGCTGGCAACTGGCTGTTGGGATGGGGGCCATGATCGGTCAATGTGTCGCCAGCGGCAGGCCAATGATCCGCCAGCAGGCTGGCGATACCGTGGTGCGTTTTGAAAACCCGTACCTGCCGCTTACGCGCTCGGAGTTGGCCTTACCTTTACGTTATGGTGGGCGCATCATTGGCGCAATGACGGTGCAGAGTGTGCAAGAGTCCGCCTTTGACGAGGCATCCATTGCTATCTTGCAGAACATGGCAGATCAAGTGGCCGTGGCCGTAGAAAACGCCCGTCTCTTCGCCGAAACACATATCGCGCTCGAACGTGCCCAAGAAGTGCAGCGCCGTTACCAGGGCCAGGCGTGGCGTGATTATCTGAAGTCGCGCCCGGCGCGTGGCTATGAGTGGCGCAACGGCACAATGCTGACGCTGGGCAATGAACTACCTGCCGGTGCGCAGCAAGTCCTCCAGCAACGCGCTGCAGCGATGGATGAGAAGACGCTCCTGCTTCCGATTGTTCAGGGTGATCAGGTGGTTGGCGTCCTGGGATTTGAGAGCGAAGATGGGCGGAAAACGTGGAGCGCCGATGAGGTCGCTTTGATCGAATCGCTCTCCGAGCAGTTGATGTTGGCAGCCGAAAACCAACGGCTTCTTGATGAAACGCAACGCCGCGCCGCGCGCGAGCGGTTGAGCCGCGAGGTCACGGCAGAAATGCGACGTTCGCTGGATGTCACCACCGTGCTGCGGACGGCGATCCGGCAACTTCAGGAATCGTTGAATCTGACTGAAGCCGAGGTATGGATCGAGACCGATACCTCCGCCGGTTCACCGACGTCTGTGGTGGAAGGATAGAGGGGCAAGATGTGGATGCGGATTAAACACTATTTTACATTGCCGGTTTTTGAGGATGAAGAGAAAACGCGGGTCGCGCGCTTGCTCCTCATCATTCTCATCACGTTGTCGCTGGCAGTTACCGTGGTGGACGCGATGCTGCTGGTGCTATTTGGCGTTCCCGTGCGGCTTGTAGATGTAGGTCCCTTCGTCGGCTGGGCGCTCATTGTTGCGGCAACGTTTAGCTCTTTTCCCTTGATCCGTAAGGGATATGCGACTGGCCTGGCAGCAGCGATCGTGTCCCTTATATGGTTTTTGGTTACGTACTGGATATGGGCCGCAGAAGGCTTAGGTAAGGGGCACACCAGTTATGCTTATGCCCTTATCATTGTCATCGCCGGTCTTTTATTAGGCGCGCGCGGCGCTGTTGTATTTACCGGATTAGGACTTTTAGCGGTGTTGGTCGCGTACTATGCTGAGCACATCGGGGCGATTCCTGCTAGTAGACCGGTCTCCGTTGTGGATTTCGTGATCATCGTTGTTGTTCTGGGGTTAATGGGAGCGTTCTTAAGATACGCGATGAAAAGTATGCGAAGTGCGATCCTACGCGCTGAAGATTTCGCCCGAGCGCAAGCCGCGGCGAACCGCGAGTTGGATGCGATCCGGGTGTCATTAGAACAGCGGGTGGCAGAGCGCACCGCAGATTTGGAGCGTCGCTCCATTCAACTACAGGCCGTGGCTGAAGTCGGCCGTTCCGCGGCTGCGCTGCGTGACCTCGACGAATTATTGGGCGAGGTTGCCAAAATGATCGGTGAGAGCCTGGATTTCTATCACGTCGGTATTTTCTTGCTGGATGAGAACCGCCTCTACGCGGTTTTGCGTGCTGCGAACAGTCCCGAAGGGCAACACATACTGGCGCAGGGCTATTCGGTGACTGTCGGTTCGTCCGACATTATCGGTGTTGTGACAGCGAATCGTGAACTGCGCATCGCTTCAGCCGCCAGTGAGAACGCTGTTTCCGTCGTCAGTTCTCTGCTTCCGCGTACACAGGCAGAATTGGCGTTGCCGTTGATTGCCGGCGACCGTTTGATCGGCGTATTGGACTTGCATAGCCTTGATGCCGTGGCTTACACTGCGCAAACAACCTCCGTGATGCAGTTGTTGGCAGACCAGATTGCGATTGCGATCGAGAACGCACGGTTGTTTGCACAGCGTGAAAAATCGCTTGAGGCCGAACGCCGGGCGTATGGTCAGATCAGCCGCGAGGCCTGGCACCAAATCTCGCGCGTGGAAGGCGCGCTGCGTTTCGTCGTGGATACCCCCGGTTCGGTGCGACAGGCTGCCGGAGAAACCCCGTCGGCTATGCTCCAGGCGCGGCAGACCGGCCAGTTGCTCACAGAAGAAGGGTCCACCCTGGCTGTGCCGATTCAACTGCGCGAAGGGGTGAATATCGGCGCACTGCGCCTGCGTAAACCGGAATGGGCGGCCGATGAGATTACTTTGGTAGAAACGTTGACCGAACAACTTGGCGCGGCTCTGGAAAGCGCCCGGCTCTATCAGGAAACTCAACGCCGCGAGGCGCGGGAACGTATCACCCGCGAGATCACTGAAGACATCCGCCGTTCCGTGGATATCGAGATGATTCTGCAATCTGCTGTGACCAGTCTGGGGGAAGCTTTGGGCGTGCCGCGCGCCTACGTCCGCTTGATGTTGGAAGAAGCGGACGTACCATCCGCCGAACAGGCTTCCCCGGAATCCCCGCCAGTGATGGATTTCTCCGCCGATGACAACGCCGCCGCTCGAATGGGGCAAGGAGAGGTACACCATGAGTCGTGACAAATCTACGCAAGCCAGCACGCCGACAGACTCCGTGCGCGCGGAAACGACGGCGCCCGTTCAGCAGCAGGACCTTGAGGCGCGTTACGCTTTCCTCCAACATATCTTGGATCTCAATCCCAACTTCTTCTTCGTGCGTGACCGCGAAGGCCGTTTTGTCTTTGTCAACAAGGCGCTTGCCGATGCCTATGGCACCACTGCGGAAGCCATGATCGGGAAAACGGACGCCGATTTCAATACGAACCCTAAGGAAGTGGAAGCGATCTGGCGGAGCGATCTTGAGGTAATGGAGTCTTTGCAGAACCAGTTTATCCCTGAAAGCCCCATCTTGCGCAATGGGCGTTGGGTTCAGACGACCAAATTGCCGATTATTGATGCGCATGGAGTGGCGCAACAGGTGCTTGGTATCTCCAGTGACATCACCGAACGCATCCAGATGGAGGAGGCTATTCAGGCGTCGCTGGAACGTCGCGGACGGCAGGTGCAGACTTCCACTGAAGTCGCCCAGGAAATCGCCGCGGCAACGGCCCTGGATGAACTGCTCCGCCGCGTCGTCACCCTGGTCAAAGAGCGCTTTGGCTATTATCACGCGCAAGTCTTCCGCTACGATGCTGCTGCGCGGGTGATGCGTCTGGTGATTGGTTACGGTTTCGTCGGACAGCGTATGTTGGCTGCCGGGCATCACGTTGCGATGGGGCGCGGCGTAGTCGGCACCGCCGCCGCTACCGGACGGCCTGTGCTGGCGCCCGACGTTACCCGTGACCCCGATTGGGTGCCCAACACCTTCTTGCCGGGCACGCGCGGTGAATTGGCCGTCCCGATCAAACTGCGCGATCAAATCCTGGGTATTCTCGATGTGCAGAGCAACATCACCAATGCCTTGACAACCGAAGATCAACTGCTGCTCGAAGGCTTGTGCGGCCAAATTGCCATCGCCATGCAAGGCACCCGGCTCCTTGAGGAAGCCAACACCTTCCGGCAAGTCATTGAATCCTCCGGGCAAGGCATCTGCATGGCGACGCTGGAAGGCGCGCTGACGTATGCGAATCTGGCCTATCGCGCTCTGGTGGGCGTGGCTGACCCAGACGCGCTGTTGGGGCAGTCCTTCTTTGCTCATTATCCGGAGGCACTCCAGGCGCGGCTACACGACGAGATCATGCCAGAAGTGCTGGACAAGGGGCAGTGGCAGGGCGAACTGGCCTTGCTCTGCGCTAACGGCGCTGTGATCCCCACGCTGGAAATTCTGACTCTCGTTTGTGATGCACAGGGCGAACCGCGTTATCTGGCGCGCCAGATTACCGACATCGGCGCCCGCAAGGCGATGGAAGAGGCGCTGGCGATGGAGCGTCACTTGCTGCAGACGATGCTGGACAATGTGCCCGATCACATTTACTTCAAAGACCTGCAGAGCCGTTTCTTGCGTATCAGTACCGCCGACGCCCGCTGGCACAACCTTGACGACCCCTCCCAGGCCATCGGGAAGACGGACTTCGACTTCTTCAGCGCCGAACATGCGGAGCAGGCTTACGCCGACGAGCAACGGATCATCGCCACCGGCGAACCGATGCTCAATGTGGAGGAGAAAGAAACGTGGCCGGATGGACACATCACCTGGGTTTCGACCAGCAAGATGCCACTGCGCGATGAAAAGGGTAACATCATCGGCACTTTTGGCATCTCCACCGACATTACCGCCCGTAAGCTGGCTGAGATGGAACGTGAGCAAATGTTGCGGGATATGGAACGGCAGGCCCAACAACTGCGCCGCGCCGTGGCTGACATGACCCTTATCCAGGAAACAATGTCCGCATTGACAGCGGCGCTTACGTTTGAGGACGCTGTCAACATCTTGCTGTCGTCGGTGGTCACAGCGGTACAGGCCGACCGGGTCAGTATGTTCTTGATTGAAAACGGGCAGATGATCCGGGTAGGCATGTATCCGTTCGATGAGTCGCAGCGCGCGCGGCTTGGTGAGGTCACCCCGTTGGCGGATTTTCCTTTGACCAAACAAGTGGTGGAGACGCGCCGTCCGTTGGTGGTCGCTGGTGATTTCGCCCAACTGCAGGAGCACGCGCGCCGCGCGTTTGTCGCTTCCGGGATTGTTGCTCATACTACAGTCCCCCTGATCGGCCGCGAAGGTGTTCTGGGAACCTTATCGGTCAACCTCATCACTTCCAAGAGCGCCTTCACCGACCATGATGTGCGCATGTTGCAAATGTTAGCTGATCAAACCACCCTCGCCATCGAAAACATCCGCCTGTTGGAGCGGACGCGCGTGCGCGCCGAGCGTGAGCGGCTGGTGCGCACGATCACCGACCGGATTCGGCGTGGCACGGACCGCGATGTCATTATGCGCGCGACACTGCACGAACTGGTGCAGATGTTTGATGCTTCCAAAGCTGTGATGCGTCTGGGTAACCGCGAGCGGCTGTTGTCGGCTCAGGAAACGGCAACGCACGCCGACGAACAGGTTAATGGATGAGCCGTTTGGAGAACAATATCGCGCTTGGGTTAATGGAAAGGAAATGATGCGATGCCCTATCAAATGACGATGCGTGAGGATGGTATTTTGAAAATTGTCTTCGAAGGCGCGTTGGAGCGTAACGAACTGGAACAATTCGTCGGCGATTTTACACACTACCTGGAATCTGCTACCCCGGAAGCGCCGTTGCGCACGCTGACAACGACGGATCAGGTGGGGCAGAAAGTTTCTTCGGTGGTGCGTAAAGCCTTCGCCAATCTCAATGCTGATCCGCGCCTGGGTAAGTCGGCCACGGTTGGCCTGGATCGTTACCTGCGCGTTTTAGTGGGATTTGTGCTGAAAGCCACCGGGCGTAATAACATTCGATTTTTCGACTCTGAAGAGCTGGCTGTGGTGTGGCTGAAATCCTAGGGGGCGCTATGGTACATCAATTGGGGATGGCAAGTGACGGTATTCTGCGGCTGATGTTCATCGGCGACACAGACAAACTGGGCGCCGAAGCCTTGATTGCAGATTTTGGGCCTTATCTGGCGCACGCGACAGTGGAGAACCCCCTGTGCATCCTGTGGGACGATACACGTGGCGGCAAGGCCTCTTCTGAAGTGCGTAAATTCTATGCTGACCTCAACAGCGATCCACGGATAGGAAAAGTCGCCATCTTTGGCGCAAAACATTATGGTCGTGTCTTGGGTGAGTTTATCTTGAAATTTACCGGGCGTGATAATATCCGCTTCTTTGACACGCAGGAACAGGCGCTCAGTTGGCTAAAGGAATGACGGGCGCGCTCGTTCGCGGGTGCAGAAAAAAGGACTCTCTATGACAGAGATCACATTGGAAGAATATCAGCAATTGGTCGAAACGCAGGGTCGTCAACTCCTCGCCTTGGTGCGCTCTGTGGCGATGGGGGGACTGGATGTGGTATGGGAGGTCCCTGAAGGCGTGCCCGTACTCACTGACCTGGCCGTCGGGATCGGGATGCTCATTGACGACATCCACGATATGCGCGCTGCGCGCGAGCAAGCGCGTATGGTGGAGAGCCAGAGCCGCGCATTGTTAGCGGTCGTGCAATCCGCAGCCCTGGGTGACTTTGACGTTGCCGTCGAAGTGCCCGAAGGTGTGGAGGAACTGTCGGAACTGGCCGTGGGCATTGATATGATGCTCGATGATATCCGCGATATGCTCGAAGCGCAGAAACGTGCGCGTGCCGAGATCGAAGCCTCCAAACGGCAACTCGAAGCGGCATTGGAGGAAATGCGCGCCGCTCAACGCCGTTATATCCAACACGAGTGGGCTGATTACGCCGCGGCTGAGTCGGGTTACACTTACACCAGGGGGGTAGACGAGTTGCAGTTGGTCGCGGGCGCGGATCAGGCGCTGTGGTCAGCGGCTCTCACTGACGCAGTAGCGCAAGACGCCGCAGTCGTCGCAGAGGACGTCGCCGAAGGTCAGATGCTCGCGTTACCCATGACGTGGGCTGGCGAAACCATCGGCGTGCTCGGCCTTACCCGGCCGGCTGCTCACCCGTGGGAAGCCGACGAAATCGCAGCCGTGGAAGAAATCGTTGAGCAAGCCGGCTGGGCCTTGGAGAACCAGCGGCTCTTCGACGAAACCCAACACGCGCGCGCCCTGTTGAGCAAACAAATCCGCGAGTTGGACTGTCTCAACGACATTGGCCGCCGGATCGCCGAGTCGCCAGCGATTCCTGACCTGTTGCAGTGGACAGCGGAACGGCTTCCCGCCGCTATGCAGTATGCGGATGTGTGCCTTACCGCCATCGAATACGCGGGACGCTTCTATGGCGCCATCGCAGCGATTGACCAGCCGCGCCAGATGGTCAACGGTCTGCGCATCGGCGACGAGCAGGTTGGGCGCATCGTGGTGGCATACACTGAAGAACGCACATTCCTTGACGGGGAGAGCGCCCTGCTGGGTGATGTGAGCCGGCGCCTGACCGGCTATATCGAGAACCGCCAACTCCTTGAGCAGGCCGAGGCGCGCGCTGTACAGGAGCAGGCATTGCTTGAAATCGCCGGTAAGATCGGGACAAGCGAAGATATGCAGGGCTTGTTAGCTGTCCTGCCTGAGATTGTCACGCCGCTGCGCCGCCTGGCGCCAGTGGACTTGTTGTCGGTAGCGACATATACCCCCGGAGAATCATCTGTGACAATCTTTGCCGTGGCGTTAGAGACCGATGTTACACACTTCGCCCCCTCAGGAACGCGCCTGGAATTGGAAGGCTCCGCGCCTGGTTGGGTCATTACCCACAAACGACCGTGGGTCGAAGCGGACATGCGTCACCGGCTAACCTTCCCTGAAGATGCGAACCTGATAACCGAAGGAGTTGTCTCGCGGTTGATCCTGCCCTTGCAATTCGGCGACCAAGTGGTAGGCACGCTGAATATGGCGAGCCGCCAACCGCGCGTATTCACCCAGGAGCGTGTGGCGCTGCTGGGACAGGTCGCCAATCAATTGGCCCAGGCTATGGAGCGCGCGCGCTTGTTGCAAAACACCCGCGCGGCGCTGGCGGCTGAAGCCGAAACGCGCCGCAGTTACGAGCGTCGTGAATGGCAGACCTACCTGCAAGAGAATCGCCGACTTCGTCAGAATACTTTTGTCTATGACGCCTCGACGAAGCCGGGCGCGGGCCGCGGTCAGGTGGCCGTCCAGCCCGATTTCTGGCGCCCAGAGATGGTGCGCTCCTTGCACGAATCCACTCTGGTGACATCTCATGATGTCAGTAACGGGGGGCATGACAGTGCTGCAAAAGAAAAACGCATTGGACTGGCCGTCCCTATCGAGATGCGCGGCCAGGTGATCGGCGTGCTGGGCGTTGAGGATCCTGAGGGGGAGTGGCGCAGTTCCGCGGATCAATTGGCCTTGATCCAATCCGTCGCGCAGCAGCTAGGCCAGGCTTTGGAGAGCGCGCGCTTGCTCGAAGCCACTCAACGCCGCGCCGCCCGCGAACAGCGCGCGCGTGAAATCACCGATACCATTCGCGCCGCTTCCACGATTGAGGAGGCTGTGAAACGCGCTGTTCAAGAAATTGCGCGCGTTCTGAACGCTTCTGAGATGGTCGCGCGCCTGGGGCCAGAGAACCTTCTGACACCGCATGAGGAAGGAGAGGTTTATGAACAATAGAACACGGGCATCAGCCACCGGCGCGCTAACCGATAGCGCGTTGATTCAAGATCAGTCGCGGCGCAGCCGTCTTTTGCGCACTGTGGTATGGATTGTGTTGCTGGTATGCTCTGTGATACTGGTTGGTTATCTCATCGCTTTGCTTTCCACTCCCAACCTTCCCATTGGCGCGCTTGTTGTTGACGTGCTGGCGATGCTATCTATGTTGGCTGTGCTCGTCTTGCTCACGCGAGGACGCTTTGAGACGGCGCTGCCACTTAGCATCGTGAGTTTGACCGTGATTCTGTTTGCTGCTATGTATTTTCTCGATGGGACACAGGGACCGGCGCTTTTGCTGTCGCCAGTCATTATGCTCATCGCCGGCATCGTCGGCGAGCGACGCTATGCTCAACCTACGATTATCATTCATGGCGTGGCGTATGTGATTTTCGTCATCCTGGAAGGTCTCGGCGTGCTCACCCCTTACTCCATGTCGCCACAGATCGCCCGGTTAGTCTGGATTGGGTCTTTCATCTTGACGGCTGCCATGATGATCTCGATTAACCGGCAATTTATCGCTTATCTGGCCTTAGCTCTCTCTGCTTCCCTGAAGCGCGAGGAGGCGTTAGCCGAAATGAGCCAACGCGCGCAGGTTGCCGCCGAGGCCGAACGCACGGCAGAGGCGCAGGCCCTTGAAGTCGCGCATCAGCTTCAGGATGTGGCGCGCGAATATGTAAATTTCCTGGAGCGCATCGCTGCCGGCGATTACAGCGCCTCGCTCGACCTGAGCACGTTGACCGAACGGCGCAATTTGCCGCGCGAGTTGGTCAGCCTGGGGGAATACATCAATACGACGGTCGCCAGTCTGGTGTCGGCGTTGAATGAAGCGCGGACTGCGCAGCAAACCTACATGCGCCAATCCTGGCAGAGTTTGATGGAAGCTGGCCGCGCACCCGGCGGGTATCGTTATCACGTGGATGAGCAGACTGAAACGTCGCGTCTTGACATTGTCGAAGATGCCTGGCTGCCGCCGATGACCCAGGCCGTGCAATCCAAGCAGATCACGGTTGGCAAGGAGGAGTTGGCGCTCCCTATCGCTTCGGGCGCGCGGGCGCAGTTAATCGGCGCGTTGGGTGTGCGCCGTACCCGGCAGGAAGAATGGAGCGAAGACGAATTGGCGCTGGTGACAGCCGTGACCGACCAACTCGCGCAAACGTTGGAAAACCTGCGCCTGCTTGATGAGACAACGCGCCGCGCGGCGCGCGAACAGATGGCTGGTGAAATTACCGGACACATCCGCGAAGCGGTGGAGATTGAGGAAGTTTTGGAGCGCGCGCTGAGCGAACTTGGGCGCGCCCTGGCTGTTGAGCGTGGCGCGGTATATCTGGCGCTGCAAGAACAGGGAAATGTCTGATCCAAACAGGGAATTTGTTCTCGGCTTGACAACGAGTGTGATGAGGATCCAACTATGGTGAAATCGTGGACTGAACGACAGGCGGCTATAGCGACAGCGTGGGAACGTTTTTTGACCGTCAGTGTCCCTGATGAAGAAGAGGCGCGACTGGGACGGCTCTTATGCGTGATGATGGTGCTGACGTTTGCGGTGTCTCTGGCGTTGGTGTTGATTTTTGTGATAGCTACCTTGCGCGATCTATTCCCTAACCGATGGATGGGCTGGGTAGCAACCGCCTTCCCGACGCTTTTCATACCTTTATCTATCTTTAGTTTTGTCCGCGCCAAGCAAGGCTATGTCTCTTCCACGGCTCGGTCATTTGTGTGGATCAACTTCATCGGTATAGCCCTGGCTGTATTGATCTTTGACGGGGTTAACTCACCGGGGTGGCTGCTCTTTTTCTGGCCAGTGACGTTGGCGGGTATGTTTTTGAGGCCGATGAGTGCGGTACGTATGGCGTTCGGCGTGTTGATCTTTTACGGCGTGCTGGCGTTCCTATGGACCACCGTCTTCGAAATAACGGTGCCCAGCTTTTCCTTTGACCTCTTTTACTTTTTGACCCGCGCCTTTACATTGTTGATGTTGGTGGCGACGGCTGGATTTGTCAACTACCTGAATCTCAATAGTTCTTACCAGACTCTTACTCGTTCACGTCTTATCAGCCAGGACCTGCGTGGGACACAGCGTATGCTAGAGCGACGGGTTGCCGAGCGCACAGACGAACTGGCAAGACGCGCCGGGCAGTTTCGCACGATCGCTGAACTTAACCACGCCATCGCGTCTATTTCGGACATGCAATTGCTGCTCGATACCGCCGTGCGCCTGATTGCGGAACGCTTGGGGTACGATCATGTGGGAATTTTCTTCGTAGATCCACACGGCGAATGGGCCGTGCTGCGCGCCGCCTCCTCAGAAGGCGGGCAGCGTATGCTGGCGCGCGGCCATCGGTTGCGTGTAGGCCGGCAGGGCATTGTCGGGTATGTCGCCGAGACAGGCTTGCCGCGGCTGGCCTTCAGCGTTGGCGAGGATGCGGTCTGGTTCAACAACCCTGATCTGCCGGATACCCAATCAGAGGTGAGCCTGCCATTGATCGCGCGCGGGCAGACCGTCCTCGGCGTGCTGGACATTCAGACGCACGTCACGGCTGCCTTCACGGAAGAAGACGTCACCGTGCTACGCATCCTGGCCGATGGGATCGCCGTGGCCGTAGCGAACTCGCTCTCTCTGGAAGAGACAACCAAGGCCTTGGCGCGTCTGGAGCGTTATCAAGAACAGGATGCCCTGCGCGCCTGGCGCCAAGCGTTGGCCCGGCGACAGATGCGCGTGGGGTATGGTCTCGAATCTGGCTTTGTTTATTCAACGGATGTAGAAGTGGCGTTGGAGAATGAGGTGGGTGAGCTGAGCGAAGTGACGACCCGTCGGACCGACGATGGGCGGCATCTCTTGCTGGCGCCGATTCGCGTCCAGAACCGCAATGTGGGCGTACTTTCTTTTGAGAAAACAGCGCCGTGGCTTGATGACCAGGTTCAATTGGCGCGCTTCGTGGTCGAGCAGTTGGACCTGGCGCTGGATAACGCGCGTCTGCTTGAAGAGACGCGGCTGCGCGCGAATCAAGAGCGCGCCCGGAGCGACATCGTGGGCCGCATCCGCGCGATGACCAGCACCGATGCGATTCTGCGGAATGCTGCGCGCGAGTTGGGCCTCGCGCTGCAAGTCGAACGCAGCCGCATCCAACTGCTGCCGCCTGGCGAAGGCCGCCTGGAAAGCCCAGAGACGCCGCTAGTACAAGGAGAGGCATAAACGGTTGCGTATGATGAAACATTGGCGCTTGTGGGGATTGATTGTCCTGTTGTCCTGCGTGATGGCGTGCCAGCCCGCGCAGAATGTCGCCTTGCCTGCATCTCCGCCGTCGCCGCCAGCGCGCGATAAACTACGGCTGTTCTGGGTCAACAGCTACGCCGAGGATGACTTCTGGTCGCAGCAGGTGCGCACCGGGGTCTTGGAGACATTGGCGCGCGGGGGATATACGAGCGTGGATCATACACTGGAAATGGAAACTTTCCACATGAGGATGCGGCAGGTTGCGCTGATGGAGGACGTAAGGCCGGCAGCACTCCTGGCCGTTGACAAACTTGGAGCTTTTCAGCCTGACATTGTGATTGTTTCTGGCGAAGAAGCGACGCGCAGCATCATTCCGTTGTATTTTGATCCCACGTTGCCTTTCGTTTTCTGTGGCGTCAACAGCGACCTGAGCCAGTACGGGTTGGATCTATTGAATGTAACCGGCGTCTTGGAGGCGCTGCATCCCGTACAAACTGTAGCGATGGCGTATGCTTTTGTCGAAGGTGCGCAGCAGTATATGGTTCTTGGCGACGGCTCCGTATCGGGTAAGACCCGCGCCGTGGCGGCTTACACGGCTTTGCAAAAGAGCGAGTACGGCACGCCCACGCCGCTGTTCCGTCTGGCGGGAACCTGGTCCCGCTGGCAAGAGACAGTGTTGAAGGATGCGAGTGCGGTAGATTTCATTTTACTGGCGAGCCATCAGGGTATCGTGGATGACGCCGGAAATCCCATTGATGAGCAAGAAGTGATCGCCTGGATGTTGGAAAATTCCCCCGTGCCGGTTTTTGCTCTATCTAACGTTGCCATTATCAACGGCGCAGTGGGCGGCCTGGTTTCGTATGGTTATGAAGAGGGCGTATCGGTCGGCGAAATTGTGATGCGGATTGCGGCTGGCGAGTCGCCGGCCGATATCGAAATTCGCGGTCCGGCGCGCAATCTGCTGGCGGTTAATCTGGCCGCTTCCCGCCGCTGGAACTTGCGCATACCTGTTACGTTCCCGATTGCTGCACGCATTTACGGTACCCTGCCCGTTGCAGAAGGAGGTCAGTAATGTCACAGAAGGGCATGAGCCTGCGTTGGCGCATGATTCTGATCATTGCCGGAATCCCCATGGTGCTCCTGATCCCGGTCTTCATCTACGTGAGCAACCAGTACCGGAACGCCTATCGGCAGGCCTACTTGGGTAAAGCCGAGTTAATCACCATCCAATTACAACAAACACTCGAAACTGTCGCGCCCTACGTTGAAACGTTCCAGGACGCGCCGGGGTTGGCGACGCTTTTGCAGAAAGTGGTGGAAGGCAGTCCGGAGTTCGACTTCGTTGCCCTGGTTGATAACGCGGGTAAAGTCATCGAGCACTCGACCCCTGGACTCAAAAATGTGACGGTCGCTGAGTTGGCCGGTCTGGACAGCGTCAGACCGATTGAGTTGCGCGAATTAGCGTACTTCGGTTCGGTTTATCTCATCTCGCGCGCCGTCCCCATGCCCGGCGATGTGAACCAGAGATTGTATATCGTCGTGGGCGAGCGGGCGGAAGTCGTTGATCCTTCGATGACCGCATTGTTGATTGCTGGTATCCTCAGCGGGCTGGGGCTGATCGCGCTGCTGTACTTTTCGACGCAAGGTCTTGTGTTGCGACCGCTCACCCGCCTGGCAGAAGGGGCGCGGATTATCGGCGGCGGAGATCTGACGCACACGATCCCGGTTGACAGAGAAGACGAAATCGGTGTGGTCGCGCAGTCGTTCAACGGGATGGCGGACCGTCTGCGCGACATGGTGTCTGGGCTGGAACACCGCATTACCGAGCGTACAGCGGCGCTGGAACGCAAATCACTGCAACTGGAGACTATCAGCCTGGTGAGTAAAGAAGCGGCTCAGGTGCGTAACGTGATTTTGCTCTTGGAAACTACCGTCCAGGCTATATCGGAGAAATTTGGTTTCTACCATGTGGGAATTTTCATCCTGGATGATGCCAGGGTATGGGCAATTCTACGTGCAGCTTCTTCCGAAGGAGGGCGGCGGATGTTGGCGCGTGGGCATCGTCTGCGGGTTGGACAGACGGGCATTGTGGGGTTCGTGGCGGGCGTGGGCAAACCTCGCATTGTCTTCAACGTCGGCGAGGATACTGTTTGGTTCAACAACCCCGATCTGCCCGACACGCGCTCGGAAATGGCGCTGCCGTTGTTGGTAGAAAGTGGGGTGATCGGCGTCCTGGATGTGCAAAGTGACGTGCCGAAAGCGTTCACTGACGAGGACATCAGTACCTTGCAATTGTTAGCCGACCAGTTAGCGGTGGCGCTCAACAACGCGCGCGCGCTTGAGCAGATGGAAAGCGCGCTGGCAGAAGTTCACAATCTGCAGGTCGAGTATAGCCGCCAGGGGTGGGCGCGTATCGCGGCGCAGACGCGCCCCCTGGCCTATGAATATGACCGCGTGGACGTGAACCCGGTCCCGCCCCTGCCCGTACCTCCAGATTTGCGCGAAGGGCGGGTGAAGCGCGCCGAGTTGATAGATGGCGGCGTGCCGGTCGTGATGGAAACCCTGCGGGCCGGCGACCGAGTGTTGGGCTATCTGGGCCTCGCCGACTCGCAGCGCACGTGGTCCCCAGAAGAGCTGGCGCTGGTCGAGAGCGTGAGTGAGCAGGTCGCCCTCGCCCTGGAAAACGCCCGGCTCTTCGAGGAGTCGCAGCAGAGTCAACGCCAGCAGACCCTCATCAGCAACGTCTTGCAAGTTTCCTCCAATCCCGACCTGAGCTTTGAGGAAGTTTTGGCTGAAATCGCCCGGATTCTGGCGCAGGCATTGGGGATGGCCGTGGGCATTTACACTTTCCCGACGCCTAACTTCCCGCGTGTGCAACCCCATGCGGTTCTCGATCCCTTCGGGGTGCGCTTACCGTTACCGGCCGAACCGCTTGCGCTGAGTGATGAACACTTCACCTTCTTCCGCGGGTTGCGCCGCGCAGAATTAGGCCCCCTGTTGCCGCTGCTCGGCGGTGTCGAACTGGCGCCGGAGAGCCGCGATCTGCTGTCGCCTTACGAACTCAAGCGCGTGTTCTACGTCCCCTTGGGGAGCAGTGGTTCGCAGCATGGGTTTATCGTGATGCTCCAGTCGCGGGATAACGCGCTGCCCCTCGACCCTGAAACGCGCGACCTCATTCAACGCCTGGCGAATCAGATCGAAGTGGTTTTGGATAACCTGACGCTGACGGAGGAGACGCAGCAACGCTCCGAAGAATTGCGTTCACTCTACAACATCTCGTTGGTCTTGAGCGAGCTGCTTGAACCGGCGGATGTGTTGGCGGCCATCGTGGCCCAAGGAGAAACATTCCTCAATGCGGATAGTAGCGGTTTCTTTGAGTATGATGTTGAAACCGACGAGTTGATTCTCGCGCTGGGGCCGCCGGATGGTTCGATGGGCCAGATCGGTCTGCGTTTGCGGCGCGGCGAGGGCTTGGCGGGTGAAGCTCTGGCTAAGCAACAAACACTTTATGTCGAAGATTACGAGGTGTGGGAGAAAAGCGTTCCCGCGCTTCGTAGCTCGCGCTTTCATGCGATCATGGCTGTGCCGCTGATCGGACGGTTTGGCCCGCAGGGTGTGTTGATTCTACGCGCTGAAGAGATTGCCGCCTTTGGTGATCGAGAAGTACGTCTGGCTAATCTCTTCGCCCAGCAGGCCGCCGCCGCATTTGATAACGCCCGGTTGAACAAAGATGCGCAACGCCGCGCCGAGGAATTCTCGCTGCTCTCCCAGGCCGGCATTGACCTGTTGCCGATCCGGGATATGGAACAGCTTCTCGCCCGCGCCGCTGATTGGACCCGGCGTATTTTCGACGTTCCGCACGCTGTCATCTACTTGCGGGATGCCGATACTGGCGTGTTCGTGTCGGGCCACAGCGCGGATGGCGCAGCGCATGTTCTGGCCGAGCGCGCGGATAGCCAGCCTAGTTCTGGCGGTCTGACCGAAGAAATCATGCAGACGCGCAAGAGCGTGTTCGTCCAGGACACCCGTGTAGATGGCCGCGCGAGCAACCGGCGCCTGGCCGACATCGGCTTATTATCGCGGATGGGCGTGCCGTTGCGGGTCGGCGAGGATATTCTGGGCGCGGTGCTCGTTGCGGGAAGTGAGGCCAATCAGTTCAACGAACGTGAACTGAACCTGCTGGAATTTCTGGCGACACAGGTTTCCTCGGCGATCCAGAACGCGCTGCAATTTGGCCGCACCGAAGCAGCGTTGCGTGTGGTGCGCCGGCAGGCTCGCTATCAGGCCAACGTCTCGCAGGCGGCGGCGCTGTTGACCGAGCGTGGCACCGAGGCGGTTGCTGACGTGCTGCGTTTGCTCGGCGAGGCATCTAACGCCCAGGGGGTGCTCTATCTGGAGTATCACGCGGCTGAAGATGACGTCGCTGCGGATGACGGGACAGAAGGCGTTGGGGGCGACTCGCACTGGCAGTCACGCGCCATGTGGATGGCAGAAGAGCTTCCCGCCGGCCAGTTCGATGTGGCGCTGCTGCGTCATATCTCCCTGGAACGGATGCAGCCTTGGGCCGATCAACTTATCGGCACACCTTACCTGGCACTTCAACCCGATACTTTCCCTGATATGGAACGCGAACTGATGCACGCCCTCGGTTTCAACACGCTGTTGGTGTTGACGGTGCGTGGTGAAGCCCTCTATCCCAACATTATCTTGCTCGGTCGCGCCGACGCTGACAATGTCTGGCTGGAGGAGGAAATTGTAGCTATGCAGACCGCTGCCGCCACCCTCTCGAACACCATCGCGCGCGAGCGGGTCTTCCAGGAAGTGCAGGCGTCGCGTACCGAGACCGAGGCGCTGTATCGCGGGAGCGCCGAGTTGAACCTCGCGCAGACCTACGATGGCATTTTGAACGTGTTGCGCACCCATACCATCTTGGGGCAAGGCGCGCATCACATGACACTGCAACTCTTCGACCGCCCCTGGACGGATGAGGACGAACCGCAATATGCCGAAGTCGTCGCGCACTGGACGACGACGGGTACAAGCGCGCTGCGCCAGCGTTACTGGGTCGCCGACTTCCCCACATCGCGCGAGTTGGTCCACAACGCCGGGGTGATTCTGCTCGATGACCTCGAGCACAACCCGCTGCTATCGCGTCGCAACCGCGCCTTGTTCTCCCGCGTCTACGGCGCGAAGGCGGTTGTCCTGGTGCCATTGATTGCCAGCGGGCAGCGGATCGGTTTCCTGCACGCGATGTACCCTCAGGCGGTGACCTTCTCCGAACAAGAGCGCCGCCGTCTGGAGAGTTTGACGCAGCAGGCCGCCATCGCCGCGCAGAACCGTCTGCAACTGCTCACCATTGAGGCGCGCGTCAATCGGGAACGGATGATCCGTGAAATCACCGAGCGCATTCAGGCCGCGCCAGACGTGCAAGGAGTGCTGCAAGCCGCCGTGCGCGAATTGGGGCGGGCCTTTGGAACTTCGCGGAACAGAATTCAATTCCGCCCGCCTGCTGAATCTACCGATGTCAAGACCAACGGAGCAAAAGAGCCTTAAGGTAAGGCGCCGAGAACTGCCCAGGCCGATCGTTATAGGGGTTTTCTGGCAGGACGTGAGCGTGTTCGATCCGCTGGTTATGGGAAAGGTTATGTAAGATGACGATGATGGATACCAAAAAGAATAAAAACCAGGTGACTCAGGGGGCGGGAGCCGCGCGCCCGCCGCTGACCGAGTTTTCACGCCAGGGTGGGGGGACTTTTCTCCAATCGCTGATAGACGCCATCCCTAACCCGATTTTCTACAAAGATATGGCGGGCGTTTATCGCGCCTGTAACCGCGCCTTTGCCGACGACGTTCTCGGCGTGCCGAATGACCGTATCATCGGGCAGACCGTCTACGACCTGGCGAAATCTGCGCCCCCAGCGTTGGTGGAAACCGATCATCCCAAGGACCTGTTGTTGCTGCGCGCGGCCGGCTCTGACGTCTACGAAACACCGCTCTGTTACGCGGACGGCATTTTCCATGACGTGATCGTCCATAAAACCACCTTGACCGGGCCGGATGGACGCATTGACGGCGTGGTGAGTGTGCTGCTCGATGTCACCGACCTCAACAAGGCGGAAGAGAAGAGCACGATGTTGCTTGAGTTGACCCAGGCTGCCATCGCCGAAACCGAGGTCCTCTATCACCTGAGTAGTTCCCTCATCGCTTTTGACGATCTGACGGGCCTGTTGCGGGCTGTGGTGGATGGCGTGGCGGACATGCTGCTGGCGAACCAGGTCATGCTGACGACGGTGGACCTTGAGCAGCGTAAAGTCATTCACTTCGTCAAGGGCGGCGTCGGTGCTGCCGGCGTCGCGCCGGAGATGTCCTTTGATGAATTGTGGAATGGGTTGAGCGGCGCGGCGCTGCGCAGCCTGCAGCCGATCCTCTCCACGAAAAGCACGCCCGACCCGCGCGAAAGCCCTGAAATTCAGCGCCAGCTTGGTGAAGCGAGTATCGGTTCGGTGGTGGTGGTTCCCTTGCGGTACCAGGAACGGACTTTGGGCACGTTGGCGGCTGTCAATCGTCTGGAGGACCCGGATTTCACGAAGAAGGACGTGAGCCTGATGGTGGCGATGGCGAACCAGGTCGCGGCTGCCGTCGAAAGCGGGCATCTTTTCGCCAAATTGCAGCACACGGCGACGAATATGCGCACCGCGGCGGAAATTTCGCAGGCATCCTCATCCATTTTGGATCTGGATGAGCTGTTGCCGCAAGCCGTAGATCTCATCCGCCAACGCTTTGACCTGTACTACGTGGGCATCTTCCTGGTGGACGATAGCGGCGCGTGGGCCGTCCTGAGCGCCGGAACCGGTGAAGCGGGGCGCGCCATGTTGGCCGCAGGGTACCGTCTGGAGGTAGGCGGCGAGTCGTTGATCAGCGACTGTGTGGCGACCGCTGCGCCGTGCCTGGCCCAGGATGCGACGGCGGCGCAGCGACGCACGGCGCTCGCCTATTTGCCTCACACCCAGTCGGAGTTGGCGCTGCCGATGATCAGCCGTGATGCCACCCTCGGCGCGATGACCGTGCAATCGGTGCAGGCGGGCGCTTTCACCGCCGAGGATGTCACGGCGCTGCAAATCATGGCGAATCAATTGGCGAATGCCATCCAGAACATCCGGTTGCTGGAGAAGATACGCACTTCCCTGGCGGAGACCGAGGCGCTCTATCAAACGGCGCGCACGATCAGCGGCGCGCGCTCCTTCGAAGACATCCTCGAAGGAATTTTTGACACTGTCACGTTTATACCGCTGAGCGAAGCTGTCTTGCACGTCATTGTCGCACGTGATCCCCTCAAGGTGAATACGTACACGACCACCCTCGTCGCTGGTGAGCGCCAGACGCACGTAACCTACGCGACGCCCATTGACGATGTCGCGCCTTTGCTGGACGATCCACAGCAGTTCATCTTCTATGCCGATCCGCACGATGAAAACGCTGTCATACCTGAACCGGTGCGCGCGCGCATGGCGCAGATGGGCTGCCATTCTGCGTTGACTACCGGCTTGACGGCGCACGGCGAACTGGTGGGTTTCCTCACGTTTAGCAGTACTGCGCCGCAGCACATCATCGCTGCGCACACGGTTCAGGGCGCAGTGCGCGCTTTGGCCGATCAGATCGGGGTTGTGTTGGACAACTTCTTGCTCGGTGAGCAGACCCGCCAGCGCGCCGAACAATTGGAAACGTTAAGTGTGATCGAATCCGCGCTTTCGGAGACCAACACCGAGGCTGAGATCCTGGATGTGTTTGTCCTGGCCGTGCGCGATACCTCAACTCTCACAGCATGGTTGGTGTACACCGATTCCACCGCCGACGGCGCGCTGACCACGCAAATTGTGGCCTCCTGGTATGATGGCGCCATTCAACTGGCTGACCCGCTGCTCAACCGCCCACTTTCCCCGCACACGTTCCCGCTGTCACGTCTGTGGATGGGCGATTTGGACCAGATTTTGTACACCTATGATCTGCGCCAGGATAGCCAGATGGATGCCAGGGCGCGCGAATGGGCCATCCAGCGCGGCTTTGCGGCGATGGTGGTGTTGCCCATGTTGAGCGGCGGACGTCTACATGGCGTCATCGTGCTCAGTTGGGCCGGGCCTTACATTTTATCAAGCACCGAACAATTCCTCTTGCGGCGTCTGGTGCGTCCGACTGTGGCGCTGCTCTCGCGGCGGCGCGCTTACCTCGCCGAGGAGGCCGCGCGCGCCGAAAACGAGCGCCGCGCGATGCAATTCCAGACGGCGGCGGAAGTGGCGCGCGCCGCCTCCTCCATCATTGACCTTGACCAATTGTTGCCGCAAGCCGCAGACCTGCTCCGCGAGCGTTTCGATCTTTACTACGTGGGTGTTTTCCTGGTTGATGAAACAAGGGAATGGGTCGCGTTGCGCGCCGGTACAGGCGAGGCCGGTCGCATCATGTTGGAGCGCCGCCACGGGTTTACCGTCGGCGGCAGTTCGATGATCGGACGCTGTGTGGCCGAGGCCACGCCGCAGATCCCCGACAGCGTTGAGACTGCGGTGCGTTACGTCAACCCGCTCCTGCCCAACACGACGGCGGAAATCGCTTTGCCGCTTGTCAGCCGCAACCAGATGATCGGGGCCATGTCCATCCAATCCAGCAAAGTGCGCGCTTTCTCCGAGACCGACATCACCATCTTGCAGACGGTGGCCGACCAGTTAGCCAACGCCATTCAGAACGCCCGCCTGTTCGACCAACTGAATACCTCGCTGACCGAAAGTGAAATGCAGACGGAGGTGAGCCTGGCGATCAACGAGGCGCAATCCGTTGAAGAGATCGTGCGCGCGGCGGCGCAGGTCGGTGAGTTTATTGGTATGGCGGGTGTCTCGCTGCGCCATTTCACACGCTGGGATGAGGCCGGGCGACCTGTGAGCCAGGATGTTTATAGTTTGTTTACACGCGAAGCCGGCGAAGAGTTTCGTGTTGTGGAGAACGTCGCGATTAACCAGGAGCTTTTAGCCTGGATACTTGCCGACACACGCCGGATGCACGTCAGCAAAGATCTAGTCACTGATCTGGTATTGCCTGAGCCAATTCGCGCCAGCCTGCTTGCGCAAGGCTACAACAGCATGATCGGTACGCCGCTCGGTACGCGCAACCGTCTGTTGGGATTCTTGATCCTGTATGACACACATCCGGTGGAGGAGTTCCCGGCCCGCTATATCCAGGTTTTTGTGCGGACTTTGATAGATCAGGTTTCCACGGGATTGGATCGTTATACGTTGCTCCATGAAAGCGAGCGGCGCGCTGAGCGGATGGAGACGGCCTCCGGGATTGCCCGGCACGCCGCGTCAATTCTCGATCAAGAGACCCTGCTCTCCGACGTCGCCGCACTGCTGCGTGAGCGTTTCAACTTACATCACGTGGGCATGTATATGGTGGACGATTCCGGACAATGGGCGGTCTTGCATGCTGCCTCCGGCGCTGTTGGCCACGAGACGCCTGGCGGTGTGGCGCAAGGTCAGCGGTTGCCGGTGGGGGAGGGTTCATTGGTGGGGATGTGTGTGTCTACGGCTGCTCCCTACCTCGTCTTGAATTTGGACGAGGCGTCACGCCGTTCGTATGCCGATGTAGACGCCGCTACGAGCGCGGCCATCGTGCTGCCGCTGATCAGCCAGAATGTCGTGATTGGCGCAGTCGCTATGCACTCGCAGGAAGCGGCGGCTTATTCCAAAGAGGACGTCACCATCTTTCAGACGATGGCCGACCAACTGGCGACGGCGATCGGTAATGCGCGCCTCTTTGCACAGTCACAGACCAGCCTTGAAGAATTGCAGCGGGTGCAGCAACGTTATGCCGTGGAGATGTGGGATGGCTACGTCGAGAAACAGGACGTTTTTGGCTATACCTACGACCTGAACGAAGTTGCGCCGTTGCCCGTTGAGCAATCCAGTGTGCCGGCCGATGTTTGGGGCGGCAAGCTCTTTGTGCGCAGCGGTGAAGATGGCGGAGACGGTGCCATGTTGGCTGCGCCTTTCGATGTCAGGAGCGAGCCGGTGGGCTTCCTGAGTTTTGAGGAACCCGGAGCGTCGCGGACGTGGACTGAAGACAATGTCGCCGTCATTGAGGCCGTCCGCGAGCAGCTTGCCCTGGCCCTGGAGAACCGTTTGTTGATTGACCAATCCCAAAACGCGCTGCGTGAAGCCCGACAGCGTGAGCGTGAAGTTCGCTTTCTCCAAGAGGTCGCCGCCTTCCTCAATGCGACGGAGAGCATCGTGGCTTCCCAAAACGAATTGCGCGAGCGCCTGCAGGCATTCATCCCGGTGGATTCACTTTCTATCGCCGGCTATGATGCCAATCGTAAGTTGCACTTCTTGGGAGAGCAGACCGGCAATGTGCTCAACCTGGAGGATTGGGCTGGCATCGAATTAGGGCAAGGCACAGGCTACACCCTGGTTGCTGAGGCGGATGAACCTTTGGTGGCTGATGACATCCGGCAGACGCCGCGTTTCTGGGAGGATGAGCACCTGATCGTGGCGGGAATGGTCTCGCGTGCGGTTATGCCCTTACGCTTGGGCGCGCGCATCCTGGGAACGTTGAACCTGGAGAGCCGTCAGGCTGGTGCCTTCTCGCGGCCTGAACTGATGCCCATCCTCTTGCAGGTGACGGCGCAAGTGGCCTCAGCGATGGAGCGCGCCAACCTGCTACAGCGCGCCCAAGAGAGCGCCGGCGAGTCGCGCACCCTCTACGAAGCGACCAGCGCGTTGGCCGAAGCTACCAGCTACGAAACCGTCCTGCGCGCTATCGTCGGGCACACGATTCTGTCGGAATACGCCTGGGCCGAGATTGCGATGTTCATCGTTGATCCTGAAACCGGCGCGGAACAAAGTTTGTTGGAAGTCGTGAGTTCGTGGAGCAGTATGTCCTCTCTTGCGCCCCTGGAAGTCGGGCGGCGGATGTCGGTCGCGGAGTTCCCGGCGCTGCAACTCCTCGCGCCGGGGCAACAACTGTACATCTGCGAAGACATCAATATGGCGCCGGACATAGACCCGGCGGTCCGCGATTTCTATCTTGAGCAGAACGTGCATGCATTTGTGCTGGCGCGCCTCTCTGCGGTCGGCGTGACCAGCGGCGGTGGGATCGGTGTGCTCCAGATCCGTTTCGCGGAGCCATACCACCCGTCGGAACAGGACGTGCGCCTTTACAACACCATCGCTGATCAAGCTGCCGTCGTGCTCTCCAACCAAAAGCTCCTGCGGCTGTCTGAGGCGCGCACTGAGCAGTTGACCGCCGCCGTGGACTTTGCGAACCTCGCCACGGCCCTCTCCGAGCGTGAAGATTTGCTCAAACGCTCGGTTGATTTCTTCAAAACGCGCTTTGGTTTCTACTACGTGGGCATTTGGATGCTGGACGAAGAGGGGGAGTGGGCGGTATTGCAGGCCGGCACCGGGGATGTCGCGGAGAAGCTGCTGCGTATGGGGACGCGCGTGCGTGTCAATGTCAGCTCGATGGTCGGTTGGAGCATCCTCAACGATCGGCCACGCATCGCTCAGGACGTGACGCGCGACCCGCTGTACTTTGACAACCCCTTGCTGCCGGGCGTGCAGTCGTCCATCGCGTTGCCCCTCAAGAGCCGTGGACAGGTCAACGGCGCGCTCACCATCGAGAGTGACCGGCGTTTCGCGTTTACCAGCGAAATCGTCTCTACGCTCGAACTTATGGCCACACAATTGGCGAACATGATCGAAAGCGCCGATTTGTACGACCGTTCGCAAAGCTCGCTGGCCGAGACGCGGATGCTTTACCGCATCGCGCAGCAGATTACCGACGCGCTCACCGTCGAGAATGTCTTCAAAGCTGCGGTCGAAGGTATCTCGCAGCGTCCCGAACCGGACTGGATCGTCGCCGCGCAACTCGAACCGCGTCAGGCGCCGACGCAGCTACGCATCGTGTGGTCGTGGAGCCGCGACGGCGCGCCCATCCCCTTTGAGACGTACCCACTCGCGCAGTTCCCCCGGTTGGCAGCCGTGCTGCGGGATGACGAGAGTTATGTCACCCCCGATGTGACCCAAGACCCGCAAGTGGATGAATTCTTCCGCACCGCGTTCGGGCAACTGGGACTGCGGGCGATGGCGGCTTTCCAGTTGCGCATCTACGGCGTGCAATATGGTACAGTGATGATTCACAGCCGCAAAGCGCGGGAGTTCTCCAACACGGAATTGCGCTTCTACGAAAACGTGTCGCGCCAGGCTTTCGTGGCTCTGCAGAACATCAACCTCGTCGAGGAGACGCGCGAGCAGGCGGAACGGCGCGACATCCTTAACGAGGTGCTGCGGACTGCTTCGAGTTCGCTGGATAGGCTCTCGCTCATGCGCGACGTTGGCAGAGTTATCGCCACCCGCCTTGATCGCCCGCTGATGATGTGGAACTGGGACAATCAACTGCTCACCTCCGTATCCGTGCATGAAGCCGGAGGAAAACTGGTCGGAGGCGGCGATATGACGCCACCTTTGACCCGCATTGACGCTCCCTTGCTCTATCAAGTCATTGACAGGATGGCCCCGGTTTCCCTCGACTTTGCAGATGACCGTGGCTTTATGCTGAAGCGCACGTTGACTTACTTCAGCCAGCCCCTTATCGAAGGCTACGCCGTTCCTTTGCGGGTGCGTGGAACCATCTTTGGCATTATGGTGCTGGGACGTCAGGAAGGCCATGCCCCCTTCAACGAAGAAGTCAAGGACTTCATGCGCACCGCGGGCGTCAACGTCAGTGTGGCGTTGCAAACGGCGGTTCTTTACCAGGAGGCGCAGGAAACCGCCATTAAACTCCAGGAAGTTGACAAGCTCAAAAACCAGTTTATGGCGAACATGTCCCATGAACTGCGTACCCCGCTTAACTCTATCATTGGGTTCTCACGGGTGATTTTGAAGGGCATTGATGGCCCGTTGACTGAAATGCAAAAGACGGACCTGACAGCGATCTACGAAAGCGGACGGAACTTGCTGGAATTGATCAACGACATTCTGGATATTTCCAAGATTGACGCCGGTAAGATGGAGATGGTTTTCGAGCCGACCGATTTGCAGGAAATCGTCCGCGGCGTCGTCACGACGATAGCCGGGCAATTGAAGGGCAGCCCGGTAGAGCTTTTGACGGATCTGCCCGACCAGTTGCCGGTGGTCTTGGCCGATGGCCGCCGCATTCGCCAGGTGTTGACCAACATGGTGGGCAACGCGGTGAAGTTCACCGAACATGGCTACATCAAGATCTCGGCTTCGTATGACAGTTATCAGGTGGTGATGAGCGTCGAAGACACCGGTATCGGCATCCCCTACGATCGTCGTCACGCCGTCTTCGAAAAATTTGAGCAAGTGGACTCTTCTTCGACGCGCCGTTATGGCGGCACCGGTCTGGGGTTGCCTCTCAGCCGTGAATTCGTCCGGCTCCACGGTGGGGATATGGATTTTGAGAGTGTCGTTGGCGAAGGCTCGCGGTTCTTCTTCTGGATTCCCATCGGCGGGCCGTCCTCCAAACGCGAAGAGGCAGACAAGACCGCACCATCGCCTGACGCCCGTACCATTCTCACCGTTGATGATGATGAAGGCGTCATCACCCTCTTCCAGCGTTACCTGGAAAAGCAGGGCTACAAGGTCGCTGGCATGACGACCGGCGAGGGCGTCGTCGAAACGGCCAGGCGTCTGAAGCCCTATGCCATCACTCTGGATGTGATTATGCCCGGCAAGGACGGCTGGCAGATCATCCAGGAACTGCGCGCTGATCCAGACACCCGCGACATTCCCATTATCGTGTGTTCCATCCTGAGCGATGCGGATAAGGGGATGAGCATAGGCGTCGCCGATTACCTGGTTAAACCGGTCACCGAGCAGGACTTGCTCGATGCGCTTGTGCACCTGGAGCATCCAGGCGCAGCCGGCCACGTGTTGGTGGTGGACGATAACGCGGATGATCGCAAATTGCTGCGGCGGATCCTCGAAGATGCCGGCTACAAGGTCGAGGAAGCGACGGGCGGCGCGGAAGCCATTAATGCTATCCACACGAACCCGCCCAACTTGATCGTTTTGGATTTGATGATGCCGGATGTGGATGGCTTTGCGGTCTTGGAGAATCTCAAGATGGCGCCGTTGACCCGCGATATTCCTGTGGTTGTGGTGACGGCTAAAGAATTGGGCAAATCCGAACGCGAGCGCCTGCAACAGCGCGTCGAGGCGTTGCTGCAGAAGGGTCTGTTTGATCAGAACCAATTGCTCAACGACGTGCTTTCTGCCCTCGAACGTTTGAAGGAGACCAAACACGCGCGCTGAGCGGGATGAATTGCTTGACAGTTTATCTCTCAGGTGTACAATAAAATTCGTTAATCAAGAGTATGTCCCATTCTATACCACTTTTATCTGACAGGAGGTTGTGCTATGGCTTACGTAATTACCGACATTTGTGAGCGCGCTGGCGTTTGTGTTGATGTATGTCCCACGGACTCGATTCATGCTGTAGAAGGCGACGCCAAGTGGCCTACCTACTACATCAACCCTGATACCTGCATTAGCTGTGGCGCGTGCGCTGCGGAGTGCCCTAACGAGGCCATCTTCGACGAGGCTGACGCTGAGGCCGCGGATTTCGTGCAGAAGAACGCCGATTTCTTCACCAAAGGCCCTGGTAAGGATTTGATCTAGGCCCGTCCCGCTGATTCCGTTGTCCAAATAAACACGCAAAACGTGAAACGTAAAGTTTTTTACGTTTCACGTTTTACGTTTTATTAAATAATGTAGATGGGGCTGGAAAATATCCACCCCACTTTTCGCCCTTGAAACTGGCGATACACTTCGACGCGATGGATGCCCGGCTCTGCCGACGTGTGCCGCAATTGCGTCCCCTGCACTTGCAGAATACGTTTCCCATCCCGTAACAGGTGGATTTCCCCTGCCGCCGGAAGATCAATCTCAATGTTGCTGGCCCCCAGCCGGCGCAATTCCTCGCCCATCGTGGCCTGCGCTGCGCCGCTCCGGGCGACGAAGCGAAATCCGCGCGTGGGGTGGGGGAGATCGTAGCCGACCCACGTGCGCCCCGCGCGCAGCGCCTCGTAGATCAAGACTTTGTCAGCTGCTACCTCACCCGACAAAGCACTGCGCGTTAAAATGTGTGTGTTGACGCAACGGAAAAGATACTCGTAGGACAGCCCCGCATGGCCGAACAACCGCCATTTCTGGGACGGGCCATGTGCGTTGGCGCCGCCTAGCGCCGCGAGTCGCTGCCCGTTGCGGAGCAGTTCATCCCACAACCGCAGCGTGGCCTTGTATGGCCCTCGTATCCCCCATTCGGGACGCCGCGCGTAAAGTGCGGCCACCAGCTTGGCCCACAGCAAGCCTTTGAACTCCGACATATAATCCCACAACTCTATGCCGACGACTCCTTGCACAGGCCAGTCAACCCAGGGCATGGATCGCCAATCTGGTTTTAACCGGCTGCGCCGGTCTATGGGATGCGCGATGTAGCAAAACCCGCCTCGCGCCTGGATGGTCTGGATGAGCGTTTGCGGATTGCCGAAGGAGTACGGCGCGATCTCCTGTTCAGTCCCGTAGACGAGGAGGTGGCTCACCGAGGGATGGCGGCAAACGTTGTGGATCTCTTCTCCCACCAACAGCAAGGTTCGCCCGTAATAACTCTCCAGGCCATTGGCATGGATATTGTGATCGGTAACGATGACGAAATTGAGGCTCGCAGCAGCGGCCGCCTCGGTAATCTCCTTGTGCGAAGCCGCGCCGTCGGAGTAAACCGAATGAACGTGTGGGTTGCCGATATATTCACGGTAGGTTTCCATAGCCTGAAATGTTATCGGGAACGTTGGATTTGTCAAACCAACCGGTATTCTGCTAAATTAAAAACGAATTTTAAGTTTTTTAGATAAATTTTTTGCTAAAAATTTGCACCTTCTGTTGAACGTGTTTATAATAAAAGTGCGACACTCTAGTATGCGCTGTGACTTACACGAAAGGCAGGCGACCATGAGCGAGCAGAGTAGAGAACTAGCCACGATTTTCGAAGCGATTGCCAACGGCCTGGATATCCAGGGTGAGAACTATCATCGCATTCTGGCTTACCGGCGCGCCGCAGACAACCTGCGCGCTTTGGGTGAACCGTTGGAACAGGTCTGGCAGGAGGGCCGTCTGGACTCTATCCCCGGCATCGGCGAGATTCTGGCGGCGAAGATTGACGAATATCTGCGCACCGGGGAGGTGAAGGCATTCACGAAGCTCCAGGATCAAATCCCGCTAGGGCTGCTGACCATCCTCAAAATTCCAGGGATGGGACCGCGGCGCACCAGGCTGTTGTGGCAGGAACTGGGCATCACCTCAGTCGAGGACCTGGAGGGGGCTGCCAGCGCCGGGCAATTGCACCACGTCAAGGGCATCGGGCCGGCGACGGAGCAGAAGATTCTGGAGGGCATCCGCGCGTGGCAGCGGCAAAGCGGCGAGCGCATCCCGCTGGGCGTGGCCTGGCCGCTGGTGACTGAAATCCTCAACGCGCTGCGCGAGGTCCCCGGCGTCCACGCGGCTGAACCGGTGGGCAGCCTGCGCCGTATGCGCGAAACCCTCGGCGACCTGGATTTGCTGGCTGCCGCGGAATCACCGGAGCCGGTGATGACCTGCTTCCGCACCCTGCCGATGGTTGAGGACGTGCTGTCAACCGGAACGGCCAGATCTGCCATCCGCACCATTGACGGGATACAAGTTGATCTGCGCGTCGTACCGCCGGAGCGTTGGGGATCCGCGTTGTATTATTTCACCGGCAGCCAGGCGCACACCCTGCATCTACGCGCACTGGCGCGCGAACGCGGCCTGATACCCAACGAATACGGCTTCCGTCGTCTTGCTGACGAAACCGCCTCTGGCGAAATCTGTGTGCCGGGTGCGCCGGAAATCGTCTGCGCCGACGAGGCGTGTGTCTACGCGACCGTGGGGTTGCCGTGGATCCCGCCTGAATTGCGCGAGGATCGCGGCGAGATTGCGGCGGCGCAGGAAGGCCGTCTGCCGCACCTCATCACGCGCCGCGACCTCTGGGGCGATTTTCAATGCCATACGTCATTCTCGGATGGCGACTGTAGTCTGGCGGAAATGGCGCAGGCGGCGCGTGCCGCCGGGCTGCGTTACCTTGTGGTGAGCGACCATGCCGGGCGCGATGGCGTGCAGGTGGATGCTATCCCTCAGGTTTTGGCCGAAATCGCGCGGGTCAACCGGTTGTTCGACGGCGATTTCCGTGTGATTGCGGGCATCGAGGTAGGTATTCAGCCCGACGGTTCGCTGGATTGGCCGGATGAAGCATTGGCGCGGATGGAATTCGTCATCGCGTCTTTCCACACCGATTTTGGGCTTCCTCAGTCTCAGATGACCGGGCGGTTACTCGCGGCGATGCGCAATCCTTACGTGGATATGATCGGCCATCCCAAAGCCCGCTGGCTCGGAAAGCGGGAAGGCGTTGATCTGGATATGGAAACCATCTTCCAAGCGGCATTGGACTATAGCGTGGCGCTTGAGGTGAACGCCTGGCCACAACGGCTTGACCTGAACGACATAGATGTGCGGCGGGCGGTGACACTGGGCGTCCCATTGGCGATCAGCTCTTCAGCCCACGACCAGGACGGATTTGCGGTGTTGGAGTACGGTGTGGCGATGGCGCGACGCGGTTGGGCCGAACCGCATCATCTCCTGAACACCCTTTCTGCAGATGACATCCTCGATCGGCGTAGACGACGTTTGCGCCAGCGCGGTGTGGAGGTGTAGGCAATGCCCCTACGTTTTATCGCTGTCGCCCTGAATAGAACGGATCTTCAGGCCACCCGCTATACGATTGACGGCGTGCAGGAAGCGCGGGTGTCGTTGCGCAATGACGCTTATGATGGTCTGGAAGCCGGAATGCGCCGGATACGCTCCGCCATTCGCCAGGTATGGCCGCTGCAAGATCAGATCACGGCGGTTGGCCTTTCAGCGCCGGGGTTGGTGGATTACAAGCGCGGCGTGCTGCGTTCGCTGCCGGGGTTCCCCGAATGGGTGGATGTCCCTCTGCGTGAAACCCTGGTCGAGGCGTTGGGTGTGCCGGTGTTCGTGGGGAAAGCTGCGGATACCGCTGCCCTGGGCGAGCATCGTTTCGGTGTAGGCCGGGATGTTGATGATCTGGTTTACCTGGCCGTAAACGAGAGCCTGGAATACGGGACGATTTATCACAACCAGCTTTTCACCGGTGGCAATGGCCTGGGCGGCCAATTGGGCTACGTCGCGGTAGAATTGCCGGGGGCGAAATCGTCAAATCCCGAAATGACCTACCTTGAGACATTGATCTCCGGCGAAGCGGTGCTACGTCGTGTTCGTGAACGCATGGCCGGGGGGACAGCTTCGTCGCTGGCAGAAGAGTTTGGCTTTGCTCCCGTGGAGATAACCGTCGAAGCGGTGTGTGCGGCGGCGCGGCAGGGAGATACTCTGGCCCAGGCTGTCTTGCAGGAGATGGGAGTGTATCTGGGACTGCTGATGGTCAGCCTGATGCACATATTGAATCCTTCGTTGTTTGTGCTCGATGGACTGGCGCGCCTCGCGGGTGAGGCGTTGCTCGATCCACTGCGCAAAGTGATCGCTGCTCGCGCCCCGAACATTTACCGCGAACGTACCCGCATCGTCCTGGCGCAATTGGGAAATGATGTTAGACTTTGGGGCGCACTGGCGTTGTGTCTGACTGAACTGGGTCTGTAAGCGTAAAACGTAAAACGTAAAACGTAAGGGTGTGCCTTGCGTTTTACGTTTTACGTCATAGGAAACGATCATGTCACGTTTATTGATTATCTTGAGTGTAGCTTTACTGGCGGCGGTCATGGTGGTAGGGTGGGTTCTGGGGCCGGGGATGGATCAGCGGTTGGTGCCCGGTGTGTGGATCTGGAATGCCCCGCTCGGCGGCATGGCGCTCTCCGATGCGGCGATACATCTTGAAGCGTCGCTGCCACTGCACCAGCCAAATGTGGTGATTGTGGGGCCAGAGGGGCAACGTTGGGCGCTCTCTCCGGCGGATTTGGGTATGACGGTGGATGCGCAAGCGACGTTAGCCCGCGCCTACGCTGTAGGGCATGAGACGAAGGGCAGCCGGATGTTCTCCGAGCGTCTGGAGATTATGCTCGATGGCGTAATGCTGCCGCCTGTGTTGGCCTGGAATGAGCAGCAAACCTGGCAAGTCTTGCAGTCCATCGCCGCTGAATTAGCCCGCTCGCCTCAGGACGCGCAGGTACGCCTCGAAGGCGCCAACCTGCGCCTTGAGCCGGGCGCCGAGGGACGGCGGATGGACATTTCAACGACCCTGCAGGTGCTGCTGCCCCATCTTTACGCGCTGGAGTCGGTGGAAATTGTGCCACCGCTCATCAAGGTGCCGCCGCAGATCACCGACGACAAAGCTGAGCAGGCATTGGGCATCGCGCGCAACGTCCTGGCAGAGCCATTGACCCTGGTCGTGTCCAACCCGCGCGAGGGCGACCCTGGCCCGTGGACGATGACGCCGGATGTTATGGCGACGATGTTGTCCCTCCACATCGGCGCGGATGGCGTCGCCGTCGGTTTGGACGAAGCGGCGTTGGCGCAGTTTCTTGGCCCGCTGGCGCTGGCGCTGGCGCGTGAGCCGGTCAACGCGACTTTTAGTTTCGATGCTGCCACGATCACCCTGACGCCCGAAACGCCGAGTGTGATGGGGCGCGAGATGGACGTGACCGCGTCGCTCGAACGCATCAACACGATGCTGCAAGAAGGCCAGCACTTTGTGCCCCTCGTGTTGATCGAAACGCCTCCCGATTACCCCGATACGGTCACAGCCGCCGATCTGGGTATCCGTGAGGTTGTGGCGGTGGGTGAGTCGTACTTTACCGGCTCTTCTTCTGCCCGCGACAAGAACATTCGCCTGGGCGCTTCCAAATTTGACGGGATCATCATCGTGCCTGGGCAGACATTTTCTTTTAACCAATACCTGGGCGATGTAACATCTGAGGCCGGGTACGATCAATCTTACGTCATCATCGGCAACCGTACGGTGTTGGGGGTGGGGGGCGGCATCTGCCAGGTGGCGACGACGGCCTTCCGCGCGGCCTATTTCGGCGGCTATCCTATCGTCGAACGTTGGCCGCACGCTTATCGGGTGGGTTACTATGAGTTGGGCGGCTTTGGGCCGGGCTTCGACGCGACGGTTTACTCTCCGTTGGTAGACCTGCGGTTTACCAACGACACGCCGTACCACATCCTCATCAAGACCGAGGTGGATGCGGCGCGGGCGCGGCTGCGATTTATCTTCTATAGCACCAATACCGGGCGCGTCGTCGAGCAGATCGGGCCGACGTGGGGCGCTCCCATCCCTTCAACGAAGTCGGTCTATGAATATGATCCCAAACTACCGGCGGGCACCGTTGTCCAGGATGAACGTCCTCACGATGGGTTGAAAGCCACCCTGGGGCGTATCGTGCGCGATGCCGACGGCAAAGTGCTCTACGAGGATACTTTCCTGAGTAACTTCATTCCCTGGCCGGCGCGCTACCGGTATGGGCCGGGCTACACGCCGCCGGAGGGCGCGGAAGTCGTCAGCACGCCGCAACCATAGGATCACGTTCGGGGTCTCACGCAAGATACAAAAAATCCCCTGCCAGAATGGCAGGGGATTTTTTTCAGTTTCATCACGTTTACTCGATTTGCTTCACCCAGGCGCGCAGTTCGAACGTCACTTTTTGGAAGAAGCTGTTGGGTGGGAAATTGCCCTGCGCGTATTCCAACTCTGTGATGCGCGCTTTGACCCGCAGCGCCGTTGTATCCAGCGTGACCTCCATACCGGGGCGAATCTCCTGCAAATCGTCTCCCTCGCGTTTGGGTTGAATCTTTTCGATCAACCCGGGGTCCTCGAAGGCATATTCGCTGGCGAGTACCGTCGTGACGGTGCGGATGTCGCTCTTGTCGAAGAGCCAGGTTTCAAAGGCAGTGACCTTCTTGGGGTCGCCGGCGCCAAGCGTCTCTGAGATGCCGATGCCGCACTCGCCGAAGAAATCAGCGCCGATTTCGATGCTGAACGAGGGATCGAAGTAATCGTCGCCGAGGACATAGGTGTACGTTTTCACCGAGGAGGGTTCAGCCTCGCCCGCGCCGACCACGACGCCGGCCGGCGCTGCTACTCCCGGCGCTGTAACGGCAGCCGCCGGGGCGGGTTGCGCCGGTTGCTTCTTACGCCCGACGAAGAGATACCACAGCGCCGCCGCAACCAGGACGATCAGCAGCAGCGCTGCCAGCAGGCGGATCAGCGTATTGAGCAGTCCTCCTGCAGCCGATTTTGCTGCGGCCTCATCGGCCTTCCAGGCGTTCAACATCCCTGGAAGGTCTTGTTGCAGCCGCTTGAGGGAGACGAGCTTATCTCCGAGGTTAAATCTCCCGGCCTCCGCGTATTTAACGGCGGCATCGAGGTCGCTCTTCAAGACATTGGGGTCTTTGCGCCAGGGGATGGTGCGAACCGGCGGTAAATCCAGGCCCATGCCTAGCTTTTCGCGCACCGCCCGGATGTCGTTCGTCCGTGCATAATCTTCGGCGACACTGGCAAGGTAGACCGAGCGAAAATCCGCCCGGAGTTTGCCGGGATTGGCATCTTCCCATTGCACCGGGAACACACCCCAACCGAGGACCAGGCCGATAGCCACACCGAGGGCAAGCGAAATCAAGAGCTTATATTTATCCCAGATGGGTTGAATTTTGACCATAACCTGCGCAAAAATCGTAAAAGCTTTAGCGAGCAATGTATCGAACATAGGTCACTCCCTTCAGGTTAAGATGAGGTCCATCTCTCTTCAAGATTATCATAAATAATGATAATCACAATCCTACAAAGTGCAACCCTCTCAACATCAAAATCATAATATCACGAAACAAAAATAAACACAACTGAAGCGCATCCCCAGGCTTTATATTTTGCTCACCGCCCCCGTCCCCAGGGCAGGTAAACGCGAACAAGCGCAGCCTGAGCGTGTTTTTTCTATGTTTCGTTCGTGTTTCAGCGCGTGTTTGTTTATCCCAAGATTACGATGACGTGGTTTTCCGCCCCCAGCCGCTCCGCCGGGACGAGGTTGCCGGGCAGGGTTTCACCGTTCAACGTGAGCGACTTGACGCCGCGACAGACGCTGTGAGGGTTCTTGACCTCGATGTGGACGGCGCGCCCCCGGAAGCGGCGTGTGGCGGTGAAGCCGGGCCACGTCGAAGGGATGCACGGGTCAATGCGCAGGCCGTCCAGCTCCGGGCGGATGCCCAGGATGTACTGCGTCGCGCTGAAGTAGGCCCAAGCCGCCGCGCCCGTGAGCCACGAGGTGCGCGTGTTGCCCGCGCGCGGCGAGAAGGTGGAGTAGGTCGTCTGCGCCTGGACGTAGGGTTCGCACTGGCGGATTTCGGCGCGGTCGTTGTAGGCCGCCGGCATGAAGTCGCGGTAGTATTCGTGCGCCTGATCCCCGTGACCGAGCAGACATTCCGCCATCACACCCCAGCCCTGGGTGTGGTTGAAGATGCCGGCGTTCTCTTTGATGCCGGGATTGAAGACCAGCGCGCGCATCACATCCACTGGCATATTGACGAAGGCCGGCGCGCAGAGCATCAAGCCGTAGGGCGTCGCCAGGCGCTCTTTGACGGTCTGCATACAGCGTTCCGCCTGCTCTGGCGTCGCACTGCCACTGATGACCGACCAGACTTGCGTGTTTAGGTAGACTTGCCCCTCGGTGGATTCCTTCGTGCCGTACACCGTGCCGTCATCCCCGATGGCCCAGATGAACCAGTCGCCATCCCAGGCGCATTTTTGGATGTTGGCCTCCAGGGTCGCGTGCTGCGCGCGCGCCCAGGCGGCCTCCTCCGGCTTGCCGAGCCGCTCCGCGATGTCGGCGTAAATCGTCAAGCCAAGCTGCACCTGGAAGGCGACGAACAGGCTTTCGCCGTAGTAGCCGAGTTTGAGACAGTCGTTCCAGTCGGCGTGCAGGCCGCAGGGCAGTCCGTGCGCGCCAGTGCGCTCCAGGTTGAATTCCAGGGCGCGGCGTAAATGGCCGAACACCGTTGCCTCGCCCTGGTCGGCGTAGGGCAGCACCTTGTCGTAGAAGCTCAGATCGCCGGTTTCGCCCACCATCAGCGGCACGACGTTGAAGAACCACAGGCAGTCGTCGGAGCGGTAGTCTTCGTCGGGCGGCGGGGATTCGTGGCCGGGGCGATGGCCGAAGGCCTGGATGACGGGGATCGCGCCGCCGCTGGACACTTGCCCGGTCAACATCAATTCGAGGCGCGCCTGCGCTTCTTCGGGAATGGCCGCCGTTACACCCAGGATGTCCTGCACCGAGTCGCGGAAGCCCAGGCCGTCGCGCTCGCCGTTGTAGACCAGGCTGGCGGCGCGCGACCAGGCGAAGGTGATGAGGCAGTTGTAAAGACCCCACACGTTGATGGTGTGGTTCAGTTCCTCGTCCGGCGTCTGGGCAACCAGGCTACCGAGTTTGGCGTGCCAGGCATCCTTCAACTTTTGCAGCTCCACGGCGGCGCGTTCCACTGAGCCATACTCCGCCACGGCGCGCTTGCCCACCACCCGCGCGTCGCCGATACCGAGCATCACCAGGACTTCGCGGCTCTCGCCGGGCTGGAGTGTCAACGTGGTGTGCAGCGTCCCGCAGGAATTGTCGCCGTAGGCGTGGCTGTTGCTGCACTGTCCTTTTTCCACCGCCAATGGATTGTGATAGCTGCGATACGGGCCGATGAACGCTTCGCGGCTGGTGTCGTATCCTTCGAGCGGCGCGCCGACCAACGCCATCCACGTTTGGTTGGCCTTGTAATGCAGCAGCGTTTCCTCGTCACGGGGCGTCAGGTTGTCCTCGATGGCAATCCGCAGCAGCTTGTCGTCGGTCAAGGAACCGCGCACGATGAAGAGCGAGTATTGCAGGTTCACCGTGTCCTGGAACGTCATCCACTGGTTGGTGAATTCGCAGTAAGTGAACACGTCAATCTCGCGCGGGCGGTCGCTCTCGTTGGTGACTTTGAGCCGCCAGTACTCGAAGGTCTGCCCCAAGGGGACGAAGTACGTGGCTTCGGTCGCAATGCCGGCGTAGCGCGATTCGAAGACGGAGTAGGCTGTGCCGTGCCGGCAGGTGGACTGGTACTGGTCGAGCGGCTTACCCACCGGCTGCCACGACGCCGACCAGTAATCGCCGTTTTCGCGGTCGCGCAGATAGAAGTAGCGCCCTGGTTGATCCATCGGAATGCTGTTGAAGAACAGGCGCATGAAGCGCCCGCGCGCGCCCGATTTGTAGAAGCCGTAGCCGCCTGCGTTGTTGGTGATGATCGCGCCGTATTCAGTGGAACCTAGATAGTTGCTCCACGATTGGGGCGTGTCGGGCCGGGTGATGACGTATTCTTTTGCCTCGTCGTCGAAATAGCCGTATTGCATAGATAATTCCCCCCTTTGGCATAATAGATGTAGTTACGCACCCTGTCATTCTCTGACAGGATTAGAAAAGCTTTGTTTGGATTGTGTTGCGATAAGTATACGCGAAACACGTGCGCGTCAACTTCATGAACGCTGGCGTAGCTGTTGGGCTTTGGCCTGTAATTCGCGGAAAAATTCGGTATCCACCACATCTTCGACATTCTTCTGCCGTTTGGCTTCGTTGATTTCGATGCGCAGTTCGGCGACTTCGCGGCGTAACGATTGCTCCCGCTGATCAACCTGCGCTACCATCTCATTGAAAGTCTCCGCCAACACGTCGAACTCGTCAATGTACCGCGCCGCCAGCGATCGGGTGAACCGTTGCGTATAATCGCCGCCGCCCACTCGCCGGGCGACCTGACTCAACGCCTCTACTGGACGCGCTACCGTCTGCGTGGCGAAGAACACGACGACAAACAGAATGGCATACGAGACGACAAACGCGACGGTGACCCGCCTGGCTACGGCGCGCCGTACTTGCTGGACGTAGCTTGCCTCGAAGTCAATGCCGATGCCGCCGACACGCTCGCCGCTCGCGTTCATCACCGGCATAGATGCCGTCACCCATTCGCCCCATTGATCGCTCGTGATGAGCAGTCGCCCGGACGCATCCTCCGCGATGTGTAACGCGCTTAGACCAGGGTACAAATCCTCGTCTTCTTCTCGATACAAGAACGGCGCGGCTTTGTCTGAGTCATAACGCGCCCAGAGATCGGCCACGAAAACCACTTCGTCCGGCTGGCTGCCGGCGATGTAGAGATAAGGCCAGGCCTGTGGCTCGAACGATTGCACCAGTTCCAGCCAGTCGAGTAGGGCCTCATACCGTGGATCATCGGAGAATCCCGCCGCATTAGGGCGACCGTCAGCCGCCAGCGCCACAAGCATGTCGCCATCTACGCCCTTTGCCGCGCCCTCAATGGCGGCGACCAGTTGCTCGCGGATGTGCGCCAGGGTTTGTTCATCCGTGAAACGGTAAATCCAGTAGAAGATCAAGCCGAAGACGGCGCTAAACAGCAGCGTAAAGCCCACCAGCAGCTTGACGCGCAGGCCGACAAACCGGCGGCGCTGTTGTGGTTGTACAGGTGTCGTTGATGTCATAGGCGTCTCAATTGACACGTAACGTTTGCTTGCCTGTGTAGTGTGGTCAGCTTAGCAGGGGTGCAATCATTGTAAGCTATCGTCCACAAATGGGTTTTGCACTTGGACGCCTTCGTAAATTTGTCCGTGGTTGAGATCTTCTGACCAGAGGATGGCACAGCCGAGCCGGGCGGCGCTCCAGACGATCATCGCGTCCCAGAAGGAGAGGTGATAGCGTTGTTGCACGCGGATTGCTTCAAGGATATCGTTGACTTCAGGTGTATGGATTTTCCACGCGGCCAACTCTTGAATAATGCGTACTGTTTCCGCTGCGCTCAGTGGGGCAGTGACTTTGCGCGTGATGTTGGCGTAGAATTCCTGCAAAACTTGAATGTTCATACATCCCTGTTTACTCTTCCACAATGTCTGTAACAAGCGCCTGGCACGGGTATGTTTCATTCCGGCAGAGACATCATGGGCATAGACCAGGACATTTGTGTCTACAAACTGGCCGGTCGTGCTGTCATTCACGTCACCGCTCATGCAATTCCTCCCGTGACCAGGTGATATTCCCACCGGTGCCCAGGTCATAACCGTGCTCAAGGATGGCCAAGTGACGGCGCATGGCAGCTTCGTATGCGTCTTGTTGACGCACAAGGTCTTTTAATGTCTGGATCAACAGACCGGATATGGACGTGCCACGCTGCGCCGCCATAACTTTTACCTCGCGTAGTACGTCTTTGGGAATCGCCAGCGTCACATTTTGAGTTTCCATAGCAGTACTCATCTCACACCTCCACGTATTTAAGTGTATCACGCAAATACGTGAATGTCAACTTCAACCGGAATCTTGACGCGCGTTCACGGGCGGGTATAATGACCCGCCAGAGGTGTAATGACAAACTGGCGTACAACTATTCAGGATTTGCTCGAAAACAGCGTGCTGCGACCGCTGATCTTCAGTCGCCGCCGTTGGCTGTTAGTGGCTATCGCTGTCTTGCTGGTTGCTGGTGTGAGCATCGGCGGTGGTTGGCTGATTGTGGAAGTCGGTGCGCTGCCGGCTCTGGCTTTGTTGATCGCGCTGGGGCTGTTCGCCTGGATTGTGCGCGACATTGAGATCGCTTACGCCGGTGTGATCGGCATTATCACGCTCTTACCCTTTGCTTCGCTGCCCTTCAGCATTGGTTTCAAGCCAACTTTTTTGGACCTGGCGCTGGGCGGATTATTCCTTGTCTGGCTGATCCCCTACCTGTTGGGCGAAGAGCAGCGTTTTGACGCCACGCCTCTGGGCGCGCTGGTGCTGGTATTCGCCTTCCTCGCCGTCGGCACGTTCGTCGTCGGGTTGGGCCACGCGGCATTGACCGTGACCCTGGTGCGCCGCTTTGCGGAGACGCTGTTGAGCCTGGCCCTCTTCTACCTTGTCGTCAACACGGTGCGCGATGGTGGACGTTTGGGGCGGCTGATGCGTTGGCTGATTTTGGGCGCGACGGGGGCGGCGTTTTTAGGCATCGTGTTGTATTTTCTGCCTGATCTGCTCACGATCCGGCTGCTTTCCGCGTTGGGACGGTTGGGCTATCCCACCGGTATGGGCGTGCTGCGTTACATCCGTGATGACCCCAGCTTGATGCAGCGCGCTACCTCCACGTCCATTGATCCCAACGTCCTCGGCAGCCTGCTGAACCTCGCGCTGGCGATGACCGTTCCACAGCTTTTCGCCAAACGTCCGCTGCTGCCCCGCTGGCTCATCGTGGTGTGCATCGGCGTGATGGGGATATGTCTGGGGCTGACCATTTCGCGCGGGTCTATGGTCGCCGTGGCGCTGGCGATTTTGGTCGTGAGTGTGCTGCGCTACCGTAAGCTGTTGCCCTGGTTTGCGGCGGCCCTGCTGCTGGTGTTGATTTTGCCCTGGACACAGTCCTACATTGGGCATTTCATCGAAGGTGTACAGCTTCAGGACTTGTCAATGAAAATGCGTCTGGGCGAATACAAAGATGCCTTTATTCTCATTGGACGTTACCCCTTGTTGGGGGTAGGATTTGCCGGCGCGCCGGACATTGACATCTACACCGCTGTCGCCAGCGTCTATCTTACCATCGCCGAGCGGATGGGGCTGATCGGCCTGGCGGTCTTTTTGGTGATTGCTGCGGTGCTGCTCGTGCGCTTCTGGCGCTGGCGCAAGGTCGCGGAAGCATCACCAGAACTGGAACCGCTGTGGTATGGCATCCACGCAGCCATTATCGGCGGCTTGATCGCGGGCTTATCGGATCGCTATTTTTTCAGCCTGGATTTTCACCATTCGGTGACGCTGTTTTGGCTGATCGTCGGCCTGGCCACCGCCGCCGTGCAAATTGCCACTGCATCAACCAGCGTAAACCGTAAAACGTAAAGCGTAAAACGCAAAACGTAAGGTATAAACCGCGGAATTTTTTCCCAGTTCTTCATTCTTCATTCTTCACTCTTCATTCTTCACTCCTCACTCCCCACTCTTCTTGCCGTTTCAAGAGCTTCGAGTATACTGGATGTAATGAAACCAAAACACAACGTCTCAGGAGGCCCTCAATGAAACTTTCTTGCTTGCAGGAAAATCTGTCAAAGGGATTGAGCATTGTTGGGCGGGCAGTTCCATCCCGCACGACGATGCCCATTTTGGGGAACATTTTATTGGCGACAGATCATGGTCAGCTCAAACTTGCGGCCACCAATCTGGAGCTGAGTGTGGTGCATTGGGTTGGGGCGCGCGTCGAAACCGATGGCGCGCTGACCGTTCCTGCGCGCAATTTCATTGATCTGATCAACTCACTGCCGCCGGATCAGGTGGACCTGACGATGGACGACCAAACCCTCTCTCTGGCGTTGAACTGCGGCACGGTGAAGGCCAGCTTCCGCGGCATCTCCGCCGAGGAGTTCCCGGTGGTGCCGGAGCCGGAACAAGGGGATGGTTTCGCCGTCGAAGCTGCCGACCTGCGCGCGGGCCTGGTGCAGGTCACGTTCGCGGCCTCCACCGACGAGAGCCATCCGGTGCTCACCGGCGTCCTGGCCGAATTCGAGGGCAGCACGCTCACGTTAGCCGCTGCTGATGGCTTCCGCCTGTCCATGCGCCAGATTCCGCTGATCCATCCGGTTCCTACGCCGTTTAGCGTCATCATCCCGGCGCGGGCGCTCTCTGAGTTGATGCGCATCATCGGCAGCCAGGAAGAGCCAGTGAACATCTCGACGACCCATCCCCACAACCAGATTCTCTTCAAGCTCACCGACACCGTGCTGAATTCGCAGTTGATTGACGGAAACTTCCCCGACGTGCGCCGCATCATTCCGGCCACCTCCCGCACGCGGGTCGTGTTGGGCCGCGAGGAAATCCTGCAGGCCTGCAAGCGCGCGGCGATCTTCGCCCGCGATGTGGCTAACATCGTCACGCTCTCCATCGAGTCAGGCGAAATCGTGGTGTCGGCGGATTCCGCCGAATCGGGACAAGGCTCTACGCGCTTGATGGCGAACGTGGAAGGCGACGGTCTGGAAATTGCGTTCAACGTGCGCTTCCTGATTGATGTCTTCTCGGCGTTGGATACGCCGCAGGTTGCGCTCGAACTTAACGCGCCGACGAATCCCGGCGTTGTCAAAGCGGTCGGGGACGATGCTTTCGTTCACGTCGTAATGCCGATGCATCTGGGGCGGCGCTAGACAAGCCTTCAGTTATCAGCCATCGGCTGACCGCTGATAGCTACAGCTAATCGCGGGACCAAGAATGAGGCCATGGCCGGCCTCGTTTTTGGTCCTGTTTTACGTGATGATATTGGTTGGGTGATACAAGATATGGAGAAAATAGAACGATATGCGCGGGAACTTCCCTCTGCGGCGCTTTGTCGCGCCTGTGATCCGGGGAGCTTTTCATTCACGACAACCGACGAGTTGTCGTATGTTCCGATGATTATTGGACAGGATCGGGCTGTGGAAGCCATCCATTTTGGGCTGGACATTCAGAGTCCTGGTTATAACGTTTTCGTGATGGGGCCGGTTGGAACGGGCCGGCGCTCAATTTTGGGACGCATCGTGCGCGAGCAGGCGGCGCGGGCCGCAACGCCCAACGATTGGGTGTACGTCAATCACTTCGCCGATCCGGGCACGCCCAGAGCCATCAGCCTGCCGCCGGGCCGGGGCAGCGAGCTACGCGCCGATATGGAACGCTTCAACAGCGGTCTGATGGATCGTTTGCTCCAGGCCTTCGAGACCGACCAATACGCCGAGGCGCGCGAGAAACTGGAACAGCAATTCCGGGAAATGCAACAGAGCGAACTGTCTTCCGTGGATATGGCCTGCCGGGAGCGAGGCTTCGCGCTGGTACGGTCGCCTTCCGGGCTGTACATCTCGCCGGTGCGCGACGGTGAATTGCTGACCCCAGAAGCCTTCAGCCAACTACAAGCCGATGACCGCGCCTACGTGGAGCAAAACCTGAATCTGCTGGAAGATATGCTCGGCAGCGCGATGCGCCGCTGGCGTGAGTTTGAGCGGCGCACCCAGGCCGATATCGAGCGCCTGGACCGTGAAGTGGCGAGCTTCACCGTCAGCCCACTGGTGCAGGAATTGCGCGAGAAGTACGTGGACCAGGAGGAAGTTCAGGAATACCTCGACGAAGTCTTGAAGGACATCGTGGAGAACGTGGACATCTTCCGCAGCGAAGGAGAAGGCGACGCCGAGGATGACAGCGTATCCCTGCTGGAAATTCCGCTCAGCCAGCGCTATCGTGTCAACCTGTTGGTAGATAACGCCCACGGGCAAGGCGCGCCGGTGATCGTCGAGGACGTGCCCACGTATGACAAACTTTTCGGGCGGATCGAGTACGATGTCCGCCGGGGCGCCACCATCACCGACTACACGCTGATCCGCCCTGGCGCGCTGCACCGCGCGAACGGCGGCTATCTTATCCTCGACGCCGAGTCTTTGATGGATGAACCCTACGTCTGGGTGGGACTGAAGCGCGCGTTGTTCGGCGGACTGATCCGCATCGAGTCGCCGGATGGACAGCAGTTGGTGCGCAGCGTGACGCCCGTGCCTGAGCCGATTCCTATGCAGGTGAAGGTGATCTTGCGCGGCTCATCGTCCATCTACTACGCACTGTATGCCTACGACGAGGACTTCGCCAAATTGTTCAAGGTGCTGGCCGACTTCGATGCGGAGATGGAGCGCACGCCAGAGTCTGAGTACACGTACATCCAATTCGTGCGCGCGCTGTGTGAAGACGAAAACCTGTTACCCTTCACAAAGGAAGCGGTGACACGGGTGATTGATTACGGCGCGCGGCTTGCCGAGCATCAAGACCGGCTGAGCACGCAGTTTGGGCAGATCGCCGATCTGGTGCGCGAAGCAGCCTACTGGGCGAAAAAACAGCAGCGTCCGGCAGTGCAGCGTGGCGATGTTCTGGCGGCGCTGCGCCAGCAGAAGCGGCGTGTGAGCCTGGGCGAAGAATACACCCAGCGCGCCATCGTTGAGGGCCGCTATGTGATTGTCACGGCTGGCGAGCGCGTCGGGCAGATCAATGGGCTGACGGTGTTGACACTGGGCGGCTACACCTATGGGATGCCGAGCCGGATCACTGCCCGCGCCTACATCGGGCGGGGGAACGTCCTGGACATTCACCGTGAGGTGCAGTTGAGCGGCCCGATTCACAGCAAGGGGTTGTTGACGTTGGTGGGCTATTTCGGCGGGCAGTACGGCACCGACTGTTCGCTCTCCATGGAAGCGAGTTTGAGTTTCGAGCAGACGTATGACGATATTGACGGAGACAGCGCCTCGTGCGCGGAGTTATACGTGCTTATCTCGGCGATGGCGGAGATTCCATTGCGCCAAGACCTGGCTGTGACCGGCGCTGTGGATCAGCACGGATTGGTGCTGCCGATTGGCGGGGTCAACGAAAAGATTGAGGGATTCTTCGACGTGTGCGCCCGGCGCGGTCTGTCGGGGACGCAGGGCGTGCTCATCCCTGCCGTCAACGCGAAAGACTTGATGCTGCGCGAGGACATTGTCGAGGCAGTACAGGCCGGCCAGTTCCACATTTATGTGGTGGAGACGGTGGATGAGGGCCTCGAACTGCTGACCGGATTGCCTGCCGGAGCGCGCAGCGAGACAGGCAATTTCACGGAAGGTTCGATCCACGCGCGGGTGGCTGCGCGCCTCAAGAAGTTCGCCGAACACGCCAAACCTGAAAAAGACGATGACGACGACGACCCTGCTCCGACAGAAACCGGTGTGGCATCACGCGGTATTGACAATGTAGCCGTTTCGCAGTTTAATGGGTGGTAGATAGGTCGCTTTCATCCACTCAATGTGGTTCGGACTACAAAGTTTTCATCGTCGTGTTCTTGATTCCAGAAAGGAGGAACGCTTATGACAAACCTGTTGAACAATCCTGGTTTTGAAGGCAATTGGTGGCGGAAGACCCACACCGGGCAACAGTTCGGTGAGATTTTTGTGCCGGAGCAGTGGGTGGCATTTTGGAAGGAAGGCGGGCCTGTTCCGCACGATCCGGGCAATCCCATCGGCTATGGCCGTCCTGAGATTCACGTCATCAACCGCGAGCCGCCATTTCTCAATCCCCTGCGCATCCAGGGAGGCAACCGGGCCGTTAAGCTCTTCAGCTTTTTCCGCATCCACTACGGCGGTTTTTATCAGCGTGTCGAAGGCATCACGCCGGGAGCGCGTTTGCGCGGCACAGGCTGGGCGCACGCCTGGTCGAGCGGGCAGGATAACCCGCGGGCCAGCGATGGCGTCGGCGAGGGCGCCTATTTCGTCCGCGCCGCTGATTATGACAAGGTGGATGGAGTGCGCAACTTCACCTTCGCCGTGGGGATTGATCCCACCGGCGGCACGGATCCGTATGCGAGCACGGTCGTATGGGGAGAGGGCGCGCATATTTACAACGTCTATGCGCAAATCCCGCCGGTCGAGGTCACGGCGCAGGGGACAGCGGTAACTTTCTTTGTCCGCAGCTCCGTCTTGTGGCCGTTCAAGCATTGCGATGCCTATTTTGATGAGATGGAGTTGGTGGTCGTGGACGGCGGCGGTGGAACGCCGGTTGCCCCTGTCACACTGGCGCTCGCCACGGCAAAGCCAATGCAAGGCGAGCCGTTTGAAGTGACGGCCTCGGGTGGTCCTGCGCCGGAACGGCTGACGGTGAACTTCGAGGGTGGGGAGGTTTTCCAGGGCGCGGTGGTGCGCGTTGGCGGCGTCAGTCGTTGGCGGTGCGTGGCGGTGACGCCCGGCGTGTACAGCGTGAAAGCGTCCACCGACGGGGCTGTTTTGCAGCAAATGGCGTTTGAAGTAGCAGCACGTCCGTCATCTGGCGGTGGAACACCTGGCTTCGTGCCGCCCCGCGAAGATTACGCCCGGACTTACCTCCTGTTGCCTCCTGGCGCCGGGGACGAATGGTTGCGCGCTGTGCTCGACAGCGGCGCGTGGCGCAAATATCATTGGACGATTGGCGGGAGCGCCGATGACGCCGGTGGGGGGCCGACGAAGCGCAAGGTCATCGCTGTCAACCCACAGGGGTGGCCTAGCGACCTCAAAGCCTTCTTTGACAAATACTACGCCGGCGTGGACTACGTCGCGGTTGTAGCGAATACGCCTGAAGACTTGCGGCGCGTACTGAGCAATATGTAGTGCTATGCAACGACGAAGCCCCGCGTGCTGCGGGGCTTCGTGACTCTCGAACATCATTCTCTTCGTAACTCTACGCCTTTGATCGTGTAGTAAAACGCCAGGGATTCGTTCATCCCGTCTTTGATCCGGCGTTGCATTTGATCCATAATGTCAATGAACAGCAAATCTGTTTCGCCTTTGGCGGCGACGATACCGAGCCGAGGTTTGTTGCCGGCGTTATTCAGTCCCCACTCTCCACCAAACCGCCGGCGAAAAGTTTCGCCTAAGAATGTTCCCCAGGCCATCACGATCTCTTTGGACGGGCGCGGGAATTGCTTCAGGTGACGGTCTATCCATTCATCGAGCAATTGCAGACCGACGGCGTTGTATTCAACATCGGTGTCGGCGAAACGGCTCAGGCCCAAGCGGGCCCGTTCTGCCAGCTCGACGAGTTGGCGCGACTGCTGTGTCGGGATGAGTTGCAGTGGATTCTGTGTCATAGCGACCTCTGAATTTCATTATAGCACAACTCAACCAGAGGGACAAACCCTTTTTTGTGCAATACACGACTTTTGCATTTTATGGCTTTTGTTATAATCTATTACACAAGTATGTCAGCAGAAAGATTGGATGGATTCATACCTTCGACCTGCAACTTGTAGCCTGGCAACGATTCTTGGAGGGGTTGTTACATGGAATTGACGTGGTATGGTTTAGGATGTTTTCGCATTGTTGAGCGTGGGTATCCAGCGGTGGTGATGGATCCATTCAATGAGGAAGAAACCGGCCTTGTTTTGCCTCGCAGCCGCGCTGAGATTGTGACATCGAGCGCATTTATTGATGAACCTGAAGAAGCCCGTTGGAAAGGCTTGCGTGGCGTTTCACGTACTCTGGCTGGGCCGGGGGAGTACGAGATTGGTGGGCTTTTCATTACCGGCGTCGCCACGTATCGCGATCGGAAGCATGGCGCGGAACTGGGACAAAATGTCGTCTTTTCGGTGAATGTCAACGGCGTGGTCGTGTGTCATTTGGGCGAACTGGCGCATACGCCGACGCAAACTCAGGTTGAGGCGATGGGATCGGTCAATGTTCTGTTGATCCCGGTAGGGTTACCCGGAGGATTAGTTCCCGCGATGGCTTCCGAAATTGTCAGCCTCATCGAACCTGATATTGTCGTGCCGATGAATTATCACACCCCTAACCTGCGTCTGTCGCGCAAACCCGTGGATCGGTTTTTGAAGGAGATGGGGGTGACGTGGGGTGATGCTCAACCGAGTCTGAAAGTGCTCTCTGCCACGAGCGAGGCAGAGGAGACCCAGGTGGTCCTTTTACAGCCACAGCAAGGGTAATGGACGAAATCAGGAGGTATTTGTATGCAAAAACACGGACGACTTCTCATTGTGGGCATCATTGTTGTCTTGGTCGTTGTGGGTCTGTTTCTGGCGATACGCTTATCTGCGCCTTCTTCCAGCAAAAAAGCGACGGAGATCAACATGGAAGCGGTCCAGGCACAGCTAGATGCCGGGCAGTATGCCGCGGCGCGTGACACATTGCAACAAGCCGTCGTTGCGGATCCCAAAAACGCCGAGGCGCATTTTCTCCTGGGATTGACGCTTTTTAACCTGGGAGAATATGCGACGGCGCGCGAATCTTTTCTAAAGGCGCTGGAACTCGAGCCTGGGCGCGCGGCCGCTGTGCATCACAACCTGGGGGCGTTGGCCTACCAAACCGGCGAGATGGAAACCGCGGTCCGGGAGTTTCAGTCCGCACTAGAGGTTGATCCCAATGATCCCGATAGCCACTATCAACTTGGCGCCACGTATCTCCAAATTGCCAGTTCTACAGCGGATCTGTCTTATCTGACTAAAGCAGAGGCCGAATTTCAGCAGGTATTGACCCTGGCGCCGGGGAAACCCGAGGCTCTGGTGGGGCTGGGCACTTTGTACATGAGCCAGAGCAAAGTGGATGAGGCCATTGGCCTGCTTGAGCAGGCGGTCAAGGCTGATCCTCAGATGCGCGAGGCGCTGTACGCTCTGGGTGTTGCGTATTACTCAAAAGGCGAAGTCGCACTGGCAAAAGAAACACTCCAGAAGTTCCTGGATACACAACCGCCAGAGCGTTGGGCCAAAGAGGCGCAGGACATCTTGGCGCAGTTGAGGCAGTAGCGGAGTTGTTCTTGAATGGTTGGAATTGGCGGTTGTTTTATATACTTTTGCCGTATTTATGGTATACTTATGGTTGGAAAAGTCGGGTGCTGCTAACGTTCCTGGTCACGAAACCTGGCCTATCTACGGAAAATGCTTCGGGGAGTTCATTCATTTAGCTTTTTGACAGTTGTGGCCGTTTAACTCGGTAAGTCCTATAAGCATAAGTTCACGAGGAGGTTATCATGGTGAAGAAAGTCCAAACGTCTACTGTTTCAAACCGCGCGCGGGTGCGGTACGGGTTTGGCGCGGCTGGTATCGGGATAGCCGCATTGTTGTTCTTGCTATTCTTCAGCAGAGCGACTCAGGGGTTGGCGGCGCCGTTGGCGCCTACTGCCGTTACCATTGGCAAGAGTAGCGTTACTTCCATTGTAGCGACGAACAATGCCCTAAACCAGGCTGTGGCGGGCGAGCTGGTCACGGTGACGGTGATCTACACGGTTTCTGGTGAGACGATTTATGCGGCTTCGCCGCGTGTCGTGCTGGAAGATGGCTTGCTCCCCACCGGTTCTTCTCCCACTTGGAGCAATATGTATACCGGCACCCAGACTGCCTTGCGCGGGTATGAGGGTAGCGGTACGCATATCACCTACCAAAGTGGCGCATTGGTGATTTTCCCCGATCAGGGCACCATTACCGGCACTGACAAAATCACGATGACAGTTTATGCCGTGCGCACGCAACGCCGCTATGCCCTTCCTCCCTATGCTGAAATCACTGATGGTACTAACTTGAGAATACAAGGGATATTACGTTATTGTTTTGATCCGAGTTGTAGTAGTCCTGGTTTGCAGTTCACTGTAGGCACCGATGCGGCAGGCCAGGTGACTGCAAAGCAGCCTCTCGTCAATACAACTTACGGCGCGCCGGTCTATCTGGATGCTTTGGGCATTGGTGAGGGCGGTGGGCAAGTGCGCTTGACTTTCACTGCTGCCGCCAATACTGGGCGTCCTACCGCCTACGATATCGTCTACACCGCTACGTTGAACGCGGGCTTGACTTACTTCGCTTCGAGCGGCGGCAATGGCGCCGGCGCCGGAACGGTCAGCACCGTCGGTGATGTTACGTATGTGGTCTGGAATGTCCCCGTCAGCTTGTTGAATCCTCAAACCTGGCAGGCGGTGGTTACGGCGACACTGGCAAATCCTTTTACGATTGGCCAGCAGTTCACGTATCTGGGGACGGCGGCCTATCAAACTTTTGCCGGCGATGTGCCTTACGAAGGCAAGTATGTGACTGCAGGCGCGCTACAGACGTTGCGCCCTGGCCTTTCGACTGTGATCAAGACCTCTAACCCCGGCAGCGGAGCCGTGACGATGGGCGATGTCGTTACCTATACGGTGGTCTTCCGCCAAGGCGCGAATACGTTGCTACAAGCGCCGCAGGTGGTGGATACGCAACCGCTTGGGTTCCACTACATCACTGACACATTTGCGTTGCAGAATGCCCCGCTGATCTCGTTCGTTACACAAGCCGGGGGAACAGGGAATGTCTATGAATCCCTGAAGTGGATGATGAGTGATCTCGTCCCCATCGGTCAAGCGCGTGTGGTTACGGCCACCTATGCGACGTTGAATACGGGATTGGACTATAACGGGACGGCGGTCTATGTTTTGGCGGCCAATTTGACGGCGTCAATGCCGACTATCAATGGCAGTGTGACCGGGGCGGTACTTTCCTGGACGCCGCCTGTCGGTTCATCTTACAGCTCGGCGACGCGCGCCAATGCCGGGGCGTTAGGCGTGATCCAACCGTATACGGGCGATCAGTTCCGCATCGTACTGACGAATGCAGGTCCTTTTGAAGTCAACGATAGACCTGCCTTGTCAACCAGATTCCATAACCTTGGGGCGCTCGTCAGCGGCAAGTCTATCACTGCTTATGAACTTGAGATCTGCAATACACTTCCCCCTGGACTGGTCTTTGCCCAGAAAGACGGCTGTTTTGTGAATGGCACAACCACCGAATGTCCTTTCAAAGATGCTGTCACCTGGCCTGCGGTCGGCGCCGAAGGTACGATTTGTTGGCAGGTCCCCGCGCTGGATCGGACCACAACGCTTTACGAGTTCAAATATCAAGCGAACGTGACCAATGGGGTGTACCCCGGTTTGCAGAATACCTATGCCTTTGTTACCACCTATAGCAGCCAGGCGGGCGAAGTTGTTGGCGAGCGCGTCTATAGCGACATCGCGGCGGCTTTGCCTTATACACGCACCAGCTTCACGGTCCTGGGCCTTGCCGCGTCGAAGACCGCTGTGCAGAGCCATGTCGCGCCGGGCAATTTGATCACCTATGTCATCGCCTATACCGATACCAGCGCCGCCAACAGCTACAGCGGCTTGATGGCTGTTGACACTTACGATCCTCTGCTCACGTATAAGACTGCCACACCTGCGCCTGACAGCCACAACGTTGGCGCGCGGGAATTGACGTGGAATCTGGGGAGCTTGCCACCTGACGGCAACGGTCAGATCACTTTAGTGATGCAAGTGCTTCCAGAAATTGCCGGGCGTTATATGCTAACGAACACCGTGCTGCTCGATAGCGACCAAACTGCGCCGCGCACCTGGGTCGTGACAACGCCGATAGACGTTGCTTCCCTGCATGTGAGTATGAGCGGCCCACAATTCACCCACGCGGGCGGCAATGTCGCCTATACGGTGGTTTACTCCAATACCGGTTCGTGGAATAACGCGCCCGTTACGTTGACGCTGGATTATGACCCTTACCTCACCTACGTTAGTTCGTCGCGGACGCCGGTTGCGGGAACAGACAACAAGGTTTTCACGGATACCGTGCCCAACAATGGCAGCAACAAGACGTTGACGATCAATTTTGTCACCGCCCAACCCTTGCCGTTCACGCTGGCAGAAGTCCGTAGCAGTGTGAACCTGTCCAGCTCTGGCGCACCTTCGCAGAACGACGCTTGGACCACACTGATTCAGCGTCCGGTGTTTACGTTCCGCAAGCTAGGACAGTCTGCGGCGTCACAAGTGGGCAATCCTATGCAGTATACCTTTGAACTGGTCAACACCGGTACCTACACGGCGACCAATCTGGTGATTACCGATACCTGGGATGTCTCTACCAGCTTCCTAACCAGCCCTGGTTGGACGCCCGCCGGCGCCGGAACGTATGCAACTTATACAATCGCTTCTCTTGCGCCAGGGGTAACGGCAACAGTCAACCCGTTGACCGTAAAAGTTGATGGTTTGCAAGACAGCTATTTGAATCAGGCTGACCTGCGCTCTGCCCAGACCACTGTTCAGCACACCGAAGTGGTGGTATGGTCGCACAGTATCGCTTTGAGAAAGACGGCTTATCCAGTCCCAGCCTTCCCCGGACGTGTGTTGACGTATACACTCTACTATACTAATACCGGCGTCGGGGTTGTTTATGCGGTCATCGTTGATACTTTACCCGCTGGATTCAGCTATCAAGGACAATCTACCGCCAGTGCAAGTGGCTGTGCTTCCGCTTGGAATTTTGAGTTTAACTCGCCCTATGCGACGTGGAGTTGTACGTCAATGGTGTCTGGCGCTACCGGCCATTTCCAGATTTGGGGCGAGGTGACAGCGGACGAGAACGAGGTGCTGGTGAACTATGCCGAGAGCGATGGCGCGGACATCCCCACGCGTCCCATTGATGCACCTCTGGAAACACTCGTCGCGCGTCCCAAACTGAGCGTGACCAAAGTCGGCGCTCCCACACATCCCGTCGCGCCCGGCGATACAGTCACCTACACGCTCACCTACACGAATTCCGGTTCGTACGCAGCCTACGGCGTCGTCATTAAGGATCAGTTGCCCGATCAACTTGCCTTCGTCGGTTGCAACCATAGTTGTACACATCAAGCCGGTCTGGTGACTTGGACAATCGGCGAAGTCCCTGTGGCTACCACTGGGCAAGTCGTCGTCTATGCCACTGTTAAGTCCGGAAGGGGTGGGCAAACCGCCGTCAATGAGGACTACACCATCGAGAATACGACAGTCTGGCAGCGGTTGTTGCCTTCCGAGACTTACAATGGCGCTCCGGTTGAGACGACGATCCTTGACCCGCACGTCAGTGTGACCAAGACGGCGACGCCCGCTCTGGTGACGCAGGTCAATGCGCCGATTACCTACACCATCCAGTATGTCAACGATGGCGGTGGGACGTTGACCAACGTCACACTCAGCGATGTCTTGTCAACGATGACTCTGTTCCATACAGCTTCTCCTGGTTGCTCTTGGTCGGGCACCGGTCTTGGTGGTACGGTGACATGTTCACTCGGCGATCTGGATCAGGGCGAGACCGGCACGGTGCGCATTGTTGTCCTGGCGAGTGTGCAGGGCCTGATCACGAACACGGCTGTGATTGACAGTGATCAGACCGCACCCTTGGAAACAACCCCGCCGACCGAAGTCTTCTACTCCACCGGTGGATGTATCCCGCCCTACAACGTGAACTTCACCGTGTCACCTAACCCGAAAGCCGGTGAGCCTATCACCTTTACGGCTTCGGCTTCTGGCGATGCGCCCCTCGCTTACGCCTGGACCTTCGGCGATACGCAGAACGGCAGCGGCCAGGTGGTGTATCACACGTATGCTGTCTCTGGGACCTATACTGTTAAGCTAACCGTTTCCAATAGTTGCGCTCCGGCTGGTATCAATGTGCAGAAGAACGTCTATGCACCCGGCGCGCCGGAACTGAGTTGGAATCCTCCGAGCCTATCTAAGACAACCGCTCCTGGTTCTTTGGCCGTTCTCACCGATACGCTCACCGTGAGCAACATCGGTAGTGATAACTTACTGTGGAGCATCGAGGTGACGCCGTCGGCGACGAGTTGGCTGAGCATCGCGGCTGGCGGCGGTACGCCGGCTAAGGTGCTGTCCGGGTTCAATACTGCGCCCGCCGGTCAGGTTCCGGTGACGGTGTACTTCGACCCCACCGGCCTGGCAGGCGGAACGTACACCGCGCACCTGCGTATCACCAGCAATGATGCGGATGAAGGCGTGGTCGAGATTCCGGTTTCCTTCACCGTGGATTCTGGCGCGGCGGAGATTAATTGGAATCCCCCCAGCTTCTCCAAGACGACAGCGCCTGGCTCGCTGCTGGTGCTGTCGGATACGCTGACAGTGAGCAATACCGGGACCATCGCTCTGCTGTGGAGCATTGAGGTGACACCGTCGGCGACGAGTTGGCTGAGCATCGCGGCTGGCGGCGCGCCCGTCAAGGTGCTGTCTGGATTCAGTACTGCGCCAGGCGGTCAGGTTCCGGTGACGGTGTACTTCAATCCCGCCGGCCTGGCAGGTGGAACGTACACCGCGCACCTGCGTATCACCAGCAATGATGTGGATGAAGGCGTGGTCGAGATTCCGGTCTCCTTCACCGTGGATCCTGGCGCGGCGGAGATTGATTGGCGTCCCGCGAGTCTCACCGCCTCTGTGGAGGAAGGCTCGACGAGCGCGGTGCAGAGGACGCTGACGGTGAGTAATACCGGAACGATTGCCTTGACCTGGAGTATCGAGGTAACGCCGACGACAGCGACCTGGCTCAAGTTCTCGGTCAATGGCTCGGACCAGACTGCTTACCTGCCTGGCTTGAGTACCGCGCCGGGCGCGAGCACACCTGTGACGGTCTACTTCAACCCAACCGGTCTCACGCAAGGCGACTACAACGCGTGGCTGCGCATTGCGAGCAACGATGCGGATGAGGGCGTCGTGCTGGTTCCTGTCACTTTCACCGTCGTCAAATCCAACTATTTCATCTTCCTGCCGCTGGTGTTGAGAAACAATTAACACGGATGGTACACGCGCTTCACGGGCGCGTGTACCTTCATCATCAAGATCAAGGATGAGGTTCGAGTGAGTACGCCGGTTAAGTTAGTGCTGACCTGGGATATCAAGCAGGGACAGGAGAAGAGCTACTTCACCTACATGCAGGAGTTCTCGACTGTCTTGCAGCAAGCCGGACTTGAGCTGAGCGATGCCTGGTACACGTTATACGGCCCCTGGCCTCAGATCAGTATGGGCTTTATAAGCGACGACATGCAATTCGTCCAGTCCTTTCTGGTCTCGGAGGTGTGGTTGCGGACTAAGCACCGGCTTTTGTCGTATATCCAGGGCTATCGCCAGAAAGTTGTGCCGGCGCGGAGTGGTTTTCAGATTTAGCGCGCTTTCCGATCTGTCTTTCATGCCGAAGCCCCCGCGAGAGCGGGGGCTTGTTTGTTCCAAAGCCTGTATCCTTGCAAAACGTAAAACGTATGGTTGGTTTACGCTTTTCGTTTTATTGCCACGGCAGAGGAATCTGAACCTTTTCTTGTTCTACAATTGGATCCAGTCCCAGGTAGACCTCAATATCGGCGCGGTGGCTGATTTCTGCCGCCATCCGTCGCAGATGGCGAAACTTGATGAAAGCCCAGTTGTCCCGTTCGACGCTGTCCTGCAAGCGTGGGTCACGTTTCAGTTTCAGCGCCACCAGCGCCGCGCGACCGCCGGGAAGTACCAGATGGCGGCGCGCGCCGGTCGGCGGCAGCGGCGTGAGCAGATGCGGACCCAGCACCGCCGTGGTGGTGCAGCGGAACTGGTACAATGGCTTTTCCCCGTCCGCCCAGATGATGTCCCAATCTTGGGTTTGCGTCACGGTAAAGCGTAGCCGTTCCCCCAACTGCCGCAGCAATCCGCGGATCTGGCGTGTTTCGACGCCGCGCGCTGCTGGCATATCTTCCGGGCGCAACTGTAAGTTGCCTTGCGCGTCGGCGGTGGTATAAGCGTCGCTGCACGCAGCAACCAACGCCGGTTCAACGGAAAGCTCGCCGTGAAACAGGGCATACACTGCGCTTTCCAGGGACAGCCAGCTCCACCGCTCCTGCGATTGTAAAAGCCGCAGCACGTTTTCTTCGACGCGATCTGCCAGCGGTCGGGCAGTCTTGGCCGGGGATGGCATCCACACGGTTTTGGGGGCGATGGGGGTGAGAGCCTGGCGGTGGATCATCTGCGGCAGCGTCTCCACCTGCTCTGGCGCACACTCTCGCGCTGCGATCAGGTGTGCGGCGCTGAGCAGCGTGGCCAGCGTTGGCTCGCCGCGTCGCCGCAGCATCTGCGCGAGCTGCTCGTGATTGAGCGGGGGTGGGGCGGCGCGCTCGCGTTCCGGGGTGAGCGCCAGACGATACCCCCACGGCGGACAGGCAATCCAGCGGTTCATCTGGAACCCGGCCTGCGCGGTAGCGGCAACGATGTGCGCCAGGGCTGTGAGATCGTCATCAGGGAGGACGACGAACACTGGCGCTTCTGGTGCTAGATGCGGGCCGATGCGTTTGAGTGTGACGGCAAGGCTGCGTTGATACCAGTCCCAATCCAGCCTGCGCCGCCCCAAAAATGCGCGCAGTGCAGGATGGATGGCATCTTTCCACAACCAGGTCGCCCAGAGCGCCGAAAGCGCCCAAAAGTTTGCATCTGGCGGCTGAGGTTGGATGAGCAGCGCCGCGACAGATTGCGGCGGCAGCGCGGCGGTCATGTTTTGCAGCGGCTGCGTCAACAATGCGAATGTCCCTGGCGGACTCTCCAGCAATGTCGGTACTGAATCGGCGGCAGACGGTGTGAAAGGCGCGGTCAAATGCGCGCCATAGCCTTTGAGAGCGTTCTCCATCACCATCCAGACGTTGTTCTCGATGAATCGTTGCGCTGGCCGCAGGCTGCGCGGGCGCGTCGGTGATTCTCCGTAAAGCATCAAGCTGCTGCCCTCATCCAGAGCGGCGACGACGAGTAAAGTCAAGCTGCGCTGCACAGCGGGTGAGGTCGAGGCTTGCGGTAGGCGGTGGATGATGTCCATCAGCGCGCTCAGGTTGCGCGGTGTGTATAGGGCGACCAGATCTGCGGCGCGTTCGCGCAGTGGATCATCCATACCCGCCGCGCGTCCCAAAGCGATGTGGTATGCTGGCCCGGTACGGGCGAATTGTTCCGCGAGGGCGATATCCTGCGCATCCACCGCCCCTTCTTGCGCTTCAGCGCAGTGGGGGCAGTGGACACGTTTGGCGAAAGGGTGTTGCATATCGCGGTCCCAGGCCAACCATTCCGCTATGCCGGATGCTTTACACGTTGGACAACGACTGCGATAAAGGTCGTGGAGATGGGTGATGAGAGGACGACCTCCTTTGGGCAAATCTCCTAGCCGGGTAAGCGCCGTTTGAACTTCGGTAAGCGGGGGCGGGGCCAGCGCGCTCTGCACCCAGAGCAGTGGAATGGGGTTGATGTTGAGCGCCATCACACGCCGTTCGACCTGCAGGGTTTCATAGATGTATGTGGCGTCGTTGATGCCCAGTTCCATGATGAGATCGCCGGGCGCAGTGGCAGCTTCGACAGCCGCGCGCGCGAACGCCGCCAGCGTCGGCGTTCGGTAGCGCGCCAGCGGCGCACCCGGCGCAACCGGGATGCCCGGAATCAGTGTGGGGAACGCTGCTTTTTCCATGCGACGGCCCCCTTCTAGCCTGAGCGCCTATCTCATTGTTGATTGTGCGGCAGTGACAGCGGCTTTGATTTTCTCAATATCGGGCGCGCCGGCCTGCGCATAGACGATATCGCCCGTGCCATTCGCCACAAAGAACGTCGGCGTTCCGACGACGCCCCACCGCGCAGCTAACGCCAGTCCCACCCTGTCCTTCACGTTGAGACGCAGCACGGCGGCCTGGCCTGCCAAATCGCGTTCCAGTTGGTCAACTTTCGGTTTGTTGAGCAGACAAATACTACAGTTGTTAGCGTAGAATTCAACGACTGTGGGGCGTCCGGCGCTCAGGTGCGCTTCCAGCTCGTTGAGTGAAGCAAATTCATCGCCTGGCGTGCGCAGATAAGCATAGGCCGCCACTATCGTCACGACGATGAGGACGGTCAGCCCATCCCCTTTGATGAAGCGGATCAGTTTTTCTTTCATCGAACACACAATCATCCTTGCGAAGGTTTCCGAACCTTCGCAAGGGTCATATAGTCCCCGGCGTGCCTGGATTGGCCGTCTCGACAATACGATACGAGGTGGTGATCTCCGCCGCTTTGCTCAGCATCGCGTGAACTGAACAGTAAGTAGATTCCGAAAGCTCGATGGCGCGCGCCAACGCGGTCTCGCTGACGCCTTGTCCATACGCGATGTATTCCAGATGGATTTTGGTCCAAATGCGGGGATGCGTGTCCGCGCGTTCGCCCTGGACTTTGATCTGCAGATTGGTCATCGGCTGGCGTTTTTTCGCCATAATCGAGATCACATCCATCGCCGTGCAGCCGGCCAGCCCAAGCAGGAGCAATTCCATCGGGCTGGGGCCGCTGTGGGTGCCATATTCGGGACTGCTGGAATCCAGGATGATGGCCGGCCCGCCTTCGACATCGCCGACCATGCGCATCCCTGGACCCATCCACGTGACTTGTACGTTGGTCATGATGTGCTCCTTTACTTTTGCAAGGGTATCACGCAGATGAATTTGAGGGCGGTGTCGCCCGTGTTCCGGTAGCCGTGAATTTCATCCGGTGGGACGAGCAGGAAAACGCCCGGTCGCATCGAGCCTACATCGCCTTCGAGGTTGGTGACGACCCCCTGACCCTCAAGTACGTAGATTTCGTGCTCGTAGGGGTGCTGGTGTGGCGTGAAAACGACGCCGGGCTGCAACTCGATGACGCGCATAGCGAAGTTCGGCGCGCCCTCCTTCTCAGTGAGCAGCCAACGGATGCCAATTCCCTCTTGCACGGCTTGCGCTGCCACCTGGGCTGTTTCTTTGATCAGCATAAGTCTCCTCCTGGTAAAAGTTCGCGCGCTCTTTTCGCGTAGCCATTGACCGGATGGCGCGCGGCTCGCGCGATGATTGTCGCTTGGTATGGTTCGCTAGTCCGCTGACGCCGTATTCTCTGCCGCCGGTTGCTCCGGTTTGGGTGAGGTGACTGTGAGTGTAGATTTTCCCAGCAAAGTGTAGACGCCGCACCAACCCGACGCGCCGGTCGCAAAGGCGATCAATCCCAGAACGCCCAGGATGATGCCAACCACGCCCTGGATGAAGAGAAATCCCACCAGCATTACATAAATACCAAGAATCACGCGGATGAGCCGCTCGCCGTCGCCGATATTGGGTTTCATAAGCTCTCCTTTCATGGGTAGAATTTACGCTTGAAGTTCCAGAATAAAGTCACGAATCGCCAGCGCCGCCTTCGCGCCATCGCCGACGGAGACACTGAGCTGCGCGGGGTTATCCGCGCGCACGTCGCCAATGGCGTACAATCCTGCGACCTTTGTGCGCATTTTTTCGTCTGTGACGATGTAGCCCCACTTGTTGGTCTCCACCAGCTCCGCCACAAACTGGCTGTAGGGCGAATAGCCCACATAGATGAATACGCCATCGGTGGGGTAAAGGCGTTCCTCTTTGGTTTCCCGATCTACGGCGACCACGCTGGTCACTGATTTCTCGCCCTTGATCGCCGTCACCTGTTGGTTGAAGAGCAGTGTGCTCTTGGGGTGGTTCTTGACGCGATCCTGAAGGATTTGCTCGGCGCGGGTGTAGGGTAAGAACTCCAGGAACGTCACGTGTTTCGCGTATTCAAGAACTTGCAGCCCTTCTTGTAGCCCAGAATTGCCCGCCCCAATGATGACGACGTTCTTGTCTTTGAAGAACGGCCCGTCACACGTGGCGCAGTACGAAACACCGCGTCCGTAAAACTCGTTTTCGCCGGGGATGTTGAGCTTCTTTGGTCGGCTGCCGGTAGCGATGACCACAGTTTTGCCGGTATAGACCTCCCCGTTCTGGGTGTGAACCTCGATTTCCCCTTTTTTGATCGGATTGACCTTCACGACCTCGTCAAACTCCACGATCTCGGCGCCGAACCGTTCGGCTTGTTTGCGAAAGCGTTCCAAAAGCTCCATACCATTGATGCCATCCGGGAAACCGGGGTAGTTCTCGATCATCTCGGTCGTCGCGGCCAGACCGCCGGTGCCTTCGCGTTCCAGAATCAGCGTCTTCAGCCCGTCACGCGACGTGTAAATCGCCGTAGTCAGGCCCGCCGCCCCGCCGCCGATGATGACGACATCGTACAGACCACCGCTTACTTCTGCTTTGGGAGATTCTTGACTGATTGTGAATTCAAACATAGTTCTCCTTTTATTTTTAGCATCATCAAGCCCGGCAAGGTGCGCCGGGCTTGTGGGATACTTGCGTGCGGCGCTGACGCCTCACGGATTTTTAACTCGGTGATTTTATGCCGACAGCGCAGCCCTGATCGCGTTGACGATGACCGGCGGCGGCGCAGCGCCTTCTACACGCTCTTTGCTGTTGATGACGCTCAGCGGTACGCCCATCACGTTGAAGTGATTAGCGAGATCCGGGAATTCCATAGATTCAACCACATCGGCGACCACTTTGTCGCTGGCGACGGCCATCTCGTAGGCCAGGATGGCCGCGCGCGGGCAGTACGGGCATGTCGGGGTGACGAAGACCTGGATGTTCACCGGTTCGTTGAGTCCGTCTAAGAAATTCATAGTCTGCGGATCTAAATCGGATCTGCCCAGGCTGGCGCGCTGGATACCGTACAGCAGCGTCGAGAACTCGTGCCCAGAGGGGATGCCGTAATAGCGCAGGCCGTAATCGCGCTGTCCGACAATCGCAATTGCCGGCGCCATCGTGATGTTGAACGCCTTAGCTTTATCCGGCGCTTTATCGAAGTCATAGACTTCGGCTGTGAGTTTGGCAGAAGTCGCAGCGATTTCTTCAGCCAACTGCACGATCTCTTTGCAGTATTCGCAGCCATTCTTCGTCGTGAAGACGACAAGCCGGACATCGTTCGTGAGGTCCGACAACATTTCGGTCACATTGCGTACGATTTCATCATTCAACAGAGCCATTTCTTCCATACCCCCTAAGTTAATTTTTCCACATTATTCGTTTTTGTTGTTTATTGCTCTTATCGAACAACATACTCATTGTAGCATATAATAAATCACCGTCAAGAAAATTCGTTAATTTTCTTCCTTTTCTAATAAATTTCTAATACGGCTATCGTCTTTATGTTGACAAGCTCTCTGTTGCGTTTATACTCGCGCTGATGCCTGTGTGTGAGTGATTACATTTCAAATGAGTAGTCTAGCCCTGTGTGGGCGTGTTGTTGGCGCAAAACGGGCACGAGGCCCTGGGCTACAACTGCGCGGGAGGTTGGCTTGTACGATCTAGTGTTCTTGCACGCTCCGAGTGTCTACGATTTCCGCGAACGCGCGACATTGTGGGGGCCGATTTCTGACCTGGTACCTTCGACGCCGGTATTCGATATGTATCCTATCGGCTTTGCCACGTTGATGGCTCATTTGCAGCGGGAGGGGTACCGGGTGCGCATTGCGAATCTGGCGGCGCGGATGGTCCGTTCGGCGCGCTTCAGACCTGAAAAGCTGTTGCACTCTGTCGAGACGCGCGCGTTCGGCATTGACCTGCACTGGCTTCCGCACGCCCATGGCGCGTTGGAAGTGGCCCGGTTAGCCAAAACATATCACCCCGCTGTTCCAATCATCTTCGGCGGCTATTCGGCGACTTACTTCCACGAAGAGCTGATCCGTTACCCCTTTGTTGATTATGTTCTGCGTGGAGACGCGACCGAGCTGCCCCTGGAACGACTCATACAGCACATTCTGGCCGGGACCCCGCCTGTTGACGTGCCGAATCTGACATGGAAGGATCCTCAGGACGGGGTCCACGTCAACGCCCTGACCTACGTGCCGGACAATCTGGATGACTTGATCCTGGATTATCACCCGTTGGTCAAGGCGGTGGTGCGCGACCGCGATTTGCTGAACTACGCGCCGTTTAGCCATTGGCTGGAATATCCAATCATGGCCTCGCTCACGGTGAAGGGCTGTACGCAGAATTGCACGATCTGCGGGGGATCGGCGTTTGCCGGGCGGCGTCTTTCCGGGCGGCGGCGACCGGCGTATCGTTCGCCGGAAAAGCTGGCCGAAGACGTCCGGCGAGTGGGGATGTTGAGCCGCGGGCCGGTTTTTATCCTCGGCGACCTGCGCCAGCCGGGGATGGACTACGCGCGCCGCTTTTTCAAGGCTGTGCAAGGTTTCCGCGGCGCAGCGATTGTGGAGTTCTTCTATCCTGTGGATCGCGCCTATATGGAGGAATTGGCAGCGGCGCTGCCTGACTTCCTGGTGGAATTCTCGCCGGAGTCGCATGACCCGGCGGTGCGGCGCGCGTCGGGCAAGGGGTATTCCAACCAGGGGATTGAAGAGACGATTGCCGCGTGCCTCGCGGTTGGCGCGCGGCGTTTTGACCTCTTCTTTATGATGGGCCTGTCGCAGCAGACGCCGGAATCGGCTTTACAGACGGTGGATTACTGCCGTGAACTGTTGTCACGCTTTGATGATGGGCGACTGATCCCGTTCACCTCGCCGCTCGCGCCGTTTCTTGACCCCGGCAGCCGCGCTTACGAGCAGGCGGACGAGTTCGGCTATATCCGCCACGCCGTCACGTTGGAAGACCACCGCCGCTTGTTGCTCCAGCCCACGTGGAAGCACATCCTTTCCTACGAGACGCGCTGGATGAACCGCGACGTGTTGGCCGAGGTCACTTACGAGGCCGGTTTTCGGCTGAACCGGTTGAAGCGTGAGGTCGGCTTAATCAGCCTTGAGAAGGCGCAGGAAACGGAGGCACGCATCGCGGAGGCGCGCGCGTTGATGCGGGAGATTGAAGGCTTGATGACGCGGTTGGATGAGCGCGCCCTGGCGCGCGCATTGCTGGCGCTGAAATCGCGTATTGATGCCGCCAACACATCAACCGTGTGTGACAAAGCCGAGTTAGACGTGGATGTGGGCTGGATGCCCTTCAGGGTATTTAACCTGGCGCGGGTGGGGTTGGAGCGGTGACCGTTCTGTTCGCTGGATTGTCGTGATGTGGCAATGTGAACCAGAATGTGCTTCCTTCGCCGGTTGTACTCTCGATACCAACGGTACCGCCGAGTTTTTCGACGATGCGGCGCACGATGGAAAGCCCCAATCCGTATCCGTGGGTGCGAACCGGATCCAGGCGGGTGAATTCCGTGAAAAGACGTGCTTGTGCCGTGGAAGGTAATCCCGCGCCGTTGTCCCGCACCCAGAAGCGCACGAAGTCATCGTCATCTGCCGGTGGATCAAACCCTACCTGAATACGAGGTGGAATCTCCGCTTCGGGCCGCCCACCATACTTGACGGCGTTGCTGAGATAGTTCATCCAGATTTCCTCTACCCAGGTGGCCTGTCCCCACGCTTGGGGCCAGGATTCCGGTTGCTGAATGTCGGCTTGTGTCTGGCTGATCATATTGCTCAGGCGATTCATGGCTTCATGGACGATGTTGCCCATATCGAGTGACGCCAGCCTGACTTCGTCTGTCTGTCGCAGGGTAAAGAGCAGCAGCAATTCATCTATGATACTTACCAGTTTGTAGCCGGTTCGTGTGATGCGTTGGAGGGTTAGATCCACGTCAATGGGGGATATGGCGCGCCAATCTTCCTCAAGCACGGTGCTGAATCCGATCAGGATGGTCAATGGATTTTTTAGATCATGGGCTACGGTGCGGGCAAAAGCGTCCAATTCAGCGATGTGACTTTCGAGATCGGCGGCATATTCGCGCAATTCTGTGATCAGGTTCGCGTTGTCAATGGCGATGGCGGTGGCAGCGGCGAGCGTCTCGGTGAGGGTCAGGTCGTTCGTGTCGAAATCACCTGTACGTTTGTTTGCCATTTGCAGTACGCCAAGCGTTGTGCCCCGGACGTGTAATGGCGTGATGAGCAGCGAACGCAGCGGAAATGCCTCTGTGTGTTGATATTGGCAATAGTGTGGATCGTCAGGGACGTTGTTGATAATGATGCTTTCGCCTTTGTGGATGGCATCCCAGGCGAGACTTTGATCGGCAGCCAGATAAGCATGGATGGGGGCGGCAAACGGATCTGCAATTTCATAATCTGCGGCTGCCAGGCACTGCAAGCGATTTCCGGTATTGCTATCTCGCAGCCACACGGTCAGGCTTTCGGTTCCGATGACGTTCAGGCCGATGTGCGCCAATTCCACAGCGATTTTCCCCAGATCATGGGTTGCCGTGAGCCGGCGGATAATCTGGTGCAGATACGTAAGCGCCTGCGCATGCCGACGGATGGCTTCTTCTGCATTTTGTCGCTCGATGACCTGGTAACTGAGCTGGGAATTAGTCTGCTCAAGATTCAGCGTGCGCGCGCTCACCAACGTCTCGAGACGGCGTCTCTGTTCTTCGCTGGCCCGTAAGCGTAAAGTGAAGATCGTCATAACCCCGCTAAAGGCCAGGAGCACGACGGCGAGATAAAACCACCAGCGTTGCCAAAACGGCGGGATGACGGTGACCTTCAATGAAGTTCCTACCTCGTTCCACACGCCGTGGTTGTTAGCGCCCTTGAGTCGCAGGACGTACGTTCCGGCGGGCAGCGTCGTGTAGTTGCCGAAGCGCCGTGTGCCGACGTAGCGCCAGTTTTCATCCACACCTTCCAGCTTGTATGCATACTGGTTTCTGTCTGGGCGGGTATAGTTGAGCACAACAAACTCGAATTCGAAGGCGTTGTTTTTCCAGTCCAGGGTGATCTCTTCCAACCGTGACGGAATCTGACCATGTTCCCCAACGAGAGTTTCCCCATTGTGTGTCAGCGCGGTCAACACGACCGGCGGAACGTAGGGGTTGCGGATCAATTTTGCGGGGTCGAAGCTATTGGCGCCATTTGTGCCGCCCAACCACAACGTCCCGGCGCGGGTTTTAAGGCCGCTCCCGTTGAGGAATAGATTCCCTTGCAGATTGTCGCTGTCGTCGTAGCGTTGTGTGACGGCTTCCTTTTCCGGGTCAAAAGCCAGGAGTCCCGCGTCAGTTCCTAGCCACAACATGCCGCTCTCGTCTTCGAGGATGACGTTCACATTGCTTGGGATGCCTTGTTCTGCGGTATACCGGGTGAAAGTCTGCGTCGGTTTATCGAATTTATTGAGTCCGCCGCCCTGCGTGCCCGCCCACACGCGTCCCCTGCTGTCTTGATAGATGGTTGTGACAACGTTAGCCGATAGACTACTGAGGTCGGCGGGATCCGCTACATAGTGGGTGAAGCGCCCGGTCTTTTTGTCGAACCTGTTCAATCCGCCGCCATACCAACCGCCAAGCCAGAGGACCTCCTCATCGCGGTCGTGAATCACGCTGTAGAGGTAGCCAGTACTCGGTCCCAGGGTGGGGATGGTTGCGTCTTGGTGATAAAAGGTGAAAGTTTCCGTGCGTTTGTCGAACTTGGCCAGACCGGCTACCAGACTGCCGATCCAGAGGATATTTGGATCATCGGGGTCTTCCACGATCGCAGCGAAGCCATCAGTTTCGGCCGGATAGCGTTTGATGACTTGCCCGCTCGTTCGATCGAGTTTGATGAGCGGTCCAGACCACAGCGAGACCCAGAAATCGCCGGTGGAATCTTCATAGAGACCGAGGACGTAATCAGTGGTCGTTGTTTGCAGATCGGCGACGGAATAGCGGGTGATCTGTCCGCTGTGCGGATCGAAGCGGTTCAGCCCGGCCTGTGTGCCGACCCAAATCATGCCTTCTCGGTCCTCGGCAAAGGCAGTAACCGCGTTATCGCTGAGGGAGTTCTCGTTCCACGGGATATTCTGATAAAGTTGGAAATTCTGGCTGATAGGATCGAGTTTATCTACTTTGCCGGCGTAGGTGACGATCCAGAGGATGCCGGCGCGATCTCTGTAGACGTTGACAACCAGGTTATTGATCAGGCTACGGGGCGCACCAGGGTCGTGAACATAGTTGGTGAAAGTTCTGCTTGTCTTGTTGAAGGCTGTCAAACCATTGTCGGTGACGTAGCCACCCAGCCATAGCCGTCCCTGCCCATCGTCGTAAATCAAGCCTACCTCACCGTGGGTTGCTGTGACCGGATAATGGGTGAAGGTCTCTGTACGCGTGTCAAACTTGCTCAATCCCGTAGTGGGCGAGCCGATCCACAAGAATTGCGGGTTATCCTTGTCCTGCGCAATGGCATCAATCAGATTGTCGGGATCATTGAGGCTGTTCGGGTCTGCAGGGTCGTGGGTATAATGGGTGAAAGTTCCGTTTGCCTTGTCGAATTTATCCAGTCCGCCGCCATACGTTCCAATCCACAGGATATTGGGGGAGACGGCATCCTCCAGCAATCGCCAGAGATCGGGAAAATTGACGGTGTTCGCATTGTTGGGATCGTGAAGGTAGTGGGTGCAGGTTCCGTTCGTTTTGTCGAAGCGATTGAGACCGTTGGTGGTGGCAAGCCAGAGGATGCGCGGGTCTTGGCTATCCTGCACGATATCCTGAATCGTATCGTCGCTTAAGCTGTCTGGAATGTTGGGGTCATGCGAATAGTGGGTGAAAGACTCAATCGCTTTGTCGAAACGGTTAAGCCCGCCGGTTGTTCCTATCCACAGAATGTCAGGATTTTCCTGGTCGGCCACGATCCTGAAGACGCTGCCGCCGGAGAGTTTATCGGCTCCGCTGCCGTAATTACGCAGCGTGTACCCGTCCCAACGGAACAATCCACCGCCCTCAGAACCAATCCACAGGAAACCGTCGTTGTCCTGTAAGAACGCCGGGCTTCCCGGCGCGCCCATATCGAAGACATGATCGAAACGCACGTCAAACGTGTCCGGCGCCTGCGCCAATACATTGACCGCCGCGCTCAAGGAAAGCAATGCGGCGGTCACGATCGCAACGATTTTTATCATGCGCTGTCTAAGTCGGCTGATCATGAGTCTGCTGCGGCAGCATCTCCCCGATTATTTTGAGTAATTGCTTCATATCCATCGGTTTGCTGACATATTCGTTAGCACCCGCGGCCAGGCAACGTTCCCGGTCGCCGGGCATGGTCAGTGCTGTGACGGCAATAATGGGAATGGCCTGCAAGGCCGTATCACTGCGGATGTGTCGTGTGGCCTCAACCCCGTTCATGCCGGGCATTTGGATGTCCATCAAAATCAGGTGCGGTTGGTGCGCGCGCGCCGCATCAATGGCCGTTGCCCCGTCCGATGCTGTGATGGTGCGGTAGCCTGCCAGGTTCAGCATTTGACAGAGAACTTTGCGATTCATCGCATTATCTTCGACCACCAGGATTAACGTCTTGTGGTTTGGCTGGGATGTAGTTGCTGGTGATTTGACCGGGATAAGCGGTGTGTCCATGCACTCCGGCGTTGGAACACTCCACGGCATAGAAACCGTGAAGCGGCTGCCTTGCCCGACCTGGCTTTCCACAGCGATCGCGCCGCCATGCATTTCCACAAGGTAGCGCACAAATGCTAATCCCAGGCCTGATCCTCCATACTCCCGTGTGATGCTGGTTTCAAGTTGTGCGAAAGGCTGGAAGAGCGACGCGATGTTGGCCTCCGTGATGCCAATCCCCGTATCCCACACGGTAAAATGAGCCATGTGTGTGATCTTATCCCCTTTGACTTCCAGTCCAATCGTTCCATCTTTTGGCGTGAACTTCACAGCATTATTGAGTAGATTATCCAGTATCTTTTTGAAATGTTTTGCATCGGCCTGAATGGTGGACACAGCGCTGTCGAAGGTCGTCATGATGGTAAGTCCCTTGCTGTGTGCGGCAGGCTCGACTTGACGTAGGCTGGCTTGACAGATTTCTTCGACATTGACCGACTCTATCTTCAACCTTAGTTGCCCACTCTTGAAGTCTGAAAAATCCAATATATCATTCAAAAGGTCGGCAAGATGTTGTGCGCTATCTTTGATGTTCGCTGCTACTTGCCGTTGACGTTCGTTCATTGAACCATAATGTTCATTGTAAAGTAGATCGGCGAAAGCCAGAATTGGGGTGAGCGGTGTGCGTAACTCATGATTGATGTTGGCGAGGAATTCGTCCCGTGTTTGGAGTGCGTGTAAAATTTGCACGTTGGCTGCTTGTAGAGTGGCTGTCCGTTCCTCCACTCGCCGGGCCAACGATTCCCGTTCTGTTTGCAGGGCTGCTTCTGCCATCTTTTGCGCAGTGATGTCACGGATGATCGTCAACACACTGTCTCCGTCACACTTGACTATGCGCGCCTCAAAGTAACGTTGTGCGTCTGGATAAGGGAGCTGATATTCGTACTGTTGCATCTCTTGTGTGCGCATAGCTTGGGCGATGTGATGCATCACCTGATCGGCAAATTCTAGGGGGAAAACCTCATAGAGTGATTTGCCGATGAACTGCTCCGGCGGACGCCAAAGAAGGCTGGATTGTGCCGTGTGGTATTGCAAGAAATGGCCGTCATTCGAAAGCCGAAACAGTATATCCGGGAGCGCCTGTAAGATAGCGTTGTTTTCCGCTTCACTTTTGCGCAGCGCAGCTTCGGTGTTACGCAGACGCTCCATGAATTGCGAATACGTCAGCGTCATAAATGTAGAAATACCGGCTGAAATGAAAAAAGCACGAATAATCGCTTGTGGTACGAGTGCTTTTTGGAGCAGCAAATCCGAGGTTATGACGACGATTTCAGAAAACACAATAGCCACAGCAATCACGGCAACGGCGATTTTACGGTTGCTCCATTTCTCGAATAAATCCTGGAGTTTTCTGAACATCGTTAATTCAATCTTAACTTAAACTTTTGTGTGAACAACTAACTCTTTGTTGATAGCATAACACAGTTTCACGGTTGTATTGTTAGCACTATATGGCAGTTCTGTGGCAATTAGGTTAGTTTTAGGATAGAATACTCCATGAAGTATACTACACTCTTGCGAATTGTGCAACCTGTAGGCTCACCACAACAACCGGGCTATGTGGCGGTTGGTGGGATTTCTCCATTTTGCATTTCCCGTTTTGATGGTATCCTTTCGGGGTTTGACAGGAACCAGCTTTGTGTCATACTCGCCTGATCCGTGCGACCCGCCTCATGGCTTGAATAGAGAACGTCGGGAATGTTGACCAGTACCGGCCTTATTTATCATATTTAACTTGCAAAATCAGATTTGACACCCCTGTCTATTGTGGTATTATAAACATAAATCCCAAACTGTGGGATATATAAAATCAAATGCAAAAGTAATGCAATAAGCATTGCTTTTTTATTTTGTGTGATCCTCACCAATCCATTCATCACGAATTCCAGGAGGGAATAACCATGTTGGAGCAGGCGCTTGATTATATTGACGTGAGTGTACCACAGATTACCATACCGGAAACGATCGTCAAACGCGACGGGCGGGTTGTCGCTTTCGACGCCGACCGTATCGAGACGGCCTTGAAGCGCTGTTTTAATAGCCTGAGCCGCCGTCCCGTCATCTCCACCAGCGAGTTGACACAGCAAGCTGTCAATATCGTTGCCGCGAAATACGCGCAGCCGACTGTTGAGCAGATTCAGGACATTGTCGAGATGGTGTTGCTGGCAGCTGGCGAGTACGAGGCGGCTAAGCACTACATCCTCTATCGCGCCGAGCGCGCCAAACTGCGCCAGACCCGCCCGATTCCTGAAAGTGTACGTTCAGCGTTTGCCGCATCGGACGAGTATTTCCCCACCCAGCTTCAGAAATTTCAATTCTATGACAAGTATTCGCGTTTCAACTACGAATTGGGCCGGCGCGAGACCTGGGTTGAAACGGTGGATCGCGCAGTGGATTATCTCAAGGAGCTTTCCGAATACCGTCTGACCGCCGAAACCTACGCGCGCGTTCGCCAGGCCATTCTCGATATGCGCGCCATGCCGTCAATGCGTTTGTTAGCGATGGCGGGACCGGCGGCGCGGCGTAACAATATCGCCATCTACAACTGCTCGTATCAACCGGTGGAAAGCCTGGACTCTTTCGTCGAAGCCCTGGTCATCTCGATGAGCGGCTGCGGCGTGGGCTATTCCGTGGAACGCCAGTACGTGGAGAATTTCCCGCGTATCCAGCGACAACTCAGCCTGACGCCGGCCCGCCATGTGATCGAAGACTCAGCCGAGGGTTGGGCAGATGCGCTGCGCTTTGGCCTGGAGACGTGGTTTGAGGGTGGGGACGTCAATTTTGATTTCTCTCTCGTGCGCCCGGCGGGTGCGCCGCTGCGCATTAAAGGCGGACGCGCCTCTGGGCCAGAGCCGCTGCGCAAGATGCTCGATTTTACGCGCGCGCGCATCCTGGCGCGTCAGGGCAGCTTCCTGCGCCCCCTCGACGCGCACGACATCATGTGCGCGATCGGCGGGGCGGCGGTTTCCGGCGGCGTGCGTCGCACGGCGATGATCGCCCTCTTCGACCAGGACGACACAGAGATGAAAACCTGCAAGGACGGCGACTTCTGGCGCGAGAACAGCCAACGCTGGAATGCCAACAACTCGGCGGTGTGGCCGGCGCGACGGCTCACCCAGGCCGAAGTCGCGCACTATATCCTGGATATGGTGGACACCGGGCGCGGCGAGCCGGGCATCTTCAATCGTCAGGCGGCCATCGACGCGCGACCGGAGCGGCGCGCTATGGCGGAGTTTGGCACGAATCCATGCGGCGAGATTATCTTGCGGCCGTGGGAATTCTGTAACCTGTCGAGTGCCGTCGTCCGTGCGGATGACACCTACGAGAGCTTGCGCGAGAAAGTCGAGATGGCGACGATGATTGCGACCATCCAATCGATGGCGACGTTCTTCCCCGGCTTACGTCCCCAGTGGAGGCAGAACTGCGAGGACGAGCGTCTGCTCGGCGTGGACCTCAACGGCCAGTTGGACGGCGCGCTGGCCCGCGATCCCGAAGTGCAAGCGCGCTTGCGGCAGGTTGTTATCGAGACGAACCGTCAGGTCGCCGCGCAATTACACATCAACCAGTCGGCAGCGACGACGTGCGTCAAGCCGTCGGGCAATTCGTCGCTGTTGTTGGATTGCTCGTCCGGCATTCACGCGCGTTGGTCGCCGTACTACGTCCGCAATGTGCGCGTCAGCGCCTTCACCCCGATCTACAAAATCCTCCAGGATGCCGGTGTGCCGATGAATCCCGAAAACGGCCAGACGCCGGAGACCGCCGACACATGGGTTGTGCATTTCCCGGTCAAGTCGCCAGAAGGGGCGATCACGCGCAATATGCGTTCGGCTATTGAGCAATGCGAATACTGGCTGCAAAACAAAACCTATTGGACCGAGCACAATCCGAGCGTGACGATCACCTATCATCCCCATGAAGTCTTGGACATCATCAAATGGGTGTGGGAGCACCAGAGCCAGATCAACGGGATGACGTTCCTCCCGGCGTTCGACGCGCAGTATGATCAGATGCCTTACGTAGAAATCTCCGAAGAGGAGTACTTGCAGCGGGTCGCCGCTTTCCCGTCCATTGATTTCTCCAAGATTTGGCGCTACGAGGACAAAGACCTCACCACGGCGGCGCAGGAAGTGGCCTGCTCGGCGGGTGCGTGCGAGCTGGCGTTCTAATGGGCGTGTGTAGTGACGACTTCAGTCGTTCTTGTGAGACAGGCGACTGAAGTCGCCACTACGCTTTGCGAGGAAATGCACATGAAAACTTTACGCGCGATGTCGTTCAACATCCGTTTGAACGTTGCTGGCGATGGCCCGAACGTATGGCCCCATCGTAAAGATTTGGCCGCCAGTATGTTGCACCTGCATCAGCCGGACATTGTGGGACTTCAGGAGGCCTTGCCTGACCAGGTGGATGATCTGGCAGCGCGCCTGCCTGACTTCGCGTGGGTGGGGGTGGGGCGCGAAGATGGCGCGCGCAAGGGCGAGTTCGCCGCGATTTTTTATCGCTGTGCGCGGCTCACGTTGTTGGATCAGGGGACGTTCTGGCTATCCAAGGCGCCGGACGTCCCCGGCAGCCTGGGGTGGGATGCAGCTTGTGTCCGTATTGCTACCTGGGCTAAGTTGCGTGATATGGCAACGGACGCGGAATTCTTCTTCTACAACACGCACTTTGATCACGTCGGCGCCATCGCCCGCCGTGAAAGCGCGCGGTTGTTGCTCAAAGACATCGCTGCGCGCACCGGTGCATTGCCGGCCATCGTCGTCGGCGATTTGAACTGCGATGAACGCGCTACGGCTTATCGCTGGCTGACCGATGGCGTGAAGCCGATTCCCCTGCGTCTGCGCGACGCCAAAACCCAAGCGGCGACGCCGCATCACGGCCCGTCAGGCACGTTCCATGCCTTCACCGGCGTCTTGCGCGAGCGCATTGATTACATCTTCGTGACTGAAGGCATCCGCGTCCTCCGGCACGCCACCCTCGCCGACTACTGGGACGGCAGGCGCTATCCGTCGGATCACATGCCGGTGCTGGCAGACGTCATATTGGAAGACTTACATTGAGAGGTCTTCCAGGAAATCGGCAAACGCCAGTAATTCTTGGCGCAGTTGCGTCATTGTAGCGGGGAGATGCCGGACGAGAATTTCAATTTGTTCTGAATCGAGGTTGAAAGTGTAAACGTTGCGCACGACGTGGCGGAAACCGCGATAGCGATCAAGCCGATCCCGAAGGTCAGAGCTGAGTACGGCAGGCCTTACTTCTGCAATCTCAGCCGTCATTTGGCGCAGCAATTGCTGGTGCCACTGCGCCCCAGTGGGCTTGGTTCCATCCACGCCGTCAGCGATCATTTCCAGCAGCCGTTCCAATCCCGCGTAGAATCCGTGCAGATTGAGCGCGACGGCGTCCAGGTAGAAATAAACACCTGATGTTTGGCCCTCGCGCCAGATTTGTAAAGTGCGTTCGACGAGCTGGGTCAAGTCGGCCAGGTCAGCGCGGATGCGTCCGGCAATGGTACGATAGGTTGTGTTCATAATGGCACCCCTTCATGTTCGATGACTTGGCGGAGGCGGGGTTTGCAGCGTTCCATAACAACCAGATCTATTTTGAATTCCGGCGCGAGGTCCTGCAATTTGGCGACCGCAGTGAAGTAATCTTCGTCAGAAACATCCCAAGCGGCCAGATCGATGTCCGACGTAGGGGAGAACCACATTCCGTGGACGAGCGACCCGAATGTGACGACGCGTGAAGCGTTAAACTGGTTATATAACAGCGCGGCAGCATGACGCGCTACATCCCAGGCGCGTGCTTTGCGTCCTTCGAGCGCCTGACGTGTGTTTGCTTCTCGATGACGCATCGTCTCTTTATATTGACGCAGTGCGAGTTCACTGATTTCGTGCATATTCTCCTACATCCTCTATAATGATTATAGCACAGAATGGAACTTCCATTTCCCCCAGAACGTCTTTATGTATGAAATTGAATGAATGGTCAGCGTGAATTATAGTCTTCATGTATCACGCATCACGAAGGAGGTTCCACATGTCCCGGAAAACCTGGTTGGTCATTGGTGTTTTAGCCGGTTTTGTGATTCTGATCGGCGGGCTGATCGGCCTGGTCGTGCATTACGAGCATCTCCCCGAAACGCTCAGCCAGCACGAGACGATTGTGCTTGGACAAAGTAAGCTGGTCCCCGGCAGCAAGGCCGCGATGCGCGTCGTCGTGCGCGACAGCCGTGACGCAAGTCCCTTGCCCAACGCCGAAGTCGAAGTGCGCATGCGCCCGGCAGACGGCGGACGCGCGAAGGTGCTCTTCAAAGGGACAACCGACGCGGCAGGTAACGTGGATGTCGCCTTCGCCGTGCCGGAGG
>Ga0208197_1000074_pt1 | contig 123856 bp, 102 predicted proteins | sample AD_JPNNA4_MetaG_FD_184444 | JGI IMG/M metagenome (GOLD analysis project Ga0208197, IMG submission 184444) | Active sludge microbial communities of municipal wastewater-treating anaerobic digesters from Japan - AD_JPNNA4_MetaG (SPAdes) (version 2) | ecosystem: Engineered > Bioreactor >...
TGCCGGAGCAGGCGGTGGACGCGCTGTTCCTCGACTCGCCCAAGAACCGCTACCTGGCGAACGGCCACAACTACCAGTCGCCGCGGCTGCCGCTCTACCTGCCCGGCAACGGCGGCCTGCTCACCGCTGTCGCAATGATGGCCGCCGGCTGGGACGGCGCGCCTGACCGCCCGACCCCCGGCTTCCCCGATAACGGCGCGTGGGCGGTGCGATGGGAGGGATTACGGCAGATGCTATGAGAATGTCAACGGATTTAACGGATTTTTTGAGAGGTAACTGTGGAATACGAATTGCCTGATCTCATCAACTGGCTGCTCGACGAAGGCGGCCCTGTGATCCGCTACCGGACCCTGGTCGAGTTGACTGGCAATAGCGCGTCCTCCGATTGCGAATCGGCGTTGGCCGCTGTGCTGCAAACTGAGAAGACCCGGTGGTTATTGGATCAACTGGATCATTTTGGGCCGCTTACCCACATTGATATTCGCGTCCTGAATGTGTTGCACGGGGTGAAGCCGACCTGCCTGGAGAATGTCATTCCGCGGCTTTTGGAGCGCGGATTGCGGGCCGGGATACCGGTTTTCGATGAAAAGATGGCGCGCTTTCGGCAGTATGTGGACAATCCCCTGGTGCATCAAGCACTTGACGACTCCGCGCATCCCACCGTCGAAGGTGGCAGAGCGGTCTTCGTCGCCACTGTGCTGGCCTCGTACTTTATGCGCGGCGGGTATGTCTACGATGAGGTGATGCAGTTTGTCCAACGGCGAGTTGAATCGATATCTCGGTTGGCGGCGAAAAAGACCTACGACATTCACCTGACAGAGGCTGAACTGGCCGACCTTCCAAAACAATGGGTGGGGAAACCGATCATCAATCCAGATATGGACCCAATGGTTGGAACGACGCCTTTGCCGCTGATTCACGATCTCTATGCTTTCGCTTATCTACCGGTCGAAAGTCTGACGGACCTGACGCGACTACAACTCGATGACATCGTCGCCTACGTGACCGACGAACGTTACAGAGCTTTTCCGCCGGGCTATGGCTATCTCTGGTCGGAGGCGAACCGCCGAACCTGCTACGCTTGCGGCTGGAACCTCGATCTGCCCGATCTGGACAGCGCCAATCCTTACGCGCAAAGGAAAATCGTGCAACGTCTGGAATTACTGGCGCACTTTCCGGCGGCGCGCCAATCCACCTGGTTCCAGGAAGGGATGCGATTGTTGGAAACATACCGGGCCGAGCAGGGCACATACTGTTTCCCCGCCACCTTTTTGGCGGAAATGAAAGCCGGATACTACGTCGGCGGAGAGTATATGGGATTGGATGACGGCCGCAGGACGACAAAGACGTTAGTGTTGGAATCCACGTTCAGAATGTTGTTGCTTAAGAAACTGATCTCTGTCCAGGGCGGTGATGACAAGCGACCTTGAAAATCCGTCTTGACGTGACGGATTTTCAAGGTACAATAGGGATATGATTCACCCACGACCGCAGTTACAGCAGGCTATTGAACGTGCGCTGGCGCGCAGTCGCGTTGTCGCACTCATCGGGCCACGTCAGTGCGGCAAGACGACCCTGGCTCGTCAATTCGTGTCCCCTGACTCGCTCAACTATTTCGATCTGGAAGACCCTATCAGTCTCGCACGACTCGACCAGCCGATGACCGCCTTGCAACGCCTGACCGGCCTGGTGGTGATTGACGAAATCCAGCGGCGTTCTGACCTCTTCCCAATCTTGCGCGTGCTTTGCGACCGCACGCCTTTGCCGGCGCGTTTCCTGATTTTGGGCAGCGCCTCGCCCGAACTATTGTGCCAGTCTTCTGAGACGCTGGCCGGACGCTTGGAGATTATCCGTATGGCCGGTTTCAGCCTGGCCGAAGTTGGCGCGGAGATGCAAATGCAGCACTGGGTGCGCGGTGGCTTTCCTCTTTCCTACCTGGCTCTTTCCGAAGCCGACAGCCTGGCCTGGCGGAAAAACTTTGTCCAGACCTTTCTGGAACGCGACCTGCCGCAGTTGGGCGTGAACATTCCCTCGTCCGCTATGTTCCGTTTTTGGAATATGCTGGCTCACTACCATGCTCAAGTGTGGAACGCCGCCGAAGTCGCCCGCGCGCTCGACCTCAGCGAGTCTACCGTGCGGCGTTACCTTGATCTGCTGGAGGGCGCTTTCATGGTGCGCCAGCTTCGGCCCTGGTTTGCCAACCTGAGCAAACGGCAGGTCAAGTCGCCCAAGATTTACTTTCGGGATACCGGCATCTTGCATCAGATGCTCGGCATTCGCGAGGAACGCGATCTCTGGCTTCATCCCAAAAGCGGCGCTTCGTGGGAAGGCTATGTCATTGAAGAAGTCATCAAGGCGACCGACCCGGATGAGGTATACTTTTGGGCCACGCACGCCGGCGCCGAGCTTGACCTGCTGCTGTTCATTGCAGGACGCCGCGTGGGCGTCGAGTGCAAGCGCGTGGACGCCCCGCGGCTCACGCCGTCTATGCGCATTGCCCTGGAAGATTTGGCGCTCGATCATCTGTTCGTCTTTTATCCGGGCGAACGTCCCTATCTCCTGGCCGAGCGGGTGACGGTGTTGCCGCTGTCGCATCTGGCGCACGGTGACCAGGTTTTGGATGGTGGCTTTAGCAGTTGAAATCGCGCTTGAAAAGGCGCTGTGGCCGCTGCGAGCATCTACGCAAGTGAATCCTTGGCGTCATGCTTGCCAGGGACGATGTGAAGCAATTCGCTGAGCTGATCGTTTTCTTGCGAGGTTCCCTATGAGCGAATACCAATACTACGAATGGCAAACCCTTGACCGGCCGCTTACGCCCCAAGAGCAGGCCGCGGTGAACAAACTCTCCAGCCACATTGACGTTACCTCGACGCGGGCGATCGTCACTTATAGTTGGGGTGACTTCAAGCACGATCCCCTCCAAGTGCTGGCGCGCTATTTCGACGCCTTTCTCTATCTGACCAACTGGGGCAGCAAACGACTGGCCTTTCGTTTCCCCACGGGCTTGCTCGTCCCCGATCAAATTGAGCCGTACCTGTGGGACTATCGCATTGATCTGAAACCCGTCGGCGACTATCTGGTCCTTGATATCTCCCTGGACGAGGAAGAAGGGGGAGATTGGATCGAAGGTGAAGGCTGGCTTTCCTCGAAGAAAGCCACCTCTTACGATAAAGCGGTCACGCTGCTCCGCAAGCTGCGTGACCTGGCCGAGTATCAGGGCCGCAAAACCGATTTCCAGGCGCGACTTGCGGACCTGCAGGCGCGCTATGCCAACCGGCCGGCGTTGCGTGATCGCCTGCAACAGGCCAGGCTACTTTAATTGTTTGTGTACAGCCCCCTGCTTGTGGCCGATCTCCTGGCTGAACTTCTGTGAGGTGCAATGGACAATCATTTCGAAGGTCATCTGACTGCGCGCGACTGCAAGCGTTACATCCCGCACGAGTTCGTTGTCCCGGTGGGGTGCGGGCGCATCGACATCGACTTCCGCTATACGCCGCAGCGAGTGCAGGGGATCAAGAACCTGCTCACGCTGACCGTGTTCGATTCACACGGCTTCCGCGGGGCGCGGCATCGCAGCGGAACGTCGCACCATGTCACGTTGAGCGCGACGGAGGCGACACCCGGTTATTTTGTCGGTCCGCTGCCTGCCGGGACGTGGATCGTGGAGATTGACATGCACATGATCATGCCCGGCGAGACCGTGCATTATACACTCGATGTGATGTTGACCAAGAGTACAGAGATACAGGCGGAAACGCAGAAAGGATCCCGTGGCTATAGAGACGCAGAACATACTCCTGCGCTCTCTTATCCGTGGTTGCAGCCGGGCTGGTATCGCGGCGATCTGCACACCCACTCCGATCATTCGGACGCGCACGACTTCCCCGTCGCCGACCTGCTCCGGTTGGCGCGTAACGCCGGGCTGGACTTCGTCTTCCTCACCGACCACAACACGGTAAGCGGTTTGCCGGAGATGGATGCTGCGACGGACGAAACGCTGCTGGCTGCCGGCGGCATCGAACTGACGACCTACTGGGGCCACGCGCTCTGCCTGGGCGCGCGCGCATGGGTGGACTGGCGGATGCGGCCCAGCACCGGCGATATGGCGCGCGTCGCGGCGGCAACGTACGCGCAGGGGCAGGTTTTCGTCATCGCGCACCCACAAGCCGATGGCGAACCCGGCTGCACGGGCTGTTCGTGGCGTTTCGGCGAGATGATGCCGGGCGACGCGCGAGTCGTCGAAGTCTGGAACGGGCCGTGGGGCTGCGACTCCAACAACGAGAAGGCGCTGGCGCTCTGGTACGACTGGCTCAATCAAGGGTTGCGTCTCGCGGCGACCGCCGGATCGGACGCACACGGTTCGCGCGATTACGCTTCCGGGCCGGGCTTCAACGTCATCTACGCCGAGGCGCTTTCCGAAGCGGCGCTGCTCGAAGGCGTGCTGGCGGGGCGTCTTTACTTGAGCAGCGGCCCGCAGCTTACCTTCCAGGCGCGGAGTGACGACGGCGCAACATGGATGCTCGGTGACTCGGTCACGCGCCCGGCGACTTTCGAGGTTCGCTGGCGCGACTGCCCGCCCGACGCGGAGGTGCGGGTGATCGTCAACGGCAGGTTGCTGGTCGCGGTGCCTGCGGGCGTCGAAGGCGCGCACCCGTGGGCGCTGACGCCCGATGAGGCTGACTGGGTGACGGTGGAGATCCGCGACAAAAGCGGCGCGATGCTTGCCGTGACCAATCCTATTTTTCTGTAGTACGGGACATCGAGTGCCTGAGATGAACATAGCGCAGAATTCAGAATCAGCGATTGAGCAGGCCATACAGGCGATCAAGGGGGGCGAGGTCGCTCTGACAGGCAAAGAGCAGCCTGTCATTGCCTGCCGGCATGGGCACTGGCTCTTTATTACATTGGGATACGTATTCGATGCGCGCGGCAAGATGCGGCGCGGCATCGTGGGCTTGAACTTTATGTCTTCCAGGCGGGCGAAGGAAACGATTGCGGCCTGGCTGCCCTACAGCACCCTGAAGCCGCTCGATGAGGTTCTGCCGTCCTTTCGGCAAGAACTGGAAGCGAAGGCCCTGCCAACCGCCCAAGATTACCGCCCTTTGTTGCAAAAAGGTTTGGTTCGCCCGATCGGCGGATATACAACCGAGACCTTGACGGAAATTGAGCTGGAAGAAGATAACGCGGTAGCGTTGATTGCCCGGTGGATGAAAAAGGGAGATGCCGGGCCTTTTCTCCACTTTGATTTTTTCGCCGGCCAGGCCGGTGGAATGTAATGGTATTGTCGTGGAGCGGTTGGCCGCATGGCGCGCCTATCTGCCGCTGATCAGGACATCCCATCCACTTGTCATTGACGACAGCGTTTCGGTCGTACTTAGCGGTGGTCTTACAGAATTGGTGAGGGATGAGGGAAGTGTTGTGATCCATGAGGAGAAATGTATGATGATCCGTATAATTTCTGTCGCTGCGATTCAAATGGATGCCAACGTCGCGCCTTTGACCGAACGCCTGGCACGCGCCGAAGCCCTGGTCACCCAGGCCGCTGCCGCAGGCGCGCAGTTGATCGTCCTGCTGGAACTGTTCAACCTGGGGTATGCCTACGCCGACGAGAACTTCCGCCGCGCCGAGCGACTTGACGGCCCCACCGCGATATGGATGCGGGAGACCGCTGCCCGCTTGCGCATCCACCTCGCCGGATCGCTGTTGCTGCTGGACGAGGACGAAATCTACAACGCGCTGTTGCTCTACGCGCCCGATGGGCGGATGTGGCGTTACGACAAGCATTATCCCTGGGGATGGGAGCGCGCCTACTTCCGCGAGAGCGACCGCATCACCGTGGCGCACACGGATTTGGGCGACATCGGCATGATGATCTGCTGGGATGTGGCGCATACCGAACTATGGCGGCGATATGCCGGATATGTGGACCTCATGCTGATCGCCAGTTTCCCGCCGGACGTACTCAATCCGGTCTACCATTTCCCTAACGGCGTACAAGTGCCAGTGGATGAAATGGGGCCGCTTTTCCGCCGCATGAAAGACATCGTGCCGAAGGTCTTCGGTGCGACGATCGACCAACAAACTGCGTGGCTCGGTGTCCCGGCGGTCAACACCGTGGGCTGTGGGCAGATCACGACGGCGATTCCCAACGGGCGCGCGGCGTTCCTGGCTATTTTGCCGCTGGCGCCTGGGTTGATCAAACACTTGCCTTATGCCCACCAGTTGCACGCGACTTATACCTTCGTCCCCGGTTGCAAAATCGTGGGAGCGGATGGGCGCGTGCTCGCTGAACTGACTCAGGAACAGGGTGAAACCTTCACCAGCGCGGAGGTTGTGTTGCCGGAGCCGCATCCCGTTCCGCACGGGCAGCAGCCTGTTCCGCCGGTGCCGCGCCCGGCCTATTGGTTCGCCGATGTGTTGATTCCCGGCCTGGTGCTTGGCGTCTATCGCCGGGGCGCGCGCCGGGTTTGGGGGCTGCGGATGGCGCCGGTTCGCCCGGCCACGCGACGCTGGCTATTGGCGCTGGGCGCAGTCGCGCTGGTCAACTACCTGGTAGGCTGGCAGCGCGGGCGACGAGCGCGACGTCGCAGTGCCTGAATTGCAGGTGATCACAGATGTCTCCTAAAACGATCTACCACCGTATGAAGGCGCTCAACGCCCGCATGGTCGCCAACTATCGGTGTGGCATTGGGCCGACTCGGGTTGTGTTGTTGCTGACAACGATCGGGCGTAAGTCCGGCTTGCCGCGCGTGACGCCGCTGCAGTTCGAGAAGGTGGATGGCGCGTACTATGTCGCCTCGGCGCGTGGGCCGGAGGCGGACTGGTTCAAGAACATTCTTGCCAATCCCAATGTTCACGTTACCATACGCAGGCGTGAATTCGATGCCCTTGCCGAACCCATAGTCGAGCCGGCACGGATTGCCCTTTTTCTCGAATTACGTCTGCGCCGCCACCCGATCATGGTTCGCCTGATTATGCATCTGTTCGATGGGTTGCCGTTGCGGTTCACGCGCGCCGATCTGGAGGCTTTCTGCGCGCAAAAAGCGATGGTGATTTTGCGCCCGGCGTAAAGCGTGAAACGTAAAACGTAAATGTGAAAATTCTTTGGAGAGATGGAGAGTCCGTATGCCGATCGGTTGGCTAATCCCGTTGCTGGTTCTGTTGCCCAATGCGTTGATGGTCCGTTTTCCGCCCAGAGATAAACCGCAGGATGCGCCCGATGCGCCGCGCCCGCTTATCCGATTGTTGGAAGTGCTGGAGCGTCTGGGGCAAGTGGGCGTTTTTGTAATCCCCTGCTTTTACCGGGTTCGAGTTCAGGGAGTGGTCGCAGTTGTCAGCCTTGTCGTGATGGCGTTGGCGCTTGGCTGCTACTATGCCGGCTGGCTCCGCTATGTCCGGCAGGGTTGCCGCTATGCCTTGCTCTTCGCGCCGATGTGGGGTATACCTTTGTCGTTGGCGGTTAGCCCGGTAGTTTATTTTGCGGCGGCGGCAGCGTTGTTGCGATCCTGGCCACTGGCCATGGCGACGCTGGCATTGGCAATCGGGCATATCGCAGTCAGCGAGCGGGAGCGCCGCAAAACGGTCAATGTGACATTGTAGGAGACGGACTGTCTGTGCGTATCGAAACCGAGCGTCTGTACCTGCGTCCCTATCGTGCGGGTGACGGCCCGATGTATCTGATGATGGGCCTGCGCAACCGCGCGCACTTTGCCCGTTACGAAGCAGAAAATCCGCTGACCACGCTCACCGACACGGTGGAGGCCGAGAATCTCATCCGGGATTTCATCGCCGAGTGGCAGAAGGGATCGGCCTACTTTTTGGGCGTGTTCGACAGGCAAACCGACGATTTTGTCGCGCAAATCTACATCGGCCTGACCGACCGCGCGCTCCCGGCGTATGAATTGGGCTACGTCGTGGATTGCGAGCACGAGGGGCAGGGGTATGTCACCGAGGCCGCGCGGGCGGCGCTGCGCTTTGTTTTCGAGCATTTGCAGGCGCATCGCGTCTCTCTCCACTGCGATGAAACCAACGTCCGCAGCGCCCGGGTGGCCGAGCGCTGCGGTTTTACGTTGGAAGGTCGCATCCGCGAGGACAAGCGCGCTCCCGATGGCGGCTTCACCGATACGTTGTGTTATGGATTGCTCCGCCGTGAGTACGAATCTCATTCTTAAGACGAAGCTCCACATTCCGCCGTCGCGGTCCGACGCGGCATCGCGCGCGCGGTTGACGGCGCAGTTGAACGCGGGTTGGCGGACCGGCTTCCGGCTGCTCCTCGTCTCTGCGCCGGCCGGCTATGGAAAGACGACGTTGTTGAGTGCCTGGGCGCGCGAGCAACCGGCGGCCTGGTTATCGCTGGACGAGGGCGACAATGACCCGGCGCGCTTTACGGCGCATTTGATCGCGGCGCTCCAAACGCGGGAACCGTCCGTGGGACAGGATGTGCTGGATGCGCTGCGCGCGTTGCAACCTCCACCCTTGGAATCTTTATATGTAGCGTTGGTGAATCAACTGGATGCTGTCGCCAGTCCGTTGGCGCTGGTGCTTGACGACTATCACCTGATCACGTCCCTGCCAATCCACCAAGCTATGACCTTTTTGCTTGACCATTTACCCGGTCAAATGCGGGTGGTGATCGCCACCCGTTCCGATCCGCTCCTGCCGCTGGCGCGGTTGCGTGGGCGCGGTCACCTTTTGGAATTACGCCAGGACGATCTGCGCCTGACGCCCGACGAAGCCGCGCAGTTCTTCCAAGAGACGATGGGATTGACGCTTTCCACCGACGATGTGGCGACCCTGACCGCGCGCACCGAAGGATGGGCCGCCGGTTTGCAGATGGCGGCGCTCTCCTTGCGCGGTCGTGCAGACGCCAGCGCCTTTATCCAGGAGTTCGGCGGTGGACACCGCTACATCCTCGAATACCTGCTCGAAGAGGTGTTGACCCGGCAGCCTGAAGCCATACAGACGTTCCTGATGAAAACGTCGGTGCTGGATCGGTTGAGCGGCCCATTGTGTGACGCGGTTTTAGGCGAGGACGCGCCGGGGCAGGGCAATGCGCAGGCCATTCTGGACGAGTTCGAGCGCGCCAATCTGTTCATCATTCCGCTGGACGACGGGCGGCGTTGGTATCGCTATCACCGGCTTTTCGCGGATTTGCTGCGCCAAAGGCTGCGGCAGGTCGCCGATGCCGAGACGATTGCGGCGCTGTATCTACGGGCCAGCGCGTGGTACGAACGTGAGGGTCTGATCGCCGAAGCCGTGACGTGCGCGTTGGCGGCCCCCGATTATGAGTACGCCGCCGCCCTTGTCGAACGGCACGTGCTGCCGTTCTTCTATCGCAGCGAAACCGTGTTGGTTTACACCTGGCTCAAGGCGCTGCCTGAAGCGGTGTTGCGCGATCGTCCGCTGTTGTGCGCCGTCTATGCCAGTTGTCTGGCCATTGTGACGCCTTCGGCGGACACATATCAACAAGCTGAAACGTGGCTGAACACGGCAGAGAAGGCGTTGGCTACCGCGCCTCCGGCAAACATCGATGAAGCCAGCGGGTTCGTCCTGAAATTCCGCGCCTATCTGGCCCGCTTTCGCGGCGCGCCGCCGGCCGAGGTGATCGCGCTTTCACGACAAGCGCTGGAACGTTTGCCGGAAGGCAACACGTGGTTCCACAGCGCGCTTTACTACAACCTGGGGGCTACGTACTGGGACCTGGGTGACGAGGCGGCAGCGATTCAGGCATGGAAGATGTGCCGCACGGTGGGTGAGGCGTGCGGCGACCTGTTCAATGCGTTGGCCGCAGTCCATGCACTGGCGATTGTGGCCTTCCTCTATGGACAATTGCGTGAAGCCGCAGCGATATGCCGGGATGCGCTTGAGTCTATCGTCGTTCCGGCTGAACGCCACGGACGCTCGTTGCCGATCTCGGGTGTGTTGCACGTGACGTTGGGCATCATTCACCTGTTTCGCAATGAATTGCCGGAGGCCGAGGCGGCGTTGACGCGCGGATTGGCGCTGTTGGTGTTGACGGCTTCCACCTACACGCGGCTGGAAGGGCATTTCGCGCTGGCGCGTCTCAAACAGGCGCAGGGCGATGAAGCCGGTGCCATGGAGGTACTTCGCCAGGCCGAGCATCTGTATGCGTTGCGTGGATCGTCCGATGACCGCTTGCCGTTCTATCAGGGACCGAGCCACGTGGCTGCGTATAGGGCCAGACTGTGGGTACAACAGGCGCACTATAATCCGCAGCGCCTGGATGATGCTATACGCTGGGCGCGCGAGCGGAATTTGAAACTGGACAGCGAACGATACAATGCGGCGCAGTTCGTTCTGGCACGCCTGATCGTCGCCCAACACCAGCGCCGCGACGAAAGGCCGCTGTTTTCACTGACCGAGTTAAGCGACTTTTTGACCCGACAACTTGGCGCCGCACAACGCTACAATGCGATTGGCTGGCAGGTCGAAGTTTTCATCCTACAAGCGCTGATTCATCACCTACGGGGCGATGCGTCGCAAGCGTTGGTGGCCTTGCAGCAGGCGCTCAGTCTGGCTGAGCCGGAAGGATATGCGCGTACTTTTTTGGACGAAGGCCCGCCGATGGCTGACTTGTTGCGTCTGGGGACTCAACGTCAAGTGTGGCGTTCCCCTCGTCTGGAGGCCTATGCTAACCGGCTATTGCGTGCTTTTCCTGATTTCGGCAACAAGCCGTCTGTCCCTTCTCCTTCGCCTGACTTGATCGAACCCTTGAGCGAGCGTGAACTGGAAGTGTTGCGACTGATAGAAGACGGTTTCTCCAACCGCCAGATCGCTGAAGCGTTGATCGTGACCGTGGGGACGGTCAAATCGCACCTCCACAACATCTACGGCAAGTTGGGCGTCGAACGCCGCACCGAAGCGATTGCCCGCGCCAGAGACCTGCATTTGCTGTGATTCCCTCTGTATTTACACACTCGCTTTCGACCAACAAGCTTTTGGACGCAGATTTTCGCAGATTCACGCAGATTCTTTTTTATATCTGCGAAAATCAGCGTGAATCTGCGTCCTGACTAAAAACCACGTGAGTCTTGTCCTCGAAAATCAACCGTGCAATCTATCTTTTGATAGATGACGCGCGCCGGGTTTGCGTGTATGATTGACATTATGAGACAAAGAACGCGCAAACCAGAGGAATATCGCATCCACATCCAGGGCCATTTGGACCCACAGTGGTCGGACTGGTTCGAGCAAATGACCTTGACCCACAACGCGGATGGCACAACGACGCTCACCGGGCTGGTGGTGGATCAGGCGGCGCTGTATGGGCTGCTGGACAAGTTACGGGATTTGGGCGTGCAGTTGATTTCGGTGCAGCCTGGCGGATTGCCGAAAGATGAAACATGAGGATGTTACAATCATTACAGCTTCAAGCAAGATATCGCCCACGCCGGGCAAGGCGACCTGGCGAATATGAAAATTCTTAAGGCCTCGCCGTCATTGGCAGCGAGGCCATATCACAATCTCATCTACCCCTGAAAATCTGCGTGAATCTGCGGAAATCTGCGTCCAGATCCTATTTCCCCGTCATCGCAAAACTCACCGCCACCCGCGCCGTGACGCTGATCTGGCCCGGCGCGAGGCTGCTGTCGAAGCTGGCGTAGTCCCCGCCGACCTCCTGGATGACGTTTTGCGTCATCCCACCCCAGCGTCCCCACCACCCGCTGCCGTAGCCTGACCACCAACGATTGGCCTCTTCCTGGATGCTGCGCGGCTCGCCTAATTTCTGATCTAGCGTCGCCGCCATGGCGGTGGCCTTCTCGCGGGCGGCTTGCAGCGCCAACTCGCGCGCTTGATCGCGGTATTTGCGCAGGTCGGTGGTGCGGAACTCGATGCCGTGGACGTAATTCACGCCGGATTCCAGGAGTGCGCTGAGCAGGTCCTCGAACTTCGCCAGATCGCGCAGGGTGATGACGACCGTCTTGTGCACGAAATATCCCACGAACTCGCGCTGCGTGTAGCCGTCGTTGTAGCGCGGCTCGATGTTGAGATAATCCGTCTGCACGCATTCCGCCGGGATGCCGTACCGTTTCGCCACGGCCTGAACCTTGGTGACGATTTGGTCGTTCAGTTGTTTGGCCCTTGAAAGGTTCGTGTCCGATGTCTCAATGCCCAGAGTCAGGATCACCTCATCGGGCATGATGCGCACTTGCGCTTCCCCGTTCACCGTAATTGTCCCGGCTTCGGCTGCGGGTTGCGGATAGTTTCCCGCTGCCCACCCGACCAACACAAAGACGGCGATCAAAATCAACACTAATAAAACGACAACTTTCTGCTGCATACGTTTCCTCCTTAATAGTCTGGTAGTCGTTAGTCAGATCGTCTGATCGTCGTTAGTCAGATTGCCTGCTATAAGTGCTATCTTACTTCGTGATTGTGACAGGCTTGTGACAGGGCGCGGATACTTTGCGGATAACTGCACTCTGTTTCTTGTTCTTATCTTGTTCTGCGGTAGACTAGACGCAACGTTCAAACTCTCTACGGTTGGAGGCTATGATGATCGAACTGGCTAAATCGAAGTTGTTTACCCCCTGGACCGACCCCGAATCGGGCGTGACGAGCTACATCCTGACGCAGAAGATTGCCCCTGTGCAGGAAGCGTTCTATTTCGTCAACGAAAGCATCACGCGCGATGGGCGCTTTTTGTGGTTCTACTGCGCGTTTCCGCCGTCGGGGACGGCGGCGCAGGGACGCACGCTCGGCGTAGTGGATTTCGCAACGCAGGAAGTGCGCCACTTCCCCGACACGCAATTCAACCACGCCTCGCCCTTCGTGGACGTCGAAACGGGAGATGTCTATTGGGGCATGGGCGACGGCGTCTGGCGGCGCGGCCCGCACCCTGGCGACGATGCCGTGCTGGTCAACCGCCTGCCGGAAGAGCTGACGCTGATGCGCCCTATCGAGCGCGTGGCGACCCACCTTACCAAATCGGCGGATGGACGCGCGTTCTTCATCGATGCCTCGGTTGGGTTGCAATTCGTTTTCGGCGCGCTGCCTGTGGATGGCAGCGATTTTGAGCTGTGGCACACCTTTCAGCGCAACTACAACCACGCGCAGTTCAGCCCGACCGATCCCGACCTTGTCCTCTTTGCCCAGGAGAATCACCCTGACCCGATTACGGGCTTGCGCTTCAACATCGTGGATCGCCTGTGGCTCATCCGGCGCGGCGAGCAGCCTCGCCCGATTATGCCGACGCCCACACGGCTGACGCACGAGTGGTGGGACCCCGACGGACAGCATGTGTATTGCATCAAAAGCGACGTGGGCGTGTGGCGGGTGAACATCGCCACATCAGCTGTTGAAGAAATCCCCTTCGCAGGCGGGCGCTGGCACTCGCACAGCAGCGCGACGGGGCAGTATCTCATCGGCGACGCCAATCCCCGCTTCTATCGCGGCTGCCCTTCGACGGTGAACTTCCTCAACCGCGAGACGGGCAAGAGCGTGCGTCTGGTCGATAACCCGGAGATGCCGAATTACACCGGCGCGAAGTACCACATCGATCCGCACCCGCGCTTTGGCTTTGGGGATCAGGTTGTCGTCTTCACCACCACCGTGCGCGGCGTGGTGGACGTGGCAATGGCGTACACGGCGGACTTGATCGCGCGGACATTCTAAACGTCTTGTCAGCAGATTAAGCAGATTTAGCAGATTAAATTAAAAAATCTGCTCAATCGGCTAAATCTGCTGATAAAATTTTGACGGGCTGCCCTACGTCATTTGTCGCGCCAGTTTGAGGATATCGCCAAGCACGCCCGCCGCCGTGACCTCGCGGCCTGCGCCGGGGCCGGAAAGCGCCAGCGGGAGGGGTTGGTAACGGGTGGTGTACAGGGCGATGTAGTTCCCCGGTCCACGCAACGCGCCGAGCGGCCCGTCGCGTTCCACGGCGGTCAGGCCAACCGTTCCGCCTTCCGGCGTGACACGCGCGACGTACCGCAACACGTTCCCCTGCGCCTGGGCCGCTGCGACACGGGCGGCATACGCCGCATCCAGCGTCGGTGTGGCGGCCATGAACGCCTCGATGGAAAGGCCCGCCAGCGCCTCGCTGTACAAAGGCTCGACGGTCAGGTGGTGTTCTTCCAGGGGCCAGCCGGCGGTGCGCGCCAGGATGAGGGCTTTGCGCGCCACGTCCTTGCCGCTGAGGTCGTCGCGCGGGTCCGGCTCGGTGTAGCCGAGGGCGCGCGCTTGCGCCACCGCCTGCGAGTAGGGGACGCCGCGTTCCAGTTCGGCGCACAGGTAGCCGAGCGTGCCGCTGACACAACCTTCGATCAGCGTGATGGCGTCGCCGGTGTCGCGCAGATAGTGCTCTGCCTCGATGACGGGCAATCCTGCCCCCACCGTGACTTCGTAGCGCAGGCGCGGGTGTGCCAACAAAGGCGCCGCCTCCGCCCATGGCCCGGCCAGCGGGATTTTGTTCGCCAACACGACGCCGCACCCGGCGTCGAGCGCGGCGCGCAGGGTGGGGGCGGTCTTGGGGGAGGCGGTCAGGTCAGCGAGGATCGCGCCAGGCTGCAGGATGGACGGTAACTCGCCCAGCGGGCGCACGCCGGGCAGCGCGGCGAGCGTCCCGCCGTCTCGTGTGACCCCCAACGCAGCGGTGAGCGTGGCTTCGGGCAGGCCGTCAGCAGCGTGGAGCAGTCCACTCACGTCCGCCACCGCGACGGGAACCAGCCGCAGTCCGGTACGTTCTGCCACCGTCGCGCGCGTCTCCAAAATCTGGCGGAGCAGCGTCCCGCCGATGTTGCCCAAGCCGAGGAAGATTAACGGGACTTCACGGATGTCGTTGTTCAACAGGAAACCTCCAAAACCTACGGTCTCGGCGTCGGTGTGACGGTTGGCGTGACCGGAACCGTTGCTGTAAGTGTCTCAGTTGCTGTGAGCGTCGGCGTCGCCAATGGCGAGAGCGACATCTCGACGGTGGATTGCACAGGCAGCCCTTGTCGGAGCAACTGCCAGGCGATCTCGAAATCGTCGGCAGCCAGGCGGGGCGCGGTGGGCAGGTTTGCCAGTCCCAGGTCGAGGCGCTGCACGATCGCCGTGAGCGCGCTTTGTTGATGCGTTGGGATCGTCGCGCTCAGCGCCAGCAGCACGTTGCGCGCCTCTTGCACTTCGGTTGTCGCCGCTCCGAAATTGTCCTGCGCCAGTTGCAGACGCGCGCGGGTGAGTAGTTCCATCGCCTTGAGTAACTCCACGTCAGTGCGTACAGCGATCAGCGGCGCTTCATCTTTAACGGCGACGCCAAGAGCTTCGACGTCCTTGCCGGTCTGCGCGACGCGCTCTGTGAGCGTGTCCATCGTCGTTTCGAGCCTGGTCAATGCCGTCCGTAGCTTGGTGATGTCGGCCTCGTTGGTCGTTTGCTTGCCCTCCAATGCACCGAGGTTTTCCTGCGCGGTTTTCAGCGCGGTTTGCGCCGCGCTCAATTCAGTCTCAGCCGCCGTCAGACGGGTTTGCAGCGCCTCCAATGTTTGTTGTGTGGCGACTTTCTGACTTTCGAGGGCGTCAATTTGTTCCTGCAACGTTTGTGCTTGCGCTTGCAAGGCTTGGGTTTGCTCGTTGAGTCGGCTGTAATCCTGCGCGTAGCGATTTTCCAGGTCGTCTAGTCGTCGCGTGTGCTCCTGGATCGGCTGGAAAATGTGCTGGTTGATGGCCGCAATGCCATACGTCGCGCCCCAGTAAACGCCTGCGCCCAACAGGACGCCGATCACCAGCACGAAAATCAACCGCAGTAAAAACTTCGCCAACCGGCCCAGGCCGCGCCAAAATTTCTGGCTGGAGGAGGAAGTAGCTTCTGTCGCCATGATAGACCTCCTAATCGTTGGGGAAGAGACTGTTCAGCAAGTCGCGCAGACCGTCCATCACCTTCTGGAAGCGTCCGGCTTGCGCCTGTACTGCTTCCATCTGTGTACGCAGGGCTTCGGTTGCGCGGTTCAGGTCTTGCACCTGGGTCGAGAGGGTTTTCGCTTGCGCCGTCAGCGTCTCCAATTCGCGCTGCATATCGCCTTTTGCCGCCTCCAAAGTTTTAACGCGCTCGCTCAACGCTTCGAGGTTGTTCAGCCGCGTCTGGACGCTGTTCAGCGATTGTTCCAGCGTGCTCGCCTGTCCCCGGAGCGCCGCGACCTCCCGCGAGACCTGCGCCACATCGCCCGGCGAGGCGAAGGACAGCCCGCCGTTGATCCCGGCCAGGATGCCCAGGCTCAACGCCAGAGTGATGATCAACGTTACGACGAAGACGATGAAGCTGACCCAGGCGAGTTGCGCGCGCGTCACCGGCTTGGATGAGGTCGAAGCCGGCCGGGGTTGCGTGGCTTGCGGCGGCGGGGTCGGCTTTTGCGTTGCACTTTCCGCCGGCGCTGCTGGTAAGGTGGGCGGGATAGGCGCGCTTTCTGGTAATGGGGGCGGCGTTTCTGCCGCGGAATGCGCAGCTTCCTCCAAAGGTGATGGGATGACCGCTTCTGGTAAGGGCGGCGGGGTCGCCTCCGGCGCGGCCGCTTCCGCGACGATGACCGACGCCGTCTCTTCATCCCAGGGCGGCACGACTGGTAGCGGCGGCAAGGGGGTCAAATCCGCCGGGATCTCGGTGACGCGCTGTGTGCTCTCCTCTGCAAGGGGTGTCATATCCACGAAGCTCAGATCAACCGGGGCCGCTTCGCTGGCTGGCGCTTCCACTTCGCTGGGCGGCGACTCTTCCACCGTGGCGTATGGCGCGATTTTGTCCAGCGTCGTCGGCCCGATCCCCGGCACACGGCGCACATCGTCGAACGACGCAAAAGGCCGCGCCTCCACAATGCGTTCCGCCAGCACAGGACCAACGCCCGGCACCTGGGTGAGTTCATCTTTCTCGGCTGTGTTGAGGTTAACTACCGTTTGGGTTTCCATGGCTCTCTCCTTTCGCTATTGTGAAACCTTATGCCCTTGTGATACACCCGTTTTTGATTTTGGGCAAGCGTTCATTGATATTTTTGTACATTTTACCTTGAAGAGCTATAGTTTCACGCGGCCGGAAACCACCGCAGCAGTTCCGTTACGACCAATTTGTGCCCTTTACGATTGGGATGGTTGCCCCACGAGAGCAGATCGTCCAACGGGCCGGTCGTTTCTTCATACCGTTGGAAGGCGGCGAAGCTGTCGGCCAGACCAAGCCCGTATTCGGCGGCCAGATCGCGGATTTGCGCGGCGTGTTCCGCCAGCAGATGGCAGTCGTCGCCCGTGTATGTTGGCCGCTGCGTGACATCGTGCGTCGGCGTCAACAGGATCACTTTGCAGCCCCGCGCCAGGGCTTGCTCAATCATCGTCCGCCACGCGATTCTGGCGCTGCCCAGCCCGATCCGCCGGTCATTCAGGCCGTAGTCGAGCGTCACCACGTCGGGTTTGTGGCAGAGCGCGTCCTCCGCGAAGCGCGTCGCCCCCGCGTCTGATTCCTCCCCGCCGCGCGCGGTGACAATCACGTTGAGCACGGCGAAGGGAAACCGCTGCTTCAATCCCCGGAAGAGCAGGTGCGGATAGGCGTGGAGCGCATCCACCAGCGGTGTGGCGAAATACCCGGCGGGGACGCTGTGCCCGTGACACACGATGTTGATTGTGCGGTTGTCGGGCCAATGGGTCTTCAGAACAGCGACAATGTCGGCGAGATAACTGGCTTGGTCGGCAGGCGACATAACTTTCTCCTTTGGTCTATGCCTTGTTTTGACTTTGGTCTTGCTAACTATATACTTGTTGTGGGGAAAATAAAAATGCAAACACAACCGACCTTGACGACAGATGTGTTAGTGGTTGGCGCGGGGGCGTCGGGGATTCCCGCCGCCATTGGCGCAGCCCGCGCGGGCGCGAATGTCATATTGCTAGAGGAAGACCCGGTCATCGGCGGGGCCACTACCGATTATTACGTGGATATGCTGTGCGGTGGGCCGGTCACGGGCGTGATGCTGGAAGCCCAGACGCTGCTCAAAAAGCACTACAGTCCCACCCGTGACGCGCTTTTTTTCCTGCCGGATAGTTTCCAGCGCGTGTTCTGGCAGTTGTTGAACCAGGAGCCAAATATCACCACGTTGACCGGCGCGCGCGTGGTGGAGACGTTGACGGAGGTCAGTGCATCACGGGTGATCGGCGTGCGCGCTGAGACTGGTTTGGGCCGCGCGTTGACTATCCGTAGCGCCGTGACCGTGGATGCGACCGGTTGTGGGGCGGTCGCTATTCAGGCCGGATGTACTGCGTTGTATGGCCGGGACGCCAGATCTGATTTCGGTGAACCGCACGCGCCGCAGAAGCGCGATCGGCGCGTGCAAGAGTGTACCTGGATGTACATCAGCCAAAAACTTGGCGACGGGCCGCCGTTTGATATGATGCGCCTGGACAACGTTCGGCTTGGCGTGCTTGTCAACGGCCTGGGCTGGTTTCACGATGACCCGGAGTTGGCCTTGCGCCTGAATCCCGGCGTGTATCTGCATTGGGGCTGCCATGTGCGTTGCGACGATACGCGCGACAGTTGCGCGTTGGGCCAGGCGCAGACCGAAGCCTTGCAGCTTATGGAACGCGATCACGCGCTGCTGCGGGAAAACGGTTATACCGTCTACCTGGCCCCGCGTCTGGGCGTGCGGGAATCGAACCGCATCCTGGGCGAGCATGTGGTCAGTGAAAACGACTTGCGCTCTGGCGTCTTGCCGGCCGATACCATTGCGGTGGGAACTTATGGCATTGATATTTGGGGCGAATATAAGGGCATCAAAATTGCCGATCGGGTGACGCCGGCCTACGGCATTCCCTACCGCGCGTTGACGCCCCGCGACGTGGACGGGTTGCTCCTGGCCGGGCGCAACATCAGCGGCTCGCATCTGGGGATGAGCGCCTACCGCGTGATGCCGATTGCCGCCAGCATCGGGCAAGCCGCCGGCGTGGCCGCTGCGCTCTGCGTCCGTCACACCTGCCAACCGCGCGCGCTTGACCCGGGGCTTGTTCGTTCGCTATTGCGTATGCAAAACATGCAACTCGACTTTGAATTTTAGGAGGTTATGATGACTGAATTACACCTGACATTGGACAATCTGGATGACATTCTCTCCGGTCAACTGACCGAGGAGAAAATCGCGCGGGCGAAGACGCTGTTCCTCAAGCGGTTGGCGGAACAGGCGCACCGCTTTTACCGGGGCAAAATGCAGACCGTGCCCAAAGCCGGCGTGTTCGGCTTCAACTGGTTCAACGTCTGGTACACACCGGGCGTCTCGCAGATTTCGACGACGATCCGCAGCGACAACGATGCCTCCTACGAGCTTTCCAACCGGGGCAACTACGTCGCCGTGGTGAGCGACTCCACCCGCGTGCTTGGCGACGGCGATTGTACGCCGCCCGGCGGCCTGGGCGTGATGGAGGGCAAGTCGTTCCTGATGAAGTACCTCGGCGGTATTGACGCGACCGCGCTGTGCATTGACAGCCGCGACGCGCAGGGCCAGCACTCCGCCGACAAAATCATTGACTTCGTGAAGATGGTGCAGCCGAGCTTCGGCGCGATCAACCTGGAAGACATCTCACAGCCCAACTGCTTCAAAGTGCTCGATACGTTGCGCGCCGAGTGCGACATCCCCGTGTGGCACGACGACGCGCAGGGGACGGCGTGTGTCACGCTGGCGGGGCTGCTCAACGCGCTCAAGCTGGTGGATAAGCCGATCGGTGAAGCGAAGATGGTGTTCCTCGGCGCGGGGGCATCGAACACGACCATTGTGCGCATCATCATCGAGGCGGGCGGCAACCCTGACAACATCGTCGTGTTCGATTCCAGAGGCGGCCTGCACCGCGACCGCAAAGACATCCAGGCCGACACGCGCTTCTACCGCAAGTGGGAGATCTGCGAGCAGACCAACCCGCGCCTGATCGCCGATTTCGACGAGGCGATGAAGGGCGCGGACGTGCTCATTGCGGCCTCCACGCCCGGCCCCGGCGTCGTGAAGCCGGAATCCGTTCGTTTGATGGCGCCCAAGTCCATCGTTTTCGCCTGCGCCAACCCCGTCCCGGAGATTTATCCCTACGCGGCGAAAGAGGCCGGAGCCTACATCGTCGCCACCGGGCGCGGGGACTTCCCCAACCAGGTCAATAACTCCCTGGGTTTCCCCGGCATCCTCAAAGGCGCGTTGCTCGTGCGCGCTCGTGGCATCTCCGATGAGATGACGATTGCCGCTGCCCGCTCGCTGGCGACCTTTGCGGAACAGCGCGGCATTGATCCTGAAAACATTACCGCCCGTATGGACGAACCCGGCGTCTTCCCGCACGAAGCTGCCGATGTGGCGATGCAGGCCGTCGCCGAAGGGCTGGCGCGCGTCTCGCTCACCCGCGAAGAGGCGTTCGCGCAGGCCGCCCACGACATCACGCAGGCACGAGCGATGATCGAGCACCTGATCGCCGCGCAATTCATCGAACAACCGCCCCAGGCGATGCTGCAAGAAGCCCTGGAGTGGGCGATTGGACAGGTATAGGTGGGGGGAGAACACGGATAGAGAAATGGACGATTGCTGTTTGAACAGCGGAGAACCATAACGAGTATAACCTATCGTGTATTTCTTAATCCGTGGTCTTCCCCCTAGGCGCGAAAGGAGATCGTTCTATGACGCACATGATCGGTAAGTACGAAATCCTCGAAGAACTCGGGCGCGGCGGTTTCGCCACCGTGTACAAAGCCCGCGACAGCGACCTTGAGCGCATCGTCGCCCTCAAAGTCCTGCACGCTTCCTGGGCGAATGAGCCGGACTTCACGCTGCGCTTCCGCAACGAGGCGCGGGCCGCCGCAAACCTGCGTCACCCGCATATCGTTACTGTCTACGAAGCGGGGGAGGCGGCCGGGCAACTGTTCATCGCGATGGAATACCTGCCGGGGCGCACCTTGCGCGAGTGGCTGGAAGCGGAAGGCGCGCTTTCGCTGGAACAGGCGCTTCCCGTTCTCGAACAGATCGCCGATGCGCTGGACTACGCGCACGCCCAAGGCATCGTTCACCGCGACATCAAGCCTGCCAACATCATGGTCGAGACGACCACGCGCGGCCCGCGTGCGGTGCTGACGGACTTTGGCTTGGTGAAGGCGCTCGAAAGCAGCGCGGCGTTGACCTCGCAAGGTACGTTGCTCGGTTCGCCGGAGTACATGGCCCCGGAGCAGGCCGATCCTGAGCGCGTGGCCGAGATCGGCCCGGCGACCGACCGCTATGCCTTGGGCATCGTCGCTTACCAGATGCTCGCCGGGCGCGCGCCTTTCCTCGGCAACACGCCCGCCACCCTCAACGCGCACCTCAACCTGCAACCGCCCGATCCACGGCGCTTTGTGGCTGACCTGCCCTCCGATGTGACCGCCATCCTGCTCACGATGCTGGCGAAGGCCCCCGCCGACCGTTTCCCCACCGCGATGGCGTTTGTGGAGCGGCTGAAAGCGATTGCCGAAGGAAAGAAGCCCGAACCGCTGGCTGCCAGCCGTGCGCCACAGGAGCACCCCCCTGTGAAAGCGGAAACCCCGGCGCACGTAGAACGTGAGCAACAGCCAGCGCCTTCTCGTCCCATGCCTCCTGTGCGCCGCCTGCCGTCATGGCTTTGGTGGGCGGGGGGTGGGGGACTTGTGCTGTTGATCGGCATCGTGTTGGTGGCAGTAGTCCTCCCGGCGCTGCAAGGTCCATCGGTCACCCCCACCCTTGAACCAGCGTCCGCCCCGACGCAAACGGCGACTGTGGCAACAGCTACATCTGAACCCTCGCCGACCCCCACAGAGACCGTGTCTGTCGCAACGCCTGATGTCGAGCCGACTCCATCCTCTGCGCCCGAACCAACTCCGCTCCCCGACAACACCTGGCTGCGTCCCGCCGATGACATGATTATGGTGTATGTCCCGGCGGGCACATTCCAGATGGGGAGTGAAGAGGGTGACGAGGACGAAAAACCGGTGCATACAGTGACTTTGGATGGCTTCTGGATTGACCGTAACGAAGTGATGAACGTGCAATATGCAGTTTGCGTGAATGTCGGGAAATGTACCGCCCCCACCGTATGTGACACGGGGACGCCGACTTATCAGAATCCTGGCATGGAAGATCACCCGGTTGTTTGCGTGTCTTGGGAAGATGCCAGAGCCTATTGCGCCTGGGCCGGCGGGCGCTTGCCGACTGAGGCGGAGTGGGAATACGCTGCGCGGGGACCGGAGGGCAATCTTTACCCGTGGGGCAATACCTTCGATGACACCCTCGTGAACTTCTGCGATATAAATTGTCAGGAACCCCATGCCGTTAAGACGGCGGACGATGGGTACGCGCAGACCGCGCCGGTGGTGAGTAATGACGACAACAAGAGTTGGTGTGGGGCGTTTGACATGGCGGGCAATGTGTGGGAGTGGGTGGCAGATCGGTATGGCCCGTATCCTTCTGAACCACAGACAAACCCGAAAGGACCGTCGGAGGGCGACTATCGTGTGATGCGGGGTGGGGCATGGTCCACAAGCTATTGGGGTGTTCGAAGTACTTTCCGCTTCAAGGATATGCCGGCTGGTAGGGATGATTTTCTCGGATTTCGGTGTGTGGTGGAACGTCAAGCGCCGTAGCAATTAACGCGGAGGGGAGCATCACGGATGAGAACACGGATGATGGAAATGGACGATAACTTGCTGTTTGGCGAATCTACCTATATTCAAGGGCCTTCTTGTCGTAGATTTTCCCTGTCCGTACTCGTCCCTATCGTGTATTTCTTCTATCCGCGTTTATCGCTGTGCATTCACTATCCATGTTTATCATCGTCCATTTCCCTATCCGTGGTTGTCCCCCGCGAGGTAAACTATGCCAGAAGATAAACTTCTCCACGCCGATCTAACCTACGCCATCCGTGGCGTCCTGTACGACGTCGGCAACCATCTGGAGCCAAAGCTGCCGGAGAAGTACTACCAGGAGGCCATCAGCATCGGACTGGAGCGGCGCAATCTTCGGCACACGCTCGAAGCCGAATATCACGTGACGTATCGTGATACTGAAGTGGGACGCTATTATTGCGATGTCGTCGTTGAGGACAAAGTCATCCTCGAATTGAAAGTCGTCCCCGAATTAACCGGATTGAACCGCGCGCAATTGCTCTCCTACCTGCGCGTCACCGGGGCCGACGTGGGCTTGCTGGTAAATTTCGGAACGCCGCGCGTGGTGATTGACCGTTATGCTGGTTGGTATGCCCGCGACCGCGCAGATTTTGCCTGGCAACCCTGCTATCCCGATGATCCAGATCTACTTTACCCTGAATTGATTGGCCGTTTCTATGAGTGTCTATACCGGGTGCATTACGAACTGGGGCCAGGCTTCTTTCACCACGTTTATCGTCGCTCTGTACAAGTTGAATTGAGCGAGCAGCTTATCCCTTACGTCTTCGTCCGTGAAATCCCTGTCGTCTACGAAGGCGAACCGATCGGTGTAAGTCCTTGCCGGTTACTCATCGTTGACGAGAAAGTGATCGTAGCAGCCTTTGCCGTCAACGCGATGTTGGATGCCTACGCCGTCAAGATGCGGCGGTATCTGGAGTACTTCGGGCTGCAATTGGGTCTCCTGGCGAATTTCCACGGGGAACAGTTGGAAGTCAGGCCCGTGCGTATAGCAGCACCAGGAGATCACCACAGATGAAGAAATGGACGATAAAACACGGATGAGACCACGGATGAAGAAATGGACGATAAAACACGGATGAGACCACGGATGAAGAAATGGACGATAAAACACGGATGAGACCACGGATGAAGAAATGGACGATAAAACACGGATGAAACCACGGATGAAGAAATGGACGATAAAACACGGATGAAACCACGGATGAAGAAATGGACGATGAAACACGGATGAAACCACGGATGAAGAAATGGACGATGAAACACGGATGAAACCACGGATAAGGAAATGGACGATAAATCAGAAATGAAGAAATTGGTGATGGATGAAGAAATGGACGATAACAAACCATCGTGTATTTCTTCATCCGTGGTTATCCCCCTCGCCAGCACTCCCCCACGACAAACGCCAGGTGACAGATGACGAACACCCCTAACCCTCTCTGGCATGTGACGCTTGCCGGCCCCCCCGCGCCCGTGTTGACCGTGTGGGGCGACCGGCTAGTGTGCCCGGTGCACTTGCCGGCCCAGACGGAAACCACTGCCCGGCTTGAAGTATTTCGCCTGGCGGATGGGACCGCGCTCTGGCAGCACACCTTCGACCACGCACTGGTCAGCGGTGTCGTCGTCCTCGGCGAGCAACTCCTCGTCAGTCTCACCAGCACCGATCTCCTGCGCGGAGAAGGCGCGCTGGTCGTGTTCGGCACGGCAGGTGATGTCGTTTGGCGTTGGGTGCCGGGCGTGCAGCAAGTCTCCGCGCCGGCGGTGAGTGGGGATACGGTCTTTGTCACGGTGGATGCCACGTCTCTGGTTGCCGTGGATGTCCGCACACGCCAGGAGCAAGGTCGTTGGTCATTGCCTGTTACTGTGTCCCGCGCGGCTCCGGCGATTACCGGAGATCTGCTGTTGATCCCCTGCCGCGCTCCGCATCTGCTGGCATTCACATTGGATGGTATGCTGCGCTGGCGCTTCGACACGCCGGGCGTGGCCTGGTTGGATCAGACCCCTGTGGCGATTGGCGACGTTGTTTACGCGGTATCGAGCATCGGGCAGATGTTCGCCCTGACGAAAGCGGATGGTGTTTTGTTGTGGCAAACCGATGTCGGCCCGGCGGGTAAACCCCTCACCGCGCCAGTCACCGATGGCGAGCGGCTCTACGTCGGCGCGCGCGATGGGCTGCACGCGCTCGATCTTGGCGGGCGTCTTGTCTGGCGCTTCGCTGCCGAGCGACGTATGACGGCGGCGCCCGTCGTGGTGGGCGGCGTGGTCTACGCAACGTGCCACGATCATCACCTCTACGCGCTGGACGCTGTCACGGGTAAGGAATTGTGGCGTTACGCGATGGAAAGGCATATCGAAACCTCGCCGCTCGTTCTTGCAACAGATTTTTCGCTCCCATCCGCGCAAACCGTCGCGCCGCTCGCCATGATCGCCGACGCCGATGGAACCGTCACGGCGCTCGTCCGCCCGCTTAGCGCCGCTGAGCACGAAGCCGCCGGGCATTGGGCCGCGGCTGCATCGGCCTATGCCGGGTTGGGCCAGGAGGCGCGCGCGGCGGCATTGTATGAGGCTGCCGGACAGTGGGCGCAGGCCGCCGAATTGTGGGCCGCGCAGGGCCAATCCTTGCGCCAGGCCGAAGCGTTGCAGCAGCACGCCCGTTCCCAAGAGCAGGCGGGGGCGTCTTTGGAAACTGTCGCCGATCTGTGGGCTGCGATCGCGCAGCTTTACGAGGCTGAAGGGGAACGCGCGCTCGCCGAGCACTGCCGCCGCGAAGTTGCGCGCTGTCTGCGCTGGCCGGAGTTGGCATTGGAGATTGAGCACGATGGGCTGGTGCTCAATGCCTGGACGATGGTGGATTTCATCGTGCGCAACGTGGGCTTTGGCCCGGCGCGGAACCTGATCATTCGCGCGAGTGGGCGGCAGTTTGATGGGCAGGTGACGCACACACAACGCCTGATCAGCCTGGATGCCGGGGAGCGCGCTGTCGAACGTCTGGACATCAAGCCCCTTGAGTATGGCGCAAGCGTGCCCTTGCAGGTTGACATCGAATTTGCGGATAAGGCGAACCATCTCTACACCTGCACCCAGACATTGCATCTGCCGGTGCTCCAAGCCGCGCCGCCGGAGCGCAAGACGGTATACTCGCGGTTGATCCCTGCCGCGTCGAATTTCGTGGATATGGAAGTGCGCATCTTCCCGCGCGAGGCCGAGGGCTACCCCGTGGAAATCACGCTCGGCGATGGGCAGAACTTCCCGCGCGGCTACCTCGACGCTGCGCTTGCGGATTGGTCTTCTTCCGGCGACTGTACCGTGGACGGGCAGCAGTTGTTCACTGCGTTGACGACGGATGCGAACCTCCGCAATGCCTGGGCGCGCGTGCGTGGGCAGGCGTCGCGCCGTCGCATCCGCTTACGTCTTGATCCTGCCGCGCCAGAATTGCACGCCCTGCCGTGGGAACTGCTGCAAGAGGACGCCCTCTGGCTTGCGGCGAACGCCGCCACGCCCTTCTCGCGCTACCTGCCGGTGGCCGAACCGTGGGGCGCGCGCGTCGAGGAACGCCCGCTGCGCGTCCTGGCGGCCATCGCCAATCCCGCCGACTTGTGCGACTACGGCCTGATCCCGCTCGATGTGGCGCAGGAAAAGGTTGCGCTGCAAGCGGCGTTCGCTGGCGCGCCGGACAACACGCTGCGGCTGGACTTCCTTGATGCGCCGGTCACGTTGCCGCGTCTGGAGCGCGCTTTGCAGGCAGGCTATCACATCCTGCACATTGTTGGGCATGGGATGTTCGATCCGCGCCAGCGGAAAGGCGCGCTTTACCTCGAAGACAACGACAGCTTCACTGTCCTTGCCGACGATGGTGCGTTGGGGACGCTGCTGGCGCGGCAGGGCGCCCGCCCGCGTCTCGTGGTGCTGGCGGCGTGTCAGAGTGCGACCCGTTCAATGGCGGACGCTTTCGTGGGGATAGCGCCCCGGCTGATTGCGGCTGGCGTCCCTGCCGTCATCGCAATGCAGACGAGCGTGTCGTTGGTCTCCGCGCGCGACCTGAGCGCGACGTTCTATCGCCGTCTGGTGGAGCACGGCGCGGTAGACCTGGCGCTGAACGAAGCGCGCAGCACACTCTTGACCACCAATCGCCCTGACGCCGCCGCGCCCGTCCTCTACATGCGTCTCAAAGACGGCCAACTCTTCGGTGAGTGAAGTTAACGTCCAAACGTTCAAACGTTGAAACGTTTCAACGTTCCAACGTTCATTTTCAAAGGGGGTAAGCCTATGCTCGATTGGTACAAAGACGCAATTTTCTACGAAGTCTCGGTGAAAGCCTTCGCCGACAGCAACGGCGACGGCATCGGCGATTTGCGCGGCATGATCGGCAAACTCGATTATCTGCGCGACTTGGGCGTGGACGCGGTCTGGCTGCTGCCGATTTTCCCTTCGCCGCTGCGGGATGACGGCTACGACGTGGCCGATTACACCACGATCCACCCCAATTTCGGGACGCTGGATGATTTCAAGGCGTTGCTCGTCGAGGCGCACAAACGCGATTTGCGGATCATTGTCGAGTTGGTGGTCAATCACACCTCAGACCAGCATCCGTGGTTTCAGGCGTCGCGCGATCCGCAGCATCCTGAGCACGCGCGTTACCGCGATTGGTACGTGTGGAGCGATACTGACCAACCTTACGCCGAGACGCGCATCATCTTCATTGATACCGAGCCGTCCAACTGGACCTTCGACCCGGTGCGCGGGCAGTATTTCTGGCACCGCTTCTTCAGCCACCAGCCGGATTTGAACTACGACAATCCCGAAGTGCAAAAGGCGATGCTGCGCATCGTGCAATACTGGATTGACCTGGGCGTGGACGGCTTCCGCATTGATGCGCCGCCCTACCTCTACGAGCGCGAGGGCACGAACTGCGAGAACCTGCCGGAGACGCACGCCTATCTCAAGCGTTTGCGCGCCTTCGTGGACGCCTACGCGCCGGGCACGTTCCTGCTCTCGGAGGCCAATATGTGGCCGGAGGACGTGATCCAATACTTTGGCGACGGCGACGAGGTGCACATGAACTACCACTTCCCGCTGATGCCGCGCATCTTTATGGCGCTGGCGCAGGCCGACCGCGCGCCGATTCTGGCGATTATGGCGCGCACGCCCGAATTGCCTGCGCCGTGCCAGTGGGGGACGTTCCTACGCTGCCATGATGAGCTGACGCTGGAGATGGTCACGCCGGAAGACCGCGCCTTTATGTGGGACTTCTACGCGCCCGAACCGCGTATGCGGCTGAACCTGGGCATCCGCCGCCGTCTCGCGCCCCTGTTGGAGAACGACCGCCGCCGTATCGAAGTCGCCAACTCACTGCTGCTCACGCTCATCGGCTCGCCCTTCATCTACTATGGCGACGAGATCGGTATGGGCGACAACATCTGGCTGAACGACCGCGACGGCGTGCGCACGCCGATGCAGTGGGACGCCGGCCCGAACGCCGGATTTTCAGACGCGCCCGCTGCGCGGCTCTACGCGCCGGTCATTGACGATGCGGTGTTCGGCTACCAGCAGGTCAACGTCGCCGCGCAACGGGCGGACCAAGCCTCGTTGTGGCACTGGATGCAGCGCGTGCTATCCATTCGCAAACAACATCCCGTTTTTGGACGGGGAACATTGCAATTTCTCACCCCCGCCAATCCGGCGATCCTGGCCTATCTTCGCAGCGATGCGACTGAGACAATTTTGGTCCTCAACAACCTGTCTGCCGAATCGCAACACGGCGCCGTTGATTTGAGCGCCTACACCGGCGCGGTCCCGCGCGATTTGTTGGGCGGTGTCGTGCAAGAGCCGATTGGCGCGACGCCGTATACTTTCGCGTTAGCGCCTTACGGCTATTGCTGGCTGGCATTGTAGCCTTACAGGTGGGCCGCACTTGCTGAAGTGCGGCCCACTTGCGAAATTCATTCCTCAAAACTCTTGACAAACGCGCGTTTTTGCCTTATACTGGACATGTCCATTTGTCCAGTGATCCACTTATCCACTTGCGAGTTAGAGAAATGTCTATTCATAGAGTTGACGCAGATGATCCGCTCCCGCGCTATTATCAGGTGTATGTTTCGCTAGAGGAACGCATCCGCTCCGGCGAGTTTGCGCCTGGCGATGCGTTGCCTTCTGAGCGACAGTTGGTGCTTGACTACGGCGTTAGCCGTATCACGATTGTCAAAGCGCTGGATTTGCTCGAACGCGACAATTTAATCGAGCGGCAACATGGACGGGGTAATTTTGTGTTGCCACATCTCGACCCGGCGTCATGCATGGAAGATTGTCGGATCGCTTTTTGTGTGCCGTCGCCTTCTGAGTCGTATATTCTATCCATCCTCTTGGGCGCTACGCGCGTGGCGATGCGCAACCGGCTTCATTTGCAGGTCGTCGTCATTGGGGATGGGGCGGAGGAAATAGACCAGATCAATGCCTTGATTGCGGATGGGATTGATGGGATCATCTTGTTCTCGCGTTCTCCGCATCTCAATACGGCTTTGTATCGAAAACTCCAGGATAAACACTATCCGTTTGTGATGGTAGACCGCTATTGCCCCGAGGTGTTGACAGATCATGTAATTTTTGACGACGAAGGGGCCGGCTACCAGTTGACCGAGACGTTGATCAACCGGGGACACCGTCGCATTGGTATGCTGACCAGCAGTGAATCATTTGCCACCAGTGTCCGCGATCGTTTGCGCGGATACCGTCGGGCGTTGCAAACCCACGGCCTGCCTTACAAGGAAGAGTGGATTTCTCAGACAATTTATGAGGTCTTGCGCTTATCCCCCGAGTCTTTGGGGCAATTCCGCAGTACTTATCTCGATGTGCTTGCGTATTTGCGTCAAGAAGCGCCCACGGCGGTGGTGGCGATCAATAACTACGCCGCAGAGCAGGCGAACATTGATCTCATGCAAATCCAGATGGCGTTGTTGCAAGCCGTGATCGGCGCCAACGCGCAAGTGGTGGATTGCCAGTTGAATATCGCATTGGCGACTGTCAGCCATAAGCCCCTGAATCTCAAACACACGTTTATGGTGGCCCTGGCCTTGCAGATGGGAGAAGAATTAGGTGAAAGGGCTGTCAATCTGTTAATTCAACGGCTGAACCAGACTGCGGTGGGGACTCCTCAGACCATTGTGCTGCCGATGAAAATTAACATAACCCCACTTGACCTACAGGAACATCCTGCTTGATGGCTCTGGATGGCAGTATCTCCGTTTATCGTCAATACATGTTAAAGGAGGTGGTACTATCGAAGCTAGTGAATTGTCATTGTAGTTATCCTCACCCGATCCGATGATTCCGAAACTTTAAACTCAGAAAGGAGAGCGATATGTCACGCAAGTTGCTATTCAACGTTGCTGCGATCATCATGATCGTGGTTCTGGTTGTCGGCTGTGGAGGGAAGGCCACACCGGCGGCGCCCACTGCCACTCCTCAGATTGTTAATCCGCCAGTCATCAAAGAAAATCAGCCCACCTCAACGCCGCGTCCGACGGTTGCGCCAAAGGCTGAGGAACCGAAAGCGGAGGTTGCTGCCCAAAAGTTCCAGCTCAATGGTGTGACGATGGACTTTGGACGTAACGAGGTGATCATTAACGATCAGGTTGACTTCTCGATTTTCGACAGCTTCAACCCCATGATCCCCAATGGTTGGCACTATCAGAACGGTGCTCAGCAGGTTGTGGTTGAATTCCTCTGGTACGTCAACTATGCCACCGGTGAACTTATTCCCCGGTTAGGCGAGAGTTGGGATTACAATGACGACTACACCGAGCTTACGCTCCGCCTGCGCAAGGGTGTGAAGTGGAACGACGGCGAGCCATTTACTGCCAAAGACGTGGTTTGGACACTGCAGATGGCCATGAATCCGAAGTACGATGACCTGGGCGGTTTGCCGCAGGGTGATGCTGAGTACTGGTCCGATGTCTACGCCGCCGATGACTTCACCGTTGTTATCAAGATGACGGAACCGCGCCCGCGCCAGCATATGATATTCTGGTGCAAGATCGTGGGTGGCGTCATCATCTACCCGGAGCACATCTGGGCGAATGTTGATCCTTACACCTACAAGAACAATCCGCCCGTCTGGACAGGCCCTTACAAGCTCTACAAGGTCTATCCTGAGAACAAGGTCTTCGTGTGGATTCGGAACGAAGATTACTGGGGCAAGTCCATCGGCCTCTTCCCCGATGCCAAGTACACGATCTGGCGCACGGGCGCTGGCGCCGAGCAGGCGCTCGCCGAGGCTAAGCAAGGGTTGCCCGATATCGGCGGTATTGGCTACGATACCTATCAGCAGAACAAGGCGGCTTTGCCTGAGTGGGATATGGTCACTTATGTGGACCCGTGCCCGCGCGCTGCGTGGTTCAACGAAACCAACGAATACCTGAAGGCGCCTGAGTTCCGTCGCGCGATGTCTATGTTGATGAACCGTGAGAAGTGGGGGCAAAACATCTGGTCTCCACCCTCCAAGCCCGCACAGGGTCTCTGGGCTGACTACCGCAACCTCGATAAGTACATTAACAAGGAAGCCAAAGATAAGTGGGGCACGCTGGAGTACAATCCCACCAAGGCGTTGGAACTGCTGAAGAGCATCGGCTACAAGCAGGAAGGCGGCAAGTTGATTGGCCCGGATGGCAAGCAGGTCAAGCTCGCTGTCACCACCCCCGTCGGTGTGGGCGGCAACGAGTACTTGATGGGCCAGGACTTCACCGAGGAACTGAAGCTCATTGGTATTGATGCGACCTTCGAGTATGTTGAAGGTGTCTTCTGGGACAGTGTTGATCGGGGTGAATTCGCCATCGGCTTCTGGTGGTTCTGCGGTGCGACCGTAGATCCGCTTGAGCTGTACGGCGAGTACATCTGCGACAATGCTGCGCCCGTCGGCCAGGTTTCGCAGAAGGGTAATGGCCCGCGTCACTGCAATCCAGAGTACGATGAGACGGTAAAGGCCCTGCTGGCCATTGACCCGGATCATGCGAACGCCATGTCGCTCTACAACAAGCTGTTTGATCTCTGGCTGCAGGATCCGCCCGGCGTCCCGCTCATCGAGACCTACTACTCCATCTCTTACAACCAGCAATACTGGGACAATACGCTGTCGCATGACAACGTCTATACCGTGCCCTTCAACTGGTGGGGCCAGATCATCGAGATCTACTTTAACGCCAAGGCCAAATAGTTTTCACCAGACCGGTAATCCTTGCGAAGGTTGGGGCGCAGCAGACTGCGCAACCTTCACAAGGGGGCCGAATTTCAATTGGTTCCCGCACCCCGCGCGGGGTGCGGGAACCAAGTTGTTTAGTTTTTAGCCTTAATGTACAATGAAATCAGGTTTACCCGGCGCATTTGATCGCCTCGGTTATTTTGTTGTGGGAGGTAAAGAATGAGAAAGCTACTCCGAAAATACCCTATCCTGGGTTATTACTTCAATAAGCTTTTCACCTATTTCATCACGATCTTTGGGGCCTTGACGATCACATTCTTCATGTTCCGCCTGATCCCCACTAACCCCATCCAGAACTGGGTCAAGTCGCTGGAACGGCAATACTCGGTGAAGGTTGAGGGCGGCGATGCAATGATCAACCGCTACAAGGAGGAGTTCGGTCTAACCGGTACTTTGTGGGAGCAGTATACCCGCTACATGTACCAGGTCATCGTCAAGGGCGATCTCGGGCCTTCCTTTATCGCCTTTCCTACGCCGGTGCAAGACCTGTTGATAAAAGCGATCCCGTGGACGGTTGCGCTTTTGAGTGTATCCATCGTCATATCCTGGGTTCTGGGATTGTTGATTGGCTCGGCGGCGGCCTGGTTCCGCGAATCGCCAATCAGCGATGCGATTACCAATACCTCAATTGCGCTGTCGCAGGTCCCCTCTTACCTGATTGCCCTATTCCTCGTGCTCTTCCTGGGCTATCAGTGGAAGCTGTTGCCAACGCGCGGTGCGTTCGACGGGCAGTACACGATCGGGTGGAACTGGGACTTTATCAAGAGCGTGGCCTCCCACAGCATCCTGCCGGTGATGGCGATTGTGGTCGTATCGCTCTCTGGCTGGATCCTGTCTACCCGTTCGCTGGTGATCAGCAACATCGGCGAGGACTACCTGCTTTACGCTGAGGCCAAAGGCCTCAAACCGGGCAAAATTATGGTCGGTTATGCCCTGCGCAATGCCATGTTGCCGCAGGCGACGGGCCTGGCGCTGACCCTGGGTTCGATGATGAGCGGTCAACTGCTGATTGAGAACATGTTCGTCTATCCGGGGCTAGGGCAAGTGATGGGGCGTGCCATCGCCATCTTCGACTACAACACGATGATGGGCATCATCATCCTCTCGGTCGTGAGCGTGATGACGGCGAGTTTGATCGTGGACTTACTGCTGCCGGCCATTGACCCACGCATCCGCACGGCCATCAGGGCATAGGAGGAGACCATGCTTAGCTTTCTCAGAAACTGTTGGCGCGCCAGCGGCAAATTCAAGTTCGGCGTGATTGTGCTGACTTTTTTCATCGTGCTGGCTATCGCTGCCCCGTTGTTGTACCGACCTATTATCGGCAATATCAGCCCTGCTCGCCCCGGCGTTTTCCCACGCTGGTTGCCGCCAAGCCCTGAGCATCCTTTGGGCACAGATGGCCATGGCCGTGACCTGCTCACGGATTACCTCGCTGGCCTGCGGACAACGCTGTACATCGGTTTCCTGGCCGGTGTTATCGCTTCGGGCGTGGGAATTATGGTGGGGTTTTTGTCAGCCTATAAAGGGGGGGGGTGGACTCAGTCTTACTCACGATCACCAACATGCTGATTGTGATTCCCTCTTATCCGATTCTGGTCGCTATTGCGATGGTCACACCTGAGCTGGGGGTCGCGTCAATGTCCATTATCCTGGCGCTTTTTAGCTGGCCCTTTTCGGCGCGGACCATTCGCGCGCAGGTGATGACGATGAAGGAGCGCCCCTACGTGGAGTTAGCCAAAGTGTCGGGTCAGGGCGACTGGGCGATCATCTTTACCGAAATTCTGCCTAACCTCACGCCGTACCTGTTGATGGGCTTCGCTTTTAGCGTGGTCGGCGCGATGGTGGCCGAGGTCGGCATCGAGGCGATTGGGCTTGGGCCATCCAATATCATCACGCTAGGGTTGATGATCAACTTCGCCAATGGGTGGGGCGTTTACAGCATGGGACGGTTGGAGGTTCTGCTGATTCCTGTGTCGGCCCTGGTCTTGATTTTTATGGCGATTACGATGATTAACCGTGGTATGGAGGAGTATCTCAACCCACGTCTGCAGAAAGTGACCACGGAGAAATGATCATGAGCGCACAAGCAACGACACAAAAAAACGTACAAACGCTGATGGAGATTAAGGATCTGCGCATCTGGTATCGTACCACACGCGGGAATGCCAAAGCCGTGGATGGCGTGGATCTGACCATCCAACGCAACGAGGTCTTCGGTCTGGCCGGCGAGTCGGGATGTGGCAAGACAACGCTGGCCCGCGGTATCTTGGGGCTGACCAAGCTACCGGGCTACGTGGAAAGCGGTGAGGCGATCTACTACCGTCAGACCTCCGATTCCACCGCCGTGGGGAGCGACCTGTTGACGATGCCCGCCCGAGAGATTCGCCAGATGCGTTGGCGGCACATCGCCTACATCCCGCAGGGGGCGATGAACGTGCTGAGTCCCGTGACCCGCATCGAAAAGCAAATCCTGGATGCCATCTATGAACACAGCGATATGTCCAAAGAGCAGGCGCGCGCCCGGATGTTCGAATGTTTGGAGCTGGTCGGGCTGGAACCTACTGTCGCGCGGATGTATCCCCACGAATTGAGCGGCGGTATGAAGCAGCGTGTGACCATCGCTGCGGCCGTTTCCTTGAAGCCGGGATTGATTATTGCTGATGAACCCACGACAGCTTTGGATGTCAATGTGCAACAGGTCATTCTGCAAGAGCTGAAAGATATCGCCAAGAACATGGGCCTGACGCTTATCTACGTGACCCACGACATGGCCGTGCACTCTGAAATGGCCGACCGCATGGGGATTATGTATTCGGGCGTGATGGTTGAGATCGCGCCGGTGGTTGAAACTTTCACCGAACCGCTTCACCCTTACACCCAGGGCTTGATTGCCTCCATTCCGGCTGTTGGCGGAGATCGTTCGCGCATGATAGGGATTCCCGGCAATGCGCCAAGCCCATTGGATTGGCCGTCGGGTTGCCGGTTCCACCCGCGCTGTCCTAAAGTGATGGAAGTCTGCCGTGAGAAGCAACCGCCGATGTTGGAGGTTGCGCCAGGGCGGCTGGTAGCCTGCCACCTGTATCCTACGCCTATCTCAGGCGCGGCGCCTACTTTTGAGGAGCTGAGATAATGACCAATCCACAGGATAATACGACGGTTCTCGATGTTCAGAATGTGTCCAAGGTTTTCCATGTTCCCACGCCTGGATTCGAGCGTGTCTACATCGCGGCTGTGGATGAAGTCTCGTTGGCCCTGCACGAACAACCGGCGCGCATCGTGTCGCTAGTCGGCGAAAGTGGCAGCGGCAAGACGACCCTGGCCCGGATTATGTTGGGTCTCACCCCACCCACCCACGGCGAGGTTCTCTACCGGGGCAAGCAGGTAGCAGAGTTGTCGAAAACTGAATGGTGGGACTTCCGCCGCAACGTGCAGCCGATTTTCCAGGACCCCTTCGGCATCTATAACCCCTTCTACCGGGTGGATCGGGCGCTGGACATGACGATTAAAAACTTCAATCTGGCTGCTTCGAAAGATGAGGCATATTGGCTCAAGGCAGAAGCCCTGCGCGCCGTGGACTTGCGCCCTGAAGACGTGATCGGGCGGTATCCGCACCAGCTCAGCGGCGGTCAGTGTCAGCGGGTGATGTTGGCGCGCACCCTGCTGTTGCGCCCCAAAATCATCATCGCCGATGAACCGGTCTCCATGATTGACGTTGCCGTGCGTATGCTGTTTCTGAATACCTTGTTGGACTTCCGCGATAAATACAACATCTCCGCGTTGATGATTACGCACGACCTGGCGACGGCTTATTATATGGGCGGCCCGATGTTGGTGCTGTGCTTTGGGCGCGTTGTGGAATCGGGCGATATTGACCAACTGCTGAACAACCCATCCCACCCCTACACCCAGCAACTCCTGGCGGCCATCCCTTCGCCCGATCCCACGAAACGTTGGGCGGAGCGGGCCAATGTGAAGATCACGGATCGCCCACTCACCCACGAGGGCAACAAGTGCGTCTACGTACAACGCTGCCCGCACGCGATGCCAGTCTGTTCCATGAAGCGACCGCCCCAATTTGTGATCGAGGAAGGCCACTACGCGACGTGCTTCTTGCATCAGGATCATCATCCGGTGCGGGAGGTAGTCCCCCAGAAGTCGTGAGGTTTACCTTTACCGATTGAACTGGACAGCCCACAGAAATCAAGCTCCATCATTTTTGTGGGCTTATTATTCGCTTTCAAACCGTACAAACAAGGAGGTATATATCGCTATGCAACCCTTAAAAATGGGCCTGATCGGCGCCGGCGGCATCGCCCAGGCGCACATGCGCGCCCTCGCGGGTGTGGAAGAAATCCAGGTGGTGGCCGTGGCCGACATCGCCAGAGACCGCGCGGAGGCGACCGCGAAGCGGTTCGGCATCCCCCAGGTTTTTGAGGACTACCACCAAATCCTGGAGATGGACGACGTTGAAGCGGTCAACATCACCACCTACAACCAGGCGCACTGCGCCCCCACCGTGGACGCGCTCCACGCCGGCAAGCACGTCCTGGTCGAGAAGCCGATGGCGGCCACGCTGGATGACGCCGCCGCGATGACCAAAGCCGCGCACGAAACCGGCAAAATCCTGATGGTCGCGCTCAAGACGCGCTACAGTCCGCACCGGCAGGCCGCCAAGACCATTGTGGATTCTGGCGCGCTCGGCGACATCTACTATGCCGAGGCCGTCGCCGCGCGGCGCTGCGGCATCCCCGGCGGCAGCTTTATCCGCAAAGACACCGCCGGCATCGGCACGGTCGCCGACATCGGCGTTTACGCGCTGGATGAGGTGCTGCACCTGATGGGCCATCCCAAGCCGGTCTCCGTCTCCGGCATCGCCAACAATATCCTGGGGACGCAGTACTGCAAGCCAGTCGCGGGCTGCTGGAAGTGGGTTCCGGAAGATCTGGAGGTCGAAGACTTCGGCGTTGCTGCTGTGCGCTTTGAGAACGGCGCGTTGATGATCTTCAAGACCTCGTGGATTATGCACATGGACTCGCTGGGCGGCAACCTCCTGTTGGGGACGAAGGGCGGGCTGAAGATGAACCCGCTCACGGTCTACCGTCACGAGTTCGGGATGTTGACGGATGTGACGCCGCAGGTTTCGGGCGTGCAAGATATTGACCTCTTCCGCCTGGAGAACCTGGGCTTCGCCGAGGCCATCCGCGAAGGTAAACCCTCGCCCATCCCGCCGGAGGAAATGCTGCTCACCAACGTCATCATCCAGGGGTTGATTGACTCCACCGCCGCCGGCGGGGAAGTCAAAGTGAGCATCCCTGAAGTTTAAAATGAAACGTAAAACGTGAGGCGCTCATTGCAGAGTCATCACATTTTACGTTTCACGCTTTACGTTTTACGCTTTACGCATCAGAACAACTATTCTTGAGGAGGTTAGAATGTTACGTATCGCTATGCTCAGTTTTGCTCATGTCCATGCGAATGGTTATGCCCAACACGTCGTCAACCACCCGGAGGCGGAGATCCGCTGCATCTGGGACGACGATCCCGTGCGCGGCGCGACCGCTTCCGAGAAGTTCGGCGTGCCTTACTCCGACGATCTGGAGAAAGTGCTCAGCAGTCCCGACGTGGATGCCGTGGTCATCAACGCCTACACCTCGCAGCACCCCTGGCTGATGAAAGCTGCCATCCATCACGGGAAGCACATCTTCACCGAGAAGGCGCTCACCATCGCCACTGCCGACGCGGATGAGATCGTCAAACTGGTCAACGCAAGTGGCATCAAGTTCATGATTTCTCTGCCCAGCCGCACGCGCCCTGAGACGCTCTTTATGAAGGACGTGCTCGACAAGGGCTGGCTCGGCAAGATCACGCTGATGCGCGCGCGCGTCGCCCACTCGGCGGCGCTGGATGTCTGGTTCACGAAGGAGGCGCACAACGACTGGTTCGGCGACGCAGAACTGGCCGGGGGTGGTGCGCTCTTCGATTTGGGTTGTCACACGGTAGATGTGATGCGCTGGTTTATGGGCAAGCCCCGGCGGATGGTCTCCATGATCCAGAACTTCTCCGGCACCTACAACATTGATGACAACTCGGCCATCGTTGTGGAATTTGAGAATGGCGCGCTCGGCATCCTGGATACGGCCTTCGTCCACCGCGCCGGGCCGAACCCGATGGAAATCTACGGCACGGACGGGTACATCGGGCGCGATCCGATGGGCGGACTGTTGCTCAACAGCACCCAACTTCAGCCGGAAGGCGTCGCCGGATACATCAGCCCCACCAAACTGCCCAACGCCCTGCCGATGCCGATGGATCAGTGGATCAGCGCCATCCTGCACGATACGCCGATGACCATCACCGTCGAAGATGGGCGCAACCTCACGCAAATGCTCGAAGGCGCGTACAAAGCCGCCGCCGAGAAGCGTGAGATTGTGTTCTGAGAGGTATTTATGCGACAACACGATCAATCCGAAGAACGCACATCTTTCCAGGAAGCAGCGCCTTACGCGCCGCAGACCGACAACCGCGCCGACGTGGCGATGGTCTACGGCCTCGATCCGAGCTTTGAGGAACGTTTTGCGCGCTGGCGGGAGGCGGGGTATCGCCCGCACGTGATGACGGGCGTGGCCTGGGGCGGCTATCAGGACTACGTGCGCGGCGAGTGGGACGGCGTGCAGCACTACGATGACGCACAGGCCGCCGTCGGCGGCTTCAAGCTGGAACACGGCATTTCGCAGGGGCGCGACTGCTTCTACATGATGCCGAGCCGGACGTATGCCCGCTATCTTGGCGAGCAGTTGCGCCGCGTGGTGGATGCGGGCGCGCTGGCGATTCACCTGGAGGAGCCGGAGTTCTGGGTGCGCGCCGGGTACAGCGAAGGCTTCCAGCGCGAGTGGGCCGAATTTTACGGTGAACCCTGGCAAGACCCGGCCTCGTCGCCGGACGCCCGCTACCGCGCCGAAAAACTCAAGCAGCATCTTTACACTCGCACGCTCGCGTACCTGTTCGCTGGTCTCAAACGTTACGCGGCGGAAAAGGGCAATCCCGATTTCAAGTGCTACGTCCCCACCCACAGCCTCATCAACTACGCCCACTGGCGCATCGTCAGCCCGGAGAGCGCGCTGCTGACCATCCCCGATTGCGACGGCCTCATCGGGCAGGTGTGGACGGGTACGTCGCGCACGGCGACCGTCTATCGCGGCGCGCGCAAGCAGCGCACCTTCGAGGCCGGTTACTGCGAGTATGCCGCGTGCGCTGCCATCGTCCGGGGGACGGATAAGCGGCTCTGGCAATTGGCCGATCCTATTGAGGACAATCCGAGCTATTGTTGGGAGGACTACCGCCGCAACTGGGAATGTACCGTCGCCGGATCGCTGCTGGTGGATGAGAGCGAGCGCTTCGAGATTATGCCGTGGCCGCGCCGCATCTTCATGCACAGCTATCCCACCGTCAACCAGCTCGGATTGCCTCTTGAGCCGATGTTGGCCACCTATCTGGCGCGCCTCGAAGCGGTGGGAGACGCGCAGGCGCTCGCTGACATGCGCCGCGCCATTGCCCTGTTCCGCGACTTCTATGCGCAGCGTGGCGAAGAGAGTCGCAAAGAGACGCTGGGGTTCGCTGATATGGCGGACCGTTCATCTGAACTGCGCTTTGGCGACGTGTGGGGCGCGATTGAGGGCTTCTATCGCTCTCTGGCGACGTGGGAGGATCAGGCCGACGCCCAACGCCTGCGCGACGCTGTCTCCTGCTTCTACCACAATCCCACCGACCAGCGCGCCTTGATCCCACCCGCCTACGCCGCCGAACTGCAAATCGTCTTTAACGCCCTGCGCGACATGCACTGGCCCGGCGACACGGAATGGCTACACGGCCAAACCGACGTCGGCGTGGCGATTTCCGACACGCTGATGTACCAGCGCGGAGACCCGACGCCGAGCGACCCGGATATGTCGTCGCTCTACGGGCTGGCGCTGCCCCTGGTCAAACACGGGACGGCGCTGACGATGGTGCAATTGGAACGCGCGCTTGATCCCGGCTATCTGGACAACGTCCGCGTGCTGCTGCTGACCTACGAAGGCCAGAAGCCGCCGTCACCCGCCATTCACGTCACCCTGGCCGATTGGGTGCGGCGCGGCAACGCACTGCTGCTCTTCGGCGCGGGCGACGCCTACGACGCCGTGTGCGAGTGGTGGAATCAGGACGGAGCGGACTATGCCCGCCCGCAGGAACATTTGACCGAACTTCTGGGCCTGGGCCGCGCGCCATCACCGGGGACTTACCCCTGCGGCGCCGGTTGGGTCATCATCGCGCCGGAATCGCCGGCCGCGCTGGCCCACGATCCGCAAGGCGCGGACGTCGTCCTGGGCTATGTGAAGCAAGCGCGCGCGGCATTGGGCCTGCCCTGGGCCGAGAGCAACGTGCTGGCGCTGCGACGCGGGCCTTACGTCGTCGTTGCCGGGATGGACGAATCCACCGGGGCCGCGACCGTGCTGCCCGGCATGTTCATTAACCTCTTCGACGGTGACCTGCCGGTGCTGACCAACCCCGTCATCACACCGGACACGCGCTGGCTGTTCTACGACCTGGCGCGCTGCCCTGAGCATCCGTGGGTCATCGCCGCGTCGGGCCGCGTCCGCGACGAAGCCTACGACGACCACTGCCTCACCTTCACCGTCGAGGGCATGGCCGACACGCCCTGCGTCATCCGCGCGCGCGTGCCGCAGTGCCCGGCGTCTGTCGTCGCCGCCGGCAAGGACGCCGATATGACGTGGGATGCTGCTTCGCGCACTGTTCTCATCCGCTTTGTCAATGACCCGGCGGGCGTGGCGGTAAGGTTGGGGTGGTAGTTTATCGGTTATTAGTTTGAGGTGTATCTTCGCATCATGGACACGCGCAAAGACATTGACGTCACTTTCGACTTCCGATCGGACACACCACCTGGCAAAGACCCGGATGCTCACAGTCCAATGCTTCGCAAGTATCACAAACTACTTTGGAGCAAGCCTTTGCCGGGTGGTGTGGTGTTTGAACTTGTCGACACCACTCCTCATGTATATCTGCATCATCAGTCAAGAATGGGCGAGTTCTTCTTGTCTAGCGATTCAGTGATTCCCTCGTTCTCGAGAGAACCCCGTATCTCGCACATCATCAATCAGATTCCGGTGGAGGAGCAGGAAACATTTCATACTATCGGCTACACGATTGGCGGCATGATGGTATTCCCAGGAAACCGTATTGGCGGCAAAATGACAATCAATGGTGCGCGTGGATTTCATCCCCGGATCAAAGATCGTTTTGATCTCACAGTTGAGTGCATCAGGCGGTACTACCTTAACGAGGGTAGTCCATTGAGTAAAACGCTCGAACGCTATTCGGACTTTTTCGCGCTGTTTGAGGATTTCCGTGGATATGTGGAATTTTTTCTGCTTCAGGATTTGGTTAGCGAGGATTTCTCTGTTGTGAAATTCTTCATGCCATTCGATGACTTCAATATGCCGCCGCTCCCTGCAAGCAGAGAAGCATACGCTGCATACAAGCAACTCGCAGTAGACTTCATTGAGGCGCGTAACTGTCGAATTCTTGAGTCTGGCTGATAGGTTGACGAGGCTTTCAGTGAATGGAGCAAAGACTGGTCATCGCTCTTTTTCCACCCCCCGTCTACCGTCTGCCGTCTACCGTCTACTTTTACTGTTAGTCCTTACATTCAATCCGGGCTGCGCCCGAAAGGAGATGATCACTGTGTCAACCGATAATCCGACCGCAAGAGGACGCTGGCAGGCAGCGTTGGAACAAGTCTTGCCTGCGCCGACGTTGCTGCCGCTGTGCAACGTACATTTGATTGGCCCCTTTGAGAACCGAGACTATGTGGGACTGGACACCGTTTATCCGCCAGAACAGGGCATTGACCTGACGGCCTCTTATCCCGGCAAGGCTGGGACGGTGGTCTGGCGGCCCACTCCCGGTCTCAGTGGCGTTTTGAAGCAGCCGATTGACTTCGGCGCGTGGACGCCAACCGAGCCGTGGAGTGTGCTGTACCTGTACGCCGAGGTCGAAGCGCCGGAAGCGCAACTGGCGCAACTGGTCGTCGGCTCGCAGGCGTGGGCGCACGCCTGGTTCAACGATCAGCCTGTGCTCTCGCCGACGATGCCCTTCCCGGCCAACCCGCAGGATAGCCGCGCGTGGGTTGCGCTGCATTCGGGGACCAATCGCCTGCTGCTCAAGCTGCTCTTCGACGGCAAGGAATGGGGCCTGGAATGGCGCATTGAGAGTTACGGCGCGCCAAAATCCGTCAGCAAGTCGCTGAATGACCTGACGGCGCGCGCGCCGGATGCTGTGACCCGCTTGACCGCGCGCTTTGCTCTAGCGGAAGTTGCCGCCGCGCAGGGAGATGCCCCGGCGACCCGTCGCGCCCTGGACGCGCTGCGCCGCGACCCGCTCGCTACGCAGTGGGATGCGGCCTGGGCCGACGCCGTGGAGCAGCGCTACGCCGAGACCGGTAGCTTCCTGCCGCTGCACGACGTTCCTGTAGCCTACTCGCCGGTGATGGACATCGAACCCTACGAGAACTTCTGGCCGCAGTCCCCGCCGCCCGCGCAGGAATTGCTGGTGGTGGACGCGAGCGCGGCGACGCCACAACTCGAATTCGCGCTGAGCGTCTTGCAGGGTCTCGTCAACCGGACGCAGCCGCGCCTCTACCTGCTGCACACCCGCTACGACCGGCAGGATCGCCAGTGGCTCGACGAGCTGCACTTCGAGGGGTACACCTCGCGCCAGATCGCGTTTACGGAGGCGTGGAAGACCTTTCGCGACGAGATCAAGGGCGTGGTGCTCTACGATGGCAGCATCATGGACGAAATCGGCGCTTTCCATTCCGACCAGCTCAACCAGACCAACGTGCTGCTGATGATCGGCGCGCTGGAGAACGCCGTGCCGGTCACGCCGGAGATGAACGCGACGCTCAACCTGCCGGTCGTCTTCGACGCGCGCGGCAAGTGGGCCAACCAGTACGAGATGATGCACTGGGCCTACGTGGAACTGTTCCCCAAAATGAACCACCGTATCCTGGCGACCAACTATCCGGGCATTTTCCTCATCACCGATTACCTGGTGGCCTTCAAGGTGTTCACGTTCTGGTTCCCCGAATACCGCACGCCGCCGGAGGAGAACCTGCTGCGCGGCATCCTCGCCTCGACGCCGCCCAACACGCCTATCGTCGGCTGGTGGTTCGACTGGATGCCCACGCCCAAAGACCCCGAACACCTTTGCGCCGACGCGGTGATGGAAAGCCCCGGCGTGTTGTACGGGTCGGCCTTCGGCAAAGTGCTGACGCCCTCTCACGAAGCGACCAACCTCTCCGTCCACTCCGGCGTTCCCGTCGGGCCGTACCGCCACAAGACGCCGGACACGCCGGACTTCGATCCCACCAAAGTCTACTACGCCCACATCATTTCCGACGGCGACAACCTGGGCGAAGCTTTGATGATGCGCACCCGCGACCTGCAATGGGACAAGCCGGAGCGCGGCAGCTTCCCGATGGGCTGGTCGTTCGCGCCGGCCGCCGCGAAGCTGGCGCCGCCGGTGCTGAACTATTACCTGCGCACCGCCTCGTCCAACGATTTGCTGGTCGGCGGGCTAGGCGTCGGCTACACGCACCCGACGATGTACCTGCGCGCCTATCCCGCCCAGCGCGAAACGCTCTACGCAGCTTACGCGCGCAAGACGGACGAAGCGTTGGGCTGGATTGATAGCTCGTGTTTGTGGCTGATCGGGGGCCGCGACGAGGACGAAGATCGCTACGCGCAAGGCTCCAGCGGACGCTTACAAGGCATCTTCACCGGCTACGGCGGCCCAGTGGAGGACGCCCAGGCGCGCCTCACGCTGAACGACGTTGTAGCCTTTCGCCCTGCAACCCATTTTGACACCAGCCCTGAAGAAGAATTGATTCAACACATGGTCGACGACATCCGCACCGCCGCCGGGGAGTCGCGCCCGGCCTTCGTCGAGGCGTGGGTGCTCAACTGGGCGTGGCGGATGGACATGCTGCAAGAAGTCCAGCGTCGCCTCGGTCCTGAATATGAGTGCGTCCGCCCGGATGTTCTGGTAAAATTGCGGCAGGAAGCGATAAAGTGAGGGGGAGAGAGGGGGACAAGGTGATGGGGTGACAAGGTGATGGGGTGACAAGGTGAACTTGCATTTAGCGTGGAACGAGCAACTTTTAACTTTGGACTTTCGACTTTGGACTAAGGACTGAGGACTGAAGACTATATGGTGATTATAACGTATCAACAGAGAATTGACGCATTACGCGAGACGAAACTGCAACACAACCAGGCCAAGATTGCCCGCGACGGGTTTCACGATATCGACGACCATGGCAATATCTACTGGCCTGAGCCGATCCCATTTACGCCTAAATCGAACCATCCTTCCGGAGGCTGTTACGGCGCACGCTGCATCGGCGAGAACTTCCGCGCGTGGCTGGACGTCCATCCCGTGTACATTCACCCGATGAGCGCACTGGCAGGGGCGTGGGCGGGCTTCCTTCCTGGCGTCGGTGGGTGGAGACCCGAAGATCGCCCTGTACATCTGAAAGAGTTGCACGACAAATACTACCTGTGGCACAACGGCATCGGCGCGATGAACCACCTGGGACCGGACATGCGTATCGGCCTGGAGTTGGGGTGGGGCGGGTTGCTTAAAAAGATTCGCTATTACCGGGAGTTTAACCGGCCCACCGATACATCGTTCTACGATGCCGAGGAAAACCTGGTTTTGGGCGTGCAAGATTGGATCCGGCGGCACATCATCAAGGCGCGAACGATGGCAGAAGAGGAAGAACGTCCCGAAATACGCGAAAATCTGCTCGCGATCGCCGACATGAACGAGTGGCTCATGGAGAATCCACCGCGCACGCTGCGCGAAGCTTGCCAATTCCTCGCCTGGTTCCAGTCCATTGACCGGATGTGGGCAGCGGGAGGGGCGCTGAGCCAACTGGACGAGCTGCTGCGCCCCTATTATGAAGCCGACCGCGAGGCCGGGATTCTTGAGGACGACGAGGTTGTTCTCTGGTACATCGCCAGCCTCTTCTACAACGATACGCACTACTCGCAAATCGGTGGCGAGGCCCCGGATGGGCGCGACCTCACCAGCCGGATGTCCTATCTGATTCTGGAAGCTGCGCATCGTCTGAGAATCCCGTACAACTTGGCGCTGCGCGTTCACGAGGGGATGGATCCGCAACTGCTGCATACGGCGTTGGAATATCATCTGGAAGATGGCACTGGCGTCAGCTTTTCGTGTTCCAAGGGGCTGAACGAGGGTTACATCAAGAGCGGCGTTCCTATCCAACTGGCGCGGATGCGCGCGAAGGTCGGCTGCAACTGGACGGCGCTGCCGGGCATCGAGTATCCACTGCAAGACGTGACGCGCCAGAGCCTCATCGCGCCGTTCCTGCACGCCTTCGAAGAAACGGTCGCCGATGCGCCGGAAACGCGCACGATGGAGGCGCTGTGGGAGCGTTACGTTCACCATCTCGCCATTTCAGTGGATACGATGAAGCGAGGGCTGGACTGGCACATGGCGCACCACGCGCAAAATACCATCGAGATCGTGCTCGATCTTTTCTGTCACGGCACGATTGAGCGCGGCCTGGATGCCTCGGCGGGCGGCGTGGACATCTATAATCTCACGGTGGATGGCGTCGGATTGGCGACGGTGGCGGACTCGTTCGCGGCGATTGAGCAGCGCGTGATCGTCGAAAAGCGGCTGACCTGGGATGCGCTCAAGCAGCACCTTGACAACGATTACGCTGGCGCTGAAAACGTCCGCCTGATGTTGAGAAATATCCCCCGCTTCGGGAGTGGCAACTCGCGGGCTGACTTCTGGGCGAAGCGCATCTCGGAGACCTACGTGGCGCTTTATGATACACCCACGCCTTATGGGTATCGTATCCTCCCCGGCTTGTTCTCCCACGGCGACGTTGTGTATCTGGGCAAGCAATTGCCGGCGACGCCGAATGGCCGTCACGCCCACGCGCCGATTTCTCACAGTTCCGAGCCGGATCCCGGCTTCGCGCCGCAGGGCGGCGGCGGCCCGACCGCCAAGGCCAATGCCGTCGCCGCTGTCCAGCCGGGGCGCGGCAACTCTGCGCCGCTTCAGCTTGATATTGACTTCAAGTTGATGGAGGAACAGGGCGGCATCGCCACAGTCGCCGCGATGATTATGGCGCACAATCAACAAGGCGGCACGTTGATCAACCTTAACATCATCTCGAAAGAGAAAATCCTGGCGGCCCACGCCGATCCGAGCCTTTACCCCGACCTGGTTGTGCGTGTGACCGGCTACAGCGCGTTTTTCCACTCGCTTTCGCCGGAGTACCGGCAGCAAGTGGTGGATCGCTTGCTGGCGTGACATAAAAAATGAGGTGATGCGCGAAGGCCCGCGCATCACCTCTTGGCTTATCCGTTCGCTTTTCTCGCTACTTCACCTGAATCTCAATCACGCCCCTCACCTGCGCCTTGTTGCTGAAGCCCGGCATCACCATCACGAACCCACCTTCATCGCGGAAGCCCACGATGCAATTGGTGCAGGCTTTTACCTCATCTAGCGTGACTTCCGCCGTGTACCCGTCATCGGCGACGAAGACGAGCGCCGTCGCCCCACTTTTGACCCCAGCCTTGCCGAGCAGATCGTTGAGCGGAACGCCGGTGTAAGTGTTGGTGATGCCATCCTTGTTCGTGAACTCAGCCTGCGCGGTCTTCATCGCACGCACATCCTTCTCGTTCCAGCCGACTTCGCCGTTCACGTTGCCCGTGATCTTCAGCGCCGCATCCGCCGGCACGCCCCCCGTCGCGGTTTTTCCACCGCACGCTGCCAAAACCAACACCAACACCAATGCTACGACCACAAAATGCTTCCTCATTTGACTTATCCTCCTGAGTGACTGGATTACGAATTATGATTCTTGATTCTTGATTCTATGGATTGACTTGTATTTTCTGAATCTGAAACACCCACCGGTTGGCCGGGGTTTCCGGGCAGACGAGGCGGATTGGGCCTTTGTCCGGTTCGGCCTGGGTGATCCATTTGCCGTCCTTTTTGAGGGCGACAATGGCCCCTTGCAGCTCGTCGTGGCTGATTTCGACCGCGTAGCCGTCGGCAGCGGTGGCCGTTACCGAACTGTAGTCGCTCACGCCGGCCTTTTTGAAGATTTCGTCGAGCGCCGGCCCGCTCCAGGACGCAACTTCATTTTCCCCCAGTGACTTTTGCATGAGCACGTCTTTCAGGTCCACTTGGGGCAACTGGACGAGTGTGCCGTAGTCCAGCGTCAACGGCGTGTTAACCGCGCCAGCGACTTCCAGCGTCCACTCCACTTTCGGCGCGCCGCCGCAGCCTGTCAGGCCGAATATCAGCCCCAGGCCGATGAGTATCCAAATCCAGTTTCGCTTGTTGTGCATAGTTTCCTCCTGTTGTGAATTTAGAATCAGCGAATGAGCGAATGGGCGAATCGGCGAATGGCGAATTACTCGCCTGCCCAACCACTCAACCACCCAACTACCTGATTAACGACTACTTGACGACCACCCATACTGGCACGAGCATATCCTGCGCGATGAGATTACCGTGGTTGCCCAGGCGGCCTTCTTCCTGGACACTGTGCATCCCGTGATCCGCGAAGATGAGCGCGCGTGTGTCTGGCGCCAGCGCGGCGAGAATTTTGCCCACAGCGGCATCTACGTAGGCGATGGCGGCGCTTTCTTCGGGCGTGTGCAGGCCGTAGGTGTGCCCGGCGTCGTCAATGCCGTGGAAATGCACCCACAGGATGTCGGGCATTCCGTCTTCCAGCACCGCCAGCGCGTTAGCGAGCACATTGTCGTCGGTGCCGCCGTTGCCGTCGCGGTCGCCGGAGAGGATGACCTCCGCATGGCGCAGGTTGAACGCGAGGGCATCGCCTTCCACGGCGATGACGCGCAAGCCTGCCCGCGCTGCCACATCGAAGAGCGTCTCCGCGTCGGTGGCGCGCGTGCCACGAATGACCGTCCCGTTGATGGCGGGCGGCGCGCCGGTGAGCATCACCGCCGTCGCAATGGCCGTGCTCGGCGGGTACTCGCTCAGGCCGATAGCCGGTTCGCCGAGCGCCGTCAACGTGGGGACGAGACCGGCGTCGCGCGCTTCGGTGTAGCGCAGGTACCCGAACCCGTCGAGAAAGAGCAATAGCACGTGCCTGGCCCGGCCATCGGTAAGCGCGCGTCCCGTCGCCTGAGTGGGCGCGGGCAAGCCCAGGGCTGCCGCCGCCGTCGGCGCGATGTCGGTCAGGCTGGCGGTCACGGCATTGGCGAGCGCCGGGGATTTGACCGTGAGGCGGCTGGCGCGCAACGTCTCCCCGCCGAGGATGAGCGCGCCGTTCGGCTGCCATACGGCGGTCTCGGCGACAGCGGGCCACTCGAACGCGCGTGTGACGCCTTCGGGCGTGGTCAATGTCAGGGTTTCGATGAGGGTATAGCCATTCGCGTAGAGCATGCGCTCCATGGGCAGACTGCCATCGTCGGCGGCGAACTCGCGCAAGTCGCGCCAAACTGTGCGGGTGATGACCGTTTCCGTCGCTCCCGGTCCCGCAATCGTCGTCTGCCATCCGCCGCTACACGCCGCGAGGATGAGGCAGATCAGTAGACAGTAGACGGTAGACGGTAGACGGGGGGCCGTTGCTTGACGAGTCATATTAACCAATTCCCGATTACCAATCCCCATCACTTCGTCTGCAACGCCACCACGCCCGCAATCCACTGCGAGCGCCCGCGAGCGGGGAGCGCCAGCGTGATTTGCCCGCGCAACTGGACCAACAGCGCGCCGCGCGCGTCTTCGGCGGAGAGCGTGATTTCCTTGCCGGCGCTGTCGCGCACGAGCAGTTGGGTGAACGCGGGGTTGGCGACGATGTTGGCAACCGGCACGCCTTCGACGCGGGAGGCGGTTGAGGCGCGGCGGGTTTTGCCATCCGCTGAACTTTGCAACATCACGTCGGTTTGCTCAAGCGTGACCACCTGCGTCGGGCCGACCAGCAGTCGCCCTATCGAGGTGGGCTGCCCATCAATGACCAGCGGCATTTCGCGCCCTACCACGATGATGCGCCGGATGCCTTTGATCCACGTGGAGATGTGCAGGTTCTCGTCGGCGAAGCGGATGCCGTCCTCGTAGGGCATCAACAGTGCGCTTTGGGTCAGGTTCTCTTTTGTGATTGTGACGAAGCCGCCATCCATCGAGGCCAGGGTGACGCTCTCGAAATCCGCCACGCCCTGCTGCGCTAGAAACTCGAGCAGCGGCAAATACGTATTCGGCTGGGCGCGATAGGGTAGAATGGCGTTGATGAGGACGTAGCCAGGGTTGGGCACGTCGCCCGCGAAGGTAATCCCGGCGTAGAATGGCACGTTCTCCAGCTCGACCGCGCCGTGCGCATCGTGACACGTCGTACAGGTGTGAAACTTCGCTGGTTCATGACATGTGAGGCAGTCGTTCATCGTGTATGCCTCTTCCGCCAGTACATCGAGCGGGAAACGTTGCGCCAGCCGCCACGGAATCGGCTTTTGCGCCCCCACGCTTATCCCAATCGCCCCGACAACAAGAACAAGCAGAACAGCGATCAGAATCCATACCCACCGACGTTTTTGCATAACAACTCCTGGATGGATGAGTGAATCAGCGAATCAGCGAATGAGCGAAGGGCACCCCACAACTCACAACCCTCAACCCACACCCCACAACCGCAGAGCGAGCAGAACAATCATCCCCACCACCAGCACGCCCAATGCGACGCCATCCCGCCGGGTGAATGTGACTTCGCGCAGGAAGGTGCGGCGCGGGTATTTGCCGAAGCAGCGGCCTTCCATCGAGACTGCCAGCGCGTCTACTTTGCTCATCGCTGAAACGAGCAGCGGCAGGAAGAATTGCCGGGCGAGGGTGAAGAAACGTTTCAATCCGCCCCGATCATAGGCGATGCCGCGCGCCAGTTGCGCCTGGTAGACGGTCTGCGCTTCTTGCTCAAAGAGCGGCACCAGGTGCAAGGCCGTGATCAGCATAAAGCCGTAGCGGTAGGGCAGTCCTGCCCGCATCAGCGCGTAGCCCAGGTCATTCGGCTCGGTCGTCAGCACGAACAGGTAGCTGAGCAGAATCACGCTCAACAAGCGCCCCGCCGTGTAGATGCCTTTGGCGATGCCGCCCTCCGTGATGTGTAGCGGGCCGAGTTGCAGCAGGGGCGTTTCTGTGTTGGTCAAGAAGACCTGCGTCAGAAACAGCAGCAGCGCGGTGACGGCAAAAAGTCGCAGGCCGCGCACCTTGTGGATCTTCAGGTTATTGAGCGGAAAAGCGATGCCCGCGAGCGCGAGCACGATCAGCACGCCTGTCGGCTGCTGGAGGATGAAGAGCGCCGCCGTGCTGCCCGTCAGCCAGGCCAGCTTCACCACTGGATGCAGGCGATGCAGGAACGACGCGCCCGGCTGGTAGGTGAGACGCTGCAACCGGCCTGTCGTTTTGCGTGAAACGCGATCCGTGATGCGTGAGATGGGATATGCAATACTTGACGTGTCAGCCATTGTTTCCCTCACTTGGGTAGGGCAGGTAGGCGGTGCGGCCCAGGTTTGCCAGACGCGCGAAGCCCTGGGCGATTGGCGCGTCTATTGCCAGCCGCCCGGCCTCGAAGAAGAGCAGTCGGGTGGTATAGCGTTGCGCGATCTCCGGCGCGTGGTTGATCAACACCACCGCGCTGCCCGTCGCAACGCGCGCTTGCAGCCATTCGAGCAGTCGCGCTGCGTTGTCCGGGTCTTGCCCGATGAGAATTTCGTCCAGGAGAAACAGCGCGGGCGCGTAGGTCAGCATCGCCGCCAGATTGAGCCGCCGTTTCTCGCCGTAGCTCAGCCGGTAGGGGTGCTCATCGCGGCGTTGCCCCAGGCCCGCCTCGTCCAATAATGCCGTCGCCAGCGTCTCGGTCTCGTTGTTCCACGCGCCGAAGTTGCGCGGGGCCAGCGTCGCCTCCTGCCAGACGGTCTCGGCAAACAATTGGTGATCCGGGTTCTGGAAGACGTAGGCTGCGCGCTGCGCCAGCTTCGAAACCGGCGTTGTGCGCGTGTTCTGTCCCGCCACCTCGACCCGTCCCTCTGCCGGTTTGAGCAGGCCGAGTAGGCATTGCAGGAACGTCGTCTTGCCGGACCCGTTGTCGCCCATCACTGCCACAAACTCCCCCGGCCCGATCTCCACCGACACGTCGCGCAGCACGGTATGCCCATTGTACCCCGCGTGCAGGTTTGTAACTTTCACAAGCGGTACGTCAGAAGCAGAATGTTGGAAGCTGGATACTGGAAGTTGGAAGCTGGATACTGGAAGCTGGAAGTTGGATTTGTTAATGCGCTGATTCGCTGATTCGCTGATTCTTGATTCTTCCCGTAGTTGCCCGCCCTCCATCCGCAACCACCGTGGATTGAAGCGGCGCAGGTAGGCGACTTTGTGCTCGATGACAATGACGGTGATGGCCTCCGTCGCGCGGATGCGGGCGATCACGTCGAAGATTTGCGCGGTGGCGGTGGGATCGAGGTTAGAGGTTGGCTCGTCGAAGATCAACACTTGCGGGCGCGCCGCCAGCATCGCCGCCACGGCGACGCGCTGCTTCTCGCCGCCGGAGAGTGTGGCAAGCTCGCGGCCTTTGAGATGCTGCGCGTCCACCACATTCAGCGCCCATTCCATCCGCTCCAGAATTTCTGCGCGCGGCAGGCAGCGGTTTTCCAGGCCGAAGGCGATCTCATCTTGCACGGTGAGCGTGCAGAACTGCGCCTCCGGGTTCTGTTGCACCAGTCCGACGATCTCGGCGACATCGTAAACGGGCGAGCGGCGCACATCCAGGCCATCAACGGTGATTTCGCCTGTAGCTTCGCCGTCATACTGGTTGAATAAGAATCCGCTCAACGCCAGCGCCAGTGTGGATTTCCCGCAGCCCGACGGCCCCGTGAGCACCACAAACTCGCCCGGCGCAATGTCGAGGTCAATGTCGCGCAGCGCGTAACGCTCACTGCCGCTGAAGCGATACGAAAACCCCTTAACCCTGATCATCCCCGTCTACCGTCTACTGTCTACCGTCTACTGTCTACCGTCTACTGTTCACCGTCTATCTCAACCCGCGTCACCTGCGGCGCGATGACCGTCCCGTTGAGCCGCGCGATGGCGAACGTGATGCGATCCGCGCCGATGACGGTGAAGATGCGCACGTCATCGTTGCGCAGTACGTCGCTCAGTGGCAAGGTGACGGGATCGCCGCCGGTATGGAAAATGACGGTTGTCGCCTCCGCCGCCGGTTCGAGCGGTTGCAACACCTTCGCCAGCGACGCGCCCTGTAATTTGCGCGGGCCATCGCCCAGGTTGAGCGTGATGCTTTCCATCTGGAACTGCCAGGCGTCGGGATCGAAGGGCGCGGGTTTGCCGAGCGCGCCGCTGATGTCGAGCGTCGTCGCCGGGATGACGGTGAGGCTGCTCACCCCGCGCACCTGCGCTTTGGTGTTCGCCGCGCCGACGATGTCATACGCAGCCTCGTCGCCTTTGCCTTGCGCCGCAAGCAATAGGTTATCGTTCTCCTGCACCTCTTTCAGGCTGATGAAGAAAGCATACCCATCCGTCGCATGGATGAGCAGCAACCCCGCGTCGGCGCGCGGCTGCGCCCGCGCAAGCAGTGCGCGCATGGGAACGCCGGTATAGCGCACGCTCTCGCCGGCGGTGATGGTGGGCAAATCGCCGTGTTCCTGGGGATAGGTGTAGGGCGCATCCACCGCGCCGGTAATGGGGATCTGCGGCGCGCCACGCAGCGCACCGTGCAGGTAGACGCCGAGCAACGTCGCCAGGAGCGCCGCGCCGAACAGGAAAAACGGATAGAGGCGGCGCTGCGCCGGTTGCATAGGGCGATCTTTGACGACGCCCGTGCGGCGCAGCGTGCGCGTCAACGTGTGGCCCAGGAATCCCGCAAAGACGACGCCCGACAGTCCCGCAACCACAGTCAACAACAGAATCGCGCCATACGAGAGAACATCGGCCGGCAGCACGGCGAACGTTTGAACGACGATGACGTTCGAGCACGAAGCCAGCCCGCCCGCGAGCAGATAGGCCGGCATGTGGTCCTTGTCGCGGAAGGGCAGGAAGCCCACGTCCACCAAAATGCCCGCGACGATGTCCAGCAACACCACGAATATCCCGTGGGGATTGCCGGTGAGCAATTCCACCACCCCTTTGAGGACGCCGGTGACGATCCCCACGCCCGGTTTGCCGATGAGTCCCATCGCCAACGTCAGCCACAGGACGTGCAACCCGGCGGCCCATTGCATCCCGCCGGGAATGGTAATGAAGGATTGGACGATGCGCCCGGCCGCGCTGACGTAGGTGCTTGTCACGCCGCCCAACGCGGCCAATGCTGCCATCATCAGCAGATCGCGGGTGGAGAAATAGTAGCGACTTTTTTGCATGGTTTACTCCGTTTGAACGTTGGAACGTTTGAACGTCTCAACGTTCCAACGCAAATAAAACAACGGCGTCCCAGGAAAGGACGCCGTTGTATGCCGTGTGCTGCCACGCGACTCACCTGCGGCGCATCTCCTTTCCGAAGATGGGAGGCACAGCCGTTTCCCGCTGTACCCTACCGGTCGTACACCATGAGCCTGGCTTTTAGGCGATCCGACTCGGAGATGTCGTTTGGTTATTTCGTCATGATGTTAGCACGGTTTTTGAATTGCGCAAACGAACCATGATTCATGATTCATGACCCTGGTTGACTAAATCCGTGAATCGGTAGAGAATCCAGGCAATTCTTTACGTGATGTGGAGGTGACGATGTCGAAGATACCGCTTGTGCCTGCTCCCGCGCGCGTTGTATCGGGCGAAGGGACATTTGTATTGACGCCGGAAACGGCGCTTGTGGCCGTTGGCCCCGCTGTTGAAGTTGCCGCATGGTTTGCTGAACAGATTGCGCCCGCGACTGGCTTCACATTGCCGGTGGTGGGGGCGTTGCAGGGCGACCGGCCCGCGCTCATCTTCACGTTGGATGAGGCCGCTTCTGCGTTGGGCGCGGAAGGCTATCACCTGACGGTGACGCCGTCCGGTGTAACAGCGCGCGCGGCGCAACCGGCCGGCCTGTTCTACGCGGCGCAATCGCTGCGCCAACTGCTGCCGCCGGAGATTTTCCGCGCTGCGCTGGTGGAAGGCGTCGCCTGGACGATGCCGTGTGTGGAGATCGAGGACATTCCGCGCTTCGGCTGGCGCGGCTCGATGTTGGATGTGTGTCGCCACTTTATGCCCAAGGAATTCGTGCTGCGCTACATTGATCTGCTGGCGCTGCACAAGCTCAACATCTTCCACTGGCATCTCACCGACGACCAGGGCTGGCGCATCGAGATCAAGAAATATCCCCGGCTGACCGAAGTGGGCGCGTGGCGCAAGGAGACACTGGTGGGTCGGATGCAGCGCGACGCTGAGATGGTCTTCGACGGCGTCCCGCACGGCGGCTTCTACACGCAGGACGATATCCGCGAAGTGGTGGCCTACGCGCAGGCGCGCCACGTCACCGTTGTGCCGGAAATCGAGATGCCCGGTCACGCGCAGGCGGCGATTGCGGCTTACCCGGAACTTGGGAATCTCGCCGAACCCTTGGAGGTGCGCACATATTGGGGCATCAGCGACAACGTCTTCAACGTCGAGGAGAGCACCATCGCCTTCCTGCAAGACGTGTTGGCTGAAGTATTGGAGCTGTTCCCCAGCCAGTTTATCCACGTCGGCGGCGACGAAGCGCCCAAAATACAGTGGCGCGAGAGTCCGGCGGCGCAAGCGCGGATGCAGGCGCTTGGCCTCCGCGATGAGGAGGGACTGCAGAGCTACTTCATCCGCCGGATGGACGCCTATCTCACGGCGAAGGGGCGGCGTTTGTTGGGATGGGATGAAATCCTGGAAGGCGGCCTGGCCGAAAATGCCACCGTCATGTCGTGGCGCGGCGTCCGGGGTGGGGTGGCGGCGGTCAGCGCCGGGCACGATGTGGTGATGGCGCCCAACACATTCACCTACTTCGACTATTATCAGGCGGAAGACCGTGACGCCGAACCGCTGGCGATTGGCGGTTACATCCCATTGGAAGGCGCGTATGCCTTCGAGCCGGTGTGCGAAGGCATTGCGCCGGAGCAGGCGCACCACGTCCTGGGCGGTCAGGGGCAACTGTGGACCGAGTACATTGCCACGCCGGAACACGTCGAATACATGGCCTTCCCGCGCCTATGCGCCCTCGCCGAAGCCGTCTGGACGCCTGCTGAGCGCCGGGACTATGCCGACTTCCTCGCCCGCCTCGCCGTCCACCTGCGGCGGCTCGATGGCCTGAACGTCCACTATCGCCCTAACGTTTGAACGTTCAGACGTTGAAACGTTGAAACGTTGAAACGTTCAAACGTTGGAACGTTCAAACCGACTTGGGAGGGACAATTACCAGTGAGTGAAACGGTTGGGCGTTCGTCGGGATGGCGCGTGCAATCTATGCCGCGTTATCTGGGCTGGTTTCTCGTGCACCACGGCCTGAACGCTGTTTTCTTTATGCTGACGTTCGGTTCGTCGGTGTTCGTGCTGTTTCTGTCCGATTTGGGTCTGGATAAGGCGCGCATCGGCTTTCTGCTCTCGCTTTTCCCGTTCTGTGGCCTGGCCGCGCCGTTCATCTCTGGCGCAGTGACGCGCTTTGGGCTGAAGCGCACCTACGTGACGTTTTACGGCGTGCGCAAGTTCGTGATGTTGTTGATGCTCGCTGCGCCGTGGGTGTTGGGGCAATGGGGGACGACGACCTTGTTCGGCTACACGGTCGTCGTCCTCTTCATCTTCGCTATGCTGCGGGCGACTGCAGAGACCGCGTATTACCCCTGGTCCCGCGAGTTCATCCCCGATGCGGTGCGCGGGCGGGTGGGGGGTATGAATAACGTGGTCGTCAGTCTGGCTTCGGCGGTGGCGATGCTGGCGGCGAGTTGGGTATTGAGCCAGGGAACCGGCTACGGGCGTTACCGGGTGTTGATCGCCGTAGCGTGCGCGGCGGGCGTGATCTCGGTGCTGTGCAGCACAGCGATCCCCGCCGAACATCCCACGCCCGTCCCTTCGGCACGCGAGGCGTGGCGGGCAATGCGCGCGACCCTGCGCGACCGGCGCTTCGTCGGCTTCTTGCTCGGCGTGATGACGTCGCTGCTGGCGATGGCGGCGTACTCATTTCTGCCGCTGTTCGCCCGCGAGCGGTTGCTGATCCCCGAAGGCCAGATCGTGCTGTTCGACGTGGCGGGCACAGTCGGCGCGCTGGCGACGAGTATGTATTGGGGCTGGGCTGCCGACCGTTATGGCGGCAAGCCATTGACGCTGACGACGCTGGGCGCGCTTGGCGTAGTGCCGGCCATCTGGCTTGTCTTGCCGCCAGGTCACGGTATCACGTTGGCGCTGGGCCTCGTCCTGGCGTTTGCGTCCGGCGCGATCAGTGTCGGCCTGGGGATCGGCAGCTTCCGTTGGTTCCTCAACGACGTGGTGCCGATGGAAGGCCGCACCGCGTACACCTCGCTCTGGTACGCGGGATCAGGATTGGCGGGCGGCATCGCGCCTTTCCTTGCCGGATGGTTGTTGCGCATGTTAGCGGGCATGGAGTGGACGCTGCTTGGCCTGCATATTCACGCCTTTACCATCCTCTTCGCCTGGGCGCTGGCGATGACGCTCGTCTCCACGCTCATCTACGCCCGCGTCCCCGCCGAAGCGGATCACCGCACGCGCGACTACCTGCGCGCTATCGTCACGCACGATATACCACGGATGGTTAAGCGGGTGCTGCGGAGATAAAACGGATAGTGGAAATATACGATAGGAGTGCTGCTATGACAAACAATTTGCCCTTGATTGCAATCACCCTCGGCGACGTTGCCGGTATCGGTCCCGAAGTCGTCGTGAAGGCGCTGGCGTTGCCGGAGGTGCGGGACGTGTGCCGACCGCTCGTCATCGGCGACGCGCGCGCGCTGACGGAGGCGCGGCTCGGCGTCCCGGTTCCGCCGCTTCGCGTAGTGAAGAACCTTGAGGAGGCGGTGTTCGATGCAGAGGCGCTCACGCTGCTCGATCTGCGCAACCTCGATCCCGCCGACGCCCCGTTAGGCCAGATTTCGACGAAAGCCGGGCGCGCGGCGGTGGAGTACGTTCTCAAAGCAACGGAACTGGCGATGTCCGGCGCGGTGGATGCCGTGGCGACCGCGCCGCTCAACAAGGAAGCGATGCACCTGGCCGGCTTTGACTACATCGGCCACACCGAAATCCTCGCGGATGTCACCCATACCCCGCGCTGTACGACGATGTTGGCGACGCCCGGCCTGCGCGTCACCCACGTCACGCGCCACCTGCCGTTCCGTGCCATCGCCGATCATCTGACCGTGGCGGGCGTGCTCGATACGATCGTCATCACACACGAGGGGATGAAGGTGCTCGGCTTCCCACAGCCGCGTCTCGCCGTCGCCGGGCTGAACCCGCACAACGGCGACAACGGCCTGATGGGGCGCGAGGAACTGGACATTATCGCTCCGGCGGTCGCGGCGGCGCGGGCGCAGGGCATTGACGCGCGCGGCCCGATTCCGGCGGATTCCGTCTTCTTCCAGGCCATTCGCGGCGACTACGACGTGGTGGTGTGTCAGTACCACGATCAAGGCCACATCGCGGTGAAGACGCACGGCTTCGAGAAATCCATTACCATCACGCTTGGCCTGCCCATCATCCGCACCTCCGCCGACCACGGCACGGCTTTCGACATCGCCGGGCGCGGCATCGCGCACCCCGACAGCATGCTTGCCGCGATCCTCGAAGCGGCGGCGATGGCGGCGCGGGTGAAAGCCGCGTCAACTTAAAATTGTTGCCGGCGCTAATCAGTGTTATAATCCAAGAAAAGGAGTGCAACCGAACCTGGGTACAGCCCCAATAATGAGAATTTCACCGCAGAGCACGCGAAGAGCGCAGAGATTTCTAATTCTTTCTCTGTGAACTCTGTGTCCTCTGTGGCTATTTGCAGAGGAGTTGCTTATGTCTGAACTGGCGCTTGAGACGTTTCCGCCTGGGATCACCTCGTTTACCTTGCATCAATTGCAGGAAGAAATGCAGAACCGTGAGTCGCTTTTGCAAGGCATCATCCAGCGTTTCACACAGCATTATGCGTGTGACCTTGCCACGTTCGAAGCACGTCTGGCGCGCGGTGAAGGAGCGGAACATCCTGATTGGGAAGACTCCATCGAATGGCGCAATGCTGTTGAGACTTTACAGCAGACTCGGTTTATGCGCAGCCTCCTGGAATGGCTACTTCGTTTGAGCGTGCCTTTGCGCATTTCATAACCACGTGTCCGTATGTCGCCGCTGTTCACGATTTGATCACCAAACAGCGAGTTGAGTTAAACAACGGCTACACGCTGGATTGCTTTTTCAATGCTGCGCTGGGCGAATATGGCTACACGCTGATCTATAATGGAAAGCGTGTGGTTGGTTGGGATAATGCGCCGCATCATCCCGGTTTGGTAAATTTCCCTCATCACGTTCACTATGCCGATGGTCGGATTGAAGCCTCACGCTTGAATGGCGACCCGGCGCACGATCTGGCTATCGTGCAAAGCGCCCTCGAAGCATTTTCGCAATAAGGTTGGTGTGTGTATGAACGGTATCCCCAGCGACCTCTATCAACGTTTGCAGGCGGCGTTGCTGCGCTGCCCCGCCTTCGAAAGCGACCGCGCCCTGCGCGCGCTGTTCGTGGACGAGCACCTTGCCCCCTGGCATGACGCGCTCCCCGAAGCCGACAGCCGCGTCGCCCGCGTCCAGGCCGCCATTGATCGCCTGAGCCAGGCCACGCACGCGAACGGCGACAACGCCCTCGAATTGCTCTTGCGCGTCCTCAGCGAGAACACCCCGGAGGGCGACAGGCTGCGCGACGAATTGGCGGCGCTGGCAAACGAGACCGCTCAGGCGTTGGCGGACAGCTTGCGCATTATGCTTGACGCGACGCAACAGCAGTTGACCGCCAGCCCGCTGACAGCGGCGCTGGTGGAACAGATGCTCGCCCCGTTGCGTGCGCAACTGGCCGCCGTGGAAGCCCGTCTCGCAGCGCAGCAGCGGGCAAACGTGGAAGAACCCTGCCCCGACCCCGCCGATGTTCTGGCCTGTTATCTGAAGCGCGTCATTGACGAAAACGGCCGCCTGCAACTGCAAGGCATCCGCTCCGCCTCCGGTCTGGTGAGCATTGAACTGGAAGAGGTCTACGTGACCCTCACGACGACGGTGCGCAAGACCGTGACAGACGAAGAAGCCTGGGTGGAGGAGATGGCAAAACGCGCGCCGGGCGAGAGACCTGACAGGTTTTCCAAACCTGTCAGGTCTGTGGAACAAGTCAAAGTGCAAATCCAGGAGGCGCTGGCGATGCACCCCCGCCTGGTGGTGTTGGGCGACCCCGGCAGCGGCAAGACGACGCTCTTGCGCTACCTGGCGCTCACCTTTGCGCGAGATTTTTTGTCAACGGATTTAACGGATGCAACGGATTGGGGGAAAAATCCGTTAAAATCTGTTCAATCCGTTGACACTTCCCTGGTCAAGCAACGTCTCGGCCTCGACGAGCGTCGTCTGCCCATCCTCCTGCCTCTGCGCGACTTCGCCCGTTATCTGGAAAAGGAATGTTCCGACGTGGGCGCCGATGGCCCCAAAATGTTGCTGGATTATCTGCGGTTGTATTTTGCGAACCAGAACCTCGCGCTGCCCGCCGACTTCTTCGAGACGCGCCTCAAGGCTGGCGAGTGCCTCGCGCTCTTCGACGGCGTGGATGAGGTGGCGAGTATGGCGACGCGCCAGCGCATCGTCCGCATCCTGGAAAGGTTCACGCTGGCTTACCCGCAGAACCGCTACGTCGTCACCAGCCGCATCGTGGGCTACACGGCCGGCGCGCGCCTGGGCGCGGACTATGCCGTGACCACCGTGCGCGACTTCACCAACGACGACATCGAACGCTTCGCCCGGCACTGGAACCGCGCCGTGGAAATTGTGCTTGCTGGCGGCGCGACGGACTACGCGCTGCGCAAGGGCGAGACCGAAGCGAAGAAACTGATTGAAGCGATCAAAAGCAACGCTCGCGTGCGCGAACTGGCGGTGAACCCGCTGCTGCTCACGGTGATCGCGTTGGTGCAACGCTACCGCGCGCAATTGCCCGACCGCCGCGTGGAGTTGTACGAGGAAGCCCTCGAAGTGCTGCTGGTGCAGTGGGATGCAGTAAAGGGGTTAGAAGAAGCGGACATCGCTGTGCTGCAAGACCTGAAACTGGACGCTGGCGACCGGCGCAGCTTGCTGGAACCGATTGCCTTGTGGTTGATGGAGCACCACGCGCGCGAAATTGAACTGGACGATCTGCGCCGTCAACTCGCGCAGCCATTTTACGGGATGCTCAAGGACTGGCGTCTGGCGGCAAAAGCGGTGGATGGTTTTATCGCCCTCATCAACGCGCGCAGCGGCCTGCTCACCGAGCGCGGGCAGGGCCTCTACGCCTTCAGCCACCTCACCTTCCAAGAGCACCTGGCGGCGCGGGCGATTGCCGACCGGGCCGACAACGTGTCCTACACGCTGGCGCGCCTGGGCGATTCCTGGTGGCGCGAGGTGGTGTTGCTGGAAGCTGGCTACCTGAGCACACAGGGCAAGCGCCGCGCCACGGAACTGATCCGTGCGATCATGGAACACCAGCCAGAACCCGAACCCTACCACAACCTGGTGCTGGCGGCGGAGGCCGTGCGCGACGTGGGCCAGGCGCGCACCGAGGGCGACCTGGCGGGCGAAATCCAGGCGCATTTGCGGAAGGCGTTCGAGACGCCGCTGAAGAAAGGCGCGGATCTGAAAATGCTAGTGCAGCGGCGGGCGGCGGCGGCGGAAGCGTTGGGCAAGATCGAAAGCGGCGGCTACGGCGCGCAGCCCGCCTTCTGGACGCTGCCTTACGGTGAGCCGGTGTGGGTGGAGATTCCGGCCGGCGAGTTCTCGATGGGAACAACAAAAGAGCAGGCCGTAGCTTTATCGAGACAATACTCTGGATGGGACTTCGATATTGAAACGCCACAGCACAAAGTACGCTTGGAATCTTACTGGATTGCCAAAGTACCCATCACCAACGCGCAGTATCGCCTATTTGTGGAAGCCACAAGACAAAGCGCGCCGCGTCATTGGGAAAACGGCGCTGTCCCTCGCGGGCTGGAAAGCCATCCGGTGGTGAATGTGACGTGGCACGAGGCAATGGCCTACTGCCGTTGGTTGAGCGAAGTGACCGGCAAGTCGGTCACTTTACCCAGCGAAGCGGAGTGGGAAAAGGCTGCGCGAGGCGCAGTGGATAAACGCGAGTATCCATGGGGGGATACGTGGAAGGAAGGTTATTGCAATTCAAGTGAGTTGGGCGTGGGGGGTACGACACCGGTTGGCATTTTCCCGGAGGGCGCATCGCTGGATGGATGTCTGGATATGGTGGGCAACGTGTGGGAGTGGACGCGCAGTTTGTGGGGCAAAGATTGGCAGAAGCCGGATTTCAAGTATCCTTATCGGGATGAAAAGAAGCGAGAGAACCTGGAAGCGGGGGATGAAATCCTCCGGGTGTTGCGTGGGGGCTCCTTCCGCGACATTCGAGACTTCGCCCGCTGCGCCTTCCGCTACTGGAACCTCCCGAACCTCAGGTACGACTACTTCGGTTTTCGGGTCGTGGTCTCCCTATCGCACGCGTAAGCGTGCCTTCTTTGTCCTTTGGTCCTTTGGCCTTTGTATCTTTGGAATAACCTGGATAAGCGAGAATGTGCGCCAAACGTCAGGTCGTAGCAGGCCGAAGGTCCCCTCCGCGCGAAGCGCGTCGAATTTTCTGGATTTTTTGTAGGGCGATTTGCCAAATCGCCCTATGCGTCCCAGGGCTGAAGCCCAGGGCCGAAAGAGCAAAGCCTCTTCGAGGCTGCGGCGCTCAACGCCACCGCCCCCCGTCCCATCGCTTACCGCCCCCGTCTCGGGGGCGGGTTTAGCGTGAAATCTCGCAGTGCATATAGCCGCAATACTCGCTCAGGGCCAAAAGGGCGAAGCCGCTGCGCGGGTAGGTCAGGAAGAATTGAAGAACCCTTTCCATCGCGCTGTGCTGGAATATGCTATAATAGAGGTAGATGAGGTCTGACATAAGGTGTGACGACGATGAAAGAGCACGCTTCCTGGCCGATTTTTGTCCAAGACCGTGGCGGACGCTCGATATATCTGACGCAAGAACGGTGGGCGCACGCTCTGGATCATCCTGGAATGGATGAAGACCTGCTGGATTGTGTCATGGTCACACTCAACAAGGGACAACGCCAGCAAGTACATTTATGCGTGCGGTAACTTGCCTGCGCCTTACACTGATATGGTTGTGGTGGTGAAATTTGGTCAGCAAGGTGCGCCGCCCAGAGCCAACAACTTTGTCTTGACAGCGTATTTGGTTGAAAGATGGTGAAACGATGAAGGCAATTCATTATGACACAGAAGGGGATATTCTTTCGGTCACGTTTGCTGAAAGCGCAGGGCAACCACACGCCGGAGTTGAACTCACAGACAACATCGTCTTGTACTACAATCCCAAAACACAACAACCACTCAAGCTCATTATTGTCAGTTATCAAGCGATGGTACAGGCCAGTGCGCATACGCCACTCGCTTTGGATACATTATCGCGCGCGCCAGCGTCGGTGCAAGCTATGGCACTCTCGTTGCTTCGCCGCGCTCCGCTGACAGCATTCTTTCAGATGGTCGAGCAGCCTGAATCCGCGTCATTCGCCAGCCGTCTACGGGAGATTTTTGCGCCGGCTGCATTACAGATGGCGTCTACGTGAGTCGTGCGATTTGGGAATCGCGGCTACTGTTTCAATTCCTTTAGCGTGAATCGTTTTTTAGCGTGAATCTCGCAGTCCATTTAGCCGCAATACTCGCCCATGCCAAAAGAGCAAAGCCGCTGCGCGGCTGGCGTGTTAGCCCCGGAGGGGCTTTGCCCTTTTCGCCCGTTGCTTTAGCTGCGGGCGGCAAGTGCTGATGAACTTTTCGGGAGCAGGTTCAGCCGTCCCTACGGGACGGGAAGAAAGGCGCACCTTGCCCCCGGCGCTCAAGCGCCGGGCAACATTCAGATGGTCCCTACGGGACAATCCTCTGCGTCCCGTAGGGACGCTTGATAGTCGGCAGGCGCTTGAGCGCCTGCTTAACATTCGTGGAAGTATAACTTCCCGAAAGTGAAATGTTTACCCCTTCGCCAATGCAATCGTGAACGCGCTGCCTCTGCCCAGGTCGCTTTCCACGGTGATCGTCCCCTGCTGGCTCTCGGTGAGCGCGCGGGCGATGGAGAGGCCCAGGCCGAAGCCGGGCGTCGAGCGGGAGGCGTCGCCGCGGTGAAAGCGGTCGAAGAGGCGCTGCTGCATCTCCGGCGACATGCCCGGCCCGTCATCCTGGACGCGCACGTTGGCCTGTTGGTCGTGATCCTCAACGACGACGTGGATGGCGCCTTTCCCGTGCTTGATGGCGTTATCCAGCAGGATTAGCAGCACTTGCTTGAGCGCGTCCTCGTTGGCCTGCACGGTCAGAGCGCCATCGTTTGTGCAGATGATGTCGCGTTCGGGAGCCAGTAGACGGGCCTGACGGCATACGTCGTCCACGAGCGGCTCCAGCGGGACCGGCGCAAGGTCAAGTTTGCGCCCGGCGTCGGCGCGGGCCAGGATCAACAAGTCGGTCACGAGGCGACTCAGGCGCTCGCTCTCGCCGATGAGATCGTTGAGGATGTCCTCTTGTTCGTCGCGGGGGAGCGGCGGCTTGCGCTGGAGCAGGGTGAGGTTGCCGCGGATCGTCGTGAGCGGCGTGCGCAGTTCGTGGGAGACGTCGGCGACGAAGTCACGCTGCACCTGGAGCGCGCGGGCGACGCGCTGGTAGGCATCTTGCAGGTGTCCGAGCATGGTGTTGAACGTGGTCGCCAGACGGCCCAATTCGTCGTTGGGGCCTTTGTGTTCGACCCTGGAAGAAAAATCGCGCGATGCGCCGATCTCGCGCGCGGTTTCCGTGATGCGCTGAATGGGCCGCAGCGTGACGCCGGAGAGCGTCCAGCCGATGCCAAACGCGATGAGGGTGGTGAGCGCGCTGCCCGCGAGTAACGTGATGCCCAGAGAACGCAAGGAGCGGTCGCGGTCGGCCAGCGAGCGGGCGATTTGGACAACGCCGACGAATTGGTTGTTGACCATCACGGGCTGATTGTAGATGAACAGGCGGCCTTCTTCATCATGGGCGAATTCTTCCCAAACTTCACCGTTCTTAAGATGACTGAGTCCTTCTTGACTGAGCGGAAGTTCTAGCGCCTCATCATTTGACGACAGCGCCAGGGCGTTACCTTCGGCGTCGCGGATGTGGATCACGTCGCGGGGGCGGCGTTCTCTGACCAGGGGCTGCAAAACGTTGCGCGCCCTTTCCCCTTCGGGGCCTTCCCTTTGGATTATCCAGGGGAACGGCATTGGCCAACCAAAGTCGTTCTGGGCGCGGGCGATGCCGCTGGCCATCGGTTCGACGGACTTCGCCAGGTCGTTTCTGACCATATTGAGCGTGTACTGTGACTGCGCAGCATACAGCACGGCGCTGAAGATCATCAGCGTGAGCGCGAGGATAAGACTGTAGAGCAGCGTCAGGCGCAGTCGGATGGACATAGGCTTATTCTCCCTCCCGCAGTACGTACCCGACGCCGCGGACGGTTTGGATGAGGCGCGGCTCGCCTTCGGCCTCGGTCTTTTTCCTCAGATAGCCGATGTAGACTTCCAGCACGTTGTCATCCCCCACAAAATCGTAGCCCCAGACCTGGGTGAGGATTTGTCGTCGCTCCAAGACTTGTTGGGGGTGGCGCATGAAAATGCCAAGCAGGTCGAACTCGGTGGGGGTGAGGGTAAAGACACGGTCGCCGCGCCGTACTTCACGTGCGGCGGTATCCATCGTGAGGTCGGCGAACGTGAGTACGGTCTGGTTCCCTTTTCCTGTGCGCCGCAACAGCGCGCGGATGCGCGCCACCAGTTCCGTCGAGGCGAAGGGTTTGATGAGGTAATCGTCGGCGCCCCTTTCGAGGCCCTCCACGCGATTCTGTACCGCGTCCCGCGCCGTCAACATCAGGATCGGCGTTTCGTTCTGCTCGGTGCGCAACGCTTCGAGGACGCCGATCCCATCCAGTTTGGGAAGCATCCAGTCGAGAATAATGACATCGGGACGCTCGGCGTACACCTTATCCAATGCCGCCTCGCCGTCCACGGCGGTCACGGCATCGAATCCTTCGTAAATCAGCGTCCGCTCCAGCATCTTGAGCAGCTTCACATCGTCATCAACAATCAATACTTTGTCCATAACATCCTCTATTGGGTAGACAGTAGACGGTAGACAGTAGACAAGGGGGAAAATCCCCGTCTACCGTCTACTGTTTACCGTCTACTTTCATTATACTCTTATATCTGAGAGCTTCCTGGGAAGCGCCTGAGAATTGGCTGAGAATCTCGCGGCTTTTCTCAGGAAACTCTAAGCCATTTCTTGGGCTGTTCACAGATGGACCTGCTAAACTACAAACTGGAACTCGCAGGAGTCGGCTACCTTGACTGAAAACTGACGACTCCATACCTAATTTTTCAGGAGGAGACTGCATGTTGAAGAAGAAGTGGTTGTTGTGGATCGTTCCGTTGGTTGTGGCGCTGGTCGTGGGAGGGTATTTCGCCTACCAGACCTGGTTTGCGCCCAAAGCAGCAGCGCAGACAGAGACTACAGTACAGACAGGAACCGTGACGACCGGCGACATCTCGATCACGGCAGCCGGATCGGGGCAGTTGGTGGCCTCCGCAGAGGTGAACCTGACGTTCGGCACCACTGGCGTGTTGAAGGAACTGCTCGTGAATGTGGGCGATGAGGTGAAGGCCGGCGCTGTGTTGGGGCGCGTGGACGACGCGAGCGCGCGTCAGACTGTCGCCGCGGCTGAGTTGCAGGTGCTGCAGGCCGAACAAGCTTTGGCGGTGGCGCAGGCCAAGGCTGAACTGGCGGCGGCGCAGGCGCAGGCTGATCTGGATACCGCGCAGAGTGCGCTGGACGACTTGCTCAATTGGGAGCCGGACGAGGACGAAATCGCCCTGGCCAAAGCGAGTTTGGTCAGCGCCCAGACCTCTTACAACAATACGGTGGCGAAGGCCGGCGTGGATCAGACGATCTCCGCGCGGGTTAGTCTGGAACAGGCGATTGAAAACCTGACCAATGCGCAGGAAAACTACGCTTCGGCCATGAGTCCAGACCGTGACTGGGAGAAAGACATCGAAACGACCCGCACAAACGCAGCGAACGCCGTCTACAAAGCGCAGCAAAGTCTTGAAGTCGCCCAGGCCAATTACAAACTGAGCACCATCAGCAGTACCGCCGCCGATATTCAGAACGCCAAGGCGCAATTGCTGAACGCCCAGAATGCGCTAGAGGAAGTGCAGACACCGCCCGATGATGCCGCGATCACGGCGGCGCAGATCAACGTCCAGCAGAAGGCCCTGGCCCTGGAGCAGGCGAAGCTGGCCCTGGCCGATGTGGGGAATGGGGAATCCGCCGCTACCCACGAGGCTGAACTAACGCTGGAACAGGCCCGCATCAACCTCGCCAAAGCGCAAGAAGCGTTGGCCGGCGCCACGTTGGTCGCGCCGTTCGATGGCACGGTGACGGCGATCAATTGCACCGTGGGCGTCACGTGTAATGGCGCGGCGATAGTCCTGGCGAATCTTGGTGCACCGGTGGTTGAATTCTGGATCGAAGAGGCTGATATGAGCAGCGCGGCGGTTGGCAATCCGGTGCGCATCATCTTTGAGGCGTTGCCGGATTACGAATATGACGGCAAAATTTATCAAGTTGACCCGGTTCTGACGACCGTGGGGGGCACCGCCGCGGTGCAGCTTTGGGCGACGATTGACACAGCGGCCTACCCGGTGAAGCTGCTCGGCAATATGAACGCTGATGTCGAAGTTGTGGCGGGTGAGGCGCTCAATGCCATACTCGTCCCGGTGCAGGCACTGCGCGATTTGGGCAACGGCCAGTATGCAGTCTTCGTGGTGAAATCTGACGGTGAGTTAGAGATGCGTACCGTGGAAATCGGCCTGATGGATTACGTCAATGCCGAGGTCAAGTCTGGCCTGGCGAGCGGCGAGGTGGTGACTTTGGCGGATAACACTTCATCGAGCACGACGATTCAGTCGAATATCAACACCCAACAGCAGTTTGATGGGCCGCCCGGCGGCTTCTTCATGCCATAGCTATGGAGGCGCTGAATGTCTCATACTTTAATTGAAATTCAGGGGCTAAGCAAAGTGTATGGTAAAGGCGCTGTGGCGGTCAACGCCTTACGCGGAATCAATGCGCAGGTTGAAGAAGGTGAGTTTGTGGCGATTATGGGGCCTTCCGGGTCGGGGAAATCCACACTCATGAACATTCTTGGTTGCCTGGATCGTCCCACCGATGGCGCTTACATCCTCGATGGCGAGGACGTCAGCCAGTTAAGCAAGAACGAGTTGGCGCGGGTGCGCAACCGGAAAATCGGGTTCATCTTTCAATCCTACAACCTGCTGCCCCGTCTCGACGCTATCAAGAATGTGATGCTGCCGCTGCTCTACAATCTTGATAACGGCAAGAGCGACGCAGAACATCGCCAACACGCCATCGGCGCCCTGGAAATGGTGGGGTTGGGCGATCGAATCCATCACAAACCTAACGAGCTTTCCGGCGGCCAGCAGCAGCGGGTGGCGATTGCCCGCGCGCTGATCAACAATCCCGCCATCATCCTGGCCGACGAGCCGACCGGTAACCTTGATACGCGCTCGGCAGAGGATATTATGCAAACCTTGCACCAATTGCACAAAAACGGCGCGACCATCGTGATGGTAACGCACGAACTGGATATTGCCGAACATGCCGAGCGCGTGATCTACTTGCGAGATGGGCAGATCATCTCCGATAGAGAACATGCCAGCCGTATCGCCCACCTGCACAATGGCGACGGGGGGGAGTAGGGAGTAGGGAGAGGATAGCCTTGAGGTATGTGGGACTTCCGACTTTGGACTTTGGACTTTGGACTTTCGACTTTGGACTTTGAACCTCGGACTATTGCGGAGGATTTTATGAGTTTTTGGAAGACACTGAAAGTGGCCTGGGAAGGGCTGATGATGAACAAGGTGCGGTCGTTCTTGACGACATTGGGCGTCATCATCGGCGTGGCGGCGGTCATCATTATGCTGGCCGTCAGTGCCGGCGCGGAGGCAGACATCGCCGATCAGATCAACGCGCTAGGCGCCAACCTCATCATGATTATGCCCGCGTTTCAACGCGGCGGCCCGGGTGGGGGTGGGGCATCCGCCAGTTTGAAATACAGCGATCTGACGACCATCCGCGACAACATCACCGGCATCAATGGCGTATCGGCAGAGCAGAATACCTCGCAGGATGTGAAGGTCGGGAGCAACACCTTGACCGGTATTTCCATCGTGGGTACGACCTCCGGGTTCGTTCATGTTCACGAATATGAAGTGGGAGAAGGGCGCTTCATCACCGACCAGGACAACGACCGCATTAACAAGATCGTTGTCTTGGGCTATGACGTGGCGACGGAACTGTTCGGCGAGGGCGTGAATCCGATCGGACAGTCAGTGACGATCGGCAAAGTGAAGTGCACTGTGGTGGGGGTGATGGCAGAAAAGGGCGTCGTCGGCAACACCGATTACGACAGCCGGGTTTACGTGCCGATCACGTTGGTCTTCAAGAAATTCATCAACAGCCGCTTTGGCGGGACTAACCTGCGTGTCGTCTACGTCTCGGCGGAGAACAAAGAAGTGATGGACGACGTGATGAGCCAGTTGAACACGCTGGTGATGCAGATTCTGGGGACCGATGCGAGCGCGCCTGGCTTCACGATGACCACCCAGGATAGCATCATTGACATGCGCGCTTCCACCACGGCGACCTTCCGCAACCTCCTGGCGTGGGTGGCGGCGGTCTCACTGGTTGTCGGCGGGATTGGCATTATGAACATTATGCTGGTGAGCGTCACCGAGCGTACCCGCGAAATCGGTCTGCGGCAAGCGTTGGGGGCGCGTCCCCGCGACGTGCAGTTGCAATTCCTGCTGGAAGCCGTCGTCCTGAGTTTACTGGGCGGTCTGGTCGGGATCATCGCTGGCGTGGGTGGTGCGTGGCTTTTCAACCAGTTCGGCTCAATGCGGACTGTGTTGGTCACAGCTTCCATTCCATTGTCCTTCGGTGCAGCGGCAGCCGTGGGTATCTTCTTTGGCTACTACCCGGCGACCCAGGCGGCGAAGTTGGACCCGATTGTGGCGCTGAGAAGGGAGTAGGAAGTATGGGAGTCGGGAGTAAGGGAGTAAGGGAGAAGGAGGATCGGCATGAAAGGTAGAAATCTATGGTTTATTGCGTTGGTCATCGGCGCGTTGTTGCTGAGCGGTTGTCAGAAGGCGCAGACGACGCAAGCTGGAGATAACGGCGCGGCGAGTGTTCCGGCAGCGGATAGCAGCCGTGCTGGCGCGCCAAATCCTGAATTGGATAACGTCAGCCGGCTGATATTGGGCACGTTCAAGTTGGAAGGCAGCGACAATGCTGTGACCCCTCAACAGGCGGCCAAGCTGTTGCCGTTGTGGAAGCTGATTCAAGGCGGCTCTTTGAAAAGCGACGCTGAAACCAACGCAGTCGTCAAGCAAATCGAAGGGCAGATGACCGAGGCGCAGCTCGCGGCAATCACTGCGCTAGGGCTGACGATGGAAGATATGCGCGCCTGGATGCAGGAGCAGGGGATTGCGATGACTGCGCCCGGCAACGCTCCTGCGGACGGTCAAGGCGCGCCCGGCGGTTTGCCGGCTATGACGGACGAAGAGCGCCAGCAAATGCGCGAGCGTTTTGAGAGCATGACGGAAGATGAACGCGCGACGGCTATGGCGGAGCGAGGTTTTCAACGTCCAGAAGGCGCGCCGCAAGATGGCAATGGGCAGCCGCCGGCCGGCGGCTGGTCGGGCATGGGCGGTACGCGCGGCGGCAATGCGCTGCTGGAACCGTTGATCAAACTGCTCACCGAGCGTGCGGCGCAGTAAGCAAGTGAGGAGCATGATGAAAAGAATGTCAAAGCATAGAATTGGCGTTTTGCTGGTGGGGTTCATTGTCATCGCGCTGGCAGCGACTGGCTGTAAGCAGCAGCAAACGGCAGCCGAAGCGACCGACGCGACGCCTGAGGCGGCGGTCTATACCGGCGCATTGCGCGCAGATTACGCGGATGCGCTGGATGTGACCAGCCAGCTCGCGTTGGGCGTGCTGCGTCTCGAAGATACGCCGAACGCCATGACGGCAGAACAGGCTGTGCAGGCGCTCCCTTTGTGGAAGACATTGCAGGGCGCCACAATCACCACGCAGGCCGAAAAGCTGGCCTTGACGAAGCAGCTTGAGGGGATGTTGAGCGCGGCGCAGGTCGCGGCAGTGACGTCAATGCGCCTCACCAATGCTGATGCGCAAGCCTGGCTTCAAGAACAAGGGCCTCTGGCCGGCGCTCAGGGCGGGCAAATGCCGGCTGGCGGCGCTGGCTTTAGCGGCGGCGCTGCCGGCCCGACGATGTCTGAGGCGGACCGCGCCGCCATGCGCGAGCGGTTCGAGAATATGACCGCAGAGGAACGCGCGAACATGCAGGCGCAATTCGGCCAGGGCGGTCGCGGCGCGACCAGTGGCGCGCCTTCTGGTGCGCCGACCGGCGCTGGCGCGACGGGTAGACTCGCCACATTTCTGACACGCGCCGTCGTCGCGTTGCTGACCGAACGCAGTGGGCAAGCTCCGGCGGCGGTTGTCCAGCCTGTTGAGGCAACGACGACATCCCCTGCTTCGCCTGCTGAGTCTGCTGCCACCGCAACGCCGTCCGCCACCGCGACGCCGGTGACGCGCATCACTCTCGTCCCGTGGAGCACGCCTGAGCCAAAGGCGACGCCGACGCCTGAGGCATCCACGAACGCGCCAACCGCCGCGGCGACCGCGCAGGCGCAAACCACCGCGCAGGCGCAGGGCGCTTTGGTGCAAAAAACGGACACCGATCCCGGCCCGCCGCTGACCATCGAGATCACCACCAACTACGCGGAGCCAAATCCACTGCTTGAGGGCGGGTTGATCTACAAAATCGCCGGATTTGTCCACAATCCCACGGACGAGACTTACCAGGTTACCGCCGTGCAGGTCACCTTCTTTGATGCTGACGGCTTCCGTGGCGCATTCTACGCTTTCCCGCTGCGTCCAGGCCAACGCGGCATCCAGGGCGAGTGGAAGTGGCACGGCGCGATGGAAGCAGAAGTCAGTTGTTCGGTCTTAGGCCCAGGTGAATCCTGCCCATTCACCGCCGAAATCGCGGGGCAAAACATGGCCTCCTTCCTCGTCCACCCCGACGCGAAAGTGGCGGAATGGCACGAGGCGGTTGCCGTGACGTTGGGTGATACAAAAATCGAAAACACCGGCACACGTTATGTCCACATCAGCGGCACCGCGACGAATCCCAATCCCTACCCGCTCAAGAACATCGTTATCTCAGGCTTGCTGTCGGATGCCAACGGGCAAACGGTGAGTATGGGCACGGGCGTGGTCACATCCCTCGCCGCGGGCGCTTCGGCGCGTTTCGACATTTATGTAGAAAACAAGGCGCACACGAGCTATCAGGTCTACGCGCGCGCTGAACAAGACGCGCGATAACCCGGCCCACGGTGTGCTGTGGTAGACAGCCTCGCCGCACAGCAAGCGTCGGGGCTGTCTTTTTGAAACTCGCGGATCGAGGACTGCGTATTCAAATGCAGAGTGCGTGATCATATCGTAAAGTAAGGTAAAATGGGAAACATAAGCGGGAGGATATAACGATGAGATCAAACATGCGTAGGCTTTGGAGCCTGTTAACAGTTTTTATCGTGTTGGCGCTGGGACTGGGGTGCTCATTGACCGAACTGGCGACATTGTCGCCCGCGCCGATGTTAACCGCGACGCCGGCGCAGCCAACATTAACGCCCACGGCTCTGCCGCCGCTTGCCACATCTGCGCCTGGCGCGCCCATTGATGAAAGCGTGGCCGTGCAGGCTTTGCAAGCGCGCTTCATCGCCGTCTACAAGGCGGTGGGGCCGTCCGTCGTCAACATCACCAACCGCAGCTACGCTTACAGCATGTTCGGGCAAGCGATTCCCCAGGAGGGCAGCGGTTCAGGTTTTGTCTACGATACCGAAGGTCACATCATCACCAACTACCATGTGATTGAAGGCGCCGAGGAATTGCTGGTCACCTTCAGCACCGGGCAGGTCTTCCCGGCGAAGGTCGTTGGCGCGGACTCGAAGAACGATCTGGCTGTGATTCGCGTGGATGCCGGCGCAGACTTACCTGCCCCAGTCCCCTTGGGCAATTCGAGCACCCTGGAGGTGGGACAGTTCGTCCTGGCTATCGGCAATCCTTTTGGTCTGGAGCAAACGCTGACGACCGGCATCATCAGCGCCCTGGGGCGGGTGATCGAGAGTGAGGATGGCTTCATTGGCGAGGCGATTCAAACTGACGCCGCCATCAACCCCGGCAACTCCGGCGGCCCGCTGCTCGATCTGGATGGGCGCGTCGTCGGCGTCAATTCACAGATCGTGAGCACAAGCGGCTCTTCGGCGGGCATCGGCTTCGCCGTTTCGGTGGATACGGTGCGGCGCGTTGTGGTGGAGCTGATCGCCCGCGGCTACTATCCGCATCCCTGGGTGGGGACGGATATGGTCGCCCTGACGCCGTCGGTGGTGGACTGGTTCCGCAAGGCCGGGATGAACATCCCGGTGGACGCCGGTTTGCTGGTGCTAGAGGTAACGCGCGGCGGTCCGGCGGATGTGGCCGGCATTCGCGGCGGCGACCGGGTGGTGCGGATGGGACGCTATCAGGTGCCGGTGGGCGGCGATGTGATCGTTGCGATTGACGGTCAACCTGTCGCCGATATGAAGACGTGGACGATTTACCTGGAAACGCAGAAGACCATCGGCGATACGGTGCAGGTGACGATTCTGCGTGATGGTCGGGAGCAGGTCATTCCGGTTGTGCTGGCGGAGCAGCCGACCGGTCGTTAAGATCGGATCAGGCATAACGCACGCTGAGGAGAATGAATGGAAAAGTTCAAGGTCCATGCTAAGTTCTGGTTGCGGAAAAGCCTGCGCCTCAAAATCCTGACGATGGCGGTGCTGCCGGTCATCATCGTGCAGATTGCGGTGGGCGCGCTGACGCTGCTCACCTACGGCCGGGTGACCACCAAGCTGCTGGTCGAGCGCGACCGTGAGTTGGCGCGCTTGATGGCGAACCAACTAGGGGCGATGTTGACAGGTGGAGGCCATGCTGACGCCTTTTTGGGCGACAAGCTCATCATTGCGCAAGCAGAGTCTTCAGAGACGCCTGGTGCAGGTGCGGGGGCGATGATCGGAGCGCCCGACGGTGTTCTCAGAGCATTTCTGGATAGTTCGGGGGTGGTTATATCCACCATACCTGAACGTGCAGAACTGGTAGGGCAAGATTGGTCAAATCGTGATTACGTTGCGACAGCGTTTGAGTCAGAGGAACCTTTTATCTCGGATATTATAAGCGGCTCCGAGATGGAGACGGAATTCATCGCCAGCGTGACGCCTGTGACCGAAGACGATGAATTGCTCGGCATGACCGTGGAATTGATTCCCTGGATTGCCGGGGCGCCGAATCGTTATAGCGAATCCATCGTGCAATTGTTGCAGGTGGGCAGCAGCGCCAGTGTTTATGTGGTAGATAGCCACGGGCGCGTTGTTTATCACACCAACCCCGACTACATTGGCAAAGACTTTTCCGCGGAGTTGGTGGTGAAATTGGTGCTCAGCGGCGAGGCCAATGCGGTGCGCGTCGAGAACATTGTGGGGCGCGAGACCATCTCCAGTTTCGCCGCCATCCCCAACACAAACTGGGGATTGATCCTGGAGGATGACTGGCGGACACTCACCCGCGAGATGCGCACTTTCCAACCGCTGTTGATTGTGCTCTTGCTGGCTGGGGTGGTAGCGCCGGCGATGATGATTGCCAAAGGCATCAAGCACGTGACCCTGCCCATCGAGGAGTTGACCGAGGCGACCCAAGAGGTGGCCGCCGGCGATTTCAACCAGACCATCAAAGTTGCCACCGGCGACGAGATTGAGGCGCTGGCGACACAATTCAACCTGATGTCGGCGCGCCTGCGCGAATCCTACGCCCACCTGGAACAGCGTGTGGCCGAGCGCACGGCAGAACTGGCAGCGGCGAAAGAGACCGCCGAGGAAGCGCGCCGTGCGGCGGAAGAGGCCCGCAGCGCAGCGGAAGCCGCCAACCGCGCCAAGAGTATCTTTCTGGCGAACATGAGCCACGAATTGCGCACCCCGCTCAACGCCATTCTCGGCTACTCCCAGTTGATGGCGCGTGATTCGCACACTACCTCCGCGCAACGCGATTATCTGGACACTATCGGGCGCAGCGGCGAGCACTTGCTTGGGTTGATCAACGATGTGCTGACGATGTCCAAGATCGAGGCGGGACGCACCAGCCTGCAGGAGAACGCCTTCGACCTCCACCGGCAACTTGTAGGCTTGAAGGAAATGTTCGCCATGCGCGCCGCCGACAAGAACCTGAGCCTGATCCTTGACATTGCGCCTGACGTGCCCCGCTACATCTACGCCGATGAAGGCAAACTTCGCCAGGTCTTGATGAACCTGCTCAGCAACGCCGTGAAGTTCACCGAAGAGGGTGGGGTGACGTTGCGAGTCCAAAGTCGAAAGTCGAAAGTCGAAGGTCAAACTGCCCCGACTGCGGACTTTGGACTTGTGACTTTGGACTTCGAGGTGGAAGACACCGGCCTCGGCATTGCGCCTGAGGAGATGCGCGCCGTTTTTGATCCCTTCGTGCAGACATCCAGCGGGCAGAAGTCGCAGGAGGGGACCGGTCTGGGATTGCCCATCAGCCGCCAATTTGTCACCATGATGCGGGGCGAACTGAGCGTTCACAGCGTGGTGGGTGAAGGGAGCATTTTCCGCGTCGAGGTTCCGGTCAAACTGGCCGATGCCGACGCCGTCGAAATCCAGGCGGAGCAAACGCGCCGCCGCGTGGTTGGCCTTGCGCCGGGACAACGCGCCCCGGATGGCGGCGCCTATCGTTTGCTGATTGTTGAAGATCAGCCGGCCAACCGCGATGTGTTGGTCAAGCTATTGGAGCCGTTCGGCTTCGAGGTGCTGTGCGCGGTCAATGGCGAGGAAGGCGTCGCCGTGTGGGAACGCTGGCAGCCGCATCTGGTGTGGATGGACATGCGGATGCCGGTGATGGATGGGTACACCGCGACCCGGAAGATCAAGGCGCTGGCGCAGGCGCTAGGACGTCCGGCGCTCGTGGTCGCGTTGACGGCCAGCGCCTTTGAGGAAGATCACGATGCCATCATCGCGGCCGGCTGCGACGACTTTATCCGCAAGCCTTTCCGCGAAAGCGAGATTTTTGACATCCTGGCGAAACACTTGGGCGTGCGCTTCATCTACGAGATGCCGGAAGACGGCGCGCACGCCGGACAGACGGCCACGGGGGCGGTGGACGACGCCACCACCCTGGATGGTCTGCGCGCTGCGCTGGCGACGCTCCCGGCTGCCTGGGTCGCCGACTTGCGCCAGGCTACCATCACCCTGGATGCTGCGCGCTTGCTGGCGCTGGCCGCCGACATTCGCCCTCAGGCTCCGCGCCTGGCCGATACCCTGTCGCAGTGGGTTCACAACTTCGACTACGAGAAGATCATCCAGCTCACCGCGTCATAACGCGCTCACGAATTACGGCTTTGGGGAGGGACATGACCGTGGAAACATTACAACGGCAATCGGATACCACCGTCACCGGCGATATTCTCATCGTTGACGATACCCCCGCCAACTTGCGCTTGCTGGCTGGCATGTTGACGGAGCAGGGCTACAAAGTCCGCCCGGCGCCCAACGGCAAGCTGGCGCTGATGGCGGCGCGCGCCGCGCCGCCCGACTTGATCCTGCTGGATATCAACATGCCCGATATGAACGGCTACGAGGTGTGCGCCGCGCTCAAAGACGATCCGCTGACCCGCGCTATTCCCGTCATTTTCATCAGCGCGCTGGATCAGACCGAGGACAAGGTCAAAGCCTTCACGCTTGGCGGCGTGGATTACGTCGCCAAACCGTTCCAGATCGAAGAGGTGCTGGCGCGGGTACGGACACACCTCGCGCTGTATACTTTGCAGCGGCAACTGACGGCCGCCAATCAAGACTTGCGCGCCGCCAACGCCGAACTTGCGGCCAGCAACGCCGACCTCAACGCCTTTGCGCGCACCGTGGCCCACGACTTGAAGAATCCGTTGAGCGCCGTCATCGGGTTCAGCAGCTTGCTCGAAAGCCGTTTCACGCGCATGGAGCCGGACAAGATCGCCGATAGTTTACACCGCATCACCCGCACTGGCTACAAAATGCGCGACATTATTGATGAGTTGTTGCTGTTTGCTCGTGTGCGACAGATGGATGCGCTTGAGATCGGTCCGTTGGATATGGGCGCAATCATCGCCGAAGTGCTCACGAATCTGGAGCTGCACATCCAGGAGGCGCAGGCGGAGATCGTCATGCCTGAAACCTGGCCGGTGGCGTTGGGGTATGCGGCGTGGGTTGAGATCGTGTGGTCGAACTTCATCAGCAACGCCCTCAAATACGGCGGCGACGCCGACGCGCACATTCCTCCCCGGCTTGAATTGGGGTTCACCCTATCTGGCCCAACGTCCTCGCCTCCCAATCCCCAATCCCTGATTACCTTCTGGATCCGCGACAACGGCCCCGGCCTCACCGCCGAAGAGCTTGCCAAAATCTTTACACCCTTCACCCGCTTCCACCAGGAAAAAGCCGAAGGCCACGGCCTGGGATTGTCCATCGTGCAGCGTATCGTCGAAAAGCTGGGCGGGCAGGTTGGCGTGGAAAGCACGGGGACGCCCGGCGAAGGGTGTACCTTCTGGTTCACCTTGCCCGCAGGTTGATTGCAGCCTGCCGCAGTTTTTGTTCATCAGCCTTGCGAAGGTTAGAAACCTTCGCAGGGTTTTTTTTGTTTCTCGATTCACAGAAATCTCTCAGGCATTTCTTAGAGGATTTTCAGCTAAAGCGGTTATCCTATAAACATCAATTGGAAGGGATACGCTCACTGCCTCCGTCTCGGGGGCAGGCGAGCTGTAGAAGAAAAGGAGGTGATGTGTTATTGAGTCAATTGGATATAGACAGTCGGACCATTTGTCGGGTACTGGAAAAACGTTGAATCACTGCGGACCTTGCGCCCGGCTAAAATAAAACTTTGCGGAGGTATGACAATGTTAAGAACAAAGAAACGAATGATGATAGGGGTTGTGGGCGCTGTAGCTTTGATTGCTCTGATTGTCGGTGTCTGGGTGTTGGGAACCCCGACGACCGCGCGCGCTGCGAATAATTTGCAAGCGGTTACGCAATCGGCTATGCCCGGTTTGTTAGAAGATGGCTATCTCAACCACGGCGGTGGGTGGGACTTCCCCGGCTTCAAGGGCGGGGACATTGACTATCAGCAGTTGCTCGCCGATGCGCTTGGCATCACGGTCGCCGATCTCCAGGCTGCTTATCAAAAAGCCCGCGATGCCGCCATTGACAAGGCGGTAGAAGAAGGGCTGATCACCCAAGAACAGGCCGACGAGATGAAGGTCTGGGGTGGGTTCGGGCGTCATGGCGGTCTCGGTCGCCTGCCCAAGGGTGTCGCCAACAGCGACATTGACGAAAACGCGCTTCTCGCCAACGCGCTGGGGATCACCGTGGAAAAGCTCCAGGCCGCGCGCGAAGCCGCCAACCAGGCGGCCATCGAGCAGGCTATTGCGAAAGGCCTCATCACCCAGGAGCAAGCCGATGCCATGCAGGCTCGCAAGAACCTTCAGAGCTACCTGAATCGCGACGCCCTGCTGGCGAAGGCTCTGGGTATGTCGGTCGAGGATCTGCAATCCGCCTATGCAAAGGGCGAGACCCTCTCCACGCTGATGAAAGCGCAAGGTCTCGATGCGGCGACCGTGCGCGAAAAGTTGCAGACTGCTTACACCGAGGCGCTCGCGCAGGCGGTCAAGGATGGCGTCATTACGCAGGCGCAGGCCGACGCGATGGCGCAGGATGATCATGGCTTCGGGATGATGCCCGGCGGCGGGATGGGTATGCCGTTTGAGGGCCGCGGTGGAGGACGCGGTGGCCGCGGTGGTCACTGGGATAACCGCGCCCCTGTCGCGCCGGATAATGAAGATGATAGCTCCGGGACAGGGTATCGCACTCCACTGCGCACTGCCCCGGTTGCAGGAAACGATGCGTAGTTGGTGAAATAGCCGCAACGCTGGTCCCTCTGAAAATGGCCACCGAGAACACAGAGAGCACAGAGAAAAAAACTCTGTGTCCTCTGTGATCTCTGTAGTATAATTTTGATTATCGGTGCTGCTTCATTGGGGCAATTACACTCCTTCTGTGAAAAAGCGACCCCGTGTAGCGCAAAGCTATCAGGGTCGTCTTTTGTTTTTCGTGTACAATAGCACTCTCAGCAAGCTCTCAACGTTTTCTTGTCGTATTTTCAGCATAGCCTGGTATGCTTTTGTCATTAGCGTGGTGATTTACTGTCGCTAAAATTCGATTGAGGAGAAGATATAATGTTGAAAGAGAAGACTCGGCGTACAAAACTCAATCTGTACCTGGATGTTGTGCTGACAGCTGCGTTTTTGATCTTGTTGAAGCCATTTGTGACCGGGATGGCGATCCACGAATGGCTAGGACTGGCCGCCGGGGTGGGGCTGGCGATTCACGCCATGCTGCACTGGCGCTGGATTGTGGGGATCACCAGGAAGTTGTTCGCCAAACTGCCGCTCAAAACCCGCGTCTATTACGCGCTGGATGCGGCATTGCTCGCTGCTTTTGTGACGATTATTCTCACTGGCGTTTTAATGTCGCGGGTGGTGCTGCCGCTGTTGGGGTTGCGGGGCGTGGCGATCTTCCCGCTGCCGCTGGTTCACGAGTGGGCTTCGTATGCGACGCTGGCGCTGCTCGGCGTGAAGCTGGCGCTGCATTGGACATGGCTCAAGAACGCCGTGAAATGTCAACTCGGCGGGCGCGTTCTCTTGCCGCAGGGTCAGATTGCCGGTCCACAATCATCAACCCCTGTTCCCGTTGCGGTAAACCCATGCGGGAGCGCGCAGATAATCAGCCGGCGGCGCTTCTTGCTCATCGGGTGCAGCGCCGCGTGTGTTGCCGCGCTGGCGTGTATCAACAAAAACCAACAAGCGCAAGGCGACCCGGTTGCCACGCCGACGAGCATTGCCTCTGGCGACGATAACACACTGGCCGCTGCCACCACATCCACGGCGATGGCCACCGCAGAGCCGACCGCGACGGTGACCGCCGTTCCCACCGTCGCCCCGACAGTCCAGCGGGTAGCGACGCGCTGCCCACGGGGTATGGTCAACGATCCTTACCCTGGGCGCTGTCGCCATTACGTGGACAAAAACGGCAACGGCATCTGCGATTTATCAGAGACGGCGTAGGGCACAATCCCCAAGACCCTAAGGGTTTCATAATCCTTAGGGTCTTTTTTGAGTTTGACAATCTTGCATCTCTGTGCTAACTTCTAGCTGGCCTACATTTTGCTCTCTTTCCCGTTTGACAAGCATGGCTGTCGTTATTATAATGGTAGTGAACCGTGAACGCTCACGTTACCGCTCACAGTTCACAATTCTCGGTTTGTTGGTTTGGCGCTTGGCAAGTTTGGGATTTTGACTATGATTATGGTAGCGAATCCCAATAACTTGATGTCATGGTGATGAAAAGGAGGTGCCCTATCGAGCCGATTCACGAGTGCAAAAAGCCCCACAGGTAAGACTCACACCAGTGAGATTCCACAATGTCATCGTAAGTCACTATAACTAAGCAAGGAGGTTGAATTCAAATGGAAGAGAAACGCAAGCTAACGCGGCGTGAATTTCTGCGGGTATCCACGTTGGCGACAGCGGGAGTAGCGATTACCGCGTGCACAAAGCCCACCACCGCCCCGGTTACAGAAGCCCCTAAGACAGCGGAACCGGTCAAGGCGACAGAGGCCCCCAAGCCAACCGCAACGCCTAAACCTGCGGAACCCACCAAGCCCCCTGAGCCGACCGCGACTCCTGCTCCCCGCTTCAAGGAAGCCCCGATGCTGGAGAAGTTGGTCAAGGCCGGTCAACTGCCGCCGCTGGATGAGCGGTTGCCGATGAATCCCTACATCGTTGACGTCGCCGAGAGCATCGGCAAATACGGCGGCAACTGGCGGCGTGGTTTCAGCGGCGTCTCCGACCGCTGGGGCCCCACCAAGCTCAACGACCGGACGCTGGCCTGGTTTGATAAGAACTTGACTATGAAACCCAAGCTGCTTGAGAGTTGGGAAGTCTCGCCCGACACCAAGACCTGGACCTTCCACCTGCGCAAGGGCGTCAAGTTCTCCGATGGTGTGGAATTGACGAGTGAAAACTTCAAGTGGTTCTACGAATATCAGGTTAAAAATGCCGAACTGACCAAAACACCCCCCGCATCGCACGCCGTGCGCGGCAAAGATGGCAAGTGGATCATTTGTGATATGGAATTCCCGGATGACTACACCGTGGTGTTGAAGTTTGCCCTGCCCAAGCCGATGTTGTTCTACGAAGGCGGTGGCACGCGCAGCATCAACGGTTGGTTGACGCCGGGACACTACATGGCACAGTGGCACATGGACCTGACAGAGGATAAAGCGGCTTTGGAGGCCAAGATCAAGGAAGCCGGCGCCGACAGTTGGGTCACCTACTTCAACGAGAACCGCAACCGCTTTGACCTGAACCCTGACCGCCCGCAGATTACGCCGTGGTTGATGAAAGGTTCGATGGCGGAAGAGCGCTTCGTGATGGAGCGCAACCCCTACTACTACGCCACCGACCCGGAGGGCAATCAGGTCCCCTATATTGACACTGTGACCCACCGCCTGTTCGAGAACTCCGAGATGCTCAACATGTGGGTCATCAATGGCGAGATTGACTACCAGGCCCGCCACCTCAGTTTCGGCAACTATACGCTGTACAAGGAAAATGAGGCCAGTGGCGACTACCGGGTGCTCCTGGGCATTTCCGCTGGTCACCAGGCGCTGCAGCTCAACCTGTCCTGCAAGAATCAGCAGCTCAGCGAATTCTTCAACACCCGCGACGTACGTATTGCTGTCTCCCACGCCATCAACCGCGAGGAAATCAATGAGTTGGTTTGGAATGGCATGTTGAAGCCGCGCCAGTACAGCCCGCTGCCGATGTCGCCCAACTACTACCCGAAGCTCAGCAATGCCTACATCGAGTATGACCCCGATAAGGCCAACCAACTGCTCGATGCCGCCGGCTACGACAAGAAAGGCCCCGACGGGATTCGTTTGTTCCCCGATGGCACTCCTATCAGCTTCATCATTGAAGGGACGGCTGATGCGGGCACGCCGGATGAAGACTCTGTGCAACTGGTCTGCAAATACCTGCAAGCTGTTGGTATCAAGGCGACCTACAAGTACTTCGAACGCTCCTTGTATACCGAACACTACAGTGCCAACGAGATTGAGGCGGCCTATTGGGGCGGTGACCGCACGGTCCTCCCGTTGGTTCCAGGCGCTATTATCTTCCGTGGCGTGCAGCCCGACCGCCCGTGGTGTCCCGGCTATGGCTTCTACTACTACAACCCTGAAGATGCCAATGGCGTCAAGCCGCCAGATGGGCACTTCATCTATAAGATCTGGGATATCTGGGACAACGAGGTTTCTCTGGAACCCGATCAGGCCAAGCAGAATAAACTCTTCGAGAAAATCTTGGACATCTGGGCCGAAGAGCTCCCGATGATCGGTATCTTGGGTGAGATGCCCTCGCCCACCATCGCCAAGAACGGCTTCATGAACGTTCTCCCCGGTATGCCGAATGACGACACCACCGGCGACGAACAATTCCTGCAGTCCGAGTCCTTCTTCTGGGACGATCCGGCGAAGCACAGTTAACCTGTGATGCGGCATTTGGAGGGTGGGCCCCTGGTGGGTCTGCCCTCCAATTTGCCGGAGTAGAGAGCGGAGCATGGGAAGCCGGCGCGCGATGACCGTTTGTTTCCTATCCCCTACTCTCTTATTCCTACTCTTTACTCCTTAACCCATATTAAGGTAGAGGTGCAGCATGTTAGGTTACATTCTCCGCCGTATCGGCATGATGATTCCTACTCTGATAGTCATCTCGATGCTTTCCTTTGTCATTATTCAACTTCCCCCTGGCGACTACTTAACGTCGTATGCAGCCTCGTTGCGCCAGACCGGGGATGCGGTGGACGAAGCTGAACTTGCGTCACTGCGGGAGCGATACGGGCTTGGACAGCCGATTTATGTGCAGTATTACAAATGGATGTCCGGTATTATTTTGCGCGGCGACTGGGGACAATCTATGGAGTGGCGCAAGCCAGTAAAAGAACTGATCTGGGAACGTATGGCGCTGACGGTGTTCCTTTCATTGATCGCCATCGCGGTGAGTTGGTTCATTGCTATTCCGGTGGGGGTGTTTTCAGCCACCCATCAATACTCAATCCCTGACTATGTCTTCTCGGCCCTCAGTTTCATCGGGGCGGGTACACCGGGTTTTATGCTCGCCATGGTGGTGATGTGGGTCGCCATGCGCCAATTCGGGTTGAATGTTGGCGGTCTGTTCTCCGAAGAATATATCCTTGAGCCGTGGAGTTGGGCCAAGTTCGTTGATATGTTGAAACACCTGTGGATTCCGGTTGTCGTGATTGCCTTTGAAAGCACAGCCGGTAGCATCCGCACGACGCGCGCCAATGTGTTGGACGAGTTGAACAAACCTTACGTGGAGACTGCGCGCGCCAAGGGGTTACGGGAGCGCAAACTGGTCTGGAAATATCCGGTGCGGGTAGCGATGAATCCCTTTTTTAGTACCGTAGGGTGGACTTTAGCGAGCCTGGTCTCCGGTCAAACCTTAATTGCTGTGGTGCTCAGTTTGCAGACGAATGGTCCGATGATGCTGCGCGCCTTACGATCTCAGGATATGTACCTGGCCGGCAGTTTTCTGTTCTTGTTGAGCGTGCTGACCGTCATCGGTACGTTGATCTCCGATATCTTACTCGCGTGGGTTGACCCCCGCATCCGTATGGAGGGCTAAAGATGACAGCCACAGAATCGCGCGACCGGAAAATTAGCTCTGCGGTGCTGGAAGAGTCCTCTGCGCCAGCGGAAGTCGTTGCGCCGCTTGCGATGACCCCAGAGGTCGCCGACGGCGCAGCCGGGGAGGAACGGCTCTACGTTGCCGGCCAGTGGCAACTGATGTGGTGGAAATTCCGCAAACACAAGATGGCGCTCGTGGGCGCTGCCATTTTAATCGTGTTCTACCTGATTGGCGCCTTTTGTGAATTTGTCGCCCCCTACAATCCTGAAGCTTATTTCATCCGCTACAAGATGGCTCCGCCGACGCCTGTCCGCATTTTTGATGCGGCGGGCAAATTACGCGCCCCTTTTATTTACCATCGTGACCGTTCGAAAGACTTAGAAACGCTCCGTGACATTTACACGGAGAATCCCGAAATCATGTACCCCATTCGTTTCTTTGTGAAAGGTGAGACTTACAAACTGTGGGGTATATGGGAGGGCAATATCCATCTCTTTGGATTGGCGCCAGAAGTCCAAGAGCAGGCGGTCTTCCTCGTCGGCGCCGACCGCATGGGCCGTGACCTGTTCTCGCGTCTCTGCTACGGTGCGCGCCTTTCACTCTCGATCGGTTTGATCGGCGTTTTCTTGAGCCTGGCGCTTGGGATCGTGTTGGGGGGCATCTCTGGCTACTATGGCGGTCGTATTGACACAGCAATTCAGCGGGTCATCGAGTTCATCCGCACCATTCCGACGATTCCCCTGTGGATGGCGCTGAGCGCGGCCTTGCCGGCTGACTGGCCAGTCGTGAAAATGTACTTTGGCATTACAATCATTCTCTCGCTCGTTGGATGGACGGGGATGGCGCGGGTTGTGCGGGGGCGTTTTCTGTCTTTGCGGCAGGATGATTTTGTGTTGGCGGCGCGCTTGTGCGGATCGAGTGAGATGCGCATTATTTTGCGGCACATGGTGCCCTCGTTCTTGAGTTACATCATCGCCAGCCTGACACTCTCGATCCCTGGTCAAATTCTGGGCGAGACCGGGCTGAGCTACCTCGGTCTGGGATTGCGCGCACCAGCGATCAGTTGGGGCGTGCTGCTTCAAGAAGCGCAGAACGTCCGCTCCCTGGCGCAGGCCCCGTGGTTGTTATTTGCCCCAGCGCTTGCCGTCGTCATGACCGTTTTTGCTTACAACTTTCTCGGCGACGGTTTGCGCGATGCAGCAGACCCGTATGCCAGATAGTCCAAAGTCCCAAGTCGCAAGTCTAGCTGAAATTGACTTTCGACTTTTGACCTTTGACTGAATCAGGAGAACAACCGTGAACGATAACAGAGAACGACTCGTAGAAGTGAATAATTTGAAGACTTATTTCTTTCTGGATGAGGGAACGGTGCGCGCGGTGGATGGGGCGGATTTCGTCATCCACCGTGGGGAGACATTGGGCGTGGTCGGTGAAAGCGGTTGTGGCAAGAGCGTCACGGCGCGCTCGATTCTCAATATCGTCCCCAAGCCAGGCAAGACGGTGGAGGGCGAAATCCTGTATCACCGGCGGGTCAAGGGGGTGGAGCACATTATTGACCTGACCAAGATGGCGCCGCAGAGCGATGAGATGCGCAGTATTCGCGGCGCCGAGATTGCGATGGTGTTTCAGGAACCGATGACATCGCTCAGCCCGGTGCATACTGTAGGAAACCAAATTATCGAGGCGATCCGTTTACATCAAGGCCTGGATGAAGATGCCGCGCGTGAACTGGCTATTGAGATGCTGGACCTGGTGGGAATGCCTTTGCCCAAGCGCACCGTGACCCAATACGCGCACGAACTAAGCGGCGGGATGCGGCAACGGGCGATGATTGCTATGGCGTTGTCGTGCCATCCGAGCTTGCTCATCGCCGATGAACCGACGACGGCGCTGGACGTGACAACCGAAGCGCAGATTCTCAAGCTGATGCGACAATTACAGGACGAGTTGGGGATGGCGATTATGTACATCACCCATAACCTGGGCGTGGTGGCGCAGATGACAGAGAACGTGGTGGTGATGTACATGGGGAAGGTGGTGGAGCAGGCGGATGTGGACACATTGTTCTATAAGCCGTTGCATCCCTATACACGAGCTTTGTTGCAGTCTATTCCGCGGCTGGGGCAGAAGACGCGGGAAAGGCGGCGGCTGGCGTCAATCCGGGGGATGGTTCCGGACCCCTACGCTTTGCCGAAGGGCTGCGCCTTCCATCCACGGTGCAGCGAGAAGGTGCCTGGCGTGTGCGATGTAGAAGCGCCGGCGATGCTCGAAGTAGCGCCGGGGCACAGAGTCCGCTGCCCTATATGCGCAGCGTAAAGAATAAAACGTAAAACGTAATGCGTAAATTTACGTTTTACGTTTTACGCCTTATGTTTTAGCTAACTCCTAAGGAAAAATGAAAATGGCTGAAGTGATAAACGATACGACCTCTGCAAGTGTGGAAAAGCATCCGATTCTGCTTGAAGTCAAGGATTTGAAGAAGCATTTCCCAATCCAGAAGGGCTTCCTCTTAACGAAGACAGTCGGCTACGTCAAAGCCGTGGATGGCGTCAACTTCTTCATCCGCGAGCGTGAGACGTTGGGGCTGGTCGGTGAAAGCGGCTGTGGGAAGACGACTACCGGGCGGCTGATTCTTCGCGCCTATGAGCCGACCGCGGGCGAAGTATGGTTCAACGACCGGAATATGGGGCGCATTAACGTCCCGGATTTGGACAAGAACCAGTTAAAACTGCTGCGGCAGAATATGCAGATGATCTTTCAGGACCCTTACTCGTCGTTGAATCCCCGGATGACGTTGCTGCAAATCGTCGGCGAGCCGCTGCTGGTGAATGGGGTGGCGAAGGGTGGGGAACTGCAAGATCGTGTGGCGGAGCTGCTGCGGGTCGTGGGGCTGCGCCCGGAGTATATGACGCGCTACCCGCACGCCTTCAGCGGCGGGCAGCGCCAGCGTATCGGCGTGGCGCGCGCATTGGCCTTGAACCCACAGTTGGTGGTGTGCGACGAGCCGGTGTCGGCCCTGGATGTTTCGATCCAGGCGCAGACATTGAACCTGCTGCAAGACCTGCAGGAGCAGTTCGGGCTGACCTACCTGTTCGTCTCGCACGACCTGAGCGTGGTGGAGCACATCAGCGACCGGGTGGCGGTGATGTACGTCGGCAAGCTGGTGGAGAGCGCGACGACGGATACCCTGTTCCAGCACCCGCTGCACCCGTACACCGAGGCGCTGCTTTCGGCAGTGCCCAAGCCCGATCCGCGCCTGCGCACAGAATCCATCGTGCTGCAGGGCGATGTGGCCGATCCCGCCAATCCGCCGAGCGGCTGCTACTTCCATCCGCGTTGCCAGTACGCCGTTGACCGCTGTAAGACCGAAGAACCGGTCTTGCGCGAGTTGGAGCCGGAGCATTACGTCAGTTGCCATCGCGCCGAAGAACTGCGACTCGTCGGCGTGCTGGGTAAAATTGCGGCTGCCTGACAAGCAACGGGCACAAGACCCTAAGCTACAGATGTGGGCAGGCCCCTGTTATTTTCAAGTGAGGGAGGTGGCGCGAGCGATAGATACGTAGATATGTGGTGACATACGGCTTTCGTGTTGGATGCTATTCAGTCTTTTACATTTTATGGAGGTTAAATCATGAAGGAGAGAGGAAAATTAACGCGGCGTGAATTCTTGCAAATCTCGGCATTGACCACTGCCGGGGTTGTGGTGACGGCGTGCCGTCCCCCCGCAACGCCGGCCCCGGCGACAGAAGCACCGAAGGTGCAGCCTACTGCCAAGCCCGCCGAACCCACTGCGAAGCCGGCCGAACCGACCGCCACCCCCAAGCCGGCCGAACCCACAGCGACCCCGGAGCCGGTTGTGCAATATCACGAAGCCCCGCAACTCGCGGAGCTGGTCAAAGCCGGCAAGTTGCCCCCGGTGGACGAGCGCCTGCCACTTGAGCCGGTGGTCCACACGCCGGTTGAGGAAGTGGGACAGTACGGCGGCACGTGGCACCGCGCGGCGGTTGGCGCCGGCGACGTGCAAATGACCGCGCGTCTGCCCTACGAAAACTGGATCCGTTGGGATACGATGGGCGCGACACAGGTGCCCAACCTGATGAAGTCGTGGGACATCTCCGCCGATGGCACGGTCTTCACCTTCTACCTGCGTCAGGGGATGAAGTGGTCGGATGGCGAGCCGTTTAACGCCGACGACATTATGTTTATGTTTAACGATCATTGGGGGAACGCGGAACTCAGCCCCACCGGCGTTCCAAGTTGGTTGAAAGTGAAGGGCGAGCCGGTCAAGGCTGAAAAGCTGGATGATTATACGGTTCGTCTGACCTTCCCTGGACCGAACGGTTTGTTTATGACCTTGCTCGCTTCGGCGAATGGCCTGTACTTCTTCCGCTGTGCGCATTATGCCAAGCAGTTCCACGTCCATTACGTCGAAGACAAGGCGAAGTTGGAAGCGGATGCGAAGGCCGCCGGTTATGAATTCTGGTATCAATACTACAACAGCAAGACTGATCCCGGCAGCCGCGTCAGGGACGAGCTTGACCTCCCGACCATCTACGCGTGGAAAGTCAAGGTGACGCCTCCCACCACACCCACCGTGTTTGAGCGCAATCCGTATTACTGGAAGGTTGACACGGCCGGCAACCAGCTTCCCTACATTGACTTCATCGAGCACCAATTGGTCGAGAATGCCGAAATTGTGAACCTTAAAGCCATTGCCGGCGAGTTGGACATGCAGTTGCGCCACATGAACTTCGCTAACTACCCCTTGTTCCAGGATGCCAAGGCACAAGGCAACTACCGTGTGCTGCAGTGGATACGTGGGTATATCACCGACACCGTGGTCGCGCCAAACATCACGCACAAAGACCCCGTGATGCGCGAAATTCTGGGCGACAAGCGCTTCCGCTGGGCGCTCTCCCACGGCATCAACCGCGAAGAGATCATCGAATCCGTGTACCTGGGCATGGCCGAGCCGAATCAGGTGTCGCCGCTGGCTTCTTCGCCCTTCTACTGGGAAGAGCAGGCCAAGAACCGCCTGGAGTACAACGTTGATCTGGCGAACAGCTTGCTCGATGAGATGGGGCTGACCAAGAAGGATGCTGAAGGCTATCGTCTGCGTCCGGATGGCAAGCGCTTGGTCATTAACTACGAATATGCGCCGGTCTTTGGCGCCTGGGGCGACATCGGCGAATTGCTCACCGCGCAATGGAAACTGTTGGGTATCCAATTGACCGTGACTCAGGAAGAGCGGACTCTCTTCTATGAACGCAAACAGGCCAACGAGCACGATATGGGTGTCTGGACGGGCAATGGCGAGTTCAACCCCTTGATCGGCCCGCGCTGGTTCCTGCCCCTGGATAACGAGTCTGTTCACTGCGTTCCTTATGCGGACTGGTTCAACTCTAATGGTTCCAATGGCGAGGAACCGCCGGCCGGCAGCGATATCCGCAAGACCCGCGAGATCTATGAGGAGATCAAGGTCACAGTGGACCCGGATAAGCAGAAGGAGCTGTGGCGCCAGATTCTGGAGCTGAACAAAGAAAACCTCTTTGTGCTCGGCATTGCCACCGCGCCGCCGGAACTGGTCATCGTCAAGAACAACTTCCGCAACGTGCCGGAAGTCGCCGTGAGCGACTGGAACCTGCTAACGCCGGGCGCTACGGCCCCGGAGCAATACTTCTTTAAGCAGTAGGCTTTGTTGTCCATCGTGCGTGCTCCAGCGCACACGATAAACAACATTTCTGCCTTTTGCGATGAGTAGACGGTAGACAGATACTAGCCCTTATCTCCCCTGTCTACCGTCTACTGTCTACCGTCTACCTGTGAAAGGAGCGCCTGGATGTTCAGCTACATTTTGCGCCGAATTGTGCTGTTAATTCCTACACTGATTGGAATCACCGTTGTCGCATTTATCATCATCGAGTTGCCCCCCGGCGATTATCTGACGGCGCATGTGATGAATCTGGCGGCCGGTGGCGACGTAGTGGATCAGGAGCAACTTGAAGCGTTGAAGCGCCAGTATGGTCTGGATTTGCCGCTGCATCTCCGTTATCTCCATTGGATGGGCAACATCCTCAAAGGCGACTTTGGCCGTTCCTTTGAGTGGAATATGCCGGTCTCTGATTTGATTTGGGAACGTTTGGCGTTAACCCTGGTTATCACGGTGACGACGCTGCTTTTTACCTGGGTGATGGGCTTCGCCATCGGCGTCTATTCTGCGACGCACCAATACTCATTCCTCGATTATCTGTTTACCAGCCTGGGCTTTGTTGGCTTGGGCACGCCGGACTTCATGATTGCGTTGGTCTTGCTGTGGCTCGCCTTCTCTCTGTTTGGCGTTAACCTCACGGGCCTCTTTTCGCAAGAATTCCAATCTGCGCCCTGGAGCATCGCCAAGGTTATTGACATGTTCAAGCATATGTGGGTTCCATTGGTGATTTTAGGGACAGGTGGAACGGCGGGTATGGCGCGGACGATGCGCGCCAATCTGCTGGATGAGTTGCAAAAGCCCTACGTCGAGACAGGCCGCGCCAAAGGTTTGAAAGAATGGCGGTTGGTTTTCAAATACCCGGTGCGGGTGGCGTTGAACCCCTTTATCAGCACAGCGGGATGGGCGCTGCCGGGCCTCATTAACGGCGCGACGATTGTCTCCGTAGTGTTGGGACTGCCCACGACCGGACCGTTATTGCTGCGGGCGTTGTTGGGACAGGACATGTACCTGGCGGCCAGCTTTGTGTTGTTGCTGAGTGTGTTGACGGTCATCGGCACCTTGATCTCGGACATCCTGCTGGCTTTTATTGACCCCCGTATCCGTTACGGAGCGCATTGATGGAGAGTATGATGACAACCAAAGATCGAACTTCCATTGAATCCTCTGAGCCGGTGGTTGTTGGCGTCGTCTTACCTAAGTCTGATGTGTTTGAGGATGCGCCGTCGATCGCCGCAGAAGAAGAGCGCATCTACGTCGCTTCCCAGTGGCAATTGATGTGGTGGAAGTTCCGCCGGCACAAGATGGCGTTGATCAGCATTGGCCTGTTGGCGATTATCTACGGCATCACGCTGTTTTGTGATTTTCTTGCGCCTTACGATCCGCATCGCTACGACGTAAAGTATGCCTATGCGCCGCCGCAATGGCCGCGCTTCATTGATGAGGAAGGCTTGATCTTTCCGCCCTACGTCTATGGTCTGAAAGGTAAGCGTGACCCGGAAACTTTGCGGCTGGTCTATGAAATTGACGAAACGCAGCGTCTGCAACTCAAATTCTTTGTCCAGGGCGACCCTTACAAATTCTGGGGCATCTGGCCGTCGAACTTGCGCCTGGTGGGGTTGCCCACGAACGATCAGGTGGTGTTTATTTTGGGCGCGGATCGGTTGGGACGCGATAACCTGTCGCGTATCCTGATGGGCACGCGCATTTCCAGCACGATTGGCCTGGTCGGTGTGGCGTTGAGCTTTGTGCTCGGCATTCTGCTGGGCGGCCTATCGGGCTTTTACGGGGGCGCCGTTGATACTGTCATTCAGCGGTTGATTGAATTCATCCGCTCCATCCCTAGTATTCCTTTGTGGCTCGCCCTGAGCGCCGCCGTGCCAAAGGACTGGCCGGTCCTCAAAGTGTATTTTATGATCACCATCATCCTGTCTTTGATCGGGTGGACGGGATTGGCGCGCGTTGTGCGCGGACGCTTTCTGGCTTTGCGTAAGGAGGACTTCGTACTCGCGGCGCGTCTGGCCGGTTCCTCAGAATTCCGTGTCATATTCCGGCACATGGTTCCCTCGTTCTACAGCCATATTATCGCGTCCATCACATTAGCCATCCCCGGAATGATTCTCAGTGAAACCAGCCTCAGTTATCTGGGCCTGGGCATTCGTCCTCCGGCGATCAGTTGGGGCGTTCTGCTTCAGGAAGCGCAAAACCTGCGGGCCATCGCGATGGCGCCCTGGCTGCTCATCCCTGGCTTGTTTGTGGTCATTACTGTGTTGGCCTTCAACTTCGTCGGCGACGGGTTGCGCGACGCGGCGGATCCGTATGCCAGATAGTCCAAAGTCCCAAGTCGCAAGTCGAAAGTCCGTCCAAAACTGACTTTCGACTTGCGACCTTTGACTTTTGACTGAGCGAGGAGAACAACCGTGAATGACAGACGAGAACCGCTGGTAGAAGTCAATAACCTGAAGACCTATTTCTACCTGGACGAAGGGACGGTGCGCGCGGTGGATGGGGCAGACTTCGTCATCCACCGCGGTGAGACGCTGGGCGTGGTGGGCGAGAGCGGTTGTGGGAAGAGCGTGACAGCGCGCTCTATCCTCAACATCGTCCCCAAGCCTGGGAAGACAGTGGAGGGCGAAATCCTGTATCACCGGCGTGTGCGCGGAACCGAGCAGATCATTGACCTGACCAAGATGGCGCCCCAGAGCGATGAGATGCGCAGCATCCGCGGCGCGGAGATTGCAATGGTATTTCAGGAACCGATGACCTCCCTCAGCCCCGTACACACGGTCGGCAACCAGATTGCGGAGGCTATCCGGCTGCACCAGGGATTGGATAAAGAGACAGCCCGCGCTCATGCCATTAAGATGCTAGAGCTGGTGGGAATGCCGCTGCCCGATCGGACGGTTGACCAGTACGCGCACGAGTTAAGCGGCGGGATGCGCCAGCGTGCGATGATTGCCATGGCGCTATCGTGCCATCCGAGCTTGCTCATCGCTGATGAACCGACAACGGCGCTGGACGTGACGACTGAAGCGCAAATCCTCAGGCTGATGCGGTTGTTGCAGAATGATCTGGGGATGGCGATTATGTACATCACGCACAATCTGGGTGTGGTGGCGCAGATGACGGAGAACGTGGTGGTGATGTATATGGGGAAGGTGGTGGAGCAGGCGGACGTAGACACGCTCTTTTACAGGCCACTGCATCCTTACACGCGGGCATTGTTGCAATCCATCCCTCGCCTGGGCCAGAAGACGCGGGAGCGCCGGCGCCTGGCCTCCATTCGAGGGATGGTGCCCGATCCTTATGCATTGCCGAAGGGTTGTTCCTTCCATCCACGGTGCAGCGACAAAGTGCCTGGCGTGTGCGACGTGGAAGAGCCGGCGATGCTCGAAGTGGCTCCGGGACACCGAGTCCGTTGTCCCGTGTGCGCCGCGTAAAACGTAAAACGTAAGACGTAATTGGGAATTTACGTTGTACGCATTACGTTTTACGATAGCATGTTGCGACGACTTATGAAGATTTTACTTTTGTTTCCTCCTCATTGGGTTCCGGCGATGCCACATCTGGCCTTGCCGACGCTCACCGCTTACCTGCGCGCCCACGGTGTGGATGTCCTCCAGCGTGACCTGAACATCGAATTTTTCGATGCGCTGCTCACACGCAGCGCCCTGGAAAATGCGCTGGGGCGTCTGCGTGAACAAGCGCGCCGTCTCTCTGGCGCGCAAGCCCAGACCTTGCGGGCTGCATTGACAGATGGCCCGCGACTGGCGGCGCACGTGGAAAATGCGAAAACCTGCTTCCGCAGCCCGGATTTCTTTGATGGCGAGGCCAGCTTGTCAGCCTTCCTCACCCTCGCTCAAAGTCTTGACCTGCTTTCACTGCCTTTCGCCCCCACTGAACTTGGCTTGACGAACTTCAGACCGCCCATCCACGCGGATTCCAGCCGTAGTCTGCTGCGCATTGTGGATGACCTACAGCGCAACATTGTCCTCGACTTCTTCCGCGAGCGTGTGCTCCCCGATATTGTGCGTGAGCAGCCGGATATCGTCGGCATCTCGATTCCCACGCTGGATCAGATGATCGCCGGGATGACGCTTGGGCATCTAATCAAAAAAGCGGGGTTGCCCTGTCACGTGACCGTCGGCGGTCCGCACATCTCGATGCTGCGCGAGCAACTGCCGAAAGTCCCGGCCATGTTTGGCTTGTTCGACAGCGCCATTGTGTTTGACGGCGAAACCGCGCTGCTGCGCCTCGCGGAAGCTCTGGATGACGATGGCGACCTCTCTAAAGTGCCCAATTTGATTTACATGGCTGGTAATGTTGTGCGCAATACGCCGGTGAAGGTTGAACCGCATCCCAACCTGCGGCCTGACTTCGACGGTCTGCCGTTGGAGCGTTATCTGGTTCCCACGCCAGTGCTGCCGCTGTTGAGCGCGCACGGCTGTTATCACGGCAAGTGCGGATTCTGTAACGTGGGCTACGGCGGGCCGGCGACGTTCAGCCAACTCGACGCCGATCTCGTGGTCGAACACATGCTGGCGCTGCACACAAAGTATGGCGCGCGCCACATCTTTTTCGCCGATGAAGCCATCACGCCGCGTAACCTCAAGGTGATGGCCGACCGGTTGGCGCAAGCCGGGTCGCCCGTGCATTGGTGCGGCTGCGTGCGCTTCGATGCTGCGCTTACCCGCGACCTGCTGGAACGGATGGCGCAGGGCGGCTGCCGGATGCTGCTCTTTGGCCTGGAAACCGCCGCCGAGCGCACGATGAAGCGTATGGTCAAGGGCACACAATTGCTGGTGATGAGTCGCATCTTGCGCGACAGTACTGCCGCCGGGATCTGGAATCACACTTTCTTCTTCTTCGGCTTCCCCGGTGAGACGATGGATGAGGCGCAGGAGACTGTCAATTTCGTCTACGCGCACCAGGACGCGATTCACTCCGCCTCGCCCGGCGCGTTTCTGCTGGAACGCTACTCGCCGGTCGCCTGCAACCCCAAAAAGTACGGCGTGACCATCAACGAGAATCCCGACCGCGATCTGGCGATTTATTTCGATTACGACGTGGCCTCCGGGTTGGATGAACCGATGGCTGACACCCTGGCGACGCGACTGGTGGACGTCCTGCCCGAAAAGCAATTCGGCCAATTCTACATCCACGATAGCTACCGCTTGCTCTATGCCGGCGACCTGCGTGACAAAGGCCGTCCATTGCCCTTGTGGTTGGCTTGATTTGGGGGGCGTAGTAACGGCTTTGGCCGTCCATGCGCGAGTCCTCGCGCGACCGCTGAAGTGGTTACTATGGACAAATTTTTTGCTCTGCGAGACTATAAACAATCAAACTATGCGAAGGAGTTTCACAGTATGCCTATTTCTTACGTGCGTTACGATCTTCACGACGGTTACATCCACAACTGGCTCGTCGCTGGGCCGCAGGCCATTCTGGTGGAGGACCTGGCCCGCTTCACTGGCCCCGATTACAAGCTCCAGATCGCCCGCCATTACTACACGCCGGAGCACGGCATCACGGAACAGCCCGTCGAACCTGGCCCATTGACCGAGGGTGTTGTGCAGCTGGAAGGCTTCGAGGGCCACTGGCGTTATGTCCGCTGTTTGGACGACCATTTTGTGGACCTCACGACCTTTCACCATCTTACCACCTATCTGCGGGCATGGGCCTACGTTGAAGTCGAAAGCCAGACCGCGCGCGATGTCACATTCGTGCTGACGACCAACGGCCCGGCGGATGTGTGGGTGAACAACGAGCACATTCACCGCCATGAGCACTTTCATCACCAACCCCCACACAGCGTCGCCTTCACCGCGCATCTTAGCGCAGGTCGTAACCGCATCCTTGTGCGGCTTGAAGCCGTTGCCGCGCGCGCGTGTCCCTTCGTGATGGCGTTGCGCCTCATACCGGTCGCCAACGCCGACTGCGCGGTGTATCTACCCACGACCATTGATCCCGTGGAACGGCGTAACACGTTGGAGGCGGTCTTCGAGGCCGCGTATCTCACGCAAGACGTGTTCGACCGTGATGCGGAATATGTTGTGCGTTGGCCGCTCGATATGCCCAAATCGGCCAGCATCGCCGTCCGCCTGCAGACCCCTGAGGGACGCATCTACGCTGAGGGGAACGTCGAGGCGAAGGCCGGTAAGCGCAAATCCATCGGCAAGGCCTACGAGTTTCCTGTCGGCGCCCTGCGCCTGACGCTGATGCCGCAGGCGCGTGAGTATTATGAGGGCGATATGCGCATCACCCGCGACCTCAATGTGTGGGGGCTTGGCCTGAACCGTTATCATGAAACACCTTATGCAACTTACGATGAGCGCCGCCGTGAAGGGCTGATCGCCGCGGCGCGCCTGGAGGCCAATATCTTCTCTGAGATTGCGAAGATGGCGGTCGGTTGGTGGCAGCACGTATCGGTCAAGGCGATCCTCGACACGCTTGACGGCATCAATCGGCGCAAGGATTGTAGCGACTTCTACATGGTGGGACTGTTGGGGATGGTGTACCGCTTTGGGGATGATCCCAAGTTTCCGGCAGAACTTAAACAGCCCATCGAAGACTGCATCCTCAACTTCAAATACTGGCGCGACGAGCCGGGCAGCGACGCGATGGCTTACGCCACCGAAAATCACAGCATCCTCTTCCACACGGCGGAGATTCTGGCCGGGCAACTGTACCCTGACCGCATCTTTACCAACGTCGGGCAGACCGGGGAATGGCACCGCGAGAAGGGCGAGCGGCTGGCGCTGGAATGGCTGCACGAGCGCGGCGTCCACGGTTTCAAGGAATGGGATTCCAACTGCTACTTCGAGGAAGACATTCTGGCGCTTTCGCACTTGATTGATCTGGCCGAATCGCAGCCCGTTTGGGAGATGGCGAGCGTGCTGATGGACAAGATGCTGTTCAGCATCGCCGTGAATTCGTACAAGGGCGTCTTTGGCTCCACCCACGGGCGCACCTACGCGCCGCTGATCAAGGGCGGTTATCTGGAAGGGACGGCGGGCATCACCAACGTCTTGTGGGGGATGGGCGTGTTCAACAACCGCATTATGGGCACAGTCAGCGTAGCGTGTATGGAAAACTACGAGCTACCCGTTCTCATCGCCAACATCGCCGCCGACCTGCCTGAGGAGATGTGGAACCGCGAGCGGCATGTGGGCGACGAGGCGTTGTGGCGCGCCTCCGGCTCACTCGGCGACGAGGTCAACAAGGTCACATACAAAACACCGGATTACATGCTTGCTTCCGCGCAGGATTACCACCCCGGCGAGAAAGGCTTCCAGCAGCACATCTGGCAAGCCACATTTGGGCCGGCGGCGGTTGTGTTTGTCACTCACCCGCCGTGTATGAGCGAAGAGGGATCGCATCGCCCTAACTTCTGGCACGGGAACGTCATCCTACCGCGCGTGGCGCAGTGGAAAGACGTGCTCATCGCCATCCACAAGTTGCCGGACGATGACTGGATGGGTTTCACCCACGCCTACTTCCCCAAATCCGCTTTCGATGAAGGCATTATGTGTGATGGCGCGCAGGGACGCACGTGGGCTTTCGCGCGCAAGGGGAATGGCTACCTGGCCCTCACCGCGTCGCAGGGTCTCACCCTGATGACCGCCGGACTGACCGCGCATCGTGAGCTGCGCTCCTACGGCTTGCAGAACGTATGGCTGTGCCACCTGGGACGCGCCGCGCTTGACGGCGACTTCAAAACGTTCCAGGAGAAAATCCTTGCACTGGATGTTGCTTTTGATGGTCTTTCCGTTCAGATGAACACCCTGCGTGGCGACACACTTGCCTTTGGCTGGAAAGGCCCATTGCTGCGCAACGGCATCGTCGAGCCGATCACCGGCTTCCAGCACTACGAAAACCCCTACTGCGTGGCGAACTTCCCGGTGAAGTCAATGTACATCGGCTATGGGGAGCAGGTGATGCGGCTGAAGTTCGTGGAAGAGGATAGCCACATCGTTTGAATTTCTCTGTTGTTCAGTGTAGAATAGAGGTAGGTCGGATTGACAATCCGACCTACGTTATTCTTACTTTTGGTGATGGCTAACATGTTTGTTGTTAGGAGAGATGCATCTATGACCGTTCAAGCAATAACCCAGACATTGAGTGATTTGCTGGCTTTGCCGGAGCCGGAACTTGTCCACAAAGGGCTGTTGGCGCTTATTGAGAAGGAAATCCGGCTGGCGGAACAGGAAATTGCTGTTTTGCGCGAGCGATATGACGTTTTTTCTCCAGAAGCGCTTTACCAGGCGATTCAAGAGGGAGTTGTTGTTCCTCATCCAGCCTGGGAAGATTATATCGTGTGGAAGAATAAATTAGCGCATATTACATCATTACAACAAACATCTGGACGTAATTGAGCTATGTTACCGTTTAGCATTTGCTGAATTCGGCGACATTGTTATCCACACGACATTTGTGGGCGGTACGTTTTCCAGTCCTAACAAGCTGCGCCTTGTTTTCACCGACGAATCTTTTCTTGATATATGGCTATCTCCAGACAATGATTATGCTTATCATTGGGAACGCCGGCGTCAATCTGGACAGATGTATAGATGGGATAATGCTCCGCATCATCCACATGTGTCAACATTCCCCGCGCACTTTCACGAAGGCGATGAGCCAAACATTCTTGAAAGTTATCTGGCGACAAAACCGGAACGCGCCTTGCGTGAAATTCTTACCTTTGTGCGGCGAAATCTGTGAGGACTGGTATAGCTCAAACGTAATATCTGGATAAACTTGAATGGAAAAGATATTAGCTATCCTGAATCAGTTGGAGCGTGAAGGTATTATTGGCCACTACGCAATTGGCGGGGCGGTTGCTGCTACACGTTATATCGAACCCATTCAGACTTACGACCTGGATGTCTTTGTGATGCTTCCGGTTGCTCCTTCCGGGTCGATTTCGCTCACAGCCGTTTATGCACGTCTCAAACAATTGGGTTACTCGGCGGAAGGTGAGAGCGTTGTCATTGAAGACTGGCCTGTGCAGTTTCTTCCGGTTTTCAATCCTTTGACAGATGAGGCGTTGCTGCAAGCCCTGGAGGTGAGATTTGGCGCTACCCCCACCCGTGTATTGAGCGCCGAATATCTGGCGGCTATTATGTTGGATACAGGACGGTCAAAAGACCATACGCGCCTGGTACAGTTTTTTGAATCTGGTATCCTGGATAGGACGGTTCTGGAAAGCATAATCGCTCGGCATGGTTTGATGGAAAAGTGGCAACGCTTTCGGACACGATTTCTGAATGAGGAAGTTGGTTGAAGAGGTGTGTTTGAATGTACCCTGATGTATCTCACATCTTTACCGCAAAGGCCCAGCAACGACGCAGGTTGGCAGCCTTATCTTGGGAAGAGAAAGTTGCTATCCTTGAACGGATGCGTTCTGTGACTAAAGACATGTGGAACGAAATGACTGCCGATGAGAATCAGATATGCTTGGAATTGGCTGATCAGCACAAATACGAGATAACGATACCTCAAAATGGATGACATCAATCTTCCCCTAACAACCCTGTTCGACGTTCCTCAAAACTCTGCCGACCGCGCCCTTGCCGCCCACTACGCGCCAATCCTGCGCTTCGACGCCCGCGAACCGTTCTTGCCGTTGGCGGCGGGCTACACGATTTTCCGCGAAACTGAGGAATCGCCGTCGTTCCGCCAGGGACGTATCATTGACCTGACGCCGTCAAATGGCCCGCCCGCCGAATTTGCCATCGAATACGCGATTTGGTGGGACTGGGACATCGGCCATCTGTATGAACTGGAGCATGTGTGGGTCTACGTGGGCGCGGATGGGCGTGTGGTGCGCGTCGAAGCCAGTTGGCACGGCGATTTTCATTTGCTTTATCCGTTCATTCTGCTGACCAATGACAGTGGCGATCACCCCTATGTGTACAGCGAGCCGGGCAAGCACGCCTTCGCGCCGACCCCCACGTGGTTCAAGGAGCGCCGGGTGGAGTTCAAACGCTCAGAGACGAGCGACCTGGCTGGCGTCGGCGGCGTGTTGCTGGCGCCGTACCTCAGGGATCAAGTCAAGCCGACGCCGCTCAAGACACGCCTGGTGCATACCTACCTCGCGCAACGCGCCTTCGAGCCGAGTTGGGATTTCTCCCAAACCTTCCCGCTTACGCCGGAGATGCTCGTTCCGTGGGATGCGCTGCGCGCCTGGATGCCGGGGCGGGTCAACGCCATCCTCGACCGACTGGCGCAGGAGATTCTGCCTGCAGAATACCGTTTCCTACGCATCGGGCATCGCGGCGCGCGGGCGCACGCGCCCGATAACACATTGCTCGGCATCCGCACGGCGGCTGCGTTCGGCGCCGATATGGTCGAGATTGACGTGCAGCGCACTGCCGATGGCTACGTGGTGCTGGCGCACGACGCCTATCTCACGGACGCCGGCGGACAGGCGTGGCCGGTGCAGCGTAGCACCCTTGAGGAACTGCGCGCCATTGACCTGGGGCAGGGTGAGCACATCCTGACCTTTGCCGAGGCGCTGAAAGTCTGCATGGAAGAGAACCTCGGCGCGTACATCGAAATTAAAGACGGCGGCGTTATCGCTGATGTGATTACGGCGCTGCGCGACGAAAAGTACGGCGCGCACTGCATTCTCAGCTCCTTTCGCCCGGATTGGCTGGCGACGGTCAAGACCTATGAGCCGAAACTCATGACATCCATCCTCTTCAATGCGCCATCGGTGGATGCCGTCAAACTGGCGCAGTCCGTGAAAGCGACTTTCGTACACCCGTGTTGGGAGCGTTTCTCCAATCCAAGCGCGTTGCTGACCAGCGCTTGGGTCTCCCGTGTGCGCGCAGCCGACCTGGGCATCGTTTGCTGGCACGAAGAACGCCCGGAAGAGCTTGCGGCCTTGCGGCAAATCGGCGTGGATGCGATTTGTAGCGACGCGCCGGAATTGCTCTTGGAATAGGATTGACATCATATAAGACATCGTATATGATATGTGTAGACGAGGGAGGTGTACGATGTCGAGGTATCCGTTGAATTTACCGGCGCAGTTGAAGCAGGAAGCTGAAACTTGGGCTGAGACGCAGGGCGTTTCGCTTAATCAATTCATTATGTGGGCGGTCGCTGAGAAAGTGGGTGAATTGCGCCAGAATTTGGACGACCCGGCATTTCCGCGTATAACATATCGGAGTGGCGCTTCACGTATACCTACGCCGATTGTGCGCGGGACAGGTATTCGGGTGCAAACACTCGTGGTCGCTGTTGAACATTGGCAGATGACGCCAGCGCAGGTCGCCGCTGAATATGATTTGACGTTGACTCAGGTTGAGGAAGCAATGGCTTTCTATGAGGCTCATCATATTGAGATAGAGGCTTCACTGGAAGCCGAACGGGCGCTGGAACCCAATTATGCCTGAACCCCGTTTGCATCTTGACGCTGATACTTCGCGCAAAGTCTTGCATACGGCATTGCTGAACCGCAATCATGACGTTACCCGCACGCCACAAACCTGGATGCCATTGGATGCAACCGATGAAATCCAACTTTTAGGTGCAACGGCTCAAGGGCGGGTCATTTTCACCTTCAATGTCCGTGATTTTATGGCGTTGGCGAAACAATATCCCCGTCACGGTGGGATTGTCCTGGCGGCGCAATCATCCTGGACGCTGGTGGCGTTGATTGAATCGCTTGACCGGTTATTGTGTGAAACCGAGGCAGATGATTGGCCTGGTCAGGTACGTTGGCTTAATGACTGGCGATAACAAGAGCGCGATTTGGAAATCGCGGCTACTTTCCGAAAATCCGTTTCATCCGTTCAATCCGTTGACAAAAAAACTAACTTTAGGAGGTATTTCACCATGCGTAAACAAATCTTCACTGAAAAAGGGGCTAAACCGATTGGCCCATACTCGCAGGCGATTGTGGCCGATGGACCGCTGGTCTTTGTCTCCGGGCAGGGGCCGATTGATCCTAAGACCGGCACGTTCGACAAGGACGATGTCGGCGCGCAGGCGAAGCAGGTCTTCGAGAACCTCACCGTGCTGCTGGAAGCCGCTGGTACGTCGTGGGCGAATGTCGTGCGGGTAGGCGTATTCCTCTCCGATATGAAGTACTTCGCTGCGATGAACGAGGTGTACAAAACGTATGTCACCGAACCGTATCCCGCCCGGACGACAGTGCAGGCGCAACTGCCACTCGGCATTGACGTCGAAGTAGACTGCATCGCCGTCGTCCCGCAAGTGTAGGCGTATCTCCACTCCGGCGGGGTGATGCCGGCAGAGACTTTTAACCGCGAATTGCGCGAATCTCCGCTAATCTACAGAAAATTTGCGTAGATTTGCAAGATTCTCGGTTTTTCTAATATGGAGGCGCAATGGACATTGCTCAATTGGAAACCCCTGTCGCCGTTGTTGACCTTGATCGGCTGGCTACTAACATTCAACGCTTGCAAGTTTACCTGGATGAACACGGCATCGCCAATCGCCCGCACATCAAAACGCACAAAATCCCCGAAATCGCCTGGATGCAACTGCGCGCCGGGGCCATCGGCATCACCTGCCAGAAGATCGGCGAGGCCGAGGCGATGGCAGCGGCGGGGATTCAGGACATCTTGCTGCCGTACAATATCATCGGCGCGGCCAAGCTGGAACGGCTTGTGCGCCTGGCGCGCCGGGTGAACCTCCGCGTGACCGCCGACTCGGCGTACACCGTGCGCGGTTTATCGGCGGCGGCGCAGGAGGGTGGCGTTATGTTGCCGGTGCTGGTAGAGTTTGACAGCGGCTTGCAACGCTGCGGCGTGCAATCGCCGGCGGAGGCGGCGGAGCTGGCGCTCATCATCGCGCGCTCCCCCGGCCTGCGCTTCGGCGGGCTGATGACCTATCCAAGCAACGCGCGGACCGATCCGTTCGTCCATGAGACCAAATCGTTGCTCAAAGCTGAGGGTGTGACCGTGGATTGCGTCAGCGGCGGCGGCTCGCCAGGGATGTGGCAGGCGCACACACACCCGGAAGTGACCGAGCACCGCGCCGGCACCTACGTCTATGGCGACCGGCACATGCTCAAGTCCGGCGCGATGCAGATGGACGACATCGCCTTCTCCGTCGTTACCACCGTCGTCAGCCGTCCCACCGCCGACCGGGGCATCCTCGACGGCGGCAGCAAGACGTTCTCATCGGATTTGTCCGGCCTGGAAGGGCATGGCCTCATCCTGGAATACCCGGAGGCGCGCTTTTATGGCATGTCCGAGGAACATGGGCACGTAGATTTCTCGCAATGTCCCCGTAAGCCGGAGATCGGCGAGCGCGTGACGGTGATCCCCAACCATTGCTGCGTTGTCAGCAACCTGTTCAACCAAATCGTCGGTGCGCGCAACGGCAAGGTCGAGGTCATCTGGCCTGTCGCCGCGCGGGGGGCGTTGCAGTAAATCACATTGGGGAGGATATCAGAATGCAACTGCGCGTTGTGGTGATTACGGGAGCGAGCAGTGGCATCGGGGCCGCCACCGCGCAGCTTTTTAGCCGTAAAGGGTGGGCCGTCGTTCTGGCAGCGCGATCCCATGACAAGCTGCAAAAGATGGCAGCGGAGATGATAGCAGACGGCGGAAAGGTACTGGCGGTCCCTACCGATGTGACCGTCAAGAGCGATATCGAGAACCTTGTCCAGAAAACGATGGACGCATTTGGGCGCATTGATGTCCTGGTCAACAACGCGGGCGTCGGCATCTCCGGCACATTGGAAACGGTGGATATGGCGCAGATGGATTACGTGTTCGCGCTGAACACGCTTGCGCCGATTGCCGTCTTGCAGGCCGTCGCGCCGGTGATGAAGGCACAGGGCGATGGTGTGATCGTCAATGTTTCTTCGCTGGCGGAGGCAACCGGCATCCCCTACATGGCCGGTTACGGCGCAAGCAAGGCCGCACTGGGCTATCTTTCGGATGCCGCCGCCGTCGAACTCAGCCCCTACGGGATTGCCGTGATCAAAATTCTGCCGGGCGTCACCGCGACGGAGTTTAGTCGCAACACGCTTCAGGCGGGAAGGGCGGTCACTTTGGAGGATTTGCTGGCGAAAGTCGGCTTGTTGACGACGGTTCCGCCTGAAGCGGTCGCGCATAGCATCTGGGAAGCCGTGCGAACCCGTCGTCCGCAGACGTATGTGACGGCGCAGGATCGCTTTTTGGGGATGGCGGCGCGTTTCAGTCCCGCCATCACGATACAAGTGCTGAAGTTGGCGCTCCCGCGCTATGCGCCGCCGGATGGCTCCTTGCCAAAGGCGTCCATCCGCCGCGACCTGGCGAAACTTGGCTTTGTCGTGGCCGGCGTTGGCGCTTTCATCGGCGCGGCGCTGGGCTATGCGGTGTATCGGCGGCGTTAATGTCTGCCACAGAGCGCACGGAGAACACAGAGTTATCTTCCCTATCTCTGTGAACTCTGTGTTCTCGGCGGCTATTTTTGAAGGAGGTTTTGTATGAAGGGCACAGCCCCATGTTATGAGACATTGCGCGCTTATTGTGAAACCGTCCCCCTCGTGGACTGCCACGACCACGCGATCCAGTGCGGGCCGAACCACAAAGACCCCATCGCCGTGTTCACCCACGGCTACTTCGAGAGCGACCTGCGCAGCGCGTCCTCCGATGCGGAGATGGACGTGCTCAACGACGAAAAACGCCCGCTGGAAGAGCGTTGGCCCATCCTCGAACGGGCGTGGAAACGCGCGCGTTTTACCGGTTACGGGATGATGGTCCGCCGCGCGCTCAAGGAATTCTACGGCGAGACTGACCTGACCCTCGCCGCGCTTCAGCGGATGCAGGACAAGCTGCTGAACTATGAGGATGAGGCGTTCTTCGACAGCGTCCTCGCCAAGGCCAACATCGCCGTTCGCATCCTGGATGTGTGGCCTGACGCGAAGAAAGTGCTGGATGGCACGCTCAAACTCACCCCGCGCGGGCGGCTGGCGATCTCGCTCCCCGGCTATCACGGGGTCCGCAGCTATGAGGAAGTGCAGGCCGTCGGGCGCGTGGTAGGGCGGACGATCACCTCGTTGGATGAGTATCTCGACGTGTGCCACGCTATTTTCGAGGGCCACAAAGCCTATGGCGCGGTCACGTTCAAGGATCAGAGCGCCTACACCCGCACCCTCGATTACGGCAATCCCACCCGCGCCGAGGCGGAGGCCGTCTTCAACTGGTTTATGGAGGACCCACGCCGCAGCGCCTCTTATCCCGACGGCGTCAAGCCGCTGGACGATTACCTCTTCCACGCCTTTATGCGGATGGCGCGCGACCTCGATTTGCCGGTGCAGATTCACACCGGGCACATGGCCGGGATTCGCAACGACATCGTCAAGACCAACGCGATCGGCCTGACCAAACTCATCGAATTGCACCGCGACGTGCGCTTCGATCTCTTCCACGCCAACTGGCCCTACAGCGGCGAGCTGCTCTACCTCGGCAAGAACTACCCGAACGTGGCGCTCGATTTCTGCTGGACCAACATCATTGATCCCATCTACTGCCAAAACCTGTTCAAACAGGCGCTTTCCAGCGTGCCGCACGGCAAGATCCACGGTTACGGCTCCGATGTGGGCGGCGACAGCGTGGATCAGGCCTGGGCGCACGCGCAGCTCGCCCGCGACAACATCGCCATTGCCCTCTCCGATTTGGTGGAGATTGGCTACCTCAGCCTGGACGAGGCCCAAGAAGTCGCCTCCGCCTGGCTCTTCGGCAACGCTAACGACTTCTTCAGGTTGGGCCTATGATGAAAATCGGCGCAGTGAGTTTAGGGTGGAGTGGGACGCCGCTGCCGCGCGTGTTCGAGCAGATTGCGGCGATGGGCGGCGCGTGTGTGGAGATCAACGGGAACACGGCACGTCATCACGGCATCGTGTTGGATCGCGCGACGATCCCGCAGGTGCAGCGGTGGGCGGCGGACGCCGGGCTGACCATCGGCAGCCTGAGCGGCTACTGCGACTTCGCGCTGCTCGACGCGGACGCGCTGGACGCCGAGATCGAGCGGCTGCTGGCGACGTGCCGCGCGGCGGCGGAGTTGGGCGCGCCCGTCGTGCGCGCTTTTTCCGGCGACGTGAAGCCCGGCGTGACCCTGGACGCTGTCTGCCCGAACATCATCGCGGCGTTCCGCAAAGCGGCGCGCGCGGCGGAATCGCTGGGCGTGACGTTGGGCATCGAAAATCACGGGCGGCTGATCAACGACGGCCCCGCGCTGGCGGCGCTCGTTGAAGAGGTCGGCGCGCCGAACCTCGGCTTTACGATTGACACGGGCAACTTCGCCTGGGCCGGGCATAACGCGGCTCAAGTGCGGGCGGATTTTGCGGCGGTGGTGCCGCGTATCGTCAACGTGCATGTCAAAGATGGCGTGTGGACCGACGCGGGTTTCAATTTTGTCCCGGCGGGCGAGGGTGAACTGCCGCTGGTGTGGTTATTGCAGGAATTGGCCGGGCGCGGTTACAACGGGATGGTGTGCAGCGAATTTGAGGGCGCGGGCGACTTTGTGGAAGGCACGCGCCGCAGCGTGGCTTATCTGAAGCGAGTTGTCTCCGGCATCTTGCCGCTGTAGCCGGGTGGGATGCTCGACTGACCGCAAAGAAACTGGCGGGAGCAAACGCTCCCGCCAGTTTCGCAGTGCAAAACGTTTCTAGTTCTGGTGATAGAACGGGCCGGCGGTGGCGCTGTTCCCCGCCGCATCCACTGACGTGACGAAGTATTCATACCGCACGCCGCGGCTGCCCTGGATGCTCATACTATGGCTGGTGACCAGGGTGTTATTGGTGTAAGTGCCAAGATTGGTGACGACGACTTGAGTGGTGGCGGGTTCATCGGTTGTCCACGTGATTTTGAACAAACCGTTGCCGGTGAGTTTCGCCGAAGCCACGTTGGAGATCACGGGCGGCGTCGTGTCGCCCCCGCCGCCACCGCCGCACAGCGTTGTGTCTACGCCGACCTCATCCCATGCATCGGCGACATTCGCGGCATAGCTGCCCGCTACGGCGATGGTCGCAGCGCGGGCGGCGCAGTGGTTGGCGTCTTCGGGCAGCGCGGTGAAGCCCTGGAAGGCGATGTTCCGGGCCGCGGTGATGCCAATGCCGATGACGTCGGTGCCGGAGGCGCGCAGCGGATTCGCGTTCTGTCCGCCTACCGACAACAGGTAGAACCAGTGATTGGCGATGCCGCTGTTGGTGTGGACGCCGCCGTTATCGGAAGTGCCGATATAGCGGTCGGCGTAGTGTGAAGGATCGCCGTCTTCGTTGGGATCGGCCATGTTGCGGATGCCGTTATCGCCTACGGTGATGTCTTCACCCACCGTCCAGTTGCCGGTGCCATTATAGAACTCCACGGCGGCGGCCATAATATCCGAGAAAGCCTCGTTGAGCGCGCCGGATTCGTAGGAGTAAATCAGGTTGCTGGTCGCTTCGGTGACGCCGTGACTCAGCTCGTGCGCGACCACATCCAGATCGCCGCTCAGTTCGAGGAAACTGACGCCGTCGCCATCGCCGTAGGCCATCTGCGTGCCGTTCCAGTAAGCGTTGACGTAATTCGACGAGACGTGCGCGGACGAGACCATCCCTTGCGGGTAATACGTCAGCCAGTTGAAGCTGTGCGTGTTCAGATAGTAACTGTCGGTGACGAAGGCGTAGTAGTGCGCATCCACGAGGGCCGGTTGGCCAGGGGAGGTGCGGCCGGGCAGATTCCAAATATCGTCGGTATCCGTCGCCAATGTGCCGGGCAGCCGACTGCGGTTGCGGGCGTCGTAGGTGGTTTGGCGACCGTTTGCCGCTTTGAGCTGGTAGACGCCGCTGACGTAGACCGTCAGGCCGGTCAGGTTTTTGGTATCGCCCAACACGCCAATGCCGCTGCCGGTGGTGAGGCCGTCGTAGGCGTTGAGCACTTCGCCCGTGCTGGCGTCAATCCAGGCGAACCAGCGGGCATCATCCCGGCGGGTCTCGACCCGGTAAAAATAGAGTCCCGTCGCCGGGTTAATCATCAACGTAGTCAACCACGCGCCCTCGGCGCCGAACTTTGCGGCGGCGGCAGCCTGGGCCTTGCCGGGACTGAGCGTGACTTCATTCCGGGCTTCGATGGCGGGGTAGTGCGCGCCGATCACGGCGGTGGCCTGGCCGTTGGCGTCGCGGTAGAGGGTGATTTGTCCGCCTAAAACCTGGGCGTCGCCGAAACGTTGCTGGTAACGCTCGGCGGTCAGATTGCCGACATTGCGTGAATTGACTTTGACGACATCGTTGGGCACGCGGAAGGCCGCCGCCTCTTGACCTGAGAGGGCGCGAAATCCGCCTGGCCCTTCAGCCGCGAAGGATGGTGTGACCGCGAGGGTCAGCACGACAAGAACAACCAACATAACACGAATAAGCTTGGACATGGGTATTTCCTCCTCAGTTAGGGTTTAGGTAATCTGTACGATGTTTTGGTATGATGAACCCTGTATATGCTTGAAACCCGTCAATAGCGTGTCCCCCTCTGGCGCGGATTTGCGTACATACACCCCTGGCTGCTTTGTATGCGCGGCATAAGCATTATGACGCAAAACCCGGCGAAAGGTTACGGGTGAAGCGCACGAATTCTCAAAATTCCTTTCTACCGAATAAAACGAACCGGCATTGCGTTATACTTATAGAAAAAGCGAGCAGCGACGTGAAAACAACGACGATACCGGAAGCAACCGAATGTGAGTGGATTGCGCGGGCGCAGACCGGCGACCGGCAAGCCTTTAGCAGCCTGGTGTACCACTACCGCGAGAGCGTGATCAACGTGGTCTACCGGATGTGCGGCGACGCCGGCCTGGCGGAAGATGCCGCGCAGGAGGCTTTTATCCGCGCGTGGCAAAATCTGCCGCGCTACAAGCCGCGCTCGCCGTTCCGCAACTGGCTGTATCGCATCGCTACGAACGTCGCGCTGGATACGTTGCGCCGCGAGCGGGACGCCGAGGATATTGAAGACGCGCCATTGGCAGCGTCGAGTCTTGGCCCGGAAGCAGCTGTCGAGCGCAACGAGCGCGCTGAACAGGTACGTCAGGCCGTGTTAGCGTTGGCGCCGGCAAGCCGCGCCGTGCTGATTTTGCGGGAATACGAAGACCTTTCCTACAAGGAAATTGCTGAAACGCTGGATATTCCCGTCGGAACGGTGATGTCGCGGTTAAATTACGCGCGCACCCAACTGCGGGAGACGCTCAAGGTTTACCTGGAGGCTGCATAATGGAGCACGTTCTGGATTGGTTGCAAGCATACCACGATGGCGAGCTAGAAGGGCGACAGGCGCGCCACGTCGAAGAGCATCTAGCGCAATGCGCACCCTGTCGCGCCGAACTGGAAGCGCTGCGGGCATTTTCGGCGCTGCTGCACGAGAGTCCGGCTGCCAGCGATTTGATGCGCCCCGACCGCTTCGTCGCCCAGGTGGAACTGCGCTTGCCGCCCCGTCCCGCGAAGACGGCGGCGCAACGCGCGTTGGAAACCGGCTGGCGGCTCATCCCGGTGGGATTGTTCGGCGCGTGGGCTTTCGTGCAGGCGGTGTTTATCGTCGTGGCCGGCGTCCTGCTGGCGCAAGGGCTGCCGTTCACCACGGGTCTCTTCGCCGCCGTGTTGCCGCCCGTCTCCGGCGTTTCCTGGTTAGCCGCCGGGCAGCAGTGCTTCACGGATACCGGACTGGGAATAGTCTGGTGCGTCGCCGACGTTGTCGCTTCGCTCAGATGGGTGCTCATCGTCGGCTTTGCACCGCTGGTTGTCATTGGTCTGTTGTATGTGGGCTGGTTAGCAGGGTGGTGGTTTCGCCAACAAAGGCGAGTCGTATACGTTCAATAAAAAGGAGAAAAGGAAATGGATCACACTAAAGTTTTGAAGCGCGCGTGGGAGATTTTGAAGCAGTATCGGGTGCTGTGGATCTTCGGCCTGATTCTGGCCTTGACGACGGCCTCCGGCGGGCCGCAGGCCAATTATCAGCTTGGCCGAAATGACATTCCCCCGGAATACCAGTTTGACATCCCGGAGGGGAGCAGTTTCCAGGATATCATCGAACTGCTGGCGCGCCGGTTGAGCGGCGGCGCGTGGCAGCCGAACGTCGGGCTGATTATCACGTTCGTGGTCGTGTTGTTCGTGGTTATCCTGGCGCTCATCGTCATCAGCACGGTGGCGCGTTATGTGGCGGAGACATCGCTGATCCGGATGGTGGATACCTACGAAGCCACCGGCGAGAAGTTCCGTTTCCGCCAGGGGTGGAAGGTGGGCTGGTCGCGTGAAGCCTGGCGCTTGTTCCTGATGGATCTCGCCATCTTCATCCCGGTCTTCGTCGGCGTCATCATCTTGCTCGGTGTCGCGGCTCTTCCCTTGCTGTTGTGGACAACGGGTGACAAAGCGAGCGGCGTCGTCGGGACGGTCGCGGCCATCGGGCTTTTGCTCCTCGCCATCTTTGTGATCATCGTCGTCACCACGCTGTTGGAGTTGCTGGTGCGCTTTTTCCGCCGGGTGTGCGTGCTGGAAAAGGTCGGCGTTGGCGATGCGCTGCGCCAGGGCTGGACGCTGGTCAAGCAAAACTGGAAAGACGTGGGCTTGATGTGGCTGATTACCGTCGGCATTTCCATCGTCTGGGGTTTGGTGATGATCCCTGTTGCGTTCCTCCTGGTCGCAGCGGGGGCGCTGTTTGGGGGCGGCGTCGGCCTGTTGGCGCGCGCCCTAGCTGGATTGGCGATGGGCAACATCGGCGCCTGGATCGTGGCAGCTTTGGTCGGGCTACCGGTCTTCGTGCTGGTGATCGCCATCCCCTCTGCGTTCCTGGGTGGCCTGAAGGAAGTGTATCTGTCCAGCGCGTGGACGTTGACCTACCGCGAGTTGCGCACGCTCAAAGGACTTGAGTCGCCGGTCGTTGCAGAAGTGCGCTATACACCGGAGTTTGAGTAACCTGTCACGTTTTGCAGACAAAAACTCCCGCCGCTGAGGCGGGAGTTTTTGTCTGGGGCAGTTATGTGAATCTTGAAGTATTCAGAATTGCGATTTGATGCTAAACTATACCAACCGCACGTTAAAATTGTCATTCTCATCAGCAGATTAAGCAGATTATATGCTGTAAACCAGTCAAAAATCTGCTTAATCCGCTAAATCTGCTGACAATAATGAGGAGGAGTTATGAATTCACCGACGATCAATCTGGCTTTTATCGGTTCCGGGCATTGGGCGCGCAAGCACCATTTCCCAGCATTGGATTATCTGCGCACACACGCGAGCGGGCGTTTCGATCTGCACCTGCGGGGCATCTACAGCCTCGATCAAGCGGGCGCGGCTGATGTCGCCGCGCAGTATGGTTTTGCGCGCGTCTACGACAGTCTGGATGCGCTCCTCGCCGACCGCGCGATCAACGCGGCGGCGGTCGCCGTGCCGCCGGAGGCCGTCGCGGGTGTGCTGGAACAGGTAGCAACCTTGCGCGTCCCGGTTTTCAGCGAGAAACCGCCGGGCATCAGCGCGGCGCAGGCGCAACGACTCAGCGAAATCATCACTGTTCCCAACGTGCTGGCCTTCAACCGGCGTTATGCGCCGCTGAACAACATTTTCAAAGATGTTGTGGCGCAGATGGCGGACATTTACTTCGTCGAAGGACATTTCTTCCGCCACCATCGCCTGGATGATATGTTCATCATCGGCACCGGCATCCATTGGATCAACTTGATGACGTATCTGTTCGGCGACATCGCGCATGTCAGCGTGGATCGCTTCCGCAATCCGCAGAACGAGACGTGGGTGCGCATCGCGCAAGTCGTCTTTGCCGGTGGATTCAAGGGCGCGCTCAAGTTCTTCCCGTGTTCCGGCTCGCAGGTGGAGCGCATTGAGGTCCACAGCAACACGCAATCCGCCTATCTGGACGGCCCGCTGGGCGACAATCCCGGCGCAATCGTGATTGAGGCTGCGAACGAGCGGCGCGTCATCCAGCCCGAAGCGTTAGCGACCGCTCCTGAAATCGTGCGCATTGGCATTGTTGGCGAGTATGAGGAATTCTTCACCCTGGTTTGTGACGGGACGCCGTCGCGTTCCATTTTTCAGAACGCCGTCAACGCGATGCGGGTCGCGGAAGCGATTGAATACGGGTGGGGATTCTGATCTCCCATAAAGAACGCCCGCCGGAGAAATCCGGCGGGCGTTTTGGTGTGCATATCTGGCGCGTGTGATCCGCTCAGTGATTCCGCATGATGAGCGGCAGGTAAATGACCCGTGGGGCGACGGTGGTGATGTCCTGCAAGGTGTCGGAGTATAAGATGACAGTTTCTACCTTGTAGGCGGAGAGTGTGGTCGTGTCGGTCACGCCGCTGGTTTCGGTGAGTGGCACGGTCAACACAATCTGCACGGTGGTGGTCATCCCCGGCCCAAGCTGGAACGGTCCGGTATAGGTCGAGCCGCCATCGCCGACGATCAGCTCGATGGGCCAGTTGCGGGAGGAGGCGGCTTCCAGGGCAAATGTGGCGGTCGCCTCATCGTAGCTCTTCAGAACGTGATTGTAGACCACTTTTGTGCCGGCCTTGGCGGTTTGATTGTACCCATCGGAAAGTTCGACAGGGATGGCGCCCAGGATGCGCACGTTGTCGAGCCAGAATGTGGTGTCGTTGCCCATCGTTTGGATGGCGAAGTTCGAGACGTTCGTGTTGACCCAGCCCGCCTCCGTAAATGGGATGCGCACATGGCTCCATCCGTTCTCTTGCCCAATGGTGTACCGGCAGTAGTCCAACACATTGCCACCGTTGAAGATCAACTGCAGGCCATGGTCAAGGTTCTGCTGCTTGATATAGAATTCCAGTCCGTAATTGTAGGCAGTGTTCAGCGGTGTTCCCCATGCCCCAATCTGTGCGGCGTCCCAGTCTTGTCCGAGCAAATCGGCGCGGAGCGAAGATTGCCCGGCAAAGACTTCATCGGTGGCGGCAAAGTTCAAAGTCCCACCATGCCATGTGCCATACCACCAGCCCCAACTCCAGTCCTCAGCGTGTGCCAGTTCGTTATCGATGTAGACATCCCTGCCCATAGTCTCGTTCGGGCGTGGATTGAGACCACCGCCGGTGTCCTTAGGCTCGCCGCCAAAGAATACCCGCAGCACATCTTCGGCGGGCTTATCGAGCGGGGAATACCCGCGGTCGCAGGGACCGCCCTGCATCGGATTGGTGTCCCAGCTCCATAGGAACACACCGGCGAACCAATCCTGCGGATAGACGGTTTCGAAGAACGCCTGGTACAGATCGGACTGCTCCTGGAGATCGAGCGCGGGGCTGCCCTCGTAGGCCCACGGCGCCATACCGGCGCCGTCAATGCTGCGGTAGCCGATCTCGGTGAAGATAATTTGCTTATTCCACTCCTGGGCCAGGTTCTCCAGGAAGGCCACCGGCGCCGCCCAACCAGCCTTGAAATCATTCAGGGTGGCCGTGGTGGTGACGGCCAACACATAGTAGGCGTCAATCCCGATATAATCGAGAGCATCCCAGAACATCACGGTGTTGGTGTAGGTATGGTTCGCCGCGTAGACCAGCGGACCCTCGTAAATCGTCTCGATGCCATTCGTGCCGGTGATCAATTTCCGCCAGTCAAGCTCTTTGACCGCTGTGCTATCCAGCTCCGTGCCGATGCAGAATTGCTCGACGTTGTTGTCCGCCGCAATCTGCGCGTAGTGGTTGATGAAGGCCTGATAGCTGGCAAACCATGCATCCCACTCTGCTTGGGTGGTGAAGTACTCGCCGATTTGTCCGCGCCAGTGCGCAGGATCGTTTTTCAGGTCCAGGTGCGGCTTGAGCATGACCTTCAGTCCCAGATCGTGCGCAGTCTTAATGGCGTGGATCAGGCCGGCATCCGTGGGAGTCTTCTGCGCGTCGGAGTAAATGACCGTGGATGAGACCGTGTCCTGATACCAGGTTGCCAGGATGCTGATCCACTCCGCGCCAGTGTTCTCTAGCTTGGCCAGGGATTCATCGGAACCGGCCGATGCGTACTGATCGAACCACCAGGATACATACGCAATGCCTTCCTGTTTGGGCGCCGGCGCTTGCGCGGCTAAGGTTCGAGGGCCAGACCAGATCAATGCCAAGCCGAAGACAAGCGCGAACAACAGTACAAGCGCTGTCACGTGTGCCAACGACAAAATTCTAGTTTTCATGTCTGATTCCTCCTAGATTATGTAGCTAATAGATATAAATTTTACCGCGCCAGTTGTGTAGATAGGGTTACGCTTGCTACACCAATACTTATAATTCTATGCAACTTTAGGATTTTGTCTACACTGCGATTGGACGATTAGATTGACCTGCGGTACAATACGAGCAGGCTGACTTTACAACGTGATGAGAGGCCCGGCGATGCGGATTGTGCAATTTACAGATGAAGAAGGAGCGCGGCGTGTTGGCATAGCGCGCGATGTGGATACGGTGGATATGCTTGTCGGCGCGTGGACGGTCTATGCCCTCGCGCAACAGGCCATCCACAAGCGAATGACGTTGCGCGCGCTGCTAGAGCAACACTCTATTGAACGGCGCTTGGCTTACGCCGCATTGGTAGACGCAGGGCGACTGTTGCCCCCGCTCGACCACCCCGATCCGGCACACATGCTCGTCACCGGCACCGGCCTCACGCACCTGGGCAGCGCCGACGCCCGCGACCGGATGCACAAGGCGCAGCCCGAGGCGCTGACCGACAGTATGCGCATGTTCCAACTCGGCCTGGAAGGCGGCAAACCCGCGCCCGGCGCGGTCGGCGTGCAGCCGGAATGGTTCTACAAGGGCGACGGGAGTTGGGTTGCGCCGCCTTACGGTGCACTTGCCAGCCCGCCATTCGCCCTGGATGGCGGCGAGGAGCCGGAGATCGTGGGATTGTACGTGATTGGAACGGATGGCGTCCCCTATCGCGTGGGGTTCGCGCTCGGCAACGAATTCTCCGATCACGTGCTGGAGCGCCAAAACTACCTTTACCTGGCGCACTCCAAACTACGTCCCAGCGCGTTTGGCCCGGAATTGCTGCTCGGCGACTTGCCCAAAGATATTCGCGGCGTCTCACGTATCCTGCGAACGGATCACGTCATCTGGGAGAAACCTTTCTTGAGCGGCGAAGACAACATGTCTCACACCATTGCTAACCTGGAATATCACCACTTCAAGTACCCGCAGTTCCGGCGCCCAGGCGACGTCCATGTGCATTTCTTTGGCACGGCGACGTTGAGCTTCGCCGATGGCGTGCGGCTTGAAGATGGCGACGTGATCGAGATTGCAGCACCGGAGTTTGGGCGTCCGTTGCAGAATCGCGTGACGTTTCTTGCTGACAGTGGTTTCAGCGTGGCGCCACTATAACGTTTGTCGAACAATCCAATGAAAAAACTGCCGCACGCTTCATCTGAAGATGTCCTCAGCACGCAAAACCTCGTCGTGACCGAGGTGTGGGCTGAGACGGAACGACTGCGATTGCTGCACAGCGTCCTCCCCTGGATTGGGATGGCGTTAAGCGTTGGTATGGCGATCGTACTCGTCGTAACCTTGTGGCATCCTCAGGCATGGCAATTGTGGGCGATGTTCACCGTCATGACGTTGAGCCTGGGCGGTTATGTTCAGGCGACCCAGTGGGGGCGGCGCGGACGTGCGATTGCCAGTAGTCGTTTGCTTATTAGCATCGTTATCGTCATTGGGCTGGCGCTGGCGCTGCTTTTTGAGGATTTGATCGTCGCGTTTGCCATCCTGGGACTCCTGATTTCGCTCCTGGCCGGCGTTTTGATCTCCCCAAAAGTTGGTTACGGATTTGCCGTTGGCTTGATTGTGACAGCGGTGGGGCTGGTTGGATTGACGCTCACCTCGTTATATCCCAGGGCAACGCTCGATTTGACCAGTCCGACCAAACAGTGGGTTGATCTTGGCATCTTTCTTTTAACGATGTTTCTGGGAACGTATCTGGTGGCGATCAGCCAGGAAGGCACGCGGTTAGCCTTTGACCGGTTGGTCGAGCAATCCAACAAGCTGAAAGTCGCCAACAAAGACCTGGCGCACGAGATTCACGAGCGCAAACAGGCCGAGGCCACCCTGGCGCAACTCAACAACACCCTGGAAACGCAAGTCGCCGAGCGCACCGCCGAAGTCGTGGCGGAAAAGGAGAAAAGTGACGCAATCTTGCGCAGCGTCGGCGACGCCATCAGCGTGACCGGTCTCGATATGCGTATCCAATATGTCAACGATGCATTTGTCGCGCTGACCGGTTACAGCAGCGCCGAAATCATTGGACGCCCGATGTACACTCTCCTGGTTCAGGAATGTGCGGACACCGCTCTTCGTTCCCAGCCGCTCACGTGGACAACCGGCGCCTACACCCAACGGGAAATCACCATGCGGCGGAAAGATGGCCGTGCCTACGACGCCGCGTTGACCGTCGCGCCGCTGCACGATGCGCGCGGCGAGCGCACCGGCTACGTTTTCAGCCATCAGGACATCACCAAATTCAAGGCGCTTGACCGGGCGCGCAGCCAGTTCATTACCAACGTTTCCCACGAGCTGCGCACGCCCGTGACGAGCATCAAACTCTCCACGTATCTGCTGCAAGTCGAGCGTTCGCCTGAAAAAGCAGCGACCTACCTTCAGGCTTTGGAGCGCCAGTCGTTACGTCTGGAGAGCCTGATCCAGGACATCTTGGAGATGGTGTCGCTGGACAGCGGGCAGGGGGTTACATCCTGGGAGCCGCTCTTTTTGGCTTCCATCATCGGCGAGGCGGCGACGTGTTACCAGCGCCAGGCCGATGCCCGCAACATCACCCTGGCGGTGCAGCCGGTCCCGCCCGATTTGCCTGCCGTCAAAGGCGACCCATTCCGTCTGGAACAAGCGTTGAAGGAAGTGCTGGAAAACGCGCTCATCTTCACGCCATCCGGCGGCGCAGTGACCATAGCGACTGCGCTCACCGAAGCGCACGGGCATCCCTGGGTGACGCTCACCGTGCAAGACACGGGACCGGGCATCGCGGCGGAGGAAAAGCCCAAGCTGTTTAACCGCTTCTTCCGCGGGCGATTGGCTGAGTCGGGGCATATTCCAGGCACGGGGTTGGGACTGAGCATCGTCTACGAGATTATGCGCGCTCATGGCGGTGACGTGACCGTGGAGAGCGAAGAAGGCCGGGGCAGCGTCTTTACGTTGTGGCTGCCGGTCAGTTAAGGAGGGGGTGATGCAAACCAGTCGAGAAGTGGTCGCCAGAACAATCCGTTTTCAGGGCGCGGAGCGTCTGCCCTATGATCTGCCGCCCGAATACGGCACGGATTTCGCTGGCGTTGGCATGACGCCCTCGCCGGACGCGCGCCCTTCTGAGGGCGTGGACGAGTGGGGCGCGGTGTGGGAGAACATCGGCGTGTGCAAGTTGGGCGAGGTGAAGGAATTCCCGCTTAAGGACTGGAAGGACTTCGCTAAGCTGCACATCCCCGACATCCGCGAGCCGCGGCGTTGGACGCTGCTCGAAGGGGCGCGGGAGCGTGCTGGCGACAAATTCCTGCTCGCCGACGGCATCTCCATCTACGAGCGTGTCCACTTCATCCGCGGGCTGGAAAACACGTGGATTGACATCTACGAGCACCCTGACGAACTGGCGATGCTGCTCGACATCCTGGTGGACATGAACCTCTACGCCATCGACCGTTACGCGGAGGCCGGCGCTGACGGCTACATCTTCTGTGACGATTGGGGCTTGCAGAATCGCCTGATGATCTCTCCGAAGTCCTGGCGCGAGCTGTGGAAGCCGCGTTACGCGCGCATCTACGCAGCGGCTCACGACGCGGGGATGCTCACGTTCCTCCATAGCTGCGGGCACATTGTTGCCATCCTCGACGATCTCATCGAAATCGGCCTGGACGTGATCCACATGGATCAGCAGGAGAACATGGGCTTGCAGCTCCTCGGCGAGCGGTTTGGCGGGCGGTTGACGTTCTTCTCGCCGGTGGACATCCAGCAGACGATGGCGCGTGGGACATTAGACGAAATCCGCGCTTACTGTCGCGCGATGGGCAAGCATTTAGGTCGCCCCAATGGCGGCTTCATCCCGCGCTGGTACGGAGACCCGGTCGGCGCCGGGCACCACCCGGAGGCTATCAAGGCGATGTGCGAGGAGTTTTTGGCGATGAGTCGGGAGTGGGGGAGTTGGAGGTGAGGGAGTAGGGGAGTCCTTACCTATCCTCTCGCTCACAGCGGCGCTTGCGCTCTGCGCCCCCGTCCCCAGGGGCGCGTTGCGCGGTGGCTGAGGCGGAAAATTATGCTTGCCGCCCGGCAATACCCGCCCCCGAGACGGGGGTAGTGAGCGTGCGCTGAAGAATGATAAGACCCTACCACAGAGGCTTGTCTTTTCGCGCCAGATATGTTATGCTGAAAGTAATACGATGAGCCGGCATTTTTCAAACGGGTCTCCTGAATGCTTTTGATGTGTGTTGAGGGAAAGAGGAGTACAAGATGTCTACAAGCGCATTGTTAGATGAAACTGATGTCAAAGTCGTTTATGATCAGCAGGGCAACAGACGCGAAGTGTTGTTGAGCTATGAGAAATATCAGGAAATGTTGGAGTTCATCGAGCGATACGCTTACTTTTATAGCCAGGAAGTGCAGGAGCGATTGCAACGCGCCAACGAGGACTTAGCTGCGGGACGTTACATCACTGTAGAGGCCGACAACGTTGACGCCGCCCTGGAGTGGCTCCATGGATGACGTCGAAATCATTCTCACTGAAACCCTCCGTGAGGACTACCGCTGTTTGCCAGAGTCCATACAACGCAAATTCGATAAGCAACTCCGTTTTCTGGCGCAGAATCCTAAACACCCTTCTCTGCAAATTCACCGTCTATCTGACCACTGGGAATTCTATGTAGATATCCATTATCGCTGCATCTTTCAGCAACAGGGCAATATCTACATTCTGAAACATGTCGGCGGTCATGAAATCGTGGATCGTTTTAGGTAAGTTCAGTAGAGGAGTGAACTATGGATACTGTGCAATTTGGCAACGTCGCTGTCAGCAAACTTATCCTCGGCGGCAATCCATTCAGCGGATTTTCGCACCAGACGCGGGAGATGGATCGGGAGATGACGTGCTATTTTACCACGGCGCGTATCAAGGAGACGCTGCGGCAGGCTGAGGCGCTCGGTATCAACAGTTTCCTGGGGCGCGCTGACGCGCATATCCGCCGCACGTTGCTGGAATACTGGGACGAAGGCGGCGCGATCCAGTGGTTCGCGCAGACCGCGCCGGAGTTCGCCAGTCTGCCGGGCAATGTGGCGGGCGCGCTTAGCGTGGGCGCGGCGGCGGTCTATATCCATGGCGGGCAGATGGATTTCTTCTACGCGCAGAACCAGCTTGACATGGTGCCGGACATCATCGCGCAGATCAAAGGCGCGGGCCGGGCGGCCGGCATTGCGGCGCATAACCCGCGCGTCCACGAATGGGCCGACGAACACCTCGATTTGGATTTCCACATGTGCTCGTACTACAATCCCACGCGCCGTGACGAAAACGCCGAGCACGTCCACGGCGCGGCGGAGACGTTCGCCGACGCTGACCGCGCCGCGATGGTGGATGTGATCCGCCAATTGCGCCGTCCCGCCATTCATTACAAAATCTTCGCCGCCGGGCGCAACGATCCGCGCGACGCCTTCGCCTTCGTCGCGCAGCACCTGCGTCCCCAGGATGCCGTCTGCATCGGCGTCTTCCCCAAGCACAAGCCCGACATGCTGGCGGAGAACGTCCGGTTGTTTGAAGGAGTGTAACCGAACCTGGGTACAGCCCCGATAATGAAAATTTTACTGCAGAGCACGCGGAGAGCGCAGAGTATTTCTTATTTTTCTCTGTGAACTCTGTGTCCTCTGTGGCTATTTGCAGAGAAGCTATGCCAAACCAGAAATAATCTGCGTGAATCCGCGAAAATCCGCGTCCTACTTCTGTGCTGTTATACCCCGGTCAATGGCCTGCCGCACGATGTCGGCGTGATCGAACGCCAGCGGCGGCAGATCGTCGAGAGGCCACCAGCGGGCGGCGGCAGCATCGTCGCCCGCGTGCGGGGTAACGTCGCCTTCCACGCGCGCCCAGAAGACGACGGATACCGTCCAGCCTCGCGGATCGCGCCCTGGATCGCCGAACGCGCCGAGTTGTTGTAGCTCTGGCGGCTGCAGGCCGGTTTCCTCGCAGAGTTCGCGGCGGGCGGCGGCTTCGAGCGGCTCATTTTCATCCACAAAGCCGCCCGGCAGCGCCCAGTGTCCCGCAAAAGGCGGGTGGTTGCGCTGGATCAGCAAAATCTTTCCCGCCCGGAGCAGCACAATATCCACGGTGAGCGCGGGGCGCGGGTAGGGGTAGGTATAAACCGGTCTGGTCATTTGTCCTCAGTCCTCAGTTGCTGGCTGTTCGTCGTCAGCCTGGTCTGCTAAATCACTCTCTCCTTCTCTGGGGCCGTACTTCTCGCGGATGGCGGTGATGAGTGTGCGCACGGCGGTGATGCTCAGCGTGGCGATAAAGCCCGGCAGCGCAATCAACAGGACGGGTATCACAATGCTCAACGCGGTCAGCAGCAGCGCGACGACCAGCAGGATGAGCGTCGTCAGCGGGCTGATGAACGAGATCGAGAAGCCATTGCGCAGGATGGCGACCAGTTTCGGTTCCTCCAGTTCGATGAGAAAAGCGTGTGCGTAGAAGGTTATCCCCGTCCACACTAGCCCGACGATGATGAGGATCGGCAGAATCCACGCCGCGGCGCTGTCGGGCAGCGGTGAGACTTCCGGCGTGAGGTAGAACCAGACGTTGCTCGCCAGCAAAACGTAGCCCAGGATGAGGATGAGCGTGAGCCACAGCGACCTGAGGCCGTATTCCTTGATGGCCTGCCAGTACAGGCTCCAGTTGATGCCCAACCCGCGCACGGCGCGATGCGCCACCATCCACACCCCTATCAATGCGAACGGCATAGGGATGATGAGCAGCGTGGCGACGAACAAGATTGCACCTGTCATAAAAAAGAACAACATCTCTTCGTAAAAGGCTTTTGCCGCAGCGATGGTAATGCGCAATGCTTGCATAGCTATACTCCATGGGTGATTTAGGGTGTTCCTGTAACGGTGACGATCAACTTCACCGTAACTGTGCCGCTTGTCGGGGTGATGCGCACGCGCACGCCCTGCTGTGCGTCGAACGCTTGCCTGGCTGTCACACCGGTCAACACGATCTCATGGGTGGGGAGAAAGTCCATCCACTTCCCCGTTGACCAGTTCCACACTGCGACTTCCTCGATGTCTTTGAGCGGTGTGAAGACGCTGGCTTCAGGCACAGGGAGCAGGGCCAGCGCCAGTTTATCAACAGCGCCAATGTGCAGATAGACCGGCAACACGTATTCGAACGTCGCGCCGGGCGCGTTCGCGTAGGCGATGTGCGTATACGTATCCACCCAGCCGTTTTCCGTTTTGGAAGCGGCGCTGTCCAACGTCGCCTCGATGTTGCCGGATGGTTGGGTCGGACAGGGAACGCTGTAGATCAGGCAGCTTTCCTGGATGTGTGTACCGCCGATGTTATAGGTGGGGAAGGGCACCTCATCAATAAAGCCGGTCAGATAGCATACGGATGTGGCGGTGAGCGCGCTGTAGGGCGTGGATGTGGATGCCGGCATACTGTATGGAATATAATTGTAGTTGATATTTCCACAAATATCGGTGTACGATCCGTAACTTGAATTTGTCGCCGTGACTGGTCTGGAAATGGCCGCCGAAGCGCCCTGGGGAATCGTTTGCGTCAGTGTGATGTGGTACGAAGTGTCGCCCATCAACAACGCCACGTCGCGCAGATCTGCCTCGCTCCACACCTGCCCGGTGATGTAGTACAACCCATCCTGAAGCGTGATGCGTAGGTCGGATTTGATCGCTGGACTCTCGTAGAGACCCTCTGTGCCCCAGGTGATAACGCCCAGTGGATTGCGGACTTGGAGCGTGGTATTGCCGTCACGATAGCTTGCCTCGACGGGGAAGGGATTTCCTTCATTGTACCAGGAGTCCATCTGGTGACTGCCCAACAGGGGGCGGGGGGCACCGGCAGTGTCCCAGGCTAGCCGGCGGATGCGGGGCGCATAAATAGCCGTGCCCTGGACGACTCGTGCTGGCAGCGCGGCGTCGGGAACCGGGATGATGGCGACTTCGTGGATGAGCGGGAACGTGCGCGAAAAGGCGTTGCTCAATCCCCCCGCCAGAATGAGCAGCGCGCCGATAATCCACGCCGGGATAAAGATCCAGGCCAGGATGGGACGTTTGAGCCGTCGTGTCAGGATCAAAGTCCCCGGGCCGACCAGAAAAATATAGACCGGAAAGAGAATCAGCCATCCCCAGAATTTGGAGAAAAATGTATACGGAATCTCCAGCATCTTATATATGTTCGGCCCGCCGGTCGAGAGGATGCCTCCGTTGACAGGCGTGGTCACGGCAGGAATGTGATCACCGGCCCAGAGAGCGACGAGCCAGTTTGTCCCGCCAGGGTGCGCCATATCCCACCCGACGATATCAACCTGCCCCTTGCCGACCGCGCCGCGCACGGCGAGCACTGTATCGCCGGCCGTTGCCAGGGGAATAGCATGAGCATCGGTTGTCAGCGCGACGGCGGCGACGTCTTTGAGCGTCCCATTGTCCAGTGACACCTGCGGGATAATGCGCGCCTCGCCGGGCGCCGCCACGCGGAGCGGATCCGGCAGATGCGCCAGCGTCTGTTGCAGCGCCGCTCCGCCGCCCACGATGAGATGCCCGCCCGCGCCTACCCATGCCAGCAGCGCTTCCTGCTGCGCCGGCGTGAGATTGGCGGTGGAGACGCCGTTGAGCAACAGCACATCGGCGACATCCCAGGCCATCGGCGTTTCGGGCAGGCTGTCAAGATCAGGCAGCCAGATGTGTGTATCCACTGCTCCGTAAGGTGTGGCTTCCATGATCGGTCTGCGCGTGTCGGCGCTGACGACGACGCGGCTGCTCTCGCCATACCCGTTCAGCAGAATGTGCGCTTCCTGGCGTGTCTCTTTGCCGTCTTGTAGCGCGATGGTCAGCATCATGGTGTCTTTGACGAAGAGTGGCACGCGGTATTGTTTGTAGGAATGCACGGGCAATTCCACCGGACGGCGGTACGTCACCTGGCTTTGCGTGTCACGGATGACCAGTTCACCCTGCCAGTCAGCGCCCTCATTCCTCAGGGTGACGCGCACTTCTGTCCACCAATTCTGCCGGATATAGCCTTCCCACGCAGTGACGGCCTCCATCGTCAGCGTGTCTGCTGGCGCTTGCGCGCTCGATGGCGTCCCACCGAGCGCCAAAAGCGCACAAAGCAATCCCAAAATCACGAACCTGGTCGTTTTTCCCATTTCAGTCCAAAGTCCAAAGTCTGACAGTGATGATAAAACTACCCGACTATCCGACAGACCAGCCCCTTGAGATACTCGCCCTCCGGGAACGTCAACGCGATCGGGTGATCGCTGCTCTGCGTCATCCGGCCCACAATCTGCGCGTCGCGCTTCACATCCAGCGCCGCACCAAACACGATCTTCTGGAACAGATCGGCGGAAATCGCCCCGGAGCACGAGAACGTGAAGAGCAGCCCACCGGGATTGAGCAGCCGCAGCGCCTGCATATTGATGTCTTTGTAGCCGCGCGCGGCGCGCTGGACATCGCCCTGGGTGAAGGCGAATTTGGGCGGGTCGAGGATCACGATGTCGAAGGCGCGCTTCTGGCTGTGCAACTCGCGCAGGACGGTGAAAGCATCGCCTTCAATATCCTCCACGTTAGCTGCTGCGAAGCCATTGCGCGCGAGGTTCTCCCGTCCCACTCGCAGTGCCTCCGCCGATGTATCCACATTGGTCACGGCGGATGCCCCGCCCGCCAGCGCGTAGACGGCGAACCCGCCGGTGTAGGAGAAAGTGTTGAGTATCGTTGACGCCTTCCGTTGTGCAACAGCGCCTCGTACCAGGGCGCGGTTGTCGCGTTGATCCAGGTAGAAGCCGGTTTTGTGTCCGTGGCGCACATCCACGCCAAAGCGCAGGCCATTCTCTAAAATCTCAACGACGTCCGGCGGCTCTTCCCCGTAGAGCAAGCCCTCGCGCGGGGTCAGCCGCTCTTTCTCGCGCACGTCCACGTCGCTGCGCTCGTAGAGGGTGGCGGGATGCAGCAATTCCACCAGCAATTCGTTGAACAACTCGCGCCGCGCATCCGTCCCGGCGGAGAGATATTGCACGACGACTACTTCACCGTAGCGATCTACCACCAAACCGGGAATACCGTCCGATTCGGCGTTGACGAGGCGGCAGGCAGTCGTCGTCCCGTCGGCGAGCAACGGCTGCCGCGCCGCAATCGCCTGCTCCAGCCGCGCGCGCCAGAACTCCGGCATTTCGGGGACGAAATCCGCATCCTCCCAGGCAATCAGCCGCGCGCGGATCTGCGAGGCGGCGCTGTAATGCCCCCAGGCGAGGAACGCGCCATCGAAGCTGTGGACGGCGACCAGCGCGCCCGGCTCCGGCTTCCCCTCGACGCGCGCGATGGCCCCGGAGAACAACCAGGGATGCCGCCGCCGCACCGATACATCGCGTCGGGCGTGCAGAATGATGCGTGGATATTCACTCATAGCGCCGATTGTAGCAGGAATGGGGGGATCGTCAAAGAGCCGTCAGCGGTCAGCCGTCAGTTATCAGCTTTCAACCAGTGGTTCTCTGGCTGAAAGCTGATGACTTGCTCCTCACTTTTGACGCTATCTCGCTTTTACGCTATACTCTCATACAACAAAAAGGACTATCCGACTATGACGATAAAACGTAACTATTCAGGCGTTGTCCAGAATTAAGGTTTTTCTGATACTAATCCAACCCGAATCTTATAGAACTGTGCTACCATCTAGTACTTTGTCAACCATGCTCTGATGGGTAACTTGGTGTATCCTGTCTCCAAAGGGAGGCAGAGATGACCAAGAAATATATCGTCACCTTGAGTGAGTCTGAACAAGAGATGTTGAAAGCTTTG
>Ga0208197_1000076_pt1 | contig 122686 bp, 116 predicted proteins | sample AD_JPNNA4_MetaG_FD_184444 | JGI IMG/M metagenome (GOLD analysis project Ga0208197, IMG submission 184444) | Active sludge microbial communities of municipal wastewater-treating anaerobic digesters from Japan - AD_JPNNA4_MetaG (SPAdes) (version 2) | ecosystem: Engineered > Bioreactor >...
GAAGCGGGAATTGCAAATATAATGAGCTATTTGCTCCAATATCTTTTCATAAAGCAAGTCCCGTGAGGAGAGATATTTTTTCAAAGAAAAGCCTTTGCCCTCTGCGCCGAGGGTGCGGGTGAATCCGTCAAGATGGCCTTCCTCAGCAAGGAGCCGCGCCAGTATGGGTTCACTGATGACATAAAGACGATTCTTGAAAGAGATATACTCCATCGGAAAAAGAACACCTGGGCCGCCTATGTGCAATGGCGTCAGTAGTTTTAATCGCAACTTCATCGCATCCTCGCCAGTTAGAAGCGTATTGTAAATGGAATACCATTGCGCCAGACAGGATGTTTATTCTCATCCATCCAGGTATCCGGCGCAACATCGACAAGATGTCCTTCAGGAGCGAAGGGGAAAATACCACCCTCCTGGACCATCCAGACGGTCTTACGTTTCATCTGCCGTCCAGTTGGAGCGCTGAGAAACCACCCGCGACGCTCGATCAACGTATAAAAAGCCTCGCTCCAGTCCCCCGAAATACGGAGAGGATGAAAAAGCCCTGCAAGATAAAAACGACTTCCATTTGCTTCGAGCAGGTTACGCCAAATGTTATCGGGCTCATGCCATTCCGTTGAGAAACGGCCTAATCCGCAGCTGCGCTCGCTGCCGAGGCCTTCTTCCGCGAGATAGTCAAATGCATTATGCAACGGCGGCAGCCAGGCCGGGTTGAGAACACGTAGCAGGAAATAGAGTCCTGCACCCTTCTCGAAGGTCATTTGGCCACAAAGGAAAAACGCCGAGGAGCTGTCCAGACGATCCAACGCAACCCGGGGCGTCAAATATCCGCGCATCGCCATTTCCAGTTCTGCGTTTTCCTGCAAAATAGACTCCATCGGACAATCCCGGCCATAAAGCCAATCAGCGAGGTGCCTGTAATCAAGGTATCGCAGACGTTTCATTGCCTTTGCAGTCTCACCTCCATTCGCTTTATCACAAAAAGGCGCAGCGCTGTATGGCCTCGGAAGATAATAGCGATCGGTCCTGTAAGGAAAAGCGGATGAGAGAATAAAGGCAGCACCTTGCTGGAATTCAGCGAGCTTTTCATTGAGCCAGGCCCGCCCATAAAGGTTAGCGAAGGCATGGCAGACAGCAGCAAAAAGTGAATCGGAATGCAAGGATGAAGAAACACCCTCCAGTCCGATCTCTTCTGTGCCAATGCGCAGCGGCGAAGTGAAGGTCAGCTTGACAACATGGTCGCTCATACCCCGTCCTTGTTCTATTTAAGACCGAAGAAGTGCAGGAATTCAGGCAGCCTGACTAGAGCCATTTCCAGAGAGTCGATATCGCTGGCTATATATTGGTTCGCCACTCTTGAGGCTTCATCCTCAGCCGTATAATAGCTCACTCGACGAGCCGTAACCTCGCCCATTCCGCCACCCAGCTGCAGGCTGATTTTGCCATATCCACGCGCGCCATGTCCGCCGATACTATCGTCCTGAACCATATTGAGCAATGCAAATATGTTTTTCAGGTCGCTCTCCAGCTCGGTTTTTGATTCCGTTTCCACTGTGTAGACCAACTCGAAACGAAATTCAGCGCCGGCGGGAACACGTTCGATCTGGCGAGGATTAGCTGCCGCAGTGATCCGGTCAAGAGCATTCTCGAACTTGAGCTCGGTATATTGCAAGCCGGTGTCGATTTCATTCAATCTGGCTAGGCTGTCGTGCGTCAAGCGAAGATCGCGGATAGCGAGACGGGATGGCTGATTGACTTCATCCTGTCCGCGTCCAGTCGCACCAAAAAGGCGGCAAACCGTACAGCTCAAGTCAGCGCACTCGTGACGGTAAACACCCTGACCGCTATGACGATCAAAGGTCTTGCCTTCCTTGCGTTCGAGAATCGCGCGCATCTTGCCGCGCAGTGAGCTGCCCGGTATGTAGGGCTCGCGGCTCAGAGGATCCCGGACAACCGGGCTGTCCAGGCCGCCGATTTCAAGATTTCCCTGTGCAGAGCCGATATGCAGGCCCGTTTCACAACGCAGCACACCTTTGATCAGGAGCTTGCCGATGATGGGTTTGTGATTTCTGCTGGACATATGCTCATCTCCATGCATTATTGTTCTCTTCCACCGAAATACTTGTGATAGGCCACGATGGCTTCAATGAATTTCGCGAATTGTTCAAAATCCTCCCGAGTCCGCACTCTGTCTATGCAGAGGGTAATCACCTCCATGAAGGGTTTGACCTCCATACTCCTTCCCGCCGCATAAGCCAATTTTGGCTTCATCATCATGGCTTCAGTGCGAAAATCATACTCCCCCGTACTCAATCCTTGATATTGCACTTTTTTAACAGCATCGAGAAATTTGCGAATCTGACTTGTCTTCAACCGGACATCCTTGGCCAGATACTTGGCAAATTTTTCCGCACAATTGACCAGATCTTCACCCTTGAAAGCAGACATTGCGCTATTTTTTTTCACTATTTTGAGAATCTCCTCGACGACCGGCGAAGGTCCGCTGTTCCGTTCCTGATATTGCATAGTGTACCTCCCTTTTAGTTATTCCTGTGGCTCATGAGCATAATCCAAAGCAGAGCCGTTCTCCAATTTTTAATATAATCTTGTGAGAGTAATTTTTGCCCAAAAGGAGTCTCACGCAGTTCTTTTTTCATCCTCCCCAGGATATAGGCCAGCTGAGGCAGATAAAGGACGCCCTCGGCTTCCCATTTTTCCAGCACGAGAAATAAGCGCCCGATATCGCTTTTAGTCAACAAGGCACTCTGGAAGGCATTTTTCTTGATAGCACCCAAGGCTTTCATTTCGTACAAGGGCCCGAGGACGAGTGGTGGGACTTGCTCCCATTTAAAAGTCATTGGTATCCTGTTGCTCATGTGGTAGCGCAAGCTCAGCAGCCCTGGGTCGAAGAAAAAAGTCATGGCATTTCTGCCCGCATCCTTGCTGGCCTTTTCCGCATCTCCGGCGAGTTCAGCCAAGCGGTAGAGCGGAAAATCGTGGCGTTGGATGACAAAACCCCCGGAGATAGTGACATTTGGATTGAATCCGCTGAAACGTTGGAAAGCGGCATGAATATCGAGCGCCACCTCGGCGATTTCATCCCAGGCGCCGACGATAAACAGATCATCCCCACCCGAATAAACAACAGTGACATTGCGTCCGCATTTCTCCGGCGATTTTTCACTGATATCTTGCAGTTGGAAATCCCCATGCACCTCGCCTGCCAGCAGCTGATCCAGATAGACCTTGAAAAATAGCGTCAGCTGACGAGAGATGGCCGATAAACGAGTGAAGGTCCGTTTAGTTTCGGGCAGACCAGCTTGGAAAATCCGCCCGAGATGATCTACATCCATCCGTAGCACGCCAAGACGGCTCTGGCCGAGAGCCTGATTCGCCAGGTCTTCAAAACTGGCCAGAGCATATCCGGCTGCATCCGGGTCAAGGGGTGGTTTGGGCAGATCCCGATTACGCCGCGCATATCGGCTTACTGCCATAGGCACCAGTTTAGGCAGCGGCAGGCTAGAAATGTCCAAAGAATTAAGTACATAAAGCGGCTCTTCGCACAAGGTAGGGATTTCTTCCAATACTAAGAAACCCATTTTTCTCTGCTCAATGCAGTCGACCATCCCAATGTAATCGCCTTTGATCATTCCAGCCGGCTGAAATGCAAGAGCCTTGATGCCGGGAAGCCGTTCCCCTAAGCGATATAATTGGGCACAGAAGGGGCAGACAGCTGCCAATCCTCTTATACCGTGTCCAGAAACACTTTCTACATCATCGCGGTGGCAGATCTGGCAAATGGTCTCCGGCAAAAGGGGATCCCTCGGTTTGAGCAGTCGATCTAGAAAGAGATCATATTTATGGTGTTTATTAGCGGCGATCTCTTCACCCAATCCCTTCCAAATCTCTGCAATCCTGCTTGTGCTGAACTCGTCACCGTTGAAAGGCGTGCAGCCTATAACCAGGTTCAGCCGGCCATTGAACTGCTCCATAAGCCAGGCATTACAATTGGTTTTTATGCGCTGTAAGGCTTCCTGAGTCTTGGCGGTATTGGCGGCTATCATATTGAAACGGCCGCCGCCGCAGTAAATCACATTGGCACGGCTCAATCCGGCCAATTCAAGGAATTGGGTGACGAGGTGCTCGCTGAGCAGTTCGAGAAAGAAGGAACGCGCCCGCAGGGTTTTCAGGGCGCCGCGTGATGATATCGTGTAGATGAAATTCTGCACACCGGACAGGTCACCGCCAACCAGCAGATAATAGGGCTGCTTGCGATCTCGTATTTCGCTGGCCATCGGTGGTGCTGCCAGAGGGGCATCGTTTTTTTCCTTCAGCTGAAGATAAAGACAATTGGCTACAGCCGCTGTTGTTTTCATATGATCGAAAAGGGAAATGTCCGGATGCGTCTCCGCCTGGGCCTCCTGCCAAAGGGTCTCTGAGGGTATGAAACTGCAATATCGCTCCAGTAAAACCAGCAATCCGGGAATGTGACACCCCGCCTTGCACCATTTTTCAAATTCCTTTTCAAATGTATCCCATAAAACGCGATACTGGGTCCGGTTCGTTTTTACTGATTTCAACTCACCGGGAAAAATAAGTCTGCCGGTCAAGGGTTGCAGCGGGAAATAGTACCTTGGCGGCCTCTTTTGATTTTCACCCGTGATCGTGGAAAGGATAGCGCTGAGAGGCACTTCTTCAGGATGGTAGGTGGCTTTTTCCTTTTCTTCACGCTCCGAGTGGGCGGCAAGATTATCCGCCTCATATATGATGAGCGTGGCGTTGGATTTTTGAACATCCTCCATGTACTTGTAGTGATGCCATCCAGTTAGAGTGGCTACTCCTTCCGGGAGCAGCTTCCGATCCTGAAAGGTTCTTAACCATTCCTCGCCTACATGACTATGATCATTTCCAGGCGCAGCTCCCAAAGCACGCATCCGGAATTTTCCGATATCGTGCAGCAATGCGCCCAGCAGCAAAATCTTCAAATCTGCATCGGTCATGGTTTCTCCACACGCTTGTTTAGGAAGAAAAACAGATATTAAAGAGTACTTCCACCTGATATTGACAATTTAAATATAATATTTATCCTCATTCTTTTTTAAAAAACAGCCTTGCAGAACATTGCTTCTTATGCCAGCAGGATATTTTGCGGAGGCAGCAAAATTCCGTACTGCTTGTAGTGATACACGCCCAATCTGCTGATAGCGTAGAATTCTGTCATGCTTGAATCCTGAATGACCGACAAAATCGCACGCCGAATCCTCGAGATGGCCTGCTGGATCTCTTCCCAGTGGATCTTTTTATTGGAATCCCCATAAATCTTTTGGATAGCAAGGGCGTCCTCATTGCGAAAGTGCTTTCCTCCCGGGATGAATGCTTCCTCCCTGCCCCTGGCCAACCGGATGGATGCAAAAAAATAATAGACTGAAAAATCAAAAGGACGCAACCGGATTTCTCGCGATCCTATGAACACGGTACGCATACTGTTTCGGAGAATCAAAGCTGGCCTGTTGTCTGCTGAATCGATGGCAGATTGTGCCAACTGTAAAAGCTGAGGGTGAGAGAGCTCAACAGAGAGTAAATCCTTCGCCAACAGCGGTCGTAAACGAACGAAGGGAATATCAATCAAGTTTACACAATCCCAGTAAGGTGTACCCGACCGTTGCCAGCCCTCCTCCGGCCGTGGATAATAAAAACCTGGATCCTCCTCAAGCGTGGCCGGATAGACCAGGACATGGTATAGCTTGTCTTGAGGACGGCCATACACTTGCATGGCCATGGCCAGGTAGGCGCTCATGCTTTTTCGTCCTCCCGCCAGAGATGCATGCAGAATGGTCTCATCAGGATGGGTAAGCCGCTTAACCACGGAGAAGATCAACTCAGCCATGATGGCATTATCCTCAGACGACTGAATATCCTGGATAGGTAGATCGGGGACGAGGATATGATCGGAAGTAAACTGAAGTTGTTCAGCTGCGGGAAAATCCTGACAAAATTGTTGAAAGATGCCAGTGGCCGGGGCAAGGAGAGACGAAATCGCCTTTTCTTTTCCCGAGAGGGTAGTGATGAGATAAATTTCTGAAACAGGGCATTTGCGCAGATGAATCAATGCAAAGAGGGTTTCTGTTACAACCTGAGGAGTATTCCCACAGAGGGCCAGAAAGATATGCCGTATTGCCTCGTGCATGACCTGATCCGTTTCCATCCATGCCGCAGAGAGATGCCTTTAGGTGAGGCAGAGCAAAATATCTGGTAAAAAGGAGATGATGGTGGAAAATATCCCCCTGCTTCCACCCCGCGCAGAATGATGCTATTGTTCAAAATCCATCATCATTATAATATATAGAGGCAAAGCGATCAGCTCGCAGAAAGTACGACCTTAATATATGGTACCCGAATGCAGCGAATTTAAAAAACAATATCAGCAGCTTGTCAACACCTGAACTTATGTACATCCAGGTCGGCTGGAAATCACCTCGATCTTTTTGGAACAAGGAGGCGGGATAGTTACGCAGGTGTAGGTCTCACGCACCAGGTCGATGCGGCGCTCGAAAAAGGGAAAGATGCAGAGCAGGGTCAGGATCAACCATAAAGCAGCAAATGCAAAAAGATGCTGGCCTCCGCCAATGGATGCGATGGTCCCCCTACTTCTTGGCCAAAGTTGCATAGGATCACTTCGACGATCGAAAGCAATGCCGGCGACCACACCAACGGCACCGCAGGTGTAATCGCCGGTGCTGCTAATGCGGCCGAAGATTATAGTGATGGGGGCCGTGCCCTGGCAGATGAGAAACAAGTGCAGTATCTCTCGGGTTTGTCGTAGAACTTGCACACCACCGAACAGCTCCCCAACCAGGAGAGCGAAGAGAAGTATAAGGAGATCCATGATTAATATTCGCTTTTAATAACCTGCAGATCGATTGGCGGCAAGTATGATTCGGATAATGTTCAGTAGAATTCCTAGATCGAATCCAATTCAACCTGTTTCAGTTCCTCCTCCTGCACATCATTAATTCCCTTACCCCCTCCCGAATCTTATCTTCTCCGCAAAGCATTCCTGAAAATCCGCCCCGGCCGCCACTTCGACATACTCCACTTCGCCTGCCAGGGCGGCGATCTGCCGGCGCTCGCCGGAATTCACCACCCCCATCTCCGCCCCTCTGCACGCGGCATTTCCGATGAACTTGATGATTTCCGGAGCGACCGGCGGCAGCAAACCGATGCGCAGGGCGGCCTGCGGCGAGAGATACTGGCCGAACGCGCCGGCGAGGAAGAGGTGCTCCAGATCGGCGGCTCGAAGACCGGCGGCCTGAAGCAGCAGCTCAATGGCGGCGGCGATCGCGGCGTTGGCCAGCTGCAGCTCGCGGATGTCGCGCTGCGTCAGCAGGACCCCGGGAGCAAGACGGGCGGCAAGCTGGTCCGGTAGGGTTCCTGCAGCCGGCAGCAGTTCGACCAGGGGATGGCCCGCCGCCAGGCGGCCGCTGGCATCGAGAGCGCCGGCCTCGAGCAGGGCGGCGATGGCATCGATGAGTCCCGAGCCGCAAAGGCCGGACGCTTTCCCCCCGCCGATGACCCGCACCTCGAGGTGATCTCCCCTCCACCAGACCCGCTCGATCGCCCCCGCCGCGGCGCGCATGCCGACGCCGATGTGCGCCCCCTCGAAGGCGGGCCCGGCCGCCGCCGAGGTCGTCCATATCCGCCCCCGGTGACAGAGCAGGATCTCGCCGTTGGTGCCGATGTCCACCGCCAGCCAGGTCTCGTCGAGGCGCCCGGCCAGGGTGAGCAGCACCGCCGCGGTGTCGCCGCCGACGAATTTGCCGAGCACGGGCATCAGGGTGAGCTGCGCTTCAGGATGCAGCCGCAAGCCGATCTCCCGGGCCGCAACCGGCGGAAACTCGCGGATGACCGGCACATAGGGCATCTCGGCGAGATGGCGCGGCGGCAGGCCGAGCAGAAGATGCTCCATGACCGTGTTGCCGGCCACCACGGCCGTAAAAATCGAGTCGCGGGTGATCCCTGCCTCCGCGGTGAGTTCATCCACCATCTCATTGAGTTGGCTGACGATCAGCCCCTGCAATTCCGCCGGACCATGGGCATTGGCATGACCGACGCGCGCAATAACATCCTCGCCATAGCGGCGCTGGCGATTGAGCCCCGCGGCGGTGGAGAGCACCTGGCCGCTCTCCAGATCGATCAGCTTGGCCACTACGGTCGTGGTGCCGAGATCGATAGCCAGTCCGCAGAGGGGTTGGCGCGCGATCTGAAAATCGATGAGGCGGCCTTCCAGTAAAATCGCATCACCGCGCCAGCCGCCATCGCGCAGCAGCCGGGGCAACCGCTGCAACAGGCTGAGAGGCGGCATGCCTGTCCCGGCGGGCAGGGCCGTCATGAGCACCTCCAGATCGCTGGGGCCTTGTTCGAGGGTGGGTGGATGGAGGCGCAGCGGGACACGCCGCATCGCCGGATCGAGCGGGACCTCCCGGCCGGCGCCGGCGGATACGATTTCGCCTTGCGCCGCAGGCACGGGTATCTCAATGGTGCAATCGGCGTCCGGCTGCGCCGCACAGGCGAGGCGGAAGCCCTGCGCGAGCTCCGCCGCGGTGAGGTTTTCCCGGTCGGCGGGCGTGACCGGCAGAGAGCCCGCGATCAGCTGCACCCGGCAGCGGCCGCAGAGTCCAGCCCCGCCGCAGAGGCTCTCGATCTCAAGGCCGAGGCGAAGGGCGGCATCAATCAAGGTGGTGCCGCAAGGCACCTCTGTCCGTTTCCCGGAAGGAAGGAAGGTCAGGGTGATGGCGGCACGGGCGTCGTCGGACATGGGATCTCCGGTGCTGGAGGATGGAAGGCGGTCAGGCGGACTCGGGGAAGCCGGTCAGGGAGCGGTGCAGGCGCATCTCGTTGAGAAAGGCATAGGGCACGGCCTGGGTGCCGATCATCATCTCGCCGCGGCGGGCGCCGTGGCAGTCGGAGCCGCCGGTCTCGAGCAGGCCGTTGCGCCGCGCCAGCTCGCGGTAGTAGGTGATCATCTCGGGGACATGGCGCGGGTGCAGCGTCTCGATGCCGTCCAATCCCATCTCGATGAGGGCCTCGATGGCATCAATCCCTGTGCCCGTGCCCGGGTGGGCGAGAAAAGCGAGGCCGCCGCTGTTGTGAACCAGGGCGATGGCCTCCTCCGCCATCAGCTTCATCTTGGGGACGTAGCCCGGCTTGTTCTCACCGAGCCATTTGTGAAAGGCCTCGTTGAACGAGAAGACATAGCCCTCCTCGACCAGGATATCGGCGATGTGGGGCCGGCCGAGGGCCCCCTGTCCCGCGCGCATCTTGACCATTTCCATCGAGATCGGCATGCCGAGGTGGCGGAGGCGCTGAACAATCTCCTCCGCGCGTTCGACCCGGCTGGCGCGCATCCGGGCGGCAAACTCGAGGAGCGGGGCGCTGGTGACATCGTAGAGGTAGCCGAGGATGTGAGTCTCGTACCCGTCGTGGATGGCGCTGAGCTCGATGCCGGGGATGACCTCCAGGCCGAGACGCGCACCGGCTGCGGCCGCTTCCGCAAAGCCCGAAAAGTCATCGTGATCGGTGATGGCGATGGCATTCAATCCGAACCTGCTGGCATAGGTCACAATCTCGGCCGGGTGCAAAAGTCCGTCGGAGTAGGTCGAATGGATATGCAGATCGATATGACGGTTGGAGGGCAATAAAATCCCCTTTCATGCTAACGGATACAACGCGATCTCCCGGCACTCTCCGGCCGCGCTCATCCCGCCCATTGTTTTTCTTCCTCGCTCTGGCGCTGCCGACGCTTGCGGTAGACCGCAGCCGAGACGAAGATGCTGAACTCGTACAAAAAAAGCAGCGGAATCGCCAGCATCATCTGGGTGAAGGCATCGGGGGGCGTGAGGATCGCCGCGATGATGAAGATGATGAGGATGCCATAGCGCCGCTTGCTGCGGAGGAACTGCGGCGTCAGCACGCCGATCAGGGAGAGGAAATAGGCCAGCACCGGCAGCTCGAAAACCAGGCCGAACACCAGCAGCATGGTGACGACGAAACTGAGATATTTGCCAATGGTGATGTTGGCGACGAGAAAATCGGACTGATAGCTGAGGAGGAATTTCAGTCCGAACGGGATGATGAGAAAATAGGCGAAGAGGGCGCCGACGGCAAAGCAGAGGACGGTGAAGAGGACGATGGGGCCGACCGCCTTGCGCTCCTTCGCATACAATCCGGGCACGACAAAGCGCCAAAATTGCCAGGCCACGAAGGGAAAGGCCACGACCAGACCGGCATAACCCGCCACCTTGAGGTAGGTCATGAAGGCCTCGGTGGGCGAGAGGAAGATCAGCTTGATGTCCTTCGGCGCGGGATGGACCATGAGGGCGACGATCTGGTCGACAAAGAAGTAGCAGCCGACAGCGGCGGCGACCACGGCCAGGAGGCTCCAGATGATGCGCCAGCGCAGCTCCTCGAGGTGATCGAGAAAGGGCATGCGTTTCTCGGTGTTGGCCGGATCGCTTTGCGGGCTCTTCGGGTCCTCGGTGCTCTGATAAGGCCCTGCGGGCGAGGCTGGAGGCGGCGCGGCAGCCGCTGCGGCCGGTGCGGAGGCTTCTTCCGCCGTTTTTTTAGCGGCGCGGCGTTTCCGCTTCGGCGCCGAATCGCCCTCGTAGGGATAGGTGTTTTTTGCGGGATCGATGGTCACGGGATGCTCTGCGTTTCGATTTTTTTCAAGTTGTAAAATATTGATTTTGGCGGATAAATGCAAGGCGAATCTGGAAGAACTGGTGGCGGAATAGCCGGCGGCAATAACTTGTTGAACAAATATACATCCTCGTTCAAGGAGAAGCCTCCATGAAAAACCTTCTTTGGCTGGCTGCATTGCTTGGCTTGAGTTGTGCCCATCGCATCGATCCCGCCGCGCTGCGTCTTGCCGCCCGGGAGGGCATCGAGATCTCCCCCCAGGAAAAGCTCAGCACCCCGGCCCAGGTCAAGGGCAATCTCGCCGACCTCTCGAAGATCAAGAAAGAAAAACGCGAAGCCACCCTGCTCCAGTTCCTCCAGGAAAATCCGGAGGTATTCAAGATTCAGTCCGCAGCAACGGAGTTGCACCTCCTCCGCAGCGAGGATGATGAACTCGGCTTCACCCACTACCGTTATGCGCGCCTGCTGAAGGAGGTCCCGGTTTTCGGCGACGAACTGATCCTTCATGTGAACAAACAGGGGCAGCTCTATATGGTCAATGGCCACTACCATCCCACCCAGGTGGTCAAGAGCGAACCGGCTCTCTCCTCGGAGAAGGCCGGAGCCATCGCCCTCGAACAGGGCAAAACCCACAGCATGCAGTCGATCGAAAGAAGCGGCCTGGTCTTCTACCCGGTGCAGGGGACGCTGCACCTGGCTTGGGAGATCCTGCTCAGCGGCGGCATGAACAAGTGGGTCTATTTTGTCGACGCCCAGGATGGGACGGTGCTGTTCGACCAGGACCGGCGGCGGTTCTAGACCCAGCCGGCGCCCGGGTTCGAGCCTGGTGGTTGCGAGAAGCGTTGTGGACCGGCGCCCGGGTTCGAGCCAGGGGGCTCGAGAGTTGCTGGGGCGCGAGAACTGCGCAATAACTGGAGTGAGAACATACTGACAACAGGAGCGAATCCATGAAAATAATCCGCTACATACTGGCCGCAGCCCTCCTGGCCGCCGCCTTGCCCCTCACGGCCGCTGTGCAGAAGGGGACCGACCACCTCAAGACCCAGATCAAGCCCGAGGGTGGCCGGGTGATCCCCGACCTCCGCAATGCCGGCCCGATCTGGAAATCCGTTACCCCCCTGCGCACGACCAGCAAGCAGTGGGGCACGCTGCAGCGCGCCGTCCGTCCCGACGAGACCGTGATGGCGCTGGCCACCGAACACGGCCTCAAGGTCCATGAGCTGCAATTCGCGGACAACGGCACCCTCTCCTTCATCAGCGGTGAGCTGGGCGGCGCCGCGCAGCTCAAGTCCGCCAGCACGGCGGCGAGGACGCTGCAATCGGCCGTGCAGAGCACCCAGGCCCTCCGCGACCTCCGGCTGGCGCAACAGTGGCTCGAGACCTTCGCCCCGGCCCTGAAACTCGACCAGCCGGTTGCCGAACTCGCGCTCAGCCGCTACGAGACCGATGCGCTGGGGATGCGCCACCTCCGCCTGCAGCAGTTCTACAGGGGCCTGCCGGTCTGGGCCAATGAGCTTTACGTCCATCTCGATGCCGGAGACCAGGTTTACGCCGTCAACGGCCGCTACGCCCCGACGCCGGCCGCCATCAATCCGGCTTCACCCGGGATCAGCGGCGAGCAAGCCATCGCCTCAAGCCGCGCCCATCTCGCCGCAGCGGGAGTGCTCCGCGAGATTCCAGCCGGCATGACGCGGCTGCTGCGCTTCTCCGCCCCCACCAGCACCCGGGCGATCTGGATCGATAAAGAGAACCTTCCGCACCTGGTCTGGCAGGTCGATATCTATGCCAACATCCGCGACTGGTTCACCCTGATGGTCGATGCCGCCAGCGGCGAGGTGCTGCACAAGTACAGCAACACCATGTCCGAGGGCGAAGTCGATGCCTCGGGGGTGGATCTCAGCGGCGCCACCCGTACCTTCCGCGCCTATGAGCAGAACGGCACCTATTACATGCTGAGTGACATCAACGAGCTGGCCGGTGGTGCGGCCAATCTGCCGGAAAATCCGACCGGTGGAATGCTGGTACTTGATCTCAGAAACACCGATCCCAGCGAAACTTCCCAGTACTATTTTGTCACCTCCTCTTCCCGCACCTCCTGGAACGACAAGAGCGCCATCTCGGCCATGTATAATCTCAACACAGTATATGCTTATTATAAAAATACATTCTCACGTCGGGCCATCGATGACAAGGCCTCTACGATCATCACCGTTGTCAATGTGACCGAGGATGGTCGGACGATGGACAATGCCTACTGGAACGGCGCGGGCATCTTCTGGGGCAACGGCGCTGAAGAATTTTCGCCGCTGGCGGAGGCATTGGATGTTGCCGCACATGAATTGACTCATGGCGTGACCGAGTATAGCGCCAACCTGGTTTACCAGGACCAGCCCGGGGCGCTCAATGAGTCCTTCTCCGATGTCTTTGGCGCAATGATCGACCGCGACGACTGGTTGATGGGCGAGGATATCATGCTGCCGGGTAAAGGGAGCGCCCTGCGCGATATGGCCAATCCCGGCAATCCCAACGTCCTGAGCCAGCTGCCGGGGAACATGGACGAGTATGTCTACACCTCCGATGATAACGGCGGCGTGCACACCAACTCGGGTATCCCCAACAAAGCGGCCTACCTGATCGCCACCAGCATCGGCCGCGAGAAGACTGAAAGAATCTATTACCGCGCCCTCACGACCTATCTGACCCGCCAGTCGCAATTCATCGACGCCCGCGCCGGGCTCGAACAGAGCGCAACCGACCTCTACGGCAGCGGCGCTGAACTGGCCGCGGTCCAATCCGCTTTCGACGCGGTCAAGATCACCAAAAGCGGCAGCGGCGGCACGACGTCGCGCGGGGCCGGCGCCAATGAAGTGGATGCCACCACCGGCGGCCATCAATGGATCGCCTTTGTCCGCGACGACCTGCAGATCGGCCTCTATGACGTCGTCAACAAGGTGGATTATTATTTCCCCTACATTTATGTCAAGAGCAAGCAGTACAACTGGACCCAGTTCTCTGTTACGGCCGACGGACACTACCTCTACTTCGTCAACGCAGATGGCGTGCTGGCGCGTATCGATATCAGCGGCATGCCGAATTCTTACTATTATGAGACTTTCCCGCAATTTTACATCAAACAAGCGGGTGATCTCTGGAATTCGTCGGTCTCGCGCGACGGCCAGTACGTCGCCCTGACCTCCACCTACGAAGACGACAACAACCTCTATGTGATCATCTCGGGCGAAATCTATTATCTTCCCCTGCTAATTCCCTCCACTCAGGAGGGCATCTCGAGGATGACCATTCAATATCCGGATGTGCTCAACTGGTCGCCCAACACCAAGTATCCCAAACTGGCCTTCGATGCCTACAACCAGTACACCTTGAGCAACGGCACCACCCGCGACTGGTGGAGCATGGGCGAGGTTGACTTCACCGGCGACCAGTTGCAAGTCTATTCGCTGCTGCCGGCCCAGCCCGAGGGCGTCAGCGTCGGCAATGTGCAGTACAGCTCGACCGACCCCGACCGCGTCGCCTACAGCTACATCGACGAGGCCAATAACTACTGGGATATCGTCGTTGTCAATTTCGCGGAGGCCAATCAGAATCAGCGCATCCAGTTCCCGGCGCGCGACGTCGAGCGTCCCTCCTTCTCCCCCGACGATCAGTACCTGGTGGTGGACCGCTACAGCGACAGCAAGCTGCTGGTCCTCAATATCGCCAGCCTGAGCTTTTCCACGCTCAACCTCTCCACCGGAGCGCGCTATCCGGAATGGTTCGTGATCGGCGGTAGTTACGACCTCGATGTTGCGGCAAAAACCGCGGCACAGCCCGCCGGGTTCAATCTCGAGGCCGCCTACCCGAATCCCTTCAATACCGGGACGACGATCCGCTATACGCTGCCCAGGAGCGGTCGCATCCATCTGGCGATCTATGATCTGCAGGGCCGCCTGGTGCGCACCCTGGCCGACGAGGTGCAAAGCGCGGGACAGCACAGCCTCAACTGGTCGGGGAACAGTGCCGACGGACAGGCGCTGCCGTCGGGGGTTTACTTTTGCCGGATGGAGGCGGAAGGCGGCTTCCGCGCCAGCCAGAAGATGGTGATGGTGAAATAGCGGCTGCGGGCAAATCCTGCCTTAGCGATGCATCGCGGCTGCCGGCACAGGCTCGCAGCAGAGCCGGCCGGCGCAAGTGAACACCATGCGGCACCAACGCAAAAAGCCGGAGAGGCGAACTCTCCGGCTTTTTTTATGGCTTTGCTGCAATGGCGAATGGAGATTACTTGAGCTGATCCAGCTGCTGGATGAATTCCTCCTTGACCTGAAAATTCCGGTAAACCGATGCGAAACGGACGTAAGCGATCTCGTCCAGATCCTTGAGGGCCATCATCACAGCCTCGCCAATCTCGGTGGATTCCACCTCCTCGACTCCGCGATCGCGCAGGTCATACTCGATCTTGGAGGTGATCTGCTCGATGGTCGCCATCGATATCGGACGTTTGATGCAAGCTACCTGCAGGCTGCGGACCAGTTTCTGCCGGTCAAACTCCTCGCGCCGGTTGTCCTGCTTGATCACCCAGAGCGGAATTTCGTCGAGCTGCTCGCGGGTAGTGAAACGGCGCTGACACTTGAGACACTCCCGCCTGCGGCGGATCGTACGGCCGCCGTCGCGCGTGCGCGAGTCGATCACCTTGCTATCGTGATAGCTGCAGAAGGGGCATCTCATGACCGCATCTCTAAACGTGTGGACCGGCGTTTACAATTATTAAATATAGCAAATGGAACCGCTGAATTCAAGAAAAATCACACTATCAGCTCCGGATAGAGGGGGAAGCGGCCGGTGAGGGTCTTCACCCCCTCGCGGACCTCGGCGAGCACCTTGTCGTCGTGGAGATGGGCGATGACCCGGTCGATGAGGCCGGCGATTTCGCGCATCTCCGCCTCCTTCATCCCGCGCGTGGTCAGGGCCGGGGTGCCGATGCGGATGCCGCTGGTCTGAAAGGGGCTCTGCTGATCGAAGGGGATCATGTTCTTGTTGACGGTAATGCCGGCTTCATCGAGCACTTTCTCGACCTCCTTGCCGGTGAGGCCGCGCGGACTGAGATCGACCAGCATCAGGTGGGTATCCGTGCCGCCGGAGACGATCAAATGGCCCTTCTCGATGAGGGCCGCGGCGAGGACCCGGGCATTCTTCAGGACCTGTTCCTGGTAAACCCTGAAGCCGGGCTGCAGGGCTTCACCGAAGGCCACCGCCTTGGCGGCAATGACGTGCATCAGCGGGCCGCCCTGGAAACCCGGAAAGATCTGGCTGTCGACGATCTCCGACCATTTCTTCAGTTGTCCCTTTGGGGTGGCGATGCCGAGGTCGTTCTCTCCGTCCTTGCCGACCAGGATCAGGCCGCCGCGCGGACCGCGCAGGGTTTTGTGGGTGGTCGTGGTAGTGATATGGCAGTGCGGGATCGGGCTCGGGATCAGGCCGGCGGCGATAAGGCCGGCAGGATGCGCCATATCGGCGACCAGCTTGGCGCCGACGCTGTCGGCGATACGGCGGAAAGCGGCGTAATCGATGGCGCGGGCGTAGGCGCTCGCCCCAGCGATGATCAAGGCCGGCCGCTCTTGCTTAGCCAGGCTCTCGACCTGGTTCATATCGATATAGCCGTCGCGGCCGACGCCGTAGTGCACCATGCGGAAAAAGCGGCCGGAAAAATTGACCGGGCTGCCATGGGTGAGGTGACCGCCATGGGCGAGGTCCATGCCGAGCACGGTATCGCCGAATTTAATCAGGCTGAAATAGGCGGCGATGTTGGCCTGCGAGCCGGAGTGGGGCTGGACGTTCGCATGGTCGGCGCCGAAGAGCTGCCGGGCGCGGTCGCGCGCCAGGTTCTCGGCCTCATCGACGAACTCACAGCCGCCGTAATAGCGTTTGCCCGGGTAGCCTTCGGCATACTTGTTGTTCATGGGTTGGCCCAGGGCCTCGAGCACGGCCAGACTGACGAAATTCTCCGAGGCGATCAGCTCCAGTTTGTCGTTTTGGCGGTGGATCTCCTTCTGGATCGCCGCGAAAACGGCTGGATCCTGCGATTGGACATACGACATGGTCTCTCCTTCAAGCTGTGATGGCTCATCGGCCGGTGAGTCGATGGATTTTCTGGATGCGGCCGAGGTGGCGGCCGCCGTCAAACGGGGTATCGAGAAACAGGCGCAGCATCCGGACGGCCTGGTCGGGCTCGGTGGTACGCCCCCCGAAAGCGATCAGGTTGGCGTCATTGTGACGGCGCGCCATCTCGGCCATATAGTCGGTCGTGCAGAGGGCGGCGCGGACGCCGCTCACCTTGTTGGCGGTGATCATGGCGCCGATGCCGGTGCCGCAGATGACCACGCCGCGCTCGCACAGGCCGCTGCTGACCGCGGTGGCGGTGCGGAAGCTGAAATCGGCGTAATCAACCGAGGGGGTCTCGGCATAACAGCCGAAATCGGTATAGTCGATAGCGTTCTCTTCAAGCCAGCGGCGCAGGTGCTGCTTGAGGGCGTAGCCGGCATGATCGGATCCGATGGCGAGGGGCATGGCAGTGTCCGGTGGGATTGTACTGTTCATGATTATGCGGCTAATGTACGAATACGCGCGACAAAATGCCAGTAAAAATAATGGAGAGGGACTCAAGACGGGGGCCGGGTCGGCGCGATACGGGCCGGCGGGCATAAAAAAAGGCCATCGCAAGATGGCCCTTTTAAAGCGTGTCAGGAGAGGATTACTTCTTGGGGGTCTCTTCCTCTTCCTGCGGCTGCTGTTTCTGCGCCTGGGCGGCGGCCTCTTCCATCTCTTTCTTCTTCTTGGCCACCTTCTCCTGGCGTTTCTGCCGCTGCTTCTCGATCTTGGCGGCCTTGGTGCCTTCGTAGCCGACCAGCTCAAAAATAGCCATCGAGGCGCCATCACCCTGGCGGTTGCCGAGTTTGATCACCCGGGTATAGCCGCCGTTGCGGTCGGCGAACTTGGGACCGATCTCGTCAAAGAGCTCACGGACCAGCTCCTTGTCCTTGATGGTGCGCATGACCATGCGCCGGGCGGCGAGGTCATTCTTCTTGGCGAAGGTGATCAGCCGTTCGACCACCCCGCGCGCCTCCTTGGCCTTGGGCGTGGTGGTAATGATGCTCTTGTGGCTCAGGATCGAGGCCGCCATATTGCCCATCATCGCCTTGCGATGGCTGTGGGTTTTGCCTAATGTTCTTCCAGATTTGCCGTGTCTCATGAATGAAATCCTCTGCTTATGCAAAGCCATGCAGGATGGCTGCAGTATTAATCGTCGCCTTTTTTAAGATATTTGTCCACATCCATCCCGAAGGTGATGCCCTTCTCCTCGAGGATCTTGGTCAGTTCGGAGAGGGATTTGCGGCCGAAATTGCGGAACTTGAGCATCTCCGGCTCATCGCGGCGCACCAGGTCGCCGATGGTCTTGATGTTGGCGGCCATTAGGCAATTGTGCGAGCGCACCGAAAGCTCGAGTTCATCGACGCTCATCTTGAGCAGCTTGCGGATGCGGATCGCCTCCTCATCCACCTCCTGCGACTCTTCCTCCTCGGTATCGATATCGAAATTGATGAAGAGCTGGATATGGTCGCGCAGGATCTTGCCGGCGAAACTGAGGGCATCATCGGGGGTGATGCTGCCGTCGGTTGAGATCTCGAGGATCAGCCGTTCGTAATCGATGCGCTGGCCGACACGGGTGTTCTCGACGGTATAGGTGACGCGCACGATCGGGGTGAAAACCGCATCGATCGGGATGGTGCCCAGCGGCAGATCGGCCTGACGGTTCTCCTCAGCCGGGACGTAGCCGCGGCCGCGGCCGATGCGCAGCTCGATCGTGAAATCGGCCTCATCGTTGAGGGTGGCGATATGCCATTCGGGATTGAGGATCTCGAAATCGGTCGACTGCTCCTGGATATCGCGGGCGGTGAAGAGGCGCGGACCCTTGAGGTGCAGGGTGATCTTGTCGGGCTTTTTGTCGATCAGTTTCAGCCGGACCTGCTTGAGGTTGAGCACGATGGTGGCGACATCCTCCTTCACCCCGGGGATGGTACTGAACTCATGCAGGACGCCGTCGATGCGAAAGGTGGTGATGGCGGCGCCGGGGATGGAGGAGAGCAGGACCCTGCGGAAGGCGTTGCCGATGGTCACGCCGAAGCCGCGCTCCAGGGGCTGAACGATGAACTTGCCGTAGGTATTGGTATAGGTTGACTCGTCCAGTTCGATGCTTTCGGGCATCTGAAAACTTGGTAAAGCCATTTAGAACTCCATTATCTGATGGGTTGACTGCGACTATTGCCAGGCCGGGCCTGAAGGTCCTTACTTGGAATAGAGCTCAACGATTAGTTTCTCGTTCACATCCACGGGGATAGCGTCGCGCGCCGGCTGCTCGAGGATGGTGCCCTGCATCAGAGCTTTGTCGAGGGAGAGCCAGGAGACCATCTTGCCGTCGCGCACGCGCTTCATGGCGCTGTGGATGACCTCGAGCTGGCGGCTCTTCTCGCGGATGCGGATCTCGTCGCCGGCCTTGAGCTGGTAGGAGGGGATATCGACCAGCTCGCCGTTGACCAGGACATGGCGATGGCGCACCAGCTGGCGCGCCGTCGTGCGCGAGGGGGCCAGACCGAGACGGTAGACCACGTTATCGAGGCGGGTTTCGAGCAGGCGCAGCAGGTTCTCGCCGGTGATGCCCTTGAGGCGTTCGGCGCGTTCGAAATAGGTGTGGAACTGGCGCTCCAGCAGGCCGTAGATCCGTTTCACCTTCTGCTTCTCGCGCAGCTGCACCGAATATTCGGACTGCTTGAAACGGCGGGTGCGGCCGTGCTGGCCCGGGGCGTAGCCCTTTTTATCAAAGGTGCACTTATCGCTGGTGCATTTGGTGCCCTTCAGAAAGAGCTTCATGCCTTCGCGGCGGCAAAGTTTGCAATCCGCTCCTGTGTCTCTTGCCATAAAATGGAACCTCCTCATAAAGTCCCTGTCACGGGACAGGCATATCGTATGCAACGGTTCAATACAGGGTTACACAAAACCTCGAATCCACCTTGCGATCAGACGCGCCGGCGTTTGGGCGGGCGGCAGCCGTTATGCGGGATGGGCGAGGTATCCTTGATCGAGCTGATTTCAAGGCCTGCGGCCTGAAGCGAGCGCACGGCGGCTTCGCGTCCTGAACCGGGGCCCTTGACCAGGACGTCGACACGGCGCAGGCCGAGATCGATGGCCTCCTTGGCGGCCGATTCGGCGGCCATCTGGGCGGCGTAGGGCGTGCTCTTGCGCGAGCCCTTGAAGCCGGCGCGGCCGGCGGTTGCCCACGAGATCACATTCCCGTACATGTCCGTCAGGGTGATGTTGGTATTGTTGAACGTCACCCGGATATGGGCGACGCCGTTCGCCTCCACCTTTTCGCGTTTCTTGGTGGTCTTCTTTTTGGGGTTAGCCAATGCACACCTCTCTGGAATAAAAGCCGATTAGCACACTTATTTCTTCTTGCGAATACCGACGCCACCGCGGCGCGAGCGGCGGGTGCGGGCGTTGGTGTGGGTCCGCTGTCCTCTGACCGGCAAGTTGCGGCGATGACGCATTCCCCGGTAACAACCGATATCAATGAGGCGCTTGATGTTCATCTGCGTCTCGCTGCGCAGGGCGCCTTCCACTTTGTAGTCGTTCGCGATCAGGTCGCGGATCTTGGCCACTTCATCGGGCTGCATGTCCCGCACGCGCGTGTCCGGATTGATCCGGGTCTTTTCGAGGATCTCACGCGAAGTGGTAATGCCGATGCCGAAGATGTAGGTAAGCGCCACTTCGATGCGTTTATCGCGCGGTAGATCTATGCCTGAAATACGAGCCAAAGCACTCTCCTTTGTTTAGATGGAAATTATCCCTGGCGCTGTTTATGCCGGGGATTCTTTTTGCAGATAACACGAATCGTACCCTTGCGGCGTATGATTTTGCAGCTATCGCAGATTTTTTTTACCGATGATCTGACTTTCATTGCTTACCTCGGACCTAGAATTCTCAGCTTATTTGAAGCGATAGGTGATCCGTCCTCGGGACAGATCGTAGGGCGATAATTCCACAGTAACTTTGTCGCCCGGCAATATCTTGATAAAATGCATCCGCATCTTGCCGGAGATGTGAGCCAGCACCTTGTGGCCGTTCTCCAACTCCACCCGGAAGGATGCATTGGGCAGGGTTTCCAGAATGACGCCATCGATCTTGATCGAAGCTTCTTTTGGCATACAGGCCTGTTCTATTCCAGCGTTAGTATTTCCGCACCGCCCTTGCGGACGGCCACGGTGTGCTCGTAATGGGCCGAGGGCTTGCCGTCGGCGGTGACCACCGTCCATTGATCTTCGAGCGTGCGCACCCGCCAGCTTCCGGCGTTGACCATCGGCTCGATCGCCAGGACCATCCCCGTCTTGAGGCGCGGTCCCTGGTCGGGTACGCCGTAGTTGGGTATCTGCGGTTCCTCGTGCATAGCCTGACCGATGCCGTGTCCCACCAGATCGCGGACCACCGAAAACCCGGCGGCCTCCACATGGCTTTGTATCGCATGCCCGATGTCGGAGAGGCGGTTGCCGTCGACCGCCGCCGCGATTCCCTTTTCCAGGGATTCGCGGGTGATCTGCATCAGCCGCTCCTTGGTCCGGTCCACCGTACCCACCTTGAAAGTGCGGGCGGCATCGCTATAGTATCCATTCAAAAGAACACCCACATCCACACTGACGATCTCGCCCTCCCGCATCGCCCGTTTGCCGGGTATCCCGTGCACCACCTGATCGTCGATCGAGATGCAGGTATTGGCCGGATAACCGTTGTAGCCCTTAAAGGCGGGCCGGCCGCCTTTGGCGATGATATAAGCGGCGATCTCCTCATCGAGCTCACCGGTCACCACGCCCGCTGCGATCCGGGATTCCGCCAGGCTCAGCGCGGCTGCCAGGATCCGGCCGCTCTGCCGGATCAGCTCGATCTCTTTCTCGCTACGGATGGCGATCATACCGCCTGGAGTCCGGCCAGAAGGGCTTCCAGCTCGGCGCGCACCCGCTCCACCGGCTGCTCTGCGCGTAAAATATACAACTTTTTTTGCTTATAGTAAAACTCTTTTAACGGTGCGGTCTTTTCTTCATAGACCTTGAGCCGGCTCAGCACCGTCTCCTCCGAATCATCCTTGCGCTGGATGATCGCGCCGCCGCAGCTGCCGCAGGCGCCGCTGGCCGGGGGCGGGTCGCTGAGAATGTTGTAGATGCGCCCGCACTGGGCGCAGGTCCGCCGGCTGGTCAGACGCCGGATGATCTCCGCCTCCGAAACCTCGAAAAAGATGGCGCTCTGGATCGCCCGCGCCGGCCCGAGCATCGCGTCGAGGCTCTCGCCCTGGGCGATCGTGCGCGGAAATCCGTCGAGGATGAATCCCCGGGCGCAATCCGGCTGGCCAAGGCGCTCGCGCATCAAGGCGATGATCAGCTCATCGGAAACCAGGGCGCCGCTCTTCATAATCGAATCGGCCTTTTTGCCCAGTTCAGTCCCCTCGGTGACCGCCTTGCGCAGGATGTCGCCGGTGGAGATCTGCGGAATCCCGAACCGTCCCTGCAGCCAAACCGCCTGGGTCCCCTTGCCCGATCCCGGCGCCCCCAGGAATACCAGTCTCATCGTCGCTCTTCCCTTTCCGCCCTAGAAGCGCCGGCGGCCGCGAATCTTGCCGCTCTTGAGGAAGCCGTCGTAATGGCGCATCAGCAGATGCGACTCGACCTGCTGCAAGGTATCGAGGGCGACACCGACGACGATCAGCAACGAGGTCCCGCCGAAGAAGCTGGCAAAGTCGTAACCGACGTTGGTCAGCTTGGCGATGAAGGCCGGCAGGATCGCGATGATCGCCAGGAAGATCGAGCCCGGCAGGGTGATACGCGTCAGGATATGATCAATATATTCGGAGGTCTTCTTCCCCGGCCGCACGCCCGGGATGAAGCCGCCGTACTTTTTCATATTATCCGCCACATCGACCGGATTGAAGGCGATGGCGGTGTAGAAATAGGTGAAGAAGACGATCATGATGCCGTAGAGCAACCAGTAGAACGAGGACTGGTAGCTGAAGAGCTGGTTGAGCGAGACCATGAAATCACTGTTCGGGAAAAACTGAATGATCGTCTGCGGAATGAACAGGATCGACTGGGCGAAGATGATCGGCATGACGCCCGCGGTGTTGACGCGGAGCGGAATGTGGGTGCTCTGTCCGCCGTAGATCTTGCGGCCGACGACGCGCTTGGCGTACTGCACCGGGATCTTGCGCGTGCCCTGGGTAAGCAGGACCGTGCTCGCGACGGTGAAGACGAAGAGGACCCAGAGGACGATCTCGACCAGGATGGTACGGTTGCCGGCGATCACCTGCTGGAGTTCTGAGAAGATCGAATTCGGGAAGCGCGCGACGATGCCGATGAAGATGATCAGCGAAATGCCGTTGCCGATGCCGCGCTCGGTGATCAGCTCACCGAACCACATGATCAGCACCGTGCCGGCGGTCAGCGCCAGCATGGTGATGAAACGGAAGGCGAAGCCCGGCTGCGGCACGATCAGTTCCGAGGCGCCGGCGCTGTTGTTCAGGCTCTCGAGGAAGATGCTGACGCCGAAGGCCTGCAGAGCCGAGATCGCCACCGTCCCGTAGCGGGTGAGCTGGGTGATCTTTTTGCGTCCCTGTTCGCCCTCTTTCTGCAGCTTCTGGAAATAGGGCACGACGGCCCCGAGCAGCTGGATGATGATCGAGGCCGAGATGTAGGGCATGATGCCCAGGGCGAAAACGGTGGCGCGGTGGAAGGCGCCGCCGGCGAAGAGGTCATAGAGCCCCATCAGGCCGGCCGAATTCTGCTTGAAGTAGTCGACCAGGGCGGTGGCGTTGATGCCGGGGACCGGGACATGGCCACCGATACGATAGGCGATGAGCACGGCGGCGGTGAAGAGGATGCGCCGTTTCAGATCCGGAATCTTGAAGATGTTGGCCAGGCTGCCCATCATAGCTTGGTAATCCTTCCTCCGGCCGCTTCAATTTTTTCCTGCGCGCTCTTGCTGAAGGCATTGGCCGATACGGTGATTTTCTTGGTTACTTCGCCATCGCCGAGGACCTTGAGGGGGACTCCGCTCTTGCTGATGGCGCCCATCTCGAAGAGAGTCGCGGGGGTGAGCTCTTCACTGCCGGCCAGCCGGTTGAGGTCGCCGACATTGATCACCTGGAAATCGACACGGTTGGGGTTCTTGAAACCGCGTTTGGGCAGACGCCGTTGGATGGGCATCTGGCCGCCTTCGAACCAGGCGCGATTCTTGAAACCGGAGCGTGAACGCGCGCCGTTGGAGCCGCGACCGGACTGTTTGCCGCGCGCCCCACCGCGGCCAACCCGTTTGCGATCCTTGACCGCACCTTCCGCGTATGTCAAATTAGCTAAATTCATCCTGTCCTCAGTTGCTAGCGTTAGCCTGAATCTTACAGTTCTTCCACTTTAACCAGGTGCCGGATATTATCCACCATGCCGCGGATGACCGGCGTATCATAGTGCACCACGCTGTTGTTGGGGTGGCGCAAGCCGAGGGCGATGGCCGTGGCTTTGTGTTTGGCGATCGATCCGATGGTGGAGCGCACCAGCGTGATCCTGATCTGCTTGCCTGTTTTTTTCTTGTTCATGGTTGGTAATCCATCCGCTTATTCGTTGACGACGGTTTTCGGCTTGGGCACGGTTTTGAAAACCTGCATCACCGGGAGCCCGCGCTTGCGGGAGACCGTGCCGGCGTCCATGAGGTTTTCCAGGGCCGCAATCGTCGCCTTGACCACATTGTGGGGGTTGGCCGAGCCGCGGCTTTTGGTCAGGATATCGGTATAACCGGCCGATTCAAGAATGGCGCGCACGGCGCCGCCGGCGATGACCCCGGTTCCGGGCGCTGCGGGTTTCAGAAAGACCCGGCCGGCGCCATATTTGCCTTCGATTTCGTGGGTGATGGTGCCGTTGACCACCGGCACCCGGATCAGGCTCTTCTTGGCCGCATCCGCGCCCTTGGTGATCGAATCGGTCACCTCGTTGGCCTTGCCGAGTCCGATGCCGACGCGGCCGTGGCCGTCGCCGACCACAACGATCGCGTTAAAGCTGAAGCGGCGGCCACCCTTGACCACTTTGGCAACGCGGTTGACCTGGACCACCCGCTCCGTCAGTTCAAATTCACCGGGATTTATCTTTTCCAACGTCTGTTCCTCATGTTAAAATCCATATGCGTTCGCCTAGAACTGCAATCCACCCTCGCGGGCTCCCTCGGCCAGCGCTTTGACACGGCCGTGGTAGAGATAGCCGCCGCGGTCGAAGACGATGGTTTTCACCTCTTTGCTCTTGGCCAGTTCGGCCAGGTGTTTGCCGACCAGCTTGGCCTGCGCTTTCTTGCCCTTGGCCTTGGCCACCTCGTCACGGATCGCCTTGCTGAGGGTGCTGGCGGCGAAGAGGGTCGTCCGGCTCAGATCATCAACGACCTGAGCATAGATGTGCTTGTTGCTGCGGAAGACCACCAGGCGCGGCCGTTCACCGGTGCCGCGCAGGTGCTTTAGGATGTGGCTGTGCCGCCGCTCCCGTGCTTCGATTTTCATGTATGCTTTGTCAGCCATTGTATAGACTCATCAGGTTATGGTTTGATAACGCTGCCGCGGCCCGGCGTCCCGGACGGGGTTACGCCGCGGTACGGCCTGCCCTGTTACGCCGCAGTCTTGCCGGCCTTCTTGCGCACGACCTCGCCGAGGTAGCGGACACCCTTGCCCTTGTAGGGTTCGGGCTTGCGCAGGCTGCGGATCTTGGCTGCAATCTGCCCGACCAGTTCCTTGCTGATCCCGCGCACGACAATGATGTTGTTGCCTTCGGTCGCGAGGGTGATCTCCGGGGGCGGGGCGATGATGATCGGGTGCGAATAGCCCAGGGAGAGGAGCACATGCGTGCCCTTCATCTCGGCGCGGAAGCCGACGCCGACGATCTCGAGCTTCTTCTCAAAGCCCTTGGAGACGCCTTCGATCGCATTGGCGACCAGGGTCCGGGTCAATCCGTGCAGACTGCGAATGTGCTTGTCATCGTTCGGCCGCTGGATCTCGAGGAGACCGTTCTCGATCTTGACGAGCAGCTCCGGGTGCACCTGCACCGCGAGCTTGCCCTTGGGACCGGTGGCCGTCACCAGGTTGTTGGCGACGTCGACCTTGACGCCATCCGGTATGGTAATGGGAGCTTTTCCAACTCGTGACACGATATACTCCTGTCCTTAGGATTTACCAAATATAGCAGAGTACTTCGCCGCCGACGCCGCGTTTGCGCGCTTCCTGACCCGTCATCACCCCCTCGGAGGTGGTGACAATGGCGATGCCGAGATTGTTGAAAACGCGCGGCACCGCTTTGTGATTGACATAGCGGCGGTATCCGGGCTTGCTGATGCGACGCAGACCGGAAATTACACTCTTGTTGTCATGATCATACTTCAAGTAGATGCGGATGACGCCCTGTTTGCCGTCATTGATAATGACGTGGTTCTTTATGTAGGCTTCTTCCTGCAGAATCTTGGTGATCTCCTGTTTCAGTCTGGAGGCAGGAATATCTACTCTGGGATGATTGGCCCTGGTCGCATTCCTGATACAGGTTAGGTAGTCTGCGATGGGATCAGTCTTAGACATGTATCTTCTCCCTGACAAGCTCAACGCTGTGATGAAAGTGAGTTACAAAAAAGGGAACCAGGCGTTCTACCAACTGGCTTTCTTGACGCCGGGGATCAACCCTTCCAGTGCGAGATCGCGGAAACAGAGTCTGCAAATGCCGAACTTGCGGTAAAAGGCTCTGGGCCGGCCGCAGCGAGAACACCGGTTATAAGCACGCACTGCGAATTTCGGGGTCCTCTTGGACTTGACAACTAACGCTTTTCTAGCCAATGCCGTTCCTCTTCTGTTAGATATTACGAGCGACGGATGAACGGCATCCCGAACGCCGTCAGCAGTTCGAGGGCCTCTTCATCGGTTTTTGCCGTAGTTACGATGGTGATGTTCATGCCGCGCGTCTTTTCCACCTTGTCGTAATCGATCTCCGGAAAGACAATCTGTTCCTTGATCGCCATGTTGTAGTTGCCGCGGCCGTCGAATTTGACCGGCAGGCCGCGGAAGTCGCGTACGCGGGGGATGGCGATGGTGATGAGGCGGTCGAGGAACTCGTACATCTGCCAGCGGCGCAGGGTGACGCTGCAGCCGATCGGCATACCCGCACGCAGCTTGAAATTGGAGATCGACTTGCGGGCCCGGCGGATGATGGGCTTCTGCCCGGCGATCTTGCTCATCTCTTCCACAGCACTGTCGACATTCTTGGCGTTCTCCGTGGCATCGCCGACGCCCATATTGAGGACGATCTTTTCGATGCGCGGCACCTGCATCACGTTCTTATAGTTGAAACGCTTTTGCAGTTGCGGCCGGACCTCCTTGGCGTAGACGTCGATCAATCGCGGTTTATATTTTTCTTCAGCCATGTTGATTTGCCCGATTTTTAAGGTTATTGCTAACTCTGGGTTACCAGCATCTCATTACAATTCTTGCAGACGCGCACATGACCCTTGCGGCTCTTGGCCTCATCGAAGACCTGCTTGGAGCCCATCCGCGCCGGGGTGTTGCATTTGGGGCAGATGACCATGACATTGGAGACATGGATGGGAGCCTCTTTCTCGACGATGCCGCCCTGGGGATTCTGCTGGCTCTGGCGCGTCGCCTTTTTGATAAAGTGCACGCCTTCGATGATCACCTGGGACTTTTCCGGGAAAACCTTGAGCACCTTGCCCTTTTTCCCTTTGTAGTTCCCGGCGACAACCAGGACCTGATCGTTTTTTCTAACACGCATTGTTTATGGCCTTTATCAATAGTCTAGAGCACTTCAGGAGCTAATGAGACGATTTTCATAAACTGTTTTTCGCGCAGCTCGCGCGCCACCGGGCCGAAGATGCGCGTGCCCTTGGGTTCCATCGCATCGTTGATCAGCACCGCTGCATTCTCGTCGAAGCGGATGTAGGATCCATCCGGACGGCGCTTCTCCTTTTTGGTGCGCACGATCACGGCCTTGCTCTTGTCCCCCTTCTTGATGCTGCTGTTGGGGATGGCCTGTTTGACGGTGACGATGATGATATCGCCTACCGTGGCCACGCGACGCTTCGAGCCGCCGAGCACCCGGATACACATCACCTTCTTGGCGCCTGTGTTGTCCGCGACATTAAGCCGGGTATATTCCTGAACCATGACTCAAACCTTTCGCTTCGGATTCGCACAACGTTACTTGGCACGCTCAATGACGTCGATCAGCCGCCAGCGCTTGCGGGCGCTCAAGGGGCGGGTCTCCATGATCTTGATGACATCCCCGACATGGCTGGTGTTGTTCTCATCGTGCGCCATGAACTTGGAGGTCTTCTTGACATACTTTTTATAGAGGGGGTGCTTGACAAAGCGCTGGACCGTCACCACACGGCTCTTGTCCATCTTGTCGCTGGCGACAATCCCGATCTTCACTTTTCTCTGTTTTCTTTCCACAACACTCTCCAATGGCATTAAAAGAGAATCTAGGCTTGCTTGGCGCTGCGCATCTCATTGATGATCGTCCGCATCCGGGCGATATCGCGGCGCACCTTGCGAATGCGCAGGGGATTGTCGAGCTGACGGGTCGAGTGCTGGATGCGCAGGTTTTCCATCTCCACCAGCGCGTCTTCCAACTGGATCTCGATCTCCTTGAGCGGCAGTTTACGCAGTTCTTCGGTCTTGTTCATTTCTACTCTCCAATTTCCGCGCCGGAGACGAACCGGGATTTAACCGGCAGCTTGTGGGCCGCCAGGCGCAGGGCCTCGCGGGCCGTGGTCTCATCCACACCGGCGATCTCGAACATGATGCGGCCTGGTTTGACCACCGCCACCCAATATTCGGGGGCACCCTTACCCTTACCCATACGGGTCTCGGCCGGCTTCTTGGTGCACGGCTTATCCGGGAAGATCCGGATCCAGATTTTGCCGCCGCGCTTGATATAGCGCGTCATCGCGATACGGGCGGCTTCAATCTGCCGGGCGGTAATCCAGTGCGGCTCGACGGCCTTGAGACCATATTCGCCGAAGGCCAGCAGCGAACCGCGCACCGCCAGGCCTCTCATCCGGCCGCGCTGGTGCTTGCGAAATTTTATGCGCTTGGGCATTAACATGACTAGAATACTCCGCTAAGATATTGATCAAATCCGATAATTATTGTTCGCCGATGATTTCACCGCGGCAGATCCAGACCTTGACCCCGATGGCGCCATAAGAGGTCCGCGAGGTCGCCCGCGCAAAATCGATGTCCGCACGCAGGGTGTGCAGGGGAATCCGGCCCTCCTTGTACTGCTCGACCCGCGCCATCTCCGCGCCGCCGAGACGGCCGGAACAGCAGATGCGGATGCCCTCGGCGCCCATGCGCATGGTCGACTGGATCGCCTTCTTCATCGCCCGGCGGAACGAAACCTTGCCCTCAAGCTGGCTGGCGATCGACTCGGCAACAAGATAGGCATCCAGCTCCGGACGTTTGATCTCGTTGATGTTCAGCTGTACATCCTTGCCGGTCACCCGCTGCAGCTCCTCGCGCAGCTTGTCCACCTCGGCACCCTTGCGGCCGATCACGATGCCCGGACGGGCGGTATGGATGGTCAGGGTAATCTGCTTCGGCGTCCGGCTAATCTCGATTTTGGAGATGCTGGCCTTCTGCAGACGGTTGCGCACGTAGCGGCGGAGCATGATGTCTTCGCTCAGCTTCTTGGCGAAATCGCGCTCATCAAACCAGTTGGAATCCCATGACCGGATGATTCCCAGCCGGAAGCCCTTAGGATTGGTCTTTTGTCCCAAAATACTCTCCTGTAAGAAAATCTAGTTGACTGCCTTGTCTGCAACCACCACCGAAATATGACAGGTGCGCCTGCGGATCCGCGTGGCCCGGCCCATCGATGCGGCCCGAAACCGCTTGAGCATATAGCCTTCATCGATGCGCAGTTCCTTGATGTAGAGATCCTCGGGCGACAACTTGTTGCCCTCTTCCTTGTTGAGCATATTGGAAACCGCCGAACGGATGGCTTTTTCCAGGGGCTCGGAGGCCGCGGTGTCGCTGAAATGGAGGATATTCAGCGCATCCTGAACAACCTTGCCGCGCACCAGCTTGGCGACGCGCCGGACCTTCAGGGGGGACTTGCGGACCCATTTTGCTACCGCCTTTGCTTCCATGAAAAATTCTCCAAACTATCGCTTCGCTATTTGGCTGCTTTTTCCGACTTTTTCTCGGTGTGGCCGCGGAAGGTACGGGTCAGGGCAAATTCACCCAGCTTGTGACCGACCATGTTCTCGGAAATAAAAACGGGGACGAATTTATTGCCGTTGTGCACAGCCAAGGTGTGACCGATGAACTCCGGGGGTATGGTGCTGCGCCGCGCCCAGGTCTTGATCACCTTCTTCTGATTGATTCGGTTGAGCTCATCGATCTTCGCCAGGAGATTGGCGTCGATATACGGCCCTTTTTTGATCGATCTTGCCATGTTGACTTCCGTTATTTTCTGCGTTTCACAATGAGACGATCGGAGGATTTTCTCTTCCGCGTTTTATATCCCTTGGTCGGTTTGCCCCAGGGGGTGGTCGGGTGACGTCCGCCCGAACTCTTGCCCTCGCCTCCGCCCATCGGGTGGTCGACCGGGTTCTGCGCCACGCCGCGCACATGGGGGCGGCGCCCCAACCAGCGGCTGCGTCCCGCCTTGCCGATGGTCACATTCTCATGATCCGTATTGCCGACCTGGCCGATGGTGGCCCGGCATTCCAGACGCACCATGCGCACCTCCCCGGAGGGCAGCCGCAGCTGGCCGTATTCCTTCTCCTTGGCCATCAGCTGGGCGTAGGAACCGGCGGTGCGCGCGAGCTGGCCGCCTTTACCCTTCTTCATTTCGACATTGTGCACCAGGGTGCCCATCGGGATCTTCTCCAGCGGCATGGCATTGCCCACCCGAATTTCGGGGGCTTCGCCGGAGAGCAGCGCATCGCCGACCTGGAGGCCAAGCGGAGCAAGGATATACCGCTTTTCGCCGTCGGCATACTTGAGCAGGGCGATATTGGCGGTGCGATTGGGATCATACTCGATCGAGGCCACCACAGCCGGGATTTCCAGCTTGTCGCGTTTGAAATCGATGATCCGGTAGAAGCGCTTATGGCCGCCCCCGCGATGGCGCGAGGTGACCCGGCCGCGGTTGTTGCGACCGCCCGACTTGTGTAACGGCACCAGCAGGGAGCGCTCCGGGCTCTGCGCCGTGACCTCTTCAAACGTGTTCACACTCTTGAAACGCTGACCCGGTGTGATTGGCTTGAATGTTTTTATGGGCATGTAACGATCTCCAGGTGTTCAGCTATTTGGTTTTCGAACCTTCAAAAAAATCAATCTTGTCGCCGCTGCGCAGCGTGACAATGGCCTTTTTCCAGTCGGCGCGCTTACCCGAGGTCAGCCCCCGGCGCGTGTTCATCCGCTTGGCCTTGCCCTTGACCACCACAGTCGAAACCTCGTCGACGGTGACTTCGAATTTCCTTTCCACCGCCTGCTTGATCTCGATCTTGTTGGCCGCGCGATCCACGACAAAGGCATACTTGCCGGCAGTCTCCTGCATCTTGAGCATTTTTTCGGTCAGGATGGGCTTGACCAGAATGAGGCGTTTGCTTTTCATGATTGTAATGAACCTTCCAGCTTTTTAATGGCACTTTCCATGATCAACAGGGCCTTGCAGTCGAGCAGCTCGGTGGTCGAGGCATCGGTGGCCACCTGCACCTTGAGATTGGCGATGTTGCGGCTGGCGCGGAGCAGGTCCGCATCGTAGCCGGGCAGCAGGATCAGGGTCTTGGCCCCATCCAGCTTGAAGGCCTTCAGCAACTGGGCCATCTCCCGGGTTTTGACGGCTTCGAGGGTGAAATCTTCCAGCACCGTGACCGCCGCATCCTTGACCTTGGCGGAGAGAGCGGAGATGCGCGCCAGGCGCTTCACCTTGCGTGGCAGCTTCTGTTCGTAGACGACCGGCTGTGGGCCGTGCGCGGTGCCGCCGCCGCGCCAGATCGGAGAGCGGCTGGAACCCGAACGGGCCGTGCCGCGTCCCTTTTGCTTCCACGGCTTCTTGCCGCCGCCCGAGACCATGCCGCGGGTCTTGGTGGCCGCCGTACCCTGGCGCAGATTTATGGCATTGGTCTTCACCGCCAGATAGAGGACATGCTGGTTGGGCTCGACTCCGAAAACGCCGTCGGCAAGTTCCACCTCGCGGCCAGCCGATGCTCCATCTTTCTTAAAAACTTCCAGTTTCATAGGTCAATTACTTTCTGATTAGAACAATACCTTGATCCGTCGCCGGCACGGCGCCCTTGATAATCAGCAGATTATTGGCCTCATCGACCTTGACCACGCGCACGTTGCGCACAGTCTGCTGCACGCCGCCCATTCGTCCGGCCATCTTCAGCCCCTTGAAAACGCGCGAGGGATAGGAGGACTGACCCAATGAGCCCGGAGCCCGCATGCGATCGCTCTGGCCATGGGACTTGGGGCCGCCGCCAAAATGATGCCGGCGCACCACACCCTGAAATCCCAAGCCCTTGGTGATGCCGGTCACCCGGACCAGCTCACCCGGACTGAAGATCGTGCACTTGATCTCATCGCCCACCTGCAGCTCCTGGCCATTGTCGAAATCGCGCAGCTCGCGGACGACCTCGAAGGGCCCCTTGCCGCTCTTTTTCGTCTGGCCCTGCACCGCCTTGGTGACGTGCTTCAGCTTCTTGCTGCCGAAGCCGATCTGCACGGCGGTGTAGCCATCCTTCTCAACGGTCTTGATCTGAGTGACGACATTCGGACCCGCCTCGATAACCGTTGCGGGGACCACATTGCCCGCTTCATCGAAGACGCGGGTCATACCTAACTTTTTTCCAATTATCGAACGCATTGAAGTACCATTATGCAAGGTTGTGATGGTTTCGGGTCAATTAGGGGTGACACAGGACTCAGACCTTGATCTCAACATCGACACCCGCCGGCAGCTCCAGTTTCATCAGGGCATCCACAGTCTTGGGCGAAGAGTTGTGAATATCGACCAGCCGTTTGTGGATGCGCGTCTCGAACTGCTCGCGCGACTTTTTATCTACATGCGGCGAACGCAGCACGGTGTAAACAGTCTTGCGCGTCGGGAGTGGAATCGGCCCGACGATCATCGCGCCGGTCTGCTTGGCCGTCTTGATGATCTTCTCGGTGGAGATGTCGATCAGACGGTGATCGTAGGCTTTCAGCTTGATGCGAATTTTTTGACCCGCCATTTAAAGACTCCGCTTATACTATGTACCCAATCCAGACAGAATGGTTTATTTAATGATCTTGGTCACCACACCGGCGCCGACAGTGCGGCCGCCCTCGCGGATGGCGAAACGAAGACCCTCTTCCATCGCGATCTCGGTGATCAGCTCGGCGGTGATCTTGATATTGTCGCCCGGCATCACCATCTCCACCCCTTCCGGAAGCTTCATCGAACCGGTCACGTCGGTGGTGCGGAAGTAAAACTGCGGACGATACCCATCGAAAAACGGCGTGTGCCGCCCACCCTCTTCCTTGCTCAGAACGTACACTTCACCCTCAAACTTGGTGTGCGGCGAGATCGAACCCGGCTTGACGATAACCTGGCCGCGCTGCAGCTCGTCCTTCTCAACGCCGCGCAGCAGCAATCCCACGTTGTCGCCCGCCTGACCCTCATCCAGCAGCTTGCGGAACATCTCAACACCCGTGCACACCGACTTCTTCTTCAAACCCAGTCCGACGATCTCAACCTCTTCGCCAACCTTGATGTGACCACGCTCGATACGACCCGTGCCCACCGTCCCCCGACCCGTGATCGAAAAAACATCCTCCACCGGCATCAGAAACGGCTTGTCAATCTCGCGCGCCGGCTGCGGTATATAATTGTCCACCGCCTCCATCAGGTCCAAAATCGACTGGATGTGCTTCGGATCCGTCGGATTCTCCAACGCCAGCATCGCACTGCCGGTAATCACCGGAATCTCGTCGCCCGGATAGTTGTACTTGGTCAACAACTCCCGAACCTCCAGCTCCACCAGCTCCAGCAGCTCCGGATCATCAACCAGATCGGCCTTGTTCAGATAAACCACCATCGCCGGCACATTCACCTGCCGCGCCAAAAGCACATGCTCCCGCGTCTGCGGCATCGGACCATCGGCCGCCGAAACCACCAGAATCGCTCCGTCCATCTGCGCCGCACCGGTCACCATGTTCTTGATATAATCAGCATGGCCCGGGCAGTCCACGTGCGCATAATGACGCTTGTCGGTCTCGTACTCAGCATGATGCACGTTGATGGTGACACCACGCGCCTTCTCTTCCGGGGCGTTGTCTATCTCATCATAAGCACGCGCCTTGGCCAGGCCGCGCAGCGCCAGTACCTGCGTGATCGCTGCCGTCAACGTCGTCTTGCCATGGTCCACGTGACCAATCGTGCCGATGTTCACATGCGGCTTGGTCCGCTCGAACTTTTGCTTTGCCATTTTTACATCCTCCGGACAATAATCTAGTTTGAAAGCTGTTACTTGTGCGCTTGTGATGAATGGAGCCCGAGACCAGGATTGAACTGGTGACCTCATCCTTACCAAGGATGCGCTCTACCGACTGAGCTACTCGGGCATACGGAGTGATTCGAAGCGTGGCATGGAGCAACCTGGTTCCATCTTCTGGAGCGGGAGACGGGACTCGAACCCGCGACCAACAGCTTGGAAGGCTGTGACTCTAACCAACTGAGTTACTCCCGCCTGAAGGGGCTCTGCGGAGATAAAAAAAGCCGGCATCGATTAAAACAGCGCCAACCGAGACCGACCGGATAAACCATACCGAGAAATAGTAACCCTCCTCGCCTGGTTTGTCTTCCGGGTTGGGATGAAGACACAGGTTGTGATCCGCTCACACGCTTCGAGTCGTACAGGGCCGGCAGCATGCACCCCGCCGGACCGAGAGTGGAGAGGGGAGGATTCGAACCTCCGAAAGCGTCAGCTGACAGATTTACAGTCTGTTCCCTTTGACCACTCGGGTACCTCTCCATATCCAGACTTTATATCAAAGAGCCACCAGCAGGAATCGAACCCGCGACGTCCTCATTACAAGTGAGGTGCTCTACCTACTGAGCTATGGTGGCGCGGTTTCGCACCATAACCAAGTTAGCCGTATAAGTTAGCAATTTCTTGGAAATATGCAAGAAAAAAATTCATTCAGTACTAACAATATCGCCCCACACTGGCACGGCCTGCCGGCGCGGATCAGGGTGCATCGGCTCACCTCTGTCCGATCAGAGGTTATGTGCCCGATACCATCGGCCGGGACCAGCCGCTCTAAATGGCCTGCGATCGCTGTAAGTTTTGCGAGGGATGACGACATAGGAAGCCCATCCAGCCTTGGCGAACGGCATTTTGTCGCTTCAAAGTGCGTCGAGGATAATGGTGGTCATCATTATTTGGTACTCAAGGCACCCAGCCATTAAATAAGGCCTATGAAAGGACCCCAAATTCACGACTCAAGCAGAACAAACCGGCAAGGATGGGGATTGCCAATATTCGCCTCTGGCAAGATCGCGGCAATGCCGCAAATTTACTCCATGGAGGAGGATGCTTTACGTACTGATTCGATGACTTGTCTAGCAAATTTGCGAGATTGTTTTCGTCATCGCATCACCTTCCAGCGCGTCCCCTCCTTGCCGTCCTCTATCACCACCCCCAGTTCCTGCAGCTGATCGCGCACCTGATCGGCCATCTGGAATTCCCGCTTCTGCCGCAGCGCCGCACGTAACTTCAGCAGCAACTCGATGAAGGGCGCCGCCTCCACCCCGCCGCTTTCCTCCTGCTGCAGCCGCAGTCCCAATACCTCGCCGGCCAGGCTGGTCAGGGTCGCCCCAAAGAGCTGCGCGTCGGCTGGGCTGCCGCCCACATCGAGATGCTTGTTGATCTCGCGGCAGAAATCGAAAAGGTGACCGATCGCCGCGGGGGTATTGAAATCGTCGTCCATGGCCTCGAGGAAGCGGTTGCGATAGGTGTCGATGAGAGCGGCAGCCGCCTCAGAGGCCGTGGCGCTCCCACTATTGGAGGGTGTTGCCGCCGCAACAGCCGCCGCATCGGCAGTCCCGCCCCGCTCTGCAGCCCGCCGCCGGACAGCCGCCAGCGTGGTGCGCAGCCGCTCCAGCCCTTGGCCGGCCGCGGTGATCGCCGCATCGCTGAAATCAACCGGAGAGCGGTAATGGCTCTGCAGGATGAAAAAGCGCACCTGCTCGCCGCTGAACTTGCCCAGGGCCTGCTCGACAGTGGTGAAATTGCCCAGGGATTTGGACATCTTGATCCCATCGACCAGCACCATGTTGTTGTGCAGCCAGTACTTGACAAAGCGTTTGCCGGTGGCCGCCTCGCTCTGGGCGATCTCGCATTCGTGGTGGGGGAACTGGTTCTCCATGCCGCCGCCGTGGATGTCGATGCTCTCGCCGAGATACTTCATCGACATCGCCGAGCACTCGATGTGCCAGCCGGGAAAGCCGCGGCCCCAAGGACTGTTCCACTGCATGATGTGCTCCGGCTCGGCCTTTTTCCACAGCGCGAAATCGGCCGGATGGCGTTTCTCCTCGATCACATTCAGGCGCGCCCCCGCCATCTGCTCCTCCACCTTGCGGCCGGAGAGCTTGCCGTATGCAGGGAATTTGCCGACGTCGAAATAGACCGAGCCGTTGACCACGTAGGCCATCCCCTTCTCAATCAGTTTTTGCACCAGTTCGATTTGCTCGGGGACGTGGCCGCTGGCGCGCGGCGAGATGTCGGGGCGCAGCACATTGAGGGCGTCCATGGCGGCGAAATAGGCGCGGGTGTAGCGCTCGACCAGTTCCATCGGCTGCAGCTGCTCGCGTTCGGCCCCGCGCAGGATGCGGTCCTCGCCGCTGTCGAGCAGATGGCCGACGTCGGTGATGTTCTGCACATAGCGCACCTTGTAGCCGAGAAAACGGAGATAACGCACAATCACATCGAAGGAGACATAGCTCTTGACGTGACCGATGTGGGGATTGTCGTAGACCGTCGGGCCGCAGACGTACATGGTGACGCGGCCGGGAGTGATCGGCTCGAAAAGCTCTTTGCTGCGGGTGAGACTGTTATAGACTGTGAGTGGCATCCTTTTCCTCTCCTATCCGTTCGACCAGCACCACCGCATGACACGAGGCGCCCTCGCCGCGCCCCTCGTACCCCATCCCTTCGCTGGTCGTCGCCTTGACCGAGACCGCCTCGACGGCCACTCCCAGTGCGTGGGCGATATTCGCGCGCATCCGTTCCACATACGGCGCCACTTTCGGCCGCTGCAGGATGAGGGTGGCATCGACGTTGACTACCGCGTAGCCCCGTTCCCTTGCCAGTCCGGCCACCCGGCCGAGCAGCATCAGGCTGTCGGCGTCCTTCCAGCGCGGATCGCTGTCGGGAAAGTGCTTGCCGATATCCCCCAGAGCCAGTGCTCCGAGCAGGGCGTCGCTGACGGCGTGGCAGAGCACATCGGCGTCGGAGTGGCCGAGCAGCCCGAGTTCGCAGGGGATCTCGACCCCGCCGAGGATGAGCTTGCGCCCTGCGACGAGGCGGTGAACATCGAATCCGTGACCGATGCGCATTTCAGGGCTCCAGGAGGGCATGGACCAGAATCAGGTCTTCCGGAGAGGTGACCTTGATATTGCGGTAGTCGCCGGGGACGACCCGCACCGGATGGCCGAGCGCCTCGACCAGGGCGGCGTCGTCGGTGCTGAAAACCCCGCAGCGGGAGGCCTCTTCATAGGCGCTGCGGATGAGGTCGCTGCGGAAGACCTGCGGGGTTTGCACCAGCACCAGGCGGCGGCGGTCGAGAGTGGCCGTGATCCGCCCCGCCTCGGTCTCCTTGATGGTATCCTTGGGCGGCACCGCGGCGATAGCGGCACCCCCCTCCCGCGCTGCGGCAATGCAGGCGGAGATGATCTCCGGGGTGATCAGGGGCCGCACCCCGTCATGGATGGCGACCAGTGGGCTCGCCGGGGGCAGAGCGGCCAGGCCGTTGGCGACGGAATCGTGGCGTTCGGCGCCGCCCGCGAGGGCGAGCATGTATTTGGCAAATCTCCAGCCGGCGATCTCGGCGCCGCGTTCGGCGACAGCGTCGGGCGGGAGGATGACGATCACCGCCCCGATCTCCGGACAGGCCTCAAAGGCCCGCAAAGTGTACCACAGCAGCGGCCGCCCGTGCACAGCGATGAACTGCTTGCTCACCGCCCCGCCGAAGCGCTTGCCCTGGCCGGCGGCAACAATGAGGGCAGTACAGCTCGCGCTCTTTTCCATCCGTTCGAAGTCAGCCGGTTAGAGGATCAGCATGCTGTCGCCGTAGCTGAAGAACATGAACTTGTCGCGGATCGCCTTGCGATAGGCCTTGAAGACCAGATCGCGGCCGGCGAAGGCGGAGATCAGCATCAGCAGGGTCGATTGCGGCAGATGAAAATTGGTGATGAGCCGGTCGACGATCTTGAAATCGTAGGGCGGATAAATGAACTTATCGGTCCAGCCGTGGCCGGACTTCGCCCAACCCTCGGAGGTGACATTGGCTTCGAGAGCGCGCACGACACTGGTGCCGACGGCGATGACCTTGTGCTTGCTGCGCATGGTCTCGTTGATCGCCGCAGCCGCTTCATCGGAGATCTCAAAAAACTCGGAGTCCATCTTGTGGCGGCTCAGATCCTCGACCACCACCGTACGGAAGCTGCCCAGGCCGAGATGGAGGGTGAGCGGAACCACCTTGACCCCCTTGGCCTTGATCTTTTTTAAAAGGGCGGGTGTAAAGTGCAGACCGGCGGTCGGCGCCGCGACCGCGCCGCGGTCCCGGGCGTAGACGGTCTGGTAGCGTTCTTTGTCGCTCGGCTCGGGTTCGCGCTTGATATAGGGCGGCAGCGGCGACTTGCCGATGCGGTCGACGATCTCGTAAAAATCGCCGCTGTAATTGAAGCGGACGACGCGTCCGCCGGAGACGGTGTTATCGATGACGTCGCAGGCCAGTTCGTTGCCGATAGTCAGGCGATTGCCGACGCGCACCTTGCGCGCCGGTTTCACCAGGACCTCCCAGAGACCCAGTTCAAGTTCGCGCAGGAGAAAGACCTCGACGCGGGCGTCGGTCTTGTCCTTACTCCCCTCCAAGCGGGCCGGGAAAACCTTGGTCTGGTTGATGACCAGGCTGTCGCCCTTTTCCATGTAATCGATCACATCGGCGAAGATGCCCTCCTCCATGGTGCCGGTTTCTCGGTTGAGGATCATCAGGCGGCACTGGTCGCGCTCCTCGCTGGGATATTGCGCAATCAACTTCTCGGGCAGATTATACTTGAAATCGGACAATTTCATCGCGGCGATTCCTCCTCTATAGAGTGGTGAATCCGGATCGCGCCGGATTTCGCGACGGGGATCAGGTACTCCAGCATCGTAATGCTGTTTTGCCAGGGACAGCGTTACTCGAAGAGCTGTCCCTGCAGGGGATGGCCTTGTTTGCGGCCGAAATGGGCATAAGCGGCCGCTGTAGCGACCCGGCCACGGGGCGTCCGGTTGAGGAACCCGGACTGGATCAGATAGGGCTCGTAGAGCTCCTCGATGGTATCGCTCTCCTCGCCGATGGCGACGGCCAGGGTGTTGAGGCCGACCGGTCCGCCGCTGAACTTGTCGATCACCGTCAGCAGGATGCGCTTGTCCATGTCATCGAGGCCGGACTCATCGACGTCGAGGCGTTGCAGCGCCGCCATGGTGCGTTCGAGGGTGATCTCGGGTTCGCCGAGGATCTGGGCGAAATCGCGGACGCGGCGCAGCAAGCGGTTGGCCACGCGCGGGGTACCGCGGCTGCGCCGGGCGATCTCGAGGGCGGCCTCGGGCGCGATCGCCTTGTCGAGGATCCGCGCCGAGCGCAAGACGATCTCGCGCAGCCGCTCGGGCTCGTAGAAATCGAGGCGGAACGAGACCCCGAAACGAGCGCGCAGGGGCGAGGTCAGCAGGCCGGCCCGCGTCGTCGCCCCGACCAGGGTGAAATGGGGCAGCTTGAGCTGGATCGAACGGGCGTTGGCCCCCTTGTCGAGGATGATGTCGAGTTTGAAATCCTCCATGGCCGGGTAGAGATACTCCTCGACCACCCGGTTGAGGCGGTGGATCTCATCGATGAAGAGGACGTCATGCTCGCTGAGGTTGGTCAGCAGCCCGGCGAGGTCGCCGGCGCGTTCCAGCGTCGGACCGGACGTCAGGCGGATATTGGCGCCCATCTCCCTGGCGATGATATGGGCCAGGGAGGTCTTGCCGAGGCCCGGCGGTCCGTAAAAGAGCACGTGATCCAACGCCTCGCCGCGGGCGCGGGCGGCCTGGATGAAGATATGGAGATTCTCCTTGACCTTGTCCTGTCCGATGAACTCGGCAAAGCGTCCCGGCCGCAGGGTCGCGTCGAATTCCCGTTCGCCGTTGAGGGCGTCCGGACAGGTGGGACGGTCATTCGGATTCACCATACTCCTTCAGCTCAGCCCTGCAGGGCCGTGCGTAGCAGATCTTCCAGTTTGGCTTCAGCGCCCAGCCGGGCGGAGGCTTTATCGATGGCCCGTTGCGCCTCCAGCTTGCTGAAGCCGAGTCCGGTGAGCGCGAGGATAGCCTGTTCGCTGAGCTCGGGAGCGGCCGCGGGGGCCGGGGTGGCATCCGCACTGCCCTTTTGCAGATGCTGCGCCGCCTTTTCGCGGAGATCGAGGATCACCCGCTGGGCGGTCTTTTTGCCGAGGCCGGGGATGCGTGTCAAGGCGGCCTCATCGCCGCGGGCGATCCAGCCGTAAAGTTCTTCGGGGCGGCTGCCGGAGAGAATGGCCAGACCCGAGCGCACGCCGATGCCGGAGACCGAGAGCAGGAGTTCGAAGAGCTCCTTTTCGGCGGGAGTGGCGAATCCGATCAGGGTCAGGGCGTCTTCGCGCACATGAAGATGGGTGTGAAGCAAGACCTCGGCGCCCACCCCCGGCAAGGCGGCGAAGGTCGAGAGCGGAATGAGGAGTTCCATGCCCATACCGTCGCGCTCGACGACCACGCGGGTCGGTTCTTTGAGGGTGAGAAGGGCGCGCAGGAATGCAATCATCTTCAGGGTATCCGTCTCTCAAACAGGCACCTGGTGCCGTTGGCTCTGCCAGCGCAGGGCGTGGCAGAGGGCGATGGCCAGGGCGTCGGAGGCATCCAGGGCCTGATCCTGGAGGTCGACGCCGAGGAGCCGGGTCACCATGCAGCAGACCTGCTCTTTGCCGGCGCCGCCGCGGCCGGTGACGGCCATTTTCACTTCCGATGGCGCATAGGCTGAAACCGGCAGCCCGGCGTTCAAGGCGGCGAGAACGGCCGCGGCGCGCGCCTGCCCCAGCATCAGGGAGGAACGGGCGTTTCGGGCGTAAAAAATATCCTCGCAGGCCGCCACGTCCGGCCGGTGCTCCGCGATCAACCTCGCTACTCCGTCGTAGATCTCTTTAAGCCGCGCGAAAAAGCCATCGGCGCGGCCGGGGCGGATGGTCCCGCAGGCGAGATAACGGGGTCCATCGCCGGCGGTGATGGAGACGATGCCATAGCCGGTGACCTGACTGCCCGGGTCAATGCCCATCACCACCATGCGGCTTTACTCTTCCATCGCTTCCAGGGTTTTTTCGTCGATGTCGAAATTGGCATAGACATTCTGGACATCCTCGTGCTCTTCGAGAGCGTCCATCAGTTTGATCACCGATTCAGCGGCCTTGCCTTCGACCTTGACGGTATTGGCCGGCTCGCGGGTGAGTTCAGCCGAATCAAAGGCGATTTTGGCGCCATCGAGGGCTTTTTTAACCGCTTCGAGCTTGGCCGGATCGGTGGTGACGCGGAAGAAATCCTCTTCGAGGGTGATGTCCTCGGCCCCGGCATCAAGAGTAACCATCATCAGGTCGTCCTCGGTGGTGTTTTTGGCCGGGATCACGATCACGCCCTTTTTGGTGAACATCCAGGCGACGCTGCCCGATTCGCCGAGGGCGCCGTTATACTTGGAGAGCAGGTGCCGGATTTCGGCCACGGTGCGGTTCTTGTTGTCGGTCAGCACTTCTATATAGACGGCGACGCCGCCCGGCCCGTATCCTTCGTAGGTGATCTCTTCATAATTGACGCCCGGGAGTTCGCCGGTGCCGCGCTTGATGGCGCGGTCGATATTGGCGGCCGGCATGTTGGCGGCTTTGGCAGCGAGCACAGCGGTGCGCAGCCGGGGATTGGACGATTCATCGCCGCCGCCGTGGCGCGCCGCGATGGTTATTTCCTTGATCAGCCGGGTGAATGCGCGTCCGCGGGCGGCATCCGTTTTTTCCTTTTTACGCTTGATCGTTGCCCACTTGGAGTGGCCTGACATAGTACCTCCCAAAAATAAACCCGCCACCCCAGCGAAGGGATGAACGGGAGTTACCTTAAACCGGCGGTATTTTCATGCGATTTATGCCCGCTGCGGATAATTCACCAGTTTTTATAAAACGGCGTTAAATATAATAAAAAAATGGCTTAAAATCAATACTAATTTTGCTGGCGGTCCCATTCCAGTGCCGTGGAATCGGGAGGCGTGGTGTAGAAGATATTGAGTTTCGGGGTGAATTCATGCACTTGCGAGCGGACGATCCAGGCGCCGGAGAAGCCCTTGCTGATGGCGCGCTGCTGTAGCGAGTCGGCGGCGGCTCGGGTCAGACAGTCGCCGAGGCGCAGTTTGTAGTAGGGATTGTCATAGAGCAGATAACTGTTTTCGGGAAAAAAGCTGCGCGCATCGTCGCGGGCGCGCCGGGCCTCGCTCTCATCCCGGGTGGCGAGCAGCTGGATACGGAAGCCCTCGACCATGCGGCTGCTGTCGATGACGGCCTTGTTCTTGATGCGGCTGAGCAATTCGCCGCCGCTGATCGCGTCGCCGCGGCCGACGGTGAAGTCTCCGAGAAAGGCGCCGAGCTCAACCGGATCCCAGTTCTCCTCCTGCTGCAACGCGGAATCGGCCGGCGCTGCCACCGTCGTGGCGACGGCCTGCGCCGGGAGACGCTGCTGCGCGGCTGCGGCGCTGCAAAGAACGACGAAAAGCGTCAGGAGCCCATACATTCTGATTTTCATGGAATTCTCGCCGAAATTGTCGCGTTATTCAGTATGGACCGAATTTATTACTATTCCTGTTCAAAATCAATGAAAATATCCCTTGACTATCAAAGACAAAGGGCTTATAATACCAGCTACGCAAGCTGTCTATAATCAGGAGAGAAAGATGACCACTTCATCGGGTTTGATGGACGACATGGAGCTGCTGGAATCGGATCAGCTGGATGACCTGCTCCGCGATCTGGAGAAACAGATCACCGGGGATCCGACCGATCTGCGTTCGCTGCTTATGCTGGGCAACGGGTACTATTTGCGCGGCCGGATCGACGCCGCCGCGGAGACCTTCCAGAAAGCCATCGCCGTCAATCCACGCCTGCCTTACGCCTATTACTACCTCGGCATCTGCCATTACCGCGCCATGCGCCTGGAGAAAGCCATCGAGGCCCTCGAGCAGTCCATCGCCTCCTCCCCTACCATGATCATGGCCTATTATTGGTTGGGTATGGCCTACTATCACTGCGGCCATTATTACAAGGCGCGGCTGGCCTTCGAGAAACTCCTGGAGAATAATCAGGAATCGGCGATCGCCCACTATCATGCCGCCCTCGCCTGCATCGCCGATCAGGCCTACGATTGCGCCCTGCACCACCTCGATAACCTGCGCGAACAGGGCCACACCGATCCCCATATCATGCTCTATCTCGGCAATGTCTATTTCCGGCTCAACCGCACCCGCGAAGCCATCGCCGCCTACAAGAACGGTCTGGACAAATTCCCCGGCAACCGGCTTTTACGTGATGCTCTGGAACATCTCACTGAGGTCCAGGAGCCCTGAGGTTTGCTTTAGCACTGGAGGCAGCTCCATCCATGATCCTGTCGGAGGTCCCATGTCCATTCACCCAGCAAATTGGCAAAGAATTGAAAAGGCCCCAAGTCATCCCCTGGTGGATGTCGAAGAGCCCAACCTCATGCGCGATGTTTTTCCCTACGATGAGGTTCCCAGAACGGTCTTTGACGGGGTGACGGTCGATGCTCGTCCGGCCCCCGAGATCTGGATGACCGACACCACCTTCCGTGATGGACAGCAAGCGCGCACCCCCTTCACTGCCGAGCAGGCGAGCACCCTCTTTGATCTGATCCACCGCCTCTCCGGCCCCAACGGCATCATCCGTCAATCCGAATTTTTCATCTACTCCGAACGCGACCGCGAGGTCCTCGAGGAGGTGCGCAACAAGGGATACCGCTTTCCCGAAGTGACCGCCTGGATCCGTGCCAATCCCAGCGATTTTGAGCTGGTCCGCCAGGCCGGGCTCAAGGAAACCGGCCTGCTCACCTCCATCTCCGACTATCATATCTTTTTGAAATTTAAAAAGACGCGCCGCCAGGTGCTCGACGATTTCATGAAGGTCGTCCGCGCTGCCGCCGAGGCCGGCCTTGAAGCCATCCGCTGCCATTATGAGGATGTCACCCGCGCCGATTTCTGGGGCTGCGTCGTCCCCTTCACCGAGGAGTTGATGGAATTTTCGGCCCATAGCGGTTTGCGGATCAAAATCCGCCTTTGCGATACCATGGGCTACGGCCTTCCCTATGCGACTGCCGCCCTGCCGCGCTCGGTCCCCAAGATGATCTATTACCTGCAACGCGAATTCGGCATCCCCTCCGCCAACCTCGAATGGCACGGCCATAACGATTTTCACAAGGTGCATATCAACGGCGTCGCCGCCTGGCTCTCCGGCGTCGCTGCGGTCAACGGCACGATCCTCGGCTTCGGCGAGCGCACCGGCAACTCGCCCCTGGAGGCCCTGGCCGTCGAATACGCTTCGCTCACCGGATCAACCAATGGCATGGATCTTTCGGCCATCACCGACATCGCCAACTACATGCGCAGCATTGGCACGGTGATCGCCCCCAATTACCCCTTTGCGGGAGAGAATTTCAACGTCACCATGGCCGGCATTCACGCCGACGGAGTGATCAAGAACGAGGAGATCTATAACATCTTCGACACCGGCAAGATCCTCAACCGGCCGCTCGGCGTCCATATCACCGACCGTTCCGGCATCGCCGGCGTCGGCTATTGGGTCAGCCAGCAGCTGCAGAAACAGGGCAAGCCGCCGGTCGACAAGCGCGATGCCCGCGTGGCCAAAATATTCGAGTGGATCGAGGCGCAGTATGCCAACGGCCGCGTGACCGCGATTTCGCAGGATGAGATGCAACAGCAGTTTGCGCTCCATTTCAAACAGGACGCCTGACCCCACCGGCCGGGCCGCACACTAACCCTCGTGAGCGCGCGGCGCCAACCGCCGCGCGGCCTTCTCCATGGTCGTCGATGCCCAAACACCGCCCGCGCCCGCCGCGGCAGCCCGGGACAGCGCGCCGCAGCTTTCACCCCATTCCGGCGAGGAGCTCGACGCGCTCTTTGTCTATGGCTCGCTCAACGACGATCATCATTTCCGTCTCCTCACCGGTCAGACCCTGAAGGGCATCCCGGCCCGGCTCGACCATTTCCGCCGCGTGCAGCCGCAAAACGCCTTTTCCTTCGCTATTCCCTGGCGCGGGGACCACATCGACGGCCGGCTGCTCACCGGCGTCACACCCGCCTTGCTCGCCCGCCTCGACGACTATGAATCGGCCGGCGCCCTATACCAGCGCCAGGTGGTGGAGGTCAACGCCGATGGCCGCCGCTTCAAGGCCTGGGTCTATATCGCCGATCCCGAGGCCATCCGCCCCTGGCTGGAACGCGGCTTCGCCGAACGTGACCGCATCGAGGCCTTTGTCGAACGCACGGTGCAGCACTATCTCGAGGAAAAGGCCGACCGCTGCCTGCTGATCGACCGCAAGCAGCTCGCCCTCGCCGTCACCGAAGAGCTGCTCTCCGAGGAGATCCAGAGCCTGATGACTACCGCCTTCCGCGAGGAGGGCATCGCTCCCTGGATCCTCAAGCATGAGATCGAAAAGGCCAGCCTCCCGGACCTTGGCTGGCTCGAGAGCGACGCCAAGGCCCGGCGCTACGCGGGCGCCTACCTCAACCTCGCGGTCAAATTTATGATTTTCAATCAGATCGAGACCCGTTTCCGCCGCGACTTCCGCGGTCTCTCGCGCACCGACGCCACCCTTTACGAACATACCCTCTCCTCCCTGATGGCGCTGCGCCTGCTCGTCGATCAGGAGAGCGCCCTCAAGAACGCTATGAGCCAGCTCGGCGTCGACTCCCTCCGCCCCGATTACGCCTATCCGGACTATGCCGTGGCGGCGATCTTCATCGCCGAAGAACTCTGGCAGGAAGAGCGCGCCCGCGAGGTCGCGGCCTGGCTCGACCAGAACCGCCAGAACGGCCAGACCCCCCTCGGGGCGGAGCTGGAATTTTCCCCCCTGGGCGTTCGCGCCGTCCAGGCCCGCGAAAATGAGGATCCCCTCTTCGACAGCTTTTTCTATTTTCACGACTTTGACCTGCATCGCCGCGGTTGGAAACTGGGCGCCCACGTCGACGACCATGGCTTCGCCGCAAACCGCCGCGAGCGCTCGCGCGGCTTCCTCGAACTCGCCTTCGGCCGTTACCGCCTCTTCGGAGACGTCTCCAAGCCGGCGACGCAGGATCCCTGGGTCCTCGCCCAGCTCATCAATCTAGCAACGCGCTACCTCGGCATCAAGCCCCACAGCCTCCATCTCAGCCTTCAGGCCGACGAGACCATTCCTTTCCGCCCGCTGGACCGTTCCGAGTACTTCCTCTGCCTGGTGATGCTCGGCGGCGACCTGCGCGAGGACGCCGGCGGCCGGCTGCGCGAGATGCGCATTTTTCAGGAGGAGATCCTCCATCCCGATACCGGGCTCTATCTGTCCCGGCTCAACCGCCACAGCCAGGAGCCCGATGCATCGAGCCGCACCGCGGTGGTCGAGTTCCAGTTCTCCCGGCTGCATTACGATTACGATTACCAGCCGTTGATCATGGCCCTCAAGGGTTTCCAGCGGGCGGCCAATCCCGCACCCTTCAAGGACTGTAATGGCTGTCCGAACCAGGAAGCGAACCGCGACCTTGAGATCGCCTTGAAGCAGTGGGCCGCTTACCCGACGCCGGTATCGCCGGCGGATTGCAGCACCTTCCTGGGGCTTGTCGAGTCCGGACTCGAACAGGAGGCGACGGTTGCGGGACCCGAGTACGCCCGCTATGCCCGCCAGATTCTCGAACAGATCGCCCAGAGGCTCGAGCGCCGCAACCAGCGGATCATCGATTATCACCAGCGCTCGCGCCGACCCGAAGATCATGACCATTATTAACCAGCCCGCATTCGACCGGGTCGCAGGGCCAGAGGTCATCGTCACTCCCGCCGTCAACCACCGGACGGCGGCAACCTTTAACCGCATCATTCTACAGGAGCCGTTATGCAGAACGAGGTAATCGATCGCGCCAAAGAGCACTTTGCCAAAATCATCACCGATCAGCTCGCCCGTGTGGAGCGCATGAAAGCAGGAGAGCAACCGCTCAATTTCACCACCCTGAAGCCTATCATCATCGGCTTCTGCTGGGGCGACGGGATCGGTCCGATCATCTCGCAGGAGACCCAGCGGGTGCTGGAATACCTGCTGAAAGAGGAGATGGCCGGCGGCAAGGTGGACTTTCGCGCGATCGAGGGTCTCACCATCGAAAACCGGGTCCGGCATCTCAAGGCGATTCCGGATGATGTGCTGGCTGAACTGAAAGCCTGCCATGTCATCCTCAAGGCCCCGACCACCACCCCCGAAAAGGGCGGGCCCTATCCCAATATCGAGAGCGCCAATGTAGCCATGCGCCGCGAACTCGACCTCTTTGCCAACGTCCGCCCGGTCAAGGTGCCGAAGGATAACATCGACTGGATCTTTTTCCGCGAGAATACGGAGGGGGCTTATATCCTCGGCAGCAAGGGCATTCAGGTCACGCCCGATCTCGCCATCGATTTCACCGCCACCACCCTGCAGGGCTCGGAACGCATCATCCGCATGGCCTTCGACTATGCGGCGAGGAATGGCATCAACAAGGTGACGGTGGTGACCAAAGCCAACGTCATCAAAACCACCGACGGCCTCTTCCTCGAAACCGCCGAGCGCATCGCCAAGGAATACCCCGCCGTCAAATGGGACGCGTGGTACATCGACATCATGACCGCCAAGCTGATCGATCCCAAACGCCGCAGCCAGTTCCGCGTGGTGGTGCTCCCCAACCTCTACGGCGATATCATCACCGATGAGGCCGCCGAATTCCAGGGCGGCGTTGGCACCGCCGGCAGCGCCAATATCGGCACGCGCTATGCCATGTTCGAAGCCATCCATGGCTCGGCGCCGCGCATGATCTCCGAGGGCCGCGGCGCCTACGCGGATCCCTCCAGCCTGATCCGCGCCGCCGCCATGATGCTGCGCCATATCGGCCTCGGCGCCAAGGCCGACCAACTCGAGATGGCGCTCGACATCTGCGGCCAGTTCGAGAAGGAGGTGGTGATCACAGGCCGTGAGGACGGCGCCACCGGCCGGGAATTCTGCGATTACCTGCTCGAGACCATGCGGGATCCCTACCTGGCCAAGCGCTGGCAGGCACTGGCGGGCTGAGGCGGCTGGAAGGCCGTGCGCGGTGCGCGAATCCGCCGACGCTCTCACTTCTCGTCCCCACCCACCCGGGTGGGAATGGGAGGGGGGCGCCGGGCTCTCGCGGCTACCTGGGTTCTGGTGCCCACCCGGGCTCCTGCAGCCGCTGCATGGAATAATTCTATCCTATTAATATAAAAAGGTTTATATGAATGTCGCCCTTTTCATACCCTGTCTTTCCGAACACCTCTATGCCGAGTCGGCCCTATCGATGGTCAAGGTGCTCGACCATTTCGGCATCACCATCGATTATGTCGAGGATCAGACTTGCTGCGGCCAGCCGGCCTTCAACTCCGGTTACCGCAAGGAGATCGTCCCGGTCGCTGAGCGCCTGATCCGCCTCTTCGAGGGGCATGAATATATCATCGCCCCCTCCGGCTCCTGCACAGCCATGGTGCGGGTCTTTTACAAGGAGCTGGGAATCGATCCCGCTCTCAAACCGGCTCTCGAGAGTCTGGGCACGCGCATCTTCGAATTCAGCGAGTTTCTCGTCGATGTCGCCAAGGTGGCCACGGTCGACGGCTCCTTTCCGCACCGGGTCACTTATCATGACTCCTGCCACCTCCTGCGCGAGCTCGGCGTGCGCGAGCAGCCGCGCCGCCTCATCCGTGCCATCAGCGATATCACCTTCGTCGAGATGGAAAAACCCGACACCTGCTGCGGCTTCGGCGGCACCTTTTCCTACAAGATGGCGGAGGTCTCGCTCGCCATGGTGGAGCGCAAATGCCGCTACATCGAAGCCAGCGGCGCCGACTACGTCATCGGCGCGGACTCGAGCTGCCTGATGAACATCGACGGCTGGCTGCGCAAGCACAACATGCACGCACGCGGATTGCATATCGCCGATCTGCTGGCCCGGAGCCTTTCACTGGAGTGAACAATGCAAACCTCCCCTATCCACATTAAAACCTATCTCCACGAAGCCCTGGCGGACGGCCGTCTGCGCGAGGCGGTGGACAAGGCGACCCAGACCGCCCTTAAAAAGCGCCTCGACAAGGTCGAGCAGCTCCCCTACTGGGAGGATCTCCGTCATCAGGCCCACCAGATCAAGAAGGAGACGCTCGAGCACCTCGACCATTACCTCGAGCGCTTCGAATCCCGGTGCCAGGAGAACGGCATCGTCGTCCATTGGGCGCGCGACGCCGAGGAAGCGCGCAGCCTTATCCTCGAGCTGATGCGCGACAAGGGCGTCAAGACTGTGGTCAAGTCCAAATCCCTGACCACCGAGGAACTCCATCTCAATCATTTTCTCGCCGAAAACGGTGTGGAATCGCTCGAGACCGACCTCGGCGAATACATCGTTCAGCTCCTGGATCAGATTCCCTCGCACCTGACCGCGCCGGCCCTCCATCTCACCCGTGTCGATGTCGGCCGGATCTTCCATGAGAAGCTCGGGGTTCCCTACACCGAAGATCCCGACGCGCTGCTGCAGATCGCCCGCGCGCGCCTGCGCGAGAAATTTCTCTCCGCCGACATGGGCATCTCGGGCGTCAACTTCGCCATGGCCGAAGAGGGGAGCTTTTGCATCGTCGAAAACGAAGCCAACGGCTTTCTGACCCTGGGGATGCCGCGCCTCCATCTGGCGGTGATGGGCATCGAAAAACTCCTCCCTGATCTGGCCGCGCTTCCCCCCTTTCTCAAGCTCCTGCCGGCGAGTGCCACCGGACAAAAAATGACGAGCTACCTCCACCTCGTTGGCGGGCCGCGGCGGCAAGCGACCGGCGAAGGACCTGAGGAGGTTCACCTGCTCCTCCTAGACAACGGCCGCTCCAAGATCCTCGCCGACGGTCAGCTGCGCGAGACCCTCTGCTGCATCCGCTGCGGAGCCTGCCTCAACGTCTGCCCGATCTACCAGCAGGTGGGCGGCCACGCCTACGGCTGGGTCTACATGGGGCCGATCGGCATCACCCTGATCCCGCAGTATCTCGGCGAGGTGGAGGGGCGTTATGCTCCCTACGTTTCGAGCCTCTGCGGCGCGTGCTTCGAGATCTGTCCGGTGCGGATCAACATCCCGCATCACCTTCTCAAGCTGCGCAACCGGGTGGTGGAAACCGGCAACACCGGTGCCATGGAACGCGCTGTCTTCCGCGGCTTCGGCTGGCTCGCGAGCCATCCACGCCTCTACCGTTTTGCCACCTGGTTTCCGGGCAAGCTGCAGCAGCTGTTGCCCGGCGAGCGCGCCTTCGTGGTCCCCGGCTACGGCAGGGCGCGCGCCCTCGGCCGCTTCGACAGCCGGGGATTCCGCAAGCGCTACAAGGCCTGGCTCAAGCGCCGCTCGAATCCCGCAACCGCGGGAAAGGAGGTTCGGTCATGAACAACGCACGTGAAGTCATCCTCGCCCGGGTGCGCGCCGCTCTGGAACAGCCCTCCCATCTCCCGCAGGCCCCTGAGGGGGTTGTGGCACGGATCGAGGCCGCGATACGGACGCTGACGCCGCCGGACCTCCGCGGGCTCGCTGCACAATTCAAACGCGAGCTCGAAGCGGTCTCCGGCGAGTGTTACCTGCTCTCAAGCCCGCAAGCCGCGGCGGAAAAACTGAAGGAGCTGCTCGGGGCTGCGCCGGCCGCGGAGTTGGCCCTCGACGGCGATCCGCTCAGCCGTGCCGCAGCCGAGAGGCTTGAAACGACGGCGCGCTTCGATGCCAGCACCCTGGCAACGGAGGAACGCCGCAGCCAGCTGGCCGCCGCCTCCGCCGGCCTGGTGACGGCCGATTTCGGCATTGCGGACACGGCCACCTGCGTGCTCCGCCATGACGCGGCGCGTTCGCGCTGGGCCGCGGTGCTTCCGGAGACCCTCTATGTGCTGCTGCCGGCTGAGCGGCTGGTGCCGCATCTGCAGGCGCTGACGGCGAGGCCGGATGCGGCTGCAATCCGCGATATGGTGATGATCACCGGCCCCAGCCGCACCGCGGACATCGAAAAGATCCTGATCCTCGGCGCCCACGGCCCCAAACGCCTGGTCGTACTGATCATCCTGAACCAAACACACTTTCACCAGAGTAACTCATAAGAGCCTGGTTTTGCCAAGTGAAAGGAAAGCCCATGTCACCCGTATCACAGGATCCCTTCTCCGCAAAGCGCAAACTGAACACCGCCGCCGGGCCGGTCACCTTCTACGCCCTCGACACCCTTGACCAGCACGCTTCCGTCTCCCGCCTCCCCTTCAGTATCAAGGTACTGCTCGAATCCCTGCTGCGCAACTGCAACGGCTTTGACGTGACGGAAGCGGATGTGATCCATGTCGCCGGCTGGAATGCGGCCAAACCCGCGGAAGTGGAGATCCCCTTCAAACCGGCGCGGGTGATCATGCAGGATTTCACCGGCGTCCCCGCCGTCGTCGACCTGGCGGCAATGCGCTCGGCCATGCAACGCATGGGTGGCGACCCCAAAAAGATCGAGCCCCTCATCCCCGCCGAGCTGGTCATCGACCACTCGGTCCAGGTTGACACCTTTGGCAGCCGCGAGGCCCTCGGCCGCAACATGGAGATCGAGTTCCAGCGCAACCGCGAGCGCTACGAGTTCCTCAAATGGGGCCAGAAGGCCTTCGAAACCTTCAAGGTCATCCCCCCAGGGGTCGGCATCATTCACCAGGTCAACCTCGAATATTTTGCCCGCGGCGTTTTCACGGCCGACACGCCGCAAGGCCGGGTGGCGTATCCCGACAGCCTGGTCGGCACCGACTCGCACACGACCATGATCAACGGCCTCGGCATTGTCGGCTGGGGCGTCGGCGGCATCGAGGCCGAGGCAGTAATGCTCGGCCAACCCCTCTACATGCTCATGCCCGAGGTGATCGGCTTCCGCCTCAGCGGTCGCCTCCAACCCGGGGCCACGCCGACCGACATCGCCCTCACTGTAACCCAGATGCTGCGCAAAAAAGGAGTGGTCGGCAAGTTCGTCGAATTCTACGGCAGCGGCCTCTCGCAGATCACCCTGCCCGACCGTGCCCTGGTCGCCAACATGGCCCCCGAGTACGGCGCCACCATGGGCTTCTTCCCGATGGATGCCGAGGCCCTCGCCTACCTCACCCGCACCGGCCGCTCCAGAGAACTGGTCGACCTGGTCGAGCGCTACAGCAAGGAGCAGGGACTCTTCCGCAGCGATGAAACCCCCGATCCGATTTTCACCGACAGCCTCGAGCTCGACCTCGGCACGGTCGAGCCCAGCCTGGCCGGACCCAAACGGCCGCAGGACCGCATCCCCCTCTCGCGGGTCAGCAGTGCTTTTAAAACCACCCTCAGCGCTCCGGCCGAGCAGCGCGGTTTCAATCTGCCCGCCGAAAAACTGGACGAGAAGGTCGAGATCGAGCTGGCGGGACACAAGGCGGCCCTCGAGCACGGCAGCGTCGTTATCGCCGCGATCACCAGCTGCACCAACACCTCCAACGCCTCGGTGATGGTCGGCGCCGGTTTGCTCGCCAAAAAGGCGGTCGAGAAGGGGCTGAAGCAAAAGCCATGGGTCAAGACCAGCCTCGCCCCGGGTTCGCGCGTGGTCACCGCCTATCTCGAGAAGAGCGGCCTGCTGCCCTGGCTGGAGCAGCTTGGCTTTGCGGTGGTCGGCTACGGCTGCACCACCTGCATCGGCAACAGCGGGCCCCTGCCGGAGGCGATCGGTGCGGTAGTCAAGAGCAACGAGCTGGTGGCGGCAGCGGTGCTCAGCGGCAACCGCAATTTTGAGGGACGCGTCAATCCCCTGGTCAAGGCCAACTATCTCGCCTCGCCGCCGCTGGTGGTCGCCTACGCCCTCGCCGGCACGATGAACCTCGACCTGGCGACCGAGCCGCTCGGTACCGGCAAGGATGGCAAACCCGTCTATCTAAAGGATATCTGGCCCTCCCCGGAGGAACTGCAGGCGGCGCTGTCGTTTGCAGACGATCCGGAGAATTACCGAGCGATGTACGCCGATGTCAACGCCTTCAGCCCGGAGTGGAACGAAATTCCGGTCAAGGGCGGCGCCATCTTTGAATGGCAGGCCGATTCGACTTACATCCAGGAGCCGCCCTTCTTCGTTGGTCTGCCGGCGCAGCCCGGGGCGATCAGCTCCATCGAGGCAGCGAGGGTTCTGGCCCTGCTCGGCGATTCGGTGACCACCGATCATATCTCCCCCGCCGGATCGATCCCGGCCGAGAGTCCAGCCGGCAAGTATCTGATCTCTCTCGGGGTGCAGCCGAAGGATTTCAACTCGTACGGCGCCCGCCGCGGCAACGACCGGGTGATGGTGCGCGGCACCTTCGGCAACATCCGCCTCAAGAACCTGCTCGCCCCCGGTACCGAGGGCGGCGTCACCCTCCACCTGCCCGACGGAGAAAAAATGTGGATCTACGATGCCGCCATGCGCTACAAGGAGGAGGGAACGCCCCTGGTGGTGCTGGCCGGCAAGGAGTACGGCACCGGCTCCTCGCGCGACTGGGCGGCCAAGGGCACCCTGCTGCTGGGGGTGCGCGCGGTCATCGCCGAGAGCTTTGAGCGGATCCACCGCAGCAACCTGGTCGGCATGGGCGTGCTGCCCCTGCAGTTCAAGGAGGGCGACTCCGCAAAAAACCTCGATTTGACCGGCCACGAGGCGTTCACCATCCGCCTTGACGACCATCTCAAGCCGCGCCAGGAGGTACAGGTGGTCGCCCGCGCCGCGGATGGCAGCGAAATCGTCTTCAACACCCTCTGCCGCATCGACACCCCGGTGGAGGTCAGCTATTACCGCCACGGTGGTATCCTGCCGGCGGTGCTGCGGGAGATGTTGAAATAAATCGGGAGGTCCCCATGTCCATCATCGTCAACGATCAAAAGCTCCTCCAGTTCGTGCAGGCGGTTTTTCAGACCTTCGGGGTCGCGCCGGACCAAGCCCATATCTGCGCTGAAAACCTGGTTCTAGCCGACCTGCGCGGCATACCCTCACACGGTGTGGCCCGTCTGAAACGCTATGTCGACGGGATGATCAACGGCACGATCCTGCCGCTGGCAGCGCCCGAGATCGTCCGCGAGGCGCCCTCCACGGCCACAATCGACGGCCACGCCGGTCTCGGCCAGGTGGTTGCCCACTTCGCCACGGAGTTGGCCATCGCCAAGGCCAGGCAGAGCGGCGTCGGGGTGGTCACGGTGCGCAACTCCAACCACTACGGCATCGCCGGCTACTACAGCCAGATGATGCTCGAGGCGGGACTCCTCGGGATCTCGATGACCAACTCCGCCCCCCTGGTTGTGCCCACTTTCGGCAAGGAAATGATCATCGGCACCAACCCGATCTCCCTGACCGCGCCAACCAGGCGCAACCGCCCCTTCTTCCTCGACATGGCCACCGCGGTGGTGCCGCGCGGCAAGCTCGAGGTCTATGATCGCCTCGGCAAGGCGCTGCCGCAGGGCTGGGCGGTGGATGCCGAGGGCCGGGTGACCACCAGCGCCGCCGAGGTGCTGAAAAACATGACCAGCCGTGCAGGCGGCGGCATCCTCCCCCTCGGCGGCGCAGGCGAACTCTTCAGCGGCTACAAGGGCTACGGCATGGCCGTGCTAGTCGACATCCTCTGCGGCGTCCTCTCGGGCGGGGCCTATGGCGATAGGGTCGACAGCAAGGGTCCGCATGGAGAAAACCAGCCGGCCGAGGTGGCTCACTTTTTCATGGCCCTCCGGATTGAAAATTTTGTCGAGTTGGAGATTTTTCAGGACAAGATGGACGATTTCATCGACCGGCTCAAGGCTTCGGCCAAGGCCGATGGCGCCAACCGGATCTTCATCCACGGCGAAAAGGAGTATGAGCTCTTCGAAAAGCACAAGCAGGAGGGCGTGCCGCTGGAGGAGAAGGTTTACGAGATCCTCAAGAGCATCGGCGCGCAGCGAGGCGTGGCCTTCTCGCTCTGATGCGTACCAGCCCCGCTTTCTGGCGGACACCCGAAACGGAACGAGCTGAACCGGACCGGGTAGGACCGAAGCGCTCAAGTGGGACCGAAGTGCGCGCGTGCGACAGAGCCGCGCGGGTGAGATCGAGGCAAGCCCGGGTCCGGAGGGACCCGGGCTTTTATCGTCTGCATCCTTGTACTATTTGAATTTAGCCAGCACCTCTTTGGCGGCATCCTTGTGCAGGGTGCAGCCAAGCATCTTCAGCCGTACATAATCTTCGTGAAAGAAATAGTAGCCGGGATGACTGCTGTTGTAAGCCGAACTCCACGAGTCCTTGACCAGATACCAGTCTTTTCCCTCCTTCTCCACAAAGCCGACCAGGTGCAGGCCATGGTCATCGGCGGTGGTGCCGTTGCTGAAGCGGAACTGGCGCGCCGCGTTATCGATGTAGGCCGAGGGGATGTCCCAGGAGGGGACCACCGCCATACCAGCGACGCCGCGCGAGTAGCCGGGCTCGCTCATATCCCCGCCGATCTCGATCGAATAGCCCTTGCGGATGGCGCTTTTAATGACGGCCATGAAATCGTCAAGCGGGACATTGTAGTAGTCGGCGTTATGCCACCAGTTGTCCGGCACCTCGTACTCCACCCTCGCATACCAGGGCTTTTCCATCAGCGAAAGCAGATCGACATAGTCATCGGGATTGATCCGCACCACTTTGGCGAGATACTCCTGAGGGGTGTAGACAGCCCCGTCGGCCGTGACGGTTGCCGGCGGCGCGCCGAGGTAATGGTCGAGAATGGCGCGCACCGTGGCGACGACGGCCTCTTCATTCCAGCTGTTGGTGGATTTGACGCTCTCGAGGTAGGCATGGATCTCGGGGAAAAGGGTGTTTTCGTGGTTGTGATAGATCGCACCCGACCTGAGCCCGGTGTAAGCGGCCGCCGGGACGCAGCCGTACTTTTTCCAGATGCGGAAGACCGCATTGGCCTCCGAGCCCTCGCCGTGAAAGCTCTGGCCGCGGCTGCGCACAAACTCGCGCGCCTTTTCGACATGCTCCCAGTAGACCGTGTAGAGCTCGGAAAGGTCGATCTTGCGCCCGCTCTGGCGGTAGACCTCCGATTCGAGCATCGAGGTCGTCGAGAAACACCAGCACATACCCGAGAGGCCTTGCAGGATCGGCGGCAAATGCCAGACGCTCTTGAACTCCGCGACGGAGGCGGGCGCGGCAATCGTCGAGAAATCGAGCTGCATTACCTTTTTCGGTTCGCGGGGCGGTTTGGCCTTTTGCAGGGCAGCCGAAATCGAGTCGAGCTTCGCATCCCGGCGCACCTCGAACACCGCGCGATCGCGGCGCTCCTGGGCGCGCAGGGGGATCAGGAGGGAAAAGACGAGGAGGATGGGAAGGCATCGTTTCATGGTGGTTCTCCTTGTTACGATCCGTGAAAGGCCCTGAGCGATCTTGCGGGGGGGTCAGGCCGCTTCGAGGCCGACTCTTGCCGTCGCTGATCCGGGGAGCCGTTCGAGGCTGAGCGTGTAAACGAATTGATCCTTTTCCGTTTTACTGGATTCCTCCAGCACTCGGATTTGATTGGGGCTGAAACGCAACCGGACCGGGCTGCTGATTTTTAGGATGAAACGCCGGCCGGCAAGGGCCTCCGGCACCGGCCGGATGGCGCCGAAATCCAGATCAATTAAGGGCCCTTTGAGCGCAACCGCCGTGCCCACATGATGCGCCAGCTGCTGCTGGAAGAAGGTGGAGTCGGGGGCCAGCAGAGTCTCCACGCCGGTATTGAAATCCGCGAGATAGCGCACCCAGCCCTCCACCACCTCCCCATTGCGCGCCGGGTCCTCGTGCAGCAGGTTCGGCCAATGCATGCCGCAGGTCGGGCCGCTTATCCGGTTCGCCGGGGTGCCGCCGATGACATCCCAGTCAAAGAGATCCTCCCCGCGATCGACCGTCATCACTCCGTTATCGACACCCAAAACCGCGAACTGCACTGCCCCGGCGTTGGCCATCGTGCTGAAAGGGGTGTTGATATAGGTGATGCCGCGCTGCTTGAGCACTTGGGCCATGCTCACCGTTTCACCCGGAGCCGGGCCGAAGCCATGCAGGAAGGCAGTGGGGACGAAGGATTTGGGAAAGGGGCCGAGTTGGTTTTGCTCGAGCAGACGGGCGTAATAGTCGAGGTGGCGTTCGACTTGGTCCAGCGGCCGCATGCGGCCGCTCCGGTCGGCCCATTCGGCCCGGGTGAAGTGGCGGTCGGCCCAGTACTCATGTCCGAGGCCGTGCAGGGTCAGTTCAATATGGCGCGTGTTGCTGCGGATGATATCGGCGGCCTCTTCCAGCCAGGGTCCCACCCATTTACGGTTATCCCATTTCTCGCGCATCCAGGTGCTGGTCGGAACCTCGCGCAGAATATTATGCCGGTCCCATTCGCAGAGAATCGTCGCGGCTTGCGGCCGCACACCCAGCGTTTTGCCCAGATCGGCTATGGCCTGGTAATCCGCCGGGACATGATGGCGCCTTATGCCGGTTCGATAGGGCTCCTGACGGGCGCTGCCATCCTCGCCCGACCACCAGCCCACGTCATCGATCACGATCTGGATCGGCATCGGGACCTTTGCCGATATGCCGCGGGAATCGATCTTCGTCCTTCCTTTGCAGCCCGCCAGTCCGCTGAAAGCCAGTCCCGCCGTCCATTGGGCGGTCTGCCGGATAAACTCACGTCGCGGGATCTTCTTCATATTCTCTCCCTGTTGCGGTATCCCATCCGTTTCAAAAATCGCTTCATCGCCGGCCACCACTCCGGCGGAATGGCGTTGGATTTGTTCTTGAAGATCGAGGTATGCAGTTCGAGACAGACGCTGTCGATGAACGCTCACAGCCCGCGGCGAGCCACGTTTCCATGGCGCCGCAAGATTTCATCAGCATCTTCCGGAATGATCTGGGGCGTGTCCAGGCACCGATAAGATAAGACTTGAAACGAGCAGCGTATGAGTACGCATTTCGCTCTGGACGCCTTTCTTCAACCGGTTGGCGGTCATGCCTGCCAGGGGATGGAGAGCAGGCGCAGCTCCGGTTTGCGTCCAATTTAACCAGGGAGGCGGTGAAAAGCAAGCAAATACCGCATCGCGAGGCGTATCTTGCCCTTGCAGCCCGAAGACGGCGTACCTTAGAAGAAGGGATCGACAGGGACGAAGGGGGGAGGCGCTGCTGCACAGTGGTGGGGGCACTGGCAGCAGCGCCTTAGGGGAAACCTTATTTAATATATTCCATCCGCCGGGCGTGCTCGAAACCGGCGGTCTTCAGTTTATAGATGTAGGAACCGCTCGGGAGCGCGCTGCCCTTTGCGTCACAGCCGTCCCATACCACCGCATGCGATCCCGCGGGCAGAGCCCGCCGGACGAGCGAGCGCACCAGCTGGCCCTTCATGTTGAAAATATCCAGCGAGACAAAGCCGGCATTTTTCAGCTTGAAGGGAATGATGGTCGTGGGATTGAAGGGATTGGGATAATTCTGCCCCAGATCAAAGTCACTCGGCGCCGCCACGGTGATCTCGACCGGCGCGCCGAACTGCAGATGGCCGCTGCGGTCAAGGTCTGCCAGCTTGTAGCGGTAGGTCTTCCCGGGCTCGACCGCTTCATCCGCATAGCTGTAGGTGTGGGTGCCGGAGCTGGTGCCGGCCCCGTCGATCAGTCTTGCGGTGATCTGGGCGAACTCGCCTGAACCCTCGGCGCGGAAGAGATGGAAACCGAGATTCTCGGTCTCGGAACGGGTCACCCATTCGAGCACCACCGCCCCGGCCTGGATTCTTGCTGTGAAAGAGGACAATTCGACAGGGACGTCGAGGCGGATCTTGTAATCCTCGACCTCGCCGTCTTCGGCGGCCCCGGCAGGTTCAAGTTTGCCGGTTGAATTGAAACGGAACCGGGCGCACACAGCCCGGGTCTTGGCGGTATCCGGAATGTAGAAGCTCAGGGCATTCTCGCCGGCGTTGAGGATCTTATCCTTGAATATTTGTTCCCCGGCCTCGCTCCAGTGGCCGTTGTCGTTGAAATCGATCCAGGCGTTAAGAAAACCCGGAGAGGAAGCCGTCACCACCACCGATCCCTTGTGGCCGGTGATCAGGCTCTTCTCGTCAAAGACCACGCCATCCTCATCGGCCAGGCTGTCGGCATCATCCCCTTTGGCATCGGCAGACTGGAGGCCATCGGGTTCCGCATCGATGAGCTTACCGAGGCGCAGATTGCCGAGGCGGTGGCGGGCGCCGTCACTGGCGAGCAGGGTCGGGAATAAAGGATCGGGAGCATCGCCGAAGTCGTACTCAGCCGGGAGGATGGTGATCGGATAATCTTCAACCTCGCCGTCACCCGCCGGGCCGGTGAACGAGAGCGTCCGATCCGTGCCGAACCGGAAGCGGGCGAAGGTAACTCCGACCTTGGCTTCTGCAGGAATGGTGAAATTCAAGGTATTGGCGCCAGCCTGTAGCGCAACCCCGGCAAAGACTTGCTCGCCGGCTTCCGCCCAGCTGCCGTTACCATTAAAGTCAACCCAGGCATTGAGCCAGCCGGCCTTCGAGGCGGTGACGGTGAGAGCGGACGGACTGCCCTGAGTGAGATGATCGGGCTCCGCAAAGATGACGCCGTCCTCATCATCGCCGTTGAGGTCATCGCCGCTGGCATCGGCATTGGGCTGGCCATTTTCCTCCTTGTCGATGGCTGTGCCGAGAAAGCAATCGGCTGTGATGATGTGGCGCGCGCCATTGTTCTTTAACAGAGTCGGATAGGTGGGATCCGGGGCGTCGCCGAAATCCCAGTTGATGCAGACCGTCTGGATCTCGACCCGGTAATCGATGCGGCTGTTGGGTCCGACCTCGAACCGGACCTCAAGACGCTCGCAGGCCGGCTGCGGGGTGATCTTGGTGTAGGAGAGTTCGTAGCCGTTGGCGAAGCCAAATTCAGGGACAAAATCGCCTTCACATTTCATAAAGCCATAGCCGTCCGGTTCGGGATACTCCGTCTCGGGCGTGGGCGGGCACTGCTCGACACTGTTGAGCCATTTGATCAGGTGATCGGTGAAGCCGGTCATGAATTTGCCGGTGCCGTTGACCAGGCTCCACTCCACTTGGGCCCAAACATACTTGGAGTAATTCTCGCGGTAGGTATTGGGCACATCGATCTTGGCGATGATGTACTGGGCCTGGGGGCCGGTGTTGGAGGCGGTGCCCGTGGCCTCGGTTTTGGTCCAGTTGGGCAGTCCCTTGGGATTATCCCACCAGACCGGGGTTCCGGCCGCGAAGGACAGACCGGTCAGGGTAAGAAGCAGGCAAAGGCCCCTTCGGCCTGTAGCGATCACACTCTGCGGTTTCATCAACGCTCCTCCCATAAAAAGCTGACACCTGTCACTTCAGGATGACAACGGCGCCGGCTTCTGAAACCCCCGGCGCGTTAATTATGTGCTTAATCTCTTTATTTACAGCACCAGGAATTAAGGCGGCCCTGGTACGCTGCAAAGCTGGCAAACCGTGTGCCACATTCCTCTCGACCGCGCCCGTCACCGCAGCAGCCGAGGCCCATGCCGTTTCCGGGTGGGCGCGGGAGCCCGCCCTCCTCTCCTACCGACCCGGCTGGCGCCACCGCTCGGGCCCACCTCATCGACCGCAACCCCCTTCCCTGCTATTTTTATTTTTTATTCTCCTGCAAATCTCGTATATTATCACTGTTATCCTCCGCAGCGCCATTAACCCTCTGCAAAGGGCCCATCCATGAAACCCATGACGCTCCTGACCAGCCTCTTCCTGCTCGCCGCCGTCGCGTGCCAGAGCCAAACCGCCACCCTCGAGCCCACACTCGAACTGCGCACGGTGGACGGGGTCACGGTCCCCTATCAAAACAACATGCCCATGCCGGCCTTTGAAAAACAGCAGCGCCCCACAATCTCCCTTGCCGGCACCTGGCGCAAGAAACGCTTTGCCGCCAACGACGCCCTGACCCTGAGCAACCGCGCTGCCGCAATGCCCGGCATCCTCAGCGAGTCCATGGGGCGCGAAGGCCGCGATTATAACGACAGCGCCTGGCCGGTCATCACCCTCCCGGCTGTCGAGAACCGGATGAATGCCTATGAGGTGCAGCCCGAATTCTACGAGGACGGGGTATGGTACCGCCGCACTTTCTCAGTTCCCGACAGCCTCCGCGGCCGCTACATCAAGCTGATCTTCTACGCTGTCAATTACGTCGCCGACGTCTGGATCAACGGTGAATACATCGGCTACCACGAGGGCGGTTATACGCCCTTCGCCTTCGATGTCTCGGCCGTCCTCAATTATGGCACCGACAACACCATCGCCTTGCGCATCGACAACCCGGCTTGGGGCTCCCGCAAGGATATCGTCCCCTTCGTCAAGGTCGACTGGTTCAATTACACCGGGGTCATTCATGACCTCTACCTCGAGGCCACCGACCCGGTCAGCATTGTCCGCTGCCAGGCCGTACCGCAATCGACAACCGGCGAGTTGCTGATCCGCACGGTGATCGGCAACCAGAGCGAGAACGCCCAGAGCGCTACCGCCACCCTCGAGATCTTCAAGGCCAACGTCACGGCCGCCAACCAGGCAAGCGAGCAGGCCGCGGACCTTATCGGCGAGCCCGCCGCCTTCTCCGGCACGGCCGAGACGACGCTCGAAATTCCGGTTTATAACTGCCGGGTCTGGCAGACGAGCCTGCAGATTGCCGATCCCGCCCTTTGGACGCCCAAAAACCCGAATATCTACATCCTCCGCGTCACTCTGCGCCGGGACGGCAAAATTATCGACCGCTTCCACTCCCAGTTCGGGCTCCGCACCCTGGCCACCAGCGGCAACAAGGTGCTGGTCAACGGCAAGCCGATCTTTTATACCGGCGTGGCGCGGCACGAGGACAGCCCCGATTACGGCCGCAGCATTCCGGTAGCCAAGATCTTCTCCGACATGCAGCTCCTCAAAAAGAGCCTGGCCGTCCAGTTCGTGCGCACGGCGCATTATCCCAATCATCCCGCGACCTATCTCTTCGCCGACCGCCTCGGTCTGGCCATTGAGGAGGAGATCCCGGTCTGGTGGTTTGACGATCAGGAGGCCTGGGATATCCAGAACAACGTGCGCCACATCCATGAGCAGATGTGGCGCGAGATGGTCTTCCGCGATTACAACCGGCCGAGCATCTATCTCTGGAGCACCTGCAACGAATGCCTTGACGTCGACCACCGCAAGATCTTCATCGAGCGCGTCAATGCCGAGCTTGACAGTCTCTACCCCGATGGCCGCTTCGTCACCCAGTCCGCCGCCGCCGACCGGCCCGGGGCTAACGACGCTTCCCAAGGCGCCTGTGATGTGATGGGCTGGACCATGTACTTCGGCATCTTCCATGGCGGTGCCTACGGCTCCGGCACCGCCAGTTTCCTCACCAAGGTCGCCACTGCCTGGCCGGACAAACCCGCCCTCTGCACCGAATACGGCTACTGGTCCACCCCCGACGGCAGTTCGGAAGCGACGCAGGTCAAGGTTTTCAAGGACACCTTCACCGAACTCGAGGCGCGCAGCGCTGTGACCCGCACCGGCACCGTCCGCGACAGCGGCATGCTCATGGCCGCCACCTGGTGGTGCGCCTTCGACTGGTACTCCCACACCCAAGGCAACGACAGCTGGCAGACGATGGGGCTCTATCATATGGACCGCGTCACCAAAAAGAAGGTCGCCGGCGAGCTGATCCTGCGCTATTTGTCCTACAGCATCACGGGCGGCACGGTCAGCGCCGTCAAACAGCCGCAGGAGGAGGCTGCCCGCCCCGGGAGCTTCCGCCTCACCGCTGCTTACCCGAACCCCTTCAACAGCCGGACGGTCATCAGCTATGATTTGAGCCAGGCCGCGGAGGTCCACCTCGATCTCCTCAACCTGCGCGGCGAGGTGGTTGAGACGCTGTACCGCGGAATGCGCCCGGCCGGCCATTTCGAGCAGGTCTGGGACAGCCGCAGCGCAGCCAGCGGCCTCTATCTGGTCCGGCTGCGCAGCGGCGCCAGGGCGCAGATGCTCAAGGTCACCCTGTTGAAATAGGGTCCGTTAACCAAAGGAAAAACCGTGCCCCTTCGCACCGAGATACCTGCACTGCCGGTTTCCGGCCGCTTCGATTTCAACCGCAGCTTGGCGCAGCACCTCCGCCGCCACAAGGCCACCTCCCTCCTGCCGCTCGACTATGCGACCGAGCTGGAGGTCAAGCAGGGCGCTTTCGAGCAGTTCTGGGAGCAGCATCGCCTCCCCGGCAAACCGGAGCGGATCGTCCCCTCGCCGCTGCCACGCCATTACCGCACCACCAGCAAGCGGCGCATCGAGATTCGCGAAGGCCGGGTGACCGCCGAACTGGACCACATCGAACTCGAGGCCCTTCCCGAGCAGGCGCACCTGGTGCTGCTTGAACCCGAGGCGCACCGGCAAATCTATACCCTGCTCCTCGGCTATCTCGAAAAGCCGGCCTACCGCGAGTTCGCCCGGCACGTCAACTTTATCATCATCCGCGGCACCTATGAGCAGCACAGCGTCATTTTCAACGTGGATCAGTTCGACGCCGAGGTGATCCGCAAGGGGAAACTCCTCGCCGAACACCTCCAGGCCAGTCCCATCCCCATCCTTTCGGCTTTTATGTTTCTCGATCCCTCGCGTTCCGACTATTATTTCGAGAGCCGCCGGCCTGACGCCCCGCTCCATTTTAAAAAACTCTTCGGTCCGGAGACGCTCAGCGTCGAGGTCGAGAGCCGGCGATTTCATTATGCCCCTACCGGTTTCTCACAGGTCAACCTCGCCATCGTGCCGGATTTGGTCCGGACGGTGCGCGGCCTGCTGCCGCAGGATCCCGAGGGGATACTGCTCGACCTCTACTGCGGGTATGGTCTCTTCGGATTGAGCCTCGTGGCGGGATACCACGGCGTGGCTGGTTTCGATGCCGCACCGGGGGGCATTCGGGCAGCGGAGGAGAATCTGCGGCATTTACTCCCCGGGGCGAATGTTGTTTTCACCACAACGGCTATAGACGGACGGACTTTGCGGCGGCTCTTGCCGGAAGCCCCCGAGCGGAAGGAGTATGTTGTCCTCGATCCGCCGCGCCAGGGGACGGAGAAGGGGGTGATCGAAACGCTCGCTGCGCGCCGTCCCGCCGCGGTGGTCCACATTTTTTGCGGCATCGAGCAACTGCCGCGCGAGGTGCCCTCTTGGCTGAGCGCAGGCTACCGGATCGATCGGGTGGTGCCACTGGATCTCTTTCCCGGCACGGCCAATCTCGAGACCTGCGTGCTTTTTACGCCGCGCCCTGCCGCGCCGCCGCAGCAGGCTGCACTGCCGCGTCCGGAAAACGCCGGCCGGCCGGCCCACCGGTCTCGCTCCCACCCCCAAAATGGCAGCGGCAAACCAGTACGCCCGCGCAGACCCGCCCCGCGCTCTGGCGCCCACCCCCAAGATGGCAGCGGCAAGCCGGCGCGCCCGCGCAGACCCGCCCCGCGCTCTGGCTCCCACCCGGCGAGGCGCCCGGGCAAGCACCCGATCAGGCGGCCGGATGCCCAACGTGGACCAGGAAGAAAGGAAGCCGAAAAATGACTGTCGAACATCCGGTTTTCCACCTTTGCACCACTCTTGACGATTTTTCGAAAGCCCTGATGGTGCGCGCCATCGTTTTCCTCGAGGAGCAGCAGGTCGCCTATGCTGACGAAGTGGATGACTTGGAGTATAGCGCCCTGCACATCCTCGGCGAAATGGAGGGTGAACCGATGGCCGCTGCGCGGATGCGCTTTCTTGGCGAATACGCCAAACTGGAACGAATCGCGGTGCGCAAGGGTTGGCGCGGCCGCGGATTGGGGCATGAATTGGTCGAATATATGCTAAAAATCGCCCGGGAAAAGGGATTTCACAAGTTCAAGATGCATGCCCAGGCCCATCTTGTCGAATTTTACCGGATGCACGGCTTTGAGCCGAAGGGTGAGATGTTCCAGGAGGCGAAGATCGACCATTATCTGATGGTCCGGGAGGACAGATAGAGGCCGATGATAGCGAGAATTTGGCGGTTAGGTGTGAATCGGGAGTTGGGCAGAGAACTGCAGCTGAGCGCCGGTGCCACAGGCGGGTGACCGTGCCGCAGATGCAGCCGGCCGGGTGGGAGCGAGATTCAGGGGCCGGTGCGTCGGCAGCCGGCCGGGTGGGAGCGAGGGTATACGATCGGGGTACAAGGCAGGGATCAGCCGCGCGCAACCCTCTCGAGGTACTTGCCGGTGCGGGTATCGATCTTGATCACATCGCCCTCCTTGATGAAGAGCGGGACGAGGATCTTGGCGCCCGTTTCGATCGTACAATACTTGGTGACATTCGAGGCCGAATCACCGCGCACACCGGGTTCGGCTTCGATGACATTGAAATCGATGAAATTTGGAAGCTCCGCCGTCAGCGCCACACCCTCGAGGAAGCGGATGAAGCACATCCCGCCCTCCTTGAGAAAACGGGTCTGGTCGCCGAGCATCTCGGTGGGAATGAAGGTCTGATCGTAGGTCTCGGTATCCATGAAATAGAGATTGCCGTCGGATTCGTAGAGATACTGCATCTCCTTCTCGTCGAGGCGCACCGCCTCAATGTTGTCAGTCATACGGAAGGTGTTGTCGATCACCCGCCCGGTCTTGGCGTTCTTGAGCTTGGTGCGGACCATCGCCCGCCAGTTACCCGGGGTGACATGCTGAAACTCGGTGATAATCCAGATATCGTTGTTGAACCGGATAGCCATGCCATTGCGGAACTCGGAAATTGCAGCCATAGAGACTCCCTTTTGCATTTTTATCAGCTTTTATTTTACATACTTTTTTGAACAGATGCAAGAAAATATCTTGAAAGCCCCATGAAATAGGATTGCAGCCTCGGCGTGAAGATGGTGGAATTGGAGCCTGCGGATGCGGTGTCAGGTGGGAGCCAGAGGATAGCGGCCGGGGCGTCAGGTGGGAACCAGAAGTCGGAATTGACCAGGTATGGATCGATAAGGAGAGCACCATGTACGGGATCGACAGCGCCGTTGTGGCGTGGTTTCTAATCGGCTTTTTTCTCATCCTCACCGAGCTGGCCCTGCCCGGCTTCATCGTCATCTTTTTCGGCGTCGGGGCCTGGGTGACTTGCCTCCTGCTGGAGATCGGATTGATCCGCTCCTTCAATGCCCAGCTGATCGTCTTTCTCCTCGCCTCGGTGGCCTCGCTCGTTCTCTTCCGTAAAAAGGGCAAGGCGATTTTTGAGGGCAAAAAATCGGGCAAACTCGGCCCGTATGAATCGCTGGACGATTTCATCGGCCAAGGCGCCGAAGTGGCGCAGACGATCGAACCGGGTCAGCCGGGGGGCAAGGTGGAATTCCACGGCACCCTCTGGAACGCCGAGTCCGACCAGCACCTCGCCCCGGGCGAAAAAGTCATCATCCTCAAGCGCGACAATCTGACCCTGGTGGTCCAGGCTCAAAAAAAGTAAGGGCGTCCGGATCTCCGGACGCCATGCAGGTCCATCGTATCCTCGCTGAAAGGAGCAGTCCATGCTGCAACCCGAAACCCTGATCCTCATCGGCATCATCATCCTCGCGATCATCATCCTGACCCGGTCCGCCAAGGTCGTTCCGCAAAAAACCGTCTATATCGTCGAGCGGCTTGGGAAATACAGTGGCACCCTCGAGGCCGGATTCCATATCCTCATCCCCTTCATCGACCGCATCCGCTACATCCACTCCCTCAAGGAGAACGCCATCGACGTGCCTGAGCAGTCCTGCATCACCAAGGACAACATCCAGGTCGACGTTGACGGCATCCTCTATTATCTGATCATCGATCCGGTCAAGGCCTCCTACGGCGTCAATGATTACATCTTCGCCTCGATCCAGCTGGCGCAGACGACGATGCGCTCGGAGATCGGCAAGATCGACCTCGACAAGACCTTCGAGGAGCGAGAAAAGATCAACGCGGAGATCGTCTCGGCCGTTGACAAGGCCTCGCTGCCCTGGGGCCTCAAGGTGACGCGCTATGAGATCAAGAACATCGTCCCGCCGCCGAGCATCAAAGATGCGATGGAGAAGCAGATGCGTGCCGAGCGCGAGAAGCGCGCCCTGATCGCCGAGTCGGAGGGCGATAAGCAGGCCAAGATCAACCGCGCCGAGGGTGACAAGCAGGAAGCGATCGCCCGCTCCGAGGGCGAGAAAATGAAGCGGATCAATGAAGCCGAGGGCCGCGCCGCCGAGATCGAGCGCGTCGCCCTGGCCACCGCCCGCGGGATCCGCGAGATCGCGGCAGCCATCACCGCGCCCGGCGGCAGTGACGCTGTCAACCTGCGCATCGCCGAACAATACCTCAACGAATTCGGCAAACTGGCGGTCAAGAGCAACACCATGATCCTGCCGGCCAACCTCACCGACGTCGCCGGCACCGTCGCAACCGTGGCGCGGATCTTTAGCGAAACCAGCAAGGCGATGCCCGAAGCGCCGAAGAGCTGAGCGCACCGGGCCCGAGGCCAGTCCGGACAGCCGGCTGGAACACGGCACCATGGGAGATGAGGAAGGGAGGCTGCAATGCGCGCCCGCGCCAAGAAGAACGGTTTGACGCTGCAGGCCTATGCCGGCACCACCGGCGTCCTGCTGGCCATGAACACCTCGAGCGCCCGCCGCAAGGGCCTCCTCGGCTTCGCCATCGAACGCGAGGGGCCGGCAAGCGGCCGCGTGCGCTGGCTCCAGGGGCTGCTGCGCTTCCCCGGTGAAACCGCCGACCTCAACACGCCGGTCGACAGCAACCTCGGTCCCATCCAGAAATACCGCTGGTCCGATTATGCGGTCTATCCGGCCACGCCTTACCGCTATCAGGTTTACGGCGTCTACGGCCGGCCGGGCAAGCTCCGCTACATCGAAGGGCCCGAAGTGAGCCTGACGACCGAATCGCTGCAACAGGGGACGCACCAGATCATCTTCAACCGCGCTGCAGCCGCCAGCCAGGCCTACGCCCGCCGCTTCGGCAATGTCAATCCGGATGATCCCGGCCAGGAGGCCGCGCGCAAGTGGCTCTCCCGCGGCCTGCACGAGCGTCTCCTCGCCTTTTTTGATCAGGCCCTCGATGCCTCGTGGGCGCTCGATGTCGCCGTCTACGAGGTCGAGCTGCCGGAGGTCACCGCCGCCCTGGCGCAGGCGCTGGCACGCGGCGCCCGGGTCCGCATCGTCTACCACGCCCGCACAGCGGATCCCCAGACCACGCTCAACGAGCAGACACTCGAGCCCCTGCCCGGCTATGTCAAGGCCAGCCGACTCACCTCCGCCATCTTCCATCACAAGTTCTGCGTCCTCAGCCGCATCCAGGGCGACGGCAGCTGCGCCCCCCAAGCGGTCCTCACCGGCTCAACCAACTTCACCGCTAATGCCGTCTACCGCCAGGCCAACGTCCTCCACATCATGGAGGATGCCACCATCGCCGGCCGCTATCTCGAACTCTTCGACAAGCTCTTCGCCGGCACACCCCCCGGCGATACCCGCACGTATATCAACCGCGTCAATCCCGCCGTCGGTGGCCTCAGCCCGCAGGTGCTCTTCAGCCCGCGTTCCCACCTGACCGATCTCGCCGAGGTGATCGAAATCATCCAGCGAGCGCAGCGCGATCTGGTCTTTTGCACCGCCTTCAACCTGCTGGATGGCATCGAGGAGGCCTTGCTGGGCGAGGAGGAGAGCCACGTCATCCGCTACGGGCTGCAGAACAGCAAATCGCGGATCACCGGCACGCACCGTCACGCCCGTTTCGTCACGCCGGCTTTCCTGAACAAGGGACTGGAGGGATTTCTCCGGGAATCGATCGCCGGTCAGGAGGGAAACATCCTCATCCATCTCAAGACCATCATCACCGATTTCAGCTCGGAGGAGCCGACGATCATCACCGGATCGAACAATTTCTCGCGCAGCGCCTCGGCGAGCAACGATGAGAACCTGCTGATTGTCAGCCGCGAGACGGCTGTGGCCGACATCTATGTGACCGAGATGATGCGGCTCTATGACCATTACCGTTTCCGCTACAACACCAAAGCCACGGGCGGCCGCGGTCCCGCCGGCCGGCTGGTGCTCGCACCGAACGATCACTGGACCGACCGCTACTATGCCCCGCAGAGCCTCGAGTATTTCGAGCGGATGCGGTTCAGCCGGACGGCGGAGGCCTGAGCCGGTGCGGCCGCTCTCGCGCCCGCCACTCTCGCTCCCACCCGGCAGCCCTAGTCCCACTCGTGCACCAACCCGATTCCGCTCGCGCATCCATCCGGCAAACCGGCCAATATCGCCACTCGGCGCTTTTCACTTGCACGGCCCTCGCAAATTCCGTATCATCGAATAGAGGCCTCGTTGCTTGGGGAAAAGCCCATGTCCGATTATCCCAACCGTATCACCGACTGGCCGGAAGAGGAGCGTCCGCGCGAGCGGTTGCTGCATTGCGGCCCGGATGCCCTCTCCGAGGCGGAGCTGCTGGCGATCATCCTCCGGGTCGGCGCCGGCCGGACTACTGCCGTCGATCTGGCGCGCCAGTTGATCAGCCGATTCAACGGCCTCCGAGGACTCGACGCCGCTCCAGTCGCTGCCCTGCGAGAGGTCAAGGGGATGGGCGACGCCAAAGCCTGCCAGATCAAGGCCGCTCTTGAACTGGCCAAACGCTTCAGCCAGCAGCGCTGGAACCGGCAGGAGGTGCGGGTTCAGAATTCCGAAGAGGTCTACCGCTATCTCCATCTGCGTCTCCGCGACCTCTCCCGTGAGGTCTTCCAGGTCCTCTTCCTCACCACCCGGCATGACATCATCACCGACCGGATTCTGTTTGAGGGTTCGCTCACCGAGAGTGTAGTCTCGCCGCGCGAGATCATCGCCGCGGCTCTGCAGGATGCCGCGGCGGCGGTTATCCTCGTCCACAACCATCCCAGCGGCGATCCCCATCCCTCTTCAGAGGATAAAAAAGTGACGGAGAAAATCATTCTGGCCTGTCGGCCCTTTGATCTGACCGTACTCGATCATCTGATCATCGGCCGGGATTCCTACTTCAGCTTCGCGGATCAGGGATTGATTGCAGGGTAGCGCGGCAGGACGAAGTGGGCGCGAGAGTGCAGCCCGGCGCTCTGGTGCCCACCCGGTTGCTCCTCTGGTGCCCACCCGGCTGCGGATTTGTTCAGGCCAGGAGGCATCCGCATCTGTTTTTTTCATTGCATCGCAGCCTGCGGCGCCTTACTTTATGCCATGAAAAAAATCATCCTTCTGCTGCTGCTTTGCAGCCCCGCCGTTGCAGGCAGCGAGCGCCGCCTGGTGCGCATCCGCATCGACCGCCCGGAGCAGGCCCAGGCCCTTCTCAGTATGAATCTCGACCTCGCCTCGCGGTGCATCAGCGATCACGCCGATGCGGTCCTCTCGTCGGACGAGGAGCGGGCTCTGCAGCGGCAGGGCTTTTCGATCACCCCCCTGACCTCAGCCGCCAGCCTCGCCAAGACCACCGCGGCCCTCAGCGGGGATATGGGCGCATACCATACTTACCAGGAACTCGGCGAGGAACTGGCTGCGCTCGCCGAGAGCTATCCCGCCATCTTGCGCCTCACCTCGATCGGCCGGTCGGTCGAGGGCCGCGAACTCTGGGCGGTCAAGATCTCCGACCACCCCGGGCTCGAAGAGGCGGACGAGGCGGAGGTGCTCCTCACGGCGGCCATCCATGCCCGCGAAATCATCACCCCAGAGATACTCCTTGACCTGATCCATTATATCACCACCCAATACGGCCAGGACACCCTGCTGACGCGCCTGGTCGATGAACGCCAGATCTGGCTCGTGCCCATGATCAATCCCGATGGCCATGTCCGCGTCGAGGAGGGCGATATCTGGTGGCGCAAAAACTGCCGCATCAACGCGGATGGCAGCGTCGGCGTCGATCTCAACCGCAATTTCGGTTATAACTGGGGCTGGGACAATTACGGTTCCAGCCCGACGCCCACCTCGGAAACCTATCGCGGCACCGGCCCCTTCTCCGAGCCCGAGACGGCCGCCCTGCGCGATTTCACTGCGGCCCACCATTTCGCCGCGGTCATCAACTATCACAGCTACAGCCGTCTCGCCCTCTTTCCCTGGAGCTTTACGGCGCTCCATACCAGCCATCACGCCATTTTCATGGAGCTCGGCCGCAACCTGACCCGCGTCAGCGGCTACGAGTATGGCGACCTGGCGATGGGCGTCCTTTACAGCACCAACGGCGACGCAGATGACTATTTTTACGGCAGCAGTCTCGGGAATCCGCAGCCCACCTTCAGTCTGACCATCGAGGTGGGCACAGAATTCCATCCGCCCGAGAGTGAGATGGTCCAGCTCATCGCCGAGAACCGTCCCGCCAGCCTCTATATCTGCTACATCGCCGACCGGCTGCGGCTCGATCCCTGGCGGATCCTCCCCGACAGCGTTCGGACCACCGTGGCGCCCCGGATCCCGCCGCTGACCGGAGCGCCTTCGACCGGACTGCCCGCGGGATTCAGCCTAGCGCAGAACTGGCCTAATCCCTTCAATGCGACTACGACCCTGTCCTATACCCTGGCCCGGGAGGCCCGGGTGCATCTCGCCCTGTTCGACACCCGCGGCCGCCTGGTCCGCCTTCTCATGGCAGATCGTCAGACTGCCGGCGAACACCGGATCCGGATCGAGGCGTCAGACCTGCCGTCGGGCTTTTATTTCTGCCGGATGGAGGCCGGGGCGGTTGCGGGCACCACAGGCGCGGCCGCCGGAAATGACGAACTCGCCAGCGATGCCGAATCCTGGCCCGCCATCCCTGGAACGGCGGGGCATGCCGTCATCCGCTTGCTGCTGCTGCGCTAAATTCCCCTTGAATAAGTGGCAGGAAATCGCTACACTGTAGTTCATTGAGGATTTGGGCGAGCATGCAGAAAAAAAACCACACCATCAACGTCCTCCCCGAGAACCTGATCAACAAGATCGCAGCCGGCGAGGTCATCGACCGTCCCGCCTCGGTGGTCAAGGAACTGATCGAGAACAGCATCGACGCCGGAGCGAGCCGGATTGAGGTGATCCTCAAGGGCGGGGGCAGTCAGCTGATCCAGATCATCGATAACGGCAGCGGTATGAGTGAGGAGGATGCCATCCTCTCGCTTCAGCGCCATGCCACCTCCAAGATCCGCACCTATGCCGATATTGAAAAGATCCTCACCCTCGGGTTCCGCGGCGAGGCCCTGGCGAGCATCGCGGCGGTTTCGCGCCTCGAGTTGCGGACAGTGCCACGGGGAGCAATCGTTGGCACCGCCATCCACGTCGAGGGCGGCATTGTCTCCAGAGTGGAAGAGGCCGGCGGCAATCCCGGCACATCGATCGCCGTCAAGACCCTTTTTTTCAACACCCCGGCGCGACGCAAATTTCTCCGCGCCGAGTCGACCGAGTACCGGTCGATACTGGCCATGCTCAATCATTTTACCCTCGCGTTTCCCGAAATCGGCTTTACGCTCGTCCATGATGATGCGGAGGTCTTCCGCTACGCGCCGGCCGAGCTCTCCGACCGCATCGTCGAGGTGCTTGGCGCGCGCGTCCGCCATAACCTGGTCCAGGTCGAGGACAAGAATTCGCTGATGACCGTCAGCGGCTTTATCGGAAACTATGACGTCATGCGCAAAACGCGCAACGACCAATATCTCTTCCTCAACCGCCGCTTCATCAACGACCGCACCCTGAGCTATGCGGTCACCCAGGCGTTCGGAGAAAGCATCCCCAAGGGGCATTATCCGCTCTTCATCCTCTTCATCGAAATCGATCCCGAACGGGTCGATGTCAATGTCCATCCGACCAAGAATGAGGTGAAATTCGCCGACGCCCGGATCGTGTTCGATCTGCTGCGCAGCGCCGTCAAGCGCGCCCTGCGCACCGACCACATCATCCCCGAGATTCAGCAGTTCTATCCGCCGCGTTGGGGCGCCGGAGGCATGCCGGGGAGCGCGGCGGGGACACCATCCGTCAACCGTGGCGAGATCGTCAGCAGTGACGAGCAAATCCGCCTCGATTGGGAAGCCGGCGAGACGGTTTTCCCGCCGCCGGGCCTCTTTCCACCGCGCCGCACGTTCGTCTCATCCTGGCAGGATGAGACGGCTGCGGCCCGAAGCTCGGACAACACGCCCCATGAGGGGGATCCGGACATCTCGCGAGGAATCCCCGGCGCTGGGCCTGTTCAGCCGGGCGGAGGAGATTCGGCCGGCGGCGCTCCCGGCCAGCCCGGCACCACTCTGACAGCCAGACCCGGGACCTTCGCGCCGAGCGGCACCCCCGCGCCGCGGCCGCGCGAAATCGCCAACGTCTGGCAGGTGCAAAACAAATACATCCTTTCGCAGATCAAGAGCGGCCTGGTCGTGATCGACCAGCATGTCGCCCATGAGCGTATCCTTTACGAACGAGCAAAAAAGAACATCAGTCAGGCCGACGGGGCCTCGCAACAGCTCCTCTTTCCGCAGACCCTGGAACTCTCGCCCCAGGATTATCAGGTAATGGTGGAGATCAGCCCCTGGCTCGAAAAGCTCGGCTTCCAGATCAAACTCTTCGGCGGCCGCACCATTGTCGTCGAAGGGGTGCCCACGGGGATGCGGGTCGGCGCGGAGAACCGCCTGCTGCTCAACATCATCGATCAATACAAGGAATATGCGGCCACCGAAAGCGACATGCGCGAGCGGGTAGCCAAGAGTTTCGCCTGCCGTTCGGCCATCATGGCCGGAGAAAAGCTCTCGGTCGAGGCGATGAACGCCCTAATTGACCAGCTCTTCGCGACCGAGAATCCCTATTTCTGTCCCCATGGCCGGCCGGTGATGATCACGATTACTGTTGATGAACTGGACCGCCGTTTTGACCGGAAATGACCGACAAGCCGGGCGCCCTCCTTCCGGCTCCCGCCCGCAAGGCATGAGCGCGCCGGGTGAGACCGAGCGCGCAACCGCCGCGGACGCGCCGCCCCACCCGTCTCGCTTCCACCCGGAATCAGGGCGTGTCCCGATTCTGGTCGGTCCGACCGCCGTCGGCAAGAGCAGCCTCGCCCTGGCGCTGGCGGAGGCCCTCGGCGGCGAGATCGTTTCGGCCGACTCGCGCCAGATCTACCGCCACATGGACATCGGCACGGCCAAGCCCGCAGCGTCGGAGCTGCGGCGCGTCCGCCATCACTTCATCGACATCTGCGATCCCGATACGGAGTACAGCGCCGGCACCTACGGCCGCGATGCTCGGAGCTGTATCGAGGAGCTTTTCGCACGCGGCGTCCAGCCGGTCGTGGTGGGCGGCTCGGGATTCTACATCCGCGCCCTGGTCGACGGCCTCTTCGCCCCCCAGGCTTCGGACCCGGCCATCAAGCAAAAGTGGCGCTTGAAGATTGCCTCCGAGGGGGCGGCAGCAGTCCATGCCCAACTGGCCGGGATCGATCCGGAGAGTGCGGCACGGCTCCATCCCAACGACACCCAGCGGGTTATCCGCGCCCTCGAGGTCTGGGAGATAACCGGCCAGCCCATCTCCACCTTTCAGAGCGGCATCGCAGAACCGGCCGGCTTCCGCCCCCTCTTTTTCGGGCTGACCCGCCCGCGGGAGGCGCTCTACGAGCGCATCGACCGCCGCGTCGAGCAGATGTTCCGGGACGGCCTGCTGGAGGAAATCCGCCGGCTGACCGCGATGGGCTACGGTCTCCACAACAACGCCCTGCTCACGGTGGGCTACCAGGAGATCCTCGAATGCCCGGAGCTGCTCGAGCCGGGTGCCGACCTCGCGGCGGCTGTGCTGTTGATCCAGCAGCACTCGCGCCAATACGCCAAGCGGCAGATGACCTGGTTCCGCCGCGATGCGCGTATCGACTGGATCGATCTCGAGGGGCGCAGTGAACAGGAGAGCTGTGAGGAGCTGTTGGCAAGATGGGAAAAGGAAGAAGATGAGAATCAGCGCTGAGGACAAGATCGTCACTGAGGAGCCGCTCAAGCAGCGGCTGCAGCAGGCGCGGGCCCAGGGCCGCACCATCGTCTGGACCAACGGGGTTTTCGACATCCTTCACGCCGGCCACATCACCTACCTCGAGCGCGCCGCCGCCCTCGGCGATGTGCTGGTGGTCGGCCTGAATACCGACGCCTCGGTGCAGCTCAATAAGGGGCCGCTGCGGCCGATCGTGCCGGAACGTGAGCGCGCTCGCCTGTTGGCTGCCCTCGCCTGTGTCGACTATGTGATCCTCTACGGCGACCAGTCCCCGGTCGAGCTGATCGGCCGGCTCAAGCCCGACATTTACGCCAAGGGAGGGGATTATAACCTCGATACCATCAACCAGCCGGAACGGCGGCTGATGGAGCGGCTGGGCGGGCGGATCGAACTGCTGCCGGGCGTCCCCGGGCTCTCGACCTCGGCGATCATCGAACGGATCCTCAAGGCCTATCGGACGTGAGCCCGCTCCCGCCCTGGACGGTTGGCGCAGGCTGAGAACAGGCGGGAGCGAGAGGGAGTGACGGAGCGCCCCCATGGCTACACCGCCAGGACTGGCGCATCCTTTTCGTCACCGTTCCGCACCAATGCGTCAGGATTCTCTTCGTATTGGCGAAAATATCGGAAAAAATCGCTACACCGCCGATTTTTCTTGACCTGATATACTTTTTTTATTATCATTCAATGAGCACCGGGGGTACATCGCATTAAACAGCCGGCGCGGAGGGGGACGGCGCCGGCACTAATCCCCGCCTCGCCAGCCTCCAGACCCATAGGGCTGACGTCTCATCTCCATAGCGTACCTGCACACCTGGATGGATCGGAATCCAAACCGACTCTCACTGGAAATTCCTGCGCCAATATATTTTGCGGCAGCATGCCGCAGCAGCCCTGATCGAGCGCCTGCAGCGCATGGGCGCGATAACGACCTCGATGGCCTTCGCGTGCTTCACACGGGCCGTTCACCATCAGCAAGGAGGGTGATATGACACGGCGTGTTGTGGAGGGAGTGATCCTTGAAAATCTCGGTAATCCGCAGTTTTGTGTCAAGCGCCTCGCTCTGATATTAAACGTCTCCCGGTCGTATTTGCGCAAGGCCGTCCATCAGCACTTTCAAACCTCGCCGCAAAAGCTCATCCAGGAGATGCGGCTGGCGCTGGCCACCCGCCTGCTGCTTGAGGGCGAAAAGATCCAGAATGTCAGCCGCCACGCCGGCTACGGCTCCGACCGCTCCTTCCGCGCCGCATTCCGCCGCGACAAGGGGATGGCGCCGAAGGATTTCAGAAAAGTGATGCACGCCGCCTGACCCCGCGCCAGTCCGCCACCACGGCTGCGGATGAGTGCCGGCTGCAGCGCTTCTCTACGATCGATGGGGAAGGCATGATCCACCTCCGTTTCCGATATCCCCTGGTCCGACAGTATGACCAGCTCGACTGCGGCCCGGCTGCCTTACTCTCGGTGTTGCGCTGGTACGGGGGCGACACGACCCTGGTCCGCGCCCGCCAGCTCTGCCGCACCGACCTTCAGGGTACCACCATGCTCGACCTGGCTCGGGCCGCACAGAGGATGGGCTTTCTTGCCCGCGGCGCACGCGGCACAGTGGAAGAACTCGCCCGCGAGCAGCTCCCTTGCATCGCCCATGTCGTACTCCCCGATGGATTGAATCACTTCCTGGTCCTTTACAAAATATCGCCCAGGCGCCTCCTGATCGGCGACCCCGGTAAGGGCCGTTATACGCTCAGCCGCGCCGCCTTTGAGAAGCTCTGGCTGCAGCATGCCGTCCTCCTCCTCGAGCCCGCCGGCAACGGATTCCACCGCGGCGGGCTGCTGCATTCCGCCAAACTTGCGCCCGTCAAGGGCCTTCTGCGCGAGCCCGCCCCCGGCTGGCTGCGCTGGATCGGCGGCTACCTCCGTCGTCAAGCAGCCTGGCTTCAACAGATCCTCTTCACCGGACTGCTGTATACCGCTGCGGGCCTGCTGACCGCCCTTTTTGTGCAAACCCTCATCGACCGTCTCCTTCCAGCCCGGCAGATGGACAAGCTCCTCCTCCTCGGCACCGCCCTGCTCGGTGTGCTGGCCCTGCGCGCCGCCGTCGGTTACCTCCGCGACCGCCTCCTCGTCGCCGCCAACAAGCGCCTCAGCCTGGCGGTGACCAACGACTTTTTCGCCCACCTTTTTCATCTGCCCAAGGCCTTTTTTGATAGCCGTAAAACCGGTGATATCACCACCCGCATCGGGGACAGCCTGCGCATCCACCGCACCTGTCTGATGCTGCTGCAGAGCGCCCTGCTTGACCTCCTGCTCGCCCTCGGCGCCCTGCTGTTCATCTTTTATTTTTCGCGCCGGCTCGGGCTCCTCACCCTGGCGATGCTGCCCCTCTATATCGGCGTGCTCTGGCGCCAGGCCCGCCGCCTCAAGCAACAGCAGCGCGAAGTGATGAAAAGCCATGCGGCGGTGGAGTCCACCTACATCGACTCCATTCAGGGCATGCCGGAAATCATGAGCTACAACGCCGCGCCCGCCTTCACCCGCCTCAATCAGGGGGTTTTCACGGCCTTTCAGGAACAGATCGAGCGCCTCGGATTGCAGCAGGCGGGATTGACCCTGGCGGTGGGCCTGCTGGCGGCCGCCATGTCGGTGAGCCTGCTAGCCCTCGGCGCCTGGCAGGTGATGTCGGAGGAACTGCGCCTCGGCCAGTTCATGGCCGCCTACTCCCTGCTCGGCTATATCCTGCCCGCGATCACCAGCCTCGTGGCCGCTTTCGTCGAGTTCCAGAGCGCGGAGGCCGCTGCCCAGCGTTTACTGGATCTGCTGCTGATCGAGAGGGAATCCGAGACGGCGGAGGCGGCCGGCGGCGACCCGGCTGTTGTTCGGCCGCCGTCCATTAACCCAAACCAAGAATCCGTTCTGTCGGGAAAGGACCCGGCTGGCGGAGTGGATCGAGTGCAGCCGCTGGATGGGCCTGCCACCGGCCGCAGGCTTGCATCCACGGATTCTGCTGGCATCCCGCCCGCCGCAGAATGCACTGCTGCGCCCGGTCCGTCAGCCGCTCCTTTCCCCGTGGTTCGGGTGGAGGCGCTCGCCTTCGCCTGGCCCAAATCGCCCGAACTGCTGCGCGGCCTCTCGCTGACCATCCCGGCCGGCCGCATCACCGGACTCTGGGGTCCGAGCGGCGCCGGCAAAAGCACTCTGGTCCAGCTGCTGCAGCGCAAATACACGCCGCTCGCCGGGACGATCCGGTGGGAGGAGACCCCGATCACCCGCATCGGGCTCACAGAGCTGCGCCGCCGCATCGGCGTCGTGCCGCAGCAGATCAAGATCTTCAATGCCACCCTGGCGGAGAATCTCCTGTTGGGACGGCCAGCTGCCAGCCTACAGGAGATCAGCACGCGGCTGGCGGAACTGGGCTTATCGTTCCTGCCCGGCCGCTTCGCGCACGGCCTCCTGACGCTGCTCGGCGAAGAGGGGCGCAAGCTTTCAGGAGGAGAGGCCCAGCTACTCGCCCTCACGCGGGCGCTCTATGGAAAGCCGCGCCTGCTGGTGATCGATGAGGGATTCAGCGCTATCGACGCCGATCTGGAGAACGCTCTGGCGGGCATCATTGCGGAGTGGGCGCGGCATCAGGCGGTCCTGCTGATCACCCATAACCTGGAGTCGCTGCGGCGGACGGGGTACGTCTACCTCATGCGCGAGGGCCAGATCGCGGAAGAGGGCGCGCCAGGAGAGCTGCTGGAGCGGGGCGGCCTTTTCCGGGAACTGCTGTGGAGGAAGAACAGGATGCTTGCTGCAGCAGCGGAAGGCTGGTCATGAACGGCTGCCTCCTGCACCGGCCGCGGCTGGAGGCGATCAAGGGCTGGCACCTTTTCCTGCTGCTCATCGCCTGCGAGGCGCTACTGACCTGGGTGTACCAGGAGCAGATCCTGACGCGCGAGGTCTATCATGCCTTGCTCAAAGAGCAACTCGAGGTGCAGCGCATCGATGCCCTGTTCGATCTGCTCGAGCGGATGAACCTGTGGGGCTACGTGGCCATTCCGCTGGTCATCGGCATCCGGATCCTCTTTGTCGGCTTTCTGCTGCAGCTGCCGCTGGTGCTGCGCTTCATCGACATCCCCTTCCGGCGGCTATTCCGAATCGTCGCGGTGGCTTCGCTGCCGCTGATTCTGCTTGAGGGGATCCGGCTGCTTTTCCTCGCCGGGATCCCGGCAGCGCAGGTAACCCGGGCGGATCTGAACTGGATCCCGCTGTCGCTGGGTTCGCTGCTGGATCTTGCCACCGCTTCGGCTGCAACGCAGGGCTTCTTCAGCCATTTGAATTTGTTTGAGCTCGGATTTCTTGCGCTTTTGCTCATTGGATTGATGAGGACCAACCGGTTGAAGCGGCTGGACGCTGCCTTGGTCGTCCTGCTGATGTGGACCGTGGTGATTCTGTTTCAATGGGGCGTGACTGCCTATCTGGAGCGGATGTAGCGCCCCATTTTTCTCGCGCCGCCCCGAAATGGATAGGCATAGAACAACGAAGCAAGCTGGCATGGTGCCAGCCTATAAATGACTCCAGAGGTCCGGAACTCTGGAGGGGAGGTTGTCAGAGTGAGTAGAACTATCACGGAGGTAATATGAACACGCTTTCAATTGAAGATATGGAAAAAATCGCCGGTGGCTTGACGGATGACCAGATTGACTACATCGCAGGGGCTGCCTGTGCAGCCGGAATCATCTTTGGTGCACTGGTTTCTGGCGGTTTACTGGCCGGATTTCTGGTTTCCGTCGGTGTTCATTCATGTGCGTTTGGAATAATGAGGAATATCTACCTCTAAGGAGAAAAAACAATGCAGCCCATTTTATTAACAGACGAGGAGATGATGCAAATTTCCGCTGGCGATCTGCGCTCATTTGTCAATGGCCTTTGCACTGGCGTTGCCATCGCAGATGCGGCTGCTCTTATCGGAGTTATCTCAGCGACCGGCGTTGGCTGGGGGTTGCTTGTGACGGGCGGCCTATTTTGCCTGGGAAGAGGCATTTATCTCGAATTCAGCTGATAACACAAATGCCTGCTTGCGAAATCCGGCAGGCAGGCAATATTATTACTACATTTATGGAGGCATATATGAACAAGTGGCAGCGCATAACATTAGGAATCATGGCTTTGTTAATCTTTGCCCTGCAGTTCCTAATGGGCGATAAATTTCAACGCGATTTTATCTCAGGGGTACTTGTTATGCTTTTTCTCGCTTCGATAATCATGACCCTGCTAAAAAGAAGGGCTAATTCATAGTGAGGGCATGTTCGCTTCTTTGGATCGTATCAAACTGTCCATTGCTCTGAAAATCAAGAGTGCATAATGCCGTTATATCGTCCCTTTTCATTGGAGATGTACAAAGCGAGGTAACGACACGTTATGAATAGCGACCGCTCAAAACTGGGAAAGCTGCTTTCCCTGATTTTCCTTATGGGTCTTTCTGTAAAGGTATTCATCCACTGCCTGGAGAAAGGTACAATCCCATTATTTCTTTCTTTTGTGGCGATGGTAGCTTTCTTTATATTGCTCGGTGACTTTGTAAAGAAAGAATTCACTTCATAGCAGGCATCTCATTTATCAACCATAATCGTTTTAAGATTCAAGTTGCTACTTAATGTAAAGCAAATCAGAATGGTATCTATGCCCCGCACCCGAAAAACACTCTCCACCGCAATTCCCTACTTTCTGACCTGCACCGTGGTAGGCTGGATTCCCATATTCACCAATCCGGTTATTGTCAAAATCACCATCGATGTGCTTGCTGCGTGCCAAATCGAGCATGGGCTGTGCCCCCATGGGTATGTCATCATGAAGGGTCATCTTCACCTTATTGCCCGGCACGAAAATCTTTCCAAACTCATCCATCAGTTCAAGTCCTCCACAGCCTCCTGCTACCTCCGCTATTACTACTGGCATAACAAGATGGCTATTCTGGAACGGTTCGCAGAAGGCAACAAAGCGCGCCTACGGGACAAGTCGCACCAGATCTGGCAAGCGGACAGCCGGTTGGAGGAGATTACCCACGAAGCCGTATTTCTGTAAAACTGGATGTTATCCATTACCATCCCATCAAGGCCGGCTTTGTTTACAAACCGGAGGAGTGACCTTACTCCAGTGCGAGAAACTATGCCAAGATGAAATCGATCCTTCCTATTATGCCACCATGGGAGGAGTGTCTTGAAACGAATTCCCTGGATTCTATCTGATTCAAAATTACGGGTGGGAACGAGACGAACAGCGGGAACGAGACGAACAGCGGGAACGAGACCCGTAGTTTTGGATGCCGAACAGGATGGGAGTACCATTTGCCGGAAAAAGCCCTAAATAAATCCAGACGCAATGCGGCGCTGGTCATTACTCTGGCGATTTCTGCATTTTTTTTCTGGCTCTTCTACAACGCCCTCAAGCCGCCGACACTGCCGCTGGGAACGCCTATGCCCGCCCTCGCCTTCGCTTCCCCGGCCGGACCCGATAGCCTGAAACCTTTCCCAGGCAAAACCACGCTGATCATGCTCTTCACCAGGCACTGCCCCCATTGCCTCTATGAGTTGGATCTTTTCGAAAAGCACATCGGTGAGTTCGCCGGCACCGGCATCTATCTGGCCACGACCGACCGGGATTTCATTCCGGGAATTGACAATCTGCGCTGGCCCGCGCTCTCCCGCATGGAGAATTTCATCTGGGCCCGCCTGGACGAAAAGCAGTTCTCACGCCATTTCGGCGCAGCGATCGCGCCTTCCTTCTTCATCTTTGATCATGAGGGAGTGTTGAGAGATAAAATCCGCGGCGAGATCAAGCTGGAAGCCCTGCTGGCGAGGATCAAGCCGTCCGAGGCAGTGCGAGAAATGCAATTTATCCGTTGACTTTTTACATTGCGTTGCTTATACTGCATCAGGGGCATCCTCCACTCCAAAACCAGCCGCCCTCCTGTCCTCCCCTGTACACGAACGCATAGCAATCCAGACTTCCCCCTCTGCCGAATTGATCCAAAATCGCAGCTGTGCAGAATGGAATACTAAACGCATCATTCACCTGGATATGCCGGTCAGCCCAGCCCGAACCAGCTAAAAATCAGTTCCAGCTTTACAAGTACAAATCTTTTGGTGCTCCGGGAAAAGATCCGGGACAAACAGCCAGACCCTCAAACAAGGAGGACCACACCATGAATGCGCAAAAGCGGATTCTAGCATGGATCGCCATGCTGTCGCTGGCGTTTGCTAGCCATGGAGTCTGCGATTATATTTCCAACATCCGCATGACCCCTTCTTCACCGGCTTGCCTCCTTTTCAACCAGAAAGTTACGCTGACCTTCGACTTTTCAGTGAGCGAGGCGGCTGGCACTCTGATTTTTGTACGGCCCTTCTCGGGAGGGGCGCTTACACCCCATTACGCCGCGCACGCATCCCAGTCTTATCCAGCTGGCAAGGGAACGGGAACTGCCTTTTTTACGATCATGACGGGGGATATCACCGTCGATCAGTTGCGATTTCAACTCAAGAACGCGGATCAAAGCAAGGTACTGCTTGAATTCTTTATTCCGGTGGAATACCACTTTTCCGCCCATGCCATCGAAAATGTCCACATTACTCCCGATACGCCCTCGTCATTATTATTCGGGCAGGACGTCAACATCACCTTTGATTATACCACCAGTCAACCCGGGGGGGTACGTATATTCGCGCGCCCGATGACCAATGGTGCAACAACCCCTGGATATGGCGCGCACGGCTCGCCACTCTATCCCGTCGGAAGCGGCACTGGCTCCGGATATTTTACCATCAACTCCGGAAATGCCCTTGTCGATCATCTCCGCCTGCAAATGTATAACAACGACCAGAGCCAACTCCTGATCGAGTATTTTATCCCGGTCGAATTCCACTATGCCGCCCATGCTATCAAAAATATCGTCGTTTCGCCTGCCGCTCCCCATTGCATGCTGTTCAACGAGCACGTCAACCTCACCTTCGATTACAGCACGCCCGAGCCGGGCGGCGTGCGGATTTTCGCACGTCCATTTTCCGGAAGCGGCCTGCCCCCCCACTATGCCGCTCATGGTTCTCCACTATACCCGGCGGGAAGCGGCAGTGGAACAGGATATTTTACAATCACTTCCGGTAATGCCATTGTCGATAAAATCCGTTTCCAGATGTTTAACAGCGATCAGAGCCAACTCCTGCTCGAACTTTTTATTCCTGCTTACTATCCCTATTTCCCGCACAAAATTTCCGAAGTACAATTTGAACCCGCACCACCGGCTTACCTAACATCCGGGCAAAAAGTAGCGATAAAATTCAACTATCTTGCCAATCAGCCGGGAGGCGTGCGCATATTCGCCCGCCCGTTCAGTCAAGGAGGACTCACTCCCAATTATGCGGCCCATGGTTCGCCTCTCTATGCCGATGGCAGCGGGAGTGGAGACGGATTTTATGAGATTTCCAATCTGAGCATTCTTGTCGATGAGACCAGGTTTCAAATGCTCAACGCGGATCAAAGCCAGCTGCTGCTCGAATTTTTCCTCGTTTCACCATTTTATTTTGGCAATCAGGCAATTACCGGCCTGCACAACAGCCATCCAATCGAGCCGCAGACCTTTACGCTGGACCAGAATTACCCTAATCCATTCAATCCCACAACCTCGATACACTTTACTATCCCGGCACAGGCCCGGGTTTCGCTGTGCATTTTCAACAGTGCCGGCGAAGAGGTGGCCATTCTCTGTTCGGAGGTGCTGCCCGCTGGATCCCATACCAGAAAATGGGATGGGACACTCTTCCCGAGCGGCGTTTATTTCTATCGATTACAGGTCGATGGCAGCAACGTGGAAACCAAAAAATTTACCCTGATCAGGTAACTCTACGCACCAGCGGAAAATAGGCTTACAGTGAGAGATGTAAAGGAGCACAGTCGCACAATTCGGGAACGACAAGCAATCGCTTGCCAGGGCATCGGACGGGGCTGCGTCCAAGCGGAGAGACCTGGCGAAGCTTAACATATAGCCTTGCCCAAGAGATATTGAAAAAGATCTGCACCGGGTCAAGACCAAGCCCTGCTGGCGAAGATCGAGCCGGCCCGCGCAACGGCATAACGAGCCGGCATCACAAAGGGCAGGCAGGATGAATCTGACGCCTGGCGTAAACGCACTATGGCGCCCAGAGCGCCTTGATGGGCACTTTCCAGTTTGAACCGGTGAGCTTCCAGCAGTGATCACCTGAAGATAACATCATCCCGCAGCGGCAATCCTCGTGCTGTTTCATGAAGGACTGCAGACCAACCGTGTCTCCATGCTGGAGCTCTGCACCGGACTTGATTTCAAATGCCTTCACTATACATCCATGCTGACAAATAATATCCCCCTCTTCGGCTGTTCGGGTCCTCCAGAAGAAAAACTGTGGTTTCGGTGAGACCGTCTCGCATACCGCCTGAAGCTGCCGGCAAACAAAGGCCTCAACCAGTACCCGCCACTTCCGGCTCGTTTCGAGCTGCCCGGGATGCAAATATCCCGCCAGATACGCAGCCTCTCTGGCAAAATCGATCTGATGGATAACCTGCCCGGTTCGCAAGGCGGCCAGGCTCATCAGCCCATTCTATTCGATCAGGTTATCGACCTGGCTTATCTGATGGAGATCCCGCTCCAGACAGAACTTGTATATAGCCATCGCGCCAATCAGCACCGTTATCGGGGATTCCTCAACCATCGCCTGCAGCGTCTTTGCAATCCATCTGGGCCGGAAAGCTCTTTCATATAGGACAGAGATCAGAGCGGGAAAGAGCATGATGAGGAGATGGGCAGCATTATTGAATCATTTAATGAAAAATCCCTTGCCTTTTGAGCGCGGGTTGGTTATTATTCATTTACAAGGGCGCAGGAGTGAGATGGTGGATGGCGTCCCCGGCGGAAATGAGCGTATCCTGAAAGGGGAACCGCATGGACAATGTCCGGAAAATCCTGGTCTTTCTTCTGGCCCTCCTCTGCACACCGGCCCTGCCTGCCGAAACCGGCACGCCCTTTATGAGCCTCTACTCCGCCGTCCAAACCGGAGGCCATACCCAGAATTATGCCTTCGCCCAGGACAATCGCGGCATCATCTATGTCGGTAATGGCTACGGCATCCAGGAGTTTGACGGCTCAACCTGGCGCATGATCAAAATCCCCAACGGTTCCTTCGTACGCTCATTTGCCAAAGACTCCAGCGGCCGCATTTATGTCGGTTCCGCCACCGAACTCGGCTATCTCGATGCAGACACCAGCGGCGCCACCCGCTATATTTCCCTGCTCGAGCAAATCCCACCCGAAGACCGGGGATTCAATTATATCTGGTCCATTCATGCAGCGCCCGAAGGGATCTATTTCCAGGCGAGGGAGCGGCTGTTCCTCTTCGAGCACGTCGCCCCGGCTGGCACCAATGAAACCAGCCGGCTTGTCAAAATCTGGCGTCCAGAGAATCCCAAAAATTATTTTATCCATTCGTTCTATCTGGATCAGACTCTGTACGTCCTGCAGCGCGGACACGGCATGAAAAAGCTGGTTGGCGATTCCCTGATTCTGATTCCCGGCAGCCAGCAGTTCGTCAACGACCGTTCCCATGTCATGCTACCCTTCCCTGGCCGTCCCGGCACGGCATGGCTGGGAACCCTGAACCGCGGACTATATCTCTATGACGGCCATTCCTTTCAACCCCTGCACACGGAAGCGGACGAACTATTACAGCAAGGTACGCTCTACGACGCCAGGGTGCTGCCAAATGGCTCGCTTGCCCTGGGCACTCTCTCCGCAGGATTCCTGATTATCGACAGCACGGGGAAGATCAAGTTGCACCTTACCAGGGAAACCGGGCTGCTGTCCAATACCGTTGCGGCTGTATTTGTCGATCGCCAGAAAAACATCTGGCTGGGCATGGCCGGCGGCGTCGGCATTCTCGAATACGAATCCGGGCTGACCCATTTTCCCTTTGCCTCCGGGGGCGTGCCTTTCGATTTGCGCAGATACCAGGGCACCCTCTATGCCTCAGCCACGGATGGGATTTATTATCTGGACAGGCATGATTCGCAGTTCAAATATGTCGAGGGCATGAGGAATTCGGGGGCATCCAATTCCCTGGCTGTTGACCGCCACCTCTATGCCGGCAATGTGACCGGCATCTACCTGATCCAGGGCACAAAAGGGACGCTCGCCTTGCCGTATAGCGCCACGACTCCCGCGTTCATCTGCCTGCATAAATCCCGTCTCGACAGCAGCCGTATCATCGCCGGTGCAATCAATGGCCTCGCCACCCTGAAGTACGATGCCCATGCCCCGGGCCGTTTGAGGCTGGAAAGCATTATTCAGGTGGTGCATGAATATATCCGCCAGATTGTTGAACCTGTCCCCGGAACCTTCTGGCTCAGTACCTATAATTCCGGGCTCATCCGCCTGCACTTTGCCGGCAGCGGCATCGACCATCCCGTTATTGAAAGGTTCGGCCCGGATCAGGGCCTGCCGATCGGCATTACCTCGGTTTTTCAGGTGGCAGGCCGTCTGGTCTTCGGTACAGGTAAAGGAATCTACCAGTTTGATGAACAGGAACAGAAATTCTATCCGGATCCCTTTTTCAAGGCAGTGGGACTCGGCATCAACCCGGGTGAATGCGTGATCACCGAAGACGCCGACAGCAATATATGGGCGAATGCCGGCAAAGAGACAGCGTTTTATCGCAAAAAGGCTGACGGCAGCTATCAGCTTGAAAAAAACAGCACATCACGATTTGCCGATGAGCTCCTCTACGCCATCTATCCTGAAAGCGGCGCAACAGTGTGGTTTGGCACGACCCACGGCGCGATCCGTTTCACCGCAGCCCGGGGCACGACCTCACATCGTCCCTTTCCGGCACTCATCCGCCGCGTAAAAATCGCCAACGACTCGATCCTCTACAATGGCGGCTTCGGGCCGCTGCAGAATGCTTCAGAACACTATACCCTCCCCTACCAATTCAACGCCATGACTTTCGAGTATACCGCGACCTCCTATATCAAGCCCATGGCGAATGAATATCAGACCATGCTGGAGGGATTTGACCCGCGCTGGTCGGCATGGAGCAAGGATAGCAAGCGCAATTATACGAATCTCCCCCACGGTCCGTATGTTTTCCGTGTCAGGGCCAGAAATATTTACGGAGAAGAGAGCACCGAAACCTCCTTCGCCTTTTCGATTTCAGCCCCCTGGTACCGGAGCTGGTGGATCTGGATCGGATATCTGCTGTTCGCCGGCGGCACGATCACCGGTATTGTGCTCCTGCGCACCCGGCGGCTGCACCGGCTCAGAAAATCCCTGGAGAAAACCGTCATGAAGCGTACGGCCAAAATCCAGGAGCAAATCAGGAACGTCGAACAGCTCAGCAGCATCGGCCAGGACATCATCGATAACCTTTCCATTGCATCCATCATCCAGACCGTCTATGAGAATGTCAACAAACTCATCGATGCCCCGATCTTCGGCATCGGCCTCTACCACGAAGAGAAAAACAGTCTCGAATTTCCCGCCACCATCGAAAACGGCGAGACCCTGCCGCCGTTTAATTATGACCTGGCCGACGAGAACCGGCTGGCCGTATGGTGCTTCAAGAACCAGCATGACGTTATCATCAACGACAGTGACCGGGATTATAAAAAATATATTCAAATCCTCAAGTCCCCCATGGGCGGCAAGATGCCCGAATCGATTCTCTATCTGCCGCTGATGCACAAGGAAAAAGTGATCGGCGTCATTACCGCGCAGAGCTTCAGCAAAAACGCCTACAGCGAATATGATCTCAATATCCTGCGCAACCTGGCCACCTACAGCGCCATTGCTCTGGAGAACGCTGAATCCTACCGCCGGCTCATTGCAACTCTGGATGACTTGAAGACCACACAGGAAAAGCTGGTGACCCAATCCAAGCTGGCGGCCCTGGGAGCCCTGACCGCCGGGATCGCGCATGAGATTAAAAATCCGCTCAACTTTGTCAACAATTTCTCCGAGCTCGCTGTGGAGATGGTCGATGAACTGCGCCAGCTGCTGACCAAGGCCAAAAAGTCCCCGAATCAGGAAACGGACGCCGAGATTGACGAGCTGCTCGCGACGCTGCAACAAAACGCCGAAAGGGTCAAGGAACATGGCAAGCGCGCGGACAACATCGTGCGCAGCATGCTCCAGCATTCACGCGGCAAGGCGGGCGAGCGCCAGCCTACCCTTATCAATGCCATGCTGGAGGAGGACATCAACCTCGCCTATCACGGCATGCGCGCACAGGATAGCACCTTTAATATCAAATTCGAGACAGAGTTGGATCCGACTGTCGGTGAGCTGAAAATAGTGCCGCAGGATATCAGCCGGGTTTTTCTCAACATTCTGCACAATGGCTGCTATGAAGCACATAAAAAGAAGCGGACAGCGGGCGGTGAATTTACACCTACATTGCGGGTGCGCACCGTGAATCTCGGCAGTACGGTCGAAATCCGCATCCGCGACAATGGCAATGGCATACCGCCAGAAGTCCGCGACAAGATATTCACGCCTTTTTTCACCACCAAGCCGGCGGGGCTGGGCACGGGGCTGGGTTTGTCAATCAGCCATGACATTGTCGTGCAGGGGCATAATGGCCAGATCTGGTTCGAATCCGTGCAGGGCGAGTTTACCGAGTTTGTGATTCGATTACCAAAATAGGCGGGTGGACCGGGAGTGAAAGCCGAAGAAGGCAGTCGGGAGCGAGGAATCATCAGCCCGCAAGTCTGTACAGACCATAGCAGCCGGTACAGGAATCTGGGAAATTGAACGATCAAAAAGCCTGTATGGTGATTAGATCTGGCGAAAGCGCAATGGTTTTGCAATCGTTTATTTTCCAGACGGCACCATACGTTATGCAGAATTGGAGCGTCCCCACCGCACGATGATGGATCACCCCTTTACCAGAGACGAAGTCTGCTTGCTGCACAGGAATACAAGAGATCATCCTTGGCACAAACAATGGCAATGCATTATCGAGAGAATAATTGAAGATTCAGAAAAAGTACTTGCTTGGTGTTAATTTATGCCTTATACTACATAATAAAGCCTTGCATCGCCGGAGAATACCCCGCACCAAGTCCTGCAACCAAGTATCTATTATCCATGAAAGGACGGAATGAAGTAATTGGCCGTCCAATCCCAGAGCTAATAAACGGTTTTATTTTTGTTAACTCATTTTCCTGGTAGAACTGTGCCAGCGCCAAGAGTTCACAGGTAGCTGTTCCCTGGGCAGAGACTTTCATTCCTTTCCATTTTATTAAGCAAGTTGTCTACTTTCGTGCAACGATCTTGGAATTCACTTTAGACGCTGTGGAACAGCAGGCCAGCGAACTGATTCAATTCAAGGATCGATGTCACTCGGCTGAACCTTACGGATTACTATTCTCGGATCCAGGCAAGCTTTCCCACAATGGGCGAAACTGGAATCCACAGAAATCAGTTGGCACAAGGTGCGGATGTATGAAATCAACTAGCCGGTATTATTGTACTGCTGGAATGACAATTCAGGTTGATTCAGACTATCCGCTTTCAGATGAAACATTCAGCCCGAATATCTCTTCTTTCGAAATTGCAGAGCCGAAAGAAGTCATGGTCCGGATTGAACATCACTTTGGCCTGCCGATTATTGAAGGACAAGATTTGGGCCGGAAGGTATTCGAGCGCGAGAACCTGACCATCTACCGGCATCCTGATAAATGGATTTTCTTCTGCACGCTGCTTGACAATCAATCGAACCCCTTGCAGCAGGTTGCATTCGTACATCCATCGTTTACTCATCTGGTTATCTTTAATGAACGGGATGATATCTTCAGAGACGGCCATGTTGCCGTATTATCATTTTCTCAAACGGATCAACTTTTTATCACTCGAGTGCTGGCAACCTGCCATGGCTGCATGTTTCATGCTTCTGGCGTCGATCTGGAAGGCGAAGGTCTTCTCTTTCCAGGCCATTCCACGGCCGGAAAATCCACGATGGTGAAGATGCTCGCCGGCCAGGCGAAAATCCTTTGTGATGACAGAATTATCGTGCGAAAAGATTCGGCCGGTTTCCGTATTCACGGCACCTGGCATCATGGAGAAGTATCCATCGTTTCGCCTGATTCCGCTCCCTTAAAAGCCATTCTCTTGCTGGACAAGGCCGCAACAAACCGCCTGTTGCCGATTCATGACAAAACCCAGTTGATCAGCAGGTTGAGTGCGTGCACGATCAAAGCCATCAGACCACTTGGCACTTCCGATTGGTGGCATCAGACCCTTGCAGTTATCAACGACTTGATAAAAGAAGTGCCATGCCGAAGCCTTGAATTTGACAAAAGCGGGGCGGTAGTGGATCTCCTGAGGGAATTTAAGGTATGACAGGCAGCTCCTACATACGAAGAATGCCCCTCCCTCCATCCATCTCGGGTACCAAAGGCCGCCTCATCACACGGCTGGATATGGAACTCACGGAACGCTGCAACAACGACTGTGTTCACTGCTATATCAATCGACCAGCGGATGATCCATCCATCAACCAGGAACTGGCTTTCGACAAAATTCAAACGATTCTGGAGGAAGCTCTCTGCCTGGGATGCCAGAACATCCGGTTCACCGGAGGGGAGCCTCTGCTCAGAGAAGATTTTGAGCAGATCTATGTGTATGCAAAAAAGCTCGGACTGAGGGTGGAAATTTTCACCAACGGAACCAGAATTACACCACAACTGGCCCGGATTCTTTCCCGATTCCCGGCCGGTCATCCTCTGCAAATTTCGCTGTACGGGAAAGATCAAAAAACTTACGAGTCCATATCCCGCACGCCGGATTCATACAAAGCCGTGCTTAAAGGGATTGATCTGCTGACCACCTACAAGATACCCTTTGTGATCAATCCTGTTCTGCTCCCGTTGAGCAAAGGTACATTCCTCGCATTTGAGGCCTGGGCCGAGAGTCGTAAAGACTTGAATATTCTCAAGCCACAGGTGACCACCCTTCATCTGAGATGCAGGGGAAGGGATGTACAACGCAATGAAGAGATTAAAACCTTCCGCATCGCTCCATCACTTCAACTGGAGCTGGAGTCGAGAGATCAGAGAGCTCAGATCGATGGCCTCAAGGCTTTCTGTTCCCGGTTCTGCCAGGTCCATGGCACTGCTTTATTCCGATGTAATGCCGGGATCAACAAAGGCTGCGCGGATGCCTATGGAAAATTACAGATGTGTTTGCTGTTGCGCCACCCTGACACTGTATATGATCTGGGAAAGGGATCATTGCATGATGCTTTTCGCCAATTTTTCCCAAAGGTGAGGCAGCTTGAGGCTCAGGATAAGCTGTATCATGAACGCTGCGCGCATTGTTTTCTCGTCGATCTATGCGAGCAATGCCCGGCGGTTTCCTGGATGGAAGAGCGGAAACTGGATGGGTGGCTGGAACATTTTTGCCGTCTAACACATGCCCAGGCCAGACTCATCGGCCTTTTGGCCGAAGGTGAAAAATCCTGGATGGTTGCTGACTGGCAACACCGGGTAAAAGACCTGCAGCGGCCATCGCTGACTACCAGACAGCCTGCATCCGCACAAGTCTGAAAGTGGAAAATCCAAAGTCCCTAAATAAAGGAGAAAATGATCATGAAAAAACAATGGCAGAAACCCGAACTGGTCATCCTGTACCACGCCCGCCCGGATGAAAACCTGCTGCAAAAAATTTACTGTAAAAATCCCAATCCAAGGAACATGCCGGACCAGGCGGCCGGCGCGATCTGTGTAAACAGAAATAACACAGTTCAATGTGACACCTACGCCGCATCTTAAGTCCGAAGCAAAGCTGGAAAAACCGGAGCATCTTCCGGCGCAGTAAACGCCGGGGCGTTAGCCGGTATTGTACGATGTAGACCAGGGGCTGTTCATTGCATCCGGCTGCCGAATTCCCGACGGCTGATGAGATGGGACTGCATCCTCTCACCGGTGCATGCGCCGGTGAGAGGATATTTGATTACCCTTGACTGCTTTATTAAAGGTAGTGGATGTCCGGGAAAAAGGATCTCCCAATTTTTTGCTTCAACGAGCATCATGAAGCCTTTTATTTCTGGCATAAAGCCAGACTTGAAGGGTATCTTGCCGGTGCAACGGATCTGGTTCACATCGATGCTCACGATGACATGGCCCCGCCTCTCCAGTTTTCCGAGTCCATTTATCCAAAAGAACAGAGTGATTCTGCAATACTGGAATTCTATCGCCGGTTTACCTTCAGTCAACTGACGATATCCACTTTTATTCTCCCTGCTATCCTTAGCGGCGTTATCAGAAATGTCTATTTCGTTTATCCGGGATGGCGCAAGTTTAAACCCGCTCGTAAATTTACCACAATCGGTTCGGCTTTCGGCGAAGGTACGGTAATCAAACATGGAGTAAAGATAAGCCGCGCTGCGCATCCCCTCCTCCATAAAGCTATCCCTGATCTGACCCCCTATTATTATAGGTCTGGCGAAGCCCGGCACTTGCCCCGGAACCGACAGGTCATACTGGATATTGACCTGGACTATTTTTGCTGCCGGGACTCCATCACGAATCATTTTAGCTATGAGTTGGAGGTCACCCGATTTCAATTCGACAACAAAGCCCTTTTTCTAGCAGAAAAGACACTTCCCTTCAGTGGACTGAATTTTGAATTCTTTGAGCGAGAAGAGCGCTATTTCGCACGAATCGCGCACAAAAAAACACGTGATATTTCCCATCTGCCAGCAATGGCCGATATTGAGTGTGAACTGCAAAGGTTGATAACCATTCTAATCGCCAAGAAAATCAAGCCGGTCATCGTGACCATAAGCCGTTCCTGTGATAGCGGCTATTGCCCGCGCAGTATGGCTGAACAGATTGAACCCCTGCTCATGGCCCAGTTGAAACGATTTCACTCCTGAAATCTGCACGAGATTGCCTCTTGCTTGCATCAATTCCATTCTGCTGCAGATCAACAGATGGACGGACTCTATGAAACTGAGAATCAAGGCCGCAAATTTTCTTATCAAGTTTGGAAAATTTATCCAATCATGCGCAGTGATCGTTATGCGTCCGGATGACCTCGTTGAATTCAGCAGGCGGTTTTACTCAAATCCGGATGAAATTAACTATTGGTGTGATGAGCAGAGAAACGACTCCGGTTTGAGAGATCTGGAAGAATCGCTGCTGACTAGTACCGGATTGAGAAAAGGGCACGTGCTCCTGCTCGGCTTGGGAGGAGGACGGGAAGCAATCTCTTTGGCGAAAAGAGGTTTTGAGATCACAGGCATTGATTATGTTCCCCAAATGGTCGAATCGGCAATAGCCTATGCCCGAAGGCGTGGTGTGCAGATTTCCGGTATGGTCCAGGATATCACCGATCTGAATGTGCCGGCAAGCAGATTCGATTTAGCCTGGCTCTCCTCAGCGATGTATTCCTCCATACCAACACGAAAAAAGCGAATCGAGCTGCTACAGCGAGTGGGCAGTGCACTGAGGGCCGGGGGCTATTTTGTTTTTGAGTTTTCATGGCATCCCCAGGCAACCGGTTCCGCAAGTACAGACAGAATCAAAAAGATGCTGGCATGGCTTTGCGCTGGCAATGTGCAGTATGAAAAAGGCGACATGCTTAAATTTAACCGGGAATTTTCCCATTCTTTCACCAACATGGAAGAATTGCGGAAAGAAGTCGCCCAGGCTGAACTTGAACTCATTGAAATTCAAGCAAACGATACCTATGAGGTTGCTGGCGCGGTAGTACAAAAGCGGGTATAAAGAATCGGGAATGGGATATCAGAATTACAGAGAGAGGTAAACCGGGGCGATCGGGGAAAGGCAAGGACACTGCAGGCCGCCCAAAGTGAGCGGATTATGGGGGGATGGAAGAAGATGCCAGAAGGGGTCAGATGGATGGGCGCGAAAGAGGCCACCGCGTCCAAGCCGTCAGGCTGGACGGGCACGCACCAGCTGCCGCGACAGGACGGAATGAATAGGGATGGACCAGCAATTACGGGTCCATGGGTGCCGGGCAGCCAAGGGGAATGAGTGATTTCAGGATTAAAGTGCCGGCCCCGGCGGTATAGCTTCCTGCTTGCTGGCTGAATGGCAGGGCCGCGGTATTACCGCAGAGTGCTTGTTGGCTAAGCGGCCGGCCCCGGCACCCCTTCCGGCGGCGCCGGACTGGTTTCACGCTCCTGAGCCGCTGCGTCCTCCCCCCTACCCTTGTCAGCATCCGTGGGCCCGATCCCCAGAGGCAACAGGCGATCCCGGATATCCAACCTGAGCAGGCGCTTCTCGTTAGGAGTGCTTCTGCTGTGTACCAGATGGTTGTGAATCGAGGGGTAGATCACGATCCCCAGCCTGGGATCAAACGACTTGGTCGCGCTCTGTTCCGCCGATTTGAGCTTGAGGAGATGCTGGCCGAGAATCCTGCGGTTGTAGCGCGTCTTGGTCACTTCGATGGTCTGGTAATAATAATCATTGCGGTGCGCTTCATCGAGCTTGATGACGATATCCGCCAGATAGCGCGCCACATTGAACGGGATCTCTTCCTCCTTGATCGCCCAATGCCGCAATCGTTCGAGCGTGACCAGCAAAGGAATGTTAGCGGAGCGGAAGAGCGTGAACAGCCGGTGGATCTGGTTGCGGGTCAGAGGCGTCGGGGCGAAGGCGGAGAGGCTGTCGATAAAAAAGAAGGGCACGATCCCCTTATTCGTCAGCCAGTTGATCGATTTTTCCAGTTCAGAATAACGGCGCTGAAAGAGCGATTCCGGCGGCAGATTGCGATAGCCTTCCGCTCTTGGGGTCAGTTTGGGCAGGAGCAGCTTGTTGGCGATGGATTTCAAAGCGAAATAGGCGTGTGCGGAGTCTTCCAGGTCGAGCACATTTTGCGCAATGGTAAGCGCGTTATTTTCATTGAAGTAATGATGACTCTTGAGATGCTCGATGATCCACTCCGGCTCCTGCTCGAGGGAATAAAAGAGGCAGCACCAGATCGATTTTGCCGACCGCCTGGCCGAGAAACGACAGCTGCTTGTTATTCCACCGCTTCGGATCAAGGGAGAGCGTGCACAATTTGATGCACTGCCCGGCATGGTCAAAAAGCACCGCGTGAATGTGCCTGCGCCAGGAGAGCTCAGGGTCCTCCCCGGGCAGGCTGTCCCGCAGCCAATCCGGCACAGCGCGTTCGACCTGATTGTCAACTTCATCGGCCATGCGCAGCAGCGCAGCGAGCCAGCGTAGACGCACCGGACCGTCCAGGGCCACCGGGTCGGAATCCAGCTCGCTGAACCCGGGGACGCCGCCGCCGCTGCAGCATAAAGCACAAAGATCCCCGGCCAGGGCCGGGCAATCCGGAGGAGGGACCGGGGAGGGCCAGCCATGCGCACAGGTAAGAACGGCGATCCAGTGCGCGCATTCGAGATCGGGAATCCTGAGATAATACCAGTCTTTTAATATCTTGGTGCAGGACTGGATGTAGTGCGCTTCCTTTTCCGGATCCTTGACCGTGAGCTTGCCGATATCATGCAGCAGTGCCGCCGCCAGGAGGACAAAAATTTCTGTGCTGCTGAAAGAGGATTTGAGTCCATCATCGGCGAGATGGTCGAGATTGCGTTCGACATTGGTGAGATGAGGAACGCCATTATAGGATCCCCAAACCTGCCCGGTCTGACCCAGCCAGGATTTATGGGCCTCTTCCGACATGTTCTGCAAAACGGAAAAATAACCGGTTTCACCCTCTTTTTCCCGATCATTCAATATTTTTCGGAATGTTGCCATGCGGATTTCCTCCTGATGGCTCTTCGGTTAAATACCGGAAGCGAATGGACAGAAGCAGGTTAACGCGCGGCGCGGCCTGCCGCGGCAATGGCCGGTGGGAGCAAGAGGGGATGGCGTCAGGGCCGCCCCGGCACCGGCTGGTTGAACAACTCCGCATAGGGACCGCCGGCGGACCAGAGCTGCGCGTGGTTCCCGACCTCCGCAATACGCCCCTGGTGCATCATGATGATCCGGTCCGCACTCTGCAGGGTTGAGATGCGGTGGCTGATCAGAATCGCCACCCGGCCGCGCACCCGCTCCATCCAGGCACTGAGCATCTCGTACTCGTTGCGGGCGTCGAGGGCGCTGGTGGGCTCGTCAAAGATCATGATCGGAGCGTCGCGCAGAAAGGCCCGCGCCACCGCAATCCGCTGCCACTCCCCCTTGCTCAGCTCCTCCCCCTCATCGAACCATTTACCCAACATGGTCTCATAGCCCTGCGGCAGCCCGGCGATCACTCTGCTGGCGCCCGAGAGGTCGGCTGCCGTCTCGATCCGCCCGTCCCGTAGCGGCAAACGGATGTCCCCCAGCCAGATATTCTCACGAGCGCTGAGGTTGTATTCCTCAAAATCCTGAAACATCACCGCCAGGCGGCGCCACCACTCAACCTGCTCGAACTCGCGGATGTCGATACCGTCGATCAGAATCCGCCCCTCGGTGGGGTCGTAGAGCCGGCAGATGAGCTTCATCAAGGTGCTCTTCCCTGAGCCGTTGGCCCCGGCCAGGGCGATGCGTTCGCCCGGGGCGGCCGTGAACGAGACCGACTGCAGCGCCCAGCGCCCGCTGGCCGGGTAGCGAAAGGAGACGCCATCGATCGTCAACCCGTGCCGGATGACCGCCGGCATCGGACGCACCGGCACACTCCGCGCCACACCCGGAGTCAGAGCGAAAAAGGCAAAGAGCTGGGAGACAAACCGGGTGTCCTCGTAAATATCCCCGATCCCGGTGAAAAGCGTCCGCAAGGCATTCAAAGCCTGCTGGAAGGCTTGAAAGTACATCACCAGGCTGCCGAGGGTGATGGCCCCCGCCAGGGTTCGGCCGATCAGCACAATGTAAAATCCGTATGCCACGGCTGTCGCCAGCAGCTGGGCGATCAGCGTGCCGCGGGTCTGCCGGCCGTTGATACGGAACTGCTCAACGCGCAGCCGCCGCTGGATGGCGCGGTAACGGCGGCGGAACAGACGCCCCACCGCGAGAACACGCACCTCCTTGGCCCACGTCTTGTCGGTGAGCAGCCAGTGATAATGGTAGCTTTTGCGTTCCAGATTGCTGCTCTTGCGGCGCCACTCGAAGAGCACATCTGCAAAATGGAGGCGGAACAGCAGGGCGGGCAGGAGGGTCAGCAGCAACAGCAGCGGAATCGACCAATGAAAGAGGAAGAGCAGGCCGACCAGTCCGGCCAGGGTCAGACTCTGCTGGATGATGTTCTGGAGGCGGCCAACCAGCTGCGACGGCCGGTAGATCGCCTGATGCTGCGCCTGATGCAGGGTATCGAAAAACTCGGGATTTTCGTAGTAGGCGAAATCGATCTCCACCGATTTTGCATGCAGCCGCTCCATGATGCTCTCCTGCACCAGGGCGGACTGGTGTTGCTGCAGCCAGTCGTGCAAGCTGCTGGCCATCACCTGGAGAAAGACCAGTCCCGCCACCAGCGTGGCAAGAAAAAGCAGCGAGGGCGGCGTCGATGCGGCTGTGCCCGGTTTCAGGGCCGCGGCGACTCCGTCGAGGATCAGCTTACTGGTGTAGAGTATGCCCAGCGGCAGTACGCTCTGTAGCACCAGCAGCAGGGTGCTGATCATAAAGAGGGAGGGCGAGGCCTGCCAGACCAGCCGGATCGATCTCAGGATGTTGGGGAGTAATTCCTCGCGCAGCTGACGGGGCGTGAGCTTGCGAAGGGAGCGCAATCGTGGAGTCATCGGGATCGGCCTTCAAGAGATGTGCTTTTATCGGGCAACAACCGGTACGGGGAGAAAATTCCGCCGGGTGCGCGCGAGCGGGGGCGGGCGGGAACAGGAGGGAGAGGAGTACGGGGGGATTACTGAAGCTGAACCGAGAGCGCCAGGGTCGCCGTCACCACCCGCAGCTGCCACCAGGCCCACTGCAGCTGCAGGAACCGCGCCGGGTGCAACCGCACGCCGGCGTTGAGCGACTTCGCATCATACTCGGCCAGCAGCGTCACCATCCGCTGCGGCGACCAGGTCACCCCGCCGAAAAGCCCGGTGAGCATTTTGGTGCGCGCCACCAGCCAGTCCGGCCCGTAGCCGAGATGGAGATGCAGCGGCACGCCGCGCAGGGTCGTATGCCTGGAAGCCACCAGATAAAGCGCGCCGAAATGCTGCGCCGTCGCGGTCTCCCAATGCAAGGCCTTCAGGGCAAAAAAATCCTGTGCGCCCAGCGTCAGCGACGGCCAGCGCCCGTGCTCGCGCAGAATCTGCAGCTTGAGATAGACCGAACGGTCACCAAAGCCCCAGGTGTAATGATCCGGCCGAACGAACATCCCCCCCGCCTCGAGAAAGGGCAGAAAGCCGATCCGCCCCCACATCACCGTTCGCCGGTTGGGAAACCAGTTCGCATAGAGGATCGGGATGCGGCTGATCCCTGCGGTGATCTCGCCATCCGGGGCAAGATCCGCCACCGGGACCAGCATCAATCCGCTGTAACCAAAGACCGAGGCATTCTGGGCAAAAAGAACGCCCGGACAGAGTCCGGGCGCTATGAGCAGGAGGAAACCAACCCATAAAATCACACGCCATCGGCCACCGCCCGGACGCCGGGCGGCGCCAACCATGCTGCAGCCTTGATCGCCTGCCCTCGCCCTGTCGCCGGCGGGGGCAGGCGAAAAGACCGGCCTAATTGCCACTCACCGTGCCCTGATTGTGCACGATGACGCCCTGATTGTGGCTGAACGGAATCTTGCGGAAAATGCGGATGCTCTTGGTATAATCCACATCGTTCACCCGGCAGGTGAGCTGCACCACTGTGCCGGCGCCATACGTGCCGCCCGAAAAGACCACCCAGGCGCCGCCGTTGAGCCCGGTGACTGCCGAGGCGGCACTCAGGCTGCCAGGACCGGAGGTGATGGCATAGTTGACCGGAATGGAGCTGATGGGAATGCCGTCTTTATCCACCAGCACGCCCCAGACCTTGGTGCTGATCTGGTCGCGGAAATAACCCCAGATGTTCGGATTTCCGGCCTCACGGCCAAGGAAATCATTATCGGCGGTGACGGCGAAGCGCACGGGCGGGACTTTGCCAGGCACAGTGAAACCGGGCGCCGCGCCGCCATCGAGGATATCGATGCCGGGATCATAAGTATAGTTGCGGTCGACGTCCAGGATGACATCATATTCGCCGGGCCACATTCTGATGGGGGCGTCGTCACTGGCCAGGCTGCCACCGTGCATGCGGATCAGGGGCAGATAGCCGGCATATCCGTTCCAGATGCACTGCACCGGCATCTCAAAGGTGCCGACGGTGCGCATGCTGAAGAGGGCGTCCCCCTTGTTCCAGACCGGTTTGTGCGGCGTGATGAAAAGATTGACGAACTCGCTCGGCACATAACCGGGCCGGGTGAGCGCGTTCACCTTGGCATAGACGATTTCGAGCGAATCGAACTGGTTCTTGTAAAAACCGGTCGCATCGCAGGCGATGTCCTGGATGATATCGCTTGCACCCGAATGGTTCTGAACCAGGAGGCCGGGGAAAGCGGCATCGCTGACGACGTCGCCCGCATTGTAGACGCCAAAGGGCGCAGTATCGGCGACGATATCATACGCTCCGACCGCCGCGGCGTTGCAAATTTTGACCGGCCCGAGCAGACCGTTCTTCTCGGTCTTGGTCGTCTCGATGCCATTGTCGCTCAGGTCGGTGAGCACATCGCCCGTGGTATAGATGCTCTTGTCGGCCACCATCAGCAGCTGTACGGTGGCTTTGACGCCGATCTTGCTGCCGGCGACATAGACCGGGTTGCCGACAAATAATGCACCGCCCGCAAAATTGCCGGCCGCATCCGTCACCCGCAACTGCGGATCGGAGGGCAACGTTTCCTGGCTGTGGAAGAGAATGGTGAAGATTTTCCAGGGCCGGTCCACGCCCGGCTGCTCGAGGTGAACGAAAAAGTTATGTTCGCCGCCGAGTTCGCCCGGTTTGCGGTAGTTGTTGAAAAACCAGATCGGCAGATCGCGGATGGCGCCGGTGCCGTCGGTTATGACCAGCATACGCTTGATCATATGGCCGTCGCTTTTGCGAATGATCTGCACGTCGGTCTGTTCATTGGGATAGAGATCCTCGAAAGTGAGCAGGACGTTTTCATAGGAATAAAAGGTCGTCTTGCTCACGCCGGTCGCCGTGCTGAACAAAGTCGCGTTGCTCGCCGTCTGGAATTGTGCGACGGTTCCGGGATCGGAGACCTGTTCGCAGCCGATGGCCAGCACCATGAGCAACAGTGCCAGTACCCACCCGATTTTTGGCCATTGTTTCATGGTTTGTTTCCTCCCTGTTAGGTTGATATCGGTATCATTCATTGGCCGTGTCATCCCCCTCGCGCCACCCCTTGATATTGGCCAGGACATGCGCCGGAGTGAGCGGTTTGACGAACTCGCTGATAGCAAAACCCGGATCCACGCTGAGCCCGGTTTGCAGCACCCCCTCGTAGCGCGTCGCTTCGCTGGTGGCCTGGTAGCTCATGCCGTACTGGCTGGGCCAGGTCAGGCGCACCCGGGCGGGACGCATCCGCTGCTGCGTCGGCAGGGGAAAACGGAAGCGCACGCCGCCGAAGCGGTCGAGATTGGTGACTGCATAATACAGTTCGATATCGGTTTCAGAGAACGTCCGGCGCAGGGTGAAGCAGGGTCCCTTGTCGCCGATCAGATATTTGCTGTAATCGATCCCCACCATCATATCCAGGCTGGGGAGAAAATACTGCGCATAGACTTTATAGGTCAGGCTGTCCATGTTCGAGTAATACCACGTGCCCTCGCTATGGTAGAAAAAGCCGGTATAGTCCAATTTGATGCCGGTCAGGACCCTGCGGCCCAGCCAGAATTTTGCGGTCTCACCCGAGAAGCCCCAGCGCTCCGGCATAAAGATCCCGCCCTGAAGGGCCAGATAACTGTCGCGCGGCAGGCGTAAGAGCTGACTGACGCTGAGCCGGCCGAGCCGGGCGCCGGTATCATAGACGCCGATCTCGTCAAAGACCGGGATAAAGGCCTCCGCCTGGACCAGGGTGCCGTGCCATAGCTGGCTGCGCAGTCCGGGCTGGACCTGGCCGTAGAGCTTGACGCGGTCGTCATACTGCCCAAGCTGGATCTGGTGGCCGAAGGTCACATTGAGATCCAGCTTGAAAAAGGAGCGGTTCTGCCAGGCCTGCACCGCCGCTTCCGGCTGTTGCGTCGCTTCGCCGATGACCAGCGTCCGGCTGAAAGCCGGGGCATCCATCGAGCCGTCCATGAAGGCGCGGTAGGCGGCGCGCAGCACCATAATCTGACCGCGTGCGACGCCGCGGCTGCAGGGGATGATGTACAGGCGCTGCCAGGTTGAATCGGCCTGGCCGGCCAGCTTTAGCATCTCGCCGACGGCCTTGAGATCGTGGCGGTAAACACGGTTCTCAAAGGCGATGGCCAGACCGCTGTCGGCCGTGGCGGCGATGCGCAGATTCTCGAAACCGTGACGCGCGAGGCGGGCATAGAGATCACCGAACTCGCCGCTCTGCGCCGGTGCGGCTCCGGCCATGATGACAAAGAACAAGCCAAGGATGCGTCGGATCGTCATGAAGGTCCTGACAAGGTTGCGGACACGATGCAGTGCGGCGTTAAAAGGGGGGTTGGACGGTCAGGATGGCGGGCAAAGGATGCGGTACAACAGCAGCATAACCGTAAAGAGGTACTTCCCCACACTTCCCCTATTAACTGAAATTAGAAAAAAAACCAGCGAAAAGCAAGTAAATAATTCACTTTTCGTCAAATATTGCGCTTTGTAGCGCTTGCGCTCTGGCATGAGCGACGGCGCAAAAGAAGGGGGTTTCTCCGTCCATCCGCCCGGTCTCGAGATGGGCGTGGGCCGGGCACCACAGACAGAGATTCACGATCGCACATGCACGGCAGCTTTGCAGGAACTGCGGATCCCGGGAACGCAGGTCGCGCACGCGCGGCACCAGTTCCTCCCAGGCCTGACGCAGCGGCACCTCGCGCAAGTTGGCCGTGGTGCCCGGCGCCCAGAGCGACTGGCAGAGGCGGAAGGTTCCGTCATAGCCGATGCTGCAGCTGCCGTTGCCGGCGCCGCAGTGAAAAAGATGGTCGCAGCCGGCATGGGTGAAAGCTTCGTTTATCAGCTCATCGCAGCCCTTCAGCAACGAACCGAAGCGCTCAGCGTCGGCCCTCTCCATGTCCGTCACATCTGCGGGGGTGAGCCGCTCCGCCCTGATCTCCTCGTTGCGCACCGGATCGCGGTCATAGCGCAGGTGCAGCTGGGGATCGAAGCGATAGTAATCCTTGGTGCGGCTGCGGCCGAAGGCGGCGATCGCCTCCATATCCTCAAGATTGGAGCGCAGGGCCATCGCCTTAAGGCGCACCCTGATGCCGGCCGCGAAAAGGGCGTCGAGGCCGGTGATGAACTGTGCAAAGGCGCCTGGCCGGCGGGTGACGCGCTCATAGGTTGCGGCTGAGGCCCCATAGATGGTCACCTCGATATCGCGTGGCGGGTACTTTGTGAACAGCGCGATGTGCTCCGGCCGCACCAGGGTCGCATTGGTAAAGAGCGAGATCAGCAGCCCCTTGCGCTTGAGCATGAGGTAGATGTCGGGGAAATCAGGCCGCAGCAGCGGCTCGCCGCCGGTGAGCAGGCACCAAAGCGCGCCGAGTTCGATCGCCTGATCGGCGATGCGGCCGATCTCCTCCAGGGAGAGTTCCTTCGCCCGGGCCGCTTCATCTCCCGCCGGCAGGTTGATATAGCAGTGGCGGCAGTTGAGGTTGCAGCGGGCGGTCAGGTCCAGGTCAAAGCTGAAGAGGGCGCGTTTGGCCTCGAGTTTTTGCCAAAGAGCGAAATCCTGAATCTCTATCGATGACGTATGGGTCATGCAAAAAACCTTTTATAAACCGGCCGCAACAGCCGGCGCATTGCCTGTGAGAGGGGCCACAGTAGGCCGAGCCGTGAGAGTGCTGCGATCGGAATGCGCTCCCAGCCCAGGCCCAACCGAACCGTTCGCTCCCGATGTTCAATGCGGCTAACGCGGCCAAGAATATTCTCTGAGGGCACCCAACCATCATGATGGCAGCTGTTATCACCTTTGATAAGAAAAAGACCTTGACGCCGGCGGATGATCCGGTGCACCATCAGCCGCCCGGTTACAGGCTGACGAAAAGCTGCTATTTCCCCCAGACCAGGAGGTTTGGTGATTGGCGCAAAGGTAAGTACATCCCCCCCTCTGATGAAGGGGGCCATACTGCTGCCGCTGGCCTGAAACCTGAAAAGAGTGCCCTTGGCCAGAACCGCCGCCATCAGTTCAGCGAATTCCGGGTTGGGCAGGGTTTGCCGTGAAGGATCACTGATGAACGTGATATGACAGCCTTCGTTACTCAATTCCGCCCATGCCGGCCAGCATGCCCCTGAAATTGCGCGAATCAATGACGATATTATGTTTATTGAGCAGCCAAACCAGTGTGAGAAACTCTCTGCGACTCAAGGCAACAGCCGCCTGGTCTGTAAATCTCGTGAAAAGCTGCCCCAAAGTTTCCTTGTATGTAAAAAGGCCGATCAACAGCATCAACTTGTCATCATCGAGCAGCGGAGAATATAGATCATCTCTGCTGTTGAATTTGCCGCAACCGCCAACCATCTCTTTAACAAAAATAATAGACTGTTTGGGCCGCAGGTAAAAAACAGCATGTACCTTGATAAGCGGATGCGGCACAAATACTGCGTCATCCGTGATCTGGTCGAGAAAACGGTCCAGGGTGAGCGTCGAGCCTCCATCTCCCAATACGCTGGAATCGGGAAAGACCGAAGCGAGCTTCCAACCTGTCTGGCAGTGGAAATCGCGGCATACCTGCGGCCGTATTTCATAATTGGAGCAGCGATTGTCCTCAAGATAGACACAGCTATTATCGGTGCGTTTGCTGAGACGATAGATGCGGTAACGGCAGGTTTCATCCGACCTTTTACATTCTTTGTTGGTCAAGGAACAGATCACTTGAGCCTGGAATAATCCGTTCGCGTATTCTTCCGCTGTTATGCCGACAACCCAATCATTGCGGCAGCATCACGCTTAACACACTTCGCGCACCTCGGAGCATGTGCCCTGAAATGTCACCTTAGCCGAACGAAAATCCAGTTCCACCTGCTTCAAATTCAAAAATGCTCTTTCCAAAGTAATATTTTAACGTGGTTTGTCTGGTTCTGAAAATCAGAATACTTTCCGCATCACCAGCCGGCGTCGGCCATATACTTCCCGTTCCTTTTCAAGTGAGGGCTCTAGCGCCGGGATTATGCAGGGCTCAAATCCCATTTTGGCGTAGAGCCTGATTGCGCGCAGATTATCCTCGAAAACCAGCAAATCCAGAAAAGGCGCACTTTCATCGCAAGCACGATTTATTACGGTTCGTGTTAATGCACTGCCAATTCCCATTCCGCGCCGGAGCGGTTTGACATTCATGCTGAAAAGCCAATACCCCTGATAAAGTTCATTATCCTGCGGATAACGAATCAGTTGGACAAAGCCAACAATGTGACCACGATAAAGAGCCACCCATTCGGTCAAGTTCGGGGAGCGCTGCAGCTCGAAATCCCTGGTGCCGTTAAGCCATTGATGAACGAGGAGCAAATCTCTGTCTGATGCCTCTCGGAGCGTGAGTTGAGGGGCAAGCTTTCGCCAAAGAGAACGATAGATCGCCCTGTCCTGCAACCGGCGCAGCATCCCCTTTGCAATCTTGCCCAGGCGCATTCAATTCGTCCTCCATTCAGACGATCAGATTACGCTGGGGGTGTTTATGGATCACGATGACATCGTCGCTTTTATTTTCTCCATTGGAAGCGGGGGTTGCTTTACAAATGTGCACACTGCTTCCGCATGCTCCTGAACCCTGAATAATCCATGATATCTTCTCAGGATTTTGGAAGTCCTGTTACTTTATCAGTAACCAGGTGCTTGAGTGATCCTTCTCAGCCGTTTTCAACTGCCAGCTACGTTCGTACACTGGGCTACTGGCCCCTGACAGTATTTCTGTCCGGACTTAGGGCCATTAATAGTCACATTTTTACATCCGGTCAACACAGCCTCTTCCGGGTTACTGCGAGTCAGAACGAGCAATTCCGGCTTTTTCCACTGATTTGCATTGGTTTTCATCTTGGCTTTCCTCCGCTAAGATTGAAAGAGTGATTACGCCGGATCATTTCCAGCATGAATTAGACATTAAAACTAAAACTCATGATTTATGATTTTGCATGGATAATTTTCCGTCGAACCATTTCGTTGACCAATCCCAACACGTCCTGCTCGATCTCATTCAAGGGCGCATTGTACTCATCGGCCAATGCTGCTGCGATCTGCCCGAGCGTTGCACTCCCATCCATGCGGCCCCAGATCACCTTGCCGGTTTCGTTCAGGGTATATAGCTCATCCTCCATATCGCCGATTCCGGCGGCAAGAGGGATGATGATCAACTCGCCTTCGATCTCCCGCGCCACGATATCTTCCGACGGCGTACAGATGCTGTTCAAATTGAGAGCGGTTTCCATCATTTATCCTTTTTTCATTAAGTTCCATTTTGAAAACTTTACCTGCTTCTCTGCTGCTGAACCGGGCGATGCGCTCGCGCCAGTTTTTTACTTCCCAGGCTTTTTCGCCAGCTGCAAGGAGGCCCAGGTGCCGAGCCTGTGCATGAGCGACATTGCAAAGATACTCAACCGGCGTATCCAGCGTACCATGCTCCTGCCATGAACGCGCGGGACACTGTTCGCACAGCCCCTTGAGAAAACAACGGGCGCAACGGCTCAGATACTCCGGGTGGGCTGCCTTCATTTCGCGCCATTCAGGAAAAACATGTGTCAATGCAAATTTCAGTGGTGATATGCCAGCAGCCTCCGCTTGAGCGGTTTGGTACAAATCGTAGACATAATCCGGGTGGCGCAGCCCCATACACATCTGGGCTTTGCCATAAGCATCCACCATGACGCCCTTGCCTGCACCGCACTGAAAAACCAGTTCTCCTGGGGGAGCCATGAATTTGCTGCAGAACTGGCGCATCTCATCGATATATCCCGGACGCTCCGCCAGCAGGGCCACCGTCTCCTCCGGCGTGAGACGGAACGATTCGATGAGCCGGTTTTTGGCCGGATGATCGCGGCGGCCGCGCAGCTCGAAATTCATGCTGTATCCGGACAGCTGTTTCATTTCCGGCAGCGTCGCGGCCCAGGTTTCGAATTCCGCTCTCTCGCCCCGGTTGGGCGGCAGCAGACTCTGTTTGACCGTGAAACGAATGCCATACTCTTGCAACAGGCCGATGCCGCGCCAAAATTCCGCGAAAGCGCCTCGACAGGCAGCCACGGCGTCGTAGGATTCCGGGTGCATGCCATAGACCGTCACCTCCACCGGCTTGCCGGGCGGAATGATCGCCAGCAGCTGCGCCAGTTCCGGAGTGATAAGCCGGCCGTTGGTAAAGAGCGTCACCTGCATCCCCAAACGTCTGGCGAAGAGATAGAGCTCGGTGAAATCACTGCGCAATAAAGGCTCTCCGCCGGTAAAGCGAACAGAAATCGCACCTAAATCAGCTGCCTGCCTCAACAGATACTTGACAAACGCCGTATCCATCTCCCGGGCCGCCAATTCTGCGTCGTGCTCGGGCTGATTGATACAGCAGTGGATGCAGGCGTTGTTGCAGCGTTCAGTCAACTCGAGATCAAGATGCTCGAGCAGCGGCTCCTTGTGACAGGCATGGAATTCATGAGGGTACAATCGTCGAACATACGACATGATTTAAGAAATTCCCTCCCGAATCTGGTCTGATCCAACTTTCGTTTCTGGAAAATTCAGCCGTTCTGCTCTGATGAACGAGCTATCCTGACCAGATCACTGACGATTTTACCGCTCTTGTCAAAACGCATGAGAAAAAACCTGGCTTCCGCTGCCAGCTGCGCCACCACATCGATGGTTTTCTCCCACCACTCCGCGGTGACGAACGGCTTGATCACGCAGGCGAGTAATCGCCGGATGATCTCCTGCCGGTCGGTCAACGGCGTCAAACTGTTCTTGGCCGACTTTTCAATAAAACAGATTGCCCGCAGCGGCGCCAAGGCGGCGGAGACCACAGGAATATCACCATGACTCCAGGAACCATAAGCCCGCCAGCCGTCATCAAACCGCCGTACGATGTTGCGGTCATCGCAGAGGATCTCCGCCGCCAGATCTCCGCGCGCCCCGGCATCGATCAGCATTTGCGTGGTCGTCGATTTGCCCGCCTCGGAGTGGCCGACAAAGAGCATTCCATGGCCGTCCAGAATTGCCCCGGCTGAATGCAGGTAACATCCGGAACGGTCAGCCAGCAGCCGCGCCACCAAAATCTGATCCGAAGGAAACAGGGTCAACGAAGTTGCGCCGCCCTGGACAAACGCCAACTCATCCGGATGATAGATATCGGCCTGCGAGTGCTCCGGACTAAATACCACCACCTTCCACAGCTTTTCTCCGAATCCCTGCGGCAGAATCCCCAGGTAAATCCATCCCTTATCCGTCTGGTAGATCGCCCAGGGCTCGCGGCGGTATTTCTCCCGGCTGAGATCCCAACCGGCCATATCCGGCAGACCGAAATGGTGGCGCACGGTCACCACGTCCGGACCGGGTGAAGCTATGCGAAAGAGCTCGAGTTTATCACTGAAAGTATTGGAAGAAAAAGGCAGATCGCTCTCGACCTGCAGCGTAATATCTCCGATAGAATACCAGCGGCAGTGCTCCACCATCAGTTCACCTGCGCCGATTCTACAACCCGCGGCGTGTCGAGTTTTTCCCGGTACTCGGAGTAATAGTAGTATTTGTAATACCCCTTGCCACTGCCCAGCTCGATGCCGTTGAAGACAAAGCCGATAATCGTGGCTTTGATGTTTCGCAGATTGGCCACCACCTCGCGCACATAATGCTTTTCGGTTTTGGCGAAACGGAAAACAAGGAGCAGGTTCTCGACGATACGCGAGAGCGCCTTGGCATCACTGATGCTGAGCACCGGCGGCGCATCGACCAGGACAAAATCGTATTCCGCCTCCAGCCGTTCGACCAGATCGGCCATCTTTTGGCTGTTGAGCACCTCACCGACATTGGGCGGGACGGTGCCCGAGGGGATCAGATCGAGGCCGCGCACCGGCAGATGGCGGACAATGCTCTCGTAAGGCACCAGATCCATAAAATAATCGGTGAAACCCGGCTTGCGATCGACGCCGAAGACCGTGGGCTGCTTGGGCTTGCGGATATCAGCATCCAGGATCACCACCTTGTGGCCCAGCTCCGCATGGGAGATGGCCAGATTGGCGGTCACCAGGGTCTTGCCCTCGCCGGGGATCGAGCTGGTGACCAGCAGCTTGTTGAGCGGCTTGTCGATGCTGAAGAATTGCAGATCCGTGCGCAGGCTGCGGAAAGCCTCGGCAAAGGGTGCATGCGGATCATATTTGTTGATCAGGGGATAATAGGGCGTTTCCCCCTGGCCATCCATCCGCTTTTTGCTCTGCTTTTCGAGCATGGCTCGGACCCTGCCGGTGCGGGGCGTGTGGCCGTTGTTGCCGTTCAGTTTGATGGCCAGCGGGATCTGGCCGACAACCTGCACCCCCGTGAGCCGCTCGAGATCCTGCCGCGTGCGCACGGTCTGGTCGAGATACTCCTGCAGCATGGCGAGACCGAATCCCAGCCCCAGGCCCAGCATCGCTCCGATCAGCAGGGTGCGCGGCAGATTGCGAGAGTTCGGCCGCTCGGGCAGGGCCGCCGGATTGACAATACGGAGGCCGCCGGCGCCGGTCGCCGCCTTGATCTTGGCCTCTTCATGACGCTCGACGAGATAATTCAGAAGATTCTGGTGGACCGCCTGGGTGCGGCGCAGCCGCGCCAGCTCCATCGTCTTTTCGAGCCGCTCCGGACTCTGGCGGCGGTACTCCTCGAGCAGGTTGTTATAAAAGCGCTCGCGGTTGCGGGTCGAGCTGAGGTTGATCTGCTCGGCAACCACTTTCTGCGTCAGCATCGAGCGCATCTCATCGGTCTTCCGGTCTTCGGTCGGCATCGCCTCGGTCGAATGGGCGAGGATAGCGCGGCGCAGCTCGGCCTTGACGCTATCGATCTTGCGGTCCAGTTCCGCCGCGGCAAGGCTGTCCGCCTGAGGCGCGACCGCCAGGGCATTGCGCTGGTCCTCGAGCTGATCGAGGCGTTTCCGCAGGTCGGCCACCTCGGGGAACGATTCGGCCGACTGCAGGCTGCCTTGTTTTCCCGCAGCCTCCAGCTGCATGGTGTAGGAAGCGTAATTGCTCTCCGCCAGGCGGCGCTCGGTTTCGGCCTGTTCCAGGATGGACTCCACCTGGGCGACCTTGCTCATCATGCCGCCGTCGTCGCCGATAAAGACCACCTGGCCGGCGCCGCTGTACTGCTGCAGGGCGCGCTCCGCTTCCTCGAGGCGGTCCTGGGCCTCCTGGCGCTGTTTGTCGATGAAGCGCACTACGTCCTGGGCGCTTTCGACATCGATCTCCTGGTTGCGCTCGCGGAAGACATCGGTGGCGATCTGCGCCACTTTAAAGGCCACGAGCGGATGGAACGCCTGCACGGAGATGGTCATCAACTTGGATTCTTCATCCATCCCCAGGCTGATGCTGGCGATAGCGCGGTCGATCTGCTCACGGGTGACGCCGGGCGTGCCAAGGAGATCGGCATCGCGGCCGGCCCGCTCCCTGATTTTGACCTGATAGACCTGGCTCCCCATGATCGCCTGGTAGTATTCGATCGGTTTGCCCCGTTCCATCCAGTAGGCATAGGGATTATAGCGCTCCGAGCCGACGCCGGAGCTGCTGGCGGACTCGTCGATGATAAATGAGGTGAAGGCGCTGTAGACCGGCGTCCGCGTAAGCTGATAGGCCGCCGTGATCAGAAAGGTCAGGATGAAGGCTATAAGAATCACCGTTTTGCGCCGGAGGGCAAGATCGAGATAGTCGCGCAGTTCCCATTCTTTTGCCGTGGCAGCATCTTCAGGAGGCATGATTTCCCCTTGCTGGAACCGAGGTTATGGATGACGGGTGTGGTGGCACAATAATGTAATGCTCCGTATGGGTGGGAGATTGCTCGAGAGTAAGGGATGGAAACCGGTATCAGCTGAAGTTGAGCAATGGATTATGCAGGCAAAAGATGCATAGACAGAGGATGCTTGGTTGAGGGTAGAATGTCCGCCACAGAGCCCCAGTGCCCCGATGAAAAAAACACCCATGTAGCCCCACCCGAATGGATTTGTGGTAAACTAAAATAATCTATAAAAGTCATAAATGCAACACATTTTTTACATATGTAACGAACTGACGTCATAATGCCCGCAGCGAATCCCTGTAACCGCCTAAAATCGCCCCGCCACACTATACTTTACATGCAATACCGCGCCGATGCGGAAATGATCCACGGCCGCCGGCGCATCGCGGTGATCGATTGCGGCGAAGAGCCGCGCATCCCACCAGATTGCGGGCACATAGCTGACCGAGAGTTCGCCGCGGGTCCAGTAAGAAACCACACCGAGCGGAAAGGACTCGCGCGTGTCGCCGAAGGGGGCCGTCAGATCCTGGCTCCCTTGGCGGGCATAACCGGCCCGCAACTGCACTGCCCAGGCCTTCCAGCCGAACCAGGAGAGATCGATCCCCGCCTGCTCGATGCGGTTGGCCGGATAGCCCATGCTCAGGCCGTTGGAAAGATAATTTTCATAATTGCGGTAGGACATGTAGGTCCAGTTGCCTATGCGGGTATAGGTGAATCCGAGTTGCGCCCCCGCGGCCGGCAGATCGCTGACCACCACACGCGCGGTCACCCCCATGCGGTCGGGGTGGCGGGCGCGGTCGTTCTGGCCCGGCTCGTTATTGACGATGATATCGTCGATGAGATACTGCCCGTACAGGGTGAACCGGGGAGCGGGCTTCCAGAAGAGGTCGGCGCACCAGAGGCCGTTCATTTGTACCCGGTTGTTGCGCTGCTCGACGTAGTAGAGGTTGAAGGGGTTGAGATAGATCATCTGCCAGGTGCCGTTAACCGCGCCATAGACCGCCGCCTCGGCGAGGCCGATCTGCAGATTGGGACGCAGCGCCAGGTCGAAGCGCTTGATCGACCAAAAGCGGGTATACTCCTTCCAGGTGGAGTCAGCCGACTGGGTATCGATGCCGTGCATATCGTTGAGCCGGCTGGTATAAAAGGAGAAGCGGAAGCGCCGGCTGCCGAGCTGGAAACCGGCCGTATCATAGCTGTAGGGGTTATCGGAGAGGATCAGCCCCTTCTCGCCGGGCGGCCCCCAGTTGCGGCTGAGGCGGCCGAGAAAAAAAGCCGCGCCCTTGTACTGCGCCAGGAGATAGCCGGTTTCGGCCCGGCCGTAGATCCACTCGCCGGTGTCGCCGCTGAAGGCGGGATCGAATTTGAAATGCTGGTCGAGGACGGTCTTTTGCGCCAGGACGAACCACGGGGTGGTGAATTTGCCCTCTAGTTCGCCGCGCGCCTCGGTCCATTGATCCGCATCATCGCTGAAGCCTCGGTACCAGCCCTGAGCGCCGAGATAGCCCAAGCCGTCGGTTTCGTTCTTCTCCACGCGATGGTACAAAGCGATCTCTTTGATCAGCAGCCGCAGCCAATGCTGCTGCCAGGGGGGCATGCCCTTGCGGGCGCTGCCGAGCGCCGCCTGGAGGACCTCGAGGGTGGTCCAGGGCTGGTTGAGGACGAAGGGGAGCTGCATCCGGCCCGACTGCACGGCATAGCCGAGGAAAGGCGTCAAAGCCGGCGTATCGAAATAAGTAGAAGCCTGATCCTGGGCCCGGGCGTAAAGGGGAAGGAGTGTCAAAAGTGCGAGCAGCAGATGCCTGTTCATGGATGCCTGGTTATACTCCGGTTCGTACCCGCAGATTACTCTGGTTACGCTGGTTCCCACCCGCCCATTCTCTCGTTCCCACCCTGCTTCTCCAGGGTAGGAACGGCCTTACTTGCTTCTCGCCCGTTTGACGAGAATATTATACATCGCCTTGAAGAAATAGATCCAGTCCGTTTTGAAGGGATGGGCCAGCTTGGCCGCGAAATAGCGCCGTTCGGACTCCTGGATCTCCTCCAGGCTCTGTGGCAGGTCGGCATAGTAAGGCGGGATGAGCCCCGGCTTGAACTGGATGCGCAGCGCCTGCAGATCCTCGGGATAGAGGCTGAAATAGTGCGGCGAGAGGGCGCGCGCACCCACGATCTTGAGGTCCCCGTGCATCCAGTTGATCAATTGCGGCAGCTCGTCGAGCCAGAGCTTGCGCAGCAGCCTGCCCCAGGCAGCGACGCGGAAATCGTCCTTGAGCTTGCCCCCGTTGTCGAGCTTGTGATGGTTGTAAACATAGGCCTGGATGAATTCGGAATAGGGGTGCATGGTGCGCAGTTTGTAAAGCAGGATAGGCCGCCCCTGAAAGCCGACACGCGGCAGCCGGATCAGCATGCCGTAGGAGGGATCCTGGGCATGTTTCAGTTTCTTGTCCTTTTGCGCCACATAATAGAGCTGGCCCTCATGATTCTCGGCGGCCAGCACCCGGAAACCGCAGAAATAGAGGCGGCCGAGCAGTTCCGCCTTGGAGAAGAGGCGGCGCCGGCCGCGCGAGATGGAGAAATAGATCTTGTTGAGGCCGGGGATCTTGGGCATCATCCGCCGCCAGAAAAAATCGAGACCGTAGAGGGCATAGGCCATATATTTGGGATATTTCTTCTGCAGCCGCAGCATGGCGGCATCGACCGTGTCCATGAGGCCGATAAAATAGCCGCCCTTGACCAGTTTTTGATGCACCTCGAGGAAATAGTAATTGAGCCGTCGGAAATCGTTGACGCGGTGGAGGTTGACGAACATCTGCAGCGACTGGTTTTCGAGGGTATGGACGTTGAAGGAGGTGCGGGTATCCATCACCTCCAGGCCTTCGACCGCGATAGTGTCCAGTTTGCAGCGCCGTTCGATCAGGGCATGCAGGGCCGGATGGCTGACGAGGATATACTCGCCCAGCTTGCTGCGCGCCGATTCGCTGAAGGAATCCGCTGCACTGACCTCCAGGGCCGTCTCCTCGAGGAAGCGCTGGATGCCCTGGGCGCTCTCGATATCCTCCTCGTCCGCCGGCTGTTCCACCGAGCGGACGCGGTGCCAGATCAGCACCACCGGGGCCTCCAAAAGCGGCAGCAAGGCCACCGGAGCGAAAAGGATGGTGCGTGAGTAATTAAAGATATGGAAGGAATATAGCAGCAGCGCCGCCGCGGCGGCCAGGATGAAGGCGGCCTTGACAAAGGGCTCGCAGGCGTGATAAAAGCTGGGGTGATTGCGTTTCTCGAATTTCCCGGTCCATTTGGCACTGAGCACCCACATGCCGGTCATGATGCCAAAGAGCTGCCAGTGCCGCAGCTCCAGCTCGAAGGTAGAATACTTGAAAAAATAGACAAACAGGAAGAGCAGGATAAAGAGCAGCAGGTCGAGAAAGATCAGGGGGATGGAATAGGGGTAGCGCATGCGCGCCGGCGCCTGCTCCGCCGCCTGCAGCATGCCCGCATAAACCCGGGGATAATTGAGGCCGACGATGAACAACTCGCCAAGCAATAAGCCGGCGAAGGTGCCGAGGATATAGAGCCGGTTGAAATCGCGGGCGTCCTGAATAGTCAGCAGCAGCGAGACGGCGAGCAGCATGAGCAGGGTAATTTGAACGAGTTTGAACGCCAGTTCAGCAAATGAATGGATATGGCGCAGCGAAAACTTGTGTTCCAGCAAGGAAAAAAAGAGCCAGGCGCTGTTAAGTAGCAGTAGCAGTTTAAAATAAACAGTTGGCAGGCGCAGAGTGCCGGTGACGAAAAAGTGGATGGCCAGAAAGAGCACATTCAGCAGCAGCCCATCAAAAAATGCCAGTTTGCGCGGACTCATCACCCTCCAGTTTTGCCTGGCAGCCGCAACTGCCGGCTGTAAAACCTGTACGAAAAACAGCATTTCCCCCTCCCCGAGTGATACCTGACCTTCCGTAAGAGATGAATAGATGCCGTTACGGAGAATTCATCATTGAGTCGAAAAAACCTGGTCAATTCTCTGAATTAACCAACAAGCAGATTTTTCATTAGAAAGTGGTTTTCCAGCCGGTGCCGCGCCGCCTCTTTCAATTCGCCCGCCGGCGCCAGCGCTAGCTCCTTTTCCTCCAGCAGCAGGCTGACGGCCGCCGCGTCTTCCACGTCCCGCTCCTCCGCCTTGACCGAACGGATGCGCATCCAGATCAGCGCCAGGGGCGCCTCGGCCGCCAGCAGCAGCAGGACCGGCGCCAGGAGCAGGGTGCGCGAGTAGGCGAAGAGCTGAAAGTCCCAGATCAGCACCGCCGTCGAAGCGGTCATGATAAAGGCCGCCTTGACAAAGGGCTCAAAGAGATAGTAAAAATTGGGATGCTGGTGTTTGATAAATTTGCCGGTCCACTCGGCGCTGAGCAGCCACATCCCCGCCATGATGCCCAGCATCATCCAGCTGCGTGAATCCATCGCGGTCGTGCCGTACTTGAGCTGATGCACAGCGGCAAAGAAAAGGATGAAGAGCAGCAGATCGGTCAGCGCAAAGGGAATGGACTGCCGTGCCGACCTCCGCCGGGAGATTATGGCCGATGCCGCGATGTGCCGGTGCAGATTCGGGTAGATCAGCCCGGCGATGAGGATCTCGGCCAGCAGCAGCAGGGAGAAAGTGCCGATGAATGTGGAGGCGGGCGAAATCGCGCAGGTCCCAGATGACCAGGGTCAGCGAGGTAGCGAAAAGCATCGGCAGGGCGGTGCATACCAGCATCAGCAAAATATCGCTCAAGCCGGTCAGCCCTTTGAACGTAAATTTATGATTGAAGAGCGATATCACCAGCCAGGCGGCATTCATCAGCAGCAGCAATTGGGAATAGGAGTGCGGCAGCTGCAGCGAACCCTGACTGAAATAATGCAGAGCTAAAAAGATGATGTTCAGCAGTGCAAAATCGAGGATAAAGAAATACCTTGTTCAATGACGCCGAGCTTTGACAAAAATACCCAAGCAGAACTGTCAAAAACAGCTATCATTACCAGGATTCCTTTTCGGTTAAATCTGCCTGCACTAAATAAGAATAATTTACTCCGATCGTTTCCAAAAGCGTCAGGAATCGCTCTCTTTGCATTCCCATGATCTCAGCGGCCTTGTCCAGACTTATCCTTCGCAAGACCAGGGCGCCGACAACTCCCAACAGCTTTTCTCTGTCCTCACCGGACTTCTGAAAAGGCAAGTCCATCGCCACTGCTCGAAGCTCATTATCTTCCATGAACCCACTTCTTGATTATCTACGCTTTAAATTGGGCCAGGTCGCACATGACAAGTTGCGAAATTTCTTCGCAAAACAATTTGAATAAATCATTTGTCAACAGGCTGCTTTGCCGTGTTCATTCTTCTTCATTGATGATCCACTATAAGGAATTGTGCCATCATTCGCAAAAATATTGTCAGCTGACGCTTCGAGAAGGACGGGCGGTGTTCTGGTTCCCACGCGGCAAGCCGGTGGGGGCTAGAATTGAATTAAATACGCTGAAGAATTTTTTCAATTTCTGCTTTTAGGGATGGCAAATCTCCCTGGATTGTAAGCCACACTTTTTCCAAATCGATTCCAAAGTACTGGTGAACCAGTTTGTCGCGCATGCCGGCCATATCATTCCAAGGGATGGCGCTGTATTTTATTTTTATTGAAGCGGAGACAGCTTTGGCAGCTTCACCGATAACGAGCAATTGGCGGATGCATGCATCTTGAACAAGATCAGATGCATAAAAAGAAACGGCGTCCAGGTTCTTGGAATAGTTTTCTATTTTTTCAATAGCATCAATAATATGTCGTAGATATATTGAATCATCACGATTCATAGATTGTCCTCAGCTCATTAAGAATACGATCCCTCAAATAAGGACTAAGGGAAGCCTTGGTGAGCAAATCCACTTTCTTACCAATCGCTGCAGAGAGTATTCTTTCCAATCGAACAAGAGCAAACAAACTTTTAGGTTTACTAAATTCTACAAGCAAATCTATATCGCTTTTAGCCGTCTCTTCATTTCGTGCATAGGAACCGAAGAGGCAAAGTCTTGAAACATCATTATTCCGGCAGATATCGGCAATTTTCAAAGCATCAAACGGCAAGGGTAACATATACAACTCCTATAAATGCGGATACTCTGGTTCCCACCGCTTATGTTTTCATTTGAAATGTATTAATTGAATCCATTCATTGCAATATCTTTTTCGGTGGCCCCCCCCCCGGTGTTCGGCCTACTTCGATCGCGCCTTCTTGATCAAAATATTATGCATCGCCCTGAAGAAATAGATCCAGTCCGTCTTGATCGGATGGGCCAGTTTGGCCTCGAAATAGCGCCGCTCGAGGCCTGTACCTCTTTCAGTGATTTGGGCAGATCCACATAAAAGGGCGGCACCAGTCCCGGCTTGAAGCGGTTGCGCAGTTTTTGCAGCTCCTTCGGATAGAGGCTGTAATAGTGCTCCGACAGAGCGCGGGCGCCGACGATCTTGACGTCCCCGGCTAGCCAGTTGATCAGTTGCGGCAGCTCGTCCAGCCAGAACTTGCGGAAGAGCCGTCCCCAGGTGGTGACGCGGAAATCGTCCCTGAACTTGCCGCTTTCATCCAGATCGTTGTGCTTGTGCACATAATCCTGGATGAACTCGGAGTAGGGATGCATGGTGCGCAGCTTGTAGAGGGTGAAGGGCCGGCCCTGGTAGCCGATGCGCTTCAGCTTGACCAGCGGACCGTAGGAGGGATTGGGATTGTCGCTGGGACTCTTGTCCTTCTGGGCGATATAAAAGAGCTGGGTGCCGATCGGCAGGGCGGCGAGGACGCGAAAGCCGCAGAAATAGAGCCGGCCGAGGAGTTCGGCGTTGGAGAGGGCGCGGCTGCGGCCGCGGGAGATGGTGAAATAGACTTTCTCCAGGACGGGAAGTTTGGGCATCACCCGGCGCACGAGAAAATCGAGCAGATAGATCATCTGCGCCATGTACTTGGGATATTTTTTATTGAGATAGTTATAGCGTCCCTCATAGGTATCCATCAGGCCGGCGAAATAGCCGCCCTGGACCAGCTTCTGGTGCACGGTGAGGAAATAGCGGTTGAGATAGCGGAAATCGTTGACGCGGTGGAGATTGATTAAGAGCTGCCGGGAGAGCGGCTCGAGTATCTCAATGTTATAGGAGGTGTGGGTATCCAGCACCGAGACGGCGGAGAGTTCCACGGCGTCAAGATCGCAGCGGCTGTCGAGCAGCCTGAAAATGGCGGGGTGTTCAGCCAGAAAGTGGTTTTCCAGCCGGTGCCGCGCCGCCACTCTCAATTCGCCCGCCGGCGCCAGCGGCAGCTCCTTCTCCTCCAGAATCAGGCTGACGGCCGCCGCGTCCTCCACGTCCCGCTCCTCCGCCTTGACCGAACGGATGCGCAGCCAGATCAGCGCCAGAGGCGCCTCGGCCGCCAGCAGCAGCAGGACCGGCGCCAGAAGCAGGGTGCGTGAGTAGGAAAAAAGCTGAAAAGCCCAGATCAGCACCGCCGCCGAAGCGGTCATGATAAAGGCCGCCTTGACAAAGGGTTCGAAGAGATAGTAAAAATTGGGATGCGGGTGTTTGATAAATTTGCCGGTCCACTCGGCGCTGAGCAGCCACATCCCCGCCATGATGCCGAGCATCATCCAGCTGCGCGAATCCATAGCGGTCGCGCCATACTTGAGCTGATGCACAGCGGCAAAGAAAAGGATGAAGAGCAGCAGATCGGCCAGCGCGAAGGGGATGGACTGCCGTGCCGTCCTCCGCCGGGAGGTTATGGCCGATGCCGCGATGCGCCGGCGCAGGTTCGGGTAGATCAGCCCGGCGATGAGAATCTCGGCCAGCAGCAGCAGGGAGAAAGAGCCGAGGATGTGGAGGCGGGCGAAATCGCGCAGGTCCCAGATGACCAGGGTCAGCGAGGTGGCGAAAAGCATCAGCAGAGCGGTGCGCCCCAGCATCAGCAAAATATCGCCAAAACCGGTCAGCCCTTTGAGCGTAAATTTATGATTGGAGAGCGAAATCACCAGCCAGGCCGCATTAATCAGCAGCAGCAGTTTGGAATAGCCTGGCGGCAGCCGCAAGGTGCCCTGGCTCCAGTAATGCAGGGCCATAAAAATCAGATTGAGCAGCGCCTGGTCAAGCAGCATTAGTCGGTGGCGTTTGAGAGCGATCATGGGCCTTTTCAACGGCGCCGCGCCGGCGATGGCGGCAGATAGATTAAACATGACTCCCCCTGTGAACATAACACGATAACGCATGGCAGGTGCTAGACAAATCTCCCGGCATAGCCCGGATCCTCGCGCATGCGCTGTTGGAGGCTATCGGGGAAAGTACACCGGAAAATCAACCGCACGAAAAAACCAGCATGTTCCCTGCCGCATTTCTCCCGAAACCGAGACGGCCAGTGAGAATCTGGGCTATTAATACTCCGGCTATATCGTTCCCGAATCAACAAAAACATTGGAGCCCGTAACAGAACGGCTTTTATCCGAAAGCAAATACTCCACCATGTTGGCTACCGAAGCCAGCTCCGTCGGCTTTTTAAGGGAAGTACGTTTGAAAATCCGGTCCTTTTGTGCAGTGCTCAGTGGAGCACTCATGCCTGTCTCCATGAAACCGGCAACCAGGCAGTTGCTGCGTATGCCGCGTTCCCCCCATTCTCGGGCAGTCGTCCTGGAAAAAGCCTCAAGAGCTCCCTTCGTAGACGCATACATCGCCAATCCTTTATAGCCGGTATGCACACTTATGGAAGAGATATGCACAATGGAACCCTGGATATTATGCAGAAGCATGTTGCGAATAACATGCTTGGTCAACATGAACGGAGAGAATACATTTATTTGATACATGCGCTGCAAAGGTTCGTAATTGAGATTGCTGATAATATCATCATAGGCGATAGCGGCGTTATTCACAAAGCCATGGAGAGGAGTGTGGAACCCTAATGTCCGGGTAAAAATACTTTCGATAGAGCCCTCAATATCAGCCAGGTCCGTAATGATTATAATCAGTCTATCTCTATATTCTTTTTTCAAGCCATCCAAGTCCGCATTGTTGTCTAAAGCTACGCCAAAAACCTTGTAGTTCTGCTCGAGTAATGCTTTGGTGACTTGCAGCCCAAGGCCTTGTTTAATACCTGTGACCAGTATATTTTTCAATGAAATTTCCTTTATGTTCTCTTGAGTTTTCCAGACCGTGTAAGCCTTATGTTATCTACGAAATTTACGATCCGAGGTATTTTATACAGCTGCAATCGTGATTGCAGAAACGTCCGAATCTCTTTTTCTGTCAGCCCGGCCTCAGCAACTATATCGGCTATTAGAATATGGCCAAGGAGAGTATTGGGCTTGCCATAGACAAAGGCCTGCTTGACCGCATGATGCATACAGATAATTTCTTCCACTTCTAGCGGATTTACTTTGTAGCCACCAACATTTATCATTTCATTCTTGCGGTGAAGAAAGCGGACCTTTTTAGGATTCTCCTGAATTATTTCGACAAGATCACCAGTATGATACCATTCATCATCTACCAATAATGCCGAATCGCCTTCTCCAAGCAATGAACGATGTACATAGAGCTCGTTATCGACAATACGGTACAGGCTTTCATCTTTGATTAAAAAAGTATCGTCAGCCCCTTCTAACATGGTCCCGGCTTCTGTGGAGGCATAGATATTTCGCATTCTGGCATTTTGGAAAGAGGAGAGTAATTGCTCGCTTAAACCAGCATCGAATTTTTCACCGCCGGAAGTCAATCTTTTTACTGAAGGATAGACTTCAGTAAGGGGTAGGAGCATCCGGTAAAATGTGGGGGTCGCGGAAATATTGGTGATTTGGAAGGATTTGATAAGGTCCAGGACAGTATGCCGGCTAGCGTTAAAGAGATTGACCAAGATATTGCCGTTTAGCAAGGCCTGATAAAATACCTGCAAGCCGGCGATGTGTGTTGGATTGTATGCAAAACCCCAAATATCATCAGTATGCTTTGGTGAAATACGTACCGCCCGGGTCAGTGATCTGAAAGTGTGAGTAATGCTCTTGGGAATGCCGGTAGTTCCAGAGGTAAATAGGGTCAATTGCCAGGATTGATTGTCAGTCAGGATTTTGATCAACTTATCTACTGAATCGATTGATAGAGGGACTACTTGTTGCTTCTTCCCTATTACAGCTGACTCAATACGTAATTTGCTCAACTCATCAGCAGTAAAATCGCCGTCCAATATTACCAAATCGATTTTGTGAAGATGGGCAGCAACTATCGTAAGAAATATCGCGTATAAATCCTGCTTGTAACTATATCGTTCAATTTCAGATAGTCTACTTAGATCTGCAAGCAACTGACTAAAGGTATACTGTTTGCCGGACTTGTAGTCGTATAGGAAAATCTTATCCAGTGCTATCTCTCCAATTTTGCAAGAATCTCAGCCACAGTCAGCACAAAACCATCGGCAAAAATATCAATGCCGTGCTCTTTTTCAATTCGTACAGTCAATTCAGCCAAGTCTAATGAATCAAATCCCAGATCGTTACGCAAATCATTCTGAGGCTTTAAATCAGCCAGCGCCGGTAAACCTTTGTTATCCCTAACTGTATTAACAGTTACTAGTAGTTTCTCTACAGTTGATGGCATCGTTCAATAGTTCCTTTCTACCAAGTGGTAAGATAGTTAAACTAAAAATCTGGATTATATCATTTCTGAGATATCTTATAGAGTCAAGATTTCTATAGGAGGTGTTTTGTAGCGGACTGGTTCGAGGAATTGCAGTTACATTAGATGGTATTAAGGACGAAAAAGTGCGGATAACGTTATTAATCCGTGCAAATCACGAATGCATTAATAAAACGGGGAGGATGCCATTCAGTAAGTTGCTTCAATCTATACGGGTAAATCTTATGCCATACCTTGAGAAAAACCGCACAAGTTCTTCCCCTAAATCGCAACTTCCCGAACGCGTCATCGATGCAACATTCAAAATCATACCTGCAGTTTTGGGAAATGAAATTGAATGGCAATCAGTAGCATTACAATAGATAATCACATCCAATGGGCACACTGTCAATGGGATCGTCGAGTCCAAACAAAGAAAAATCCTATTCATGCCATTATTTATAACAGTATATTCATCAAAATCCGGCTTAATAGTATGATTCGCTATAATTTCACAATAATTTAAATAGACGATGAATTCCTGTAAAATCGATTGAATTTTATCCAGTTTCGCCTTTTGGTTCAAAGGCCGATAAATAGCATTCGGTACGATTCTTAGGGGGCGGCCACCAGCAATGGAATTGGCCGGAATATTTTCGTTTACTAATGTATTAGGCTGCACAATAACGTTGTCGCCTATTGAGACACCTGAAGCAATAAAAGTCCGCCATGGTATCCACACTTTTTTGCCAATGGTGATAGAACCAAAGTTGGCAGGATAGCCTTCTAAAACAGAAAGCCAGGAGCTATGAGTAAAAAGCAAAGTATTGCCGCCAAGTGCCGAATCATCCCCTATGACTATTGGGAAAGTGGGATTAAGATAACACATTTGCATTATCAAACATCTTGAGCCTACAGACAATCTCGATTCCGTCGTAGTAAGTCCACCTACAAAAACCTGCTCTCTAATTCTTGTGTCTTCTCCAATATCTATTACCTCAGTATCTAGATAGGAGAATGCACCAATCGTAGAAAATCTGCCGATATGAACCTCTTTTGCCTGAATGATTACAAAAAATCCGATTTGAACACCTTCATCGATTATTACTTTATCGCCGCTTACAACAGCGCCAAAACTCAATTGTACATTTTTTCCAAAACGATATCCCTTTAAGCGATAAATAGCCTTTTTAATAAAATTGGGCCATAAGCCGATAAGAAATAACTGCAATACTGGAATCCTTTTACGTCTTTTTATCATCTCAATTTTGCCAAAGGCCGTTTAATTAGATTTTTTGTATTTTGCATTAAAAGCTCGATCAGCCAATCAATATAATTCGTGGACCAACGTTGAGGATGAGTCGTTATAAGAACTTCAGCGGGTAGTTCTTCCTTTTTACATGCTTCAATAATATCATTCGTTGTGCGATATTTACTATTTGTCTGATGGGCCAATCTATCTCGGACACTATAAATATCGCCATTCCATCTTCTTCCGGTATCTGTTAAATAAAAAAGAGAAATAGCGGACAGTTCAATATAAGGCTCTGATAAGATACCATAACTATGGTAATCATATCTTTCCCATATGCTCTTGTTGTCCCATTTAGAAATAGGACTGCCATG